>Ga0074195_1000033_pt1 | contig 382107 bp, 432 predicted proteins | sample EPASupsiteHSE623_FD_64525 | JGI IMG/M metagenome (GOLD analysis project Ga0074195, IMG submission 64525) | Bioremediated contaminated groundwater from EPA Superfund site, New Mexico - Sample HSE6-23 | ecosystem: Environmental > Aquatic > Deep subsurface > Groundwater > Contaminated ... | reverse complement strand
CAGGATGGTGGCCCCGTAGTACTCCGCCTTCTGTTAACCCCTGTTGGGCCCACAGCATTGGACTATGCGGCCTACTGCCTTGCTCCAGGGCGGGGCCGTTTCATCTTTTCCTTGCAATCCGCTCGGGATGACTTCATTGCTTGTGTCGCATTGGAAAAGTCCGTTTCTGCTCCCCGCCACGACGTTGTGTCGTGCGGCTTATCGACGCTTCCAAGCTTTTGGCTTGGACACGTGCAATGCACGCGGGAGGGCGGAAGTTCCTCGGCTGCCGTGATTTGACTCACAGGCTACCGTCAGCTGTGCACAAGGCCACCGCTAGTTATTACGCAAAAAAAGGAATATAGAGGTGCCGATTGCGGAAAGCACTACTGGTGCTGCCGTCTTGCCAAGTGTTTTATAGTTTGTTTTCGATTACTATATTCTGTTTTTTGAACAGGTACTAACCAAAAGGTGTTGATTTTCAATGGGCAAGTTTCCAATAGCAGACCGCAAAGTCGCAAACACGCTTATCTGCAAGAAGTGCAAGGCGCGCAATTCAAAGGCCGCAACGCGCTGCAGGATGTGCAACTACGCAAACCTGCGTGTAAAGCGCGCGCGCAAGAAGGAAGGAAAGGGCGGAAAGTAGGCTTTTAGCCTGCTGGGATACTCTTGTCCCCCTTTCATTTTCTTTTTTATTTCCTTCCAAACATAATCTTATTTCATCCGCCTCGGTAGCTCAATGGCAGAGCGATTGCCTAGTAAGCAATAGGTTGGGGGTTCAATTCCCTCCCGGGGCTTTCTTTACATCCTCCCCAGCCTGCGGCTTGCGCAACGATATTTATTCATTCACGCCCTCATCCACCTTGATAACGCATGTCGCAGAACCGCACCGTCGCCCCGCTGAACCTGCACGTGCACACCAACTATTCACTTGACGGCCGTTTCTCGCCTGCCCAACAGGTGCGCTTCCTGGACGAGACCTACCGGAGCATAGCCAAAAAGAGGACGCCAAAGCCAATCATTGCTTTTACCGACCACGAAAACAGCAAGGCCCAGCCTGAAGCCGCAAAGCTTGCGAAAAAATACGGGCTGACGGTATTTCGAGGGAGCGAGTACAGCGTAAACTGCAAAGACGACACGGGCTACGACCACCACATGCATATGACGGTCCTGTTTCCGACAGACGACCGGCGCGAATCCGAGCGGCTTGCGGAAAGGCTGGAGGATACGAACCGGAGGATTGAGGGCTACCGGCTTTCCCTTGCAAAGGAGACCCTTGACGCGCTTGCGGACCAGGGCTGGTCCACGAAATACATACGGAACCACGAAATAATCGACGGCCACACCATAACCAAGCGCAGGATTGCCGAGCTGCTGTACGAAGACAGCGACAACCTTGCGCGGATACACAAAATGCGCATAAAAAGCAGCGACGAGCTGCGCAAGCACATAGTCATGCCGAACTCTGCGCTTACCCGCCACCTGCTTACTGCACAGGAACTCATCAAGCTGGTCCACGACTTCGGCGGCCACGTCATAGTCGCACACCCGTACCTTCCGCACCGCCCGGACCCGTACCGCGCGCTGATATCGCTTATGACTGACAGGGACAGGGAGCTTCGCGTGGATGGGGTGGAGGCGCTCTACCCGTCGGTGTTCAACGGCGGCAACAGCAAGGCGTCTCGCGACCTTGTGAGCCTGCTTTCTGCGAACAAGACGGTGCCCGTCGTAGGCAGCGATACCCACAATACCAAAAACTACGCAACTGAACAGTTCATAATCCGCAAGCTCTTTGAAAGCCAGGACCCGGTAGTCAAGGTCATTTCCCGCCAAGCGCAGGCAGGAAAGGGGCTTGCGGTGACGCTGAACCAGAAGCTTAAAGGAAGGAACTGAAACGCACTGTTGGCAACGCCAGCATGCGAAGGCTTTGAAAAATAGGATTCACTTAGGCACGGGCAGAGAGTGTTTAGTTCCTGCCGCGTTTCCTTAAGTTACTTTTTTGCCTGGATTCCTAATCCATCTCAATCTCGTCGACTAAGAGGTCTTCAAAATCCATTTCTTGATTTATTTCATTCATTGTGAGTCGGTTGCAAGGCAGTAGAAAGGTGCGGCCCTGTCCGAACGTGTAATAACATTGAAGATGCCGTGATTATTAATCCCTCGTAAAAGAGGCAATGCAATAAGACAAAGTGTGAATCAAACGCTAATGCAGGGGTACCAAAGCTCGGCCAAATGAGCTGGACTTAAGATCCGGTCCCTTAGGGGTTCGTGGGTTCAAATCCCACCCCCTGCATTCTTCTGACTCTAGGAAGATTCTAGACATGGCTGCGGTCGCGGTTTAGATCTATTATATGGCTACATATTTTGATTTTAATTAAAATGTAGCCATTATGACCACATATTTAAATATTTTAAAAAAGTAGCCATATAGACAATAGTGTATGGCATTCATCGAAAAGCAGAGGCACGGCAAGCACGACTATTTATACCTAGTCAAGAGCGTGCGCGTCTCGCCTTCGAAAGTAAGCAAGGCAAGGGTGTTCCTTGGAAGGAAGATGCCAAGCCACCAAGAGCTGCAGGAACGCTTCCGCGAACTTGAAAAAAAGACGCCAAAGCAATATGCTGCAGAATGGCTTTCGCAAAAAGCGCAGGATAGGCTGGAAGACCTGCGCTCGTCTTCAATCACGTTCAAGGGCGTTGCAAAGGATAAGACGCCGGACGATTTCCTCGTGCGCTTTACCTACAACACCAACGCGATAGAAGGCAACCCACTTACATTGCGCCAGACTGCACTCATACTATCGGAAGGCATCGCGCCGCAGGGCGTAAAGACAGACGACGTAATAGAAGTCCTTAATGGAAGGGACGCGTGGGAATTCGTAAAGGCATACAAAGGGCAGGTGAACAAGGGGTTTGCGTGCAAGGCGCAGTACGAAATCACCAAAAATACCGCTTGCAGAATACAAGGCGACTACCGCGACAGCGAAGTAGGGATAGGCGGCTCCGACTGGAAACCACCCCTTGCAAGACAAGTGCCCTCGCTCATGGAAGAGTTGTTCAAGCAGTACAAAAAGCAGAAGCGCAGCTTCCATCCAGTCGAGCTTGCGTCGTGGCTTCACTGCCGCCTAGTGCAAATCCACCCGTTCTCCGATGGGAACGGCCGAACCGCAAGACTCGCGATGAACTGGATACTCATGCGGAACGGGTTCCCGCCAGCGATAATAGAAGCCAGCAACAAAGAAGAATACTACAAGGCAATCGAAGCCTCAGACAAAGGCGACCAAAAGCCTTTCGCGGGATTTCTTGCGGCGCAGCTCCTGCAGCAATACACCATTCTGCAGCCGGAAAACTCCAAGACCGCCTGACGCAAAGACTCTAGCAACATAATTGAGGCTCATCCCCCCTGCACTCTTTTTAGGCCTTGACACCATCACTTAGTCTATCAGATAATCGCGTGATTGATATGGCCATCGTGAAATTATTGGTCCAAGGTTATGCCCGCAAGCGCGGCAAGAACTACCAAGCCACTCCGAACACCACTCTTGTGGTTGACAGCGGCAAGAGGATAATCGTCGACCCCGGGTGCAACCCTCAAAAGCTTCTTGCTGGGCTTGCGAATGCGGGCTTGAAGCCAAAGGACATTGACTTTGTTTTCCTTACGCACTACCACGTTGACCACGTGCTCAACGTGCGGCTGTTTCCGGACGCGCCGGTTCTTGACAAGGACAAAGTGTACAAAGGCGACTTGGAATACTTCTACAAGGACAAGATTCCGGGAACGCAAGTCGAAGTCGTGCCTACTCCGGGGCACGCAAAGGAACACGCCTGCCTGCTTGTAAATACCGCAGAAGGCGTAATCGCTGTTGCCGGCGACTTGTGGTGGTGGGAGGATGGAAAGCAAAAGACTGACGCCAAGAGCCTCCTTTCACTCAAAGACCCTTCGGTGACAGACTATGCGGTAATGCTAAAGAGCAGGCGAAAAATACTGCAAAGGGCGGACTGGGTTATTCCGGGGCACGGCAAGGCGTTTCACACAATAAAGCCGAGCCCAAAGCCAGCCAGAAGGCAATAAAAGAATTCACGGACAAGATAAGATGGACTGCAAGCCAGCCGCAAGCAGCTGGCAAAGAAAAGGTATACTTTGGACCTGCCTTCTCACCTCATCTGGGCGTTCGTCCTGTTCCACAACCAGCCTTGGGCGTGGGTGGCAGTTGTATTTTGCTGCCTGCCGGACGTGCTCTGGTTCTTCCCGCGGCTATTCCGGGTTGCTTATCACCAACTGTTCATACGGCACGGCAGAATCCCGTTCACTGACATCAACGACACCCAGACTCGGCACCTTTACCGGCTCAACCACAGCCTGATTACTGCGGTATTCGCCTCGCTTTTTGCTTTCCTGATTTCAACTCCGGAAATGGCTTGGGGCGTGTTCGCAGGCTGGGCACTGCACCTGTTCATGGACATCTGGACGCACAAGGGCGGCATAGTGGACGGCATCCGGCTATTCTACCCGATTTCGGACTGGAAGTTCCCCGCGCTAATCTGGTGGAAAGAAGAGTTGCAGAGGAGGCCGTGGGTTTACGGCATCAATGTGGCGGCAGCGGCACTTGTTTTCGTGCTGCTTGGGTGACGCCAGTCACGGATGCGGTATTCTTTTTAGCGGTTCGCTACAATAATGGTGTTAACAGGAAAAGTTAGTCGCGTACTGAGTGCAAGCAAATGGAATCATACTCACTTGAATGGCTCTTCACACTAGTAGTGTTCATCCTCCCGGCATACATAGCAAACTCCTCGGCACTATACTTTGACCCCAGCCGCCACGGAAAGAAGTCCACGCCCATTGACCTTGGCCTGAACTTCATTGACGGCAAGAGGCTGTTTGGAAGCAAGGGCCTTGAGGGCATGGTTGCGGCAATACTTGCCGGGTTGCTTACCGGGCTTTTGATTTCCTGGCTTGGCTACACGCCCCTCGGACTTACTTTCGACGAGTGGTTCGCAGTATCCCTGTTCACTTCAATTGGCGCGCACGTGGGGGACAAGATTGGCAGCTTTGTCAAGCGCAGGATGGACTTGAAAAGCGGCTCCAGGTTTGAGTACTTCGACCAGCTGGGGTTCATAATATTCGCCCTTGCCTTCGCAGTCATTGCCTCGCCCAAGGTAAGCTATTTTCTTGGCCTTGACGGGTTCCTTGCGCTCATAATCCTTAGTTACGTTGTCCACGTGCTGGCAAACCGGTTTGCCTACGCAATCGGACTCAAGGACGTCCCCTGGTAAAATGGCTGACTACTTGCGCAACCTAATCCTCAACGCCGACAGCTACAAGGCGTCGCACTTCCTGCAATACCCTCCAAAGACCACGCGCGTTTCAAGCTACATCGAGTCGCGCGGCGGAAAGTGGGACCGCTCGCTGTTTTTCGGGCTCCAGATGGCGCTCTTGGAATACCTGTCAAAGCCAATCACCAAAAAAGACGTTGACGACGCGGAGGAGTTCTGGAAAGGGCACGGGCTTCCTTTCAACCGGCAAGGCTGGGAACACATACTCAAAAAGCACAAGGGATTCTTGCCGCTGAAAATAGAGGCGGTTGAGGAAGGAAGCGTAGTGCCTAACCGCAACGCCCTTTTGCAGGTGGAAAACACCGACCCCGAATGCTATTGGCTTACTTCCTACGTCGAGACTATCCTGATGCGCGCAGTATGGTACCCGACAACTGTTGCCACGAACGGCTTTTTTTGCAAGAAGGAAATCCTTGAGAGCCTGCGCCGCACCTCTGAAAACGCGGACGCGGTGGTTGGCTTCAAGCTCCACGACTTCGGCTTCAGGGGCGCAAGCTCGCTTGAGTCAGCTGCAATAGGCGACTGCGCGCACTTGGTAAACTTCCTTGGCACGGACACTGTTGCAGGAGTCCTTGCAGCCCGCGAGTACTACGGCGAGAAGATGGCGGGCTTTTCCATCCCGGCAGCCGAGCACTCCACGATGACCGCCTGGGGCGGGGCGCATGGCGAGCAAGCCGCGTATTCAAACATGCTTGACCAGTTCGCAAAACAGGGCAAGACCGTTGCAGTTGTGTCGGACAGCTTTGACATCTACAACGCCTGCTCCGTGCTATGGGGAGAAAAACTGCGGGAGCGGGTCGAAAAAAGCGGGGCAACCATAGTGATACGGCCCGACAGCGGCAAGCCGGAGGAAGTCGTGCCCAAGGTAGTTGAGCTGCTGATGGAAAAGTTCGGCTTTGCGGTAAACTCGAAGGGCTTCAAGGTGCTTCCAAGCTGCATCCGCGTAATCCAAGGCGACGGGATAAACTACGAAAGCATCAAAAGGATACTCGCGGCAATGGAGCGCCGCTTGCTCTCAACTGAAAACATCGCCTTTGGCATGGGCGGCGGGCTTTTGCAGGACTTCAACCGCGACACTTTGTGCTTTGCGATGAAGGCCTCGGCAATAGAGATTGACGGCAAGTGGCGCGACGTTTCCAAGTCGCCGGTTGGCGATGCCGGCAAGCACAGCAAGAAAGGAAGGCTTGCATTGGTGCGGGACGCCAAGGGCAAATATTGCACGATTAGGAAAGAAGACCTTGCGGCTGGCCAGGAAAACCTGCTGAAGGTGGTGTTTGAAAACGGCAAGGCCACGCACAAACAAACCTTTGCACAGATACGCAAGCGAGCTGGTGAAGGCCTTGAGGAAGTGCTTTGCGGCAGGAAATAAAAACAACGCCGGAAAACTATTCTCAGTGTAAAGGGGGGAGATTATTCTGGACAACAAAATAAAGCTGGTTCTTTTTGGAATCGCAATGTGGGCAGTGCCATTTTTGGCGTCTTTCCTGTTTTTTGACCCTGCTACGCAGAAGCTGACCATTGACGAGACGTTCTTCAAGTCGATAATGATAGTGCTCTCGTCGGCACTCGGCGCGTTCCTGCTTGTCAAGTACTTCGAAGGCGTGCAGACGGACTTTGTCAAGGAAGGCATCACAGTCGGGATTGCCTGGCTTGCAATCAACTGGGTGCTGGACATAATCATCCTGCTTCCGATGAACAAGATGGACGCTGTGACTTACTTCATGCAGATTGGGTTGCGCTACCTGATTGCGCCGGCAATGTCAATCTCGATTGCAATGGCAATTGAGAACGCAAGGAAGAAGATAAACTGATGACCTTCGATACAAAAAAATTCAATCTGGATATTGACGTCCTTACTACCCTTACGTTAAGTCAATGGTTAAACCCAGGTAAACCCGAAGGACTATATTTTGATTTTAAAGATACAAATGGAACGACCATTGATTATAGGGACCTAGCTCAAACAGTTGCCGGAATGGCTAACACGGATGGTGGAATCGTTTTTCTCGGAATTCCTCAAGTAGGAGGAAACCAAGGTCCTGGAGAAGCTAATCCAAATAACTGGCATGGTTTGCCAAACAAGATTACTGAAGAAAACGTTGCTAATGGAATAAGGGCGGTGTTTCCAGAGATTACACTCAACAAAGAAATTAAGATAAAAGGAATTGAATACGCTCAGGGAAAGAAAATCTTTATTATAACTGTAGAAGAAAGCCAAGAAATAATCAAATCACCCCAAAAAATTATTTCTCCCACCAAATCGCCAAGTAATTATCCACTTCGCGATAACAATGGAACTAATCAGCCTATGACACCGATAGAGTTTCATGAAAGAAAAATTGAAAAAATGAAACCAAAACTATCTCCAACGATCGCGTTCAATAAAACGGAAACAAAAGAAAAGAATTACGAACAAATATTCTTTTCAGTATTTGTTGAAAATAATGGCAAGAGTTGTGCAAAATATGCAACAATATTTGGAAATATTAGATCAGATCCAGAAAAAGTCACGCAACACCGGATAAAAATCAATCCAGAACAGGAGATTACGGTCACAAAAGAAAGAATACCATTTCGTCATAACCACGAGGGATTAGTGTATCCGGGTGTTCCCGAACCTATTTTTCAATTTTCCTCAAAAAATAACGAGTATCAAAAATTTCACATAGACGTGGTAATTGCCGCGGAAAATTTTCCAGTCAAAAGATTTGGGATAACTTTTTCTGCTGAAGACTTGATAGATAAAGTAGATATTGAAATTCCTACAATAGAGTAGGCCGGTTAAATAGAACCGCAGTATACTGTTCCAAGCTATTTCTTTGATACAGTAGCCCAAGACCGACTCAACAACCTTTCCGAGTAATATGTGGATGTTCACCCAAGGAAACGGGGATAAAAACCGCATGGGAACTGGGAAAGAAAACCAAGCCACAAGCTGAAAAAATAAAAAAATTAAAAAAAGAGAATTAGGATTTTGTTGCTAAGCCTTGCGTCCTACTTAGAACTTGGGCGTCCTGTGCTTGGGCAGGCAGTCGCGGCAGTAAACCGGGCGTCCCTCAGTGGGCTTGAACGGTACTTCGCACTCTGCGCCGCAATCGGAACAGGTTGTCTTAGTCATTTCACGGGGTCCGAAGCTGCGGCCGCCGTCTCTGTCTCCATAACTCATTTCTATTCACCTATTGTTTATTGGGCATCGCCAGACCACCAACGCTTAAGCTGATTGGGCATAAGTTTTGGGATAATCAGGTTATCTGCCGTTAATACTAATTTGGGGGCACTAATTAAAGAATCAGGCGCAAGCTGGGTTTTGCTTAAAAACTGGATGAATTGATTAAAAAAAATAGGGTGGGGGGTTTGCCCCCCTTCAGGTTCGTCCTGCAATTACGGGCTGCTTAATAGCGCGGCCTGTCGTTGCGGGGTGCCCTGTGCTTGGGGAGGCAGTCACTACAATAGACCGGCCTGCCCTCAGTCGGCTGGAATGGAACTTCGCATTCCTTGCCGCAATCAGCGCAAACTGCCTTGTACATTGTGCGGGGGCCGAAGCTGCGTCCGCCATCTCTGTCGCCATAACTCATTTCTATTCACCTAGTTGTTTTCGGCAGTGCAACGCGTCAATCTGGCTAAAGCAAGTATTGCAAAAACCAGAAAAAAGCGGGCAACTGCTGTAATACTATTTGTAGCTACTGCTTAAGAATGCCGCGTATTGGAGGTTTCCAGTGTTTTTTTGGGGCCGTTTACGCGCTAGGCGCCTCTTTTTGAAAGAACGTGGCTGACCATCACGGGCAGCGCAAGCAGGGCCATCTTGGGGTAGAGCACGAGGTTGCCTCGGCGCGGGTACTCAAACCGCAGCACGTAGCTGTCGGACTCGATGGTTGAAAGGACGTCCTCAAAGCGCGCGCAGTACCAGTAGGCGGCAATCTTGCAGCGAAGCGAGGAAAGCGAGTCGATGTACCCTTTGCCTTTTGACAGGTAGCGCCTTGCAAGCCCGACGCGCGTCTTTGCCCACTCCTTAAACGCGGGGGCGGTTATGTCGGTTGGCGACACGCCGAGCCTGTTCAAGTACTCGTTTGGCGCGTTGAAGTACCCGGACTTGATGTCGGAGCGGTAGTCGCGCAGCATGTGCGCAATGTGGGCGGCGTTGGCTGCAAGGTACTGGCTTTGTGCTTTGGGGTACATGCGGCCGTTGCCTATGAAGTAAAAGATTGCGTCGGTGACTGCCTTGCCAAGGGTCGCGGAGTACCTGCCAAGCTCTCTGCCGCTTATGGCCTTGCCGCGCCTCAAAACGTCGAATTCGAGGATTTTGAAGAAGTTGAATATGTACGACTTCAGGTAGGGGCTTTTTTTGCGGTCGTTTTGCACCAAGTCAACAAGCATCCGCTCCTCAGCGGACACGCCCTCAGGAACCTTGCCTGCGTAGAGGTCTTGCGCGAGCTTCTTTTGCCTTTTGATGAACTTTTGGCACTGGCTTGCGGTCTTTTCCTTTTTATCAATCGCGTCGTCCACCCAGCGGAAGTAGGCGTAGGCGCGGAAGCAGTCGTCAACTTTGTCGCGGTCAACAAGAAGGCGCGCAGTAAGGTAAGTCTGCAGGCTGGAGGCTTTGGTGATTGAGCGCGCCAGTTTGGCGCTGTCGTTTTTATGCATTCTAAGAGCTCTCTTGGATGAAAAGATAGAGTTTGAAGCTGAAAAATAAAAACGTATCCAAGAGTGGGAAAAAGCCTTCTCCGGCCCCAGTGCAATGGCTTTTATCGGTAAGCTTTATTGTACCATTTAGGGAGGCGAAGGGGGAATGGGCGTTGTCGAGTGCGGGGGTGTGGATTACACTACTTATTACGGGGACATCACCCTCAAGCGCAAGTCGAGCACACTCAAGTTCGGCAAGCCCAAGAACTACGACGAGGAGGCTGCGCTCAAACAAAAGCAAAAGATTGCGGACGGCGACTCGATAGTCACCGGCAAGAAGTCGTTCATAACCATAACGGGGCAGACGCAGGACCGCAGGCTGATGCAGATGATTACAATCTTCCCCGAAAGCGAGGCTAAGCTCAAGACCAAGGACTGGGAGGCGGCTGATGGCAAGGAAAAGAGGCGCGGCGTTGCCATCGCGGCAATGGAATTCTCCAAAGGCACGTTCATAGTATACCCCGCAGGAGCCAAGCTGGACATCCCCCTTGTGCAAGTAGAGCACACGGACAAGAAGCGCGACATGAGGCTCATCATTGACGTCCTGCCGCAAATGACAGTCATCCTGCCCGGCTCGCGGATGCTGGTGACCGCAGAGTCACGCAGCAAGCCGTATGAGACCTGGCCGGCGTTCGGCTCGATGGGCATGACCGAGCTCATGGTTACGCCCTCAGGCATGTACGAGCGGAGCATGGAAGTCGACGAGAGGGCTACAGCGCTTTCAGGCTATCTCCTGCAGGTGGGCATGGGCACTCCCCACGACCTGGACTACGACGAGAAGCTGACGGAGTATTCCAACCGCAAGCTCAAGGAAGCCAAGGCGAAGGGCCAGGAGGCGGCAAAGACGCTGCCAACCGAGGCGGACTTGGAGAAGATGAAGAAGTCCGGCAAGTTCGATCCAGCTGCGCTTGAGATGGCTTCAGCTTACGCAAAGGCAGCCAAGGCGTCCGGGGGCGCAGGCACGCCCGCTTTTGGGTTCAACATGCTTGCGAGCATGGACTTTTCCAAGCTCAAGGACATGCCGGGCCTGACGCCCGAGCAGAGAAAGCAGATTGAGGAAGCGGCTCCGAAGATGGCCGAGATGCAGAAGCAGCTTGCTGGGAGCGGAAAGCTCGCCCAGATGACCGCGCAGGCCAACCTTGCGGAAAAATACATGGAAACAGCTGCCAATGACCCGGTTGCCAAGAAGACCATAACCAAAGTATACTCGGATGCGAAGGCGATGCTGGAAAACTTCTCCCTCCCTCCTTATCCCAAGCCGGACGAAAAGTTCAGGGTCAAGTAGGTGTTTTTGATGGCGCAAAAGGCTGGCGGGAAAGAAACATGCAAGGGTGACGTCGGAAAGCTGGTTTCGGATTGCGAACAGGAGCTTGCAAAGAAAGTTGATGGGAAATATTTCATCCTGGAAAATTACCTGAAGGAAAAGAAGCTGACGCAGTTTGAGGACGAGGTCAAAAAGGCTCGCGCGGGATTTGTATCAGGCAAGGGCAATGCGGCTGCCGCGGTCCGGGCGGACAAGGAACTCGGCGCCATCGAGGCGCGCTTCGTGAAGTGGTACGAAAACGACGAGGACGTTGACGACGCGCCCATGTTTTCTACAATAATCTCGTTCTTCCGCGAAACCAAAGTCAAGCTTGCGGTCTACCGCGCGGCAATGGAAGGCCTGGCGCTTGGGAACAAGACAGCGTGCCGTGACAACGTCGCGAAGGCATTTGAAAAGTACAAGCAGGCTGCCCAGAAGGCCACCTCGCTTTCGCAAGGCGGGCCGGAGAGGCTCACCGACACCACGTCGACGCTTATGCGCTACATTGACCTTGAACACGAGGCGCGCCTGACGGAAATGATGGCGCCAAGCGGGGCGAAGGAAGGAGTGGTTGCGCACGCGATTTCACGCGCTGAAAGCGGCAACAACCACGGCAACCTCATGGACATCCGCAGCCACGCGTTCCACGAACGCAACACCGCGCTCCAGAAGGCGGCTGCCGAGCTTCTTGCGGCATCATACGATTACCAGGGCGCGTTGTGCGCGGCATATTTGTTTTCAGAGGTATCGGGCGAGTAGAAAGGGAGAGAAGGCAAAAAGAGAGGGGACTGTTGTAGATGGCTGAAAAGAGGATTCAAGTTGCCGATGGCGGCGGGATGGGGATGGGCAGCATCGCGTCCGGCACGGGTTATGACTACGAGATGGGAGGAGCGCCCAAAAAGAAGGAAAAGGAGTCCAAGACGCACATTTCGTTTGCCATTGGAAGAAACGTCACGGTGAAACGGGCTGGAAAAAAGATTCCGGTAGCCATCGAGCTTGGCGGCAAGCCGTTCAAGATAGAGGACGGCGACCGCGTAGAGACTGGTGAAGGCTCTTTCGTTTTCGGCCTTTCGGACGTCCCCAACATGAGCGGCGACAACCCCACCACAAGCATCAGCCTGTTCCCAAACAGCGCAGTCGAGCTCTCGACAAGGCACACTGCATCCAAGAGCATAGAGGGCGGCTTTGACGTCATCACCAAAGTCAAGTTCATCCAGGGAATGATTTCGTTCGGCGGGCCTGCTGAGTTCGAGTTCAAGACAAGCGTTCCGCTGAAAGTGGCTCCGATGATGAAGAGCAAAGCCATGTCGTTCAATGCCGAGATGCGCAGCGACGGCGCGGTGGCGTTCTTCATGGCAATGGCGGAGATTGAGAACACCAAGACGAAGGCAAAGGCCGCGCTCTTTGCAAAGGAGACGGTGGTCACCGCGGACGGGCTCTACTGCCTGCCCTCAGTCGAGCCGAGGTACGAAGAGGCTTTCAAGGTCTTCCAGCTGGGGATGCAGGTGCAGGCCGGAGCGATGGGAAAGAAAATACTCGCAAACCCCGGGCCTAGCGTGGACGACTTCAAGAAAGAAATGCAAGGCAGCATAGCCGCCAACGTAGCGCAGATGAAAAAGGAGCTTGCCGAGAACGAAGATTTGCCGCGAGAGGTCATCGCGGATTACAAGAAGCAGATTTCCGACTACGAGCAGGGAAAGGGCGTCTCGCAGGCTTTCGCAGTAAAGGACGAGGCACGCGAAAAGGACGTGATGGAAAAGAGAAAACTTGCAGCCCAAAAGGCGGTAACCGATGGCGACGCCGCGCTTGCAAAGCTTGCTAACCTGCGGCTTCCGGAGCCTTTGAAGCTTGATGAAAAGTATAAGGTGACGCAGGACAAGTCCGAGCGCAGGAACATGAGCATGGACGACTACACGCGCAACGCGTGGGACAAATCGGCCAAGATAAGCGAGCTTGAGGGCCTGATGCGCCAAGGCAAGCTTTCGAAGGCGGAGTTTTCAGCAAAAAGCAAGGCGCTGCAGGACGAGATAATTGCGCCGCTCAAAAAACAGATGGAGCACAACGCGAAAGTTGGTAAGGAGGGGGAACCTATGGTTGACGCACTCTTGGCAAAAACAAAGATAGGAAAGACGGTCCAATACGGGCAAATCAGCATCGAAGTCCGCGCTGCTGAAAAGGGCCCCGAATTCATGGCGCGCAAAAGCCCTTCGGGAAGCGTGTTCGTGGTGGTAAGCGTCAAGCTTGAGAACAAAAAAAGCGACTCAACAGCATACATTGTACCAGATGAGGAGATGTGGCTAAACTACGGGGCAGGCGAGCCGGTCAAACCTGAGAACTACAAGTTCGAAACCGCGCTGGACAAGGCAAAGCCAACCGAGGGCTACGTTTACTATATAGTGCCTTCGGATGCAAAGAAGTTCAGCTTCCTGCTTGGAAAGAGGAAGATGCCAAAGACGCCTGTTGACTTTAGCTTATAGAAAAAAGCAGCCGACAAGGTGGCTTGCTTTGGCTCAGCAAGCACCGCAACCCATTGCAGTTAGTGCCCAGCTTGCAACTTACTTTAGCTTCCCGCCGCAACCCGTGCAGAAGTTGGTTCCTGTCGGGAACTCGACGTCGCACTTTTTGCACTTGACCGTGAGAGGCGCGCCGCAGCCTGCGCAGAACTTGGGCCGCGGGTCCGGGATTGCCTTCTTGCACTTTGGGCAGGAGTTGACTGGCGCAGATGAGCCGCCCTTGTTCAGGACACCGCCCGCACCCTTGACAACAGTATCAGTGATTGCCTGGCCGGCCTTCCATTCAAGGTCGCTTTGCACTTTGCCCACGATTCCGTCAAGAATGCCCATCTGCTGCCTCACCTAAAACAGGTTCGGGTGCCGGGGTTTAAGTTAATTGCTTTTTGCGACCCGGCGCGATTATAACTTCGGTTTGCGCAAATATTTTCAGGTGAAGCTTATGGAACAGGAATGCTGCCCAAGACTCGACCCCAAGAAATGGGATGGAAAGGTCCTCGCTTGGAAAAACAAGCAGTTCGTCAAGGCAAGCGTGTTCACGCTGTTTTTCATGCCAATCAACTTCGGCCAAGTCATCGGGAAAGTCTACGGCCAGGTGCAAAAAGCCGGGGCTGCTTCAAAGGACAACCTTTGCCTTTCCGACCACACCTCCAAGTGGAACATGGACATCTACTTGGACGTAAATAAGCCAGTCAAGGGGCTTACAAACGTCAAGCTTTCCGGCAAGTACCTCTGCAAAGTCTACGAAGGCGGCTTCCAAAAAACCGGCGAGTGGTGCAAGGACTTTGACGCTTACGCCAAGAAGCACAAGCTCAAGGTTGGTAAGATGTTCATGTGGTACACCACCTGCCCCAAATGCGCAAAGAAATACGGCAAGAATTATGTCGTGATAATCGCGAAGGTGGGTTGAAACACGATGACAACCAATTCGCGGGGCCCGGGTATTGAATCAAGCAAAAAAGCAAGGGACCTGTTTTTCCAAAGCCTGTTGAACTCCAACCCCGGCCAAAGGGTTGAGCACGAAAGGGTGCTCAGCGAGCTTGCCTCTGGAAACCGGGTAGTAGAATACCACGCCAGCACGCCCCACCTGCCAGAACAGTTGGGCACGCCGCTTGAAAAACGGGAATTCACCGAGGATGCCAAGAACACCCACCTGCCCGTGCTGCACAACGAGATAGAGTACCTGCTTGGCAAGGGCATACTGGTACGCAAAAAGAGGCCGGACGAGAGCAGGATGGTATGGCCAGTTGGCCTGCACCCAAAACAGCAAAAGATAATCAAGGCCCACTTCAACCAAGGCAGGATGGAATAGCCCATCCTGTGCTTGGATGAAAAAGTGCTCCAACCGGGATTTGAACCCGGGTTATCGGATTGAAAGTCCGACGTCCTTGACCGAGCTAGACTATTGGAGCAAAAAAAGCGTCTAAACCCGACGGCCAAGTTGCGGGTCTACTTATAGTGCATTGATAGGTTTATTTGCGCTTTGGCTTTGCGGATTTTGGGGGCTTTGCTGGTTTAGAGCCTTGAAGAGCATTGGACAGGGCGGAGAGGACTTTGGAGGCGACTGCTTCTTTGGATGCCATCTTGCGCCCATTCATTGCATTGATTACAAAGGCGCCCTTTGACTTGCAGATTTTCGCGTATGCAAGGTATTGGGTGCGGACTGCCTTCTGGAAATCGACGTCCTTTTCATAGACGTCCTTTTTGTCCTTCAGGTAAGCCCTGCCTTTCTTTTGCAGGTTCTTTTGGAATGCAATCGCGGGGTTGACGTCGATTATGAAAGTTGCATCCGGCTGGGGGAGCAATGCTTCGAGGCGCAGCACCCATTCGATGAACTTGCCCTTCTGCAAAGCAGTGCCCTTGATTCGGGCGGATTGGTAGGCGCAGTTGGATGCGGTGTAGCGGTCAACTACAACGTTGAAGCCGCTTGAGAGGAGCTTGCGTATCTGGCCAGCACCTTCGTACTTGTCCTTTGCGTAAAGAACGGCCATCTGCTCTGGCGAGGCCTTCTTTTCTCCGCGAAGGTGCCTTGCTATCTGGCGTCCGGTTGCGGAGGTGTAGTTTGGGAAGTGTATGAGCCTAGTTGGCCTTTTTGTTTTTTGCAGGAAAGTCACAAGAAGTTCGGCTTGGGTTGACTTGCCGCACCCGTCAATTCCTTCAAAGACTATGAACATTGGTTTGCTTGCCATAATGGAATTCACTTTGTTGGAAAATATTAACCTCTGGCTACGGCGCTAGGCTGACCTAATCCGAAAGCGTCAGGTCTACTGCGCGCTTTGCAATCTTGGATACTTGGCGCGAGGAGAAAACCCGTTTTACGGGCATCCAGGAGAAGCTGTCGTGCTCCGAGTCAGTTGGCTTGAGGTTTGCGTGCGCCAAGTGCTGTGCCTGTACGGTCTTTTGCGGGTCGGAAAGAAGGAACCCCGAAAAGCAGTGGACATTGAACTTTGTTGCGCGGTCAAAAAACGACGAGCAGTAGGAAGACGCGTAGTCGGAAGGCGCAAGCCCCGCTTCCTCGGACACCTCGCGTGCAAGCGCGTTGCGGTACACGTCAAGCCCGCAGTCTGCGCGGGCCATGTCCGCCTTTTCTACGATTCCGCCAACAAGCGCGAACTGTCCGCCTAAGAACCTTGCGTCGGGCTTTTTCTTTGCAAGCAGCACGAAGTCGTCCCTGCCGGGCACTATGGAGGAGGCGGTAGGGTTGGATGCTGACTTTTTGTAAAGCGTGAGCACAACGGCTTCCGGCGCGCCTGTTGAGTGGAACCTTTGCGCAAACGAAATTATGCCATCGGCAAGGTTTGCCCGTATTGCGGGACGCGAAAAGGCGGAGCGGATTTGAAAGAGCGTGCGGTCCAAAGGAAACAACCCAAGTGAGGCTAAAGGACGTAGGAGAGCGCGGCCCCTGCAAGCGTGATTGTGAAGTTGTCGTCAAAGGGAATTGGCAGGGACTCTACTATTGCAAGTATTGCGCAGAGGACGAGTGCAACCGGGCCGAGGAAGAAAACGGACACGATTGACGCGGTGAAGAAGAACGCAATCGAGCCTTCCCAGGTCTTGCGGGGGTTGTAGAAAATGCGGTGGCTGCCCTTGATGCCAACCAGCGTGGACGCGCCGTCGCCGAATGCAAACACCAAAAGCACGACTACTGCAAAGTCAACGGTCTTGGAAAGCGAAAGCGCCAGTATTGCGCCAATAAGGAACATCAAAGCGCCGATTCCGGGAATTGTTACTTTGCGTTCCATCTTTGACAGGAAAAAGTCGATGACTTTCTCCTCAAAACCGGAGAGCTTCCATTGTATCAGCACCAGCCCGGCAATCAAAGCGACAAAAAGCGCCGCCAAGCCGTCGTCGCGGCCAAGGATGTAGATTCCGCCGGCTATGATTGCGCCGAACGTTATGTGGAACAGCTTTCGGTAAAGTTCCTTCATCTTTTCTTCACCGACTGGGGTTTTGCTGCTGTTTTGGCTGGCTTTGGCGCCTGCCTTGCCGGGCCGTTGCCCTTTCGCAATGCAAGCACGCGCTTTTTGACAAACCGCTTGATTTTCCAGTGCGTGCGCCTTTTGATTGCGCCAAAGTAAATCAGGATTTCTTCGGAAATAAAGAACAGGGCAACTCCAAGCCCCGCCCCGGCTGCCACCTGCGCCATCGAATGCGCGCCCCAGTAGATACGTGAAAGCGAGACTACCAGTGCTGCCGGGAAGAAGAACCAGAACGCGGGCGCGCCCAGCGAGCCTGCTGCGAAGATGAACGCTATTGCCGAGTGGCCTGAAGGCATCCCGGGGTCTCCGGGACAGGACAGCCAGCCGTCACAGGGCCGGTCCTCGTTTATGGCGTTCTTTAGGAGGGGGATTGTTGGCGTTGCAAGCAAAAGCGCAAGGAGGATGGCCTTGCGGTTGTGGCAGAACAGGAGTGCTGCAAAGCCGAGGCAGGCAAGCACCAAGTAAAGGTCTGCGCTCGAGGCGCCTGCGATAAGGGACATCAAATAAGCACCGAATTTTGACTGCTGTTGACTGCTGAAACGTCGCTACCAATTACTAATCGAGCGGTTTTAATCCCTTGGCAGGCAAAATAAATACCTGCAAAGCCGGGTGCAATACAAGCGCCCTGCGGATGCGGATTTATGCCGGGGTAGCTCAGCCTGGTTAGAGCGCCAGACTCATAAAACCTCTGGCCCCACTAAAAGCCTATGAAACGAGGCGAGGGCCGCAGGAAATGAAGAGACTTATGGGTGCTTTTGCCAGCATTGATGGCGTTGATGAGACTCTATGAGTTTTGAGCCATCTGGAGGTCGGGAGTTCAAATCGCCCCCTCGGCACTACTTTTTTTTACTTTTGATGCGCATAGAAAGTAAGAAATAAACATGGAACTTTTTCCCGCGTCTAAATCGATTCGAAAGATTCCCGACCTGAGTCCAAAGGAAACCCTGATACTTAGGGGAATTCTTGATAATCCGCATGAACACGACGAGCGCATGAAGGAATTTGATGCTGAACGGGAAAAAATCGCTAGGGCTGAAAAGAAAAAGCCAACCCCATTCGACCCCATAAACAATCCGCCGTTCTTGGGAGTGTCTCGAAAAAAAATGGAACTCCTCGCACAAAAAGTAAAGAGCGCGGATGGAAAAGTCATAGTCCTAGTCCATCCTTGGTACGTGAAAGAAAAGAAACAATATTCTTCGGTAGTAAAAGGCCTTCTTGCACAAAATAAAGTCCCAGTCATAATCTTGCAGGAAAACAAGAAGATGGAGCAGGCAAGACGGCGCATAAGGAAGCTTGGCCCGGCTAGCCATCTGATTATTCGTACCGAAGAACACGGACCCATGCAAATACTGAAACATGAAAACAACTACTTCAACAAGCCCATCCCGGACTTTGAAAGAATTTACCAGATGATTGATGCAATCGGCGGAAAGGCGGTTTTTTTGGGCGGGTTGGAGAGCAAAAACGGCCAGAACGTGTGGCCGGAAAAGGAGATTGAACAATACGAGCAGGAATGGTTGCAGAACCGGAAGGTTCCGGCGGGAAAAAAGACATACGACATAGAGAACTGCGTAGGTTACACTTATCGCGGGCTCGTACTTAACGCAATGAACGCAAAAGTGAAAGGAAAAAAGCCGCTGAAAATACGATTAATGCCAGGGGCACTGCAAGATGTGCCATGGTACTCACAGGCGCGTGCACAGTTACACGAAAAGCGCACACCGAATTTTCAACTAAAGCACTAATTCCATATGCTGTGCAGCAGATTGGGAATCGTTCTTCCGTGGCACTGCTTTTTCTTGTTTCCATACGCTATAAGTTCAAAGGATAAGGTAAGATGACCCAAAAAACAGGCAAACGCCCAAACAAGCAGAAACGCAACGTTCTGGCTTTCCTTGAAGAAAAGGACGGCGACTTTAGGTTCATCTTTGAGATACTTGAGCAGGACGACAAATGCACCCTTAAAATCAAGGCCATCAACGTCGCAGGAAACGAGTTCCGCGTGTGCTACCAAGAGTCTTGGAAAGAAGAGCAGTTCGAGGCAGTAATGGGGCAGATGAAGGCGGCTGTTGACGGCAATAAAGATGGCACGCACGTTGAATTGTTCAAACAGCAGGTGCCAAGAAAGTTTGTTGCTGATGCGCTTGCAGCTTTGGAAAAGAATCTTGCGCTAAAGGAAGCCACCATAAAAGCCCAATCACAGGTTCACACAAGCAAGCGCCTAAGAACCGGAGTCAAATGGACAAAAGAGGAAGTTGAGCAGCTGAAGGCGGAGTTTGAAGAGGGAAAAACCGTTCTTGAAATAGCTGAACTCCACAGGAGAAAGGAAAACGGCATCCGCTTCCGGCTCGTAAAGCACGGGCTTTTGGAGGACAAAGAAATCCAAAAACAGCTTGACAAAGTCTCGCGGATTGGAAAGAGATGGACGGAAGAAGAGGACAATCAACTCAAAGCCGAAGTCGAGCAGGGAAAGACCATAACCGAAATCGCCGAGCTTCACAAGAGGAAAGAGCGGGGAGTCTGGGTCAGGCTTGTTGAGACCAAGCTTGTGGAGCCGCCGAAAAATTGAAAGAAAAACTGCACACGAAAACTAATTCCTTATGCTGTGCAGCGGAGCCGGAATCCTTCCTCCGCGTGTGACGAACTTGGAAGAGCTGCGCTTGCTCATCTTGATTATCGTTGCCTTGCCGAACAAGCCGCCAAAGTCAACGTCATCGCCTTCCTTTCCGCCGGGGACGGGAATGAGGCGCACGCCTGTGCACTTGTTGTTCATAACGCCGATTGCCATCTCGTCTGCCATCACTCCTGCGATGGTTTCCCAAGGGGTGGTGCCGGGGATTGCAATCATGTCCAAGCCTACAGAACAAACTGAAGTCATTGCTTCCAGCTTGTCTATGGAAAGCGAACCGTCCTTTACTGCGGCGTTCATGCGGGAGTCCTCACTTACGGGAATGAATGCGCCCGAATATCCACCCACGCGGCTTGTTGCCATTGCGCCGCCGGTCTTTACTGCGTTGGTAAGAAGGTAGAGCGTGGCGGTTGTGCCGTGCGCGCCTGCGCATTCCACGCCGATTGCTTCCAAAATCTCCGCAACCGAGTCTGTTGTCTTGTCGGTTGGCGCAAGCGATAAATCGACCGCGCCAAGCGTAGTGCCTAACTTCTTTGCAAGCTCCTTGCCAACCAGCTCGCCTGCGCGCGTAATCTTGAAAGTGGTCTTCTTGATGACTTCCGAGACTTCGGTCGCGTCCGCACCCGCATCCAATGCGGCAACCGCGTTCTTGACAACTCCGGGCCCGGAAATCCCGACGTTGATTGTGGTCTCGGCGCCGCCGTACCCATGGAAAGCTCCTGCCATGAATGGGATTCCTTCTGGCGCGTTGCACATTACCACGAACTTGGCTGCACCAAAGCCCTTTGAAGAGTGCGTTGCGCTTGCAACTTCAAGCACCTTCTTTGCAGCGGTGTTGATTGCGTCAAGGTTTATCCCGACAGACGAGTTTCCCACATTCAGGGAGCCGCACACGCGGCTTGTCTGCGAGAACGCCTTGGGAAGCGAAGCAAGCAGTATCTCGTCGGAATGCGATAGCCCGGATTGCACCATCGCGGAGTAGCCACCTATAAGGTCTATCCCCAAGTCAGCTGCGGCAGAGTCAAGCGTCTTTGCGACGTTGACCGCAACGCTTACGCCTTGCTTTGTGTCAAGCTTGCGCATTGCCGGCGCAAATACGGTGGAAATGGGCGTTATGGAGATGCGCTTGTTGATTATGGGCACGCCATACTTTTTCTCAAGCTTCAAAGCCTCTGGAACGAGGTTGCGGCCGGCAGTGGTCAGCTTGTCGTAGATGTTCTCGCAAAGCAAGTCCTCGTCTGAGCTTGCGCAGTCGGAGAGGTTGACTCCAAGCGTGACCGTGCGTATGTCGAAGTTTTCGTTGCTGACCATCCGTATGGTCTGCAGGATTTCCTCAGGGGAGTATCTCATCGTAGTTCAACCCTTAGACGCGGTGCATGTACTCGAAGATGTCTTTGTGCTGGATGAGCACCTGCAGGCCGAGCTTCTTGCCTTCTTCTGCAAGCTTTTTTTGCAGGGTCTCAAAGTCGCACTTGCACTTGCTTATGTCAACGAGTATCATCATGGCGAACATGTCCTGCATTATGGTCTGGCCGAGGTCCTCAATGTTTACTTGGTTTTCAGCTAGCGCCTTGGTCACGCCTGCCACCAAGCCGGTGCGGTCCTTTCCAAAAGCGGTGACTACTGCCAGTTCCTTTGCCATAATTCCCCAACTCGCATTAGAATGTAAAACAGATATTATTCAAGGGCGCAAAGAAGCATAAATAGCCCTAGCAAAAGCGGCGGGTTCAGGACAGTTCGACGATTTGGGGGAGTTGACCTGCCATTCCCAGTTTTTCCTTGCGGATAATTAGCGCGCCTTGCACTCCGGGTATGGAGACGGCAAACTTGAGCGCGGCCTCAATGTCTTTTTCGCTGTGCACGCGGTTGCAGGTTGCAGTTGCAACGGCATCCGCAAGGCTTGCGCTGTCCGCGACTATGGTGGCGGCATCGGCGTCCCCAAAGCTCAGCGAGTGGCCGACTGTGCCGGAGCTCGTGCATATTCCTATTGGCGCGTTGCTTGGAAGGATGCGGAATGCAAGCTTTTTTGAAAACTGGGAGCCGCCTGCAAAAACCGCCACGCTAACTGGCTTGGTCTTTGCGCGAACGTAGATGTCCCCGCCGTTTTCCACGATTACGTCATCCTCAAGCTCCGCAAGCCCTTCGCCGATGCGGTCGGCTATTGCGCCTGCAACTGCGGCAAAAGGCCCGACACCCGCCTTTGCTGCTGAGTCTGCCATGCTTTGCACGACCTTTTTTTGCGAGCGCATTGCAAGCGGCTGGAGCGAGTGGCGAAACAGCGGGTTTGCCGCGACTTGCTCCTCGATGTCCCTGCGCTCGGCTAGCATTATGCGGTAGGCTTCGGCAACGCTGTGCCTTTTACGCACGCGCAGGACTACGTTGGATTCTTTTGCTTGGATTCGGTACATACGCTTGCCCTTTTTTCCTTGAGGATTTTACTCTCAGAGTGCAAAGAAAGCCGCTCGACTGGCGCGGAAAGCAAAAACGAGCCGGATGAAATCCGTTCCGCAAGTTCTTCGGTGATTTGCCGCGCCTTTGCGGGTATGCCCATCGGCCGCGTACCTACTTCCTTGCCATTCAGCTCGATGCTGCCTGATTTCAACTGCGCATAACTGACTTTGGAAAGCACCGGACGGCTCCGCTGGCCAGTCGAATAGTCAATCACTTCGGTAAAGATTTCCTCGTCGCGGATGCCGGTGCTTTTTGCAAGTTCCTCGTCAAGAATCGGGATTGGGATTCCGATGCCAACGTAAAGCGAAGTACCGTAGCCTTTGAGGGAGGCGCCGCGCAGGTAGCTTGTGTTCATCTGCTTCAAGTCCCCGCGCACGCTCAGGGTGCCAAAGCCGCTTTCAGGCGAGTGCTGGGTGCCCTCGCCGATTACGTAGCCCGTCCCTCCGCCCAAAAATATCCTCGTCCCCAAGCCGATGGTGCGGTAAGTCGGGTCGTTACAGAGCGGGTTCAGCTCTCCTGCGCCCGCATAGGTTGCGTTTGCGACGTTTGGCCCCAAGTTTCCCATGTACGTCCATATGGGCCGGTCGGAGGTGTTCACCGCGCAGTTGTATTTTTGGTAGCAGTTGCGCGGGTTCAAAAGCGTGGCTTGGTTCAAGTCGTTGATTCCGACCCATGTGTCAATGCTTTTTCGCGGGTAGCAGTCGGTTCCGTAGGACGTCGCCTTAAGCTCGACTTCCTTTCCGGACACCAAGTCCTCGATTACGTGGCCCCCGCCGTATGAGAAGCCCTGCTTTTCGCTCATCTGCGTGGCTCCGATGTAAGCGTCAACTGCGGCGATGCCGGTGTAGGCCTCGACGTCGTTGAGCCAGACTTTCTGCATCTTAATCGGCGGCTCGGCGTGGCCGAAGTTGAGGAACGCGCCGGAGCTGCACATCACGCCAAAAGTGCCGGTTGTGACGACGTCGACTTCCTTTGCCGCCTTCCTTGCGCCGTTTTGCGCAACGTACTCCTTCATCTGCATCGCTGTGAGGACAACCGCGTCGCCGCTTCTTATTTTTTGGTTGATCTCTTCCACAGTCTTTGTCATTTTATCTTCTCGTCCTCTTTGCAGCTTCCGCTAGGGAAGGTTGATGATTGTAAATTGGGCGTAAATGCTATGCTTGCTTGTGAGCCCGCCTTTTTGGGGTGTTTTTGTTTTGCGTTTGTTTTTTCCACCAAAACACCCAAATCATTTTCAAATGGTCCTGGTCGCAGCAAGCCCAAGGGGCACTGCTGCTACGGACTTTGCCGGGTAGATTACCGAGCCCTGTGCGTCAAGGCTCTCGCTGTCGTGGCTGATTATGCGCAACAAGGTGGGTTGAACTAGGTGCGATAGCGCAGCCGGCGCTATGAGCGAACGGCACCGCGACTGGGTGTCGTGCGCAAAACTGTGACAAGTCTTGGAAAGCTCCTCTACCCCCGCCTCCCTGACTTTTTTTCCTCCAACGTAGAAGCCGTCCACGTTGGTGACTTTGATTATCTCGTCTGCCTCAAGGCAGCGTCCGAGGACGAATGCGGTGACGTCGCTCCCGCCGCGGCCAAGGGTCGTAATCTTGCCGTCGTGCGAGCGCGCCACAAAGCCGGGGATTACCGGAATCATGTACTCAAGGCAGGGCTCCACCAGGCTCCTGCAAAGAAGGCGCGTACGCTCAACGTCAACACTGGCGCAGCCGTAATGCGAGTCGGACTCTATTGGCCACTCGCCTCCGGTAGGGTCGTAAAGCTTGCTCTGCACGCCAGCGCAAGCAAGCGCCGAATGCAAAAGAGCTGCCGAAAGCCGCTCGCCGTAGGAAAGCGCGAGGTCCCAAGCCTGCGGCTTGGAATTCCCCGGCCCCAGCTGCGAAAGCTGCGACACTATGGAGTCGGTCGAGCCGCCTTGTGCCGACACTACTGCCACAACGCGGTTGCCGCCCCTAAAGTCCGCTGCAAGCAAGGCCGCTGCCTTTTGCACCAGCGCAGGGCTGGAGAGGCTCTTTCCACCGAACTTGACAATGCGAAGAAGGCTCTTGCTGCTCATTCCAAACCAAGCCTCTGGAGCGCACGCCATATAGCCATGCGCGAACAGGAAAACTCTGACTCGAGCTTCCTGCACGAATAACCCGCCTGCCGGAATTGGACTAAGCGGTCGATGTCCTCGCCTTCAAGCTTCGGGTACCGTCCCCTGTGCTTGGAGTCTATTGACACACTACAGATTGATGCCATTTCCCAACTTTCACCACCGAACAAAATCCCCAACCTCTATAATCAGGCGGCCTTCAACCGTTTGGGTTGTTAAATTTTATTGAAGGCCGCAAGAGGGGATGGTGGTTGCCATTGCGCGTGCTACGGAGACCGAAAACGGAAGGTTACCGAAATGACACGACGCCATTAATAATCGACTTACTAAGAATTCATCTCGCAGTATAAAAGGCTGCGTCACGAAAGGTACGCAGATTATAAAGGATTTAAAAAGAAAAGTCCCTGGCGCAGGTAAAAACGAGGCGCAACCAGCCGGGTTCCGCACTACGGTTATATTCCGGTGCAAAGTAATCCATCCGGACAAGCTGATTTCAATGCCGCAAGAGCCCACACAGACAAAGGAAACGGTTGCCCAAGCGGGTGCAGAATCAGCCGCAGCGCCACAGCCAAACAGCCCTGCTGCCGCACAAGCAACCACCCCGGTCGTGCCACAGGTCCCAAAACCAACAGTTGCGGAGCTTCTTGCAAAAGGCGCAGGCCTTGAAAAGGAGGGCCGCTTTGACGATGCGTTTTTTGCATACTACGCCGCGCTTGAACTGGAACCGAAAAACAACGTGGCACTGGAGGCGTGCGGAGCAATACACCTTGGCAAGAAGAACTACAACGAGGCGCTGCATTACTTTTACCGTGGGCTTGACGTGGACTCCGAAAGCGTGTTCTGCCTCAACGGCCTTGGCCTGTGCTTCCTCAAGCTCAACCGGCTAGGCGACGCGCTCGGCTGCTTTTCGCGCATACTCGAAATAGACCCCGAAAACGCCAACGCGCTCATAAACAAGGGCATAGTATTCAAGGAGCAGGACCGCACCGAGGAGGCGATACAGTTCTTTGACAAAGTTCTCAAAAAAAACCCGAATGACGAGTACGCGCTTATGAGCAAGGGCAACGCGATGGCGGAGGCGAGGTATTTCAAGGACGCAGTCGTGTGCTTCGACCTTGCCCTGTCGGCAAACCCTGGCAACGCGTTGGCTATGTACAACAAGGCCCAGGCGCTCAAGAACCTTGGAAAGCAGAAGGAGGCGTCCGAGCTTGAGGCTGCTGCAATCCGGATTGACCCCGGAATCAAGGACGAAGTTACAAAGAAAAAGGAAGACCTGGTCGCAGCACTGGTTTCAGACTTCAAGGGCCTTGTAAAGTTCCTGTTGCCAAAATAGGCAAACGCCGCACTACGATACCTGTGATACGCACAAGTCCACTTGCCCTGCACCGCCTGCGACGTTGCCTGAAGTTGCGGACTTGGTTATCTTTATCTTGAAGGCCAGGTTGCCTTCGGATAGCCGCTCGAAAGTCGCAAACAGGGCGTTGTCGTACGCACCGGAGCTTGCGTAGGACATCTCGTCGCATTCTGACTGGCTTATGGCGCGGCCCTGGACGCTGGACGGGCACACGCTCTGGGAGACCTTGCCGTTGCAGGCGCTTGACGTGTCTATGTTGAGACCCAGGGACTCTGAAAGCTCCACGCACACGCTGGAGTCCACAAGCGGGGCCAATATGCCTGTTTCACTGTCCACCCCTGAAGTGTAAGTCAAAGGCTCGATTATCCAGCACCCGCCGCCGTAGTTTCCGGAGCAGCGCGTGCAGTACTTCGAGCTGGTGTAGTGGATTACGCGGACCGCCTCGACCGAGCGGCCGGTGCAGCGCTCCATCGTGTAGTCAACAAGCTTTGAGGTGCCCCACGAGCCCATAGCCACTTCCTGCATGGCTTCCTGGAGCCGCTCGTTCTGGGTCTTGAGCCGGTACTCGCATTGAGTGTCGCTTATGTTGTTGTACAGGTAAAAAGCAAGGCTCATGCTCAGGGTCATTATGATTACGGCTATGAACAGCTCCATTGGCGCGGCCATCTGACCACGCTTTTGACCGTACCGCATCCCAGCGCAACCTCCCCTAAAAGAGCCCCAGCGCAGCCCGGACGTAATCCGTGCCATAACCGAGGTTGGTCTGCGAAGTTTCCGCTGCGGACGCAAAAAGGGGCTTTACAAGGGTGATGACAAGGACTGCGGCGATGATTACCACTACAATCATGTACACGCCGCTCCAGTCACCACGCCTCATTTTTTAGCACCAAAAACCTTAGCTGAGCCCGCAGTCGCTTTCTGCCTGCGAACGCACGCCGTTATTGCCCGTCAGCGACTGGCCTATGCCTATGATGTACTCGCTGTTTTCCGAGTTGAAGCACACCACGACTGCGACTGCGATGTTTTCGTTGCATACAATCGAAGATTCCTTGACAGTCAGCGGCGTGTCCGTTCCTTCCGAGCACACGTTGTCGTCGTAGCAGGTGAACTTGATGGACTCCTTGCTTATTGCGGCAGTGCCCTTGGCGTCATCGCGGTAAAGCGAGTCTCCCTTGCTGAACTCCACTTTGTCCTTTGGCTCCAAGCCGAACCCCTTCTGCTGGACTTTCTTGACCAAGTCGGGGATTACATCCTTTGCCTTGGCGCCAAACCCGCCGATTCCACCAAGGAACCCTAGGAGCATTCCCAAGATTGCAACTGCAACGATGACGCTGATGACAAGCATCATCGTATCAAAAGCCTGACCGCGCTTCATTTTCATCCCTCGCAGCTTCATTTCAATCCCTCGCAAAAATACCGTGTTAATAGAACCAATCAGATTACCCAGAAGCGGTTTAAAAACGTCTCTTCCCACCTCATTCCTATGGTACTGGAGTTTCGCAAGGACCCGATCAAGGGGACTATTGTAGTCGTTGCAAACGAGCGCGCGCTGCGGCCCTCCGACCCGACCGTCTCCTGCCCGTTCTGCAAGGGCGCGGAGAAGACCACGCCACCCACTAAGCTTGCCTTCCCATCTGAAAAGAACTGGTCCGTGCGGTGCTTTGACAACGCGTTTGCGATAGTAAAGCCAAGGGGCGTGTTCAAGCCGGAAAAGAAGGGCGACTTCTTTTACACCTCGCCGGCATACGGAGAGCACGAAGTAATCGTCGAATCGCCCGACCACCACCAACTGTTTTCCGACATCAAGGACCCGGAGCACCTTTCAATGATTTTTAGCGCGTACAAACAAAGGTACGGGGCACTCTGCAAGAAAAAGGGCGCAAAGTACGTGCACCTTTTCAAGAACCACGGCAGGCTTGCAGGCGCAAGCATCGAGCACGAGCACTCGCAGGTAATCTCGCTTCCTTTCATCCCCGCACTCATCGCGTCCGAAATCGAAAACGAGTGCGAGTACAAAAAAAAGACCGGAAAGTGCATGGTCTGCGAGCTGCTTGAACGGGAAAAGCAGAATATCATCCTGCAGAACGAAAGCTTCGCGGTCCTGTGCCCTTCCTTTGGCCGCTTTCCCTTCGAGACTTGGATAATCAGCCTGGAGCACAAGAAAAGCATCGCCCAGTTCTCCGACTTCCAAGGCAGCCAATTCATGCAGGCCCTGCGCACCATCATCGAGGCGGTGTTCCGCGTGTCGCGCGACTACAACGTGGTGTACCACAACGGGGTGGAAGGCGAGGACTCGCATTTCCACGCCGAGATTTACCCGCGGCCCAACGTGTGGGCGGGGCTTGAGCTTGGCACGGGAGTCATAGTCAACACCAAGACGCAGCAGGAGGCTATTGCCGCGCTTGCCTGCTCCCCAACGGGCACGTGCTGGGTGCGGCCGTCGGCACAAGAAACAACAAAGCCAGTTGCAAAGAAGAAAACAGCAGCCAAGAAAAAGAAATAATTGCGGCTGGCAAAAAACTAACTTATCCCAAGCATTGTCAGCGTGCCGCGTGCAAGAAGGAACATCCCAATGAGCGAGGCCGCGCCGCCGATTGCTGCTGCGTTGAGCAAAAAGACGATGCCAAACACTATGTCGCCACCGCCGTAGAACCACTTTCCGCCTTCAGAGTGTGCCATCAAAATCAACTGGATGCCATTACTATGCTTGCAAGGGTCATTCCGCCGCGCACTATCTGTACTGTTGCAATTATGTCTGCGTACCCGCCAGGTATCGAGCCTGCTGCTGCCAAGAGTATGAGGCCGAAGGCTATGTCGGTGCCGCCGTAGTAAATCCTGCTTATGAAACCCAATTGAAAAACCCGCGTTAAGATAAGGGCGAAAAAACGATAAACAGTTATTTGGCTGCGGCATAATAAATCAGACGCAGACCGACAGGTGACGTAATGGATATTTGGAGCATAACCCTGCTTGCAGCAAGCTTTGCGGTGCTGGTCAAAAGCTCGGAAGTGTGCGTACGGAACCTCGCCGCGCTTGCAAGGTACCTTTGCCTTTCCGAGTTTGCAATCAGCTTCATAGTCGTAGGCATCGCCTCGGTGCTTCCGGAGCTTTCGGTTGCAACGGTGGCAGCTGCTGAAGGAAGCCCGGAGATGGCGGTTGCCGTGCTATTTGGCTCCAACATCGCTGACTTTACGCTAATCCTGGGCCTGGTGGCAATCTACGCGCGCGGGCTCAAGGTGGAGTCCAAAGTAAGGCACGGCGCAAAGACGCTACTTGCGCTTATGGCGCTGCCAGTAGTCCTTTTGATAGTGGGCAACGGGCTTTCCAAAGTTGACGGCCTGATACTCATCGCGGCGTATTTTTACTACCTGCGCAAGATAATCGGCAGGCACGACGGACTGCACAACGCGCTTTGCAACATATCAAACAACAAGCGGGATTTCGCAAAGCACGCGGCAATAGGCGTAATCGCATTGGCTGCGCTGTTTGCCTCCGCAGGCGTGGCTTCGGGCTCGGCGATAAGGATTGCAACTGACATTGGGATGCCCGCAGTGCTTATGGGACTTTTGATTGCGCTTGGGACGTGCGCGCCGGAGTTCACGCTTGCAATACAGGCAGTCAGGAAAGGCCACTCGGAGATGGGCGCAGGAGACATCGTAGGCAACATCTCAACAGACGCCACGCTCAGCCTGGGAATAGTCGCGCTTTTGACGCCGGTTGCGCCGGCGTTTGACGCGGTTGCGTTGAGCGGCGTAACGATGGTCGCAGCTGGAGCACTGGGGGTGCACTTCATGCAAAGCGGCAGGCGCATAACATTCAACAATGGCCTGGTGCTGGTCTTTGCGTACATCGCGTTCATAGCATTGGAGTTCGGGATGCAGGCGCACGGCTAGTCGCGGGATTTGCCTTAACCCCGAGCCAATTGGCAAGATTCTTAAGTTTAAACACAACAAGAGTGATTGAAATGATTGAACTCGTATTCCTCATAGGCGTGCTTTTGCTTTTCGGCTTCGCAGCGACGCTGTTTTTCGACCGCACGGGCATCTCCGAAATACTTATCCTCATGGCTGCGGGCATAATCATCGGCCCGGCATTCGGCATAGTCGACGCCTCCGCAGGCAGCGTGCTTGCCGGAGCCGCCGGGTTCATGACCGTGCTTGCGCTCATACTGATGCTTTTTGACGGCGGCCTGACTTTTGAGATTTCAAGCATACTGCGCGCCATGCCGCTTGCTTTTGGATTCACGACAATCACGTTCATCTTGAGCATGGGTTTTGTGGCGGCGGTTGCAAACCTTGCGTTCGGGATGGAGTGGCTGCCTGCGCTTCTGCTTGGAGCCGCGCTTTCCGGCACTTCGTCTGCAATAGTGCTCCCGATGGTGTCAAAGCTCCGCTCGTCGGAGCAGACCAGGGCGATGCTTGCAATCGAATCCACAATCACTGACGCGTTCACGCTCATAGTCGGCCTCACCATCCTTGACTTGATGCTTGGAAACGGCGACGTGTCCAACACGCCTGCAAAGCTTATGAGCTCGCTTTCCTCGGCGATATTCATAGGGATAATCCTTGCAGGCGTGTGGGTGGCGTTGCTTCGCAGGCTCACTGAAAACAAGTACTCGTATATGCTCACGCTTGCCACGGTGTTCATCGCTTACGCGCTTTCGGAGTTCTTCGGCGGCAACGGCGTCATCGCGGTGTTTGCGTTCGGCCTGGTGCTTGGCAACGCGGGCAAGATAGCCGAGCTGTTCAAGCTCAACCAGAAGGACTACGAAGTCGACCCGGAGATTCGCAGGATGCAGCAGGAGATATCCTTCTTCGTTCGCACGTTCTTCTTCGTATATATGGGCCTTCTGATGACGGGCTCGACTTTCAAGGAGACTGCAATACTGCTTTCGGCCGCAATAGTGGCAGTCAGCCTGGTTGCGCGTTGGCTGTCAACAAGATTGTTCTCCTCGCAAATACCCCAAGGCGAAAGGAACCTGGTTACGTTCATGATGCCCCGCGGGCTTGCAGCGGCGGTGCTTGTGACCATACCCGCATCCCGGGGCATAACAATCCCGTTCTTTGCCGAGACCATAATGATCACGATACTGCTTACCAACATCATCGCAACTGCGGGGATGTTTGCGTTCAAGAAGGGCGACGGGGCGGCCGTGACGGCGACTGCCAGTCCCGAACCCAAAAAGGGCCCGAAAATAATCAAGACGAGCTGAGTGCAGGTGGAACGCAAGCTTGCAAGGGTCGCGTCGCGCTACGACAGCTGGACGATGCCGTCCTCGCTTTACTCCTACTTCTCATTCGACGAGGGCGTCACGGTAGTCATACCCTGCTACAATGAGGAGCGCACCGTCGGAAAAGTCGTGGCCGCGTGCAAAAGCAACGCGCTGGTCAACCAGGTGATAGTTGTTGACGACGGCTCCAAGGACAAGTCGGTACAAAAGGCAGTACTAGCCGGCGCAACCGTGGTCCGCCATAGCCACAACAAAGGAAAGGCGCACGCGATAAAAACAGGGGCGGAAAGGGCGTCCAACGACATAATCGTGTTCATAGATGCGGACCTGAAAAGCCCGGTGGTGGACATAATAGACCGGCTTGCGCTGCCGATACTTGAGCGCAGGACCGAAATTACAAAGGCGCGCTTTGCGCGGTCCCAAGGAAGGGTGACCGAGCTTACCGCAAAGCCCCTGCTCAACCTCCTTTACCCTGAAATAATGCTGGACCAGCCGCTGAGCGGCCAGTTTGCAATAAGGAAGTCGCTTCTTGACCAGATAGAGATAGCCGAAGGGTGGGGCATTGACGTGGGGATAGTAATCGACGCATACGCCCTTGGCAAGGAAATCGTTGAAGTCGACATAGGCAATCTTGAACACAAGCACAGGACCCTCGAACAGCTTGCGACAACGTCTGCGGACGTGACTCGCACAATACTGCAGAAGGCGGGGCTCGTGGCTGAGAGGAACTCTTTGATTGCGTTCGACTTCGACCGCACGCTCATCAAGGGAAGCAGCATAGGCTTTCTTTCAAAGAAGCTTGGACTTTCACACGAACTCTCCCGGCTAAGAAAAAGGCACGCGGAGGGCGACATTTCCGAACGCCAGCTGTGCGAACGCATAGCCGCCAGCCTGAAGGGAGTGAACGCCAACACGTTCTCCACTTACGCAAGGCAGGTAGAGCCTTCGCACCTTGCCCACGAAACGCGGGGGTACCTGAGGCGCAAAGGATACAAGGTTGCGGCGGTGTCGTTTGCATTCAAGAGGGCTATATTCGGCGTGTTCGGCCAGGACGCATTTGATGAGGTCGTGTGCCCGGAGATGGGACAGAAAGACGGCCTGCTGAACGGCAGGGTACGCATCCCAAGCCACCCGTCGGAAAAGCGCGTATTCAACAAAGCATCCGCCCTGCAAAGCCTGATGAGAAAGTACAACGCCCCAAAGGAAAGGACCGTTGCTGTTGGGGATTCTGCAAGCGACGAGGAGATGTTTGCCGTTGCCGGAAAATCAGCATGCTTTGAAGGGGACAAAATAAACGCAGACTACAGGATAACCGCGCTTGCTGAAGTGGTCCTTATAGCCCAACAGCCAACTAAATACAACTAGGCACGCACTTTGCCGCGTGCGAACTTGTCGTTGCCGCCGCCGACTCCGCGCTCCTTGAGCAGGTCAATAGCCTTCTTTCCGCTCTCGGCTTCAGCTGCGCAGACCAGGTACCCTTCCTTGTTGGAGACTGCAACCGCCCAGCCTTTGTTGCCTGCGATTGCAACCGCGACCTTTTCAAGGACCTTGGCGTCGTAGTCCAAACCCTTCGCATCAACAAAGCGCACCAGCTCCCCGCCTGCCGGAGCCTTCTTCTGCGCTGCAATCATCAGCGAAACTGCTTCCGAGTATGCGAAGCGGTCAATGAGTGTGTCAAGGGATTTTCCGCGCGCCTTCCACTCGTCAAAGAGCTTGGTTGCGGCAGCAGGTATTGCCTCGATGCTTGTCGCCGAGAAAACCTCGTTGGTCTTTGAAAGAATCTTCTCAAGGCCTTCGACGTATTCAATCGCGCGTTGTCCCGCTTTGTAGTGCAGGCGCACCACACCGTCCTGGATTTGCTCTGCCTTGGTAATCTTGACAAGCCCAAGCTGGGCGGTGTTTGAAAGGTGTGTTCCGCCGCAGGCTTCGTAATCCAAGCCTTCGGCTGCAACAACGCGGATGGTCTTTCCAATTGCGCCGCCGCCTTGGTAGAGCCTAAAGCCGTGCGTCTCTTCAGCCTTGCCGCGGTCCAAAAACTCGCAGGAAACCGGGATTGCCTGCCTAACCGCCTCGTTTGCGTATTTTTCTATGAGCGCAAGCTGTTCGGGGTTGGGCTTTTCGTAGTGCGTCATGTCCACGTGCGCGCCTTCTTCGTCTTTGAAGCTTCCTGATTGCCAGATGTGCTTTCCAAGGGCCTTGCGGCTGGACGCAATGATTATGTGCGTGGCAGTGTGGTGAGCAGAAATTTCGTTGCGGCGTTTTCTGTCAAGCTTTACTGTGACTAGCTGGCCTGCTGAGAACTTTGCAGCGTCGGCTTTGTTTGCAAGTACGTGAAGAACCACTCCAAAGAGCTTCTGGCAGTCCGAAACCTTTGCTTGGATTGTGCCTGCTACTATCGAGCCGTGGTCCGCGCTCTGGCCGCCGCCTTCGGGGTAGATGATGGTGCGGTCGAGCACGATTATGCCCTTCGGTGCGTCAATTGCGATGATTTTTGCAGCCAGTTCGTCGCGACCGGGGTTCTCGTAATAGGAAAGCTCGGTCTTTGCGAGGCTGGAAACGTCAAGGGTTGTCAGGTCCTTCTTTGAAGAGTGCGCCTCCATCTGGTGGCGGCTGGTCACTGCCTTGTAGAAATCTGCAGGGATGCTCACTTGCGCGTTCTTCTCTGCGGCTGCCTTTTCCAAAAGCTCGGGAGTAATCCCCTGGCTTTCGTAGAGGTTGAGCATCTTCTCAGTTGTGATTGGCTTTCCTGCGGACACTATGTCCTGGCTTGCCTTCCACGCCTTGGTCTTGCTTTCGCCGTACTTGCGCTTTTCAACAGCCAGGATTTCGTGGATTTCATCCAGGTTCTCGGACAGCTCAGGGAAGAGCGGCTTCAAGTCCTCCGCGTGCATCTCGCAGATGTCAACCAGGTCGAAGTCGAAGTTGTAGTCGGAGATGAACGAGAGTGCGCGGCGCAGTATTACGCGCAGGTTGTATCCTCCTGCGGTGTTGGAGGGTATTGCGCCGTCCGAGAGAGCGAACAGGAGGGTGCGCGAGTGGTCGGCTATGGCGTAGATTCCCTGCATTGGAAGGATTGACTTTTCCAAGTCCTTGACTGTAGTGCCAAGCATCTTTGCAATTCGCTCCTTCTCAGCACCCATGTTGAGCATGGTCTCCACGTCGAGAGTTGAGGACAATGAAGCGTATTTTTCAAAAAGCGCGGAGTCCATGTTCAGGCCGGCTTTTTGTTTCATGAAATCGATTTCACGCGGGAACACCGAGTCGTATGCGGTGAGCGTGCCGTTGTAGAACCACAGGAGGCGCTCGAATCCCCAGCCGACGTCAATGACTTTGCTTGGAAGGTCAACGACTTTGTTGTCAAAGTAAGTGTATTCGGTAAAGACGCTGTTTACAAGCTCGGCACCGTGTGAGAACGACTCGATGCAGGGGCCGAGGGTGGAAAGGTCGGGCATGGCCCACAAGTCCTCGCCATAGACGATTTCTTCCTTGGGGATTTCAAGGCACTGGGTAAGGTAATCGTAATTGTACTGGATGCACTGGTCCTTCCAGTAGCTCCTTTTGTCATTGGGGTAGTCGAACGAGTGCTGTCCGGCCATCATAAATGACGAGAAGTGCCTGCCGGTCACGCCGATGTTTGCAATGTCTGGGAAGCGCAGGCACACCTGGGGGACTACGAGCGGATTAGTAGGATACTCAAAGGACATCTTTCCTGCTTCAAGGCGCTGGAAGTCAACTATTGAGGCGATGTTGAAATAGAGGTCATCTCGCCACCTGCAGATTACGGGGTAGCGTGGCACGATTTCGTGGCCTTTCTTCTTCCAAAAGTCGGCGAACTTGTTCCAGAAGTTGACGTAAGTTTCCTTGCGCGGGTTCTTGCGGAAAAACGAGTAAGGCTCGTGGGACGAGTCGCCACAGTCTTCCTTTCCTATGCTCCAATAGCCCTTGCCGCACTTGGGGCAGACCCTGCGCTGGAAGCCTTCCTGTGCAAAGAGCGGGACTTCGTAGTATTTCTTGTAGTCCTGAGCGAACTGCTTTTTGAGGTCTTCCTTTGTGACTGCCATTGAAATCAAATCCGACGATTGGAAAAAGCCCAACTGCTGTTGAAAGCCTTGAAAATATACTAAGGAATTGAGCTGGCAAGCCTAAAAAATGCGTAGATATACCATTGAAACTGTAAAACTAACCAACACTGATTGGAATTTTCAATGGATGATTAAATGCCCGGACGCATCTTGGACCAAAGAATACGGAGAGCACATTCCAAAGGCCGTGAAATTACGGACGAGATGATGAATAATTACAGGGACGAGGCGCGCGCACTCCTTGAACACGGCGAAAAGCCCCTGAAAAACCCGCCGCTTCCAAAAACAGTCAAAAAAATACGATGCTTGGCTATCAGGGGAGAAAATTTGAATGACATGCAGAAACAAGCCGGCTTGACAGATGAAGAAATCTGGCAAGTTACAAGCGATATTGACCGGTCCCAACGTCTTAACGGCGAACGCCAACCCGGTGGAGAGGCGGAACCCGAAACCCTCCACAGGTACAGGATACGCGAACAAGCCAGAACGATTCTCCAGAATGGCGGGAATGCCGAAGCGGCTTCCATGAAAACGGGCTTGCCGCTTACGGAAGTAAACCAGCTTGGCAAGCCGTTGTTTCAGCCAAGTTCGTCAATCTTGAGAGGTAAAGGGCCAATTGAAGGCCAGCCATCTGAAGGCGACATCGAAGGCATCTTGAGGGAGAATAAAGAAAGCTCAATGCAAAAAATGAATCCGTACGAGGGCTTGCTGCTGCAAAAAATGAGCCGCACTCGCTTAGAACAATTGTTGAACCCAAAGGCATTCAAAAAGGAAAGGAAACCCCTTCCTGAAGGATCCAAGGGCACCGGATATAGTTCGCTGGCAAAAAAAGTTGATAAGAGCCACAGGGAAATAATGGAAAAGTTCGAAATTGGCACGCTGAAGAAGATTTATTTCAAGATGATGCGCGGCGATACTCCCGAAAGGATTTCGAACGAAACACTCATACCTGCAGGCAGGATTATTGAAATCCTTTTCAACCCCAAGACACAAAGGGCAGTGCTTGACGCATCAGAAAATGAGATAACCGAGAGATTCGGCGTACTTCCAACCGACCCGTTCGAGGTCAAAAGGAACCATGCACTTTTGCATATCCTTGCCGGCAGGATAAGGATCAACAGCGACCCGGCGTACAAACAATTGCTAAAGGAAAGCGTGCCGAGCAAATTGAGAAATTTCGTGAAGATTTAGCAGAATCAGACGGACAACTCAAAGAAAGCCGCGCCATACGCCGCAAACGCTTTCTTCATTTCGGCTACAGGCATCCTGATTGCCACAGTATTCTGGCCTGCGGCAAACTCCAGTTTCCCGCCTTTGTCCTCGCCTGTAAAAAGCTGCTTGTCAACAAGCACGGAAATCTTTGGCGTGTGGCCAAATGGCGGGACTCCGCCCGGAGCGCACCCGGTGAGGGACTCGATTTTGTCAAGCGCACAAAGCTTGGTTTCGTCTGCTTGCAGTATGGATTTCAGTTTCTTCAGGTCTAATTTTTTGTCCGCGCGGATTGCCGCACAGACCACAAAGGCCTTGTCCTGCCTGCGAAACTCCACTACCAGGGACTTGATTCCTTCCGAAAGCGGCATCCCCCTTATCATTGAGGCGTCCTGCGCCGTAAGCACCGGCTCGTGAGTTATTTTTTCATAGGATATCGAATGCGAGTCCAAAAAAGAGGTGATGTTTTCGGTTTCCTTTATGGACAAAATTCAAACACCGCATTAAATTCAAAAAAGAGGTAAAAGAAAAAACTTTGGAAAAATAAACCAAGAAATAAAAAAATTGAAAAAAGAATTTGGGAAGGAAAGAGAAAAAATTATCTTTTCGGCTTTCCTTTTGCCTTGCTTGACTTTGCGGCAGCCTTCTTTTCGTCCTTCTTCTTCTTGCGGTCCTCTTCGGATGCTGGGACGAAGCCGCAGTCTGCAACGCTCTTTGCGCCTTCCTTGGTGATCTTGGCGTTGACCTGCGCGATTGTCTCTGAAATGGTGTTGCCTACGACGTTGCGCTTTTCGCGCGAGCCCTTGGTGACCTTGCGGATTCCGGTGCCGCCTGAAAGGAACGCGAGGATCTTGTGAACTCCGACTATGTCTTTTCTCATCGGGAAGCCCGCCTTGTCGGTTCCGCCGGTGATGGTAAGCTCGTAGCCTTCAAGCCCGATTATGGAGCCTTCGACTTTGTCGCCTATCTTTTTTCCCAGAAGCTGGGACTCCTTTGAGGCCTCGACTTCCTTTTGGAATACGAACTTGGACTTCGGGTCGCCGAATACTATCTTCATTGAATACCTACACCCCTAATTGTGACTGTAATTTCTAAGCTTAAAACTGCTAAAAATCAGCGTACTAATAGTCCATTTTAAGGCTAATAAAACTATCCAAACCGCGTTTTTCAATCTTGACGAGCTAGCGTACGCAACGGAAGCCTTGGTCGTCGCGGTTTATTGATCCGTAATAGAACGTGTCAAGGGCGAATATGCCGGACCGGCTTCCTTTGGTGAACGAACCGCTCCGGCACAGCTCGCGTATTGTCGAGTTATACGCATTTGACGACTCGTCGAACGCCATGCCGGGCGCAAGCTGTATTTGTCCGATGCCGTTTGCAGAGGTCCACAAACCGGTTACGTTCGAGTAATTCATTGCATTGAAGTTGGTTATGCTGGTATACTCGAACCAACCCAGATTAGTAGTGCCGGGACGGTAGGGGATTTGGCCGCCGTCTATGCCGTTATCGTCGTGGTAGTTCTGGGCGGGTAGAGCGTTCGTCTTGTTTTCAAACATCGTGTCAGCCAGGTGCTCCCACACGTTTCCTGCAAAGTCCCAGATCACCTGGCCGTTTGAAAGCACGTGGGTGCGAAGCTGCGACCGCCCCGCGTACCCCGACGCGTAAGTCCAGCTCCAGTTGTCGCTGGTGCCGTAAAATCCCTTGGCCGCGTCATCATACCCTCCGCTGCCTGTTCCGCGAATTCCGCAACCTGAGTTCGACGGGTCGTCCAGCGAGGCTTGCAGGTTGCATCCGACAAGCGAAGGCTCGGCGGCCTCGGAGGCGTTCAAAAGGGCATACGGAGTTGCGTTGGTGTGACCGGTTGCAAACTGCGGGCCAGAAAGCGTGCTGTTAAGGTCATTGATTGGGAGCGCAGCTATGTTGGCTGCGATTGCGACCCATTCGCGGTTGCTTATCAATCGATATCCCGCACCAATTCTTGCGCATGCATCCATTGCTTCAGACTGGTTTACGGTCAAAGTCCATGGAAAGTTCGAAGGCAATGACACTGCAGCCTCGGAAACTTCGTTGCAGCCGTCGCCGGTAGCGTTCGAGGCGCACTTGGCCTCATATTTCATCACGCAGAAATCCGCAACCAGAAGCGACTGGTTTCCAGGCACCTTGACCCAATATGAATCGCACGTGCGGTTGGTGCACGAACCCACAAGGGGCTTGTCCGCCTTGAACACCATGTTCTGGATGCCGCTATTGGCAACGGCGTATGAGAAGCTTATGTCCGAAAGCTCGAAGGTGGGCTTGCCTGCACAGTCGAAAGCATCCTGGACTGCAACATACGCCAACTCTCCCGCTGCAAGGATTACCGAACAGCTAAGGTTCCCAGAGGGCTGGTCGAAGGTGCGCGTGCAGTACGAGCTCCCGAAATAATCTCCGGAATAATAACGGTAAATCGGCAGCGCAGTCCCGCCAACCATTATGCGGCCTATGCGCAGCGGCGACGAACCGGAATTCTGAAGCCCCAGCACGAGGTTGTTGTCCAGAAGCTTTGCAGACACCACCTTAAACGGAGAAAGCGAAGCCCAATACGCCTGAGACTGCTGCGCCCTCATCGAAGATTGCGAAGATGAGACGCTGGAAGTGGCACTGACAACAACGATGGAGACGAGCAACACTGCGCCAAGGATTACCAAGTACTCGGTGGCACCTTGGCCACGGCTATCTGCCATGATATACAAAACCCTCAATGAGATTAACCTTAGGCGTTACTTAAAACCAGCTATCTGGATTCCTGGCCCAGCGCTTTTAGCGCCTTTATCTGCGCAAGCACCTCGCGCTCGTCCTCGCTCAACGCCTGTCTGTATTTTCCTTCCAAGGTTGCCATGTCGCCAGCAGGCGGGTTGGTGTAAAGTTTCATCTTTTCCTTGATTTGGCGGCCGTAATAGACGCCGGAGACGCTGATTGCTACTTGCTCTCCTTTCTTTGCGGACTCGACCGGCTCTTTGTCCTTTTGAATTCCGCGTACAAAGCCAATGACTACGCCCTGCTCGTTCATAAGAGGAGCGTCCTTTTTCAAAAGCCCGGACTCGATTTCTACTCCAAAGACTGCGGGGTTTGACTCGCGGAAGCAGCACCCGGACATTAGGAATATGCGCGCGGGCATCACGAGGCTTGCGAAGGCCTCTCGCTTTGCGTTTGCCTTCTTTTCCTCAATCCAGCGCCAGTAGTCGTCAACGATGGTGTAGATTATTCCGCTTGAAAAAATCTTTACTCCTTCGGAGTTTGCAAGCGCAAGCACGTCGGGGTCGGTTGGCACGTTGAATGCAAATATCACGCCCAGGTCGGGGTTCTTGATTTTGATGCTTGCAGCCTCAAGCACCTCTTTTTTGGATGCAGGCCCGATGCCTGTTGAGCGTACGGTGATTTTTTCGCCAGCAAGCAGCTTCTCGATTGCTTCAAGGCTTCCGAATGCGTCTGCTTTGATTATGATGCCGTCGTTTTGCGTGGCCGTGACGAGTTCCTTGATTTCTGACTCGATTGCGGCCTTTGCAGCAGCAACCTTAGAGTCGTGCTCGGGGTCGGACGGGTCGATGATGGTAATTGACGAGCCTGCGACTGCAACGTCTGCGCCTTCGCAGGCAATTTTTAACCCGACAGCGGCGGACGCGGTTGGGATGGACGAAAACTTCTCTTTCGGGTCACGCATCTCGTCTAGGGGCTTTGGCTTGAGTATTGCTTTGACCTTGCTTTGTATTGCGCCTTCCGCGCTTGCAAATATGATTGTGTCGCCTTCGGAAATGGTCCCGTCGAAAAGTATCGCGTCAAGTGTCTTTCCCAAGCCGCGCTCCTCGCGCACTTCGAGGATGTTTGCCTTTCCACCTACGCCCTCGATTATGGTCAGGCGTTTTTCGAGGAATTTTTGGGCAAGCCCCGAGACGTAGAGCAAAAGTTCGGGAATCCCCTCGCGGGTCTTTGCGCTGACTGGAATCAGGAGCACCTGCGTGGTAAAGTCGCTTACACGGTCAAACCGTTCTGCGGAGATGTTGTGCGAGTAGAGCTGGCCGACGATTTCATAGAGCCGCTGGTCAAGCAGCGCCTTGGTGCGCTCCTGCTGGGCTTTCTCGGTTTCGGTAAATGAAGCACCCGGCTGGGCGTTCCAGCCCGAGATTGCATCCGTCTTGTTGAGCGCTACCACGAAAGGCGTCTTGAACTCGCGCAGGATGCCAATGGCCTCCTCAGTCTGGCGCTCCACGCCCTTCGTCACGTCGATTACAAGGATTGCAATGTCCGCAATGCTCCCGCCGCGCCTGCGCAGGTTGGTGAAAGCCTCGTGGCCCGGAGTGTCAACTGTGAGGATTCCGGGGATGGTGAACTGGATTGGAAGCCGTGAGAGTACGGGCTTGCACACGTCCTTTACAACGCCAATCGGTATTTCGGACGCGCCGATGCTTTGCGTGATTGCGCCCGCTTCCCTGCTTTGCACCTTGGTGTGCCTGATTGCATCAAGCAGGCTGGTCTTGCCGTGGTCTACGTGGCCAAGCACGCACACGATGGGCTGGCGAAGGGCGGGCATTCTTCATCACAAAAGCATATTGGGACGGGAAAAGGGAGGTTTTGGCTTGCGCCGCAACCTACCCGTTGATTATCGAGTCATCCGCGCGGGAGTACTTGTAGATTTCCTTTTCAGTAAACCAGAGCGAGACTTCGAAAGCCGCCTCCTCGACTGAGCCTGACGCGTGGATGAGGTTGCGAATCGGCCTCTTCTTTGCGTTCGCCAAGTCAGGCGAGTCAACGGCGTAGTCGCCGCGGACTGTTCCGGGGAGCGCGACAAGCGGAAGGGTCGAGCCTACGATTTTGCGCACGTTCTCAACGGCGTGATTTCCCTCAAGGACAAAAGCGATTACCGGCGAGCCGCAGATGAAGTCAACAAGCCACCCCTTGACCATCTTGCCGATTTCAATCGCGTTGTCGGTGCCAAGCTCCTTTTTCGGGTCGATGCCGTACTTCTGGTAGCTTTCAAGGGTCTTTTGGCCAACTATTGAGAGCCACTTGTCGTCCGACGGGTAGTGCTTTGTGACAAGCTCCTTGGATGGCTTGGTCATCTTCATTGCAACTACCTTGAGCCCGGCTTTCTCAAAACGGGAGAGCACCTCGCCGCAGAGCGCGCGCTGGACACAATCCGGCTTGAGCATTACGAAAGTCCTTTCCATCTTAGCCACCTTCTTTGAAAATTTTAGCCCGCTTAGTTGTGGGCGGATATAACATCGAGTCTTGATGAATCGACTGCGAAGTAATAGTGGTAAAATTAGTGACGCCCAAGGTTTTTAGTCCTTCGATTCGCCGGAATAGAGCTTGATTGTGGAGCCCTTCCACTCGATGTCCATGTGGTCCTTTCCGCTTGAAGGCCCTTCCTTCTTCTCAGCCGGCTTCTGCTCAGCAGCTGGCGCGGGAGTGACGACCACTTCGACTTTGTTTGATGCCTTCTTTTCAGCCGGCTTTTTGACTGCGACTTTCTTCGAGTCGGTCTTGACTACGACTTCGACTTTGTTGGATGCACGGGCATTGACATTCTTCTTTTTTGCCTTTTGCTTCTTGACAGCTTTCTTTTTCTTTACCGCCGCCTTTCCTGCAGCAGTCTTGACGATGATTTTGACCTTGCCGGACTTTGCTGCCTTGCGCGGCTTTGCCTTGCGCTTTTTGGCTGCTGCTCTTGGCGCGGTTTTGACTATGACTTCGACTTTGTTGGAAGAAGTTGCGTTCTTCTTTGCGGCCTTGTGCTTCTTGGCTGGCTTCTTTTTCTTTGCCGCCTTCTTTCCGGCCACAACAACTTCAATCTTGGAGCCGGACGTTCCGGTTTTCTTGACAACCGTGCCCTTGGCCGCCTTGACTACCAGCTCGACGCGGCTCTTCTTTGCTTTCCTCTTCTTGGCAGGCTTGCGCTTTTTTTGCTGCTGGTTCTTGATTACAAGCTCAACGCGGTTAGTCGCGGGCTTTGCCTTGCGGTGCTTGTGGACGCGAACTTTTTTTCGCGCGGATTTCTTTGCGGTTTTTCTTGCCGCAGTCTTTGCCTTAATCGTGACTTTCTTGGAAGCCTTCACGTTCTTGGTTTTCCTTGCTTTTGCGTTGACCGTTTTCTTTGCTTTCTTGGCCTTTTTCGCCTTCTTCTTTTTCTTTGCCTTTCTTGCGGCCTTCTTTTCGACCACAACCGGCTGGATTACTATTGGCTTGAGCGGGATTTCAATCTGCTCGGCCTTCTGCGGCTTTTCAACCCCAAGCGCGCGCTCGACTTCGGCGATGCGGTATTCAAGAACTGCAAACTCCGCGCTGAGGTCCTGTATCTTGCGGTCGTGGACTGCTATGCTTTCGGAGAACGTGCCTGAACTTTCCATGGCGCTTGAGGAAGCAACTGACGACTCCTGCGCGCAGGCCTCTTGGGTTGTGCTTGACTGCGAGCTAGTCTCCACGATGGTTGTTGACTCTGAAACGGCCTCTTCCGAGCTTTCAAGCTGCGTGGATTCAAAAGCAGATGTTGACGGCAGCGCACCAAGTTCGTAGGGGAGCACTTCGTCCGCAAACTTCGTCTGGCCTACGGCGTTCTTGATTGCCACAAGCCTGTCGGAAAGAACTACTGAGTCACCAAATGAAGCTGCGGGCGTGGGCGTGACAATGGAAGACGAAACCGGCTTCCTGGAACCCTGGTAGGAGAACGCCTTGGCCTGCTCGCTTGCCTTCCTCTTCGAATTAAGGTAGGAGTTGACTAGATACGCGTCGACTCCGGCAATGCCCAACAGGGCGATTTGTTCCAAGACCATTTTCCAGTATTCACCAACTAGCGTTTCTTTGAGGGTTTCTTCGCCTTCGCCGGCGTCTTGTCCTCTTTTTGCGTTTCTTGAGCGTCACTTGGGGCTGTTTCGTCCGAACCGGATTTTTCATCCTCGTCCGACTCTTCGCCGTCCTCGTCCTCATCGTCTTCGGACTGCTTGCGTGCAAAGTAAAAGAGCACGAGCACGACGCCAACTGCGACTACTGCAAGCGAGAACATTGAGACGAGGCTTCCTGAGAACAGGCCGGTTGATGCGGATGGCGCCACTGCACGAAGCGACACTGGGAACAAGTATGTTGCGCCTGCCTTTCCAGTGACTACGAGGGTGGCGTTGTAGTCCTTGCCTTTTGGAAGCTGGGTTGAAAGCGACAGCTCAACGTACGAGTTTGCGGGAATCGAAACTGTGGCGGGTGACACGTTCACCGAAGGCTCGCGCACCGAGACGGTCAGGTTAGTGGTTGCGTTTGCGTAGTTGTACAGGCGCACGGTGGTGTTGACGCGCTCAACAGAGCCGTTGGAGCCGTTTACGGCGGTGACCGCAGACTTGAATGTAGTTGCGGCAACCTTGCCGGCGGTTGCGTTCACAAAGAACACGGTTTCGCCTGAGCCTTGTTCGCCTACTGCGCGGACCGTTGCGTTGAACGGCTTTGACAGGGCGGTTGAGACTACCAAGTCAACGGACAGGCTCTTGCCAGCAGGGATGGAGGGCAAGGTAACGTCTGACACAGTCATGTTTGAAATCAGGACGCGCACCGAGCGGACGTCGTAGTCTGCAGAGTTGCGGATGGTCACGGTTATGGTCTTTTGCAGCCCGGACTCGAACACCATCCCCTGCGAAAGTATCGCCCACAGCACGGGCTTGATGGTCGCGTTGGTGGCGTTTGACGCGTTAGCAACAGCAGTAGGCGCAACTGAAGGCACAACCGAAGCGTTGGCAACAGCAGCAGGCGTTGCAGTCGGAAGCACGCTGGGCACTACTGAGGGGAATACTGTTGGCACGCCCTGGTTTCCTGAGACTGCGCTGACAAGGGTAAGGTTGGATGCAAAGCAGTCGTCCACTTGGAGCTGCGCTGCCACCGTGCCTGAGGCCTTGCCGTTTGAGGCGGTCAAGGCAATTGGATACAATCCTATTGCAACACGTGTCGTGTTTACGGTGTAGTATACGTTCTCGGATGACTTGCTTGGGACAGTAAGCGACTTGGCTGAAAGCGTGCCGTTTACGTTGCCGCTCACGGTGACGTTGAACACCGCCGCGGATTCACCGGGGTTGCTTATGCTGAACTTGAAGCGCGCAACCTCGCCTTTGCAGGCGCGGACTGCCGAAAGGCTCATCACAGGCGCTGGCACGGGTACTTCCACGCACGAATTGGACGCGTTGCTGCAGAAGAACCCTGCACCACACGCCGGGTTGGAATACTTGCATCCGGAAGGCATCATGCAGGCGTTGTTCTGGCATACTTTGGGCGAAATGCATGCGGGGTTTGAGTATGCGCAGCCTTTGGGTGTCGGGGTCGGAGTGGGCGCAGTAACGTATACTGTGAACGTTGCTGACTGCTTGGAGTGGCCCGACGCGTTTATCTTGAGGGAATAAGTTCCTGCGGCAGTGGCGCAGGGCACGGAAACAACAGCGTCAATAGACGCCTGGCTTGACGGCCCGGCTGCCAATGCAGTCTGGGGGAAAGAGACGGAAAGCCCGCCTGAAGATGAGAGCGCGAACGCGTCAGATTTTGAGCCGGTGTTTTGCAAAGATACTTTGACCTTTGCAGAGCCGCAACGCTCAACTGTTGCCGAGGTTGCATTAAGTGCGAGGGTTGAGGAATAGCAGTTTGACACTACAAGCAGGCCGCTTGCGCGCGACACTGAGACCCCGCCGTCGGCTATGATTGTAAAGGGGTAGTTGCCCGCGTCACGGTTGGCGGTGGATACTAAGAAAGTGAAGTTTGCGGTCTCGCCGCGGCCAAGCGAAAGCGCCGTGGTTGACAGGGTGCCGGTGATTCCAGAAGGAGTTATCGCATAAGTAAGCGGCTCGGCTTGGTTGTACAGCGCAAACTCGAATACTGCGTTCTCGCCTTTGCACACGGTGACGCTTCCTGCGGAATCCGCAAGAGCAAAAGGCGCTGCGAACAAGAGCAGGAAAAGACCGAATACGAGCGAGTACTTCATTTTACCAAAACCCCCTATAAAACAAACAATCTCCCGCCCCTAAAAAATTAAAAAGGGGAGAGGACGTTTCGTCCCGGCTGTTTTTTGCCAGATTGCAGGCGCTGCCTATGCAATTGCCTCCTTGTTTTTGCGGATGCCGTAAAACAGCGCCACGCCTATTGCAAGAAGCACAACCATCGCCGCCCCAAAACCTGAAACGCCACCTGCCGCGCTGAAGAACCCGGTGAGGATCCCTGAGGACTGGGCGTTGGTTGCATCTATTGTAAATGGCGCGCTTGCGGTCCTTCCTATAGGGTCAACAATCGCAATTGATGCGGAGTAGACGCGCCTCTGGAAATTGGCTGCGCTTATGGCAACAGTGAACTCTGCCATGTCGCCTGGCCTGATGGTTGCCGCGCGCGGGTAGTAATTGGCTTCCCAGCCCTGCGGCAGCCTCACGTCCGCCTCGTAAAGAAGCGAGCGGTTCTCGTTGTTCTTGACAAGGAACGACGCATTTGCAATGAAATGCGTGCCATTGTAAGTGTAGTCAACCTGCGGCGCGTAAATGGTCACGTTGGGAACGTTGCTTGCCTGCGTCTGCGAAAGCGCGTGGTCAACCGGGTACAGCGAGGATGAATACTGCGAGCTTGCGTTCTTTGCGGCAACTGTCGCAAAGCACAGCTGCTGCTGCTTGACTATGGCGCCGTCCTTGCGGATGTACAGCGTCACGTAGTTTGCGGCAAGAAGCCCGGTCGGGTCAACAGCCACCGTGATTATCTGGCTTGAGTACCTTGCGAAGTTGTTGAGTACCTGCGGCATCACAAGCGGGTGCAGGTAGCCGTTGTCGGTGATCTCGACTGCGTAGTTTGCGGTCTCGCCATTATTGTAGAGGCTTATCGGGAACTGCACGCCCTTTGAAATGAGGGGGCAGCCTGAGAAGCCTATGGAGATGTCGGTGTTTGCAGCCCCGCTTGACATTGCAACGGTGTTGATTGCCGCGCTGAACGGGGCGGTTGCGCGAAGCACTATCGGGATTGTGTAGAACTGCGAGTTGGGCACTGTTGCGCAGAACTGCAAGTCGTCGCGCGTCTCGTAAGACGAGAGGCGGAACTGCTGCAGGCTGAAGCTGCCGTCAAGGTAATACGCGCCGCCTTCGTACGAAAGGGTGACCGTGCCTGACTCCGCACCGCGGTTTTCCACTTGGAAGTTGTAGCAAACGCGCTGGCCAATCGAGCCAGTGCGCATCTGGTCAACAAGGTTGATGCGCAGGTTGCCTGAGGCGCAAATCGGAAGCTCCAGTGACTGCGAGGACGCGGAGTTGCTGTTGTTGAAGTTGACAACCCCAAGCGAGCCGCCGGATACCGTGTCAGCAAAGCCGACTGTGACGCTGATTACTGCTTCGCCGTTTGCAGGAAGCACAACCGAGGACGGCCCCGAAAGGGTCACCTGCGACGCTGAGGAGTATTTCATCGTCACGGTCATCTCCGAAGACTGGCTGTTTGAGAGCTTGACTTGGTAGACGCTTGATGCCGAACCGCACGCTGGCGACGACAGGAGGGAAACGGTGAAGTCTCCTCCAAGCGAGAGCTTGTCAGTTGAGGTGCACACGCCGCTTGATGACTTGACAACCACGTCATAATCCCCTGCGGGAATGTTTGCAACAGTTGCGCTGATGTCGCCTGTAAGGGTGGTGGTGCCGCTTGTGGAGCCGATTACCGAACCGGCCTTGTTGCGCACCTCAATGGTATAAGTGCCCTTGGCGCGCGTTCCCGCGCTGTCCGCAAGGTAGCCCGTGACCTGCACTCCAGAGACTGTTGACGAGAACCTCGCCGAGCCTGCCATGAGCTTGACGTCGCAGGCGCTTTCAAAAGTCGCTGAGCCTGCTGACGACGTCGAAGAGGACGACACTACCGGGCAAGTCAGGTACTTGGCGTCCACTTGGGACGAGTAAGTGCCCGCGCCAAACGGCCCGGGTATCGAGAGCACGAAAGTGCCGTTGGATATTGAGCCGGTGAACGCCTGCTTGTAGAGGCTTCCGTCCTTGTAAATCTTGACTGTGACGTTGGCGCCTGAAAGCGAGGTGCCGTGGTTGTACACCGTTCCGGTGACAGTAGCCGGGCTTGCTGACCCCGACTGTGTGAACGCGGATGCGATTGTGACGTCGCACGACGCGATGCCGACAACCACGTTGGACTGTGCCTGCGGGCACGCGTTGAACTGCGCGGTTGCGTTTATGCGGAACGAGCCGCTTGAAAGCGTGTTTGGCACTATCCAGTTGGTCGAGAACTCCCCGCCTGATGCGGTGACCGGGATGGTTGCCTGTGTGTTGCCTGAAGCGTCCTGTACGTTGATATATACCGTAGTGCCTATGGGCAGGTTGTTGTTGCGCAAGGTGCCGCGGATGTTCATGACTTCGCCGCTTGCGTACTGGACCTTGTCGGTGGTGACGCTGATTGCGGTGTTGCAGGTGTCAACGTGGAAGTTGATGGTTGATGCTGCCGAAGAGCATCCTGCACTGCAGGCAACGCTACCGGTTGGAAGCGCGATGTCGCAGGCAACGTCAAGTGCGTAATTGCCCTGCTGGCGGAAGTAAGACTGGTTTATGCTCACAGTGCCGGGGTACTCCACATTGGGGAGCGTGTCGAAATTGTAAGTGCCAACAAGGGTCCTTGAAAGCCCGGGGCCTGAAAGGTATGCGGTGCACGCGACCGGCGGGTCGTTCTTGCACCACTGGCCGCCTACCGAGTTAGGGTCGTCGAACGAGTTTATCATCCAGCTTTGACTGTTGGTGCTTGCAACGTACGCCTGCGTCAGGGAGCATTGGGCGGTAGTGCCGCAACTTTTGCACTGTGGGCCTACTGACAGGTAGTTCGCGCCGTGGTTGATGCAGTAGTTCTTCAACACCGCACCGCATGCGGCGTCTATTGAATAGTAGGAGGTGCACGGGAGGCCGCAGATGTACTCGCCTGCCGAGCAGGAATAGTCGCCTGAGCTTCCGCTTGGCACAGTAACCGTAGAGGAAGCTGAATACCCTGACGAGCCGAGGCATTCACCGTACTGGCATCCGTTCGGGCAGCTTACCATCGTAGTCATGATGTCGTCGCCGCTGCAGTAAGCCTCCTTGACGGAATCGCCTATCTCGGCGCCCGAGGAAAGCTTGCCGCCGTTTAGGTAGCATGCGTCGGACAGGGACAGCGCGTAGGTGTTAGCATATCCTGAGACGTAGGCGCTTATGCCGTGGTCCGAGTCGTAGCAAGAGTAGTCCGAGGAGCTTTCGTCCCTGCAGTAACCGTCATTGCAATACTGGCCGGTGCCGCAGTCCGAATCATAATCGCAGTAATCATCATAGTAGCTGTTGTACCTGCAGACCCCATTGTCGCAGTACTGGTTGGACGAGCAGCGGTCGTTGCAAGAGTCAGTGTAGGAGTAGTAGCCCCAATCGCTCACGCACATGCCATAGTAGCTGCTCCAGTACTGGTTGGTCCCGCAGTAGTGGTCATAATAATCATAATTGTAGCTGCATACGTTTCCGCTGCAGTACTCGTTCCCGCCGCAGTCGCCACTTGAGTAACAGTATCCTGAGCGGAGCCTGCACTGGCCGTTGCGGTACTGCTCGTACCACTCGCAGTCGTTGTTATGGTAATAGTCATAGCGGCATTCGCCGTCGTCGCAGTACTCATCCGAGTCGCAGTCGCTATTGTACCTGCACTCGTCGCAGGCAATCGAGGAAGCCGAACCGAAAAGCAGCAGGTTGTTGTAAGTGGTTTCCGAGCGGTAGTTGACCTGGTTTGACTGGCGCACGCTTATCTTGAAGGTCGCCTCTGCGCCGTTGCCTGCAAGGCTCTGGTCATTCACTTGGGTAATCGCAAGGTTCTGCATGCAGAAGCAGGCAATATCATAAGGAACAGTCCTAGTCTGGGACTGATTGTAGGAGTTGCAGGTAAGGGCGCTTGAGCAGCTTGAGTCGGTTGGGAGGAAATAATTGCAAGTCTGCCCTGCGGAGTCGCAGGTTGCGCCAGGAGTACATGAAGAGTACGCGCCTGCCGACGGGAACACAAAGAAAAGCGCTCCCGCGACAAGTAGAAGCCCGATTAGAGGCAAGAGAAAACTTACGAATGCCTTTCGAGAGAATGCCATCTGCTCACTGTCACCTATGAATTTTACCCCAAACAATATGTTACTACTGTGCAGTAACTAATATTTAAAGCAAATCCCTAAGACACTACTGGACAGTAAGTAATAATATAGTGGCGAAAATGGCCGGCAACGTGCCGGCTGCCTAAAATCTAGCGGTAGTTGTGCTTCTTGGGCACGTAGAAAGCGTCGCCCTTGGTCGGGTCCGGAAGGACTACCTTGGAAGTGATGGTCTTTTTCATTACTTCCTCAAAAAGCGCGAAGTTCTCGACAACCAAGATTACCTGCTTGCGTGTCATGCCCTTGCACCTGCGCAGGATGTCTATTGAAAGCTGGCGGCGCTTTACTGGCTTGGACATGACCAAGTCAAGCTCCTCTTTCTTCTTGAGCTTGGCGTGGATCTCACGAAGCACGCCTTTTACCTGCTTTTCTGCTGCTGCAAGCTCTTCCGACGGGAAACTGGTCTCGCGGCTGCGGAGGACGCGTTTTTCGCGGAGCACGAATGCAAGATACATATCCATATGCTCTGCGGACATTGGCTTAGGATTAGACATACTTTCCTTATGGACGCGGAACAATATATTAGTTACTAAAAAGTAGTCACAAAACCCAAAACCTGGCCCAAAAGCCAAAAAAAGCCCCGTCCCTAGAGGTAAAACCAGCTGCAGTGCCCTAGTGTTAACCCCGTATTAACATTTATATACTTTCACGTTTCTTACCAATTGCCGTTAAAACGGTATTAACAGTTCAAGGGTTTGAAAAATGATATTTCTTGCAAAGGTTTCCCAAAGGCCGGATGGCAAGCAGGAACAAAGGATACTTCTCCGGCAACAGCCGCCTTTGGGGCACCAACAGGGACAACAGCCCGTTCAGCAGCAAATGCCGCAGGAGCCACAGCACGGCAGGCAGATTACGATACAACAGCAGATTCCTGCTGACGAGTTCGAGCAAATATGCCGGCTTTTTGGAGCGCTTTCAGAACGCGACACAGGCCACACGGTAGTGCGCGTCTATAAGGTAGTGATTGAAAGGTCGCACCCGCAGAACGGCATCGGCTCAAGCGAGCTTGCGGAAATAGAAAGCCTCAACAGGCTGACTGCGCTGCACCACCTCAACCGCCTTGCTGAGCTTGGGATGCTGGAAAAGCGCGGGCCGCGATATTACCCGCGCGACTTCGAGGAAATCTTTGACGAGTTTGAGAAGCAGGCAATAGAGAACATCAAGCGCGCAAGGATGATTGCGCGGCAATTGGAAAGGCAGGAATAAAGGCGATTGTGATTTCCCATGAGCGACGACAAGGATACCAGTGAAATAAACGAAAAAGCCGAAGGCAAGCAAGAAGCCCAAGCAGCCGAAGGGACAAATTCCAAGTGTCCGGAAGGCTGCGTGGCAGTCGAGGACTACAAGAGGCTTGCCGCTGACTTTGACAATTACCGGAGGCACGCCGAGGACGTTGCGCAGGACGGCAAGGCACGCGGAAAGATGTACGTTGCTTCCGACCTGCTTGCGCTCCTGGACGACTTCGACTCGGCAATCGGGCATTATGAAAAGAACGAGGAGGTCAAGGCAGGGCTTGCGGGACTCCGAAAGAGGCTTTCTGACACGCTCAAGGCGCACGGCTTGGAAGAAATCGCCGGCTGCGAGGGCAAGAAGTTCGACCCGGAAGTCTGCGAGGCTGTAAGGACGGACGAAAAAGCAGAAGACGGGATCGTCAGCTGTGAATTGAGGAAAGGGTATTCGTTCTGCGGCCAGATAATCCGCCACCCGATGGTGGTTGTTGGCTGCGGAAAAACAAAAGCAGAAGACAATAAGTAAAAAAAATCGGCAGGAGAGCCGAAAAATTACACTAAAAATCAGGTGAAGAAAATATGGCAAAAATCATTGGAATCGATTTGGGCACAAGCAACTCGGCAGCTGCAGTCATGCAGGGGAACAGGCCGGTAATCATACCAAGCGCGGAAGGCGCGACAGTGGCCGGCAAGACCGTGCCGTCAGTAGTGGCATTCACAAAGGACGGCCAGGTCCTTGTAGGCGAGCCGGCACGCAGGCAGGCGGCAACCAACCCGGACGGCACCATCGCAGCTGCAAAGCGCAAGATGGGAACGGGGCAAAAGTACACGGTTAATGCAAAGGACTACACTCCCCAGGAAATCTCGGCGTTCATCCTGCAAAAAATCAAGAAGGATGCGGAGGCGTTCCTTGGCGAGCCGGTCACGCAGGCAGTAATCACGGTTCCTGCTTACTTTAACGACAACCAGAGGCAGGCAACCAAGGACGCGGGGCTCATCGCGGGCTTGGAGGTCATGCGCCTGGTCCCCGAACCAACCGCAGCAGCAGTCGCATTCGGGGTGGACAAGGCCGGTGCTGACCAGAAAATCCTCGTGTTCGACTTGGGAGGCGGCACCCTTGATGTTACGCTGATGGACTTTGGCGGCGGGGTGTTCGAAGTCAAGTCAACAAGCGGGGACACCCAGCTTGGCGGAACGGACATGGACAACGCACTCATCGAGTACATCGCCAAGGAGTTCAAGGCAAAGAACAAAATTGACCTTGCGGCTGATGGCCAGGCGATGGTGCGGTTGCGCGAGGCTGCCGAGAAGGCAAAGATAGAACTTTCGACTGTTCTTGAGACGGACTTGAACGTGCCATTCATCACGCAGGACGTCACCGGAAAGCCAGTGCACCTGCAGATGCGTCTTTCAAGGGCGACCCTTGAAAGCATCATCCAGCCCATTGTTGAAAAGTGCAGGCACCCGCTGATGCAGGCAATCGAGGACGCCAAGCTCACCCCTGAAAAAATCGACAAGATCATCATGGTCGGCGGCCCGACTAGGATGCCAATCATCCAGCGCTTTGTTGAGGGACTGGTTGGAAAGAAGGTGGAACGCGGCCTTGACCCGATGGAGTGCGTAGCACTTGGCGCGGCAGTGCAGGCGGGAATACTTGCAGGTGAAGTCAAGGACTTGCTTTTGCTTGACGTTACGCCCCTGTCGCTTGGAATCGAGACCCTTGGAGGGGTGTTCACCAAGATAATCGAGCGCAACACAACCATCCCGACCAAGAAGAGCCAGGTGTTTTCGACTGCTGCTGACAACCAGCCTGCAGTTGACATCTACGTGTTCCAAGGCGAGCGGCCGACTGCGCGCGACAACGTGATTTTGGGCAACTTCCAGCTTTCAGGCATACCGCCCGCTGCGAGGGGGACCCCGCAAATCGAGGTCACTTTTGACATCGACTCCAACGGAATCCTCAACGTAAGCGCAATGGACAAGGGCACCAAGAAGGAGCAGAAAATCCGCATAATGGCGCCCAACAAGCTGTCCAAGGACCAAGTTGAGAAGGCGGTAAAGGAAGCCGAGTCGCACGCAACCGAGGACCGCGCGCGCTTGGACGAGATTACTTTGCGCAACGAAGCGGACACCGCGATTTGGGCAATCACCAAGACGCTTGACGACTACAAGGACAAAGTCCCTGCGGAGACCAAGCTCAAGGTGGAAACCGCGGTTGCCGAAGTCAAGGACGCGCTGTCAAAGAACGACACTGCAATCCTGAAAACCAAGATGGAGGAGTTGCGCAAGGTCGAGCAGGAAATCGGCCAGGCAATCTACAAGGACGCCGGAGCGCAAGGAGGCCAGCCCGGACAGGGACCGCAAGGTGCGGGTCCTGACATGGGACAGGGTGCTGGGCCCAACCAAGGCTTTGGCGGAGCCGGTGCAGGACAAGGCCCGACAGGCGGCGCAGGAGAAAACTCCGGCCCTGACGATGCGGTTGACGCGGAGTTTACCAAGAAGGGTTGATGAGTACTATTGGGTAAAAGGGGAAACGGGAAAGATTACCACCCCCTCCTGTTTCCCCGCTAATCCCAATCCCCTTTTATTTTTCATTCCCGTTGATTTGTAGTTTGTTTTTGCAAATTCTAGGAAACAAGAATAAAGGATTCCAAAAGGTTCATTTTTCAGATGGCGACAAAACGCGATTATTACGAAGTGCTCGGCGTCTCCAAGAGCGCAAGCGTTGACGAAATAAAGTCGACTTACCGCAAGCTCGCGCTCCAATACCACCCCGACCGCAACAAGGGGCCGGAAGCCGAGGCCAAGTTCAAAGAAATCAGCGAAGCGTACGCCGTGCTTTCGGATGCAAGCAAGAAAAAGATGTACGACCAGTACGGCCCGGACGGCTTTTCGCACCAGTACTCGCAGGAAGACATCTTCCGCGGCGCTGACTTTGAAAGCATCTTCCGCAACACCGGTTTCCGAGACCAAGATGACTTGGGCACGTTCGGCGACATTTTTTCATCGTTTTTTGGCCAGCAGTTCGCGCAAGCAGCCGGGCCGGCACGCGGAAGGAGCCTGCAATACGAGGCGGAGATTTCGCTTGTTGAGGCGTTCAACGGCACCACCCGCGATATCAAGCTCGACCACGCCGTGCAGTGTGCGCACTGCAAGGGAACGCGCGCAGAGCCGGGCTCGCAGGTGCGAAAGTGCCTTGCGTGCAACGGTTCGGGGCAGGCGCGGCAGGTGCGCAGGGCCGGCTACACCCAGTTTGTCACAATAGGCGCGTGCAGGGCCTGCTCGGGCACCGGAAAGACTTACGACAAGGAGTGCTCGCAGTGCAACGGCAAGGGCACGGCAAGAAAATCCGAAACTATTACGGTAAAGATTCCTGCGGGAGCGTATGAAGGCCTGACTTTGAAGCTTCGCGGACAGGGCGAGGCATCACAAGACGGCGGCTCGATGGGCGACCTTTACGTCATCGTATCAGTAAGGCCCAACGACACGTTCCAAGTAGACGGCTTGGACCTGCACATGGACCGGAACATCACATTTTCACAAGCTGCGCTTGGCGCAACGGTCTCCGTCCCCACAATTGACGGCGGCGATGCCGAACTCAAGATTCCGTCTGGCACGCAGACGCACACCAAGTTCCGCCTCAGGGGACAAGGGATGCCTTCGATGGATGGCGAGCGAGGGGACCAGATTGTGCGCGTAATCGTGCAGACGCCAAGCCACTTGAACTCCCAGCAGCGCGAGGCGCTTGAAGCGCTGCAGACGGGAAACCCGCTTGAGAAGAAGTCAAGGAAAAAAAAGAAGGGCTTTTTTGGAAGCCTGCTTGGATGATTCATAGTGGCAAGCAAGGAAAACGGCGAAAAGAAGGTAACCTGCCGCGACATTGAGGGAAACCGGTTCGAAGTGCCTGCAGGCGAACTGAAATTTCGGCCTTCGGTTTACGCCATAATCATCAAGGACAACAAAATCCTGCTTTCAAAGCAGCTTGACGGCTACGATTTTCCCGGCGGCGGGGTCAACGTGGGCGAAACCCTGAATGAGGCACTCGTCAGGGAGACCAAGGAAGAGACGGGACTTGACGTGAAGGTCGGAAAGCTCGTCGAACTGGGCGACTCGTTCTTCCGCAAGTTTTCGGACAAGAAGTTCGTCCAAATAATCTATGCCTACTACCTGTGCGAAGTCACCGGCGGCAAGCTTTCCACTGAGTTCTTTGACGAAAACGAAAAGAACTACGCCTCAATGGCCGAGTGGATAGACATTAACGACGTTGACAAGCTCAAGTTCTATAACGCAGTTGACAGTCCGAAACTCATCTTAAAGGCGCAAAAAATGCGCTGAACTTGCAGCCCTGTTGAATTTTGCAAGCGTTTTACCTCGTAAAACCCCGTAAATAGGTTATAAAATATTGGCGCATTAGCTTTTGCGATAGGTAAAAACCCGTTTAGGAACCCGTCCGGAAAGCTAACTAGCGAGTTTGCCCTCCGGATGTCGTATTTAAAAGGATTTTTTCTCTACAATGCTTTGCCGTAAGCGGCCAATAATATTTGCAAGAGTGAAAAAGGAGGGACCTGGAATGGAAGACATCGTCAAGTCTGCTATTACTACCGGAGTAACGCAGAGGAAGGAAAGGACCAACGAGGAATTCGAAGAGATCAAGATTAGCGTATTCGGAGTGGGAGGAGGCGGAAACAACACCGTCAACCGCATCTCAAAGCTCGGAGTGCAGGGCGCGCACCTTTATGCCGCAAACTCGGACAGGCAGCACCTGAACCTCCTTTCGGAAAACATCAACAAGATACTCATAGGCAAGAGCGTCACCCGCGGCCTCGGCTGTGGAGGGTACCCCGAAGTGGGCGCAAAGTGCGCAGAGACCGACCGCGAGGCGCTCTCAAAGATGCTTGAAGGCACCCACCTTGTGTTCTTGACAGCAGGAATGGGAGGAGGAACTGGCACTGGCGCAGCGCCAGTAATCGCCCAGATTGCAAAGGAGCAGGGCGCAATAGTCGTCGCAATGGTCACTTACCCGTTCGCGCTTGAGCGCGCCCGGCTGCAGAAGGCCGACGAGGGCATCCAGAAGATGCGCCAGTGCTGCGACTCAGTAATCATCCTTGACAACAACAGGCTCGTGCAGCTTGTGCCCAACCTGCCCATGAACCAGGCGTTCTTGGTGGCAGATGAAATCCTTGCAAAGGCAATCGGGGGACTCGTATTCACCCTGACGCAGCCGTCCATGGTCAACATTGACTTTGCGGACGTGCGCGCAATCATGGGCAACGGAGACCTTGGAATGATTGCAGTTGGCTCGGGCAAGGGCAACAACAAAGTGGAGGACGCGTGCAAGGGAGTAATGGAAAACAGGCTCCTTGACGTGGACTTTGCTGGCGCAAAGGGCGCAATCATCCACGTTGCTGGAGGCGCTGACCTTACGCTTGGGGACACAATCCGCGCAGGAGAGATGATCACCGAGCAGATGGACGCAGCCGCATCAGTCAAGTGGGGAGCGCGCGTGATGAACAACTTCGACGGCAAGATGGAAATTACTGCCATTGTCACCGGAGTCAGGTCGCCGCAGATCCTCGGACGCGACTACGAAGTCTCGGCAAAGAAGGCCAAGCCCAAGGACGACTTCGACGGCATAGAGATAGTGGGATAAATTCCCATCTTCTTTCCTTTTTCTTTTATTTCCTATTTTTTCAGCAACCCTTTCCTGATTCTTTAACTTTCCAAAAACCCATTAAACACCACCAACGCTTATTGTTCCGTGGAAAAAAACACCTCCAAGCTACTCTATGCATCCGGCGAAAAGGATGCTGACATATACTACGCAACCGGAGTGGCAACAACCGACCCGTACATTTACCTTGAGAATGGCAGAAAGAAGGTAATGTTCGCAAACACCCTGGAGTTTTCGCGCGCAAAGAAGAATGCAAAGTGCAAGGTGGAGCTTCTTCCGGTGCCAAAGACAAACACCGACCGGAAGCTGGGCGCATTGCTGTCAATCCTGAAAAAAAGGCGCATCGCCGCGGTTTCCGTCCCCTATGATTTCCCAACGGGCCTTGCGCAGAGGATATCCTCAAATGGGGTCAAGGTGTCCGCGGTGCAGTCAACGCAGTTCTTTGCGGAGCGCGCAAAAAAGACCGAACGCGAAATCAAGCGGATTGCCGAGTCGCAGGAAGCAGCCCAGCAGGCAATAGAGCTTGCCATTGGGATACTCGCAGAAGCAACGCCGGACAAGACTGGAAAACTGGTGTTTGAAAACAAGCCGCTAACAAGCGAATACGTCCAAAGCCGCATTGCGGCGTTCCTTGCAGGCAAGGGCATTGCTGCAGGCGAGACCATAGTAAGCAGCGGCCCGGACACTTCGATGCCGCACGCGCGCGGCTCCGGCGCAATACGCAACAACGCCCCAGTAATACTCGACATATTCCCGCAAGACCTGGCGTCCCGCTACCACGGCGACGTTACGCGCACGGTTTTCAAGGGAAACCCAACAACGGAGTTCGTGCGGATGTATCAGGCAGTGCAGGAAGTCCAACAGGCCGGGCTTGACCGGCTGCGCGAGGGCGCTGTTGGAGTCGAACTTTACAAGTACGCGGTGCAGGAGTTCGAAAAACGGGGCTACAAAAAGACCGTGGCAAAACAGGGCGTCTTTGGGTTCAACCACGGGCTTGGGCACGGCCTTGGGCTGGACGTCCACGAGGAGCCCTGGCTCAACCCAATCGGCGGAAGGCTGGAAGCAGGCAACGTGGTCACTGTCGAGCCGGGATTATACTACCCAAAGATTGGCGGCGTGCGCATCGAGGACTTGGTTGTTGTCACAAAAAACGGACACAGGAACCTGACGCGGCTTTCCAAGGAATTGCAGGTCCTCTAAAAAAAACTAGTTCTATCCAAAAGGCAACGGAAAACAAATCAACAAAGGACCAGGTAGTCCAGTATGTTGTTGATTAGGCCCTTGGAAGGCGACTCCTCAAGCGGGAAAGCCACATAGACTGCGGACACGCGCGGGTTCTTCACTTCGACTATGCCGGGCACGCTTGCCGAACCAATTTTGAGCTTTGTCACCTGCGACGCGCCGGAGGGGTTAAAGGTGACTTTGGCGTAGGGGGTTTCGGAATCAAAAGCCATCTCGTCCACCAAGTCGGCAATCATCAGGTTGTTAGTTGCAACGCGCACCATCGACATGTTGGTTGTGGCGTTCATAGTGGAAACGTACTTGACCCCAAGGTATGCTGCCATCGGCCCGAATCCGCCCATCGCATTGGTGGTGTTTAGGTCCTGCATGAAAAGCTCGTAATACCCCGGCTCGCTTGCGTTGAGCGCAAGGGCCTGGTCGATGTCAATCTGCTGGTAGTAGTACTCGACTCCCACGTCGCCAATCCACACTATGGTGCCGCCTGATGCTATGTACTTTTTGACCGCGCTTGCCTGTGCGGGGGTGATTTTTCGCGAGCGCTCAAAGAACACCACGTCGTAGCCCTTGATGCTTTCGTAGGCGAAGTCCTCGATGCGGAGCATTACGGGAACCGTGAAGGGCTTGTCTTGGTCCATCCGTTCCACTTGTATCCGCCTTGACAGGGCATCCGGGTCTCCTATGCCCTCGTCGCCGTAAACTATGGCCATCTTGGACGCCGGGCCGTTGAGGTAAGTGCAATAGACATCACACCAGTTGGTGGGAAGGTTCAATGGCCCTATCTTGAGCACCTGGCTGCAGTGAATCCAGCGGAACTTTGTAAGGAGGACTAGCAGTATGAGCAGAAGGCCGACAAGCACCAGGATCTTCGGCACGTCGGTGCGCAGGGTCTGCACTAACGAAGGGCTTTCCTGCGTGTGCTGGTATTCGCCGGGCATATACGATAGAGTGATTTGTGCGAATATTTAAAACAGCCGAAAGACAAAACGATTGCTATGGCAGAAGACAGGGTCTCAGCTCCGCAGTCAAGCGCAGGGCTTGTGCGGTACTACGACGTCACATCAAGCAAGGTGCGCATCACGCCACAGATGGTCGTCGGCTTCTCGGTGCTAATCATAGTGCTTGAGATAGTAGTCGGCAGACTGATGAAATAAGTTCATCAAAAGGCTAAAGCTGAAAGTAGCACTGATATGTTAGCGAAAGCACTGGTTTTCCCAAAGGGCCCGTTGCAGCCTGAGCGCGGCAAAAACTATTCCAATACCTTGTGGCATACCTTGCGTGCCTTGTCGCGGCTCTTGCGGTCGGTTGCAACTAGGATGGTCTCGTGCGAGTTGACCTGCGAAAGCGCGCGCGCAAGCGTGGAGTACTCGACGAGGTTGCGTATCTTGCCGCGGTACTGTATCTTGAACGAGATTCCCTTTGACGCAAGCTCAGGCACGGAAACGGTGAAGTTCTCCTCACCCACTTCCTCGCAAAGCCTTTCGGAAAGTTCGGGGAGCATCTTCTTGATGCCTTCAACGTGCTCGGTCTCGTAGGAGCGCTTGAATAGCTTCCTGTTGACCACGCGCTTTGCAAGGGCGTCGCCTTTGTTTGCAAGCGAAAACAGTAGGTGGTCGTCCGCGCCGTTGAGAAGCTCCGGAACGCCCAAGTTGCCGTTTTCGATGGATATTGAAAGCGACTTGCGCAGCATCTCCTGCGCTATGCGCACCGAGTGGTGGGTGTAGATGGAAGTGCGCATCAGGTGGCGTGACACGAGGAGGCTTTCGGCAACCGCGCTTACGTCCTTGTGCGGTATCACCAGGCCCTCGTCGGAAATTCGCATCACCTTGATTAGCCTCTGCGCGTCGATGCCTGAGAAATAGACGCCGCAGAAATACGAGTCGCGCAGTAGGTAGTCCATCCTGTCCGTGCCAAGGTCCCCCCAGATTACCGCGCCAAGCTTGTTCTTTTCCGAAAGGATGTCGCAGAGCTTGCGAACGGAATAGCCGCCGCGTTCAACTGCCTCTGCAAGCTTTCCTTCCCGCACGCGCTCGACACCGAGCTCCTCGTGCGACTTTCCGGTGTACTTTTCCACAATCGGCTCGGAAAGGTGCGAGAACGCCGAGTGCCCGACGTCGTGAAGCAGCCCGGCAAGCATGACGTGCCGCGACTCCTCCGAGTCCCCCATTATGCGCTGGCAGATTTCCTTGGTAAGGTAGTACGTGCCAAGAGAATGCTCGTAGCGGGAGTGGTGGGCCGAGGGGAAGGTCAGGTATGTAGTGCCTAACTGCCGCACGTATCGCAGCCGCTGCATCGCAGGCGAGTCCAGCACCGCAAGCATGCCGCTTTCAAAGGTGATGTCGCCGTGTATCGCGTCGCGGATGACTAGGTCTTCCGTAAGAGGCCCTGCTTTTGCCATACTTTCTGCCACCATTTTGAGGAGTCGGACTTCAATGCCTGCGCATAGAGGGCCTTTCCTGATTTTGTGAGCATGAGCCTGCCCTTTGCAAGCGCCCAATCCCGCGCCTTGGGAAAGCCGGACTGGGCGTACTCGATTGCGGTAAGCACCAGCTCAAGCAGGTCGGCGTCGTTTGCTGCCTTGGACTCCGGGGTCTTTTTTCCTTCGACTTCGTTGATGATTTGCAGATACCAGTTTCCGCCGGACACCCCGTTGGCCTCGCTTTCCCGTACTGCTTTTTTCTCAGCTGCCTTCTTGTCGTGGTAGGCCGCCATCACCTTGTCAAGCTCGCCAATGCGCGCTTCGGGCAGGTCGTGGAAAACCGCAAGCACTGCCGCGCGTTCGGCATCTGCGCCCTCCATCTTGGCAATGACGTAGGCGATTACTGCCGCGCGGTGCGAGTGGTCGGCCGTGCTTTCGGCGTTTGGGATTCCCGCAAGCCTCCAGCCCGAGCGCGGGAGGCGCTTGAGGGCGCCTGCCTCAAAGAAAAAGCCTATTGCATTGGCGGCGTTGTTTGCTGCTTTCGCCTTGCTTTTGGATTCCTTGGAATCGGCTTTCATACAACAACCAGTAATGCGGTTCCTGAATATATTTGCCTGTTTTTCGTTACAATCCCCAATCAGTCAAGGAGCATGAATATTCCGCGCTTTTTTTCCAGCGCGTCCCCGCGCTCCTTTAGCACCTGCAGCGCGCAGGCGACCTTGGTTGGGTCCTCTTTTAGCGCCTCGGCTGCCTTTGAGGGGACTATCTCGGTCCCGCGGGTGATGCGCGAGACTATCTTTTCAGCAAGCGGCTCGAACTGTTCGCGGCTGATTACGTAGAACTTGTTGTCAAACCCCTTGGCGCCGTACACGTCGCCGTGCGAGAGGTACGACTCAAGCTCCTTTGAGGCGACTTTTGCCGCTGCCTCGTCAAGTATCGCGTAACCGGTGCCTCCGAGGATGGCGTCGATGGACTTGTTTGCAACCGGAGTGCTTTTTGCAAGCTCAGCTGCGCTTACAAACTGCGGAGCCGGACCAGAGTAAGCCGGTTGCTTTCTTGCGGCTGCAGGAAAAGCAGAAGCAGGTGAAGAATCAAAAGAAGTTGATGCGGAAGGCGCTGATGTTGCCGGTGCGTCCATTGCTTTCTTGAGCAGCAGCGCGGTGGCCTTCTCCTTGACTGCTGCCGAGAGCTTGGCTTTGTTGACTAGGACGACAATGCCAGGCTCAAGCTCGAAGAACTCGAACTCGTCGTTTTCAGAAACCTGCGAGCTTGCCTTTATTGCAGGCGGAATGACGACTGCCAGCGAGTCGCCGTGCTTGAATACCCTCATCTAAACCCTCTCTTTTCGCGTAAGGTGATTGGGCTTGAAAGGCAATAAAACGGTTGAGTTAGGCCGCTGCCAGTGGAATCCAACAAAGAGTTTAGCAACAGGTTAGGGCAAATTGCAGGCCGGCAATAAAACGCAAAAAACCCACTAGCCTGTGTGCTATGGACAGGGAAAATAGGCGGGTTGCGGCAATTTTCATCCTTACTGCGACGCTACTGTCAAGCTTTTGCATCGGACTGGCAGTTGCCCAAACCCCGGGCCTTCAAAAATATTCTTACATATTCGACGCGCCGCAAAAAAGCGCGCTTGGCACGGTCAAGGACTTCATGCCAACTTGCCAGGCGGTTGAAAAGAACGAAATAACGCTGGCAAGCACCGGCGCGCCCGAATACACGCAAAGCGAGGACACCGCAAGGCAGGCGCTTGAGAAGGCACAGGGCATCTCCGGCGTTGTCGAGCAGGCAATCAACACGATAAAGGAGTTCGTGCGGATGGTCTACTCTACAAACGCAATCATTCCCGCAGACTCGCTTTCAAACGCGCTCAACTCCTTTGCGCGGCCGTGCAACGCCGAGTCTTTTGAGTCCATCAAGCTCGTGCTTCTTTCGGACGCCCAGGCGTGGGATAAGCTCTCGGCAAAGGCGGAATCGTTCAGGCAAGCCTACGGCGATTCCGGGCCAGCTGGAAAGTGCGAGATGGTGCGGGCAAAGCTTTCCCAAACCGCATTGGAATTCGATGCTGGCACTGCGGGAACGGAGTCGCTTGCCCGGCGCGCCCTTTTCCTGCGGGCGATTGCGCAGCGCGAGGCAACCGATGGCACGCTGTTGAACCCTCGCGACGCAAAAACCGCCATTGTGGAGGGCATTTCGCGGGACTCCGTGCTTTCTGAAATCTACGCATTCGACGCCGAAATAACCGACGCTCTCCTGTCACTTGACGCTGCTTTTGGCAGGCAAAAAAACGGCGCGCAATCCGCGCAGGCGCTTGCTGAAGGCGCATTGAAAAAATACCAGGACGAAGGGCTTGCAGGGCTTGACGGCCTCGGGCTGTTTTCAAAGATACCCGCCCGTTTTTTGGGCACTACTGCAAAGGTGGGCGGCTACCGCGAAACCGAACGCCTTGCGCTGGCAGCCATCCTTGCGGCAAAGGACAACGTAAGCTTGGCGGAGTATTCAACCAAGGCGATGCAGTACGGCTACGAGTCCGAAAGCATCGCCCGATATCTTGACGCACAAAACGGGTTTGAGAAGGCAACCCAAATCCTGGAAAGCAAGACCGACGAGGCAACCGCGCTGGAAAGCAGCCTTGATGGCGAGGTTGCGCAGAGGATTGCAAAAATACGGCAACAACTGGAACAACTCAAGGGCACGGACGCGCTTTCCGCACAGAAAATCGAGGAGATGCTGGACGGGCTGCAGAACAACTATGCAAACTCCGACAACAACTTGGCACAGAGGCTCCAAGCCTGCGCGGACTTGCTTTCCGGAATTGAAAAAATCGAGGCGTCGCTTGCCGGGGACAACGGCAACGCGCTTTTCAGCTTGGTATACTCGATGCACGCCGACCTCTCCGACCTGCTTACGAAAGCTGCACGCGACGGCATCTCAGTGCAGTACGAGACGCAGGTCGCAGGCACGATAAAGCAGTCGCTTGACCTTGCAAAAGCGGGCAAGGCCACACTTTCAACTGACGAGCTTTCCTCTTTCCAGCAGCAGATTTCGCTGATGGAAGCAAAGGTTATCGAGCGGGCTGCCACGAAATACTCGTCGGCCTTGGATTCCCAATACTCCGAAGCGCGTTCGCTTGAGGCGCTGCTTTCCACAACAGACAAGGCAAAACTTGACGCGTATGGAGCGTACTTTCCATCCGACAAGCTTGACGCCAGAAGCGCCATCGGAAGGCTTTCCGAGATGTCCGAGTTCCTTTTGCGCATACTCATTTCCGCCAAGTCGGGCCTTGGCGGGAAGATGCAGGAGGCGATGCAGCAAAGCCTGTACGAGTTGCCGCAAAAAAGCGGGCCTGCAAAGCTCGGGGTTGAGGCGGTTGTAAAGAGGGTGTTTTCGTGCAGGAACCCGCTTGGCGTAAGCTATGACGGCACAATCCTGCTCAAGCTTTTCAGCATCCCAAGCGGCGCAACGCTTTCGGGCAATGCGGGAAAGTTCTACGAAGTAAACGGCGTGGTGTATGCGAGGCTGCAGGGCGTCTCCGCTTATGGCGAGTACGCGCTTGAAGTGGAATACTCGCTGGTGGCTGCAAGAAAGACCGGCGAGACAACCACCACAACATACTCGGATTTTGATGGCGCGTCCATAACAAGGACAATCGCTTTTGAGTCGCAGGCAGAATGCGACGTGCTTGTGGAAGTCGGAGTGCCAAGCGGAGCAACTGCATACTCGCAGGCGGGGTACGCCAAGCAGTACCAGTCCGATACAACTGCGGCGTTCGTGGTGCCCGCCAAGGCCGGCCACAATGAGCTGGTGGTGATAATCGAGTCCGGCGCATATTCGCCGTTCCAACTTGTTGAAAAAAAGACCCAGCTTTCGTCACAAAGGGCGATGGTTGAACTTGCATACACCAATGTCTTTGCGGAACTGCAAAGCCCGAAGGTTTCATACACGCAGGCGGAGTGCGCGTCGTTGCACGCGCTTGCCGTAGAGTCTGCTGACTTTACCTACGTGCGCGCAGGAAACAGCGTCCAGCTATCGTATTTGGGAAAGTGGGCCAAGGGACAGGAAAAGAAGGCGGTGCTGACTGTGGAGTGCGACAACGCCACGCAGACTGCGGTGTTGCAAGCGGGGATACTGCTTTCAGGTTACGACGCGACCCTGTTGAGCGTGCTTGCGCAGGTCGGGCTTTTGAACTACACTACAAGCACGGTGGCAAGCCCTGTTGCGCAGGCGCTTGAAAACATCAGGCGGATAGTCGCAGGTTCGTCTACGCTGCCGGAATACTCGTCAGTAGTCAAGATTGCGGGCGAGGCCCAGGCGATTTTGCAGAACGCGACATTGACAACGGACGCTGCTGCACAGCAAAAGGCAGCAGACAAGGCACAAGCCAAGCTTTCGGAGCTGGATGAAATCGCAACATACCGCTACGCCGCATTGAACAAACTGTGCAGCGAGCCTTCGTGCAAGCGCGGCCTGGAGGAGGCTCGCGCGCTGATTTCTGCAAAGGACTGGCCTGCGGCTTTTGAGAAGCTTGCGCAATACCAGAAGGAAATAGAGCAGGGCACGGCATCACTTGCGCAGGAGTACAACGGAAAGCTTGCAGACTATGCGGACTACGTGGCAACCACAGTCCCGCTTGCCAAATCCGCCCTGTCGCGCTTTGACAACGCAACAGCGGTCTCGACCAACCAATCTTCTGCCACCTACTCGCGGCTCAAGGGCGAAGGCTACGACAACGCTGCTGCGCTCAAGGTGCGCGAACAGCTCGCAAAAGCAATGGACAAACTAAAGGAAAGCTACGCGGTTGCCTCGAAGGCGTTCAACACTTCCTCAAGGGCCGACCTTTCTGCACAATACGCCAACGTGGAAAGCCTTGCGCAGCAGCTTGATGGCCATACCGAAAAGCTTGCGTCCGTGACGCAGGCCCAGCTTGACATTGCGCGCCAGTCGGCAACCGGGGTAAGCACGCAGGCATCCCTTTCAGCAGCGGACTTGGACGCGTCGGATGGCAACTACCTCTCTGCGTACCTTCTTGCAAAGCAGCTCCAGCAGGAGGCCGCAGGCCCGGTCCTTTTGAAGGCAGGAAACGGGTTCTCGCTTTCGGAATACTTGCCATACCTTGCGGCGATAGTGGTCATCGGCGGAGTGGCTTTCGCCTACCTGCGCAGGGAGGACAAGGAAACCTTCGAGACGCTTGACAAGCCGCCGGACGACTACGCCAACTGAGATGCCAACCAATAAATAGTAAAATTACTAAAAATAGTAATTGGTGATTTTATGAATATCGGCATGACGAAGGTGACGAGGAACTGGCAGCTTACGCTGCCGCGCAACATCAGGGAAAACGCGGGGATAGACCAAGGCGCAAACCTGGTCATAATCCAGGACGACGCAGGAATCAGGATTTTGACGCCGGACAGCCTAGAGGACGTCTTCAAGGCAGGGACGAGGGTGGCAAAGAAGGAAAAAATCACGCGAAAGCAGCTTGAAAAGAGGATGGCTGACGCGCGAAAAAACACGTATGCGGAGTACAAAAAAAGGTGACGACGGGCATTGAGGATGCTATTGGACACTAACGTGATTATATCGGCGCTTTTCTTTGAAGGCAACGAGCGAGCGCTTTTGGACTTGCTTTCAAGAAACAACGGGCTGGTCCTTTCCGAGGCGGTCATGCAGGAAACGAAATATGTCGCCGCGGGCTGGCCGGAAGGCAAGGAAACCGCCTCAAGGTTCGAAGCGCTAGTCTCAAAAGACGCGGAGATGATTACAAAAGACCGGGCACAACCAAAAATGCCCCTTTCAGAATCGCTTGTAAGGGACAAAAAAGACGCACCCATCCTCGCCGCATTCCTCGCATCCGGGGCAGACTACCTTGTGACCGGAGACAAGGACCTGCTTTCAACCGGCAGGAAAGACGTCATCAACGCCCGCACAGCCCTGCAAATCCTCAAAAAGACTTCCAAATAAATACTCCCAAGCCGTTCTTTTCTTATGTCAGACTTTGACCTCTCCAGGCTTTTGGAGTCGCTTTCGGGCCGCAAGAAGCCGGTAATCCACGAGCTTAAGTGGAAGATTCCGGAAAGCCGCGCTTCCGCCCCCCTTGATGACGCCGAGACTGCAGTCGCCCAACTGCGCAAATTCTGCGTGTTCAAAACCGGCGGCGAGTATTACGACACGATTTACACCAAGGAGTACGGCGACGGCGTGTTCGCATACTTTATAGTGCGCACGGACAAGCGCACTGAAAAGGAAACGCTCATCTTTGACGGGTACATGGTGCAGGAGGAGGACGAAAAGCTCGGCTTCGACCTGGAGACGGGGTTTGAGATGATGAAAAACCTCGCCTCGATGGGCTACAAGCAGGAGTTCGCCCGCGAGGTCACCGAGTGGCACTTTTCCTACCACACGCTTGAAATCGCAGTCTACGACATCACCGACTTTGGCGCGTTCGTCCAAGTTTCGATGCCTGCGACAAAGATTGAGGGCACGCGCAAGCTCGCCGAAAAATCCCTTGACGCGTTCTTTGAAAAGATGAAGGTGCAAAAGCGCGACATCATACCGACTGACGTGATTACGCTCCAAGTCATGCTCTCGCGGCAGGCTGCCGAGGAGCAGAAGCAGGCGGTCCCGAAAATCGGGATGAAGGCGCCCCTGAAGAAGTCCTCGCCTGACGCGAAGTCCTTGTTCTAGCGCAAGCTAAGGGGAAAATAAAAAAAAATTTAAAAAAAAGGCCAGTGAAAAAAAGGTTGCGGGAAAATATTCCAAGGCGAGAGGAAACTACTCCTCTTCGTCTTCCATGTCGTCCGAGTCGTCGTCTTCCCACTCCTCGTCGTCATCGTCTTCCCATTCCTCTTCCTTGAAATCTTCGTCTTCCTGTTCCTTCTTTCTTTTTACCAATAGGATGGCTGGTGTGTACATGTGGATAACCTCTGCATTGATTGCACAGTGCGTTGTGTTGTCGGCACTTCAGTGGGATGTTTGCGTCCGGGATTTTCCCCCGAAAGCATATTGTATAGCAACAACTTCTTTATAAACGTTTTTTCAGCAACTGCGCCGTACTTTTCAAATCCTGCCAAGGTAGCCGAACTCCTTTGACACCAAAAGCTCGGCCCAGTTGATGAAGTCGGACTGCTTCTTTTCTGCCCGCGCAAGGATTTGCTTTGCCGAAAGGTTCTTGGAATTGTCGATTTGGACGATTTTGCCTTTTGGGTAGTTGAACTCGGTTATTGTCTGGCAGTAATCAAGCAGCTCGCACAAAAGGTTGTCGTCGGTCTTGGGCTTTGGATACTTGCGCTCGCGGTAGCGCGCAACCAGCACGCTTGGGTGGGCGCGCAGCACGATTACAACGTCGCAGGGGACGTCAAACTCGCACGCAAGGTGGCCTTCAACTACGTAGCCGTCAAGAAGGGTTGAAAGGAGTTTTGGAAGCTCAACTGCGACTTTCTTTATGTCAACAGTCTTTTCCGACTCGCCCTGCTTTATCGTAAAAAACCCTTTCGAAACGGCAAAGTCGTTGATGCTCACGACTGGGACGCCTAGTTCTTTTGCAACCTGCGCTGCAAGCGTAGTCTTTCCAACGCAGGGGGTGCCGGTGATGACGATTTTTTTCAAAGCCATAACGGGCGCCTGCCAGTAAAGCTTACTTGAGCCGGATGCTGTCCAGGTTCATCGGGGCGCGGGTCTCGATGTGCATCATGCGGTTGACCGTGCGTGCCAAGTCGTCGCACTTGTTCTCATCACCGTGGCCCATGAAGATGCGGCCGGGCTTGGGGCGCAGGCTGCGCACGTATGAGAGCAGTTGCGACCGGTCGGAGTGGCCTGAGAACCCGTCAACGGTGTGAACCGAGAGGTTGAGCTTGGTGATGTCGACTTTGTTTGCCGAGTTGAGCACCGGAACGTCGCGCTCGCCGTTTTGTATGCGGCGGCCAAGGGACATTGCCGCCTGGTAGCCTACGAATATGATTGCGTTCTTGGGGTCTGAGCCCATCAGGCGCAGGAACTCTACGGAGGGCCCGCCTGAAAGCATTCCCGAAGGCGCAAGCACGATGCACGGCTCCTCGCTTTCCGCAATGGACTGCCGCTCGCCGGACACCACGTGGTTGAACATCTGGTGGTCAAATGGCGAGTCGTTCTGCAGGATGCGGCGCTGGATGTTCCTGCGCAGGTACTCGGGGTACACGGTGTGTATTGCCGAGGCTTCCTTGCTCATCCCGTCCATGTAGATGGGGATGTTGTCGTTGCGGAAGTACTCCTCAAGCACGAGCATGATTTCCTGCGCGCGGCCTACTGAGATTACTGGGATGAGCACCTTGCCCTTGCGCGCTATGACCTCGCGGATGGTGGTTGCAAGGCGCGACTCGGTCTCCTCAAGACGCGGCTTGACGTCGTTCTTGCCGCCGTAAGTGGACTCCATTATGAGGGTCTCGATGCGCGGGAAGCGCACTTCGGCCGCGTCCAGAAGGCGGTTCTTGCCGAACTTCATGTCGCCGGTGACCACCAGGTTGTGGAGCCCCTCGCCGATGTGGAGATGGACTGTTGCCGAGCCGAGGATGTGGCCTGCGTTGTAGAACGTAAAGCGGATGTCAGGCGTGACGTCGGTGACTTCACCGTAGTTGCGCACAATCGTGTGGTTAAGCTGTTTTTTTATGTCGCGCTCCCCGTACGGCGAGCCCTTGCCTTCGCTTGTAAGCACCTTGATTGAGTCCTGCTGGAGCAGCACCATCAAGTCGCGAGTCGGCGGCGTGCAGTAAACCGGACCGTTGTAGCCGTAAGCGTACAGGTACGGGATGAAACCGGAGTGGTCCAAGTGGGCGTGCGTGCAGATGACCGCGTCAATCTGCTCGAGCGCCATGTTCATCGAGGAAAGGTAAGGGTAAGCGCGGGCCGGGTCTGAAGTGTCCGGGTTGAGCCCACAGTCGATGATGACGTTGCTCTTGGGGGTCTGCAAAAGCATGCAGCTGCGCCCGACTTCCTTGAACCCACCAAGCGCGGTGACCTTAATCCAGTCAACTGGCGCTGCCGGGCCTGAGAGCGTGAGCTTCTTGCCCAAGTCGTTGAGGAACTTCTTGCGGTCGTCCGAGTTCTTTATCATCGACGCGCGGATTGCGCGCTCGATTTCGGAAGCAGAAGTGGGTGCGCGAAGCACCTTGGGGCTCCAGCCGGTCTCGAGTATGATTTGCTTGAGCACCGAACCGCCCTTTCCAATGACCAGGCCGGGCTTGAGAGCTTCGATGTCAACTTCATTGAACGCAGTGTCGAACACGATGTTGGTGATCTTGGCCTCTGCGGGGATGAAGGACCGTATCATCTCCAGGGCCTTTTCCTGCGGAAGAAGCGAAGTGGAGTCCGAGCGCAGCACCACTTTCTTGCGGATTTTTGCCGCGATGCGGGTAATCAGGTTGGAGTCGTTGTAGAACGCCTTGATGCTTTTCAGGTAGAGCACCACCTGCGGACCTTCGACTTCGACTTTAGTGAGTTCGCACTCTGCTGGCAAGACCTCTTGTATGCTGTCCTGCAATTCGCGGAGGCTTGATGAACCATTCGTCATTGAAAAATTTCACCGTCTTTGGCTTGTCGTTTATACTAAAGGCAAACGGCTCCTAAACGCGCACCAAGTTTTTGGCCGGTGCTAAAAGAGACTTCTTGCCTATCGGGGTTTTGACTTTTCTAATTGTTTGAACTGCTGGGGGCCTTTTTCCCAATTTTTCCTGCGGCCCAAAATCTTCCGCAGGCTTTTTCCCTTCTTGGCCCCAAAATCGTTTTCTAGGCAATCATTGCCTTTACGTCCGCAGGCGAGATGAACTTTGCCGAGTCCTTGGTGATGACAAGGACGTCCACGCCTTCTCCTGTTGCGGAGTCGCGCCGCATTGCTGCTGACACCGCCTTTGCCGCAACCCTTGCGGCCTCTTCCTGGTTCATGTCCTTTTTGAAGTTCTCGTCAAGCACCCCGTAAGCTACAACGCTTCCGGAGCCGGTTGATACGTAGTTCTCCTCAAGGAGCCCGCCGAACGGGTCGAGGTCAAAAAGCCTTGGCTTGGCGTCCACGCCCGCGATGATCATCTGCACGTAATAGGGGAAGTACTTGCTTCCCTGGAGGATGTTTGAAAGAAGCGTTGCCGCGCCCTGCACAGTCATCGGCGCGCGCCTTCCGTGGCGGTAAAGCTCAAGTTCTGCCCTGAGGAGCCTCGCAAGCTGCTGGGCATCCCCAACTCCACCGGCCATCGTTAGCGCCATGCGGTCCGCAATCAGGTGGATTTTCTGGACTTCCTTGGCTGCGATGAAAGTGCCCATTGTGGCGCGCTTGTCAGCAGCAAGAACCACACCCTTGTCGAAGACTATTCCGACAGTCGTGGTGCCCTTGAGGATTTTTGGTTGCTCATCCATAGAAAACTACCTTCCAGGAATTTGAACGCGATACAAAACGGTACCGACCCAACCGGTAAACTCTAAACTAAAGCCTTGCGGGTATAAGGATTGCAAAGAATGTAACCCAAACAAAATTTAAAAGGGTGATGGTAGGGGGGTTGGACGCCCTGGGCTCCCAACCTAATCCTTCTTTGCATCCTTTGAGTCCGCCGAGTCAACAGCGTACTCCTCTTCGACGAACACTTTCTTGACCCCGTCGATGTACTGGAGCGCCATTGAAACGAAGGTGACCTTGTTCATGGTGTATGCCGAGTCCTTGCGGATGTTTGCAGCAACTGCAAGCTTGGCAACGCCTGTTGCGGCGTCAAACGAGATTGCGTTAGTCAGGCCTGTGACTCCCTCCAAAAGGAGCGGGAGCTTTTCTGCTGCGGTTGTTGCGCACTTTATGACAGTAAAGTCGTATGAGAGGTCCTCGCCTGCAAGGGGCTCGTTGAAGTCGACCTTGACGCGGCCTGCCTCGACGGTCTTTACGATACCGCGGAGCCCGCCGTCAAGTTCCAATGGCATGCCCACGAACGGCTGGATGTCGCGCTTGCGGAACTCGCCAATCGGGATGAGCTTGATGCGCATCGGGTCGCGCGGCCCGAACGCTTTGTCCTGTGGGATTTTTACCGAGGTCTTCTTCCCGACCTCTGCGCCTACGATGGCGTCGTCAAAGCCCTTGATGGTCTGGCCCTTGCCTGCGACAATCATCATCGGCTTGTACTCGTGAACGTGGCCAGGCTCGTCGTGCCCTTCGTGGAGGTGCGCCTTCTCGCCGTCCGCCTTGATTGAGGTGGCAAAGATTTCCCCGTTGGAGAGCTTGCCTGTGAAATCGACGAAAACTACGTCGCCTGCCTTGACTGATACCATAGCAAATAGTCACCTTATTTTGAACAAACCCGGACTGCTTTTCCTGCCCTTGTGCTGAAAGTTATTCGAACAATTAGGCGTGGAAACTGCTTTTCCGGAGCACTAATTATTAGGCCACAAAGGCAATAAAAACCAGTATATAGCATATAGGGTAAGAGGCGCCATTGGCAGGAAACACTTTGGAATGCCAAGCGCCAAAGCGCAACAAAGGTGGGGAATTTTGAAGAAACAGGACATCTTGCGGTACCTAACCATATTCATAATCATCGCGTTCGTGGGCGAAATATTCATCTTAAGCTTCGGGGGCAACGGCAACACGGAGGCCACGCCCACACCAACGCCGACGGTAACTCCGCGCACGTTTTCCGGGACGGGCAACGCAGTAATCAAAGTCACCAAGCTCACAAGCCAGTTCATGGCCGAGTGCAACACAACTGATGCGAACATACTGGACAAAGTCAAGAACGCAGCCGGAGTGGAGTCTGCAACTTACGAGAATTCCGGGATAGTGTTCTCCACACTGCCTGCGCTTGAAAACGACACCGCAATAGTCACTGCCAACGTGGCATCGATACTTGAAGAGTCCTGCGAGGGCTTCAACCTCTACCGCTTCGGCTACGTGCTTCCGCAAGGCTCGGTCGAACTTACCGGCACCCAAAAGACCGGCAACGCCACCGTAAACAACACTACTGTGATTTTGACAAACTACTCGCTTCTTTCCTACGCCCAGAGGATGTCCCTAGTCGGAGTGCAGGCGTTTTTGGACTACCGGTACAATGAAAATTCCACAGTAGTCGGCACGTTCACAATAGAGACGCTCAACGGCATCACCCGCAAGGCAACTGCAAAGGAAGCCATTTCCTCGCCACAGGCGGCGTTTTCAGGAAACGGCATGATTACCGGCAAAGTCACGCAGGTAGTTCCCCGGCTTTTGGTAAAGTGCCCTCCAGCCGAAAACTACACGAAAGAAAACGTCTCTGCCGCGTTTTCTGCTTTGAACCTGACTTTCTTTGAGGACCACGTCACGCCCGACCTTTACGTGGTGCAGTTCAACTCAAGCTTGGCAACCGCAAACCAGACCGCCGAACTGCTCAAGACTGCGCTGACAATGTGCGCCGCGCCAGTTCAGGCGTTCCAGATTGGGGTAGTGTTGCCACAGAACGGCAGCACCTGCGCAAAAACAGTCACCTACGTCTATACCGACCGCACCGAGTTCGAAGGCGAAGGGCCCTCTGGAAAGGAATGCAAGAACCTGACTTTCCGCAAGCTCTCGACATACGCACTGGAACAGGGGGCGGATGGCATAATCGCGGCGCTTGACGTAAACTCCGCAATCAACAAGACCGTGCAGGCGCGCATCACCACCTCGACGGAGAACGGGCGCGTGGTAAGCGCAATCGGACAGGAAGGTTAGCGGCCGAAAGCCGCTTTTTGCGGCTCTGCTGGAGTGCAGCCAACCCTGCGCGACCGCGCGGTTCTTTCCCCCTGCCCAATGCGGAATCCGCAGGTTTGCTTAACTTTTAGTTCAACTAGCGGTTAATATGCGATTTTTCCCGTAACCGCATTATGGAAACCGCGTTTGTCCAGGCTCCTTGCCTGCAAATAAACCGGCCCAATACCCCGGCTTTTATTGGCAGGGAGAAGGCCCAACCGTTCTTCTACACCGAGACCCCGCTCATCAAGACAGGCGAGCACAACCTCAAAAACATCGTAATCTCAGTGCTGTCGCGCCAGTGGCCGCTGTCTGCGCGGCGCGTGTACAAGGAAGTGTGCTCCGACCACTTCCAAATCACCTACCAAGGCGTGCACAAGGCCTTGCGCCAGCTGCGCGAGCAGGGCATAGTCAAACACACTGAGGAAGGCCACCAGCTTGACCGCAACTGGATTGACCAGCTTGAGGCGTACTCCGGGTTTTTGCGCTCCAACTACGCGATGGGCAAGAACACCGACTTTTACGGCATGATACCCGGCGACTCCGCCTGCCTGTCCTTTGACAACTACTTCCAGGCAATCACCTCAATTCTGGAGGTGATGGGCCGCGAGCACGAAAAACCGCTCAGGGACGAGGTCGTTCTCCAGCTTGCCCACCCGCTGCCCATCATAGGCCTTCCTGCAGCCACGCTCTTGCGCTTAAAGCGCCACGCAAAGACGCACTCGTTCTGCGCAACCTACCACTCCGACTCGACCTCTGATTTGGCCTTGTGCAGGATGTGGGAACAGGCGGGGATACTCGGAAAGGTCAGCCGCAAGCACGCACGCGGCAACTACAACGTCCTGACTAGGGGCATCCTCATCCAAATCATGCCCTCGCCCCAATTTGCACGGAAAGCAACGGCAATACTCGCCAAAGGAGGCCACGAAAGCATTTTGGCGTACACCCAAGCCTGCCTCGACCCCAGTTCCAAGACCCTGGTGACCGTCACCAAGAGTCCCGAACTTGCGGAGGAGATTAGGAAGGAAAATACTGGCCGGCGGTAATCACCGCTTCCGGTACCCGAATATGTGGTCGTATTCCTTGTGGCCAATCACATCAAGGATGTCGAGCAGTATTTCCAACACCTCAACTTGGCTGTTTCCACGCTGCGGCTGCCGGATAGTGTAAATCATTCGCCAGTACCCGGGAAGGTCGACTTTCCAAAGGTTGGTCACGCCATATTCGTGCGAATATTTTATGGGCACTAGCCTGCGGGGAATGTGGACGCCATAATCAGGGGATTGCTTAAGCAGGATTACTTTTGTATCAATGGCAGTCAATAGCGTCTTGTGGAACGAACTTGCAACGCCGGACGTGGACTCTTTTTCAACAGCGGCCCTTAATGCCAGGTAATCGCGTTTTGCGTCGCCTACAAACTTGACTAGGATTATGCGTTCGGCCATCTTTGGGCAATTACACTTCCAGCCCATCCTTTTCCGCAGCGGCAAGTCTCCTTGAGGGGTTGAACGTCCAGATGAAGCCGTTCCTTGTCTCAAGCACCATGCCCCGGTTTTGCAGGTAATCAAGCGCCACGTTCAAGGTGGGCCGCATCACGCGGTTTTCCAACCGTATCAGAATCTGGCTCCTGCTTATCGGCTCGTCCGCGCCCTTGACCGCATCCTCTATTGCCAGGATAGTTTTTAGCGTCGGGTAATGGAGAACCTCTGCCTGGACTTGCCTTGCCATAAAAACACCAGATAAATATATACCATATAAGTATATATCTACCTTTTGGTTGGGCGCCTGCTGCGTTTTGCTTGGGCTGGAAACAATAATGCTTCCGGGCGGCTTATTGGTTACATTTACTTGGAATATACCCGAAGTTGATTTTCTTGCAGGGGCCTGCCAACCAATAAGAACCTCTTTCTGCCTAGTAGCTTTGTGGACAAGGCAACCCCAACCAAGGAGCCTGCCGGCCCCAAGCCGGCCTTCTCTGAGCTTCCGCTAATCAAGTCAGGGGAGCGCAACACAAAGAACCTAGTTATCATGGTGCTGGCGGGCGAGTGGCCGCTTTCAGTGCAGGATATATTCAATACTATTCTGGAAAACTATGACCAAAAAATCACGTATCAGGGAGTAAGGAAAGCCACATTCCAGCTTGAAGACCAAGGCATACTTGAAAAAAACAGCAAGGGCCAGTTCAAGATTAGCCACAAGTGGGCGGAAAACATCAACAAGTTTTCTGAGGAAATCCACATAACATCAACATCCACAGGAGGAAGCGACATACTTAGCATGCCCCCGTACTACAGCAGGAAATACGAATTTGAAGGAAAACCCGCAGAAGCGTACTATTGGGCCGCGATGCAACTCGTCAAGGCATGGGAAGCCGATAACTCAAAGAGAAAGCTTGTCACGTGCATCCAACCGCATGCAATTCCATTAACAATAGTAAAAACTCAGGAATACTGCGCGCTGAAAAAAATCTCAACGGACGGGGACCACTACATAGCCTGCCCGTCAAACACCGCCTTGGACAAGCTCTTTGTTGGCGTGTTCACCCAGATAGGCGCAAAAACCAAGACCGACTGCAAAGTATCCAAAAAGTGCGACCTTGCAATCATAAATGACTACATTATTGAAATCTACTTCTCTAACACGATAAGAAAGAAAATCGACAACGCGTTCAAAAAACACAAGAAAATTGACGACAAGGCAATAACCGCAATACAGGACAGCCTCATAGACTCCAATGCGAAAAGCAGAGTGGTAATAACGAGAAACAAGGAAATAGCGGAAAAGATAAGAAAACAAATACTTGTTCAAATAAACAACAACAAATGAAGTAAAATGGAAGAATACTGCGACGTTTTGATAATAGGCGGAGGACCCGCAGGACTGAGTGCAGCCAATAAGTCAGCAGAAATAGGACAAAAAACTATATGCATAGAACGAAAAAAATCCATTGGCGATTCGATAAAATGCGCTGAAGGGATAGGCACATACTGCTTGACAAAAAGTAATTTGAAAATTCCTAAAAAAATTCTCAGCTGGAAAATAGACGGAATTGATTTTTGGCTGGATGGGAAAAAAATCGAACGTCGAGGAGAGATATGGGAAGGGTATACGATTAACCGCTCTGAATTTGAAAAATGGTTAGCACGTTCTGCAGAGAAAAAAGATGCAAAAATAATTACCAATTCGCGGCTGTTAAATTTTTCAAAAGAAAACAAGTCCATTGTAGCAAATATTCTCAAAGACAATCAAAAAATGAAAATCATAGCAAAAACAATGATTGCTGCGGACGGGTGCGAATCAATAGTCTTAAATCAATTGGGAAAGTTGCAGAAAGCCCAAGAAATAGCGACCGTAAAATCATACGAAATGTCCAACGTATCGTTGAATAATCCAAAGGTCGAGCAGGTATTTATTGGAAATTTTGCACCAGCAGGATATGGATATGTGTTTCCGAAAAATAACAATACTGCGAATATTGGCGTAGGAAGTGCTCTTGAAAAAAACTTAAACGAAAAAATCAAAGAATTCTTTTTAGTGCCAGAAATCGCCCAACAAATAAAGGGATCGAAAAAGGTCGTCGAAAAGAGCAAACGTGCAGTATGGGGAGAAATATCAAAAGATTGGATACTCAATAAAAATATTTTCCTTGCAGGAGATGCAGCAAACCAAACAATTCCCCCATTCATCGAAGGAATAATTCCTGCGACAATCGGAGGAGATATAGCTGCAGAACTTGCAATGGAATATAATGACAAAAAAGAACCGGACAACGAAAAATACAAGGCAGAATATCAGAAAAGACTTGGAGACATATACGAATACGCCCAAGTAATTTTGCCGGCAATAAGAGAAATATTTTCAATGAAGCCTACAAAAAGAAATCTTCTTTTTTTCGGACTTAGCGCACAAATATTTGAAGAAGGAGACTACCCGCAGCTATTTGATAAAAGCGAAAAGGAATTAGAAAAGATGATTGCAACCCAACTAAAAACTTAAAGAATTGTCACTCTGATACAGCGAACGCACTTTACCATCTGATTCTTTGATGAATTCACCCGCACAGTAAATAAGAAGATAGTCTCCAACTATGTTTTTATCTAATATTTTCTCCTTAACTGAAAAAATCAATGGACCTAAGCTTTCCATACGAGTACCACACGAAATTATGAATGCGGGCCGCTTATTTGAAACCAACTTACCCATCGCATCGAACAAATCTTGTCCGGAAGAAGAATAAATCTGAAGCGGAATATTCACTTTTGCTTTCATTGGGAAAATAAACTGAGTATCGTAGACTAAACCAAGCATTCTGGGTTCTTTTACTTTTGTTTCTGCTTCAACAATTGGAAAATAAAAAACAGTTCGATACAGACGCTCATTAAGAAATGCAGAGTCCCAACCCATAGATTCCAGATATCCCACAGTTGCAGGTTTATCATCAATTTCCTTTACAACATAACCTGATGAAGATGCACTGGTAATAGTGAAGGTATTTCTACTAGCTGGTTTCAGACCCAACACACTGTTGGTCTGTAAATCATCATTTGTTGCAAAAGCAATAGACACCAAAGAATTAGTTAAAATTTTCTTTCCAACAAATTGAAAATTCATTTCAAGGTTTAAGTTATCGCAATTTGAGCCGCCGATTCCTACAAACCGCGAACCAAGCGTTTCACAAAATACGTTCATAATAGTCTCTTCTTTCCCTGGGCCGAACTGAAATAACGATGCGAGTGAGTCAAAAAGATAAATCAAAATAGAAATGCCGGGAAATTTAGGTACTACTTTCCTGTTTGAAAAGAACGGAAACGAAGGAACTACTGCGGAAGAAACGAACGAAATAAAATACCGATTTTTTAAGTTGCTATCTGACAGTTTCTTCAAAATCTGATTCGCACATTCCTTCCCAGCACCAGTTGGATTGAGCTTAGTATTTCTACCAACACCCACGGCAACAGTTAATCCGTCTCCAAATACACATAACGCAGCTATTCCACGAGTTGAACAAAACTCATGAGAAATGAAACCTGCGATTGAACCGCCGATTATTTGGGTATCCTTTGGAAAACAAGAACAAAAGGTATCTAAAAGAATATCGTATCCCGAATTTCGTTGATAATGATGGGTTGCAAAAAGTAAAATAAAAGCAGGCGATTCGTTGCTTTTTGACTTTAATGAGGAAGCAATCTCTAAAGCAGCCTCCTTTGAATCCCAATTTTGAGAACATGCAACAGCGATATTTAACAAAAGGACGACCTCAGAGACTATAGAATTTTCTTCAAACTACGTCGAGTATTTTCAATCTGCACACCAATCAAACCCCGATTTGCCAATACGGGCACAACTACAACTAAAACCGCGTTTTGATTAAGCACAAAAAAAATTACTTCGTAATTTGCAATCTCAAGATACAACTTATCTGCGCCAGCACCGCTAAATGAATTTAAGAAGGATATACCATGCTCCATTGACGCGTTGATTTGCTGCCAAATTCTGAAATCACGTAACTTGAATAGGTTAATCGGAGGGGAAATTGCGGGCATACCCTTAGACTTTACCATTACTGCCAGCACGTCATCTTCTTTGAGAAACTCTGTGAGTATTTGTAATGTAATTTCAATTGGGTTGACCATAAGATAAGCATATAAACGGCGGGTTAAAAAACTTGTTAAATGGACCTAGACGTGTTAATCATCGGAGCGGGTGCCGCAGGGTCTACAGCAGCACTAACCGCGTCAAAAAATGGAAAAAAAACTATGATTATAGAAAAAAATGACCGAATCGGATACAAGGAAAGGAAAATTGACATTACCGAAAGCACACACATCTCAGAAATAATAGACAAGTTAAATCTGAGATACTTAGATACCGCTACGTATTCGGCATGGCATTCAGAAAACGAAAAAACGGATTTTATCTCAAAAGTCAAAGACGTGTTTTTTTTACGAGGGCAAGACAATGACTCAATCGAAGTCTCTTCGATTAACCAAGCGAAAAAATACGGTGCGCAAGTATTCACGAGCGTGAAAATAACGAATATTGAAAAAAGCCATAAGATAAACAAAGTGACGTTCCAGACAAATGATCAAACTATTACCGTGGCACCAAAAACTATAATTGATACAACCGGTAACGCCCGATTCATTAGTAACTTACACGGCGCAACAACTACCGAAAAATACACCCTTGCAGGATATGGCATCACATTTAACACTATTACTCAAGAAAAACCACATACAGATATATTTCTAAGTAAAAAATATTTTCCAGGCGGCTACTTTTTTTACGCAAACGTACAAGGACGCAGCGTCGCTTGTGGAGTAGTCAACACACACCATTCAACAAAAAATAACCTAGTGACGTCGGTGGATAAATTCATACAAGAAATAGTGTCAGATAAAAAGACAAATATCCGCTATTTTTCAGGGATTGGAAAAATTTCAAAACCTAAAGAATCAGAAATATCAAATGTACTACTTGCAGGAGAGGCAGGGGGCTTTATTGACCCTTTGCTCGGATATGGATTAAACTACGCAATCTATTCAGGCTATTGGGCGGCAGAGCTTGCCTCAAAAAATGACAATACCACAATAGCAAAAAAAGAATACGCTAAGAAAATGGAAGTTATTTCAAAAACAATAAACGACGGATATTGGTTGCGCAATATTTTCGACAAACTGACGGATAAAGATTTTGATAGGGCAATATCATTTGTGAACAAATTAAAGAAAGAAAAAGACTTAGACGAGATTATTGAAAAACCGCATAGAAACCTGACAGCCATAATCAAGGCAGTACTTAGAAAACCAGGTTGTTTGAAACTGATTAGGCATGTAATTTAGCGGCTTTTTCACGGTTATTCGCGTGAATATCCACAAGAGTATAACCTATATCAAAACATACAAAGGCAAAAAAGTAGACTAATGGAAGCCGACTTACGGCAAATAATAGCAACGCACCTACTTTCATCATACAGCGATACGCAAAAAACTTCCCAAGCCAACCTCGCATCTTCTTCCGGTCATACGCGTCATTACCAAGTTCGTCAATTATCCCAGTTATAGACAAAAATACTAATGCAGAAACGTCAATAATCGGGAAACCCGCGTTAATCCAATAAACAAAGGGAAACAACATTACTATAATCGTTCCAATTAGAAACGAATAATTGTCAACCTTCTTTGTGAATACAACGCCAAAAACGATTGCAATTAAGAGTATGGCAGAATAACTGTCGGTAGCTATCAATAGACTCATCAACGTACCGCATAATACCGCCAGAATCAACGCTACACGTTTACTATACACACTTGCATCGTGCGCCTGGTCTATATATTTTACCCCACCACCTAGCAAAGCATAGCTAAAAAGAAGAAAAACCGAATTGAAGATGGGATTTTCAAAAACCATGTCCGCACTAGACCCCTTACGTCATTGTATATTTGCGGACAATATTATAAGCTCGCTGGCGCTAAGGCAAAAAAAATCAGCAAGAAAAAATAAAGAAAAAGAAAAAAAGGTGGGGGTTTGACCCCCTAATGGACTTATCCGCGGATAGTCGCACGGTTCTGGGCGAGCCATGAAATGAGCTCGTTTCCTGCCGCAGTAGTGTCTGCTGCAGTCCAGCCGAAGACGAAGATCTTTCCGCCCTGCACGACTACCTTGGAGTCACCAGCCTGTGCCGGTTGGTCCTTGGCAAGAGTGTTGACGATAGGTCCTCCGACTACGATTACTGCCGAAGCCTGTGCCGCATCAGAGTCGCTGTCAAGGAGCACCAACGGAGTTGTTCCGGTGTTGAGTTCCTTTACGACTGCTGCCTTGGTCGGGTTCGCCGCGATCGCGTCGAGTCCAGTCAAGCCGCTAGTGCCTGCTGCTCCGGATGCGCTTGCCGCAATTCCTGAGACAGTTGCAACGTAGCCAGTGTCGATAGTTCCCTTCTCTCCTACACCGAGGTTCAAAGTCACAGTGCCTGCAGTGGCGTTAGTGCCAGCAGTCTTCAGAGTGTACTTGGCCTTGACGACGGTCTTGGGGTACTGGATCGATGCGCTGGTGGTTCCAAGTGAGAGGAACCTAGTTCCGCGCTGGGTTATGAATCCAGTCTCGTACGTCGGTGAGCGAACGCTATCCAATCCGTAAGCTGCCTTTGAGGTTACGGTCGAGGCGTTTGCGTCTGCGAACTGTCCTGCAGTGCCCTGTGAGGGGTCATAGAGGAAAGACAGGTACTTTGCAGTGCCTCCCAGGTTGTCCTCGTCGAACTCCTGCACGAACACGTTGGCGAGCTTCATTCCGTTCGTAGCTCCTCCGTTCGAGATTGCACCGAGCAATGCCTGCTCGGACCCACTGTAATAGTAGGTCACGTTTGCAGCAGCCGGGAAGATGCCAGTTGCGTTCGCAGTTGCAGAAGTCGCGTTCCAGAATCCGTCAGTGTTCTGGATGAACGCGGCACCGATTGGGGCAACCTGTCCAACGCCATCTCCGAGACCAGAGGGTACAAGAGACGCCAATGCGATGCGCACGATGTTCTTGCTTACTGAGCCGCTCTGGAATGCGTTTGACACGCCGGAGTTGACCTCAACGAATGGACCAGTCCACTTGGCAGTGCTGTTGTACGGGATAGTTCCGTTCTGGATGGTGAATCCGAGGTTGTCATATGTGACAGCCGCGTCGTCAAGACCCTCGAACGTGAAGTCAAATGCTTCCTGTCCGCGTATCAATGACAGCTTCTCTCCTGCCTTCCACTTGTCGTCCGACTTGACGTACGGGTATGACGAATAGAGGGCGATGCTGGAGATTGCCTGGCTGGTGGTCGAGTTCTGGCTCTTGATTGATGCCGACCAGTAGTTGTGGGTGGTCGAGTCAATCTGAGTGTTGTCAGTCAGGGTGAGCCTGTCCGAGAACACCGACACGTCTGCGTAGTTGAAGCCGCTTACTCCCGAGAACACGTTGTTCACGCGGATTGTCACGCCTGCAACATCCTTGGACTGTCCGTTGCTGAGAGTCTCAACAGTCTTGGTGCCTGATGCCGAAGTGACTTCGAACGCCGCCTGTGAAGACGATGTAGTCACCTGGACCGACTTGAGGACTACCTTTGCTCCGTTTGCCGCAGTGACCTCGTCATCTACGCTCATGTACGGAGTGTATGCAGTCTCCTTTCCAAGCTCAATTGAGTTGACGTTGGTTGAACCACTCAAAGTGTAGGAGATCACTACCCAGTCCTGTCCCAAGAGCTTTATCTTGGTGTGGCTGCCGTTGAGCATGTCGCCGGACGGGCAGTTGGCGTAGTTCTTCGAGGTGTCCCAGCAGAGGGGCAGCGCCTCACTGAAAGTGAGGTTGTATGACGCGCGCATCTTGTCTGCAACTACAGTCTTGTAGGAGCTTCCAGTCTCGTACACGCTCTTTGCACCAAGGTATATGAACTGCTCCTGCTTGACATCGCGGTTGCGCGGGTTGTCAATCTTGCCGCTGTTGGGGAGTGACAAAACGTCAGTCTTGTCCTTAGTCACCTTCAACCCATATTCGTATGCGGAGGCGTCTCCACCGTAGACGTTAGTAAGGTTGCGCTCAGACTCGACGTTGTTGTCAAGATAGTCGTTGATGTACGTCTTCATAGTGTAGACGTTTGCCGAGCTTGCTCCGGGCACAGTTACTGACAAAGTGACCTTCTTGGTCGCATCGTCAACTGCGCAAGTGCCTGCTCCTGCACCGCATGACACGCCGTCCTTTCCGACGACAGTGACATCCTTGTCGGTGTACGCCAGGTTTCCGATCATTGCTGCAATGTTTGCTGCAACGACTACGTCCTGGGGCTGCGCCTTTGCGCCGATTACAACTTTCACGGCTGGTTCTCCGTTGTTGAAGAACTTATAGCCAGTCAGCTGTGTGCTGTCCATGGAGACCGCAGCTACTGCAGATGCCGCCATCATGGCGCCGACTGCAAGGGTTGCGAACTTCCTCATGCTTTTCATTTATACCACCTATACGATGCAAAAGCCCATACGGACCCATGCATTCGTTTTGTCTTTTTCCTATCAAGGCTTATGTACACGAAAATCAGCTTGTCCAACCATTACGTCAAAGAACGTAAAGCCTAACGTCAGACAAAGACGACACTCGTGTTAAGTGTTATTTTTTGGGTTCGCTTATAAGCATTACGCCTAAAAGCTTGGGGATTGTCGAAGATTCAATGGCATCCAGTCGAATACCGTATTACTTGGTATGAACTTTGGTTTGCCGGAGCTTATTTTCCTCTAAGCAGGTATGCTATCGAAGCAATAAAACCCCTTGTTTTGGGGGTAAACGGCTGGTCTGAAAGGGTCGCTGCAAGCCGCATGAACTCCTGGCTGGATGGCGCATAGCAGTCATAATATATGGTGGTCTTTTCTGCGGCCAGGCTCTTTGGAACCGCCTTGTCGTGTGGCACGGTGCATAGCACCGGCAGGTCGACCATTGCGAATGCCTGTTGGGCAGTAAGCTGGGCTTCGCCTTTGGCTGCCATGTTCAGCACCAAGCCAAGCTCCTTCTTTCCAAGGTTTGAGACCATCTTGCGGCACCGGATTACGTCCATCAGCGATGGAACGGTCGGGGTTGCCACGTAAAGCAGTTGGTCGCCATACCGCATTGCAAGCAAAGCTTCGGAACCAAGGCCGGGTCCGCAGTCTATTATTACGTCGTCGTGGGTTTTCTTCAGCTCGCGCAGCACCGGGCCAATCCGTCCCAACTCCGCTAGTGAGAACTTCCGGGGGGATATCGAGCTTGCAAGCACCTTAAGCCCCGACTCGTGCTCGCTTAGGGCTTCGGCAAGGCCTGCAGCGCCCATCACCACGTCCTCCAGCACCTTGGACTTTGCTCCGATGCCAGTCATTGCTGAAAGGTGGGGGGTGGTGAGGTTCAAGTCAACGAGGACGACTTTGCGCTTGTGGTGCTTTGCCATGGCTGCTGCGGTGTTAAGGGCAACGGTGGACTTTCCTACCCCGCCTTTTCCTGAAACAATGGTGATTATCCTGCCCATAGGGCTCAATTCGCCTTTTCCTGTTATATATAGTAAGTATGTTTTGGTTTTTGGATTAATTAGCCGGCTGCGGCTTTTGCTCCTGACTGGAAGCTTGCGTGGCGTTCGGGCTGGCTGCTTGCGTTGCTTCCTGCCCTACAACCGGACTACCTGCTTGGGTTGGTTGTGCGGTTAACGGGGCAACCAAGCCCGGCGTCTTGTCAAACCGTGACTCCAGCGCCGCAAGCCGTATTGCAAGGTCGGTGACTTTGGCTTCGTTTTCAACCTGCTTGATGCACAATCCATCCAACTCTTCGAACTTCTTTTGCGAGTTGACAAAGGTCTTGCCTAAAAGCCCGGCCACGCGTTCGGCGCGGTCGACTTGGAGCTGTATTTCCTGCACTTGCCGCGCTGACTCGGCTGCAATGTCCATTGACTCCCGGAACTTGTCGACTTTGTCAACCAAGCTTCGTATCTCTGCAAGCCGCGCGGCCATCTGGGCTTCGGCATTGGAAAGCCTTGAGGACAGCTCGAGTATCCTGCCTTCAAAGTCGTTTGAAAGCGAGGTTATCTTGGACTCCACTTCCGCTGCGGTGTGGTCCTGCTCTTCTGTGACCTTGATTTTGGAAACGTCGGTTCCAATGTAGCCCGTCTCTGTCTGGAGGTTTGCAACTTGTGTCTCAAGGTGTGAGAGCTTGGTGTAGAGCCCGTCAAGGGTGCCTTTGAACTGGCTTGCTTCGTTGCGCATCTTCTTTTCGGAGTCCTCAAGCTCGGTCACGGACTTTTCGTAACGAGAGACCCACGCCTTGTCGACTGCCGGCTCGGCTGACTGTGCAGCAGGCGAAGTTGACAGCTCCTGCTTGAGCTCCTTTGCGCGTGCCGGAAGCTCGGCTTTCTTGGATGCGGATGACGAGAGTATTATTGCGGAGGGGATGATTTCCTTGCGCATGACTGCAACCACGCGGGCGGTTCCCGGCGCGGACTCGGCGTCGATGCGCGACTGCACGAAGGTAAGCTTTGCGTTGTTTGACACGTGGAGCTTTTCGTAGTCAACGTCGGAAAGCTTGCCGGATGCAACTGCGTCGGCAAGGCAGTCGAGTATGCCCACTATTTCGGCTTTCTGCTTGTAGAGGGCTTGGACGCGCTCGCTTGCACCCGAGGGCGCCTGCACCGAGGAGGGCGCGTCTTGGGGGGAAATCTTTGCAAGAAGCTTGCCTTGGGCAAAGAAGTATTCATTCTCGCTTATTGCCTTGGAGTCGTAACCGGACTGGATTTGCAAAAGAAGCGGCACTGCGCTTTGGGCGTCAAACTGCAGGCTGCTGTTTGAAAGCCCTGCTACTATGGCCTTCGGGTCAGTTGGAATCGTTGATGCAGTAGCAGGTTGTTCCATACGCGTTTCATTTCCCCATCCGGGCCGCTGGGCGCCGGCTGTTTTGCCAAGATAGTAATTAGGGGTTAAATAAAATGCTGCGGATGGCAACTGCCGCTATGCAGAAACCAAGGCGGCTGCAATTTTACTGTTTTCTTGAAACAGTGGGAATCTTGAGGTAGTAGACGCCGTTCTGCGAGCGCACCACAAGCGGGTCTCCTGCCATAAGCGAGGCGATGTCAAGCTCGTACTCGCCGCGGTCGATTACGGTGATGTTTTCAGCTGGCTGTTCCTTGCGGCTGCTTGGGGGCAGCTGCGCGCCAAGGTACTCGCCCATATTCTGGGCTTCGGCGTCCTGAGGCGAGACAAGCTCGACGCTTACGGGCTGGGACTTGGAAAGCGCCGCGATTTTTCCGGATGCAAGTGCGGAGGACAGCCCGGATTCCATTGCTTCCTTTAGGGGGATGTCGTCGTTTCGCATGTAAAGGAAGATGCGCGAGCCGCAGGCGCAGCCCTTCAAAAGCTCGGGCGAACTGTTGGGGTAGACTTTGGAGCAGGTTACGCACTTGTGTGGCATTTGCATTCGACCTAGTGGAGTATTGATTGCGCCGGACGGTTAAAAATACTTAAGCAAGCAAAAGAGGGCTATATGGAACTCAACCTTCAGTTTTTCAATAACAGGCGCGGGCACAGGACGGTGATAGCGATCGTTGTCCTCGTGGCTCTTGCGCTGTGGGTATTTGCCTACCAAAAAGGGTGAAGAATGTGCGCCGGGGACACCACCAAATCATTGCGCTTGCAATACTGCTTTTTCTTGCCTACCTCGCGTTTTCAAGGTAACCGCCCCAGCGCGCGGGCTGCCGAAAGGTTTTTTGGCATGTACGACCTGGTTGAGCCCAAACTGCCAGCTTGACGCATCCACTTTGTGAAACCCTGCATTTTCAGCCATCTGCCTAAGCTCTGGCAGTGAAAACAGTTGCTTGTGCTCGTCTATTTCCGCCTGGCTTATCAGCTTGGCCTTAGCGAGAAGCTCTTGCAGCTTCTGGGTGTGCGGGGCTGGAGTTGTAACCACAAGAGTGCTGCCTGGCTTTAGCACCCTAAAAGCTTCCGAAAAAACACGGTCGGCGGACTTCCGGTCCAGGTGCTCTATTACTGCGGTGCACGTGACGAAGTCGAATTGGTTGTCATTATAGGGGAGATTATCGGACTCAAGGTCAACTGGCCGATAGGCCACGTTTCCTTTCCGGTGCGGGGATGAAAAAAGCCTGTCGCACCCGTGTCGTTGCGAAAAGCCCTCCGCGCGGGGTAGAATGCCGCCGGTCTCTCCACAGCCTATGTCAAGGATGCTTTTATTTCCGGAACGCCCGGATTGAACCAGTTTCAGCACTTTCCCGAACCGCTGTTGCGCAAGGAATTCGTCTATGCGGTTGGAATTGCGCACCATTTTAGGACCTTAAGGACATTGTTGCAAAACTATTTTCCCGCAAACACGCTGAGCTTTCCGGGGTTGCGCTTGATTTGGCGCACTAGGCTGCTGGGCCCCACTATCGTAAGCCCCGCGGTTTTTCCCCCAAGGAGCTTGATTGCTGCTGCGCGTATGCCGTCCGCGCTTTCGCCAAGGCGGCTGATTTCTATCCCGGTAAACTTTGAGCCGACGCAAGACATCGTCGAAGAGATTAGTTCTGCTTCCTCGGTTGCCGAAAGCGGCTCCTCAAGCACGACTATTTTTCCTTTCTTTACAAGGTCAAGTATCGTGGAAAGCTTCTGCTTGGGCTGCTTTGCCGAAAGCGTCTGGGATGCGAGGAATTCAATCTGGATTTCCGCCATGTTTCATCACACGTTCCGCGATATTGCCTCGTAGAGCTTTTCGATGTGCTCGCCTGTAAGGGCGGAAATTTCGACAACGTCGTACTGCGGGAAAGCCTCGCGCACTTTGTCCGGCTTGGCTTTCTTGTCGTCAATTTTGTTTGCGACAAGTATTACGGGAATCTTGCGCGCCTCAAGGTTGCCCAGAATGGTGATGTTTACTTGCGTGAGCGGGTCCTGAGTTGAGTCCATTACCACGAGCGCGACGTCGACTTTCTCCAGCCACTTTATCGCCTCTATGATTCCCTTGGTGGCCTCCTTTGCGCGCGTCTGCGCCGCGTCCTTCCTTATGCCGTAGCGCAGGAATTCCTTGTAGTCGATTTTTGTGGCGATGCCGGGCATGTCAAGCAGGTTCATCTCAAGGGTCCTGCCGCCCGCTTTGACTATGACGTGCTCTTTCTTTGTGACCGAGCGCGTCTCGTGGGGGATTTCGGAGACCTTGCCTACTTCCTCGCCTAGCCAGTCAAGCGAGATTCGGTTTGCAAGCGAGGTCTTGCCCGCGTTGACCTGGCCGTAGAGGCCGAGTGAGAACTTGCGCTTTCGCAAAAAGACTGCTGAGAGCCAGTTGACGAACTTGGAGAGTATGCTCATTGGGAATTACCTGCTGGGAAGACGGTTTCTAACTGAAGGTTTTGACTCATTAAGCAGTAAGGCCAATAAAAACCCTTTCCAAGGCAAAGCAAGCAAAAAATCAAAGGAAAAAGTAGGAAAAAAAGAGGGCAAAAAAAGAAGGTGGAACGGAAAAGGGAAAAAGGCGGAAGCCGCCCTTGCAACACTAGCGTTTTGTTGTCGCGTCCTGCTTCATCACGAACTTGACTATTGCAAACACGACTATTGCGACGATTACAAAGTCAATGAGGTTGCCTATCAAGTCGCCAACCAGGAACTTGACTGGGCCGAGCTGGAGGACTGACGCGCGCCAGTCGCCGCCGGGCACCAATACTGCAACAAGGGGCATCACCACGTCGTTTACAATCGCAGTGACTAGTTTTGTCGAGGCTGCTCCTATGATGAACGCAACCGCAAGCCCCAGGACTTGGTAGTTTTTTAGGAATGTCTTGAACTCGTCTACAAAACCCATAACGCATTACCCCCCTAAAGGTATTTGCGTTTGGGGGGTATTTACGCATTAGTGTGCCACCAAGGAAACGCCGTCCAAAGCCCCCAAAGGCAATCCCCTGCATTCCGGCACTTTTTTTAAGCAGCCAAAAGTAATGATTGAAACTGCGGTTGGCCGCAAAAAACCAACTGCCGGATGCAAGAGTGCTTTTACTATGGACGTAAGCTGCCCGCAATGCGGTAACCCGAACCTGGATGTTGATGCGCAGAACAACGTGGTGTACTGCAAGAAGTGCGGCTTTGCGGTGAGCGTGGATCCCCAGACGGGAAACGTCACGCCGATTTCCGAAGGCGGCGCGCCTGCACAGGCTTCGCAGCCGCAGCAATCCTACTCCGAAGGCAGCCACTCGATACTAGGCATGGAGCCGCTGACGTTCTTCCTCTTCTTCCTTGCACTGCTTGCGATACTGATGTTTGCAGGAGTCATCGCCCTTGAGCACGTGTTCATCGGCGGGATAGTAGTCTTCCTAATCTACTGGTACAACCACTAGGAAGCGGCAGGGCCTGCACAGGCCAAAGCTGGTAGCCTAGCAATAATCAGAAAGCGACTTCTGCGGCACTGCAGAAGCGGGGTTAGGCACTACGCTCTTTTTTGCCTTTCTTGTGCCAAGCGACTCGACCACACCATATTCGCCGTCGTAGCCGGGAGACACTTTGAGCCGCGCCTGCCGGTTTGCGATTATGGCTGCGACGATTTTTTCGTCAACTACAAAGGCAAGGTTTGGCGCTGGAACGTCAATCAGTATCGAAAGCTCTGACTTGAATGCCGCAATCAGCTTGCCGTATTCCGCCGCCACTTTCTTTGATGCAAGCGGCGAGCCGATTGTGGCGGAAATCAGCTCGTTGAGCGGAAGGAGGGTCTTGTAGGGGATTGCGCCTTTGAGGACGTATCCTTCGGGCCGGTCGGCAAGCTCGTCAACGCGGTTCTGCACGCCGATTGTGAGCGGCCGCTTGCACACCGGGCAAATCCCCTTGGTCTTTTTGGTCTGCTGCGGCGAGCTGCACACCCCGCAGTCGCGGTGGCCGTCGTAGTGGTACTTGCCGTAGTTGGGGTCAACTTCAACTGTGAACTTGAAGGTGCTTGAATCCTTCTTGCGTACAGCAGTAAAGAGCGCGTCGTAGGACGTCTTGCCGGGCGCAAAGCAAAAGGCATTGCATTCGCGGCCAAGCCTCCAAGAGTATGGGGAGTGCGAGTCCGAGTTTGACATTATTGCGAAGCGGTCGAGGCTTGAAAGCCGCCAGTTCATCGCAGGGTCGCTTGAGAGGCCGGACTCGATTGCAAAAATCCTCTTGGCTTGGTCTTCGTAAGCTTCGTCAACGGTATCGTACCCTGAGTTTGCGCCTAGCACCGAAAACCACGGCGTCCACGCGTGCGCAGGCACGATTACTGCGTCCTTGGAAGTCTCAAATATAATCTCGGCAACCTGGCTGCTGGTGGTGCTGCCAAACATCGGCCGGCCGTCTGCTGCCAAGTTTCCCATCTTGGATAGCCGGTCGTTGATTTGCGCTGCCTGCTCGAAATCCGGCACGTAGATTATGTGGTGGACTTTCTTTACGCCCTTGTCCGGGCCAAGCGAGCATATTGTTGCGACTTCGGTTGAGAGAAGGTACTTGACCGAGTCGTCGCGTCCTTTGAGCTTGTAAAGCCCGTCGGATTCCGATGGCTCAAGCTTGGATTTCAATTCTGAAAAGTATTTGGGGTGCGTGAAGTCGCCGGTTGCGACTATTCCGAGGCCTTTTTCCTTTGCCCCATCGTAAAGCCCGGAAGCATCCATCTTTGGCGACACCGCACGCGAGTATTTCGAGTGCAGGTGCAAGTCGGCAAAGACCAGCTTGGAAAAGTCGGGGTCAACTGCCGCAGTAGCCATAGGTAGCACCGCCTAGCGGATGTAGGAGAGGCTTTCGTTGCGCTTGATGATGTCCTCTGCGGGCATCTCGCCTGCCTTGGGTTCCGCGGGCGCAGCCTGCTCGTTGAGCTTGCGTATCATCTCTTCTGCTTTCTTTGCGCGAACGTCAAGGTCGGCTGTTGCGAACTTTTCGCCTGCAACCGAGCCTAGGATCTTGACAAGGGCAGTCGCGCCCTTGGAGTCTATTATCGAGCCGGGGGTTTCCACAAGCAGGCACGCGCCTTTCATCCCGTAGGCCTTTGCAAGCCCGGGGAACAGGCCGGCCATCCCGACAATCGGGACTGCCTTGTCGACGTTCTTTGTGCCAAGCTTCTTGAACGTTGCAAAGAAGCTCTTGCTTGTGCTCGTGCAGTAAATGGTGGGTGCTTTGTCCGGCTTTGGAGGGACTGCAAACCCCGCCATCGAAACCACCTGGTTGCCGCCCAGCGAGCCGAAGTATTCAAGTGCGGCCGAGCACACCTCGTACTGGCCTTCGACAGTAAGTGGCTGGATGTCGCCCTTGAGGAAAATCACGTCGCGCTTTTTGAGTTTCTTGTAATAGAAGCGCATCGAAAACATCCGCAGCTTTCCTGACTTGAGCGCGATGACTTGGTTTGGGAAATACGGCGAGTGTATTGTTGCGATGCGCTTTGCTTTGACCTGCTTGACTAGGTGGTCAACTGCAAGCTTGCTTACAAACCCGATTCCGGGAAGCCCAACTACAAGGAGAGGGTCCTTTGCGGAAACGTGCCGCTGGACCGAGACTTGCGAGCGCGAAAAACCCTCGTCTGAGGGCATGGTAAAGACTGATTTGTTTGATGCCAACTTAAAACTCACCCGATTCTGCCAAAGCAGTTAGGTTGCGAGGCGTTTTATTGGTTGGCAAACCGGTTGGCAAGTCAGCGGAAACGCGGCCGGCAAAGCATTAAAACGGTTGTTATAACTTATTATAACGTGAGTTTCATGCAGGTTTTTGTCTCAAAAGTAAGGCCCCTCGGCTCGTCGCTGGGAGTGATTATTCCAGCAGAGGTAATCAGGGAGGCAAATCTGTCCTCCGGGAGCGAGGTGCACATAAGCATTTTCAAACCGGATTTTTCAGCACTGGACAGGGCGATGGGCAGCATGAAGGGCGCAAAGCCTTTCGTGCGCGACAGGCGGGACCGCATCTGAAGGGGAGGAGTATCCATGCTTCTTGACACTTGGGTGTGGGCGGAAATGTTTGAAAGCACCCGCACGGGCCTGGCGCTGCGCAGCCGGCTTCCTGCTACGGGAATATACGTAAGCGCCCTGACTATTGCCGAAATAGTCGCTTGGTGCGAAAGGAACGAAATTAACCCGCAGGTTTGCCTGCAGGCGATAAAAAAGACCGCTTCAATCCTTGACGTGACTTCGCGTGACTGCGAAAACGCAGGTGCAAATTTCAAGAGCTTACGGAAGGCGGCGCCGGGGATTGGGATAGTTGACGCAATCATCTATGCGCAGGCCAGGAGCAGGGGCATGGAAGTCTTGACCGGAGACAACCATTTCAGGTCCTTTCCGGGAGTAAAATTCGTAGAGAAGGAAAAATAGCCAGCTAAATGTTTTCCAAAAGCTCTGCCCGCCTAAACCGCGCGTACTTGTCCTGCGGGGAGTATTTCGCAGGGTGGGGAGTCACTGTTGCCGCATTGCATTTTGGGCACTGCTGCTGCATCGTATAGGTGCGGCATTTCCTGCAAAAAAGGAGGGCCTTCAAAGAAATCGTCTCTTGCCCCGAAAAAACATGACTGTAGACTTAGGCCTTCGCGGCCTTCTCCATCGAAAACTCGGTAAGCTCGGGCTTGATCATCCCTGACACGAGCGCGGTGACTTTTGCAAGCCACTTGTCAAGGGTCTTGTAGTCGCGCGCAGTCGCGTCCACAAGGTAGTTCGGCGCGCCGACGTAGTGCACCGAGACGGTCACGCCCTCTGGCGCGGACTTCTCGACAGCCTCAAGCACCTTGCGCACCAAGTAGACGCCTTCACCGTCGTAGCTTTCAAGCTTGAGAGAATAGCGCTGTGCCGCAATCTTGGGCTTGATTTCCTGCTTTGCAACCTCGGTCACAACGGCAAGCCATTCCGGCTTTATCTTGGACTTGACGGGCTGGTTGTCCGAAATCGCCTCGAATGCGGAATAAAGGTCCCCAAACTCGGCGACAAGCGCAGTCCCCGCCTCGGCAATCGCCTGCGCGGGCGGGACCTTCATCTTCTTTGCGCAGTGCTCCAAAAGCTTGGTTGCGCGCTGCTCGTTGGTAAATGAGAGTAATTTGCGCTTGCGGTCCGCCTCGGTGACGCGCTTGAGGCTTACGTCAATCTGGTTCTTTTGCACGTCGATGCGCATTACCTTTGTGACGATGCGCTGGCCTTCCTTTACGTGCTCGCGTATGTTGCGGATCCACCCGGAGGATACTTCGGAAACGTGGAGGAAGGTCTCGATGTCGCCGTACTCGTCAAGTGAGCAGAACGCGCCGTAGGGCATTATCTTGCGTACGGTCGCAATGACATACTCATCAAGGTCGGGTATCGGCACCAAATTTATTTCACATCAGAACTTATCCGAGAACCTTCTCGACTTTGCAGTTGATTTTTGCGCGGCCGCCTGCTGCGTGCACCATCTCGTTTCCGCACGCTGCGCAGAACACGTCGGTCTTGGAGTCGCCAAAGACCACGCTTTCGCTTCCGCACTCGCACCTTACTAGCAAGAACTTACTCATGAATAATCACCATCAATTGCGAACTTACTTGTTGAGTTCGACTTTCTTTGTCATACGGCCCGAGATGACGCGCTCGTGCTTTTTGTGGCACACCGTGCACTCAAGCATCACGCGGTTGCGGATGCCCTGCTTTTTTACCTTGGCCTTGCCCTTGACCTTGCCGTGGTAGCCTGCAAGCTTGCGCTCGTGCTTGAGCGAACCCCACGCCAGCGTGCGCCCGGGCTTTATCTTGGAGGTCGTGACCTTGACTTTGTGTGGAGTGTGCGTCTTGCACTTTTTGCATTGTGCATTTACCGTCGGAGCTATCTTCATTCAAATTCACCTAAATTTAGCAAAAAACAGGAATTTTGCAGTGCAATGATTATGTCGCGAAAGTATATTTAATGCGCTTCCTTGACGGCGAGGGCGAGGTTGCGGTTGACCAAAAGCTCGGCGTCGTCCGGTGAAAGGTCAACGACCTGCGAGTGCGCAAAGGGGCCGAGGGTCTCCATCGAGCTTGAAAGGAACTCCGGCACATCGGCAAGCATTCGTACTTTGGTTGGGGACATTATGGTCATTTCTGGCGCGGCCTTTGAAAGGGACGGGTGCGGGTCGCAGCGAAGCTTGACGTTTTCGCCCTCAACGGGGTCAAGGACTGAGTCCATGCGCTTGAGCAGGCCGACAAACGAAAGGTAGAACTCGCGCTCCTCGGAAGCAAGGCCCTCACTGCTAATCATGCTGGTTGAAAGGTCGCGCTGGGCCTTGGCTACGATTTTTTGGCGCCGCCTGCCCACGATGTCGCGGCCTATTGCGCAGACATTCTTGAACTCGCGGTCGTCGCCAAATACGGAGTCGCCCTTGCCCAAGTCGGTGAGCTTCTTTTTCAGGTCAGTGTAGAACTCGTCGTCAATGGGAGCAAGCGTTGCGTGGCGCCGCTCGGAAAGCTGGATTTTCCGCAGCTTTTCAAAGAAGTCGTCCGCCATGAAAATATTATGCCCCCCTTGGAAAATGTAACGGCCGCAGGCTGTAAAAAACCACTGTCGCGGCGTTGTTGCATGATTCGTGTGGCTGATGTTTTTTATAGGGTTGTGCGGGGTTTGTCCCACTCCGCGCTCGCCTAAAGAAGCAGCGCTTTTTTCTTGCACAAAAGCAGCATCGCAACAGCCAGGGGGACTTCCTTTATGCGGTCCTTTTCAAGCACGTGCGAGCTTCCTGCAAAGAAGAAGTCGTACGCGTCAAGAGCAACCACGTTTTGCGTTTTCTTGATGTCAAACGCAAGTGCGGAAACCGTTGGGTCGAACTTCGAAAGCTCCGAAAAGGGGATCGTCTTTGCAACAAGCCCGGTGTCGCCGTGCAGCGTGTCCGGGATGCGTATGAGCCTGCTCATGTCCGTAGTTACCGCGCGGTCAAGCGAGACGTTCCTGCCGATTCCTGCTGTCTTTGCAATCTCTGCAACCAGCAGGTCGGGCTTCTCAATCGCTGACCAGCGGCCTTGCGAAAGCTGCTCCGTAACGTAGTCCTTGTTTGCAAAAATCGTCTCGGCCTGCTTTTTGGTGTAGCCTGCGGCCTTGAACTTTGCAATGAATTCTTCCTGCGGCAGCGCAAGTATTGAAAGCGCGCGGTCAAGGATGCGCTTTGCCCACCCTGCTGAAGAGGTGCTTGGTCCGGCTATGGTCTCTATTGAGCGGTGGTTGATTACGTGGCGCTGGACTGAAAAGAAGCGGTTGAAGTCGACGTTTGTTCCCGCGCAATACTCCACGAGCTGGTCGCGCTGGGTTGAGGAAAGCTGCAGCACCGAATCAGACGCCACGTGCACATGGTAGCCCTTGCTTCCGGAAAAGTTAACAGTGGTTTCCTCTTTTGAAAAGCCGAAGTCGGGAAAGAGGAAGTCCTCAAGAAGCCGGATTACGTCGGAGCGGACGGATTCTTGGCACTGGCTGCAAAACACCGGGTTGTGGCCTTCGTGCGTCTGGTTTGCGTCCAAGTCAAAGATGAGTTCCGCTTTGAGGAAGTTCTTTGCACTCATCGGCCTTGCTTGGGGGTACTCGTAGAAAGCCGCGGAGTAGGAAGCATAAAGCGGGACTTTGGAGGTGAAGTATTCCTGCAGCTCCTTTTGGCTCTGGAAGGACTTGTGCCGGAGGTCAATTTTTTTTTCGTAGCCGAAGCCGAACTCGCGCATCGAAACCGACGGCACGTTGACTTGGTGTGCCTTGTAGAACTGCTGGAAGTGCCTGCCGACAAAGTCGTGCTCCTTGGAGCGCTCGAATTCCTTTGGGGCATTAACTTCCACAAGAACAGTAGAATCCTTTGCATCCGCAGGTTGTTCCAATTCAGCTCACACGACACATTCTATTCATTCTGTTTTCTTCCTAGTCTGCGGGCACCCGTCGCAATACTTGTCAATCAAGCCCTGTTGCAAAAGCTTCCTGCAGGACAGGTTTATCCCCGGGTGCTTGTATACCCAGTCAAGCGAGGCCAAGGCTTCGCTTTCGCGGAACTCGTGCGAGGAGCGCTGGCAGTTTGTCACGTACTGGCGCATCAGTGCCGAGGCCTCCTCCTTTGAGAGGCCGTCCTTTTGGCAGGCTATTGCGATTGCCATGCTGCCGTAGAACCTCTTGCCCTCGCCGACTCCTGCAAGTATTTTTTTCATGCAGCCTTGGTTGAGGAACTTTCCTTCGAACTGCCGTGCCATCAGCGCGGGTGAAGTCGGAAGCGCTGCTGCAAAGTCAACTGCGAACTCGGTCACCATCGGGGGGAGCGCGTTCTTGTCAATCCCCGAAAGGTCTGCTGCCTTTGCCGCGGCGTGCTTGGACGCCATCTCAACAAGCGACTCGCGGCCTATTGATATTTTCCCCCCATCAAGGGGCGCGTACACAAGCTCGTTCTGTCCGCTCGTGTAATCCGCAATCCCCAACGCGTAATTTTCGCCATCCGCCTTGAGCGTGGGGTAAAGCTGGGTAAGCACGGAGGTAAACACTTGCGGGTCTTCCAACCCCAAGCGATAGGCGCAAAGCTTTGCCAGGCCTTCGCCGAAAAGCCTTGCAGCAAACGGGTTTACGGCCTGCGAAAGGAGCATCCTAGAAAGCGCAATCCACTTCAATTCGTCGCCGTCTTGTGCCACCCAAGGCGTGAACGGGGCCCTTGCCTGCGCGTTGCGGATGAGCCGGAGGCAGAAGTCCTGCGCCGCCTCCAAGTCGGAGTTTGCAATCTCGCCCAAGCCTTGCGCGGACAGGTGCTGCTTTGCCTGGCGGGAGAAGAAATAGTTGAATGCAATCTTTTGCTGCAAGTCCATTGGAAGTTCTTTGGGCGTTGAAACGTTTAATAGGAATGCTGGAGGCGAACCACCCGCGTTCACTTGAACGTGCGCAGCATAGCCTTGCTGTAGTTCTTGCTCTTGAGCATCCTGAAAATAACCTCATCGCGGTCTGACGACGGGACCCGAATGAGCGCGGCCTTCATTAAATGATAGGCCAGTCCGCCCACGTCCTTAATGCGGACCGGCCGCGCATACACATTGTGGCGGTACATGCCTTCCAGCAGGTTGGTCTGGTGCATCTCTACGTCCCTTACGCAGTCCTTCCACTGCGGGTTGCCCATCCGCGATACGACTTGAGCCTGAAGGTTTCGGAACGCATCCTTGTCGCCTATGAACATGCCGTGGAAAAGCATCGGGTGAAAACCGGAAGGTATGCGTTCTGGGTTCGGTGGAACGTGGATGAAGTCGGTGAACACACCCTTGTCGGCCAAAAGCTCGTCAAAACGGTTGGCTGCGTCCTTGCTCCCTACAAAAGCGCAGTCCAAGTCGCTGTCTTTTTCAGGATAGCCTTTCGCGGTGCTTCCCAAAACAACCACGCCGACAACTTCTCCGGGCTTTTTGTGCGTTGCTTTGAGTTCGCGCAATGCGGAAGCGACGATGCCTATCCGCTCGGCCACCACCTTCGGGTCCTTGGCTGCAAGCCACGGGTTTTTGCGGAAGAACAGGGGATTAATTTTCTCCGTGGCCTTCAAACGCTTGGATAGCCGGTTCCTTTCAGATGCTGGAAGCTTCCGCCACTTTTCCAGCCACTCCGCGGCACTAGCGGTGAAATGGTCAGGGCTTGACAAAAAAGGGCCAAGCTCCGCGTTCATCGAGGCCGCGGGATTTGAAAACAACGTTATTATTTTCTTGCGATTAGCGGTATGGGTAAGGCTCAATGCGGGCACTATGTGGATTTGTTGCCCGCCTTTTTCATTATCCGACGTTATTTGCGAAAAGACTTTGCGTATTTCCGGCAGTTCTCCACCGAAAGGGGCCTTTGAGACCACCCGGACTTTTTTCATGAATCGGTTAACCCAAAGGGAAATAAAAAATGCATCCGGACTGTCACGTAAGCGAACGGTTCAAAAGCAGCCGCGTTGAGAATATCTTTCGGTTTTCTTTATGGCGCGAAAAGTCCCTGCGACGATGGCTACCCAGCACCCCGACAACGCGTGTTCGCCCTACTGGCTCTCCGACGCGTCGGACTCGTTTTCTGATTTTTCCGCAAAGCTTTCAAGCCACGGCACGCGCGTGCCATTCAAGTTCATCGGCGGACGGTTCGTCACCACGTTCAAGGAGCCTGAGGAGGCTTACCGGTGCTACTCCGACTTGGGCTGTGAGGAGTACATGTGGGACTGGGAAGGAAAGCACGCCGACGAATCAGTCGTGGAAAAACTTTACGAGCGCTACATGGACTACTTCCGCAAAAAGCCGCTTGGAAAGGAGCTCACGCTTTCATTCCGCATCCCCAACGTGTGGAAGGAGACCAACTTCCGTCTTGCGCACGCCTTTGTAAGCATACTTTCTGCAAACGACTTTGCACACGACAACGAAATGCCCGACGCGCCGATTGTCGAGACGTACTTGCCGATGACGACTTCTGCAGACCAGCTGGTTTACGTCCGGCAAAAGTACGCCCACATCGCACGCGCATTCCAGGAGCTCAAGCCATCCGGGCCTGCAAACATCGACGTAATCCCCCTAGTTGAGGAAGTGGACGTGATGATGGATGCCCACAAGATAGTCGAAGACTACCTTTGCCAGTGCAAGCAAAAGTCGATGCCAATAAGCTCTATTTCAAAGGACGACATGCGCGTGTGGTTTGCCCGCTCCGACCCTGCGATGAACGCGGGGATGATCCCGGCAATACTCGCAATCAAAGTCGGAATGTCCGGCTTGTCCAAGCTTACCAAAAAAACCGGAGTCGAGTTCCACCCAATGATTGGGGTCGGCTGCCTGAATTTCCGCGGAGGGCTTTCGCCTGACAGCGTGCAGTACTTCATGCGCGAGTACCCGGGGATGCGCACAGTCACTTTGCAGTCCGCCTTCCGCTACGACTACCCGCAGGCGAAGGTCACAAAGGCAGTTGAGAAGCTCAACTCCTCGCTTGGCGCTTCGCAGACAATCGAGATTGAGGATGCGGAAGTTGGCAAAATCAAGAAGCTGATTGCAATATTCACCGAAGAATATAGGAAGACGGTTGAATCGCTCACGGATGACATCAACGCGATTGCGTCACACGTTCCCGAACGGCGCGAGCGCAAGCTGCACACCGGCGTGTTCGGCTACGCCAGAAGCATCGGAAAGAAGAAGCTCCCGCGCGCAATCAAGTTCACAGCCGCGTTCTACTCCCTTGGAGTCCCACCGGAATTCATTGGCACCGGCCGCGGCATACTGGAAGCGCGAAAAGCCGGGCTATTGGAGGCCCTTGAGCGCAACTACACCAACCTGCGGCTGGACTTGGAGACTGCGGGCCGATACCTGAACAAGGAAAACCTCAAGGCGCTGTCCGAACGCGACCCGGTTTATGCAAAGATTGCCCTTGACGTGGAACTTGTGGAGGACTACTTGGGTACCGAGCTTGGGCCGCGCACTCCTGAGGACTTCATGCACCGCAACATCACATCCAACATCCTGCTGCTTTACCTAGATGGCAAGGACATTTCAGAGGACGTTGTGAGGGCTGGGGAAATAAGGAGAAGCCTGGGTTAAATCACGAGAAACGATAATTTGCCATCGCATCTAGGTCTCGAAAGAGAGCTGCGCCAATGAAAAATGCCCAGAAAAATAGAGCTAGAAGAAATTGACCAGAGACAGAATAATAATACAAGGCACATATCGTTCCAAGAAGAACCAGCATTATTCGGGTTGGGCCAACCTTTTGTTTTTTATCTCCTAGATTGACCACCAAGGTTCCGCCATCAATGCTTACGAGTTTATCGAACTTTACCAGATTATTCTCAATTATTGCCATAAGCCCTCAATCCACTAAATATTAGCTGGTTTTTAATCTGGTTGACGCCGGACTTTTGTACGACTTCCAGTTTCCCATCAGCCTTTTTAATCCGTTCAGGCCAAAGTAGTCTTACCGCATTCTTTCAGTCAATTGGATGGTAGTTACAAAGCGAATTTTAAGAAGGCGGCAGACAAGGTCAAGTTGCCATGATTGCGTTAGAAGACGAGGGAAGTTTCAAGCCCCGCGACAAGTGCGGCGTGTTCGCATGCCAAGCACCCGGCAGGCTCGTAGCAATCGACATGTTTAACGGGATGATGGCAATCCAGCACCGCGGACAGGAAAGCGCGGGGATTGCCGCTGTGAACGGCTCGGGAGACATCCGCGTGCACGTAGGAATGGGACTTGCTTCAATCGTATTTTCCAATAAGGAATTGCAATACCTACACGGCGACAGCGCAATAGGGCACATACGCTACGCGACAACCGGCGCGTCCGACCTTACCAACGCCCAGCCTTTCGTTTTCAAGATGCCCGAGATGCAGATTGCAATCGGCTTTAATGGCAACATCGTAAACTACGACGAGCTCAAAGCCGAGCTTGAGAACTCCGGCACGGTATTCATCTCAACTACTGACACCGAAGTCATCGGCCAGCTTTTCATCCGCGAGCTTGAGCATGGCCAGACGGACTACTTTGCGGCAATGAAAACCGTGATGCAGAAGCTTGACGGCGCGTACTCGATTGTCATCCTTACTGGCCACGGCGACATAATCGCCTGCCGCGACCCCAAGGGGTTCAAGCCGTTGTGCATGGGAAAGCGCGATGGGGCGGTGTTTTTGGCATCCGAGTCCGGCGCGCTTGACACGGTCGAGGCTACTTTTGACCGCGAAATCCTTCCCGGAGAAGTCGTGGTAGTCCACAAGGGCATAGTCACGTCCAAAAAACTCTTTGACGAGAAGCGCCACGGCCACTGCATGTTCGAGTACGTCTACTTCATGAGGCCGGATGCAATCTTTGAAGGAAAGCACGTTTACAAGGTGCGCGAGAACTTGGGGCGGTCGCTTGCGCGCACGTACAAGATTAAGGCGGACGTCGTCATCCCAATCCCGGACTCCGGCCGCAGCGCAGCGCTCGGCTTTTCCAAGGAAAGCGGCATACCCTTCGAAGAGGGGCTCATCAAGAACCGCTACGTCTGGCGCACGTTCATAATGCCGTCAGACAAGGCGCGAAAGTCCGGCGTGAAGCTCAAGCTCAACGCGGTGCGCGACATAGTCAAAGGAAAGCGAGTTGTCTTGGTTGACGACAGCATAGTGCGCGGCACCACCATGGCAAAAATAGTTAGGATGGTGCGCGAGGCCGGCGCGAAGGAAGTCCACCTCGCGATTTCCTGCCCGCCGATAAAGGCGCCTTGCTACATGGGCGTTGACTTTTCCACTTACAAGGAGCTTATTGCAAGCGACAAGAGCGTTGACGAAATCGCGCAGGTGCTTGGCGCTGACTCGGTAAACTACGTCACAATCGCCGGGCTTTTGGAGTCGATCGGCCTGCCAAAAAGCGACCTGTGCTTGGCGTGCCTTGACGAGGACTACCCGACCAAGAAGCGCTTAGGAAAGCTCCACCACAACTAGTTAAACCCCTTTCCAGCCCTAATTCTCTTTATCATTTTCCAAGGGGGGTATTTCCATGAAATTCCTAGTTGTCGGTTCCGGCGCGCGCGAGCACGCAATTGCAAAGGCCCTCCACGAGAGCGCAAGCAGGCCTGATGTTTACGCGTTCATGTCAAACAACAACCCCGGCATACGCAAGATTTCGGTTGAGGCAGCTGTTGGGAACACGAAAGACGCGAAGGCGGTTGTGGATTTTGCAAAAAAGAACGCAGTTGAGATTGCGGTAATCGGACCGGACGCGGTCTTGGAAGCAGGAATTGCCGACGCGCTCTGGGACGCAGGAATCCCCACAGTCGGGCCAAAGAAGGCAGCTGCCCGCCTGGAGTGGGACAAGACTTTTGCGCGCAACCTTATGAAGAAACACAACATTGAAGGCTGCCCCAAGTTCGGCGCGTTCAAGGACGCCGAAGCAGCTGGAAAGCTCATTGACGAGCTGGGCGGCCAAGTCGCGGTCAAGCCTTCCGGCCTTACAGCAGGAAAGGGAGTGAAAGTCGTTGGCTTCCAGCTTGCGGATGCAAAGGAGGCCAAGGAATACACCAAGGAAATCCTTTCCTCCAACATGGGTGGCCTTGGCGAGGTCGTAATCGAAGAAAAGTTCGTCGGCCAGGAATTCACGCTCCAGACTTTTGTTGACGGAAAGACCGTGCGCGGGATGCCTTGTGTGCAGGACCACAAGCTCGCGTTCGAAGGCGACACCGGCCCCAACACTGGCGGGATGGGCTCGTATTCAACTGGAAAACTTTTGCCGTTCATGAAGCAGTCCGACTACGACAAGGGCATCGAGATTGTCGAGCAGGTTGTTGCGGCGCTTTCTTCCGAGGGCATTGACTACAAGGGAATAATCTACGGCCAGTTCATGATTACCAAGGAAGGCCCCAAAGTAGTGGAGTTCAACGCGCGCTTTGGCGACCCCGAGGCGATGAACGTCCTTGCGCTTTTGGACACTGATTTTGCCGAAGTGTGCAAGCACATAGTTGCGGGCACGCTTGCAGACAAGAAAGTAGTGTTTTCGGAAGCTTCAACTGTTGTGAAGTACTTGGTGCCCGAAGGCTACCCTGACAAGCCGGCGCATGGCGAGAAGATTGAAATCAACGAAAAATCAATAGCCCGGCTTGGCGCGGAAGTCTACTACGCATCGGTTGACGAAAAGGAAGGCGTGCTCTACTCCGGTTCTTCCCGCTCGATTGGAATCCTTGGGATGGGCGAATCGCTTGAGTCCGCCGAACGCACCTGCGAGCACGCGTGCGCGTTTGTCAAAGGCAAGCTCTACCACCGCCGCGACATCGGCACGAAGGCCCTTGTAGGCGCGAGGGTGGAGCAGATGAGAAAGGTGCGCGGTGGATAAATGAATGCCAGCACGCACTCAAACGCCGGTACTGGTCCTGCTCGACGCGGACAACACGCTGTTTGACGCGAAGAAGCTTTACGAAAACGTCCTCAGGAAGACGTTCGCGGTGACTTTCCCGCGAAGGGACTTTTCCAAGCTCACGCTAGACAACCCAAACTACAGCGGAAAGAACCTACCCCAGATACTGCGCGAGATAGCGTGGGCGCACAACATCACCGCAAACTCGTTTGAAAACAACAAAGAAAAGCTGATAAGTACCGGCGTCGAGGTTTTTTCAGAAGAGCTTCAGGCGGACAAGAAAAAGAAAAACGGCGAACGCAACTTCAGGATGCTGCCGGGCGCGGCCGAACTCCTCTCGAAACTGCGGGAGCACAACGCGGTAGTAGGGGTAATAACCGGAAACCCGGAACACACTGCCAGGCTCGCGTTGGAAAGCGAGGGTCTGGGCAAGCACGTCTCGTTCGTGCTCGGCGGACACGAAGGTAACTTCAAAGTCGAAAACGCAAAGATTGCCCTGAGGAAAGTGCTGAAAGAAAAGCTGCCTGAAAAGGTGGTCGTAATCGGCGACGCGCCAACTGAAGCCAACGTGGCAAACCAGCTCGGCTTCGACTTCATAGGCACCGCAACCGGGCTCCACACCGAACAAGAGCTAAGAAGATGCACTCCCAACGGCACGGTATTTCCAAACCTGTCCAACACGGAAAAAGTCCTCAGGACAATCTACGAAAACCAAAAACCCTTGGTAAGGCTTGCGCCGAATGCGGTTCGGGTCAGAAAAAACCGATAGACCAGCAAAGACAGTTTAAGCATTCTGACAATACTGGTAATCATGCAATCAAAATGGGTTAAACCGCCCAAAAGTGTCCGGGACTGGCTTTGGAAGCCAGGCAGGGAACCTGACCCCGAAATGGAAGTCGTACGCCGCAAGACCTTGGCGGGAATCTTGGCATCTCCGAAGTACTGGGGGCACGAGAACCGGCACCACGTACGCCTGATGATACGCACCGCGATTCCTTACAGGGAAACTTACAAAAAAAACGAGGGCAGATTGCTTGCAGAAGTAAAGGACGAGATTGCAAGCCGTGCGAAAAAACAGGCGGCGGTACGCTTTTTGGACCTGGGGCCGGGCTACGGTGAAGGACTTAGAAATGCAGAAAAGGTTGCGCCTAATGTTTACGCATCGGGCCTAGGGCTGGGGTATCCTGAAGAAAATTCGCACATACCTAAGGGAGCATGGATACGCAGTCCTTTCGAATCGGCAGTAGTAAAAATCAAGGGCTCAGAAGAGGGGTACTATGATGTTATCCAGAGTAACTACGGCCTTCGCCATGCGATAAACACCGCAGTTGCATTTGAGAACGCGCTTAACTCGCTACGATACGACGGGAAGCTCTTCAACTACCAGCCTAAAAACGTTACGTTTAATGAATGGAAAAAATATCGAAGGCTCCTAAAAAGGCAGGGGTTCACATTGACGGGAAAGATTACATACGATGGCAAAGAGATGGAAATAATCACGAGAAACCCCGGAGGCAAAGCAGACTTCAGAAAGTACTACGCCCAATCAGTACCAATTAATAAAGTGCCTATGGCACCCCAGCCACCAATACCATCTACGCTTGAACGCATTCGCTCATTTTTCAAAGGCCTCGGACTAAAAAAGAAGGAATAGGGAAAGACCTGCTCAGTGCCAAGTGTGCCTTATTGCGGTGAATATCATCGCAATGTTTTTTTCGTCAGCTGCGCGTATGACTTCGTCGTCGCGAATCGAGCCGCCGGGCTGGACGATTGCGGTGATTCCTGCGTTCGCGGCCTCGTCAACTCCATCGCGGAATGGGAAGTAAGCGTCTGAAGCCATCACGCAGCCCTTGGTGTCAAGCTTGGACACCGACGCTTTCATTGCGGCAATCTTTGCGGAGTCAACCCTGCTCATCTGGCCTGCGCCAACTCCGATTGTGCGGTTGCCTTTTACGTAGATTACCGCGTTGGACTTGACGTGCTTGCACACTTTCCAGGCAAAGTCCAAGTCCGCAAGCTCCTGCGCAGTCGGCTGCCTCTTTGTGACTGTTTTCTTTTCCGAATTGTAAAGCGCCTCGTCGCGTTCCTGCACCAGCATCCCGCCCCGGATGGAGTGCATGTCAAGCCCCGCTTCTGCGGACTGGCCGAAAAGGAGCGGCTCTTCGATGATGCGAACGTTCTTCTTTGTCTTGAGTGCTGCCAGTGCGCTTTCGTCAAAGGACGGGCCAATCACGATCTCGGTGAACATCTGCGATATTGCCTTGGCTTCGGGCTCCGTGACTTTGTTGTTGAAGCAAATCACGCCGCCGAATGCCGAGACCGGGTCGGTGGAAAGCGCGGTGGCGAACGCTTCGGCGTTGTTGGGGCCTATAGCCACGCCGCACGGGTTCTTGTGCTTGATGATGATTGCGGCGTGCTGACCCGCAAACTCCAGCGCAAGGGAGACTGCGGCGTCAACGTCGGCTATGTTGTTGTAGGATAATTCTTTTCCCCAAAGCTGCTTGCGCGCCAGAAGCTGTTTTCCTTCATCGGAACGCGTTGCGTAGAGCGCTGCCTTCTGGTGGGGGTTCTCGCCGTAGCGCAGGTCCTGCACCTTGGAAAGCGAGATGCCGACTGTTGGCAAAAAGCGCACACCCGGGTTGAACGCTGAGTAAAGGTAGTTTGATATTGCCGCGTCGTAGTTGAACGTGTGGGAGAACACCTTTGCGGCAAGCTTTTGCCTTGTTGCGTCGGAGAGCGAGCAGTTGTTCTTTGAAAGCTCCTCAACAAGCGCAGGGTAATCGGAAGGGTCGCACACCACGGCCACGCGGTCGTGGTTCTTTGCTGCTGCGCGAAGAAGCGAGGGACCTCCGATGTCGATGTTCTCTATTGCCTCCTCAAGCTTGCAGTCCTTCTTTGCTACGGTCTGCTCGAATGGGTAGAGGTTCACCACAACAAGGTCAATCTTGCCGATGCCGTTTTCCAACAGCTCGCGGTCGTCCGAGTCGTTTTCCTTGCGCGATAGTATTGCGCCAAAGAGCTTGGGGTGGAGCGTCTTGACGCGTCCGCCCAAGATTTCGGGGAACCCGGTGATTTTGGAAACGTCAACGGTCTTGATGCCTTTGGATTCAAGGAACTTTGCGGTTCCGGAGCTTGAGATTATCTCGACTCCCTGCTTTGCAAGCGCCTGTCCGAACTCTTCGAGCCCGGTCTTGTCCGAGACGCTGATGAGTGCGGTCTTGATTGAATAGTCCATTATGCCAACTACCCCTTGTCCGGTTAAAGTGTCAGTTTTCCCAACTGACAAACGGTTGCTGAAAATATTAATTGTGCGTAAAACTTCGAAGTCTTCTTAAGCTTCTTAAACTGCCTTGGCACCCTTTGCCTTTGGGAGCCACGCCACCAAAAGCGCGAACGCTATTGCGGCTGTTGCCGCGCCAAAGGCGAACGCCGACCACGCGCCAACGCCGTCCCACAGGAACCCGGCTATTGCGCTTGCGGGAAACGCCATTAGCCCGACCGTGCCAAAGTACGTGCCAAGGGCTGTTGAGCGGCTCTCCTTGTCAACAATGTCGACTACGAAGGCGCGCTGCATGGTCTCAACTGTTGCGGTGAAGATGCCGTAGAGTATTATGAGCGCCCAGCCTGCAGCCGAAGTCCCGCCCATTGCGGCAATCGCGCAGAGGGCAAAGAACATCAGGTAGCCCGCACCAAGGACCGCTTTTCTTCCAAGCCGGTCAGAAATCGAGCCTGCTGGCATTGCCGCAAGGAGGTAGACCACGTTCGACACGAGGTAGGCGGTCGCAAGCAAGCCGGAGGCGATGCCGAAGTCCTGCAGGCGCAGCATCAGGAATACGAAGCTGAAGTTTCCGAGTGCGAACACGCCCGCAACCACGAGGGCGCGCCTAAACTGGGGCGTGAACTTGGGGTGGTAGAAGTCCCAGTTGAGCTTGACCTTGCCGTTTGCCTTCCGCGCCTCGATGCGCTTTTTGAGCGGCTCGCGGATGAAAAAGTAAAGCACTGCAAGCGAGAGCAGGCCGGGGATGATTGAGAGGAAGAAGAAGTCGCGGTAGTTGTAGGCCATCAGGGGAAGCAGGATGATTGCGAGGCTGGGCCCGAGCACGCCGCCGACTTTGTCCATCGAGCGGTGCAGTCCGAACGCTGTGCCGCGCTTGACTTCTGAAGTCGAGTCCGCAATCAGCGCGTCGCGCGGGGTGTCGCGTATCCCCTTGCCAACCCGGTCGGTGACCCGCACTATGAACATTATGGGCGCGCTTGTTGCAAGGCCGAACAGTGGCTTGGAAAGCGAAGAGAGGGCGTAGCCGAATATGACTATGCTTTTTTGCTTCTTCAAAAGGTCGGAGACAAAGCCCGATGCCATGCGCGAGATGTTCGCGGACGCCTCGGCAAACCCCTCTATGAGGCCTATTGCAGCTGCGCTGAGGCCTAGCACTGAAGAAAGGTAGATGGGCAGCACTGCGAAAATCATTTCGCTTGCAACGTCAGTCAGCATGCTGACTACGCCCAGCACGTAGACGTTGTTGCTGATTCCCTTTAGCAGCTTTGGCACGGGCAAGAATCACCGGGCTTTGGGAAAAGCCTAGACGGTCTCTACGCGCGGCGCAAGGTAGTACGCAAGGTTGGCCTGGCCGATTGAGTAGGAAAGCCGCAGCGGTGCGTCGGACTTGAGCTCAAGCGAAAGCGTCGCGTCATCCGGGCACGCCCGAGTCATGTCGTCGAGGTACTCAAACGGGAACATTGCGCGGGCCTTGGTGCCGGACTTGAGCTCGATGAGGTCAGCGGAGCCCTTCTCGGTCTCTGCCTTCAAGTCGCCGGAGTCGCCGTGGGCTTCTAGCGTGAACTTGTCAGCAGCCACTTCAAGCGACACGTGTGAGGAAAGAAGCGATGCGTCCTTGAGGAGTTCCTTGAACGCGCCTCCGCGCATCTTTACGTGCGAGTCGAAAGGAATCTTTGGCTCCTTGGGCGATGAGACCGCAAGGTCCAAAAGCGGGAGCTTGAAGGTCCTCTTGTTCACCCCTGCAAACTCAAGCGAGAGCTTGTTTGCCTCCTTTTCGTCAAGGACAAGCGAGAGCTTTTCCGACGAGCGGGAGCGTGAGAGTATCTTTGAAAGGTCGATGAGATTGATGCCAAGGGTTGCCGAGCTGTCGACTGAAAGCGACTTGAAGGCGTCCGAGCCCATAGAAAAGTCCACCATCGCAATCTGCGACGGGTCCATGGTGCGCAGGTGCAGCCCGGACTTTGAGACCTCGAACGAGCCTTCGTCTACGAGGTTGACTATTGCGTCGATGCACGACTTGAAAAATTTGGCATCTTCCAAAACAAGTTCCATCTAAATCCCCCTTGGATTGCTTTTTGGGCAATACTGCCGTATTGTCCCGTTGCGCGTCTTTACGTTATACAGGGATAAAGGAGGATTTAAAGCATTAAAAAAGCGACTGCCGGGCTAATCCGCGCCTAGTTGCGGAGAACGTAGTCGCACCCTGCTGGCGCGTCGAATGCCGACATTGCGTAGCGCAGGTCGCCTGTTGGCAGCCGGAGAATGAAGTCAAACCCCGCAAAGAGGAATACTTTGAGGTAGCCTATTGCGGGTATTGTGAGTATGACCTTGCCGTTGATGCGGTCAGTAGTGACTGGGCTTATTCCGGACTGCTGGTCGAGCCCGGGGTTGTTGTCGCCCTTGGTAAGGAGGAATGACTGGTTGCCTGCGGAAAGCCAGAGCACCGAGCGGTGGATTATGGCGCCATAAGCTGACGGTTCGGCGTCGTAAATTATGATGTCGTTTTGCGTGCGGCCGGGGTATTCCTTTGAGCCTGCGCGTATTGAGCTTACGCAGGGCACTTTTGAAGTTGAGCCGTTGAAGAAGCTTGCGGTGCAGTTGACATAGGAAACGTCAGCTGCCTTGAGCGAGGTGCTTATTTGCGCTGTTGGCGCGTTGATTTGCCCGCCCTGCAAAAACACCAAGTCGCCACGGTGGAGCACCGGAAGCATGCTGCACGAAGTCACCACGTTCATGGGCTTTCCGGTCTGCAAAACGATGCAGATTATTACCCACGCTGCAAGTGCAACGCCCAGGGTCTTTGCAAGCTCCCAAACCGGCGCGGAGATGTTCTTTGTCTCGGCTTTTGTCGGACGCACGTCCGCGATTATGATATGCACCATTGAGAGGAAGCAAAGGAGGCCAAGCACGGCGGAGTATGGCGCAAGCTCAAGCGGGTAATAGAGGAGGATTAGAAGAAGCGGGATGGTGTACGCACCCCAGCCTTGGGAAAAGAATTTCACTGCCTTGGAAACAAAGTCGTTTTTGCGTGGCGATGCCGCGGGCTTGGGTTCGGAAACGATTTTCTTTTGCCGGTTGTGCCGTTTCATTAAGCCTGCACCAATATTGACGATTAGGCCGTTGATGCTAATAAAACAGATTGAAAAAAATAAGAGGAAAAAATGAAAAAAATTAAGGAAAAACCTAGTCCTTCTTCTTGGACTTTCCTGCGGACGCGACTGAAAGCGCTTCGAGCTTCTTTGCGCAGGCTGCGGCAGCCTTTGCGATTGCCTTCTGGCCGTCCTTTGCGCGCACGCGGATGACCGGGTTTGCGGTAATCGGGTGGTCAAGGGCAGCGTATGCGAACTCCGCTGCGCCGCTTGAGATGAGCTCCTGCGCAACCATGTTTGCAAGGCCGAGGTCCTCGCCTGCGAGCTTTACTTCCAAAAAGTCCTTGTCTTCCTTGATTATCTGAACGTTCATCCAATCTCACATCCTTGAAGTGTTATTCGTAAGCGCCATCTTGCGGCCCTCGCGGTTTTTGCAGTTGGGGCACTCCATCACCTGGCCGGTGTTTCTCAGCTCGTGGCGGCACAGCGTGCACTTTGCCTTGACTACGCCGAGGTTGGAGTCCATTATTGAGAGGTAGATGCCGAGCGGCTTGATTTCGCGCACCCTTGCGACAAGCACGTCGCCGATGCGCAGGACGTCGCGGAAGTTCTCCACGTACCCTTTGCTTACTTCGGAGATGCGCAGGTACGCAAAACGGTTGGTGTAACACTTGCGCTCGCCGTTTGTAGGGACGGGCTCGAACTCGATGAGCGCTACAGTGTCGTAAATGTCGTGCACGATGCCGTTGACGACGTCGCCTTCGCGGAGCGGCACAAGCGGGTGGGCCGACTTGACTGAGATTGCGTAGGTCTGTGGGTCGATTATGACGTTGCCTGCAACTGTGGCGTAAACTGCGCCGTCCGACTCCATCGCGCCCGAGGCGGCCTCGCCTTCCTCGCTTACTGCAATCTGCTGGCCGGGGTATACGAGCTTGCTATCCAAAAATTGAACACCTTTAATCGTGAAATTGAAACCCTCTGTTGGGGTGTAAAAACAGCTACTTACTGAGGATATTATCTTGAAACCCAAGCAATTTAATTGCTTGTAGGGGCACCGGCTATGGTCGAGCTAAGGCCGTAGGTACCGGATGATTACTACACCGGAGCCGCCTGTTCCTCCAACCCCGTTCGCACCGTACGTCCCTCCGCCACCGTTGCCTGTGCTGGCAGCTCCTGCTGAACCACTCCCACAACCAAAATACCCGCCGGCTCCGCCCCGGGCATAACTAACGGGACTTCCAGTTATTGATGACGTAATGCTGTTGCCGCCTGTTGACCCAGAACCTGCACTGCTGGCGCCCCCACCACCACCGCCGGACAAGCCGACGGAGTTTCCTCCAGCATAACCTTGCGATGGCGAGGATAACGCAGGGCTTCCGGAGGCACCGTTCCAGCCGCCACCGCCGCCAGAACCGCCAAACCGTCCGGCAATCCCAACCCCGTTCCTTAACGAGGCGCCACCGCCACCGCCACCCATCGAAACAATCGTAGAGAAGGAGGAGTTGCCTCCATCGCCGCCGTTTTCAACGGCATTCAATGCACCACCAGTCCCGCCTGAGCCTACAGTAACGTTTATGGAACCGCTGACTGCAAGACCGGTTCCAGCACGGAATCCCCCAGCGCCCCCAGCGCCAGTACCGGCGGAACCGCCGCCATCGCCACCGGAAGCGCCTCCGCCTCCGCCTGCCACGACAAGGTATTCAACTTGGGTAACGCCTGCAGGAACAGCCCACAGGGTCGACCCAACCCCGCTGAAAATATTGACGATGTACGTTCCATCAGCGTATGCATTGCAGTTCAACCCGCCGCCGGAAGCGCAGGCAACGGCACCGCAAGGGCCAGAAAGTTCGTTTCCAGTTTGTATCTGATTTGAAATCGAATAGTCATCGTAAGTGAAAACCACCTGCTTGTAAGAAAAGCCTGCACTGTTTCGGACGCACAACACGCTTGAGAAACTAGTGTTGGAAACTGTTGTCAAAGAGCCAGCTCCGATTTTCTCCCCAGAGGACGAGTAGGCAGTGGTGCTGGTTCCGGAAGAATCAACTAACACTATGGAACGCAATCGAACAGGAATCGAAAGCCGGTTAGCAATAGTGAAGGACGCACCGAACAAACCGACATTAAACGAAGTAATCGACAATGGGGTCGCTGATGACCAATAGGATTTGGATTGCTGCTGCCTGACTGAAGACTGCGAGGATGGGAATGAAGCGGACACGCTGACAACAACAAGGCTGACTAAAAGAACCGCGCCGAGAATGACTAGATACTCAGTAGCGCCTTGGCTGCGACGATTCCTGCAACAACTTGAGATACCCGAACCAGCCCTGCGCATAAACCCAACATTACCCCTGACTAATGAGAAAATAGGGTTGTTAGGCACTTAAAATGTATAGTAGGAAACTGCAAGATATTCGAAAGGTTCGGCGGGGTGCCGGATTATTTCTCCGCGTCCTCTGCGGCCTCGTCGAAGTACTTCCCCTTCTGCTTGAACTGTGAGAGGCTCTGCATCAGCTCGTCTGCGGCGTCAACCTGCTTTTTCATCATCGGAATCGAGATTTCCTTGGATGCGGGCGCTGCTGCCTTTGCAAGGCTTTTCTGCGCCACCTGCGCCTCTGCAAGCGTGGGGTGCTCTCCGTGGTGCTCCTGCAAGTCCGCCAATATGGATTCTACCTCTGCCGAGATGTGGCGGATTATGGTCTTGTTGATTGAAACAGACGACAGGGTGTCGGGCGACTCCATTGAGTCTTTGAGTATGCCCACAAGCTCGTTGAGCCCCTTGAGCCTGCCTTCGATGTAGGCGCTTTTTGACACGGTATCTTCCATAAAACATCACGCAGTAGAATTGCAAGAATTCTCATTGTGCCTTGTAGATATAAAACCTTTTGAAGACTAAATGCTTTTGACGCTACAATGGTCCTTGAAGGAATCATAGACCCCGACCGGGCATCATCAAGCCCCTGGGCGGTTGCCATACTCTCATTCATCTTCGTGACCGTGGCGGTGTTTTCGGCAGGCAGCCTCATCAAGGACTCGACCAGCATGCTGGTGGTTGCGCTTGTCGCAATACCTTCAGTGACCCTGCTTACTAGCATCTTTGACAAGGAGACCAACTACGACTACAACAACAGGAAAGGCACGCTCACGCGCTACCTTCCAGTCGTGGTGGTACTTTGCGCGTATTTTGTGGGGGTGATGGCCGCGTTCACGTTCTACTTCCTTGCGCTTCCCAGCTCGGAAACGTCGGTGCTTTTTGGCCAGCAGTCTGCTGAGCTTGGGAAAATCAGCTCTGCGGTGTCGGGCCACGCGGTGCAGACCGTTTACTACGGCGACCTTGCGGGCGCGTTCGAGTTTTTGTTCAACAACAACCTCAAAGTGTTCCTCATCCTGCTTGCCGGCTCGCTTTTGTACGGCGCGGGGACGGTGTTCATACTTGACTGGAACGCATCCATACTCGGCGTGTTCATCGGAAGCGTCGCAAGCGAGCTTGTGCACAACAGCCCGTCCCAATTCAATATTTGGAGCGGCCTTGGAAGCGGGGTGCTGGGGTTGCTCCCGCACGGCACGTTCGAACTTCTTGCCTACCTGTGCATCGCAATCGCGGGAGGCATCCTCAGCGAGTCGCTTTTGCACCAAAAATACCGCAACCCGGAATTCCTGGTCATCATCTACGACATCACCAAGCTCGCGTCTTGGGGGCTTTTGTTCCTTGCTGCCGGCGCGTTCATAGAAGGCAGCGCGCTTGCGGGAATGTAGGAAAAGGCAAACACGGCTCAACGACCGCATGCGCACTACGCTTCTGAAGTCCTAATCCGCACGGCCTTCCCCACCGGAAGCACGAATATCCTGCCGTCGCCTATTTTCCCTGTGTGCGCTGCTGCCGTGATTGCAGAGACCGCCGCGCCCGCTTCCGAGTCCTCGACAACTGCTTCAATGCAGGTCTTTGGCAGCAGGTCTACCCGCGTCCTGCCGTTGTTGATGGTGACGCCGTTCTGCGCGCCTTTGCCCATGACTTCGTATATGGTCATACCAAAAAAGCCGGACTTCTCAAGCGCTGCCTTCACTGAATCGACCTTTTCTGGCCGCACAATCGCTTTTACCATCTGCATACAAACCACCCAAAACTCAGGCTCGCTCCCCGTGCTGCGAGATGTCCAACCCAACGTATTCTTCCTCGTCGGTCACGCGAAGGCCCAGCGTCATGTCAACTGCCTTTGCTATGACGAGGGTCATTACGAATGCGTAGGCAAGCGCGGCGAACGCGCCTGCTGCGTTCACGAAAAGCTGGTTGGCGTTTCCTTCAAGCAGCCCGGGGAACTTGTTGACCGCAAGCGAGGCGAACACTCCGGTTGCAAGCGCGCCGAAGAGTCCTCCGACGCCGTGAACTGCCCACGCGTCGAGGCTCTCGTCAAAGCCGCTCTTTGCGCGCCATGCGGCTGCGTAATAGCACACTATTCCCGCAAGGCCGCCGATGATTATCGAAGCCATTGGAGTTACGTAACCTGCTGCAGGAGTGATTGCAACAAGCCCCGCGATTGCGCCGGTTGCTATTCCAAGCGCGCTTGCTGGTTTCTTGTTCAGCCAAGTGACGGCCATCCACACAAGCGCGGCTGCTGCAGCAGAGGTGTTGGTGACTACGAACGCGTTTGCCGCAATCCCGTCTGCTGCAAGGGCGCTTCCTGCGTTGAAGCCGAACCACCCGAACCACAGCAGGGCCGCGCCAAGCAGGGTGAGCGGGATGTTGGACGCGTCCAGGGAGTATTTTCCGAATTCCTTGCGCTTTCCTATCACGAGCGCGATTGCGAGCGCGGCAAAGCCGCTTGAGATGTGCACCACGGTCCCGCCTGCAAAATCAAGCGAGCCCATTGTGCTTGCCCAGCCGCCGCCCCATGCCCAGTGCGCAAGCGGGTCGTACACCAAGGTGGTCCACAGGAGCGCAAGCACCACAAACGAGGAGAGCTTGACGCGCTCTGCAAGGCCGGAAGTCACGATTGCGAGGGTGACTGCTGCAAAGACCAGCTGGAACGCCATGAACAAAAGCGGCGGGTACGTTCCCGCGCCTGCGTCCATGCCAACGCCATTGAGCCCTGCAAGGCTGAGGTTTCCAATCAAGCCGGAAACGTCGGGGCCGAACGCGAGCGAGTAACCGAACAGCACCCACTGGATGCTTACGACTGCAAAGGCGACAAACGAAAGCGCAATCATCGAGATTACGTTCTTCTTCCGGACGAGCCCGCCGTAGAAAAGCCCGACTCCCGGAGTCATCAGCATGACAAGCGCGGTGCTTGCCAGAAGCCACGCAGTTGCTCCGCTATCCAATGCCATCGAAAAAATCTCCTCCCCTTATTCTCAGTCCGAAACTAACGGAACTGGTTGCACTTTGCTTGCAGCACGGTCTGCTGCAAACCCATTCCCTGCAATCACAGCACCGGAAGATAACGCTCGACTTCCCAGGGCGTGACCTGCACGCGGTATTGGTCCCACTGCTTGCGCTGTGCCGCAATGAGCTTGGCCGATGCGAACTTTCCAAGCGAGTCCTTGATAACTTCGTCCTTTTCAAGCTCGTCAACAGCCTCGTCAAGCGATGCGGGCAATGTCGCAATACCCATCTTTGTCAGCTTGTCGTCGTCAAAGTGGAACACGTTCTCCTCAACTGGTGCGGGAGGTTCGCGTTTGGACTTGATTCCGTCAAGAGCCGCACCAAGCATCGCCGCAAGCGCAAGGTAAGGGTTGCACGAAGGGTCGGGACAGCGCAATTCGCATCGAGTTGCCTTTTCGGTGCCCTTTGCGTGGCCGGGAATGCGTATGAGCGCGGAACGGTTCACGCGGGCCCAGCAAGCATACACGGGTGCCTCGTAGCCGGGGACAAGGCGCTTGTAGGAGTTCACAGTCGGCGCCACCACTGCCGCAAGCCCGCGGGCGTGGAAAAGCTGGCCTGCTATGAATTGCTTTCCGGTCTTTGAAAGCCCGTAAGCGTCCCCCGCATCGGCGAAGGCATTCTTGCCATTGCTCCATAAACTCTGGTGAACGTGCATCCCGGAGCCGTTGATTCCATACACCGGCTTGGGCATGAACGAGGCGAACAGGCCAAGACGCTTTGCCATTATCTTGGTGGCTTCCTTGATTGCGAGGACGTCGTCGGCCATCTTGAGCGCGCTCCCGTAGCGGAAGCCAATCTCGTGCTGGCCTGCCGAGACTTCGTGCGTAAGACGCTCAACTGAAATTCCCATTGCGTCAAGCTGGGGCACGAGGTTGCGCATTATGCCGTCGGCGTTGTCAAGAGGGTCCAAGTCCCAGTATCCACCGTTGTCGTGCGGTTCGGGAATGGGGTTGCCGTTGGTTACCTTGCCGTCCTTTTCGGCAAACAAAAAGAATTCAAGTTCCGGGCCCACGAAGTACTCGAAGCCCATCTCCTTTGCCTTCGCAATCTGGCGCTTGAGCACGCCGCGCGGGTCGCCCTCGAAAGGCTTCTCGTCAACTCCGAACACGTCGCAGATGAGCCTTGCGACCTTGCCGTCAGTCCAAGGGAGCGCAGCGTAAGTGGAAAGGTCGGGCACCAGGAGCATATCGGACTCCTGTATTCGCATGAAGCCGTCTATTGAACTGCCATCCACCCAGAACCCGGATGCAAGCACTTCCTCCAGCTTGCTGATGGGAATGGTTGCCGACTTGGGCGTGCCAAGAATGTCGGTAAAGCGGAGCGAGATGAACTCCACGCCTTCCTTCTTTGCCCTCGAAAGAATCTCAGGACCCAACTTTGAGTCGCACAGCGGAGCGCCAGTCACAAAAAAACACCTCAAAACAAAACGATTCGATGAACTATTATCCGTGAATGAAACAGTATTTATATTTTGGGCAAATGGATGAAGACAAACGTTTTATATTTTACAAAAACAACACCATTTTGTTCGATTTTGTCGTTATAAGACGGGGTTGGCAGGACATATGCACGAAGGGGAAATAATGAGGCTTGGAGGGGACGCGGCACCGGCGCACCTTGACGAGACCGACTTGGAGATAATCTCGCAGCTGCAAAAGGACGCGCGAAAGTCCTGCCGCGAGCTTGCAAAGCAAGTCGGAATCTCCGCATCCACGCTCATCGGAAGGATGAACCGGCTGGAAAAAGAGAAAGTAATACGCGGCTACGAGCCGCGGCTTGACCTTTCTCGGATGGGCTACGACTTTTTTGCCCTAGTCGAGGTCACGTTCACGCGCGGCGCCTCGCTTGAGCTCCAGCAAAAGATTGCGCAGATGCAGGGGATATCGGCGGTGTACGACATCACCGGAGCTTCGGACTGCATGGCGCTTGCAAAGTGCAAAAACAGGCAGGAGTTCTCGCGGCTTGTAAAGAAGATTGGCGCGATTGCGGGAGTCGAGCGCACCAACACGCACGTAATACTCAACGTGGTGAAGGAAGAGTGAGAGGCGCAGGCAGCATACCTACTTGATGAAAACCTTGCGCTTTCCCTTGAACAGAAAATACTTTTTCTTGACCCACGCTTGTGGCTTGAGCTTGCCTTCGTTAAGGTGCAAAACGGTGGAATCCGAGTAAGACGGGACAAACCCTAAATCCAAATACCGTTTACGGGAATCCGAATTGGGAGTAAGAGTCTTGGGTACACCAGGAATCAGGTGGCAAAGCACGGAAAGAAGCGCGCTCCCAAGCCCGAGGTTTTCCTTGACGGAACGCATCTGGTGGATGTGAATCTCGTTTTTCTGAGCAAAAATACGCGGAGAATAGTGCAGCTCGGCCAAGATATTGCCCTTCAGCGCGTCCTTTTCCCCAAGCACGACCAGCCGGTGGTTTTGCATCGCGCCCTTTTTGTGGTCGTACAGGTTTGACTGCTGGACTATCCTGACGGGGCCGAAAGTCTTGCTTTGGAACCAAAGAAGCGTCTTCTGGCAACGGGAATCGTCATTCGTTATGTGGTACGTATTCGGATCAAGGAGCGTTTCCTTCATCCACTTGGGGCCCTTGACAACGGGTTTTTTCACGCCGGCCGCCAGGACACCACTCACCTTACGAACACCTTGCCTTTCCTAGCGCCGGTCCTTGCAATCCCGTCGTTGTTCCTGAAAAGCTCGTCGCGCTTGCAGGTCAATAGCATCGAGCCGTCAGGCATGCCGCCCAATTCGTGGAAGTTCATGCTCTTGTAGAACGGCGCGGAACCGTGCGTTGCGTGGACGGTGATTGCCTTGTTCGAGGGAATTTGCGTGCCCAGCAAAAGGACGAGCGACCGACCTAGCCCAGTGTGCTTCCTTGCGGAATTCAAAGCGTCGATGGACGTAACGTCCTTGGCGCAGGTAAAGACAAGTTCGCTCATTATCCGGCCGTTGCGGTTGAGCGCGACAATCCTGTGCGTCGGCCCGGCGACGCCGGAAAGTACGTTCTTATGAAGCACGAGTCTCAGAGGCCCGAACTCCGCGCTTGGAAGGAAAAGCAGGGACTTCTTCTTCTTCATCTTCGGGGAGTCGGTAAAATGGCAGAAGCTGTGCGTTGCGCTTGCCCACGACGGATTTTTTACATCGCCGAACTTGCCGGCCTCGCGGCCTGCGAGACGGTCTTCTATGCTTTCGCGCAAGGCACTGATTTTTTTGGAAAGCCCGAAAGGCATGAGAAGTAAATCCCCGAAATGAAATTATGGCGTCAGCCTGTGCCTGTCGCGCGGAAACATCGCGCACTCGCGGATGTTGTCGCGGTTGGCAAGCTTCATCGTCAGCCGCTCGGCTCCGATTGACCAGCCTGCGTGGGGGATTGAGCCGTAGCGGAACGCGTCGATGTATCCTTCGAACGACTCGGGGCGCAGACCCTTTGCTTTGAGCTGCTTGATTAGAAGCTCAGGCTGGTGGATGCGCTGTGCGCCGGATGAAAGCTCTACTCCTTTGTACATCAAGTCGAAGGCATAGCATATCTCCGGCTTGTCTTGGCTGGGCATTGAGTAGAACGCGCGGATTGCAGTAGGCCATTCGGTGATGAAGAACGCCTCTGCACCAAGGAGCGCGGGCATTTCCTTTTCTTGGTCCTTGGTAAAGTCCTCGCCCCAAGTAATCTTGTGGCCTGCGGCGTTGAGCTTGTCAACGATTTCCGAATAAGTAAAGCGCGGGACTTTTTCCGGCACGGCCACATTTGAGCCGAGGAGCGCAAGCTCTTCCTTGCAGGTTGCGGAAACGTTCTTCAAGACGTTGAGAAACACCGCCTCGAGCACGTCCATCGCATCCTCGTGGTTTGCAAAGCCCATCTCGATGTCCATCTGCGTGATTTCGTTCAGGTGGAAGGGAGTGTTGTGCTTTTCTGCGCGAAACACCGGAGTAATCATATACACTTTGTCCATCCCGCCCATTACTGCCATCTGCTTGTAAAGCTGGGGGCTCTGGGCGAGGAACGCTTCCTTGTCGAAATAGACTACCGGGAACAAATCGGTCCCGCCTTCGGTGCTTGAGCCTACAAGGCAAGTGGGAGTGATTTCGGAAAAATCAAGCTCGTCCAGCTTTTGCCGGAACGCGCGCATCGCAACGCTCCGGACTTTGAAAACAGCAGTGGTCTCTATGCGGCGCAAGTCTATGAAGCGCTTGTCAAGGCGCACATCCAAATCAGCGGGCACCTTGCCAGTGACTTCGAATGGCACGATTCCGTGCACCTCGCCAACTACCTCAATCTTGCTTGGGATTATCTCAAAGCCGCGCGGCGCAATCTTTGAAGCTTTCACATTGCCTGTGCAAAGGATTGCTACTTCCTTGACGAATTTATCGGCAATTGCTACAAGCGCGGGGTCTGCTTCCTTCTTCTTGATTGTAAGCTGGACGATACCTGTCTTGTCGCGAAGGAGGATGAACTTCAGCCCGCCCAAGTCACGGATTTCGTGGACCCAGCCTGCTAGCTGGACTTCCTTGCCATCCATCTCTGGAGTGACCTGTTTTGTGTAGTGCGAGCGCATTGCCATAAATGAAACACCATTAGGGAATTGTAGACGAATTAAAAGGAGGTTGAAGGAATATAAGAATATGACAAAGCCCGAGTTGCCTAAAGGCTGGAAGGACGTCAGCGACGAAAATGTGACTGCGTTCTGCAGGCCGGGCTACGAGAGCGTGCTTTCAGCGGCGTGGAAACTGAAAAAGCCGAAAACCCTGGTTAAGGGAAGCGACGAACATTACCGCAGGCACAAGCTTGGAATAATCCACGAGAACACCAGCTTGGCAAAGACGGAACTGGCAGGGGCGCTCGCCGGCCTGCGGATACACTCCGCGGCGCGCATTGACAACGTTGACATTGACTTGGTCGAGAAGGCAAGAAAGGCGGGGGTGCGGGTCGAAAAACCCCTTGGAGTGATTTACCCTGCCGAGGGCAACCCAATCCAGGTCCTCAAGCAGATTCGCGGAAAGCCCCTTACGGTTTTCCTGCGGATGGAAAAATCCCCCCAAAAGCGCAAGGGGGTAATAACAGACCTTTTTTTACAGCTGGAAAAATTGCACAAGAACGGGATGGTCCATGGGGACTCCCATGGCAAAAACTTCATGGTGTCCACTTCGGGAAAGGTGCACGTCATTGACTTGAACCGCAGGGAAAGGACATACGAGCCAGTTGATGACATTTTCAATTTGAAATTGAGCATCGAAAAGCTGCTCAAGGAAAGCGAGTGGCCCCTTGACGGCCCGACGGGGCTGAGCCGGAAGAAGGCCGAAAACGGCGGCAAAGCCAGATAATACTAAAAAATTTTGCCGAGAAATAAGTCAATGAAAAAAATTCCACCCAACAAGATAAAGGCTTACGAGCAGGGCGTCCCGAAGTTCTGGACCCGCGTGAGGGTCCCGGGCGTGGAACGCCCCGGAGTGATTGCCTACTGCAAGCCTGGATGCGAGTTCATCCTCGAGCACCCCTGGCGTTTCCCCCCAAACAAGGTTGCCAAAGCCGAAAAGGAGGAAGCGTTCTGCAACCAAATAATAAAGAGCCATGGCAAGGTATTCGCCACCACAACAGTCGTCTCAAAGCACGGCAATAACAGCCAGAGGCTTACGGACGTCCATGCCACGCAACGCTGGCACGGCGTGGACTTGGAATCGCTCATAAAGGCAAAGAGCGCGGGCATATCGGTGGAGGAGCCCATCGCAATAGTCAGGGTGAAAGACGAGCGTGACATGGTGGTGTTCAAGGCGATAAAGGGCACCACGCTGAACACGTTTCTTTCGATGGAAAAGGACCCGGTCAGGAAGTCGAAGGTGCTTTCCAAAGTTGTTGGCCAGCTGTCTAGATTGCATAATCTTGGATTAGTGCACGGGGACGCTCACGCAGGCAACTTCATAGTGACGCCCAACGGCAAGGTCCACATAATGGACATAAGGCCAACTGCCCACTCCTCGCCGCACGACGATTTCGAAAAAGTCTTAGACGACGTCATATCAGCTGACGCGAGGCACCTGTGGCCAAAGGACGAACACGGAAGAAAGTTAGGCGTGGACGTCCCAATCAAATCCACGGTGTTCAAGAAAAAATAGAGTGGGGGATCTGAGATTCGAACTCAGGTCATCAGGTCCCGAACCTGATAGGATGCCAGGCTACCCCAATCCCCCAAAATCAGCGTAATATTTCTGGGCGGTAAGGTTTATTTGCCTTCTAATTGAATTTCCGCGTCTCATGCTCGCCGACAAATCGTAAATATAAGCCTGAAGCGGGATAAACAATTACCAAAATGGGCCCGTAGCTCAGCCTGGACAGAGCGACTGCCTTCTAAGCCGTAGGTCGTGGGTCCGAATCCCACCGGGCCCGCTAAAAAACAAAGGCGCAAGAAATGGAACCACCCGGAAAACCCCTGCTGAGATTCTCAAACAACCAGACTGAAAGGGATTTTGGGAAGGGCCCCATCACGCTTGAGCTTGTCAAACACGCCGACGGCAACGAAATAAACGTCCGCGACCCAAAAAACGAAATCATAGGCTGGGCTAAATATTCCCTTGAAGACCGCAAGGTTTCCCTTGACCACCTGCACGCAAGGAAGGAAAGCTGGCACGTGGGAACTTCCATAATCACAGCCATCGCAAGCCTTGAGCACCCCCTGCCGATAGTCGTCCAACCCGACGCATTTTCAAGGTCGTACTACGAGCACATAGGGTTTACCGAGCACCCGCTGGAGAAGGGCAAGCTGTGGATACAAAACCGCGAACAGCTTTCCCCACAGGACTGGGTTGAAAGGACAGCTCAGGGGAAGCGGCTGAGAAAATTCTTCATAGAGAAAGTCAAGGGGAAAGATACGCGATGAAAAACGAATGGGTGAACCCGCAAACCATCATCAGGCTCAAACACGAAAAGTTTGGACTGCTTGAGGTGGTCCGCGAACAGAGCAGGGCGGAACCCTCGACGCACCGGCTCAAAATAGTGAACCCAAAGAACGGCGATAACCCGTACGCGCACGTGACATACTGGCCCCACCCGGCTGCAGACGGCCTTATTTACGCGTACAAAGCAAGCACCCAAGACGAGTGCAGGCAACATGGAATGGCCGGCTCGCTTCTCACCCTCCTTTCGGCATTGGAGCAGAAAAAGATTTTTCTCATCCCAGTCAAGCTCGCCAAGAGCAAGAAGGTCTACGAAAAGATAGGTTTCAAAAAGGACGCCATACCCTGGGGCAACGAAAAAATCCGCTGCCTGAGCCTTGACAACACAAGCCAGCTGACGCCGCAGGAATGGGCAAAGCAGGCCGCATCCCAGTGGAACACGGAACACCCCGACAAGGCCCCAAGGAGGGCGTTCCGTAAATTCGCCATAGAAACTGAGCGTCCAAAAAAATGACTGCCCCTTTCAGGCAGGGTACAAGTCAAAACCGTTTTATTGCCGCGTTTCTTTCCCCCTAAAGGTTGAATGGAATGAAGGTACGAAACGGCTCTTTCCCCATGGAGTGGGACGAAAACAGCAACACACTCTCTATAGACGGCCAGAAGGTCGAAGCTTCCGTGCGAACGGTTGGCGACATGGCCGAGGTGCTTGCCGACACGAAGTATGCAAGGTCGGCTCTTGCAAGCGACTCCGAAAAAAACAAGGTCCTCTATTACATGCACCGCAACGTGCACCGCAAGGAGGATGAGCCTGCGCTGAAGAAATACCGCAGGCGCTATGACGTCACGGTAATCCCGCCAGCGATGCTTGGGAACGAGTACGTCAAGACAATAGGCCACTACCACGAGCTTTCGCGCAAGGGCCCGAGCTTTCCCGAACTTTACGAAGTGATGGCTGGGGTCGCGCACTTTTTGATTTTCAAGCGCAGGAAGGTGGACGGAAAGGACGCGGACGACCGCATACAGGACGCAATCCTCATCGAGGCTGCTGCGGGCGACAAGGTGTTCGTGCCAAGCGACTACGGCCACGTGATGATCAACCCCGGAAGCCGCGTGCTTGTCACAAACAACATAGTCGAATGGAAATTCAAGAGCCTCTACGAGCCTGTTGGCAAGATGGCCGGGGCGCCCTATTTCGAGCTTGCAGGGGAGAGGACTGTTCGAAACGAGAGGTTCGTCGAACTATCCCCGCTTTCAAAAATCAAGGCAAAGGACTACTCCCCAACGCGGGACCTGCACCTTGACAGGGGAACGGTAATCTACGACATCTTCGCAAGGTCGCCTGAGAAGTTCGCGTTTTTGGAGCCTTAGAAGAAAAAGGGTTCTTGGAAAAAACCAGGGAGGACGAAAAATAAAATCGTCCAACAAAAAAGACTAATTCTTAGTGCGGCAAGATCGGCGGCCGCTCGTCGGTCTGCAGGCCAAGGTAGTACGTGTAGGTCACAAGGAACCTTGCGTACATGTACGAAAACTCCCACAGCGTCCTGTTGCGCCTTCCGGTAAAGAGCACTGCTATCGCCTGCACCGCAAGGGCCACGAACGCCACAACTCCGACTATCGCACCGATTACGTGGAACGCTATCGCGTAGGGGATGCGGACCAGAAGCTCGCGCCTCATTGCAAGGGGCTTGAATATGTAGTACACCTTGACTTTGCGCATCGAGTCGCCGGGAACTATCGCGGGGCGCTCGTCGGTAAGAAGCAGGTAGTATGCGACGTACTGGTAGATGTAGCCAAGGTAGTACTTGTCAAAGAACTTGGATATTGACTGGCTGCGTGCGCGTGAGAAGAGTATGGTCAGCGCCTGCGCAAGGAAAGGCAGGGCAAGAGTGAACAGGCCGAACACGTGAAAGAGCACTACCATTATTACTGCGAACGGGATTCCGTAGACCAGGCGCACGAAAAGCTCAAGACGGGACGCCTTTTCGGCCCAGAGCACTGAATAGGTAACTGTCTGCATGGATACTACCCCCAAAGAGTGAACTGCGGGGACGAATAAAAAACAGCCGGGGATTGAAAAACGGGGGGAACCGGGAATTGAAAAGAGGGATAAAAACGGAATTAAAAATTTGAAAGGAAAACAGAAGAAGAAAAATAAAAAAGAAATTGGAAGAGTTGGGAAAGGAAAATTATGGAAAAAAGGCATTAAGCCTTTTAGTCCATGTCTCCCATTCCCATGCCGCCGGGACCGCCTGCGGGCATCTGGGGCTTTCCGCGGCTTGCGATGATGTCGTCGATGCGGAGTATCATCTCGCAGACCTCGGATGCCGATTGCAGTGCCTGGCGCTTGACGCGCATCGGCTCAATCACAAGCAGGGGCTTCATATCGGAGACTTTGGTGTTGTTTACGTCCACTCCGATGCTCTTGCCGCCCTTTTCGTGCTTGCTGCGCAAGTCAACGATGGTGTCGATTGGGTCAAGCCCGCAGCTTTCCGCGAGAGTGCGCGGTATGACCTCAAGGGCCTCTGCGAACGCCTCGATTGCAAGCTGCTCGCGTCCTCCGATTGTGACTGCCTTCCTCTTGAGTGCAAGGGAGAGCTCCATTTCTGCGGAGCCACCGCCGTAGACGAACTTGCCGTCTATCATTGCGGCGCTGACTGCGCCGATTGCGTCCACAAAGGCGCGCTCAGCCTCGTCAACCACGTGCTGGGTTCCGCCGCGGATGAGCAAAGTCACTGCCTTTGGCTCCTTGCAGTTTTCGACGAACGTCATCTGCTCGCCTGAAATCTTGCGCTCCTCCACGTCACCTGCCTTTCCAAGGTCGGATGCGGAAAGGTCGTCAAGGGTGGTGACAACCCTGCCGCCTGTTGCGCGCGCGAGCTTTTCCATGTCGGACTTCTTTACGCGCCTGCAGGCCATTATCCCCTTCTTTGCAAGGAAGTGCTGGGCCACGTCGTCGATTCCCTTCTGGCAGAACAGCACGTTCGCGCCGCTCTTTGCGACTTTGTCGACCATTTCGCGGAGCATCTTCTCCTCCTGTGCAAGGAACGCAGTCATCTGCTCTGGCGAGTTGATGTTGATGCGCGCGTCAGTCTCGGTCTTTTCGATTTCAAGTGCGGTGTCGATGAGCGCAATCTTTGCGTTCTCGATTTTCTTGGGCATGCCGGGGTGGACGATTTCCTTGTCAACAAGCACTCCGTTGATGAGCGTGGTGCCGGATACTTCGCCGCCCTGCTTCTTTTCAATCTTGATGAAGTCCTTATCAACTGCAATCTTTGCGTTGTGGGTGTCCGCGACTTTGGATACCGCCTCGACTACGAGCTTGGAGAGCGGCTTGTTGACGTCGCCCATGCTGACTGCCTTGGAGCCCATTGAAATCTGCGCGATTTCCTCAAGCTTTGCGGTGTCCTTTATCGAAATCGGCTCGCTTATGGTGTCAAGGACCTTGATGGCCTCGTTTGCCGCGTGCTTGTAGCCGCGGATGATTATCGAGGAGTGCACGTCGGAGTCCACGAGTTCGGCTGCCTTCTTGAAAAGCTCGCCTGCGATTACAACCGCAGTGGTGGTGCCGTCGCCGACCTCTTCGTCCTGGGTCTTTGCAATCTCGACCATCATCTTTGCTGCCGGGTGCTCGACGTTCATCTCTTTCAGGATTGTTGCGCCGTCGTTGGTGATGACGATGTCGCCCATCTCGTCAACAAGCATCTTGTCCATGCCGCGGGGGCCGAGCGTTGACTTTACTGCCTGTGCCACTGCGTATGCTACTGCGATGTTAGTGCGCTGCGCGTCGCGTCCGAGGATGCGCGTGCTGCCTTCAGGAAGGGGACCCTGTGTCTGTTGGATGTTTGCCATATATACATTCCACCTCAAGTTCTGTGCTTTTTACAAAAAGGATTTTTTTGGGAAGGGCCTTAGGCTTTATGCCCCCTTCTGCTTGTATGGATACTCTGCCTCTAGGGCCTTAAATACAAGTAAGCAATAGGCGCGAACAAAAAATAAAAAGAATTGGGTTAGGGCCCAAAAGGGCATAAACGGCCAAGTCGGCAGAAGCGGCCCGGATTTTGCCTCTAAAAACGCGGATTTGCGCCACCTGCCTTCAATTAATTCGGCAAGCTTATAAACAAAAACGCAATGATTACAAGACCAAAAAAATTGGGCAGAAAAACAGGAGATTTCCTCAAGGTTTTGGGTCTCCAAAAAGCTAACAACCCACTTTAGTCAATGGCTTGATGCCAACGCAACGTCTTTTGCACGGATAGCGCGAGCCATCTTTCCAAAGCCTTACAGGAACAACTCCTCCCACAACCGCTTTGCCCAAAAGGTGAGAACATGGAAGAAATGTATGCGATAATCAACCACCAAGCAAGCCTTCAACGCCAGCTTTCAACGATGCGCCAAAACACCGCGCTCTGCATAGTCGCAGGCGACCGCGCGTATGAGGACGCCCTTGTCGAGGCCATCCAGTGCCTCTCCCAAAAAGGAAGGGTGGGGATATACGTCTCGGGCACGCGCAGCTACGAGGCCGCCTGCAAGTACCTGCAGGCGCGCGGCGTGGACATATCCCGGCTCATCATAATCGACGCGATGACTATGGAGCTTGTCTACGGCGACTGCGCCTACGAAAAGGGGCCTGCGGGGGCGCTGCCAGAGTCGATGGGAAAGATATCGCGCGCGGTGTCGCGCGGCGCCGAAGCCAACTTGGGCAGTTTTGTCCTGTTTGACTCCATCGAGGCGTTCGAACAATATGAGGACGCACGCGCGGCAACAGCGTTCTTTTCCCAGACGCTCCAGGTCCTGCGCAGCGTGCGTGCCACTGCGGTTGCCATCAGCACGCCCTCGAAAAGCGCGTCCGGCAGTCTCGACCAGGTATACGAGCTGTTCGACTTCAAGATAAAGGTAAGCTGAGGCGCGGGCCGCTGCTTTGATAACGGTTTAATAGAGGCAAAAGCGAACAGTATAAGGAAAAGTTTTCGAGGTTGGTTTGATGTTTGAAAACATCGGCATTCTGTTCAACATAGTGCTCCCGCTCATCGGCCTGATAATCGGGGCAGAAATATTCCTGCTCATACTCAACAAAGTAATCAAGCCGCTAGTACTAAAATCAAAGACCACGCTTGACGACCGCTTGGTGGAGGCGGTTGAGGAGCCAATCCGAATGCTTGGAATACTCCTGGGAATTTACCTTACAATAGAGCCGCTCGTAATCAACACGCTATACTACGGCCACGACGTGGGTTTCTGGTTCCAAAGTGTGCTCATCCTCTGGACCGCCCACCTGATTTCAAAAATAGTTACCGCAGTAATCGCCTGGTACATGAAGGAGTTTTCGATAGACCCCAAGAACCGGGGCCAGTTGAAGATAAACAAGGACATCATCCCCATACTGCACTGGCTTACCCGCATCACGATATACCTGATTGCGATAATCATAGTGCTCCAGCGCTTCGGCGTGGAGATAACCCCCCTCGTTGCGACTCTTGGTATTGGGGGCCTGGCGGTTGCCTATGCACTCCAGCCCACGCTTGCGAGCTTCTTTGCTGGGTTTTACCTGCTCTCGGACAGGCCCATCAAGGGCGGCGAGTTCATCGCGCTTGAGGACGAGAACGCGGTAATCAAGGGGTTCGTGGAGGAAATCGGCTGGAGGATGACGCGCATACGCACGCGCGGCAACTACACGTACTTCATCCCCAACGAAAAGATTACCTCGACAAGCACGGTGAACTTCTCGCGCGGCATCCAGAACAACTGGAAGGGCGCATCGATTACGGTCAGCGTCAAGTACGGCTCGGACGTGGAGAAGGTCAAAAAGGTCATCCACGACGCTGTGCACAAGGTGCAGGAACGCGACCCCAAGATTGCAAAGAGCGACCCGATGGTCCGGCTTGAGAAGTTCGGCGACTCGGCGCTGGAGTTCAAGGTGCTCTACGAGGTCAACAACTACTTTGAGACCGAGCTTGTTGCAAGCGAGGTGCGCGAGGAGATACTCAAGGGCTTTGACAAGGCAGGAATCGAGATACCGTTCACGACCTACCACATCTACCTCAAAGAAGACGAGAAGGTGCCAAGCAAGAAGCAGAAGAAGCTGATTGAGTAAAAAAGGGCGTTTAGGCGGCGCAACTATTTTGCGCTACTCGCCCAAATCTTTTTTTTTATTTTCAGGGTTTCCTGCAAAGGAACCCCTGCAATCCTTCGTCCCAGCGCACGCCCACAAAACCGGCTTCCACAAGGCGCTGCTTGAAGCCCTTGGCCATGTTCTTGCCGCTGTGCGCGCCGGGTTTTCCGGTGTAGTGGAACAGCTTGCCGCCGTGGCGCAGCACCCGGAAGAGCTTTTGGTAGAACGCAAGCGAGTACAGCTCGCCTGCAAGCGAAAAGCGCGGCGGGTCGTGCAATACAAAGTCGAACGAGCCGTCGGCAAAGTCGTCGATGGACTCGAATGCGTCGCCCAGCTTGATTGTAATGTTGGGGCTTGAGAATAATTCTGCCGAGTCCTTGTTTGCCTTTGCAAGCTCCAAAACGTTCTCGTCGACTTCAAGCGTGGTGACTTTTGCGCCTTTGCGGGCGCTTGCAATCGCGGAGTAGCCCAAGCCGGTGCAAACGTCAAGCACGCGGCTTGCCGGAGTCACGCCAAGCGCACGGACTTTGTCGCTTGCATCTTGGACTGGAGTCTTGCGTACAGTCTGGTGCATGCGCACGCCGTCGATTTCGATTGTGCCGTCAACGAGGCGGTAAAAGGCAGGCATATGCATCGACTTGGGGTCAGCCGGCTCCGAAGAACCACGCGGCGACCATCACTACGCCCATCAACAAGGCAGCGTAGGAAACGTTCACTTTCCGCATGAGCTTGAGCAGGGCGTCAAGCGTGAGGTAGCCGAACACGAAGCTTGAAGCTGCAAGCATGATGCCGTCGAATATTGGAAAGGACGCAGTCACGCCGCCGATGTAGAACACCATCTCGGCGCACACCACTGTCGGAATGCTCAAAAGAAAGCTGAGGTAGAAGCTGTCCTCGCTGGAAAAGCCGCGCCAAATCAGGGCGGTAGTGCTTGTTCCTGAGCGCGAGACTCCGGGAAGCACGCTCAAGCCCTGCATTACGCCTGTGAGGATTCCGTCCTTCCAGCCTGCGGAGTCCTTCTTGCGCTCGGCCGAGCCCTTCTGGGAAAGCAACAGCAGGCCGGTCAGTATAAGGCCTGCGCCCATCAGCGCAAACAGCACGCCAGTGTCAATTGTAGGGAAGAACTTCTTTTCCAAGTAAAGCAGCGGGAAGCCGATGACTCCGGTGAGGAAAATTGACGTGATGAGAAAACCGGTCTTTCCTTCAGTATAGGTGGCTTTTGCAAGCGGCTTTGCAAGCACACTGCGCAGGATTTCGGCGATTTCCTTCCTAAAGTAAATAGTGGCCGCAAGAAGCGTGCCAATGTGGACGTAAAGAAGGATTGGCACAAGCGAAGCGGGGTCGCCGTTGAACCCCTTGAGCCAAGTGAGGCTCACCTGCGTCTTTGAGCTTATTGGAACCCACTCGGCGATGCCTTGAACGAGTCCTAGTACAAGAATGGTTATCGAATCCATGAAATCAAACCCGGTTGAAATTAAGAGCAAATCAAGTTAGTGGTTTTGGGAAATAAAAAGAAGAAGAAAAAGAAAAAAGGGGGGAAGAAGGCTTGGAAGGCCTTTTACTTCTTGAGTGCAGCAGCAACTGCGGACTCCATTGCCGAGCCGCCCACTGCCTCCACGCCGTTGACGTAGAACGTCGGCGTGCCTGAGACCCCGACCTGCGCGCCGTACGCCGCATCGGCGTTCACCTTTGCTGCAGTCTGGTTGTCGTCAATGCACTTGTTGAACTTTGCCGTGTCAAGTGACAGGTCCTTTGCGTACGCCTTGACATCCGCAACGCCAAGCCCCGAGCCGTCGCCCGATCCCTTGGTGAACATAGTGTCATACATCGCCCAGCCCTTCTCCTGTCCCTGCAGCATCGCGCACTCGAAGGCCTCGGAGGACTTCTGTGCTGCTGCGTGGAACGAAAGCGGGAAGTGCACAAGGTAGTACTTGACGCTTCCGTTGTAGTTCTTCAGCACGTTGTTGACGTTTGCGTACGCGACCTTGCAATACGGGCACTGGAAGTCCGAAAACTCCACGATTGTGACCGTTGCATTGGCCGAGCCTTGGAACGGCCTTCCGGTGACGTTGATTTCAACAGCAGGCTTGGGAGTCGGCTTTACAAGCTTCTCGGTAAGGTCCATGTAGTTTCCAAGGAAGAGCTTCTTGCCGTCGGAAGTGACGTAACCAGAGCCGGACTGTGCGACTGAGCCGGATTGGACTATGTCGTAGAACGCCTTGTACATGTCGCCTTCCTTGGTGATGTTTGCAACTTCAACAGTCACGCCTTCGGGCGCGCCGTTGATTGCAATCAAGGTGGTCAGGTACTCGTTGAGGGTTGCCTTGAGCGCAGTAAGCTGGGCTGCAGTAAGGCCGGAGCCTGATGGCGTTCCAGTTGGCGCGGCGCATACGTCAGTTGAGTTGTTGGCCTGGCAGGCTGCTGCCGGGTTGAACGCCGCGTGCGCGAAGTAGCCGATGATTAGGCCTAATATTGCAACCAATGCAAATACTGCAACTGCGGGAATTTTCTTTCCACCTACGTGGCCGTAGTGACCCTCGTGGTGTTGCGGATGATGCTCTTGTCCGTCCAAAATAACCTACCTCCTATACAAACGTTCATTCAGGTGTCTTGAAAATCGCAAGTTCCCTGCGCGGCCCCCAAATAGCCCCTTACCCAACTGGCCGCAGATAGAATTGTCCCTAAAGGTGATATTTAAACCGGTCGTTTTTGCCCGGACTGCGGGCGGGGGGCAAAGCGTTTGCGGCAGCGGATGCAAAAAGTCTTAAACGCAGAATTAGTAACCCTTCCGGGCGCAAACGCGCCAAACCACATACACGGTGATGGATACTTGGCAAAGGCTCAGAAAAACGCAACTCCGGTCAGCAAGGCAGTGCCACCGGCCAGGAACATAAACATATTCGGAAAAGTCAAGGGGCTCATGGTAATGCTCATCGGCGCAACCCTCGTCGGGTTCGGGATGGGCGGCTACGACGCTTTCCGCGCGGCGCTGTTTTTGGGCCTTGAGATACTGCTGCTTGGATTCGTCTGGCTGGCGGACTGAAAATCGTGCTGAAGATGAAGAACAAGAAGGCAAAAAGGCCGGTTGAAAAAAAGCGCAAGCCCGGCCCCAAGCCTGCAAAGATGCTCGCACACTCCGTGCCGCTGCGCCGGATGCAAAAGCGGCTGTTCTTTGAGCCTGCGGTCTACTACGCCTGCACCGGCAACTGCCTGGGCTTGGTGACCAAGGAGGCCCACGGCAAGGGCCACACAAGCTGCAAGATAATAGTCTGCTCAAACTACGGCAAGCCGCTTTTGAAGATGCACTACTGCCGCAACTGCAAGACACACTTTGAGCCGCGCAATAAGCACCACTGCGCCGGCCGCTAGGCGTACAGGTATTTTTCCGCCCGGAGCGCCATCGCAACCGGCTCCTTTTTTGCAAAGAACTTTGCCCTTTTTTGCCACTCTGACAAAAACTGCCCCTGCCCTGCGTTTGAAAGGCAGGACATTATCTTTTCTTTGAGCTTGCCGTTTCCAAAACCGCAAAAGGCAAGCGCCGACTTTTCTGCGTCAAATGAAAATATCGGCTTGGGCACGAACGCCCCGCCTTCAGGGCACACTTCGCAGACCTCGGTGACCCTGCGGACTTCGCCGCCCGTTCTGGAAGAAAGGTCGTAAACCGGAATCCGCCTTGCAACCACAATCAAGTCCAGCGCAGCCAAGTCGTGGTCTGTAGCGCCCATCAACTTCATGCGCGCAAGGCATTCTGCCGCGCTGTCGGAGTGGAAGGTGCAATAAGTCCCCCTCGCCTGCCCGGAAAGCAGGCAGTCAAAGAGCGCCTTGCAGTCTTCCTTGCTTCGCACCTCGCCTACGAAAACCCGGTCGGGCCGCATCCGCAGCGTGTCCTTTACAAGGTCGGACATAGCTGCCTTGGACGCCACAAGCCGCGCGACGTGCTTTTGCGCAGGCAGCAGTTCGGGAGTGTCCTCAACTAGCACCAGCCGCTCCCGCGTGCCGACCAAGTCGCACAATGCGTTGAGCACAGTAGTCTTTCCTCCGCCGGTGTTTCCTGCGACTATGATTGAGCAGTCGGACTGCATCGCAAACCACAGGAACGCCGCTGCTTCGGTGTTGATTGCCTTTACGCTTACCAAGTCAGCCATGTCCATACGCTTTGAAGGAAAAAGCCGGATGGAAAACGAGACCCCTGCCGGGCTTATGGGCGGGCAGGACGCGTGGAGCCTGCCGCCGTTTGCAAGCTGGGAATCCAGGCGCGGGGTTGCAAATGAGAGGCGCTTGCCGCTCTTTGAGGCCATGCGGTTGACTGCGGCCATTGCGAAGCGCTCTGAGCACAGAAAGCAGTTGGTTGCAAGCCACGCTTTCTTTTCGCAGGAAAAAACGTAAAGCGGCTCTGCGGTTGAGACGAACGCGATTTCTTCCAAGTCGTCGCGGCTCAAAAGAAAGTCGAGGCAGCCAAAGCCGCAGAAGGAATGCAAAAGCGCACTTGCGACTTTTACTGCTGGCTGCGCGCCCAGTGTAGTTTGGTGCCTTGCGCAGACTTGCGCGACAATCTTTTCAAAAACTGCAACGCCGGTTGTTGGCGCGGCAGCAGAAGCGTTTTGCACCGGCTTTGCGGACTCGACTTGCACTGCATATTCCATTGACGCTTTCGCAAAAACCGCTTCCTCCAAAGGGGAGAACTCGAAATGCTCCGCAACGCAGAGGGCTTGGCTGCCACTTGCGGTTGCCTTTGCAGCCACAACCGGGGCAGTCACTTTCCAGCCGACTACTTTGCTCACAAGGAGTATTTGCAAAAAAGTGATGTTTAGGCTCTAGTGGATGGAAAATAAACAACGGGTTTATGCTTTTGGCTCTTTCAGGCGAAATACGCGGCATTAGGCAACGCGGCTAGTGCCGCAGTGAAACTGCCGCGCCCTTCTTCAACCCGTACTTTCTTGCCATCCCTGCGGGCATCTCAATCAGGTACTTGAAGGGCTTTTTTGGGACTATCCACAGTTGCCATCTGGGGATGGAGTGCATCACTTCAGCTACTTTCCAGTCCGCGCTTACAAAAACCGCGTCGTAGGGGACAAAGCAAAAGCAGGAGTGCGTGGCGTTTGCTGCGGTGGCTTCCTGTTCAAACTCGAAAAAGAGGGGCGTGGAAAAGGGCTTGCGCAGCGGCGTTCCCTGCCACATTATGCCAAGGCCGCGCGAGAAGATGCTTGCCGCAACGTCGGACTCGAATGACTTTTGGCCTTTTGCCGCCTTTCCAATAAATATTTTAGCCATCCAAATAATAGCTATTATACCGGTTAATCAGCATATCGCCGTTAACTATAGTAAGGCAATTCAAATGCACAAGACCCTTTCAAGCCTGGCAATAATCCCCGACGGGAACAGGCGCTACGCCCAGAAGAACAACATCGCAGTCGAGCAGGCTTACCTCGCGGGTTTTCGCAAGTCCGAAGAGGTGGTGCACTGGTGCGGCGACTCTGGGATAAAGACGCTCACGTACTGGGCGCTTTCGCTTGACAACTTCTCCAAACGCTCAACCGACGAGCTCTCCCTGCTTTTTAGGCTGATGAAGTCGCACGCCCAGCGAGTGCTTGACTCGCAGGCGTACAAGGACAACAATGTCACAGTCAAGTTCTTTGGAAAGCGCGACCTGCTCCCTTCTGAGCTGAATAAGATGTTTTCCAAAGTCGAGGACAAGTACCCGGAGCGCAAGGACGGCCTCGTGCTGAATATGGGAATAGCATACTCCGGACGCGACGAGCTCTTGAACGCAACGCAGAGACTTGCAGCGGACATTGCAGCGGACAAGGTGCGCGCAAACTCGCTTACCGAATCCGAGTTTGAAAAATACCTTTACCTTTCCGAGTCGCCCGACCTGCTCATACGCACAGGCGACTCGCACCGGCTTTCGGGAATGATGCCGTGGCAGACGGTTTATTCAGAATTGTTCTTTTCACCCAAGCTCTGGCCCGAATTTACAAAGACGGACTTTGATGCCGCAGTGGAGTTCTACGGCTCGACTGACAGGAAGTTTGGGAAATAAAAAAAGTTTTGAAACCTATTTCTTTGCCTTTCCTTGGCTCGCCACTTTTTCCATCGCAGCCTTGAGCTCTTCAGGGTCTCCTAGGAAGTAGTGCTTTAGGGGCTTGAGCGTGCGGTCGTCAAGCTCGTACACAAGCGGGATTCCGGTTGGGATGTTAAGCTCGGTGATTTCTGCGTCGGAGACGCTGTCTAGGAACTTCACAAGAGAACGCAGGCTGTTGCCGTGCGCCGCGATTAGCACGCTCTTTCCTTGCTTGATTGCGGGCGCGATGTCGGAGTCCCAGAAAGGCAGGGTGCGTGCCACGTTATCTTTGAGGCACTCGGCAAGCGGGATTTGCTCAGGCGAAAGGCCCTTGTAAAGCGGGTCGTTGCCCAGGTAGCGCGGGTCGTCCTTTGTGATTGCAGGAGGCCGCGTGTCGTAGCTTCTGCGCCAAATCTTGACTTGGTCTTCGCCGTACTTTGCCGCCATCTCGGACTTGTTCAAGCCTTGGAGCGCGCCGTAGTGCCGCTCGTTGAGCCTCCATGACTTGACAACAGGAATCTGGGTGAGGTCCATCTCTTCCAGCACCAAGTCAAGCGTGTGCGTGGCGCGCACTAGTACGGAAGTGTAGGCAACGTCGAAGGAGTAGCCTTCCTTTTTGAGCACTTGGCCGGCCTTTTTCGCTTCCTCGACGCCCTTTTCCGAAAGGTCAACATTAGTCCATCCGGTGAAGCGGTTTTCTTTGTTCCACACGCTCTCGCCGTGGCGAAGAAGCACGAGACGTCTCATACCAAGTCACTCCCTTATACCAACTCTATGCCTTTTGCGCCAGTAAAAGCCTTCCTAAGCGGCGCTTCCGCCTTGCCTGCGCCTTGGAAACGGATGCGCACAAGCGACTGCGGGCCTTTCCAGTTCTTGCCGTAGCGCAGGGCGAATGCTATGGATAATTTCGCGCCCAAGTCCACCTTGCTTTTTTGCGGGTCAACTGATACGGTGAAGACTTCACCGAACTTCTTGTCAGGAACGATGGCATCAGTGCCATAGACGAGGATTTCCGAGGGCTGTTGGGATTCTGGCTTCTTTGCGACCAGCTCGGGGTAGCCGCAGGCGCTGTTTCCGGAAAGGGCGCACTTTGCGGCAGCGGACAGCACTTCAGGCGACATCCTCGCGTCGGAGCAGATGCTGCCCACGACGTCAACGGGCTTGCTCCGGTCCAGTTTTTCGAGGCCGTGGCTTGCTATCACAGTCATGCTCCCGTCAACGTGGCCGTACTTGACGGCCACAACTGGCGTGTTTTGCGCTTCAGCCTCAGAAAAGAGCCTCTTGGCGCGCTCGGACGCGTCGGTCTCAAAGCCGATGCCCTTGACTACCGGAATCATGCTTTTTTCATCCATGCAAAACCAGTCGTCAGACTCGGGTTCCATGCCGTAAGCGCGGATGGTGTCATAGATGACCTTGACCCCGTCCTCTTCGGCCTTCTTGGCGCTGAGGTTTCCAAGCGCCCCACACCCGTCGGCGCACCCGCAGGTCTTGCTGTGCGTCGCGATGACCAAAAGCGGGTTTTGATATTTCCTGCCAAGCTGGGGCACGAATGTGCCTGCGAGGCTGTGGGCTTCCCTCAACTCTATGCGGGGCTGTACGGGCATTGTAAAATCACCATGTGGTTTGTTTATTTACCCAAATTAGTATAGTGAAATTTAAGAACCAAGCGCAAAACTTTTGGTTTGCGCGGCAGCGTTTGCGGCTGATTTTTATTCCTTGAAAGCCCTAAAGCAATCCAACACTAAAGGTGACTCTTACTCAATGGCACTTGAAAATTCCAAGGAAAAGAACTTCTCCGACTGGTACGCCGAAGTCGTGCAGAAGTCCGAGATGGCGGACTACTCATCCATACAGGGCTGCATGGTGGTTCGCGAGAACGCTTGGGGAATCTGGGAGAACATCCAGGAAGCGTTCAACGCAATGATCAAGGCAACTGGCCACAAGAACGTGCTTTTTCCGCTTTTCATACCAAAGAACCTGCTCACCAAGGAAGCCCATCACTTTGAGGGGTTCACGCCCGAAGTTGCGTGGGTGACCAAGGGTGGCGACACTGAGCTTGCCGAGCCGCTTGCAGTCAGGCCGACTTCGGAGACAATAATGTACGAAAGCTACGCAAAATGGATTCACTCCCACCGGGACTTGCCGCTGTTGCTTAACCAGTGGTGCACAGTAGTTCGCTGGGAGACCAAGGCAACCAAGCCGTTCATTCGAACTCGCGAGGTGCCGTGGCAGGAAGGCCACACCGTCCACGCCACAATGGAAGAGACTGACGCCGAAGTGATGCTCATTCTGGGCTTTTACAAAAAAATCCTTGAAGACTACCTGGCCGTGCCGGTGATTGTAGGCAAGAAAAGCGACGGAGAGAAGTTTGCAGGCGCACTCTACACAACTACTTGCGAGGCAATGATGCCCGACGGCAAGGCACTCCAGTCGGCAACGTCGCACAACTTGGGCCAGAACTTCGCCAAGGCATTCCAAATCCGCTTTAAAGACAAAGACGAGACCGAGCAGTACGCCTGGCAGGCGTCGTGGGGAATGTCAACGCGCACCATTGGCGCGATGATTATGGTGCACGGCGACGACAAAGGAGTGGTCATTCCTCCCCGCGTCGCGCCGCTTAAAGTAGTGATTATACCGATTGCATACTCAAAGCCGGACGACGCAAAGAAAGTTGCGAAGTACTGCGAAGGCATATTCGGCCAGCTTAAGGCTGCTGGAATCTCAGTAAAGCTTGACGACCGCGATGACAAGTCAGCAGGCTGGAAGTACAACGAGTGGGAGCTCAAGGGAGTGCCGCTGCGTTTGGAAGTCGGCTTGAAGGACATCGAAAAGGACGCAGTGATGATGGTTCGGCGCGACACCGGAGTCAAGAACTCGGTCAAAAAGGACGGGCTTGAGAAGTCCATCGAGGACGAGCTTGAAAAGATGCAGCACGAGCTTTTCGAGAAGGCCAAGAAGGCGCGCGACGAGCGCATCTCGGACGTTTCAGATTACGAAGAATTCAAAAAGGCGCTTGAGACCAAGAAGGGCTTCGTGCGGATGAGCTGGTGCGACGAGCGCGAGTGCGAAGACAAAATCAACAAGGACACCACCGCGACAGTGCGCCTGATTGCGTTCGACGACCACCACCCAAAGCACAAGGCGTGCGGCCACTGCGGAAAGCCGGCAAAAGTGACTGCGTATTTTGCGAAATCCTATTGAGAATGCCAAAAATGGAACGAAAATCCGCGGAAGTGCAAAAATGGGAGGGCAAGCTTAAGGCAGCCCGCGACCAGCTGAAAAGGGAGGAAAACCTCTGGCTGCCCGGAAGCGACCAGACGGGAAAACACCTGAACGAGACGTTTAATCAGTTTAGGAAAAACCTCGAACTAATGCACACTAACATAGACAAGCTCCACCGGCTTGAAATTGAGCCCGTGCCGGAAGACCCCGAAGGCAAACGGATGAGGGCTGCGCTTATCGAAAAGGCAAGGAAAAACATCAATAGCGCGCACGAAGAACACGAGCGGGCATTTAATTCACAGCCAGACAAAGGCAAGCCAAAGGAAACGTGGCTTTTCTAAACAGATGACGCAACTGCCCTAAAAGCCGGCAAAACTACTTCTTCTCGCCGATGAACGCCCACTTGAAGAACTTTCCAAAGATTGAGCCAACTACGTTTACTGCGCTGCCCAGCGTGCCAGCGGCGTCTTCCATCGTCTTGCCGCTGCCGTCGATGTTGCCGCTCCGGCCAACCTGCTCGTGGGTGTGGTCGTGGTGCTTTTGGCTTCCGCCCACCTCGACAAGCGAGTAGAGCAAAAGCACTGCAAGCGAAAGCAGAAAGAGGAAACTTGAGCCTGAGAGGAAGAACAGCCAGGCGACCACTCCAAGGACAACCAGCGTGAGCGTGTTCATAAGAGTACCTTTCACCCTTGCGGATAATAACCCTGCGGCCCGGCGCTCGCACCGTCGTCTTTTAGGAGGAGTATGAGCACCAAAAGGAGCCCGGCGCCGATTACAATCGGGTTGGTCCCGCCAAAAAGGACGCTCAGGGCGATTACCGCGCCGACTATTGCGACGAGTATGAGCGCCTTGTCCTTTGCAAGCACCAAAAGCAGGATGAATATCGCGCCTGCAATCTCTATGCGGTTGGCGCTGACTGCAAAAATCATCAGGAAAACAAGGAACAGGTTGGTAAAGTCAATCATCGCAGCCACTCTTTTTGGAAAACCGGTCTAGAACCACTCTTGGGGCTTTATCTTTGCAAGAGCGCCGCCAAGAAACAGCACCGCAAACAACAAGTAGCGGAACCAGTCGTAGGGCACCACCACTAGGTAGATTACGAGGATGGTGACGATGAGCGCAAGGAAGCGCGACTTGATGACTCCGTCCGAAAGCAGGTTGTAAAGCCCGAAGAACACCAGTATCAAGGCGACGATGCCGAAGTCGTCCCAGAAGTCAAATATCACTTATGCTTTCCTCCTTGCCTTGGGCTTTGCTGCCTTGCCTGCATCCAGCTGGGCGTACACGTGCCTGCGGATCCCAAGCAGGTACTCGCCTTCCACTATGACTATGAACACCGCAATCCCGAACACCGCGCCTGCGACAAACGAGTTGAACAACAGGCCGGAGACGGTAACCACGCGGCCGGACGCCTCGGTGATTGCAATGGCGTAGTTGGACTCAAAATAATTGTACACGAGGGTGATTGCGATTACGCAGGCAATCATTGCAAGAAAGCGCAGGTTTGGCGAGAACCACTGCTTGCGGTGCGGGTGGAGCCGGTTGTAGGCTTGGATTACTGCTTTGTGCCTTTCTTTGAGCATGATATCTATCACTTCCTCCTGTTTGAAAAACCCTTACCTTGGCCCTTAGTGGTGGCCGCCCTTGCCCAGACCGGGGATGAACGGCACCACCATCGGAAGCATCCATATGATGCCTGAGAACACTATTGCCGAGAACAGCCACATGCTTATGCCCACCACGGGGTAGACTACGACCAGGTAGTAGATGAGTATGGCTGCTACCACGATTGCAAGCGTGGGCGAAAAGAACGCGAGGTGCTCCTGCGCCCAGTTGTAAAGGTACCACGCGACAAGGCCCAGCAACAAAAGCCAGGATATGTCGCCCCAGAAGGCTATCTCGTCAAGGAGACCGAAGACCATAGTGACTGGAACCAAAGCAACCTACCTCTTTCTCATCGTCTGCTGCGCGAACTGCTGCTGCCGCTGCTGCATGACGTTTTGCTGGGTGTAGCTGTCCGCAAGCATGGACTTCTCCTGCGCGGACGCTTCCTCGCCCTTGAGTATCTTCTGCTCTACCTGCTGGACCCGCATCGCTTTTGCCTCCTCTTCGGATATGGGCCCACCCTGGTTGAAGTTGAACCCAAGCATCCCAAGGAGCGGGTAGATGGAGAACGAAAGCAGCATCTGCAGGTTCTGGCCGAACATTACGAACACGAAGAACAGCGTGACAAGGCCCATTGTGATAAGCGAGTTTGAAAGGAGGAACGTCGTGCCGGCTATCGCGGCCAGCGCAAATATCATTGGCTGGTCGTGGAAGTTCAGGTAGAGGATGTAGAGTATGTAGGAGCCAGTAAGGACGAGCGCGACAAAGAACATGTCGGAAAAAAACGCGTCGAGGAAGAACGCAAGTGGGAAGAACGGCGCTAGCATGAATGAGTTGTAGGCTTGGCGCAAATAAAAAGCATTTCAGCAGGTGCCGCCAAGCGGACAGCCCATGACTGCAAAGCTTGAAAGCACGAACGGCCGGGCGAACATGAGCACAAGAAGCAAAGCAAAGCCGATGAGCGCCAGCTTGATGCCTTCGGACCAGTACTTGTATATGTTGCCCTCGCCGGACCAGTCAGCCATAACGCCCTCGCCTAGCTTTGCTGCTGCAAGCATCGCGCACAGCTCCGGGACGATGAAAACCAGGTCGTAAACCGGAAACACCGACACAATAACGGCGTACTTTGTGCCCTCTATTGCCATCGCGATGGGCGCGCCGAGGCCAAACAAAAGCAGGGAGAATATGAGCACGAAAAAGAACGCGGTAAGGTAGCTCAAAGCGTCGTCCTTGATGAAATAGTAAGGCGGCGCGTAGGTGACCTGGTCGGTGCCCGGGATTGAGTTGTAGGCATAGACGCCAAAGAAGCTGACCAAAAGGACGCCGAAGGCAAGGATGCTGAGCGCGTTCATAACATCTGGAAGGCATCGGGCGAATAAAAAAGATAGCCTAAGGCAAGGGGAGGATTTGGATGCGAGCACAGTGAGTCAGATTGCTTTGGCGCAGTCTGACTTAGCGGGGGGAGCGTCCGACCGCAGACACCCAAGGGAACTTCCAGTTCCCGGGCGCTGATGACTGCGAGTCATCAAGCGAGGGGGGTGTAACCCCCCGACGTGCGGATGCGATCACCGGGAGTCGAACCCGGGCTTACAGCTTGGAGGGCTGTCATCATACCGTTAGACCATGACCGCATAATTTAGTACTAATTAGGAAAAATATCTTGCAAGGCAACCAATAAAATAGGTGCTAAGGGGACTGCTTGTTAAGGCCGCCTAGCCTTTGACTCCAACGCAATCATTGCCTCAAGGTGCATGCTTGGGCCCAAAAGGCACTTGACTGCGAGTATGTGCCGGTACAATTCGGCGGCCTTTGACGCAATTGCGGCGTTCCCCGCGGCTTTGCTTGATGGATAGGAGTAGGCCAGTTCCAACGAACCGCGGGCCCGCTCCAGAGCCTTCACGGCGGTTTTGAGGTCTTTCTTTTGCGCGTCCCGTTTCTGCCCATACAACCGGATGGCGTTTTCTGCAGCGGCCAACGTTTTCTTTGAATGGTTGAGCAACCGCGGGGCAAGGTCTGAAGAAGGGCTCAACATCCGGCTAAAGTCCATCTTGTAAATCAGGTCGGAGTGCCCCTTCCGTATGGCATAGCTGCTTTCTTTTTCAAGCGGTTCGGGCGGTTGAGGCAAAAAAGTCATCAAGTCACCACTTGTCTTTGTGCACCCTTGACTTGTCAAAGCGCTCGTTAGCTGGCTTTGACTCAGCAGGGTAGCCTATGGGAATGACTGAAAGCGGGATGACGTTCTTTGGCAGGCCGAGTATCTTCTGGATTCCTTCCGCCCTGCCCGGAAGCGGGTAGGCGGCAGTCCACACCGCACCCAAGCCAAGCGAGTGCGCGGCAAGGACTATGTTTGTGGACGCGATGCAGCAGTCCTGCACCCACATGTCGGGAAGCTTCTCAAGCTTGGTGTCCCCGCAAACAACTATGGCAAGCGGCGCGCTTGGAAGCATCTGCGCATAGGCGCTGACTTTGGGGATTTCGGAAAGAACCGCCTTGTCGGTGATTACTATGAAGTGCCACGGCCGCTCGTTCATCGCGCTGGGCCCCTGCATCGCCGCATCTAGGATTGCGTCAACTTTTTCCTGCTCAACGGGCTTTTGCTGGTACTTGCGGATGCTGTGGCGGGTTTTCTGCGCTTGCAGGACGTCCATTGGAATCACCAGATGGTTTGTTTCAGTACGCCCTTCTTCAACAACTCTTCCACTAACTCCTTGTGGGTGCCTTGGGCAAAACTTTCCTTTGCCCTTCGGATCAGGGCGGCATAATTTGCTTGGGTGGTCCGTTGGTCCAAGTGGTGCTTTTCAAGGGCAAGAAAGACGTTGTGCATCTTCAACTCGGGGTCTAGGGGAGTTACTTGGTAATTGTTAATGCGGTCCCTATAGGATTTTTGCATATCCCGAAGTTCGGCAGTGTGCTTGCGGACATATTCTTGATCCGTTTGGGGGATTATGTTACCGGACAGTTCCTTTTGAACGGTGAATTGGGGGACCTGATTTTTTGGGGGAACCTGCTTGTTGAACGCGTCAAAGGTCAGTTGGCTCGCCTGCTTTTTGACAGTCGGACCCGACTCCCTGCCGGTTTTGCCGGTTATAAATTCCGCATCCGAACCGGGCACTACTTGCTTGACGTCCTTGCGAATTTGGCGTTCACCAGTCATAAGACAACCACCGAAAATTATCAATAGTCCCTGTGCGCTTAAGCAAATAAAAACCAACAGCCCGCATCCGGATTATAATACTGGCCGACCGAATATTGTCAACAGGATGATAATGCATGGGCCTCAGGAAATCCAACGCAAAGCAGGGCAAGTTTTCAGCCAAGCAGAAGGACGTATTCACCGCGCAGGAGCGCAATGCAGTTGACCGGCTGGTTGCGCAGAAGTTCGGCAACTTCGCTCCCGGAACGTCAAGCGTCGAGATGGTTGAGGCCGACGACAGAAAGATAGTAGATGTCAAAGAATCAATTGCAACAGATGGGAAGGGCGATAAGGTCGTGGTTGACACCAAGACCGTTGCGGATGCAAGCGGAATCCACGTGCAGCAGGCAACAGTCGCCGACGCGTCTGACCCCAAGATTTTCATGGACTTGCTTTACAAGCTCAACGCCGAGCCAGTTGACGAGGAGAAGATGCGCTCGTTTGAAGAAAGGCTTGCCAAGATGAAGGAAAGGCTGAGAAAGCCAAAGCAAGTCGAAGGCGAGAAGGTCGAACAACAGTGACAAAGGTCGCAGCCAAGCTGGATTCCAAGGGCCGGGTCGTGATACCCCAGTCGATGAGGGACGGCATTGGGATCAAGGACGGCGACAGGCTGCTCATCTCCCAGGATGCTGAAAGCGGCGAAATCGTGATTGCGCCCTCCTTTGAAAACAAGCTATTCAGGCTTGAGATCATCCTTTCCGACAAGCCGGGCGCTCTCTCGCACGCCGCAGTTGCGCTTGCGGGCTTGGGCGTTGACTTGGTGCGCACGCAATCCCGTTCCTCAAAACGCGGGGACGAAGCGGTTTGGATTGTGGAGTGCAACCCCGGAAAGAACAGAGCAGGCGGAATTGCTGCCGCACTCTCAAAGGCAGGCGCGAAGCTCAAGTCTGCAAAGTGGGAATAGAAAAAGAAGAGGCGCCAGCTAGCCCGGCGTTCCAACCAAACCCAATATTTCCTAGAGCCTGAGTCTAGCGGCTTTTTCGTGTGCTGCAAGGCCCTCTTTTTTTGCAAGCGTTGCAGCCGCATTCACCATCTCCGAGGAGGGCTTCTTGTCCGCGCGCTGGTAGGTCACGACTTTGACGAATTCGCGAACAGACAGTCCGCCAGTATAGCGTGCAGCGCCGCTTGTAGGCAGCGAGTGGTTGGTGCCGCTTGAGTAGTCGCCAAAGACTTCAGCGCAGTACTTGCCTATGAAAAGAGAGCCATAGTTTCTGAGCTTGGGAATGAGCGTGTCTGCGTCCTTGACTTGGAGTTCGAGGTGTTCGGGCGCGGCTTTGTTGGCAACCGCGACCGCGTCTTTTATGGAGTCCACTAGTACAATGGTGCCGTTTGCGATGGACTTGCTTGCGACCTCCTTTGTTGAAAGGACCTCCAGCTGCTTTGCTACTTCTGCCTCGACTTTCTTTGCAAACTCAGCTGAATCGGTGACCAAATCACACCTTGCAAGCGGATCGTGCTCGGCCTGTGCAAGCAAGTCAGCTGCGACAAGTTCTGCGTCCGCGCTGTCGTCCGCAATCACCATCACTTCGCTTGGCCCTGCAATGAAGTCGATTCCGACTGCGCCGAAGGCCTGCTTCTTTGCAGCTGCGACGTACTTGTTTCCAGGTCCGACTATCTTGTCCACGCTTGGGATTGACTGCGTGCCAAAAGTCATCGCCGCGACTGCTTGGATTCCGCCGACTGCAAAAATCCTGCTTGCGCCAGCAACGTCCGCTGCGACTATGGTGGCAGCAGCGATTTTTGGCGAGCACACGATTATGTTTTTGACTCCCGCGACTTTTGCGGGAATGATTGTCATCAGCGCAGTTGATGGAAGAGGATAGCGCCCGCCTGGCACATAGCATCCGACAGTCTCAAGCGGGATTGTCTTTTGGCCTAGCGTAACCCCGTCGTTTTGCGTCTCGAAGTCCTTGCTTGCGGCAAGCTGGAGCAAGGCGAACTTTTCTACGTTGCTTGCGGCTTTCTTTATTGCGGCAAGAAAATCCGCATCGACTTCGGAGTATGCTTTTTTTACTTGCGCCTCGGAGACTTCGAACGATTCGGGGCACGAAAGGTCGAACTTCTGCGCGTAGTGCCTAACTGCCTCGTCGCCTGTTGCCTTCACCGCGTCGAAGATTTCGCGCACAACCGGCAGCTCTTCGGCAGGGTATTTTGAATAGAATGACTTGTCAAGCTCGCTAAAGCGGATGGTTTTCATCGTAATCCCCGGGACACATTAGTGCAACGTTCCCAATTATACTGCTCCAAAGGGAATTTATAGTTGCGTCAAGTAAAAGATAAATACGACATAAACGTGACAGATGCGACAGCAGTTGTCACGAAAACGGTGTTCATACTTATGGCAAAGAAGGTTGAGGAAAGCCCGATTTCAAAGCAGGTCAGCGAGGCGCTTGAGTCGGACATCTACGTCAACAAGGCAATACGCCTGGGCATTGCCAACTGCTCGGCAATAGCAAAGAACCTCTCAAAGACAGTCGGCGGGAGCGAGGACGCGCTCAAGATGGCGGTGCTGCGCTACTCGCGCGACGCCTGCAAGCGCTACGAAGAGGAAAGCATCGGCATTGCCGGAGTGCTTGCGCAGACAAAAATCACGCTCATCTCAAACATATGCGTGCTGGTGTTCGAACGCTCGCCTGCAACCCACGCCGCAGCGGACGGCCTTGGGGGCGACGACGAGATATTCTCCATCCTTGCAAGCCAGAAAGTCATACTCGTAATGACAAGCGACGAGAACGAAGGGTACGTGGTTGACAAGATTGGCCGCGACAACATAGTCCAAAAGACCAATAGCCTGTGCATGCTCCGCCTGACTTCGCCTAGCCGCATCGAAAACGTGCCCGGAGTGATTGCGCACGTGCTTGACCAGCTTGCGCAGCACGGAATAAACATCGTTGACCTCTACTCGTGCTATACTGACACTAACCTTGTAATCGAGCGCAAGGATGCGCTCAAGGCGTTCGAGCTTTTGGAAAAGATGTGCCGCAAGCCCGTTGCTGCAAAGAAGGGAAAATAACCGGCAAAGCCCTTTGGGCAACAGACAGGCCGCGCGCCGCGTTCTTTGCGCCAGCCCCATTTTTGACAGCGCCCGGTAGTTATTGTCGCAATTGCGACGAGAACATAATATCCAAGCCAGTCCATAACACCATTACAAGTGCATACTCATGAAAAAGGACCTGGTCAACATTTACGACCTTTCACAGGAAGAGCTCAACGGCCTCGTGTCAGCCGCGCTGCTTTCCAAGAACAACCCGCACCTTTTGTCCGAAGCTATGGACAAAAAGACGCTTGTGATGTTTTTTGAAAAGCCCAGCACGCGCACCCGGCTGTCTTTCGAGGCGGGAATCACCCAGATGGGAGGCCACGCGATTTTTTTGGGCAAGGACGCGCAGATTTCTGCAGGCAACGAGGACCTCTTTGATACCGCAAAGGTGGTGTCGCGCTACGCCAATGTGATTGCCGCACGAGTATTCTCGCACGCCACTGTTGAGGAGCTTGCAAAGCACTCAACTGTCCCAGTAATCAACGCACTTAGCGATATCGACCACCCCTGCCAAGCTCTGGCTGACGTGATGACCATAAAGGAACTGTTCCCACACAAGCAGGATGTCAAGGTAGCATATGTGGGAGATGGCAACAACGTTTGCAACCCGCTGATGGTGGCCTGCGCGATGATGGGCTTTAAGTTCGTGGCCGCGTGCCCGAAAGGATACGAGCCGAACGCAAAGTACGTAAGCATCGCAAAACAGTTCTCAAGCGTTGAAATCTGCAGCTCGCCTGCAAAGGCAGTTGTGGGTGCGGACATAGTCTACACCGACACGTGGGTGTCGATGGGACAGGAATCCAAGAAGCAGAAAAAGATGGCCGCGTTTGCGGGATTCACTGTTGATGACAAGCTGATGGCGCTTGCAAAGCCCACTGCCAAGTTCATGCACTGCCTGCCTGCGCACAAGGGCTACGAAGTCACCGCGGAAGTGCTGGAAGGCCCACAGTCAGTGGTGTACGACCAGGCCGAAAACCGGATGCACGTGCAGAAGGCGCTTGTCGCGTGGCTGTGCGGCACAAATGACAAATTGGCGGCCAAACTCCCTAACCCAGCTTGCCTGCTTGCTTGAGAGCTTCGCCAAAACCGTCGAGGCCCTCGTTGATGGGTGCGAACGAGTGGCCGGTTGATGCTGCAATCAGCGTGTCGCGGTGGGTCCGGTAGATTGCATAGTGTTGGGAAATGTCGGCGACTTGCAACCGGAGCGTCTTCGCCTCATCCACAGTCAGTGGCGCCAACTCGTTCTTTTTCGTGCACTTGCCTTCCTTGGTTTCAACCCCATAGTCGACCAATATCTTCCGTATCTTGCCGAGTATGGCGTTGGCGCAGTCGTCGTGCAACTTCAGGGATTTGTTGACGCGGTCCCTCACGCCATTGACGCTGGCCTCAAAATCATTCACAACACGGTGCAACTTCAGGTTGCCGTCATGCTGTTCGTCTATTATCCTGCGGCACGCAACAATCTTGTTCTGGGTATGCGCCAAGTTTGCCTTGGTATGTTTGACGTGAAGTCCGACCTTTGCATGATCGAACAATTCCTTGCGTATCTCCCGCAGGTGTTTGCAGAAGTGTTCGGGAATCTCCTTTGGAACCGGGGCGGGTTGGTGCTGCATACGGATAATCAGAACTGCGCGGTTTTTTACCGTTGCCAAACCCGCTCATTTTTCCTTTGCGTCCTTCCTGCCGCCCTCGATTAGGACTTCGTCCTCTTGTTTTGGCGGCGAGATGCGGGAGAGTATGCGGCTGATTGCGGAGGCAAAGTCATTCTGCTTTTTTTGCCGCTTCTTTCTGCCGTTGCCGTCCGAAGCATTGCTGCGGTCGTAAGTAAGTATCACGCCGATTCGTTTGACAAGCCTGACTGGCATTTGCCGTCCACTCCCCCTAAGACGGTTACTGTCCGCCGGAGTATAAACGGCTTTGCAATGGGAAAAGGAAAAGAAAATTACGGCCGGTAAAAAAAAAACCGCCGGCGCCGTTGGGATGCGGGGCTTACTTTTCTTCCTCAAGCACTATCTTGTTGGTCATCCCGAACGGGAAGGACTTCACGATGTGCTTTGCCTCAAGCCGCTTGACCAGCCTGTAGGTCTTGACTGGGGAAAACCCGGTTGCGCTTGAAAGCTGCTTTTGAGTCGCCTCGCCGTCGGACTTGAGCAGCTGGTCGTAAAAGAGCTTCTCGTCGCCTGAAAGCAGCGAGGATATGACGAACTTCTTTGTCTCCTTGCGCTCGACTTTGCGCGTGTGCGTAAGGAGGGCGTAGCCGTTGTAGAGGAAGAACACGCCCATTAGGAGTATGCCCAGCCAGATTGGCGAGAGCACCTGCGACATCGGGTCTACTGCCATGTTCACAAAAAGCCGGTCTTCCCTACTGCCAGGCGGAAAGCGGGGGGACGCGTTGCCAGTCTCGTTGAAGCGTGACTCGTTGAACCGGAAGTCTCCGGGAACGGGCGACCCGAATGCAGTCGCAATTGCAGTGGTGTTGTTTCCGCTTGTCGCGATTATCCTGCCGCCTGCGTTTGGAGTCACCAAAAAGAACTCGTGCTGCCAAAGCGCTAGGTACGCAAGCACCGCGTAGGAAAGCACCAGGAACCCGCCGACAACCAAGGAGGCGTATCCGAGCGTGCGTAAATGTTTCATCTCATATCACCAACAAGGGTTATTTCAGGTTATTTCACAATACCCATATGGGTTATTACAGTTTATAACAATATGGCCAAAACGGCCGGATGTAAAAAATGGACAACAAATGCGTGCTTGAATTCGATGCAGTCGGAAAGGAGTACAGCCTAGGCGCAAGGAAGCTGCCGGTGCTGTCGAAAATAACCTTCTGCGTAAGGAAAGGCGAGTTTGTCACGGTGATGGGCCCGTCAGGAAGCGGCAAGAGCACGATGCTCCAGCTCATGGGCTGCCTTGACAAGCCCAGCGCAGGCAAGATTTACGTTGACGGAATCGACGTGTCAAAGCTGGGCTCGGACGACCTTGCAAAGGTGCGCAGCACAAAGATTGGCTTTGTGTTCCAGGCGTTCAACCTGCTGTCCAACCTTTCGGCGATACAAAACGTCGAGGTTGCGATGTCAATAGCAAACGTGCCTGCTGCAACGCGCCACGAACGGGCAGTTGAACTGCTCAAAAAAGTAGGCCTGACCGAGCGTGCTGACCACAAGCCCAACGAGCTTTCGGGAGGCGAGAAGCAGCGCGTGGCAATAGCACGCGCGCTTGCAAACGACCCCGCGTTCCTACTTGCGGACGAGCCTACTGGAAACCTTGATTCCAAGTCGGGCACTGAAGTGATGGAAATCATTTCCGGCCTTTCCAAGAACTCAGGCACCACAGTAGTGATAGTGACCCACGAGCCTGTTGTTGCAACGTACGGAAAGCGCACGATAATGCTTGGTGACGGGAGCATAAAGTCGGACGGGCCCACCAAGAAGCCTTCGACACACGACCTGAAGCTGAAGTGAAGAAGAAACAGTGATGATTCAATTGAGGTGTTTTGATATATGAATAAAGTGTTGCCGCTCTTTGCGGTGTTTATGGTGTTCTTTGCCTCTTTTTGCGCAGCAGCAAACCTGACCAGCGTGACTGTATACAAAGACTCGCCGCTTGGGATAACCAACCTGATACAATCGCCGGACAAACTGTATCCAGGTGACAGCGGAAAGCTCCAGTTCACTGTGACCAACACGGAATCCGCATACATCAACGGCGCACTCAACGTCCTGATACCGTTCGGCACGACGCGGACTGCATACAGCCTCGGCGCGATGTCGGTGGGCGCAACCAAGGAAATCACGGTAAACTTCAACGTCCCATCAACCACCAAGGCAGGGACGTATGACGCGTACATCTATGCGGTGATTGACGGCGCGAGCGCCCAGGTGGGCACGATACCGCTTACAGTCAACTCTGCCGACCTTTCAAACGCGGTGATTGCAACTGTCACAACCGACGACGTAGTAGTTGCCGGGGCCAACACCCAGATGACGGTTACGCTGCGCAACGTGGCCGGTTTCGACACGGAAAACGTGCTCGTACAGATTGGCGGAAGCATCAATTCCTCCGACGAGACTTCGGCGTACCTCCTGCCGCTTTCAAGCGACCGCGTGTACATAAGCAGCATCAAGGCAGGCGAGGAGGCCAAGGTATACTTTGACCTTGCAGTGAGCGCAAGCGCAGGCCCCGGGTACTACCCGATTACCCTGACCACCACGTACAGCGTGGACAAGGCGGTGCAGGCAAAGATAACCCAGACGTTCGCCCTCACGGTGAACGCGCCGGCATCGTTGCTTGTAACCGCGCCGGACACGACAATGTCCGCAAACTCCTCTGCAAGCATCGAATTTTCCATAGCCAACGCAGGCGGCGTGGCGGTGCGGGCAGTGAACGCAAAGGCATACTCGGACAGCTTCACGTTCGCAACTGACAACGAGTACATAGGCACGCTCAACTTGGACGACACTGCGACCGTGTCAATGACAATAACGCCGAAAAGCCAGCTTGCCGCAGGGACGTACCCGGTGACGCTCAACGTCTCGTTCAAGGACGCTGCAAACGTGGAGCGCTACCAGCTCAAGGAAGTAAACGTGGAGTACTCCGGAAGGTCAACCTCCGCATTCAGCACAAGCGGAATGCCCACCCGCACCAAATCCGGCACGATATTCGGGTTCGACTACCTGACTATCGGTATTGCGCTTGTCGTGCTTTCAGCCGGGCTGTTCTTTGGCTACAGGTACTACAACAACCGCAAGGCCGCAGCGGAGAAGGCTGCGCCGATGCACGCAATGGAAAACCGCAAGAAATAGGGGACGATGGGGTTGGGGGCGTCACCCGAAACCCCGCTCTTCCCATCAAACAAAATATATAGCGATAAGGATGTGCAATAGATGAAAACAACCGACATTGCCAGCATGGCCTTAGGCCACATGACCGGCCGAAAACTGCGCTCCTGGCTTACCGTGCTCGGCATCGTCATAGCAGTTGCCGCAATAGTCGTGATGATATCAATAGCCCTGGGGATGAACTCCCAGATAAGCTCCAGGCTTTCGGGCCTTGGAGACGACATCATCCAGGTCTCGCCGGGCTCTTCAAGCGCAAGCAGGACATCATTTTCAATGACAGCTGCAACCGGAGGTGGTGGGATGGGTGGCGGAATGGGCGGGGCGGGCGGGCCGCCTTCAAGCTTCACAAGCGGCAACACCGGAAAGAGCGTAATAACCTTCACCGAGGCCGAAAAACTCGAGGCAGTTGAAGGCGTGCTTGCAGTTGACGCGAGATTGAGCGGAAGCGGCAAGGTCACAGTCAGCGGCTATAACGCGTCCGTGTCAATAATCGGCACGGATATGGAAGCATACGACGTAGTAAACAACGCCACGATGTTTGCAGGCTCGATGCCAAGCTCAAATGACAAGACCTCGATAGTCCTCGGGTTCAACGTGTACAACCGCACGTTCTCAGGCCAGGACATGCTCTACAAGAAAATCAAGATAACCACGAACTCCGGCGACAGCTACTACTTCAAGGTCGCGGGAATCCTCAACTCAAGCTCGGGCAGCTTCACGTCCTCGGACAGCGCAATCCTGATGCCGCTTTCGGTCGCAAAGAAGTTCCTCAACCAGACAAAGAACGTCAACTCGCTCATAATCAAAGTCGAGGACGGCTATGACACGGACAACGTGTCCTCCGCAGTCAGCGCAAAGCTTGCCGAGCTTCACCGAGTGGACTCGGACAGCCTTGACTTTACCATAACAACCGCAGCTGCAATACAGTCGACGATATCAAGCGTCACCGAAACGTTGACGCTGTTCCTTGGGGGAATCGCGGCAATCTCGCTCCTTGTTGGCGCAATCGGCGTTGCGAACACGATGTTCATGAGCGTGCTGGAACGCACCAAGGAAATCGGCATACTCAAGGCGCTTGGGATGAAGGACCGCGAGATCACCCTGCTGTTCCTGTTCGAGTCCGCGCTGATTGGCTTCATGGGCGGGTTCTTCGGCCTCGTCCTGAGCCTGATAGTATCAGTAATACTGTCTGCGTTCAGCGTGTCTTCCACAATAACGCTGGAACTGATGCTGGGGGCATTGCTGTTTTCGGTGTTTGTGGGAGTGGTTTCTGGAATGATCCCGGCGCGCAATGCGGCCAAACTACAGCCCGTTGAGGCGCTGAGATACGAGTAGGAGAATACGGAAGTTGCAGGGAGTCCCTCTACCCAAAGACGCCCATGACAACCTGCAACCCGTCTCCCTGCTTTCCAAAACCGGTTACAACAACACGGGGCGGCCCATGAATAAAAGCGCTGCCGGTTAGAGTATTTGGATGAGCAGGACGGACCAAGCACACAATGCCCCGCGCCTTTGGGCAATGGACGTTCTTCGCGGAATCGCAATCGTGCTGATGGTAATCTACCACATAATCTTCGACCTGTACTACCTTGGGATAACGCGCTTTGCAATGCACGACTGGCCGCTTTTTCTTTGGCAGCGCACGATTGCAATGCTCTTTTTGGGTTTGGTCGGCGCAAGCTTGGTAATCAAGAAGCGCACATTCTTCGAGGACGCCAAGAGGGCAGGGATACTCTTTCTTTTTGCCCTGCTGATTACCGTCGCCACCTCAATCTGGCCCGGCAGGGGGATGATAGTGTGGGGCGTGCTGCACTTCATCGCGCTTTCAATCGTGCTTGGCCACTTCTTCGTGCGCTTTGGAAAGTGGAACGCGGTTGCGGGCCTTGGGGTGATTGCGCTCTGGGCGCTTACCGCAGGAAAAATCGCGGGCTCGCATTGGCTGCTTCCGCTTGGCTTTGCGCCGGCGGGCTTTTACTCCTACGACTATTACCCGCTTTTGCCGTGGTTTTCGCTCGTCCTTTTTGGCATGGCAGTTGCAAGCACGGGAGTCTTCCAAAAGCTTGACGCAAAAATCAGGATGCCCGCACTTGTTGAACCGCTCTGCTGGGCTGGGAGGCACTCGCTTGCAATCTACTTGGTGCACCAGCCGATAATCCTTGCTTTGATATTCCTTGCAAGGCCATCCTGACAGCCGCCAGCAATTGCCAAGTTGTTTCAGGCAAGCTATATAGGTGATTTCAGATACAATTACTGGTGGGTGAAACCATGAAAATCACTAAAGACCACGTCGTTTACTCGGTTTGCGCAATACTCGCCCTCGCAGGCATCGTATTCATATACCTGGGCCTTACGCAGGGAAGCCATGCCGCAGCCGCGACAAACTCATCAGTCTCAAGGCAGATGGGCATGATGGTACGCACGATACGCTAAGTCAAGCCCGCCAGACGATTTTTTTCCTTTTTTACCTCTAGCCTGTTGCTTTAGGCTCAAAACCACCCAGTAATTACAGCTTATTTCAGGCAACCCATATTGGTCATTTCACGCATAATTGTTACAAGGTGAAACATCCAAATTATGGAAATCAACGAATCCCTTGTAAACAAAGTATGTGCGCTCCTATTGATTGCGGGAATCGCACTCATAGCATATGGCTTTTTCTTTGGCAGTTCAACACAGGCGTCATTTTCAGGCGCTTCTGCCACTGCAAGGACAGGCAGCTCGGCACTGGCAACCGCGTCAGCCTCGTCCGACATGCCTTCGGACTTCACCCCGCCTTCGGACATGGGCAGCGGGATGATGCCTCCGGGCTAATTGGTGAAAGTAGGATATGACTGACTCCGACACTTTGAAGCTCTTTTGCTTTGTACTTGCGCTGGTCATAGTGGCGCTGGTATCAATGGGCTGCGTTGAGCAGAAAAGCCAGTCCCAAGATTCCACGCCCCAAGTAATTTACGATGGACAGGAAAGCCCGGCTGGAAGTTCTGATACGACCCCTTCGCCTTCGGTTGCTGCCACTAGCCAGCCGGGCGCCTGGACCCAACAGGAAAACACTACCCGGAATTTTGGCAACCGCACGGACATGCAGCAGGCGGCAATCGAGGCCTGCACCGGAAAGGCTGCAGGGGACTCGTGCACGCTTTCGTTTGGGAATGGGGACTTTACAGGCGGCCGGCAGGGCGGAATGCCGCCTAACATGAACGGTTCGGTTCCAACAGGGCCAATGGGCAACGCGACGATGCCTTCGGGAAGCCCACAGGGCGGCACGATGCAGCAGCCAACTGGCACGTGCGAGGCTTTGGATGGCACCAGCACGCTTTCTTGCACGATGCAAAGGCCCACAGTGGGAGGTTGAAGGGATTATGGATTTTGTGAAAAATGTTTCGGGCAGGATAGGCAACAGGCTTGGCAGCCACAAACCGCTTGCTGTTGCGCTGCTTCTGGTGGCGCTGACTGTGCTCTCGGTCGGGTTGGTGTCAACCGCGCTGCTTTCCGGCCATTCTGCAAGGGGTGCGACGTTCGGACCCGGAATGCACCACCGCGGTGGCGGTCCTATGGCCGGGATGCAGTTTGCAGGCGACTGCCCGATGCAGGGGATGCCGCAAAAAGGCAGGGACGCGATGCCTCCACGGCTTGGGAGACAGGGCTTTGCGCAGGGACAGGAGTTCGTGGCAGGCCAGGAATATGGCCAAATGCCTCCGCAGGCGTCGGACAACCAGACGATGACCCAAATGCCGTTCGGGCGGGCTGCACAGCAGGGTTGAACCGGCTGAAAAACTAGCTCGCTCTTTTCGTTATTTTTTGTTTTCCTTTCCGCTTTCTCTTTTCCATCTCTTCCTCAAGCTTTTTTGGAAAACCGGGGTGGCAGTTGCAGTTTGCGTTGTGCTGCGTGTGCCACACTACTCTCTGTTCGAAAGTGGCGTTCTTGGGCATCCGGTTTGCCTTGTGCCAATCCGCGTTTATTGCCATAAAGCTGTTCCCACCTACTTTCTTATCGAATCGTACCAATCCATGTCAAACCCAATGCTTGCGCAGTAAGAAACCGAGTGGCAGCTCAGCGAACTGCACTCTTTGCAGGGTGGGCACACTGAACAGCCGGTGACGTTCCTGCACGAGTTGACGGAACGCGAAGTGCAAATCGCCGGGTCCGCAACGCCAACAGGCATCACCGCAGATAAGGGCGGGGTCACCGAAACCGCGGCGACTCCGGATGATGAAGTCCCAGCCGAACCCGATGTGGCGCCGGATGACGAAGCCCCTGGCCTAGTTGTTGGGCAGGGTGCGAACTCACAGTTCTTGGAGGGCATCCGGCCTACCGCGCTGCCATCCGGGCAAATCTTCGCATCCATTGTACAGAAAACGTCCTCAGTCTTGTTGGTCTGCTTGACTACAGTGCACTTTTCGAACTCGCAGTTTGGGCCTGTCCTTCCGACATACGAGCCGTCGGGGCAAATCTTCGCCTCAAGGGTGCACGCGACGGGGCTGGAATTCTGGCTGCCGTAAGTGCCGGCAAACAAAAGCACGCACGCAACCACTATTGTGGTGATGCCTGCGGCAATCGCAACGTAAGCGTACTTGGTAGAATCTTCGGACTTTTTCATAAGGGACACCTTGCAAAAGTTTCGGATGATAAAGAAACTGCGCCGGGTTAAAATAACCGCTTTTTTTAGTCGGCCGACGCCGGCGTTTGGGGGCGGGATGCAATTATAAGTTTTCACGGAGTTATTTTCGTTGGGTAGAGGGTAATTGTTTTTAGGCAACCGAAGGTTTTCGCTGTCAATATTGCTGGTTTTTTTCTTCACGATTAGCTTGGCGCAGGCCGCAACTTGCCCTGAGGGGACCGATGGCGGTTCCTGCACGGTTTGCGGCGGAGTTGCCTGCATGAACGAGTACAACGCCACCATCTGCAAGGGCCAGTATTACCCGGACTACGACAGCTACTTCATGTGGGTCAGCAGCTCCGACACCGGCTGCAAGTGCCACTGCCCGTACTCGCTTTACTTGGAAGCAACCGGCTACGCGTGCAAGGGCACGACTTGCCCGGACAGGTGCAACGGCGGTTACTTGGAAACCGGCGGGGTTTGCGACATCGGCTCTGGCGCGTGCACTTACACAAAGACGTACTGCAGCCTTGGCTGTGACTCAACTGCGCTTGCGTGCATAAAGCCGGCTGACCTTTGCGCCGGAAAGGCCTGCGACAACATTTGCGACTATGGAAGCACGCTCAAGACCAGCGGAAAGTGCGAGCCCTCAACAGGCGAGTGCGCGTACGGCAACACATTAAACTGCCCCTTTGGCTGTGATGCTGACAGCGCAAAGAAGGGCACCTGCAAAGAAGAGGACAAGTGCACCTCAGTCACCTGCAAAGACAAGTGCATCGACGACGATTACCTTGGCTTGGGCGATGGCGCAACGTGTGACAAGTACTCAGGCGAGTGCGACTATTCAGGCTCGAAGAAGAAATGCGCCTATGGCTGCGACCGCGAAAAGGACGCCTGCAAGGAGCCTGAAATCTGCGACAATGAAAAGGATGACGACGCTGACGGGTACACCGACTGCGAAGACACTGACTGCAAGGACAACATTGACTGTGCTTGCAAGAAGATGGAAGGTTCAAGCTTCAAGACAACAGGGTACTCCGAAAAGCCGTCCTCAAAGATTCTCAACATAATATTTGTGGGAAGGGGCTACGACGCAATCTACCCCAAGGCGGACACGCGCGAGGCGCGCTTTTTGGGCAACGTGCGCACCGCAACTACCGCGCTCTTTGACACCGTGCCATTTTCTTCCGAACGCTCCCGCATAGCAGTCTACGCGACAATGGTGCCCGCAAAGGACGCCAAGAGGGACGGGATAGTGCGCGCAATCGCATCCGCACGCTGCAACGCGCCGGCAAACGCACAATACATAATCTACGACCCGATTGGCTCGGCAACTGACTGCGGCCACGCGGACATTTGCGGGAATATGGCAACGGTTTACACCAGCTGCGACGTCGCAACCACCACTCTGCACGAGTTTGGCCACTCCTTTGGGTGCCTGTGGGACGAATACACTTACGGCTCGGACTGGAACCCGATGAACTGGCTTTCGGCAGCCGAATTCAAGTACATGTACCGCGCCCGCAACTGCTACGACGCTATGAGCGAAAATGGGTGCAAGGAAAACTTCAACGTCGACAAGTGCTGGCAAGGGTGCACAGCCGCATCGTGGTACCGCACCTCGCCATACTCAGTAATGTGGGACCAGCAGACCTACCAGAGGCTGGTAGTGGACCCGCTTTCGGGATGGTCGGAAAAGCCGGATGCACAGGGCCGAATCACGATACCCAACTACTACAACTCGCAGTCAACATACGCAATAAACCAGAGGTTTGAAGGGTTCCAATGAAAAACGCATTCCTTGCACTGCTTGTTGCGATTTTTGCAAGCTTCAGCGGTGCATCCTACTTGGTCGAGCTCACCTACTCCAATGGTCTTGTCACCCAGACTGGCGTGTACTACACGAACGCCGAAGCATCCTCGCCCGGCGGCAACTTCTCATACTCAATCGCAGGGGCTACCGGCGGCTTGGACTTTCCTGAAATTGTAATGCACGATGCCAACAACTCGCAAGGCGAAGTTTCCGGCTACCAGTTTATGACAAAGAAAACCGAGTCAACTGCATACATAGTAGTCCCCGACTCTGCGATTTCATCTTCCGGCACTGCCGAAAACCTGAAAGTCTTGAACGGCACGCAAGTCCTTTTGGACGAGCCACTGAAGACGCCGACAAGATTGGTGCCAAGCGCTGTTTCGCAGGCAAGTCAGACTACCGGTTCATCAACTGCAACAACCACGCCCGGCACGGTTTCAAACAAAGACGACGGCGCAGGGTTTGACCTCTTTATCGGCCTAATACTTGGCGCAATCGCAATAGTTGCGGTGCTTGTTTTCCTCAAGAAAAAGGCAAAGAAATAATCAGTTCGAGAGTGCCGGTGAACAGCCTAGCGCGCGCAGCGGAAACCTTGCAATGCCCTGTAGCGTCCCGAAGCGTCGTTCAGGTACAGCGTCCATACTCCGGTGCCTAAACCATTCTGCCAGCTCCCCCCTCTCAGGAACGCGTGGATGGTGTCGTTGTACACGTACGCCGAGCCATTGAGGTTCAAAGCCAAGCCCGGAGTCAGGTAAATCTGCCCGACGCCGCTGTTGGCGGACAGGTTGATGCGGGAGTAATTCAAGGCATTGAAGTTGGTTATGTTCGTGTAATCCACCACGGCGTACTCCGTAATCGTCCCGTTGGTAGGCATCTGGCCGCCCGTAATCCCTTGGGGGTCACTGCTGCACTCGGGCAAAGCGCGTGGCGTTTCCGGTTACGATTCTTTCGTCGTTTGCCAGGGCGACGCAGGCAAAAGGTGCTTTCGGGCCCTTCGCGTTTTTGCCTGAAAGATTAACGGAAAGTTTACAGCAAAGCGGAAACCCGGTCACCCAAGGCTTAAGACGCTAACCTCGCAGGAAGCTTACGGAAGACAACACCACAAGAGATATAACTTATCATATAACATAATTATCATATAAATCTACTATATGATAGATTTCTGTGGTGTTTGTATGGCGCAAGGGCATTGGATGGAAAGCGAGACTCTTCGGGTGGGAAAGCGCATAGCGGAGCTTTTCCCGGGGGTGCAGATAGCCGTGTGGGACATTTCCGTGTTCTTCAAGGCATTCCAGGACGAAAGACGCAATATCGTGTTCATCCAGGCGGAAAGGGACGCGCTTGAACCCATACTCCACGCTGCTGCTATGGACAAGTTGTTCAGGAACTACCAGTTTTACCTTGGGGAGCGCAAGCCGGTATCAGTCAACGACAACTGGACGCAGGCCAAAAGCGGGGAACCCCGCAACACGGTGGTAATATTGGAGGGCCATAACTTCATCGAACCCACGCGCCTTCCGGAATGGCCGGAGAACCTGGTCACGCTGCCGTTGGAATACCGGGCGTCCGAGATAGTGACGCACGCCCTGCGGGGCCAGCTGCCCATAACGCCGGAGGAGGCGGTGGATGCCTTGGCGTGGCTGATGCAGCACAGGGAAGAGACTGACATAGACATAGAACTGGCCGTGCTTCGGACGTATGCACAACGCAACTATCAGGGGTGGCTGGTGGACTACGTGTGGTACCAGCTGAACAGGGGCAAGCCTGCACCCGCGCCGGAAAGGCGTGCAAACATCACGGTAATGAAGGCGGAAAATATCCTTGGGGAAAAATACCGCGAAAACGGTGCGCGCGTAGCCCGCGCAATCTCCCAAGTCGAAGAACTGGCGCGCGGGAAAGCGGTATGAACAGGGAGTTCCGGAAGCGCCACGACCAGGTCCTCGAGACTTTGCGCCTGCTTACTGCGCAGGCGGAAAAACAGGGGGAAGCAGTCGTCTTTGTGGGGGGTAGCGCGTTGCAGGCCGCCCTTCCGAAGCCCTTGCGCTTGTCCATAGACTTGGACATAGGATATGCGGGCGAACCCGAAGGCTTGGTCTTTTCGCTGAAGCCGGAATACGAGATAACTGACAATGGCGTGTCCGCAATCTTCCACTACTACCGCACGGACCCTTTTTCTCTGGTTCGGAAGGCTTTTCGCCCATTTTACGTGACATGAATCATTACCTAAAACATGTTCAATTCCATAGGACCATAAGGTGCTTTCGGATCTGGTTTCCGCTGGGTTCAAAGCGAATCACCTCATCAAAACGGCCAATCAACAACATTATATAGTGGTGTTTGCTTAACAAGTATGTTATCTAAACTTCATATAATAGTGTTGTTTCTATGGCTTTCTATACTAGCAATGCTGGTCGCGTCTACAATATCTTGTTAGAAAGGTATAGCACGACTAAAAACAAAGTGATTTCTACTGAACATATCCGAGACGCCTGCAAGTTTCTCAAGTTAGAAGACAAGATAGTCCTGCCGAGCATTATCCGCGCGGGAGTGATCAAGCCGGTCATATTCAAGGGAATATACTATGTCTTGGATAGGGAGGAACGAGACCTTGAAAAGATAAAGGCGGATCCTCTTGAAACGATTGCAAGGGCGTGCAACATCAGGCTGGGCGAGACGTGGTATTTCGGCCTGGCGACTGCGCTGAAGCTTTCGGGGGACTGGGAACAGCAGACCCAGACACTAGTCACAATAATATCCAAAAAGAGGGTGCAGAGGGCTAAGACGAGCTTTGCAGGAATGTCAGTGGAGTTCAAGCAGCTTTCAAGCGTGCCTTTCGGCGAGCAGGTGCAGAAAAGCGGCGCAATAAGGTATAGCAAGCCTGCAAGGACCGTCTTGGACTACTTCTATTTCAGCGCGCGTAACCGCGAATCCAAGGAGTACGCACGGATAGTCATGGGAAGAGTATTGGAAAAAAACCAGGATAGGGATAAGATTCTGGATGCTGCCGCAAAGCTTGCGGAAAAATACCCTGGGCTATACCAACAATTCCTGAAAACGTACGTTGAGAAGCGAGTGGCATGAAGTACGACCCAAAGACTGTGAGGAAGTTTTCAGAGTCGCTTGCCGCAGGCAACAAGCAAGGCCTTTCGCTTCCCCTTGTCGACAAGGACGTCTGGATTACTTACATGCTCCGCGAGATTTACGCGTTGCCTGAGGGGAAGCACTTGGCGTTCAAGGGCGGCACTTGCCTTGTCAAGGCGTACTATGGTTACTACCGCTTCAGCGAGGATGTTGACCTGACGTGGGTGGGCGGAAAAATCAAGGAGCACGATTTCCGCAGGAACGTTGTGGAGCAGGTAATGGACTCGCTTGGCCTTGAATGGTACAAGGATGAAAAGGTGAAGACGGGAATAGCAGGGACGCAAAGCGGGAAAGTCATGAACTACTTTTTCCTTTCACCTGAGCCTAAAGCGCAGTCAAGCAAGCTTAAGATGACCGTGGCGTTCAAAGAAACGCTGAAGTTCCCGCTGGAGGAAATCAGGCTGAAGACCGTCACCTCGAACAAGAGGCGCCTGGAGTTGCAGGCACTCTACGGTGATGCCGCAAAGGACTATTTCGACTCAGCAACGGCACAGTGTTATTCAATCCGGGAAATCGCCTGCGAAAAAATCCGGGCGATACTTACGCGCAAGGCACAGCTTGTAAGGTCGCGCGACATAGTAGACCTATATCATATCTCGGGGCGCTTGGGCGGGTTGGAAAAAGCCGCCCCGCCAAGTGCTGCAAAAACCAAGCTTTCTTCCGTCTTGTCAATACCCGCGTACGCAAAGGAGTATAGCCGTACGACTGCAAACTTGCATGAGCACCTGCAACAACTCGCACGACAGTCCGGACAAGACCCGGTGTTCATCAAAAGGCCAGAGTTGACCAAGTTGAGCGCGTTTGCAGAAGAGTTGGAAGAATACATTTCGAAAAACGTGCTGGTCACGGCAGTTGGAAAACAGCGAATCTGAGTTTTTGAAAAAGAAGTGGGGCTACTGAGATTCGAACTCAGGTCACTTGGCCCCCAGCCAAGTAGGATGCCAGGCTACCCCATAGCCCCAACTAGAAGTTGGATAAAATCTGCCCGGCTTTGTCCGAAATTCTTATTCGGATTTGAAAGAAAATAGTGTGCGTAAAAGGCTTTAAGGCTGGCGGCTGGATGCGGAAAGCAAAAAGCCCTTCAGTCGTGGATGAAGCTGGTGCGTATCTCGCGGCTAGGGAGCTTCTCCTCGACTAGGGGGGTCTGGCGCTTGAGCCCGTCTTTGTACCGCTGCCAGTTAGCCTTCCAAGCCTCGGGGTCCTTCGCGCCGTAGCGCAGCTTCTCGAAGAGAGCCTTCAGGCTGGAGCCTGTTTTTTGGACGCGCGCCTTTGCCCGGGCTTTCATACCTGCCCATAGGTAGTGCGTATCTATTGCCATTGATTGCCTCGACTAACTAGTGCTGCAAAAGCAACTTAAAGTTGAACCCGGTTTAAAAGGGGTTTTTAGCAATGGGAAAACCGCGGGCGGCTGTTTTTTCCATTGCCGTGGCAAGCAGTTACCCGTAGCCCATCAACTTCCTGTGAGCGATGGCGTGGATTGAGTTGGATGCGACCATGAAGCTGTAGAGGTCCGCAAGGTTTTGGGACGCCTTGCGGTAGTCTTTGGCATTTAGCTGCCGGAGTATTTTGGGCGCAATCTCAACTACGCCGTCGTGGAACTCCGGTGCAACGTAAGACTTAGGTTTTTCGAGCGTTTTGAGCGCCTCAAGCTGGGCTATGAGTGGTTTGAGTTGTTCGGGCGTTGCCGCATTGAAATTCACGTGGGAGCCGACCCATTTGGCTATCTCCTTCTTGGGCGCCACGTGCTTTCGCATCTTTATCTCCAAGTCAGCGACCCTAGCGCCGTGCTGGGTTCTCCAATCAAGTTGTGCCAGAGGGCGTTTACCCTGCTCCATGTTTTCCAAACCTTCCTTTGAGTGATGAGATTATCCTGTTGATTATTGGGGCTGCGGGCTTTTTAGGTTCTGCGGCGGTTTGCGCCTGAGCCGCCGCTTTTTTGGGCCCCGCAGGTTTTGCCCTCTGCGCGACAAGGGCCTTGCGGCCGGCGTAATAGCCCAGGATGCGCGTTTCTTTCTTGGGCAGGTCTTTTTCCTCGTCGCGGATGCGCCTTGCAAAGGCGTTGATTGCGTCGAAGCGCTCCGCTTCGGGTTTTTGGTGCCATAGGGCGTTTGCGTACGCAACGGCCTCGCGCTCGCGCATGTCGGGCGGCGCGTACTCCTGCGACCCGTCCTCGCCAAACGCGTTTATCACGTCAATGTAGCAGGAAAATGGCGATGGGTGCTTTTTCATGCGCGCCAAAAGCTCCTTTGAGATGGGAAGCCCCACCCAGCTCATCTCGGCTTCGTTCCGGGCCTTGCCGATGTTGCGGGTGTAGGCGCGGATTGCGCTGTCGCGAATCTCTTCCTGTGTAAGCCTGCCTTCTGGACCCATAAAACAAAACCCAACTCGTGTTTTGGCGGATAGAAAGTAGATGAAGGGAAATTATTTAACCTACACAAAAAAGCGGTTCTCACACCACCGGAAGGGCAGTCGCCGAAAAATTATAAACCAACGGGAACCCCAAGTAATATGGGCGGGCTGGAAGGCTTGCCTGGGTGGCGGAAACCTTCTCTTAGGCGAAACCGCATCCCTACTTATTTTAGAACGTCTGTCGTCATTTCGGGAATTCCACCAAGCCGTACCCGTCAACTTTCCCTCGATGATTACGGAACCTCTGCGCTATGATGTCGAAGTACTCCCGTTCGGATTTGTTGTACAACTTGTGCACTGCGTAGCACGCAAAGTCGGCAATCTCAAGCGGCAGCTTTTCGGAAGGGCCTGAAAACTCCGGCCGGTCAACACGGGAGCACGCGCCACCATATTTTGTCCCCATTGCAAGGAACGCGTCAAGCTTTTGCCGGTAAAGCTTATCCAGGCCAGGCCCCCTGCTTTCCAAAACAGTCCTGCCCTGCTCTTCGCCTGCCTCTTCCAGAAACTTGTTGTACCGGTCACAACAGTAAAGCCATGCGAGAAGGTACGGGTCCTGCACCGTTGCTGATGAATACCTTGCGACCAGCTTGGGTTTGCTTATCGCGGTTACTATGAGGGTTACGGGCAGCGTGTTGAACAGGTGGAAGAACTTCGTTCCGACGGACTTTAGGCGGCCAAGCGGCATTGACGAGAACGCTCCCCGCGCGTTGAAAAGTTCGGACGCGTGCATCGAAAAACCGGATGGCTCGAACTCTGGAAAGTGCTCCCGCTTGAAATCGGTTATCCTCCGGCAGACGTGGCCGTAGTCGCTGTCGGACACCACCGCCCCGCCAAGTATGAAATAAGGGGAACTTACCTGAATCTTGTCAAGGCGGGTTATCCCGCTTTCGTCGATGTAAAAATATCGCATGGAGTCAGGTTTGCATGGCAGGATATATTTTCAGTCCCAGACCGCATTTCCGGTGATTTACCCAAACCAAACCGCTTGAAAAGTCTGGAACCTCAAATACAAACCGGTTGCTTTGAAAAAGAAGTATGCGTTGTGCTAAGGGGCATCAAATAACAAAATAAGGAAAGAAAAAAAGAGGTTTACCCGTTCCCAACTAGAAGCGCGGGTAAGGCAGGATTTCGTCCATCAGGGGGCGCTGTGCAAGGAGCATTCTCCTGCAGCAGTAGCGGTTGATGCCAAGCTCGTTTAGGACCTTGGCCGCATCCTCTCCCTTCTCGACGCGCGAGGTGTATTCGTCCTGCAGGTCGGAGACGGGTTTTCCGCAAGTAAAGCAGCGTACTGGTACTAGCATCTCAACTCACCTGTATGACTTGGTAAACCTTGCGCGGGCTTTGGGTCCCTTGAACTTCTTGGGCTCGACGCGCCGCGAGTCCTCGACTATGAGGGAGCGGTCTGCCTTGAGCATTGTAGCGCGGAGCGCATCGTCCTTTGCGTATTCCAAGATTGCGCGCGCGATTGCGGTGCGGATGGCCTGAGCCTGCCCGCCTGAGCCGCCTCCAAGCACGGAGACGCGGATGTCGATGGTGTTGTGTGCAGGGTAGTAGTCAAGCGGCTCCAAAATCACCATTCGCAGCTGCGCGTTGGTGATGGTCGAAACGTGGGCCTTGTTGATGAACACGTTGCCTGAACCGGGAGTGACCACTGCGCGTGCAATGGACTCCTTGCGCTTTCCGCGCGCGTTGGGGAGTGCAGCCTTCTTTGTGCGGCTGTGCTTTTTCTTGGTAAGATTGTCCGAACTCATTTGTTCCACCCGAGTGCGCGGCAGATTGCCATCAACGTGATGCCCTCTGACGGTTCCTTAGTAAATTTCTCGGCCTTTCCTGCGAATTTTTCAGGAGTGCCTATGTGCGCCATTGTGCGTGAGAGTGCCTCCTGCGAGCGCGAGGTGCGCTTGGGAAGCATTCCCCGGAGTATGACCTTGAACAGGTAGTCCGGCCTGCGCGGCCACTTGGCTGCGTGCTCGGGGTTTGCCTTCTGCGTCATGTGCCTGCGGCCGGCGTACTTTGCCACGATCTTTTCGGGGTTGCCGGTGATTACACACAGGTCGATGTTGACGATGTCGGTTGTTGCGCCGCCGAGGGCCTGCTTTGCCACGCGGGCGCACAAGCGTCCGACTGGCGCTCCGGTTGCGTCGATTACTGACGCAGCGGGCTTTGCGGGTTTCTTTTCCTGTTTCAAATTCAATGCACCTTTTGGGTAAGTATCTTCAAATGAGAATCTTGATTTTTGCGGGCTCCACCTTGGCCTTCAAAAGCTCGGAGAGCGGGTGCGCCTTTCCGCCGGCCTTCTCGATTTTTGCCTTTGAGGCTGCGGAGTATGAGAGCGCGTACACGTTCACCTTCTTGGTGAGCGTGCCAAGCGAGAGCACTTTTGCGGGGATTGCAACTACGTCCCCCTCGGAGGCGTACTTGGAGAGCTTGGTCAGGTTGACCCCGTCTTTTTTGCGCGAGGGCTTGAGCAAAAGCTCGGAGATCCTCGCCCAGACTTGCTTTTTGGAGGACTTTGACTGCTTGTTGAATGAAACCACGAGTTGCTGTAAAACCGGGTTATCAGGTCCGCTTATCATACTTCAATCACCGTAAGAGAAAATGCAGGGGCTGGGATTTGTCCAAACAGGAAGGAATTTCCCTCGAGTTTTTTGAACCCAGGCACTCCTAAGAGACAAGAACCTCAATCTTGCGCATTTGGCCAAAACAATACCCAACGTATCTTGCGGCCATCTTGTGCCACGCAAAAGCGCGGTTGAGGATGATGCCGTTCACGGATTTTTGGGCTAATTGGTTTTTTTGACCAGGCTCTGCCACCCCTGCTTTGAAATCACCTATTCTCCAAATTCCTAATTTTTTCCAGCGCGAAAGAATCACTCCCTTCGAACTGGATTTCCTTTTCCCGGCTTTTTTGGCCGGACACTATCATGACTTTGCAACCAAGCGCCTTTTCCAGCACTTGCGTTGCCCTTTTGTTTGCCTTGCCGTCTTCAGGCGGGCAGGATACTTTGACGCAAACAACCCCGTTTCGAAGAAACGCTTCGTCGGCCTTGGCGTTTGGCGTCACTTTTATCCTCATTTCATTTCCTTGGAAAGCTCCAAGAGCTTTGACTTTACAAGCTCAACTGCGCGCTCGAACTGCTTTGCGGCAGGGATGTTGTTGTACGACTCGACGTAGAACAGGAACTCGTCGTCTTTGCACTCGACTTTGTACACGTCGCTTCCAACCTGGATGTGCTCCAAGTTGAAGTCGCACAGCTCGGGGTGCTTCTTTGCAAACTCCTCGGGCTTTTCCTTGGTCTCCGGGTAAGTCTGGACGATGTCGTCGTCTGCGACCTTCTTTGCAGAAGTAAGCTCGACAAGCTGCGCGTACGATGCGTGCGCGCTCTGGAACTTGGCGTGGATCTTGGAAGTGCCAAGCACCGCAACAGCCTCAAGCCTTAGCTTCTGGTCAAGGCCAAGCACTGCGATTGGTATGTTCTGTGCAAAAACGCGGATCTTCTCGTCAGCGGTCTTCAAGTCGCGCGAGTAAACCGTGCACGGGCCTTCCGCCATCAGCGAGAACTCGACCTGGGCGTCCGGCGCCATGCTCTCCTCGTAACAGAGGGGCACGAGGCCGAGCCTGTGGGCGACGTACTCGTTGAAGAGCGCGGAGTTGTTCTCGTAGACTGTGACGTCCTCGATTGCGAAGGCCTCAAGCTGGGAGATGATTGCGCGGCGAATAGCGTTGAGCATCGCCGTGCCTTCCGAGCCGGTCTTCGTAATGAGAAATGACGCCTTGGAAGGCGTGCTTTCAAGCGAAGTGATTTGCATTCTTCTCAACTCCAGCTTATACCCTGCGTCCTCTCTTTCCGCCCGGCCGCTTTGTGGTGTCGGTTGGCAGTGGAGTGACGTCCTCAATCTTGCCTATCTTCAGGCCAGAACGTGAAAGCGCACGGATTGCCGCCTGCGCGCCCGAACCCGGGGTCTTGCTTCCGTGGCCGCCTGGCGCGCGCACGCGAACGTGTATCGCAAGAAGGCCGCGCTCCTTGGCCTTGTCTGCAGCGCGGATTGCCGCCTGCATCGCAGCGTAGGGGCCGCCCTCTTCGCGGTCGTTCTTGACTACCATACCACCGCTTCCGATGGCGATTGTCTCAGCACCGGATAGGTCGGTGATGGTTATGATTGTGTCGTTTTTGGATGAGTAGATGTGCGCAATCCCCCACTTTGCGTCTGGGGGAAGGGGCTGGCGCACGAATGCGGGCCTTGCAAACCCCGGCCTTCCGAACGGCCTCTGCTGCTGGTGGCCCTCGGCAGGTGCGGATGCAACTGCGGGTGCCGCTACGGGCGCGGGCTTGGGCAGCTCTACATTGGCTGCGCTTGCAAGCGTGTTCGCGTGGGTAGTGTGGGTGGTGTGCCTTGCGTGTGTGCGCGGCTTCTCGGTTGTTTTTGGTGCAGTAGTGTCAGTAGTCATGTGTAATCAACCCTGTTGCGCTGCAGCCTTCTCCTCGACGGTTACAGCCTCAACTTTTTGGTGCACTGCTGCGGCCTTTGCTGCCGGCTTCTCTGCGGGCTTTTCCGCAACTGGCGCTGCGGATGCAAAGAGCGGCTTCCCGTTCCAGTCTACCTGGTGCTCCTCCTCGAAATTGACGAGGTAGGACGGTGCGCTTACCACTTGGTGCTCTATTGAAACGTGTCCGTGGGTGATGTATTGCCTTGCCATCTTGGCGGTCTTTGCCATGCGCTTGCGCACGACAATGGTCTCAAGCCTGCGCTCGAGGATGTCGCGCGTCTGCAGCGAAAGAATGTCGTCAAGGGTGACTTCGGGCTTCTTGATGAGGAAGGTCTTTACCCTCTTGATGAGCCGGCTTGCGCGCGCCTCGGGGTCTGCGCCCTTGGATGAGAGCAGCCTGCGTGCCTCGCGGCGGATCTTGCGGAGGATGGTCTGCATTCTCCACAGCTCGCGCGAGTTCTTCAAGCCATACTCTTCCTTGAGCTTGGTCTCAGTCTCGATGCGGTCCTTGTCCCAAAGGCGCATGGGCCGCTCGTAAAGCTTCCGTAGTCTCTTCTTCGATCCCATCAAAATCACTTCTTGTCCTTGCTCTTATCCTGCGCCGAAGACGCTGCTGCGGTCTTCTGCTGCTTGAGCGCCTTCTTGAGCACTCCCACTGAGCTTCCAGTGCGTCCGGTAGTCCTTGAGTGCTGGCCGCGTACGCGCTGTCCCATTGTGTGCCTCCAGCCGCGCCATGTGCGGGTGTCCTTTTCGAACTGCACGTCCTGGCGGGTTGCGAACATCAAGTCGTTGCCGATGAGGTGCCTTGCGGCGCCGGTCTCGGTGTCAACGGGGCGGTTCATAAGGTGCTTGCGTGAAAGGTGCTTCTCTACGACCTTGAGCAAGTCCTCAATCCGGTTTATCTCGTCGTCAGTAAGGTTGCCGACGACTTTCTTCGAGTCAATCTTGAGCTCTTTTGTGATTATGCGTGCGATGTTCTTTGCGGTGTTGTGGCCTATGCCCTTGATGCCGTCAAGCCCGCGCTCCAAGGTAAGCTCCCCGCGCAACTCCTTTCCTGCAAGACGGATGATTCCACGGAAGTCCTTCCCGTAGTCCTTCTTGGGAACAGTCGCCTGGGGCATACCCGGCCTGCCTGGTTTTGCTGTGGCGGGCTTTGGAGCCGCTGCCTTTGGTTGAACATCTGCCATTTCGTTAGCACCTTTTTAAGAATAAAACGCCGGGACTGAGATTGTCGCCAACGCGTTTCCAATCGTGAAAACCGCGGTTGTTTCGAACTCAGGAGGACTTGCGTCCACAAGCTTTCCGGAATCGGACGACAGCCCGTAGGGCTCAAACAAGAAGTCCGTTATTGATTCCAGGCTTGCGCATTAACCACTCTGCCATCCCGGCAATAAAACCAAAAAGTGCATCTCTGATTTTATTAGCCTTTTGCAACGACGTGCATAGGGCAGGTGCAACTTGCATCCTGACTCGTCGGCAATCCTGCCGAAAAGCGGAAGATAATAGTGGCAAAGAAGATTTAAAAAGGGTGGGAAAGAAAAAGCACGCGTTCTGAGAGGCAAACCCGGCTTTTAAACGCAAAAAATCACAGTAAGTACATACAATAACGCAAAATACGGTGAACCGAAAAATGCCAAACGCAGAACATCTTTCAGGGTTGCGCAACAAGACGCCAAGGCAGCTCCTTGTGGACAACATAGCAAGGGACGTGGTATTGCTGCACAGGCACGAAAGGGAGAACGGACAGGCCCTTGCAGAGGAGAAGCACCCGGACTTTTACTTTGCAAACTCCAAGGCAGGAGTCATCTCAAGGCGGCTGTGCGAAAACATCCAGAAGGCGTTCCCAAAAAAGGCGCACGCAACGGATGCCGCGTCGAGGCTTCTTGACAAGTACTCCAAGGCCGCGGAAGCCTACGGCCGCAACGCCAAAAGATCCAAGCCGGAAGGATTGGCAAGCATGAGCTATGGGGATAGGGCGAAGGTCGTGGAGGCTAACCGGAAGGATTTCGAAAGGAGGATACTGCGCAACAGGATGCTTGAAGAAGCGGCAAACCTTACTGGCCGGATTCCTGGCAAGGACGCCAACCCCAGCCTGTTGGCGAAGATGCACGCAGGAATAGGCAGCAGGTTGCTGAACGCCGCGTCATACACCCACTACCTGGGCGACGGCGGCACCGGGCAGGTCCCCACTATGGAGGAACTGATGCGCAAGGCCAAGTACCACGAAAGCAAGGGCAACGCATTTACAAAACAGGTACTCAGGGAAAAACAGGAGAAGATGCGCGGCAGGAAAAACTAGCCTGTGCGTATCACGCGCTCCAAGTCAAACACAACTGCGCCGTCTGCTGCTTTTTTTATTTCATCAGAGTCCATCAGCGATTTTGCGATGGCCAAAAGGGCGCCGTCTTTGTTGTAGAGCCCGACTAGGCAGTCCTTTGAAATTGACTTGTCGACGGATTCCGCGTCCTGTTTCTTTGCGTTTATTCCGCGCACTATTGCGGGAATGTAAGAGTCTTTCACAACGACTTTGGGAAACACCGCAAGCTCCTCAATCGGCCGGATGACCTTTCGAAGCTGCGTGTCGTCGCCTTTTTCCTTGTAAAGCCAGTAGTAGTCCGAGAGCTGCTGGAGGGCGATTGCCTTGCCCTCGGTCACTCCCATCGCCTTGGTCCTGCGAAGCTCAAGCATCTCGCCGCCGCTTCCAAGCACGCGGCCTGCATCCACGCACAACTTGCGTATGTAAGTGCCTGCTTCGCAGTCGCACTCAAAGAGCACACGCCTTCCTTCGACTTCGAGAATGTTTAGCGAGTAGATTTCGCGCACGCGCAGCTTTCGCGCAACCGCGCTTGCAAGGGGGGGCGTCTGGTAGATTTTTCCCCTGAAGTTTTCGAACGCGGCCTCGACTTCCTTTTTGGTGTGCGGCTTTCCGGTCTGCATCACGCACACGTACGACTTGTCCTTTTCCAAAAGGTAGGACGCGACTTTGCAAGACGAGTTGAGGAGGATTACGAGGACTCCCGAAACGTTCGGGTCAAGGGTGCCGGTGTGGCCCGCCTTTTTGACTTCAAGTATTTTGGAAGCGTATGCCGAGGCTTCGTGCGAGGACGGGCCTGCAGGCTTGTCAAGCACGAGGAAGCCATACTCCAAGAGTTCGTTGGTCGTGTGTTTCATTTTTACCAAGACTATGTACTAGGCGCTGGAAGAATAAAAATCGGAATAAAGCGGAAAGGAAAATAAAAAATGAAAAAGAAGAAAAAGAGAAACTTATGCCAATGGCTCCAAGTGCTGTACGTTGCAGCGCTTGACTTTGCCCTTTGCGTCGCGCACTTCGGCGAAGTTGCTGTCCAAAAGCTTCACTACGGTGACTGTCTCGCCGGCATGCCTGCCGCGTGTCTTGACGCACTTGCGGTTTACTTCGATTGCTCCCATGTAAAACACCTTTTTTGAGTATTATTCTTGAACGAAACGAACGGAAAATCCGTAACGCCAATTAACGCTAAACTTTCAATCCGCGCAGATTCTTTCTTTCCACGCAATCAATTATAATGCCCGCCACTTGCTGGGCGTTGTTCCGCGTTGTGTCGATTTCGATTGTCCCGGAGGGCATCGAGTCTACGTTTATGCCGTACAGCTTGCTGTATCTTTGCGCATTTTCCTCATCGCGCTTCTCCACGTGCTGCAAGGCGTCGCCGTATTGCCGCGATTCGCGCTGCGCGACGCGCTTTGCGCGCTCCTGCAATGGCGTGGACAGCCAGAACCGGTAGTCAATCTGGGGCTTTTGGAGCGCGTGCAGCTTTGAGAGCACGCGGTTGTCGTCAAGCCAGATTGCCATCCGCGAGCCGAGCACGAACCCGGAGGGGTTTGCGACCACAAATGATACTTGCCGCCGGTCCAGCTCGAAGTCAATCGAGCCGCCGTCCACAAGCGCCTTCTTTTGGAGGGCGTCCAGGGTTGTGCCGCGTTCAGCAGCAAGGTCTCGCATTGTGTAGTTGTATGCGGGCACGCCAAGGGCAGCAGAGACTAGCTTGGTTGCGGTTGTTGCGCCGCACCCGCTTTTTCCCGATATTGCTATCCTGGGCACTGCCACACAAAACGCCTTCTCTTACTGTGCGGTCTTTTTGAGGCTGGTTATGAACTTGAGCCTGCGGAAGTCCACGTCTTCCTTTGAGATGAGCCCCTGCTGGAGCCGGACCTTGTCGCGGATTACCTGCGAGACGCACTTGGAGCAGAGCACGCCGCCGAACGGGCGCTCGGGCCTCTTTTGCGTCTTGGCAAGCTTGTTAAGCTGTGCGGGCGACCTGCAGGGCACGCCTCCGAGCACGTTTGCGCAGAGCGCACAGCGTGCCTTGGACGGCTTGTCCGACCTCTTTTTGAGCGAGGGCTTTCCGCCGGGCGATGCGCGGTTGCGGAAATTCGCGTTCCTGTTTCTACGAGCGGGCATTTGTAATAACCTCCGATAAAAGCGATTTGATGGATTTTGCCTGAAATTCCCCTTGATTGGGAGTAATACTTACGCGCAACAAATTATTTCAATACCAACGTTGGGGCTGCGGGAGGCGCCTTACGCCGTCTTTGCGGCCTTTTTCTTTTTGTCGTAGTTCTGCTCGACCATCGAGACTATGAACCCTACGAATATGAGGCAGACTATGAAGAACCCGCGCGCGCCGTAAGAGGCGGAGTGGAACACATTCAGCGAGTAAATCGCCGCGGTGTGTATGTCAAAAGGCAGCACTGTCGCAAAATCCGGGTAAGTCGAGGGTATCAAGCCTGCGTAGTGGGTGAACCACGGGTCGCCGGTGAACACGAAGAACAGCGGCAGGGCGAATATCATGGTCTTCCACGGCATGAGCATCATTTCCATCATCATGTCGTTGGTGCGCTTGCTTTCCGACGCCAGCGCCTCGATTTTCTTTTCGTCCTTGCTCTTTACTGCTGCGGTGTATTTTTCCTGGTAGGCCTTGAACTCCTCCTGGATCTGGTTCATCCTCTTGCGTATGCCCATGGCGCGCGTCAAGTAGGTGTTGAGCAGCGAAAACATCGCGCCTACGAGGAGGATTTCAATCCAAGGTTCAGTGAATACCAAAGAAAACACCAAAAGAAATTATTTCAAAATCTTGTCAAGCATCGGGTACTGCTCGAAGACCTGCTGCTTTGCAAGGTCCTCGTAGAAGCGGTAGAGGATGCCGACAGTGAGGAGGATTCCAGTCCCAGTCCCAAGCGCGCCCGTGATGTCTGCAAACCACGCAAGAACCCCGACGAATCCAGCACCAAGTATGGTGATTACCGGGATGTAGCGCTCAAGGATTTTCTCGGTGACTCTCGGGTCCTGCCTGAATCCGGGTATGAGAAGCCCTGCGCGGCCGAGCTGGCCTGCGACTTGCCGCGGCCCCATGCCGGTGCTTTCGACCCAGAACCATCCAAAGAGGACGGAAAGCGAGACTAGGGCAAAGCCGTATGCGAGTATGTGGAGTATGCCGTCAGTGGTAAGGATTGTGCCAAGGTAGCCTTGGTAGCCTCCGGGAGTAAAGAGCGGCGACGGGAGTGCGGTTAGGTAGTACGCGATGCCGTCGTTTGGCGACGAGCTTCCCGGCGAGTAGTGCCCAAGAATAGGCATCCCTGCGCCTGAGAGGAACATTCCCATAAGCTGGACGTTCAAAAGCACGGCTGATGCCAAGATGACTGGGATGTTGCTTACGTAGAGGAATTTCAGAGGGTAGCGCGCGCCAAGGCCGCGTGCCCTTCCATAGGATAGGGGCAGCTCGATGCGCATTCCCTCCGCATACACTACGACGAGGAACACGATGATGGTAAAGAGCAGCGGGAGCAGCGCCCAGAATGCGCTTGCCACGTTCCCTTCGGACACGTACTGTATCGCCTGGAACACGAGCCCCGAGGGCACGCCGCTTCCGGTTGCGGATATGAAGCTGAACGCGCCTAGGAAGAGCGCCTGTGCGACTCCTGCTGCGATGAAGAGGCTGATTCCTGAGCCGATGCCGTACTTTTGCAGCACCTCGTCAAGGTAAAGGAGTATGATGGAGCCGAGCGCGAGCTGGAATGCTACTATTGCCATTGTTGCAAGCATGCTTCCAAATAGCGGGGCAGTGGAGTTGACCGGGATGTAGCCGGACCAGACGTAGATTACCGCCTCAAGCACGCTCAGGCCGATTGCGAGGAGTTTCTGGAACCCTTGGAAGAGCTTCTTGTTCTCCGGGTTTGAAAGGTCCAAGTTGATGAGCTTTGCGCCAACCGCAAGCTGGAGAAAGATTGATGCAAGCACTATGGGGCCGATTCCTGAGGTGATGAGCGAGCCCATCTTGCTTCCAAGCAGGATTTCAAGCTGCTGGAATGACTGTATCTGGGTGCTCATGGCGTTTACGCCAATGGGGTAAATCTGCCCGAGTACGAAGAATATGAGGAGCCCTGCTAGGGTCCAGTAGAGCTTCTTTTGCAGCGACGGCGGGTGCGCTGGCGCACCTACTTCCGGCAACAACTCTATAATCGGCTTGAAAACATTCAACACGTCCCAAAACACCCTCTGTGAAACGACGAAAAAGGCACTCCGTAACCAACGTTGCCGGAGGATACAAGATTATTGCGCCAGTGCATTTAAAGATGACGCAACGCGGCGTTACGCGCCGCAAAAAAATGAAAAAAAGAAGTTGGGTTTTAGGCCGACTCGACGATTGCCCCGCCTGCCTTGGTGATTTTTTCCTTGGCACTTGCGGAGAACGCGCCCGCGCTGATTTTGAGCGCTGCAGTTAGCTTTCCCTGGCTGAGCACCTTGCAGCGCACTGGAAGGGTGACTTCGTACTTTCCGTCTGCGGACTTCTGGTACTTTCCTGCATCGACGTTCTTTTGCAGTTGTGCAATCGTAATCTCAGTCGTAAGCACGGACTCGGAGTTGCGGTTGACAAAACCGTGGCGCCGCGACTTGTGGAGGCCTTCCTTGATGGTCTTGAGCCAGCGGTGCTTGTGGTAGCCTGCGCGCCCTACTCCTCCGCGCGTGCCCTTGCCGCGGCCGTTTTTAGTGTTGCCGCGACCGTACGAGCGGTTGCCGAGGTACTTGCGCTTCTTGCTCTTGATGCGTCTTGCCATAAAGTATCACTTAAATCATTGATGCGATGAGCGCTTCCATTTCCGTTTCGTTGCGCACTCCAAGCGCGCCGTTTGGGAACACGCCCTTGATTGAGCCGAACCCCTTGCGTGGCGGGTTGAGCCGGAAGATTGCCTTGACGGCCTTGACGCGCGAGAGCCGGGTGGTCCCTGCAAGCACTGCTGCGGAAAGCTCCTTGATTGAGCCGAACCCGGAGTTGGAAGCCTTGAGGTAATCGTCAGAAAGCGCCTTGCCGTCCGCAGTGCGGCCCCTCTTTGTAAAGAGCGCCTCAACTGCCTTGGCGTTTGCGGGGCCGTAGGTGATGAAGTCCTTTGCGTGCTCGACCATGCCGCGGCTTATCGCGTCGTTTGGAAGGATTGCGCAGTGGTACTTGCGTGAGAGGTTCATCAAAAGCAGGGTCTGCTCGGTGCGCCACGGAGTAGTCCTCTTGCCACGGATGCGCACGAGTATGATGCTTCCGCCGTCAACCGGCTTTACCTTCTTTGCCGGGGCTGCTACGGCCTTTGCCGGCGCCTTCTTGACAGCTTCCTTGCTTGGAGTTTTCTTGTCCATGAAAATCAAATCCTAGATGTTTATGCCGACTCGGCCTCTGGAGCCGCAGCCTCGGCGGCAAGCTCGACTTTCTCGTCAGCGGGAATCTTTGCGACTTCCGCCGCGATGTCGTCGTAGATGCTTGCGCCCTTGCCCGCCTTGAGCGAGTTGAGCGAGTCAAGCGCGTCAATGGTTGCAAGCACCATGTTGAGCACGTTGCGCGTCCTTCCCTTTGCAAAGGTCCAGGCGTCCGACACTCCTGCGAGCGTGAGCACCTTCTTTGCGACTTCGCCTGCCACCAACCCTACGCCGCGTGGTGCGGGCTTGATTGTAATCTGCGTGCTTGAGTTCTTTCCGATGACTTCGCGTGGCACCGAGTGGCCGGTTCCGCATCCGCACTCCCACGAGCCGCATCCGAGGCGGACCTTGATGACGCGCTTCTTTGCGTCCGAGATGCCCTCTGCGATTGCGTCGCGGGCCTCGACTGCCTTTCCGACGCCGAGCGCTATGTATCCGCGCTTGTTTCCAAGTGCGACGAACGCTTCCATCTTCTGCTTGCGGCCCGACGCGGTCATGCGCTGGGTGCTGCGGAGTGCGAGTACCTCTTCTTTGAGGTCTGGAAGGAGCATTGTTACGATTTCGGGCTCGAGTATCTTCTGGCCCTTCTCAAGTATCTGGTCGATTGAGGTGATCTCGCCGGACTTGACCTTGCGGCCGAGTGCGGTCTTTGGAGTCCAACCTGAAAGGTCAATGACGCGTTCTTCGCGGGGTCCGTTGCGCTTGTTGCTGAATCTCATTTCTTGTCAACCTTCTTCTTGCCGCGTGCCGCGGTCAGGTCCGCCTTCAATATGGCGTCCTTTGCCTTTGCAAAGTCAGCCGCACTCTTAAGGTGCGAGCCGGTAATGCGAGCCTCGTCGGGGAGCTTCTCCGTGTTGAGTGAAGACTCCACGCCTGCATCGATTGCGCCTTTCTGCGCGCAGAACACTATGCTTCCCTGCGTCGAAGTGTGAAGGCCGATGTCGAGTATGATGCTGGTAATGCCTGCAGCCTTTGCCATCTTGCCTACGAGGAGGCCGGTAAGGTATGCCGACGGTGCGTTGCACTTTCCTGCAAAGCCGTATTCCTTGAGCGCCTGCGAGGTTGCGTGCGCAACAGTGACATCGCCCTTGTCGGACGACTTGCACACGTGGACTACCACGTAGCGGTTGGTCTTGCGCACCACCATGCGGGGAGTCCCCGACTTGAGGAGCCCGAGCCTGCGCTGGTAGTCAGTGCGGCCTGCGCGGCGCCTGCGGAAGTGCACCAGGTAATTTGGTCCCTTTGCCTTAGTCAAAATCAAAACACCTTATTTCAAAAATCCTTTTGCAACTGCGTGTGACAGCAGGTGCTTCTTGTCGCGGAACATGCCGCCCTTGACCTGAGAGTAAAGCTCGCGGTAAGCGCCATCTGCAAGCCTTGCCTTGATGTTCACAAGGACCTTGCGCTGTGCGCGGACCTTGCGGACCCACCTGTCCTTGCGGGTGGTCTTTGCAAACTGGCTGCCCTTGCGGCTTCCGCTCCCGCGGCGCCTGCCGGACTCCTTCTTGGCCTGCTTTGCGCGTGCCTTGGCGCGTCCGACCCCCTTTGCGGGACGGATCTCTATGGCGCCGGTCTTGACAAGCTCGCGCATGTCGTCAGCAGTAAGTGCTTCCTTTGCGGCTTTGAAGTCGCGGATTGCAATGCGGCTCTCGCCTACTTTTGCGAAGCGTGAAACGACTCTCTTGGTTGTTTCTATTGACACATCAATGCACCATCAAATTATTTTTGCCTTCGGGGCCTCTACGGCCTTCTTTTCTGCTGCTGGCTTTGCAGCCCCTGCCTTCGCGTCCTTTGCCGCGTGGCTCTTGCGGGGGACTCCCGAGTTGTACACGCGGATTCCCATCGCGGTTGCCTTTGCAAGCAGCACCACGCGCTTTTTCTTGCCGACTGTTGCGGCAAAGTAAATGCCATCCTGCTTTGCGTCGCACGCCGCAAGCTCCGCTTCGTTGTGCACGACCTTGAGCAGCTTTCCGTTGCGCATGCCACGGGTGTCCTTGGGCGACCGGTAGCCGATGCACGGGAGCGCTCCTGCCCACTTGAGCATTACGCGCTGCTTGTTGTCGATGCCGCGGGGCTTTCTCCACGCATCTCCGACGCGCTTGTCTACTGAGCGGTTCTGCCTTGTGAACTTCGGGTGGATTGCTGCCATAAAAATCACTTAAGCGTAATAAATCCCGTCCTGGAAGACGCGGATGTCCTTGTTTGTGATGCGGGTTGCCTTGGCGATGTTGTTTGCGGTCTGGCCGACATCATCCTTGCTGGGGCCTTCGACTGTGATGTCCTGGCCTGCAACTTTGACCTTGGTCTTTCCTGCAATCTTTGCTTTTCGCGCGAGCTTTTCTCCCAGGAAGTTCTTGATGAACACTTCGGAGCCCTTGACCTCGACGGACACGGGGAAGTGCGCGTATACAAGCGAGAGCTTCTTTGAGTACGGGGTTGCAAGACCCTTTATCATGTTGCGCACGTGCGCCTCTGCGGTGCACACCGCTGACTTGACCTTGCGGCCTTCCTTGCCAATCGGCGCGAACTCGACCGTTCCTGCCTCTATGGTAACTTTGACAACCTTCGAGTCAATGTAGTGCTCAAGGGTTTCTGCGCCCTTGCTAACAGTGACTTTGTTCTTCGAAGTTGCGACGGTTACGCCAGCTGGAATTTCCATAAAAATCACAATTATCTAATAAACGAACGCCAGGAGCCTTCCGCCCACTCCCTGCTCGCGCGCCTGCACGTTGGTCAAGAGCCCCTTTGAGGTGCTGATGATGAGCATGCCGACGTTGCGTGCCGGAAGGTAGCGCTGCTCCCACTTCTCCCACTCGTCCTGCTTTGCGGCAAAACGCGGGGATACGATGCCGCAGTTGTTGACCTTGCCTACGAGGCCGGCGCGGATTGTGCCACTCTTTCCGTCCTCGCGGAACTCAAAGTCGCCAATGTAGCCTTCGCGCTGCAAAATGGAGAAGACTTCACGGATGAGCTTGGATGCGGGCACCACTATTTCGTGCTTGCCTTTTCCTTCCGATACCTTCACCGCGTTGAGCGCGTTTGCGAGATTGTCCATATGAATATTACACCAATTTTAGCCGTACTTCTTGAAGCCCAGGTCTACCGCAGTCTCGCGGAAGCACTTCCTGCAACAAAACAGGCCGTACTTACGGATGAGCCCGCGGACGTTCCCGCATCTCCAGCAGCGGCGGTTGCCGCGCATTTTGTACTTGCTTTCGTCTTTCTGCAAAGGTTTTCACCTAATAATGAATGTAACTATGCCCCGTTTTCGTCCGCGTTGGGCGAGATGAGCTTTACGGCAAAGTTCCTTACCATGTACTCCTGCGCCTCTTTCTTGCCAACGCGCTGTTTGCGGGGAAGCTTCTTGGGCTGTATCTTGCGCCTCTGTACGCGCACACCAGCCTTTACAAGCGTGATGCACACGTCAAAGCCCATCATGCCGATTTTCGGGTCGTACTTTATGCCCGGGAAGTCTATGTACTCCTTGATTCCGAACGCCACGTTGCCGCAGTCGTCGAAACTCCTTTCGGAAATCTGGTGGTCGGGGACTTCGAGCGCCTTTTTGAGAAGCTCGGAGGACTCCTTACCGCGAAGCGTGACCTTGCAGCCGATGTTGTCGCCCTTCCTTATCTTGAAAGTCGGGTTGCGCGACTTGGCCTGCGTGTAAACTGCCTTGTGGCCTGAGATGCGCTCAAGCAGCGTGCGTGCGTTCTCAAGCTCCTGGCCTGGTGCGCCTACGCCGCAGTTGAGCGTGACCTTGTCGATGCGGATGATTTCGCTTGCCATAAAACATCAATCTTTGAAATGTAATTTACTGGAACCCGGTGTTGACCACAAACAGGTAGTCCTTGCGAGTGGTGAACGTCTTGCCGTCCGTTGTCTTGAGCGAAGCGTCAGTTGCCCTGCTTGCCTCGCGCTCGATGAGCGCCTCAAGCACAGCCACCACTCCTGCGTGCACTCCCTTGTCAACAAGGCAGGTTGCGCCTTTCTTGAGTGCAAGGTAGTCCTCGACCTTCTGGCTTGGGACTGCAATCTTGAGTGTGCCGCCGGTTGCGTACTTCTTTCCGTCCTCAACGATTATGTTGCGGCCGTCGTGAAGCCCGACTTGGAACTTGCTCTTTGCAAGCTGCTTTTTGGATGCAATCCTGCAGAGCTTCTGCAAGACCTGGTCCTTTGCTACTGGAGTGAATGCGAGCTTTCCCTTTGCGATTGTGACGCGGATGTGCTTGTCTGCAAGGGGGATTGAGATTACGTCCATCAGGCCTATTGGGAACGACGGGTCTGAAACTGCCTTGCCGTCCACTATGACCTGCCCTGCGCGGAGGAGCTTTGTCGCCTCGCGCGCGTTCTGCGCTACTGCAAGGACCTCAACGAGGAACGTTGCAATCGGGAGCGACTGGTCCTGCTTGTGGGCGCCTGCCGAGGCCTTCCTCAAGTAAGTGTACTTCTTGGGCGAAATCGGCATGGCCTTGGGCCTTGCCAGGCGCTTCATGTGCCTATTCATTCCGTGGCTTGCCATAAGTGTTTTTTACCTCTAAAATTACGCGGTCGGCTCCGTCTTTTTTGAAACGGGCGCTGCGGTCTTGACTTCTGCCTTTTCTTCCTTCTTTGGAGCGGCAGTGGCTGCTGGCTTTGCTGCAGCCTTGTCCTCCTTTCCGGAGAACTTCTCGATGATCTGGAGGTTCGACGAGTCGAAGGGCACGAACGAGCGCTTCTTGCTCTTGCGTCCCTGGACGGTCATCCCCTCTACGAATACCTTGAGCGTCTTGTAATCGACTTCAGTGACCTTGCCGGTCTGCTTTTTGAACGAACCGCGCATCACCTTGACGGTGTCGCCACGGCGTACAAGCGCGGTCTTTGAGCCGACTTTCTTGCGTGCTTCCTTTGCAACGTTGCAGTGCAGGAATGAGCGTGCCTTGTGGAGTGGCGCCTGATAGCGCTCCTTCCTCTTTTTTCGCGGCTGCTTTGAAACGGACCTTGAGAACTTCATGAAAAATCACGTGAACATAATTTTAGATTACTGCCGAGGACAGGGGGACTACTTTGGGGAAGCGTTCCGCAATCTCGCGCGCAACAGCGCCCTTGATTTCGGTGCCCTTGGGCAGGCCGGCGTCGTCGATGATGACGCAGGCGTTGTCCTCGAACTTGACGCGCTCCTTTCCGCGGCGGAATGCAAACTTCTGCCTGGTGATGACTGCGCGTTCCTTCTTTTTGACCATCTCGGGCTTTCCCTTCTTGACGGACACGATTACGACGTCGCCGATGCCTGCTGACGGGTAGCGGCGGAGCCTTCCGTGGCAGCCGATGACTCCGATGATTTCGACGATTTTTGCGCCGGAGTTGTCATCGCAAGTGAGGCGGCTCCCGATTGTGAGCGACTTTGTTATGCGTGCTGTGAGTCCCTGCATTGTAAATCACGAATAAAAATTAATCCTTCAAAACTTCGGTGACGACGTGGCTCTTGGTCTTTGAGAGCTTGCGGCACTCCACGAACTTGACTGAGTCCCCTTCCTTTACTTCCATGCCGTCAGGCACGTGGACGTGGAGCTTGGTCCTGCGCTTTTCCACCCTCTCGAACTTGGGTACCTTGCGCAGGTAGTCGATTGAGACTACCGCAGTCTTGTCCGCCTTGCGGCTGACCACTGCGCCTGTGAATATCATTCCGCGGGTCGAGATGACTTTTGCGTTCTTTGCGTCGGATTTGTTTTCCATAAAAGCTCAACTTCTTTTTCTGTTTTTCATCTTAGGCGGTTCCGTCTTATCAGGTCCGAGACCTTTTTGGTCCGGTCCTCAGGCCGGAAACAAACCCAGTCGCCCTTTACTGCTACTTGCGGGTGGCCTTCGAATTCGAAAACTGAACCCTGCTTTGGGACTAGTTTGTCGCCCTTGGCGGTCCGGATTACGAAAGTGCTTTTCGTCTCGTCGACCACTTTTCCCTCCAAGCCGATGAGACCTTTGCAGGGCGAATCAAGGACCTGGGTGGAAAGCCCGATGAGCTCTTCACACAGAAATCCCATGCCTTGCTTTTGGCTTCGGCGAAAGGGTGCGGACGTCTTTGCGTCCATCAATATCAAATCTTTAATGCAAAATGATGCAGAATGCACGTTGAATGCATTGCAAAAAAATGCGGAAGCAATTATTGCAAACCAAGGTTTTTAATTGCTTCCCTTGGATACCCGAGAGAAACGATGTAATCCACGACTTTGTCGAGGTGGTCTCCCTGCAGGATGATGCGTCCGTCTTTTGCTGTCCCGCCGCACGCAAGCTTGTTCTTGAGTGCCTTGCCGACTTTGTTCAGCTCCTCTTCCTCCAAGCCTTCGACAACGGTCACGAGCTTGTTGAAGCGCTTCTTGGTCGCAAAGACACGAAGCTGCTTTGTGGTCTCCTTCTCAAGGGTCCTGCACGCGCAGATGTCCTTTGGAAGGCCGCATTTGGAACAGATATCAGACATTCTTAGTTTTACACTCCGTAAATTTCCCGCCATTTCGGCGCTTGATTATAGTAGCGATAAACGCTTATAATACAGGCGCAAGGCGCGCTTCCCATCCTAGATTTTACCACTTGGAAGGGATAAACTGCGGATTTACACATGTTAAACGCCGCATTTTTGAGAAAGCCCAAGCACGGCACTAATTGCACCCGAAGGACGATTCAATAAATCTAATAAATCATTAGATTTAATGATTTGTTAGGTGGTTTGCATGTCAGGATTCATAACAGTGAACGTAAACGGCCAGGTAACGCTTCCTGCGAAAGAAAGGAAAAAACTGGGCATAATGCCGGGAACCTCGCTTTTTGTGGTCGCCAAAAAGGACGGCCTGCTTTTGCAGAAGGCAAAGCCGGTGAGCGAAGACATACTGGTCAAGATGCGAAGGATTGCGGACGAGAAGGGGCTCACCCAGAAGGACGTCCTCAAGATTTGCCGCGAAGTCCGTAAAGAAGTGTACAAGGAAGAATATGGGGACGAGTAAGCTGGTGAAATATGGCTGCACTTTTTCTTGATGCGAACGTGCTCGTGTACGCGGTAACCTGCCGGGAAAGGAACGCAGTCAACCTCTTGTTCCATTCAGACTACCGCCTTGTGACCAACGAATACGCGATAAAGGAAGCAAGACGCGCCCTTAACCGTGCATACGGATACTCACAGGAAGACATTGAAGAAGCGATTGACAGGATACGGAGCCGTTGCATAGTCTTTCCATCGCCAAGCGCCGAGTCCTGCAGAAAAATAATGCTGGACGACCACTCGGACCGGCCCATAGTCGCAAGCGCGATTGCCGCACGCGCAACCCTCATAACCTACGACCACAAGCTGAGGCTGCAGGCAAGAAAATATGTTGAAACTGCGGTGCCTTAAGCAAAAGACTGACCGCTAACTGGTTCGAAATAAAAAAGATTAAGAAAAAATTAGACTTTCTCTCCCTTCTTTGAGAGGGAAAGCTTGATTGACGCGCGCAGCTTCTTGAGTTCGCGGTACTTGCCGTTGTTGGGCTTTCCTGCGCTGTGGATTGCGCCCATGTTCTGCGCTATCTCGACTTCGATTTCGGAAAGCTTCTTTTTGAGGGCTTCCTTGTCCATGCCTGCGATTTCGCGCTTTGTAATGATTGCCATAAAAACTACCTTCTAAAACCAAAATGGGAAGTTACTCCTTTGCAGCCTCTGCGGGCTTGACCTCGGACTTTGCGTCCGCCTTTGCCTCGGGCTTCTTCTTTGCGGGAGCCTTCTTTGCATCGGCGGGCTTGTCGGACTTGGCCTCTGCCTTCTTTTCCTTCTTCGCAGGGGCTTTTTCGTCCTTCTTTGAGGGTGCCTTCTTTGCCGCAGTGAGCTTGTCGTCTATTTTCTGCTCAAGCTCGGCGTCCGCAGTTGCGGGAGCCTCGTCCTGGCTTGCTGCTGCGACTTCCTCTGCAAGCGGCTTGATTGCAAGCTTTGCGTTGAGGGCCTTCATGTCGTAAGCGTCGGGGTACTTGACTTTTGGTGATGCGATTTTTACGCTCACTCCGATGGTTCCTGCCTTCAGGTAGCATACGTAGCGGCCTTCTGGGATCAGGTGGACGGGGTCCCCTGACTTCTTGAGGTGGCCTGCGTAAATCTTCATGGTCTTTGCCTTGCCGCCCTTTCCGACGACTTTTCCGGCAAGCCTGACTTCTGCGCCAACAGCTCCTGCTGCCATGATATCTTTGAGTGTCATTCTCATGATTTGCTTGATGTTGCCGCGGATCTCAATCTGGCGTCCAATCTTTTCAGCCATGAGAGTTGCGTCAAGCGAGGGGTTTTCGACCTCGATTACGTCAAGCTGGGGGTTGTCAACGCCAAAGCGCGCTGTGAGCTTTTCGCACAGGTCCTTGATTGAGCTTCCCTTCTTTCCCACTACGACTCCGGGCCTGCGCACGTAGATGATGATGCGTGTTGCCATCGGCGTCTTTTGGAGTATGACTTGCGATACGCCTGCGCGGTCCATTTCCTTCTTTATGAATGCGCGGACTTTGTGGTCGGAAATCGCCTTGTTGATGAACTTTCTTTCAATGCCCATTTCTATGCCCCCTTATTCTCCGCCTTGTTGGCTGCTGGTGCAACGGCCGGCTTGTCGGCCTTCTTTTCTTGCTTTGCCTCGGGCTTTGCGCCAGCGGGCTTTTGAGCGGCCTTCCTTGCTGCTCCCTTCTTCTTTTCCTTTCCGGGGAGCGCTGGCCTCTCTTCAACAGTAATCTCCATCCTTGCGGTGACGTAGTCGGCGCGGATGGCCTGCTTTCCGTATCCCAATGCAGCCCCGCCAACCCAATTGCGGCGGTAGCGCGGGAGCACGTTCTGCTTGTATGCGCATGCGGTCTTTACGTAGAGGAGCTTCTCATCGAGCCCCTTCTTGGTTGCGTTTGCCACTGCGTTGTTGAGTATTGCAAGTGCGGCGCGGCACTCTTTCTTGGGGAAGCGGCCTTTGCGCCCTCCAATCTGGGAGCGGTGCCCTACGCCGGTGTTGAACTTCTTGAAAATGATGGGTATCTTCAGCGCGATTGCGTCGTCAATGATTGTGCGGGCCTTTGCGACGCTCCGGTTGCGGAGCGCTGCGCATACGTTGCACAGGTCCTTGTAGGAGACGTCCAGGTCGTATCCCTGGGCCTGGCCTACCTTGGTCTTGTCGGCTTTTACTGAATACTTGTAAAGTCCCATCTGAATATTGCACCAATCATTTACTTGAGGTCGACTGACTTGCTTCCGCGGGTTGCTCCGATACCGGGGCCCGAGTGCTTGACCATCTTGGTCGTGTGCGCGTACTCACCGAGGCGGTGTCCGAGCATCTCAATCTGTATGAGCGTGTCTTGGAATTCCTTTCCATTGTAAACTTTGATGTGCATCCCGAGCATGTCCGGGATTATGGGCATCTCGCGGATTTGCGTCCTGACCGGCTTGTTTGCGGCCTTTGCCTTGCGGATGTGTGCGAGGAACTGCTTGATTTTCGGGCTCATCCTCTTGAGCGTGCGGCGCTGGTTGGACGGAAGCGTAAGCAGGAACGCGTCAAGCGGCATAGCCACTAGTTCCTCTGGGGTCTTTCCGTGATACAGAAACTTCTTTGCCAAACCAAATACACCTGATGAACGTTTACTTCTTGGCTACGTCGGCCTTTACTCTCTTGCCGCGGCGCCGTCCGGTCCTGCTTGCCGCAATCAATCCCACCTTCTGGCCTGCTGGGGCGTTGCGCGAGATTGTCGTGGGCTTGCCCATTGACTTTCCTCCGTGGGGGTGGTCGTATGCGGACATTGCTGCACCGCGCACCTTTGGCCAGAGCTGGCCGCGCGCGTGCATTGCGTAGAACTTGTATCCGGCCTTCTTGAAGGGCTTCTCAGTCCTTCCGCCGCCTGCGCATATCCCTATGGTTGCGCGGCAGCGAGGGTCGACTACCTTGATGATTTTTGAGGAAAGCTTGACGTTGACGTCGCCGTTATTTTCGTCGCGGCCGACTACCAGGATGCCTGCACCGCTTGTGCGGCCGACTTTTCCGCCGTCCCGCGGGTGGAGCTCGAGGTTGAAGACTGTGGTTCCGTCGGGAATCATTGAAAGCGGGAGTATTGAGCCTGTTGACAGGATTGAGTTGTCGTACTCGAAGATTTCGGGCTTGACGTATTCGATTATGGTGCGCAGGTTGACTTTGTCGCCGACGCGCATCCCCTCTGGGGCGATTGCGGTGACGGTTGTCTTTCCATCGTCAAGCAAAAGCTCTGCCACAAGCGAGCGGCGTCCTGCGTCGTGGATGAGCGCGGTGACCTGGCCCATTCCCTGCAGTGTCTGCTCGTATGCGACGTGGCCGTAGTAGCGGTGTCCCGGAGTGCGGTACCGTGGCGAGCCGCGGCCGCGTTTTTGAGTGGTAAGATGAGTTGCCATTATTTTCTACCCTATATGAGTTTGAGCTTTCCTGCAATCTGGGATGCGGCGCCCTTCTTTGCGAACTTGACAATGGCTTTCTTGCGGCCGTTGATGGTGCGAAGCGTGTTCACTGAAGCGACTTTCTCGCTCCAAGTTGCCTCGGCTTCCTTCTTGATTTCGGTCTTGGTGGCGTCGTCTGCAACAACGAAGGTGAGCGTGTTTGTCGCCTCCATTGAGCCTGCGGCCTTTTCCGTTGTCAGTGCGTAAAGAATCTTCATGAAAATCACATGTAAAGCTTTTGTGCGCCGAGCTTGTCAACAGCGTCCTTGGTCCAGAGCGTGAGCCTTCCTGCGTCACCGCCGGGGCAGAGCAGCTCGACTGTGAGCTTTTCAACTGGCACGACGTCGACTCCGGGCAGGTTGCGTGCTGCCTTCCAGATTCCACTGTCCTTGCCGATGACTATGAGCACCGAGCTTGGCGTGCGGTAACCACCGCGGCGTAGCCGGGCGCGGCCGCTTCTCATCGTGCGTGCGTTGTGCGCGCGCTCAATGTCAGCCTCAAAGCCGAGCGCAACTAGCGCTGACTTTGCTTCCTTGGCCTTCTTGAGCTGCTCGATTGAAGCGTCTATGATTATCGGGAATGCGATTGCGTCGGCAAACTTGTGGCCGCGCTTTACTACGAGTTCTTTGACCCCGGTTGCCGCGATTGCGCTGCGGAGCGCGAAGTTCTTTTCCTTGATGTTGATGCGCTCGCGTATGATCTTTTGCACCTTGGGCGGGTGTGCGCGCACTCCGTGGGTTGCGCTGGGGATGGTCAACACGCGTCCGCTGCGTCCGCCGGGTATCTTTACGCGGGGGACCCTTGAGCGGCCGGTGTTGATGGTCTGGCGCCACGCGTGGCGTCTTCCGTAGTATTCAGCAGTGTAATTGCGTCCTGCCATCGGGTAGTTGCCCTTGGGCTGGTATGCAAACGAGCGCTCGGAGTGGAACGCACGGCGGATGAGGTCGGGCCTGTACGCCTCGGCGAACTGCGCCGGGAGCGCGACTTCTGCGCCCTTCTTTCCGTCGATTGCAACAACTTGAGCTTTCATTGGTAATCACGTAAAAAAATTATCCCTGCTTTGACTCCTTGCCTATTTCCTTGATGACCGGCTTCTTTGCGGTGCGTGTAAGCACCGACTTGCGCAGGAGTATTGCGCGCTTCTTGGGGCCGGGCACGCTGCCATCCAAAAGGATGTAGGGTGACTTGACCAGTCCGTAGTGGGCGAATCCGTCAACTGGGAGGATCTGCTTTGCGTCCTGGGATATCATCATCACGCGCTTTGCTTTGTCTACCCTGCGGTGGAAGCCCATGCCTCCTGCGCGCGGGATGGTGAACATGACTTTGGCCTGGGTTTCGGGGCCGATTGAGCCTCCGTGGCGCCTTGCCTTGGTTGACTTGTGGGTGTTGAGTGCGACCCCGTAGCGCTTGACTACTCCCTGCCAGCCCTTGCCGGTGGTGACTGCGATTGCGTCAACGTAGTCGCCTTCTGCGAGGATGTCATTGATTGTGAGCTCCTTGCCGAGGATTCCCTTGGCGTACTCGATTTTTGCCTTGGCGTCTGAGCCGCCGATTGGCGCTTCGAATATCTCGGGAGTCTTCTTTCCAAGCCCTGTTTTTTCGGGGATGGAAATCATCTTGATGCGAACATCAGCAGCCTGGCTTGCAAACTTGTCAAGAATTGAAAGGTCGGACTTCTTTGAGGGCGTGATTGTGCGGTTTGCGTTCTTGGGTGCGGTTGCCGAAGTCACTTCGGTGAGGACCTTCAGGCCAAGGGGAGTGTTTCCCAAAAGGGTGATTGAATAAACAAAAAGCGGCGGGACCTCGATTACGGTGACTGCCTTGACGATGTCCTGGCCCTTGGTGGGCGAGTCCGCGTCGTCAGTGTAGAGTATGCTGGTCATTCCTACTTTGTAGCCGACGAGGGCTTCTGGAAGGACTTTCCCGTGGTTTGCCCATCCTGCTACGCGTGGGACCATGCGCTTTGCGCGCCTGCGGTGCCATACTGCCTGCGAACCACGTCTTGAAGTGCGTACACCCATATAGAATCAACTGTCTAAACAAAATTCCTTGAAAGCATGAAACGGATTAAACCGCCTTGAGCTTGCGCGCAATCGGCGGAGTGGTCTTGAAGAAGACTTTGCTTCCGCAGTACGGGCAGCGGATGAACTCGATGTTGTCGAATTGCTTTCCGCACTTCATGCACTTGTACATAATTGCCTACCTGTTTTCGTTCAGAATTCCCGCAATGCAACAAGCACTACTGCCCACATTATGAGGTTGGCCGCAAGTTGCCAGCTTGACGAAAGAAGCACGGTTAACGCGCCGATTTCAACTGCAAATAACGCCAGCCATTTGGGCCGGACAACCATCTTTCCGCCTACCTTCGAATGAAAGTACGCGTATGGTATGCCGAATGCCAGAAGCATTGCCGAAAAGTCAATCGGGACGAAAGGGACCATTTACAGCGACCTGCATGTCTTGCCGCTTTCCCCCGACGTTTGAACGGTCTACTTATCGTGCAATAGCAATATTAAAAGCCTTTCGCTCAAAAGGGCCGAATTTATGCCAAAATCAATCCTGCAAAAGCAGAAAGCAATCACGATTTTAAAAAAAAGGAAAAATAAGACGATTTAGGCTAAACAAAGGACGCTCCGCCCGTTTAGAGGTGCCTAGAACCCGGTGCCGAGTATCATCACAGTAAGCAGCGAGAACGCCGCGCCGTATTCAAGCTTCATGCCAAACGCCTTGGTGTAGACGTAGGCGAGGCAGATTATGAGCGTGTAGATTACCGGAAAGCCGAGGCCGACAAGGAACGGGAGCAGGAAATAGAGTGCTGCGCCGTAGAACAACAGGGTTGCAGCGGACTGCATCCAAGGCCATGCAAAGTACAGCGTTGCTGGGAGGAAGTCCCAAGGAAGCATCCCCGACTTAAACCCGCCAAGCATCATGAAGGCGTACGCTGCGATTGCTATTGCCGCAACGAGGGCAGTATCGCTTGCAAGGAATGTCATTACGTCCATAGGGCTGACCTAAATGTTACTACTAATTAGTGACAACTGAGGTTTATTAGGGTTTTGGGGATTAAAAAAGAGGAAAAAATGCCCGGAAAGGGCAAATGGGAAAGGAAGGAAAAAAGGAATACGGAAAAACAGGAGAGCAAGGAAAAAGCAAACGGCAAACGCCTACTCAAAGGTTTTCCTTGTGGTGCATTCCAGCGTAGAGGTGCGTTGTGGCTTCTCCCAGTTCGAAGAACGCAATCTGCGCCACCTTGGCGCGCTTTTTGAGCTTGGCGCCATTTGAGTTGTGCACAATGAGCATAGACTCGCCCCTGCCTTCGTACCCGGGGTCCCAATAGCCGTTGTAAAGGTCGATTCCGCACCTTGAGAGGGAAGAACGGCAGAAAGTGACTCCCACCAAGTCGGCGGGAATCTTCACAGCTTCTGCGTACTGCACCTTGTAGATTCCAGGGGCCAAGTCCGCCCACCCATCGGAGTCGAAGGGGATTTCTTCGGTCTTTGATATTACGCGCTGGGAGTTGTCAAAGTCAACCGCGCCCTTGCTTACTATCCGAAAGACTTTCGCAACAGTAAGGTCAAACGACGCGGGCTGGAGCTGCTTTTCCAAGTCCAGGTAATCATAGACGAGCTTTTCGGTTTCGATGAGCTTGCGCATCTGCGCGGAGTTTAGGACCATAAAACAAAGATTCACCTTGGAAAAACACATTGAAAGCAAGAAACGAATTTTGACCCTGAAACAATATAACTCAAACTGCAATCAGACTATGAACTTCGCAGTCCCTTTCGATTTCCTTACAAAAAACTCGTCGCCTTCGGAGAGCTTGGCAAACCTCGGCAGGTTGTCCACGAAAAGGAGGCCCTTGGTGCGCGTGACTACCCCGCGGAGAACGAAATTGTCCAAGTCCTTTGTGATGATTGTGGGCTCTTGGGCGAACTTGGGGTTGTTCTGGATGATTCCAATGCCTTTCCCGAAGGCCTTGCCCCCGCTTACTGAATAATAGTACCCGGTTGAGCCGTAGGGCGTGCTTATGATTACGCCGTCGGACACGCAGTCTTTTTGGAAGACCTTGCCATTAAGATAGAGGTCAAAGCGAACTGCCTGCATGGGGTTGAGGTTGTGCAGCTGCACTTCGTTCAAAGCCTCGGCTTCAAACTTGCGGCCGCCCGCGTTGGTTGATGCTGTGAGCTTGATTTCCTCGACGATTTTGTAGTTGCCGACAATGGCGCGGTCCAAAAGAGTCTCGAAGCAGTCGGCGCAAAGCTGCACCCCGCTGCGGCGCGGTATGTCGATGTTTTTTGCAAGCGGGCCGCAAGCCGGGCACTCGTCCCAGTCGCGCACGCAAATCTTGGGAACGCCGGGGTAGAGGTGTTCGGTCTTTAGGGTGGTGCCGTCGCCGCCGTAGGAAATCACGGCGTCCGGGTTCCGCGTGACCTGTGAAAGGCCCTTGGAGCGCAGGAATTCCCGAAACCCAGAAGGCGCGTAGCCTATGACTGCGAACTTGCGGAGCTTGGCGTTTGCCATGAAAAGTCAATGGCGTTGCCGGTTATTAATGTTGCAAGAGGAAATAATTGCATCAAGTTTTTTCGGTGTTTTTCATGGCGGATGAAAAGAAGTGCGACGATGTAGAGGAGAAGGCGGGCCAGAAGGTGGCCGCCTATTTTGCGCAGGAGCACGGCTACAGCTGCGAGCTTTCACACGACGCTTCCGAATCCGCAAAGAAGCTCTGCGAGTCCCTGAACAGCTTTTCGTCCAACCAGTACTTTTCGCAGCTTACTGCCCGCAAGTGGTTCGAGCTTGCAATCGAGGCCGAGGCTTTGAAGTTCCGCACCGAGGCTGCAAACGCAAGGCTTGCAGTCATCTCGGCAGCTGCTGAAGTTGCGGTGATGAGAAAGGAAAAGCCATCCGCTGATTCTGCCAAAGTCAAGGCGATTTTTTCGGAGCTTGAGAAAATCCTCGAAGGCGTGGCCAGCGCAAACGAGGAAGCGCAGGTGCTTCTTAATGAGCTTTCTGAAGACGTTAAATCTCGCCAGTAGCAGTTAGGTGATGGTTATGGTCGAAGTTAAGGGCTTGCCAAGGACTCATGTTTATGGCAGCTTGGGCGAGAGTTATACTGAAGGCGCACCCGCGCACCTTGCGGAAACCGCCAAGATCATAGATTTGATCCGCTCTCCGGTTCACTTGGTTTTTCAAAATGGCACGTTACACGTTCTTACTCGAGTGCCTTCAAAGTCACTGACACCCAGCACCGCAAGGGAGGAGCGTTTTGTAATCGCCACCGAACACGACCCGAAAAAGACTACGGTCAAGGACGCGATAATAAGACACTTTGAGGCGATGGGAAAATTCAATCAAAACACGGGCAATTACACGCTCAACAAAGCGGCGCGGCCCAACGCCAAGCTTGATGGCGCATATTTTGACCTTGCTAACACAAAGCACTCAGGAAAGGGGTACATAGGCGTGACAAATAACGCCCCATATGACAACGTGCCGCTTGACGAGTTCATAAAAAACTTGAAGGACTCTGCTGGGGCGCCGCTTCACGCAGAAACTAAAAGAAAGATTCTTGAAGCGCCTTCAAACAAGGTGTTCCACCTGTCGCTGAGAAACGATAACGCTATTGAACACATCAACGCGCTTGCGCAATCTTTTCAGGAACACATTAGGCAAAAGCCTGACGAGCCATTTGAGGCGATGGTGTCCAGGATTATTCGCGACTCGTCACCGCGCAAGACTATTAGTGTTAACGCAGAACGGGATTTTTCTTCAGGTAAACTTGCCTACACGGATTATCATACTGGCGAATCGTTTACGCCAAAACCCCGCGAGCCTCCTGCGCCGATAAAAAAACAGGGTTTTTTTGGCAGTTTGTTTGGAAAAAAATAAAAAAAAGAGAAAGCTTTGGCAACCAGCGGCCAAACAAGCGCAATCAACCAAGCGGCGCGTAGATTTCAGTCAACAGCTCGGACTCCGGCACTTTTTGCGGGTCGTTGAGGTAGACTTCGCGGATTGGCCCGACAATCTTTTTGTAGTTGTGCTCGACAAACGAAAACAGCTGCTTGTACGCCGCCCCGCACTCTGCGTAGGCGCCCTTGTGCACCACTTTTGCAAACTTCCCACCAGCAAGTGCGTAGCAGGAAAAGTCGCCTGTTGCCTTCACCTTCTTTGCAAGAGGCCAGCACACTTCCAATTCCGCTGAACGGGTCTTCTCCGCATCACACACTTGCTCAAGGTCCTTTTCGTGGCACACAAAAATCGGCGCGCCAGCACAAGGGACGCTGTTCTTCTGGCCATACTCGATGAGCTTGCACAAAAGCTGTGGGATTTCCTTATAGCTGCCCGTCTTTCGCGTCCCGATGACGGTCTGCTTTTTCAACTCCACTATTGTCACGTCGTCCATATCCAAAACCACCTGCGTCCAAGGGTGAGGAAAGAACGCGATTAATCATTTCTTGGACCGCGTTTCCGGTGAACGTGATTGGCGCCGGATTGCCGGGTTTTTTATGTTCCCTGCAGTAACCAAGTGCGTATGGCAATTGCACCCAACTACATAGGCGTCGACGTTGGCGGCACTAAAATCCACGCTGCTGCGGTTACTTGCTTTGGAAAAATAATCAGGGAAACTCTCGTTGCGACTCCAAAGGAAAAGGGCGCGGCTATAGGGGAAATCGCAAGAATCGCAAAAAGCCTTTCAGACGACGGAACCGTTGCAATCGGAATCGGAGTCCCCGGCCCGGTTGAGTCCAAAAAAGGAATTGTAATAGAGCTTCCCAACCTACGAGGGTGGAAGAACGTCCAGCTTGCGCGGATGATTGCAAAGGCAACTGACCTACCCTGCACCATTGAAAACGACGCCAAGTGCTTTTTGCTTGCAGAGATGGAGTACGGTGCGGCACGGGGAAAGAAAAACGCAGTCGGAGTGATTATGGGCACCGGATTTGGGGGTGCTATTGCAATCAACGGCGAAATATACCGCGGCTCGCACGGCAGCGCGGGCGAGTTCGGGCACACCATAATTTCCGAAAACACGGGAAATGAATCCGGCGCGTTCCGAAACACAGGCGAGCTTGAAAGCTTCGCTTCCGGAAAGGCAGTCTCGGTTCTTGCTGGTGGAAAGACTGCAAAGGAAGTCTTTGAGGCTGCAAGGAAAGGCGACGCGAAGGCAAGAAGGATAGTTGATTCAGTCGCGCACTATTACGGGGTCGGCTTTTCCAACATCATCAACGGCCTTGACCCGGAAATTATTGTCGCAGGCGGCTCGCTTTCTAACGCCTTGCCGCAGATGCGCAGCCAAATCGAAAAGGAAATCGCGCGCAATTGCTTTGGCCCTGCAAGGAAGACCAAGGTAGTGCGGCACAAACTCAAGTGGCCCGGAACCGTCGGCGCTGCAGTTGCCTGCCGCAAGATTCTTGAAAAATAGTTTGGAAAACGCCAAGACGCTATTTCTTTTCCTGGCCGTTCAACTCAGAGTCAGTGGGCTGGCCGCACAATTCCATCAGGTGGTTCCAGTAGCGGTCGGTCTTTTGCTGTATTGACGAGACGTCTTCGGGAGTAAGGTGCTTGAAGCGCTTCTGAAGTGAAAGGTAATCAAGAACGGGCTTTTTCTGCGCGGGCGCGACGTTGACTGAGAGCTTGTACTCACCGTTTTCAACTTCGTACATGGGGCACATCCGCGTCTGGGCGGCAAGACGGGCTATCTTGATGCTTTGCGAGCCGTCAAAACCAGCGCCTAGGGCGCAGGGCGCAAAGATGTTGACTATGCGCGCGCCGCGGATTGATTGGGCTTTCTTTACTTTCGCCCGCACGTCGTGGATGAAAGCGATGTTGGACTGCGCGGCATAGGGGATTCCGTGCGCAGCTGCGATTTCAACAAGCTGCTTGCGCTCGCCTTCCTTGCCCTTGTGCACCGAACCTACTTGGGTTGTGTTGGTGTTTGCGCCATATGGGGTTGCCCCGCTTTTTTGCACGCCGGTGTTTGCGTAAAGCTCGTTGTCGTAGCAAATGTAGAGCACGTCGTCGTTCCGCTCGAACATTCCTGAGAGAGCGCCAAAGCCTATGTCGTAAGTTGAGCCGTCGCCTGCAATAACGACTACGGTTGTGTGGTCGTTTCCCTTTGCGCGAAGCGCAGCGGAGACGCCGCTTGCAACTGCGGGCGCGTTTTCAAAAAGCGAGTGGATGTAAGGCACCCTCCAGGCGCTGTTGGGGTACTGGCTTGAGTTGATTTCCATGCAGCCCGTTGCGTTGACTACTATGATGTCCTTTCCAAGCGCATCCAATACGGTAAGGAGCGTGAGGCTGGGCGCGCATCCGGGGCAGCCTGCGTGCCCGGGCGCGTACAAGTGCATCTCTGATTGCGTGCTCATCAAAATCACAACTTTCGTTCCTTGGAGCAAAGCCAGCTTTTGACTTTGCCCTGCTTCATCTTATCATACAAAGCTTCGAACGCCTGCTTTTTTGCCTCGCGTCCTCCAAGCAGGCCGGTTGCAACGGATACTGTTGCGCCGGTGCCTACGAGGGCTTCGGACACTTCGGCGTAAACTGGAGGCACTCCGCCGGGTGAGATGTCGCGCTCAACAACTAGCACGTGCTTTCCCGCAAGGTTTGCGCGCAAGTCCGAAGCAGGGAACGGCCTGAATGAACGCAGGTGCGCTACCCCGACTTTCTCGCCGCGTGCGCGCAGAGAGTCCGCGACTTTTTCTATTGAATTGTAAACCGAGCCGAGCGTGATGATGACGCGGTCTGCGTCCTTGCAATTGTGGTATTCAACAAGGCCATACTCCCTGCCAAATACTTTCCCAAACTCCTTTCCGACTTCGACTATTGAGTCCTGCGCTGCGTCTACGTCGGCGCACAGGTCCTCGCGGAAGTCCTGGTAGTCAGCAGGCATTGTGTACGCGCCAACGCTTACCGGGTTTTGCGGGTCAAGCACGTAAGGGTTTTTGTATGGAGGGATGAACGCCGCGACTTTGTCCTTGTCAGGGACGTCAACTTGGCTGATTGTGTGCGTGAGGTAGAACCCGTCAAGGCACACCATTACAGGAAGCATCGTCTTTTCAGCTATCTTGAAGGCCTGTATCGTGGTGTCAACTGCTTCCTGGCCGTTCTTGCAGTAAAGTTGGAGCCACCCGGAGTCGCGCTGGCTTATGGAGTCCTGCTCGTCCGCCCAGATGTTCAAAGGAGAGCTGATTGCGCGGTTTGCAATCGCCATGACTACGGGAAGCCGCATTCCTGCGGTTGAGAAGAGCGCTTCGTGCATGAGCATGAGGCCTTGGCTTGATGTTGCGGAGAAGGTGCGCGCACCAGCCGCGCTTGCGCCAAGAAGGGAGGATATTGCGGAGAATTCGGCTTCAACTGTTATGAATTTTGGGAAGCCGCCGTTCACGTAAATCTTGTTGAGCGCGTGGGCGATGGGGGTGCTGGGCGTGATTGGGTAAGAGGCGATTACGTCAACTTTGCAGTAGGATGCGGCTTCCGCGATTGCGTCAGAATAATTCATCGTCTTTATTGCCATTTGCATTCACGTTCAATCGATTGCTATTTTTCTTCTGCATTTCTTCTTCGTTTCTTTTGATGCCCGACAATGTTTTTTCTTTTTGCATCCTCGGCGGGTTGTTCTTTCTTTTTTCCTTACCTAGTTTTGTTGCATTACGCTTTCTTCTTTCCGACTAGTTTTATTTCGTGCTCCATCTTGATGCACTTGACCGGGCACTCCTGTGCGCACAAGCCGCAGCCTTTGCAGTAATCGTAATCTATTTCCGGGCCGTTGCCGGGCGTTCCCATGCAGCCTTCGGGGCAGTAGTTCTGGCAGGTCGCGCACTTGATGCACTTGGTCAGGTCGACTACGGGCTTTTGCGAGCGCCACTCGCCGGTCTTGATTGCGACGGTTGTTCCGGGCTTTGATATTGCGAATTTCATGAAAATCATCTAATCTTTCTTTGTGAGTTCGTAACAGGCGCGGATGACTTCGATGTTCTTGTCTGCAATCGTCTTGTCTTTTTCCCCAAACTCCGCGTGAATCGCCTTTTCTATTGACTCCATCGTTACCATCCCGGTAATCTTGATGAACGCGCCAAGCATTACGGTGTTGAATATGGGCCGCTTCAAGTGCTCAAGGGCAATCTTGGTGCCGTCAACTGCGTAGACTTTTGCGTCCGCAATCCCAAGTTCGGATGCGGGGCAGGAGCAGTTTGCTATCACGATGCCGCCCTTTTTTAGGCCTGCTGCGACGTTGACGCTTGAAAGCACGCTCGGATCGGCAACGACTACGATGTCAGGCTCGGCTATTTGGTCGTAAGTGGTGATGGGGGAGTCGGAAATCTTGCAAAAGCTCATCACTGGCGGGCCGCGCTTTTCCGAGCCGAAAAAGGGGAACGCTTGCGAGTACTTTCCTTCCATCCCAGCTGCTGATGCTAAAAGCTCGGCTGCGGTGACCATGCCTTGGCCTGCACGGCCGTGGAACCTGATTTCTGCAAGCATGTGTAACTACTCTCGTTTTTTGAATGTGGGTTTCTTTAGTAACTGTGGCCGAGTTAAAATAAGTTCGCAGAACCGGCAAACGACGACGTTTGGAACCGTAATCGGAACAATCAACGTGCGCACCGGAACCCGAAGTTAGAATTGGAAGCGGATGGCGAGTATTCCGTTACAATTTCGAATATGCCCGCCTTTTCGTACCGGTTGCAGAACCCTCCGCGTGCCACCACGTGGGTGGTGCCATTGTATCCCGTGCCGTTGTAGGCCATTCCGGGGTCGAGCGAGACCATGCCCACGCCAAAGGAAGAGTTCCAAGTAGAGTTGGGCAGTCGGTCGTACCCCAGGCCCTTCCAGTCGACCACCGTGGGGAACTCGAACCAGTCGTTGGAAGTGTTGTCAACAGAGTTTGTGGGCATTCCGGCGGTCGCGCCGGCAGTGTCGTTGCCTAGCGCGCCGGTTCCGGTGAGGTTCTCAAAGAACGACGCGTCGGTCCACTCGCGCACGTTGCCCGAGACGTCCCAAACCACTTGGCCGTTTGAAAGGTACATCGTGCGCCTGCCTTCCAAACCGTTTGCGTATGCGATGAACGGGCAGTTGGCAGTAGTTCCGCTTGCGTTGGAGGTGCCGTTCCACCAGCCATAGTTGTCGTCAAAAGACGCGTTCTGCGGGGCACTGGGCGAACCGTCCATGTGCCCGCCAAAAAGGCACGACTTGCCGTTTGATGAGCCGTTGTTTGCGACAAACCAGTTTGCGGCCACGCCGGAAAGGTCGGTTGCCATCGTGGACCATTCGCGGTCGCGCATAAGGTGATAGCCTGCGCCTAGCCTCGCGCATGCGGCTGCAGCCTCGGTCTGGTTCACGTAAACCCATGGCCGGTTGTCGGACTGCGAGAGCGGGGTTTGGCCGGTGCAGTTTCCGACCGAGCCGTTGCCGCCGAGGGAATTCGAGCACTTGGCCTCGTACTTCATGACGCAGAAATCATTGACAAGCAGAGCGGGGTTTCCGGGTACTATCGACCAGTTTACGTCGCACTGACGGGTGGAACAGGAAACAATCAGGGGCTTGTCTCCTTTGAGCACGAAGTTTGAGATGCTGGAACCGCCAACCGAATAGACCATGCGCACATCAGATATTTCCGTGCCGGATTTGTTTGCGCAGCTGATTACACCAGCGCCCTGCGCGGCAACGTAAGAAATCTCTCCGGGACCCATAATCAAAGAACAGGACATTGTCGCGGACAGGTTCTCATTTGGCCTAAAGCAATAAGCCGGACCGTAGTAGTCGCCGGAATAATATGGGTAGATGGGAACGCTTGCGTTTCCGATATTAACCCCGTCGAGCCGTATTGTCGCCGAACCGGTGTTCTGCAGACCCAAGACAAGATTTGCATCAACGACCTTTGCTGAGAGGATCTTGATTGGCGTCAAGGACGACCAGTACGCTTGGGATTGCTGCTGTTTAATCGAGGACTGTGAAGAAGGGAACGCGGACATTGCATTTACTACGACGATGGAAACTAGGAGGACTGCACCAAGAATGACCAAATACTCGGTCGCACCCTGGCCACGGTTGTAAAATACCATGCTATGTACCAACAGAAGTTGCAGCTGGCGACCTTAAAACGTTTCTAATAAAGTTCAACCTCTTTGCACTCGCCGCGCCTAGCCGGTTAATAACCCGGTTTTGCATATCCTTTTTTGCAAGTGATTTCCATATGGCAAACCCCGTGAAAGCGCGAAAGAACCCGAAAGTAAGGCAGTACGTGACCAAGGACGTCAAGATAGGCGAACTGGCCTCCAAGTACCCGGTTGCAATCGGCCTTCTCTTTGCGCGAGGGATGCACTGCGTGGGCTGCCACGCATCGGCTTTCGAGACGCTGCGGCAGGGAGCTGAAGCGCACGGGATGAAGCCCGTTGAGGTGGATGCACTTGTTGAGGAAATCAACCAGACGATTGCCAAGGACGAGTCGGAATTGGAGGAAAAGTGCCCGGACTCGCCGGTAAAGATTACCGAGGCCGCTGGCTTGCAGTTTGCAAAGATTATGGACGCCGAGGCGAAGGCGGGTTTTGGCCTGCGCATACTAAAGCCCCAAGGCGGGCCTGCTGGGAGGTTCGAGATGGACTTCGAGCAAACCGCTGGAAAGGACGACTTGGAGTTTGACTGCAGGGGAATCCGGATTATAGTCTCAAAGCAGCTTGAGCCGGAAGTCCGCGGGGCGGTGATTGACTTCCGCGAGACCGTGCAGGGCGCGGGGTTTACGATTAGGAACCCCAACTTGAAGTGATTTTTATGGCGCTTTCAAGAAAACCCCTGCTCAAGCCAGAAAAGTTCGGCAAGCTTGCACTTTCTGAACAGCTCAAGGAAATACAGTTAGTATTTCCTGAAAACTACAAGGCGGAAATCCGCGACGGCCACGTTTTTGTCCCACTTGAAGGCAACGAAAAAAGGCTGGAAACGATGAGGCAGTACCACGGGATGGAAAACCACGGCCAGGCAATTTCCCGTGCAGTATCCTACTACTTGGCGGACACGAACCGCGAGCTGGTGCAAGTGAAGCCTCACGGCTCGACCGGCTTCTGCATAACGCCCAAGAAGAACTAGATTTTTTCCAATACTGCCCGGGAGTAGCGCTCCATCGCGGCAGCCTCCTTTTTGGAAAGTGATTTCACCGCAACGTCCCAGTGGCAGGCGACTAATTTTGCGTCTTTTCCAACGAGCGGGATTTTGCCAACTTTGAACGGCAGCCTTTCGGTTTTTTCCGTTCCAAGCACGAACCGTCCACCCGAATAAACTACCGGCCTTCTCTTGACCGCTATTTTTTCCCTTCCCAAATCGCAATCGACTACTTTTGCCCAGCTCGGCCTGCACAAGTCCTTGTTTTTTGCGCTCTTCTGCGCTTTCTGCGAAACAAACCCTGCGACGTAGGGGTGGAAGGTGTGCTGGAGGGGCGGGATTTTCTTTGGAAGGTTGGCGACTATTTCTTTTGCACGTGCTTTGGAGACAAACTTCCTTGCGACCCACTTTTTTTCAAACAAGTCGATTACGTCCTCGCGCTTGACTGCGCCCAACAACTTGTTGCCAATCCAGAAGGCTTCCGCAACGTCGTAGCCGTAGATGTCGTCAATGCCGTTGGCGTCTGCTATTGTCTCAAGATATGCTTTCTGCGTGCCGAACTTTGAAAGCTCTTTTCGAAGCCTGCTTGCGTTTTCCTTCGAGGGGTTTTCCAAGTACTTGGAGAATGGGTTTCGGAACTTCGGGTCGCCGCAGTAGCCGCGCAGGTTGGGCGCGAGGCCGAACCTTGCACAGAGTTCTATTCCTTCCATTTTGCAACTGCCTTGGAAGGCGAAAGGAGGATGGCGAAGGCCTTTGGCGAGTACTCAACAACAGCAGAGATTACTTCGGAGTATCCTGCAATCAAGAGCGCGCCTGAGCAAAGCAGGAGCATTCCAAAGGCAGTGTTGAGTGTGACTGTTGAGCCTACAAAGGCAATGCCAAGGAGGGTTGTGATTGGACCTGAAAGCGCAAGTATGGCGGTTGCTTTGGATACTGAAACCCTTGACAGGGCAGAGTACCACGCGGTCAGGTAAAGGAAGAGAAGCGAGCCGACTACTATACCCCACGCCAATGCCGAGGGCGTAAAGGACAGCATTGCGGAAACCGAATCTGCTTTTCCTGCCGCAATCACAATAACAACCATCGCAACTGCTCCAGCAAGCATCCTTGTAGTGGCAATCACGCTGCCGGAAATTTCGGAGAGGAACTTTTTGGTAAGGGTCCACTCGATTGCCCAGAGCACAGTTGCGCCAAGCACTAGCGCCTCGCCCAACCCAAGCAAGAGATTGCCTGAGCCTAAGAGGATGAAGTTGCCGATGATTGCAAGCCCCGCGCCTACTGCAAACCGCAAGTCAAGCTTTTCTTTGAGCAGCACCGCTGCAAAGATTGCCGCAAAAGCAAAGAGGAAACGGTAGAGAAATGAGCCTGCAGGGCCGCCGAGCATCGAAAGCCCCCAGAAGAACATCAGGAAGGGAACGCTTCCGCCTATGATTGTAATGATTGAGAGTTTGGATAGCTGGCTGCGCGAAAGCGAAAGGACGTCCTTGTAGTTTCCAAGCAACAGCAGGGCTGCTGCGAAGAGTATTCCCGCAAACGCGTTCTTCAAAATCGTGTACGCGAACGGGTCCTGCCCTGCAACGCCAACGGAGTTGATAAATACGGACAGGCCGCTGATTAACGCAGCGCAAAGCGCAAGCGCAACGCCTTTCTTCTCCGAGATTTCGATTGCCATAAGAAACAGCCCCCTGTTGGAAAAAGGCGCGATTGCGGCGCCATCCCAAAATGAACCTATTTGACTTTTGGAGGGTAACTTTAAATGGTTTTGTCGCTTCCAGAGTGAATATGGCAAGAAAAATCCGGTTGGGCTGGTTTTCGTTCTCCTGCTGTGAGGACAACACCGTGCTGTTTGCCGAGATTCTCAACGACCACTTCTTTATGGTCCAGGAAAAGTTTGACATAATCCACGCCAAGGTGCTCCAGAACGTCAACAAGTGGGAGGAGATGGACGTTGCTTTCGTGGAGGGCGCGATTGCGAACAAGGAGCAGGAAGAGACCCTGAAAAAGATACGCGGGCTTTCAAAAACGGTTGTTGCGATTGGCTCGTGCGCCTGCACGGGGATGCCTTCGGCTTCGCGCAACAACTTCGATGAGAACACGATTCACGAAATCCGGTTCATCAAGGAAAAGTTCAACATGCTTGACAAGGTCCACCCGCTCAAGGACTTAGTCAAGGTGGACATGGAAGTGCCGGGGTGCCCGATGGACGAGGCAAAGTTCCTCGAAGCGCTTCAAGCAATAATCAAAATGTACGGTGACCAGTAATGCACGGCGCGCACGATTCTGAAAACTTGGAGCTTGGCTTGGAGGGCTTGAGCAAGGTCGAAGGCCACGTTGACTTGGAAGTCAAGGTGACAAAAGGCAAGGTCGAGTACGCCAAGCTCAAGATTCCCGAAGCCAAGCGATTCTACACCCAAGCTGTTCGTGGAAAGCCGATGACTGCGATTGCGCAGCTTGTATCTCGCATCTGCGGCACGTGCTCGATGTCGCACATCTTCGGCTGCACCAAGTCCATAGAGGACGCGGTTGGCTTGGTTCCTTCCGAGCAGACGATGAAGCAGCGAAGGCTCAGTATGTGGGCGCACCTGATTCGAGACCACCCGCTTCACCTTTACTTCTTCGTGCTTCCAGACATGTTCGACAAGGGTTCGGTGTTCGACTTCACCTCACCTGAAGAAAAGAAGATTATCGCAACTGCGCTTGAAATCAAGGCTGCTGGGAACAACCTTTCAAAGATGGTAGCGGGACGTTCCATCCACGCACCTTGGCCGGTTCTTGGGGGCTTTACGCAGATTCCAGACAAGGCAAAATACCCGAACATAGTCCACGACTTGGAGCACGCACGCGAACACTCCCTTGAGCTGCTTGACGTCTTTTATGATTGCCCTTGGAAGTTCGAAAACAAAACCACATACGTGGGAATGGTCGGCCCCAACTTCGACTATATGTCAGGCGACCTGCTCTCCTCGGACGGGCTTAAGATTCCTGAAAAGGACTTCGGCCAGTATGCTCAGCGCATTTGGCGTGACTACTCGACTGCTTCGGCGTTCCTGCTTCAAGGAAAGGACTACATGGTCGGCTCTCTTCCGCGCCTCAACCTGGGCAAGAAGTTCCTGCACAAGCAGACGCAGAAGGACTGCGCAAAGCAGCTTGGAAGGTTCCCGTCAAAGAACGTTTACGACAACAACTTGGCGCAGGCAATTGAGACCATTGACTCGATCAACCAGTCCATTGACCTGCTCGAATCAACTGATTTCAAGCCTGAAAAACCAGTCCAGCCCGCAAGAAAGGATGGCGCGGGGTTTGCAGTTGTCGAAGCCCCCCGCGGAGTGCTGTACTACAATGTCAACATCCGCGACGGGAAAGTGCAGAACATGAGCGTGGCAATCCCAACTGGACAGAACCAAGTGCGCATCGAAAAGGACCTTGCCGAACTTGTCCAACAGCAGGTTGACGCGGGCAAGGACAAAGACTACATCGTGCACGAGATGGAAAAGCTCGTGCGGGCGTACGACCCGTGCTTAAGCTGCGCAACCCACTTCTTGAAGGTCAAGTGGAAAAAATAACCGAGGACTATCTCTTTCCTTTTGATTTTGGCGGGTAAATCAAATCCTTGACGCGGTAAGTCGACCCGGCTACGTTTACGTGCATACCTTTGCTTGGCTTTTGTGCCAGCCTAAGCTTGGTTTTTCCAAGCAGGCGGTCTAACGAAGAAGCGCGGTCAACGCCCAACACAAATGCGACCGCGTTGACATCCCGGTTGTGCTGTTCGTAAAGCCGCCGCACTTCTGCTTTGGCTTGGTCGGTGTGCGAAAACAACATCCGCACCTTTCCGAACTTGTCCTTAGAAAAAGTCTTCAGGTGGGGGTGGGAAAGGAACTTGTTGGACTCCCGTTCGTTAAGGCCGACGCTGCGGCCGACTTGGATGTGGGACAAGTTGCCATCTTGTATGAGTTGGTGCATTTTCTTGACAAGGCCAACAGATAGGCTGGGATCCGCATCGCCTTTGATGCCGAGTTTCCTGCGGATATCTTTGCGAAACCGTTCGTGTGCGGCTAGTTCTTCCATAGAATCAAAACGCAGTTTAGTTCTTAGGGATTATTTGGCAATAAGGTTTATTTTCTCTGCTGCCTGCGCTGTTGCCGCCGCCTCATCCATCCCCTGCGGCACCGCAATAATCCTGACCGAGTCAATCATCCCGGCCTTCTTGAGGATTTTGAGGTTCCACGACAGGTCGAAGTCGTGCATCGAAATTACTCTGGGCAGTTCCAAGTCGTCCAAGTCCTTGACTATTGAAACCTTGCGGATTCCCTTCGCAACGTCCAAGATTACAAGGTCGCGGCCGTAGTCCTGCAAGTCGTCGATTCCGTCAAGCTCTATGAAATCAATTTGAGGAAACTTTTTTCGAAGGGCGGGAAGGATGCGCAGGGCAAGGGAATCGGAAGGAACAAGCGGGTTGCCAAAGACTAGTATTTGCCTCTTTTTTTCGCCGCCGCTTTCTCCTTTGCCTCCGTGTGAGTGGGAATGGATTGAAGAGAGGGGATTCCAGTGTCCGCGGCGTTTGTGCATATAACTGCCACTCAGCCAAGGGTTTTATCCCCTGCCTGCGCCCAACAAATTATGAGGCTCTGGTCAATACACCCAAAGTACTTGGACCGGCAGGGTTTGCTTGCGTGCTGGCGCGAAGGGTTGCTCGCGCTCTCGGTGGCAAGAAAGGGCTTTGTGGGCGCGTATTCCAACCACCCCCAGCTTGAGCGGTTCAAGAAAACCGCCGACCCAGAAAAGGCAATCGCGCGCTTTGTTTTCGGAGTTTCCAAGGAAATGAAGGCCCGCGGATACAAGCCAAAAGCAATTCTTGCCCCAATGAGCATGCGAAAAATCCCGGTCACAACCGGCCAGCTTTCTTTCGAGTTTGTGCACCTGCAAAGAAAGCTTGCAAAAAGAAGCCGGAAAAAGTTCTTGGAGAATTCAAAAGCGGCTGTTGAAAAGAAGACGCCGAGCGCAAACCCTGTGTTTGTTGCTGTGAAAGGAAAAATGGAAAGCTGGGAAAAGACCCGGCCGCGCCAAGGAACGATTAAGCGAGCTTGAACCTCACGCCGAAGAATATCGGGCCGCGGAAGTCGAGCTTTTTGTTTTTGGAAGTGACGAAGCGGTGCACGTGCTCAGGTATTGCAATGTTGACGTCGCTTGGCGCCTTGGCCATCCCAAACACGTACTCGAACTCCTTTTCGCCGGACTCGACTGCGTCTTCGGCTTTTGCCGCAACGTAGGCGCACATTGCCTTGAGGAAGTCCAAGCCAGTGTCGATTCCTTTCTCGCGCACTGCAGCGTCGAGCTTTTCGGGAACGTAGGCGACAACCCCGCCGTCGTAAACATAGATTTTGTTCAGGCCAGCAGGCCCAAGGAGCTTCTTTCCTTCCTCGTCTTTGAACACGTCAAGCACAATAGACTTCTTGTTGAGCCTGCCTTTGAACGCGGTGAACGAGTATGGAGTGTCCTTGTCTTTTTCCTTCAGAGTCTTGTGGTAAAGCAAGTCGGCAAGGTTGCGTCCTTCCTCGGTCTTTGGTTGCACCGCGATGCGTATTGCAGCTGCAATCTGCTCGTCTGAAAGCTCAAGCTTGGAGAAAAACTGGGGGTAAACGAGTTCGCGGATGTCGCCGTAGCTGTACTGTATCATTGCCATGCGCTCAAGCCCAAACCCTATGTTGTAAACCGGGTACTTGATTCCGTAGTTTGCAAGCGCAACCGGAGAATACATCCCCGAATCAGCCACTTCGAGCCGCTTTCCTTTCCACTCGACGTAGACTTCGTACTCGCTTTTTGGAGCATAGTACTTCGAGGTCGCGGGCTTGAGCTCGAATTCTGGCTTGGAGTAGCCAAGCTTTTCAAAGAGCTTGGACGCAATCTTGTTTCCAGCCTCCACTGTGACGTTTTCGCCCATGATTACAATGGACGCGCCGTGGTGCACGCGCAGGTGGCTTGCGTCCTCCTTCTGCTCATTTCGAAAGCGCGGGCCTATTGAGAAGAGTGCGATGGGGTGCTCGCGCTTGTCCTGCATCCCTGCGAGGGTCTCAAACCAAACTGCAGTCATATGCGAGCGCAAAACCATGTTGGAAGGAACGGGACGAATTTTTCGCAGTTCGGGGAACGCTTTGTCCATCACTGCGGTGGCTTGTTCTTCTTTCCATCCGAGTCCCTGCACAAGGGCGTCCACAAAGTCGTCTCCTTCCAAGTCGCCTGACTTGTAGCGGCGCAGTATTTCTGCGAGCTTTTCTTTTTTCTTTTCGGAAAATGAGTGGTCGATTTTCTGGATTATTGCTTCCTTTTCCTTCCCAATCCCCAATTCGGGCCGAGGAAGTGCAGCCAAGTAGAAGCACCGGTCAAGGATGACGGGCGATTCGGGGCCGTACTGCTTGTAAACATCAGCCTCGTCGAGCACGTGGCGGTTTTCCATCTCGTCAAAGCCCATCGAAAGCAACGCTTCGCGGATTTTTTGCGCCATTTCGCGCATCACGCTTGGCTCGCCGCGCCTTTTCTTGAGGACAATCTCGCCTTTTTTGGGAAGCAAGTCCGCAGTCTCTATCCACGCCTTCTCAAAGTCCTGCTCGGATTGTTCGCGGATTTTCTTGACGTCAAGTTTCATGAATGCAACACAACCTTGGTTGATTTTAGTGGACCTCAAGTCCGTGCTTCTTGGCAATGTCCACAAACGACTCGGCAAGGTATTTCACTTGCTCGGTGGTAAGGCCATAAGTGCTCATCTTGAACGAGCGGGTTGCGCCGGGGAAGATGCCCGTAATGCCGGCCGAGTCAAGCTCGTGGGTAAGGAAGTAGCCGTGGTCCTTGTGCTTTTGTGCAACCTTGTCGTAGCTTTCGGTGCAGTCGACCTTGGTAAGGCAGTGCTTTCGCGGGCACTCGCTGACAATCTTGTTGCCGTCCACTCGCAAAAACTGTTCGACAAAGTAATTGGAATTCTTGACTTCCGCATCCCAGTGCTTTACGCGCTCCTTAAGGTGGGGCAGGCTTGCCATCATGCCAACTATGTTTGCGCCCATCAGGGTGCATCCAAGCATCTCGACTTCCTTTACGCCGAACTTGCGGCCTGAGACGTCGCCCGTGATTTGGGTTGTGCGGAAAACTTTCTTTGCGCCCTCTTCGGTGGTTGCAAGCACTCCGCTTGGAGCCGGGCTTGCCATGCTCTTGTGGCCGGAGCCCACCACGAAGTCCACCCCAAGCGCCTTGCCGTCAACGGGCTTTATGCCGACGGTGTACGCGCCGTTGTAAAGAACCGGGATGTCGAACTCCTTTGCGGCTTTCACCGCGCCCTTGATGTCGTGCTCGTTTGCAAGCGTGTAGTCGAAGTGGTCGAATATGACGAGCTTGGGAAGTTTTCCTTCCTTCTTTTTCGCCCGCTGGATGGCTTCGGCAACAGCGTCGCCCGTAACTATGCCGCGGTCGTTGATTGCTGCCTCATAGGCAACGCCGCCGGATTGCTCGACTGCCAAAAACTCGGTATAGTGCCCAACTGCCTGCAGGACTACCGAGTCACCCTTGCTTACTAGCGAGGAGACTACTGCCTGAAAGCCCCTGCGTGCGCCCGGCACTGTTCGCGCAACGTCCATCCCGACAAACTTCGCAAGGTCTGCGTGGAAACCCTCAAGGCCCGGCTTCTTTATCTTGTCAAGACGGAACGGCTTGAGGCAGAAGTCGCAAACGGAGTAGCCGTCGCCGTAGGAAATCATCGCCTTCATCGCGTCAGCGGTAAGCTTTCCTGCTGCCTGTATGGGCTGGATGTTTATGTAGTTCTCGTCACGCGAGCGAGTTTCAAGGTTGTCGCACACGTAGCCGGGTTTTGTGCTGTGAAGGGGGATGGAAATGCAAATGCACCTTTATTCTCAGAGCCCAAGCTCGTCCTCTATGGTCTTAATCGCTTTCTTTGCCGCCTCAATGTGGGCCTTGGCTTCCTTTTTCTCCTCAGAGGAAAGCTCGTGCTTTGGCGCGGTCTTTCGAAAAATCACGCGCAGGTCGGTGAGCGCGTAAAGCGCGTCAAAAAGCGCGTCAACTGGTTTCTTGGACATCGTAATCGCTTCGTGTAAGGATAATTTTGCCGACGAGAATTATAAACGCCTTTGTAAGGGCCAAACCGGCATCGCGCCAAACGGACACGCGCACGCTCAGGGCAAAAGGAGGCTTGCAAAAGCCGCAAGCGCAAGGAGCATCCCGTACTTGTACCCGCGCTGGGACTTAAGGTAATCTCCGGCCAGCAGGCGCAGCATCGCGCGCACAAAGACCGCTACGCAGGAGGCAAAAAACATCACAAAAAGAATCGAGTCTGTGATTTGGAACGCAAACGGGACGAACCCAACCGCGATTGCCACCAAGGTGGAAAATATCGCCGCGTTGGTTGCGGCCTTCTTTCCGACGAGCATCGGCAGCGTGTGCTTTCTTCCCTTGTCAGCTTCATAATCCTCCAAGTCCTTTGCAATCTCGCGCGCCCACGTGATGAAGAACGTGGCTGAAGAGAGCACCGCCACGGTGGCGTAGTTGCCGGTTATGCTTGCGCCCATGACGAACACGAACGCGTTCGAGAGCGCGACTACTGCGTTGCCGAAGTACTTGAGCCCGGAAAGCCTGGACGAGTAAACGTAGAGCAGGACGGAAAACACGACCGCCACGCAGAACGCGGCCTGGTTTGCGTAGAAGGCTACAGCGATCCCAAGGAGGAAAAGCGAGATTGCGACGCTTCTTGCCTCGGACGCAGTTATCCTGCCGCTTGGTATGGGCCGCGTTTTCTTTGCCTTGCGGTCAACCGCATAATCATAGTAGTCGTTGATGGCCTGTCCGGCACCGCAGATTAGGAACGTGGATGCAGCGACAAGCACTGCTGAAGCGGGAACCGAAAAATAGCCTATTGAAAGCCAGTAGCCAAGAAGCGCGCCAAAGCCGGCCATCACGCAATTGAGCGGCCGCATGAGCTCGACTATTGCACCGGCAGTTGAGGCGTTGTGGTCCATCAAAGATTACTTAATGCAAAACCGGTTTAATACCCTCGCGCCGAAAGCCCCAGCCGCGCTGCCTGCGGCGCACAACCCACTGAAACGCTTTTAGAACCCGGACGCCCTATTTCAATGCTATGCCAAGAAGGACTCGGCCAGTCACTGTTGCCCACATCGAAAACCGCGTGCGCCTTGCACGGGAAGAGGGGATAGTCTACGGGAGCATCCACGAGCTTTTGCTTGACGAGGAAATGGAGGAGCGGGGCACTCCGCTTGCGGAGCGCGCGGAGCGCCGCAAGAGGCGCGTTGCGGTCATAGGCGCACAAGGCGACGTGGGCGCGGGCGTGGTGTCCAAGCTTTCCGACGATGATTTTGACGTCATCGCTTTCGTGGAGAAAGTCTCGGAGGCAATCGAGGTCCTTGACAAGGTTTCCGAGGCGCTAAAGGAGTACAAGGGCACCGGGCTCAAGATTGTCGCAGACAAGATACAGGACGAAGACAAGGCCACCAAGCTGTTTTCGCGCGTGTCGCAGGTGGTGCGCATCTGGGAGGCCAAGAAGGCCTACGCGGATGCAAAGATTGCGTCGGAATACTTTGAAAACTCGCTTAAGCCGTCATTGATACTTGCCAACGCCTGCAAAAGGTCGCACGTTGACCGCATCATCCTTGCATCGCATGACTCCACAACAAAGGGGGTCAAGCTTTCAACTGACGTGCTCAACGTGGTGCACGGCGGCCGCTCGCTTTCCGAGGACGCGATAGTCCAAAGCGGCGTGCCGTGCGTGGCTGCGCGGCTTCCGCAGGCAAACAACCCGAACGCCGGTTCTTTTGGGGGAACTGCCACCGGTCTGACTGCTGCGGTTGGGATGATTTCGCACATACTTTCGCACAAAAAGCTTGTGGGCGCCGAAGTCTCGATACCTCAGGCTGCGCTTGCGAAGGCAAAGGACGCAAAGGCGCTTTCTGCTGCGTTCGTGCTTTCGGCGTTCTCAAAGGCCAAAAAAACCGGCAGCCAGTGAAACGCAAGCCGATGCCTGCAACGCACAAGGCAAACGGGCGGTACGCGGCTTGCCGGGCGGCAAAAATCAACCATTATAATAGCCTGCGTGCAGAAAACCAATTCGGGAAAATAGTCGATTCCCATAGGGGAGTCGTAGTTTAGGGGGGTCTTTTTTGTGATAGCTGAAACCATCGCGGCTCTTGCAGTAATGCTGTCCGTAGCCGTTCCGGGAATGCTCCTTTCGTGGGCAGTGCTTTACCGCACCGCAATGGGCAGGTTCGAGAAGTTCTTCATAGGGATCATACTCGGCCTGTTCGTGCCGCCGCTGTTTGGCGTCTTGGAATACGTGTTCTTTGGGATGAAGATGAGCTTCGCGGTCGTGGCGTTCAACTCCGTCCTCGCAGCCGCAATCGGCCTCTTGCTCTATTATTACCAGGCAAAGAAGCTCCCAAGCATAAACCTTCACTGGAAGGCGGAATACTCGACGCAGGAGTTCTGGGAGCGCACGTTCAACGCAAACAAGACCCTAATCCTGCTTGTAATCATCGTAATATTCGGCTTCTACGCGCGCTACGCAACATCCGCTGACTATTACTTTTCCGAAATCGACCCGTACTACTACACGCACGTGACCGAGTTCGTGGCAACACAAGGCAGCGTCCCCCTGCTTAACGACGACGCGTACGCCCCGCAGCTTAAGTTCCACCACGTGCCTCCGCTTGTCCACTACATGACAGCCGGCTGGTACTTCGTCTGGCAGGGAATCACTGGCGCGTCCTACACAAAGGAGCTCATCTCATCGTTCATGCAGCTTTACCCACCCATCCTCGGGGCGTTGCTTTCGTTCATCGGATACCTGATAGTGCGCGAGGAGGCGGACAGGAGGATTGCCCTTGCCGCAGCCGCGTTGTTTGCGTTCACGCCACAGCTCATTGACAAGATGGCTGCGGGGGTTGCAGAGCAGCAGCCGTTCGCGCTGTTTGTGACAATACTCATATTCGCCACATACATCATAGCCATCAAGACCAAGAGCCTGCGCTGGGGAGCCCTTGCCGGGCTTTCAACGTTCCTCATCCTCATGGGGTCTGCGCAGTTTGTCTGGCCGATAATGGTCATAACCGCATACCTGTTCTTTGCCTCGCTGATGGAATTCTGGGCAGGCGAGCTTGACTGGCGCTGGATTGCCGCCAACGCAATGGTCGTGGTTGGCGCGCTTGCAGGAAACATGCTGTACCTGACGTACTCCGCACTCTCGCCGTTTGGCATCTACAACGGCATACAGCTCCTGGTTGCGGCATTCGCATTTGCCTGCCTGCTTTTTGCTGCTGCAAAGTACAAGGTGCTCCACAAAATCGGGAAGGCACTTGAGCTTTCGGACGAAAAATCCAAGCTTGTTTTCCTTGGCATCGGCTTTGCCGCATTTGCTGTGGTTATGGCGTTCACCCCGCTTGGAGGAAAGGTCACGTCCTACCTCAACTACGGCCTGAACTTCGCTACCCCAAACAGCGCAATAATGATGACTGTTGCCGAGGAGAACCAGGCAACCGACGCGATGGACCTGTCGTCCTACGGCGTGTTTTCGTACTTGCTTGCGCCTAAGAACCTGCTGATGCTTTCGGCGTTCCTGTGCTACTTGATAATGTTTGCAACTCTTTGGAAGAAGAACCGCAAGAAGATGGCGCTGGCGTCGCTTGCGATAGTTGCTTTCGTGTTCGTGCTCAACTCCGTGTTCGACCCCATCGTTGCCGCGGCAGCCGAGCCGTTCGGACTTGCAAGCATGGCAAAGTTCGTGGCTGAAAACGACATATTCTACTACATGGGGCTTGCCATAATCTCAACTGTTGTCACGTACGTGTTTGCGGAAAAGAAGAACAAGCTGCCATTGCTTTTCGTCCTCATCTTCTTCCCAATCTCATTCATCGGGATACACAAGCTCAAGTACATAGCCCACCTTGCGACTGCGCTGCCGATTGCGGTTGCGTTCATACTGTTCCTTTTGTGGGAACTCTGTGAACTGTTCTCACACTGGTTTGGCCACTCCGCGCAGGCTGCGATGAAGTACTCCTCGTGGGCGGTCTTGGGGATTGGCGCGGTCTTGGTAATCGCGCAGTTTGCGCACGCCGCAGGCTCGCCGGTCAAGCTTGGCTGCGACGACACCTCTTGGGGAGCATCGCTCAACGGCTTCACTGCAGGGTTGGGGATACCTTTCGTGTCCTCAGGTTCTGCGGTGCAGGGCCTGTGCTACCAGCGCATCGGCGAGGACTGGCGCGACGCCATGACTTGGATGAGCATCAACCTCGGCGCAGGCGACCGCGTCATGTCGTGGTGGGACTACGGCCACTGGACCACTTTCCTTGCGGGAAAGAAGACCGCAACCGACCCGGGCAACTCGTACCCCGAATACAACCAGGAGGTGGCACGCGCGCTTGTGGACGGGCCTAAAGACGAGCTTGTGCGCGTAATGAAGTACCACAACTCGACGTACCTGATGCTTGACTCCGAACTCATCTCCAAGTGGGGCGCGCTCAACTTCCTTTCAGGAACCTTCGAGGGGCTCTACCGCGAGCCAAACGAGTCCGCAAACTACAACGTCACGCCAGCTATAGACTGGACGCAGGGCACCGGAAAGAGCAAGTGGGAAGTCGAGCACGCGTTCGAACTCATATACCCGGCGTACACTGCGGATGACACGGGGAACGCTACTGCGATGACTTGCCCCGGCCTAGTTTCACGGCAGGCGCTGTACTCGCAGCTTAGTGGCCAGCTGTACTGCGCAAGCCTAGGGCAGAACGGCACGGTCAACCTGTTCCTGCTCAAGAGCGCGGCAGGCGACCAGGTGCAGCTTAAGGACCCCAAGCTCGTGCAGATGGGAAGCGGCACGCCTTCGTACTCGTACATCGGAAGCTCCGGCAGCGCTAGCGTGTTCATAGACACGAACGCGGGGATGCTCAACTTGAACCCGGACTTGGAGACGATTAGCAACGGCACCCGCAAGAGCGCGCTGTTTGGCGCGCCCTACGTGCAGCTGTTCTTCTTCGAAAAGCTCGACGGGTTCGAACTCGTGCACAAGACCACAAACGGCGGCGTGAAGATATTCAAGCTCGTCGAGTAGGAAAAACTGCAAGGGACGGAAAAAAGAAAAAAAGTAATGGAAAAAGAAAGGCAAATGGGGAGGGGCCGTCCTAAACCCCCACCACTTTTTTCTACTCTGGCAGTGCAGGTATTGACGCAGACTCGTCAGGCGCGTACATCTTGCAGTCCGCAGACACCTTGACGAAGTAGCCTTTCTTTGGTTCCAGAACATCCGCCTTCACCCAATTGTTAGCAGCTGCGTCGAACGAGTACGCCGCGGCTATGCTGCACGTGCCTTTGTAGTCGGAGATTTTCACCGGCTCGTAGGTTGCGTAAGTCGTGCACTTGTCAACAGTGCCTGCGGTGGTGTTCACAGGCTCGCACTTGCTTGCCTTGACCATATTGCCAATGGGCGCGCCGACCATGTTCCAGCCTGCCTTGAGCTCCTCTTTGTAGTTCTCTTTCCTGTACGCGGCTTTTTGCGAAAACACCACTAGGCATTCGTCGGTAGCGTAGAACCAGTGCGCCTTGGGCCCGTTTATCGAGCTGAAACTGGATGACACGTACTGGCCGGATGCGGGATTGTAATAGTACACTCGCTCGCGGTTGCAGGTGGTCTTTTGCAGGCTCGTGTAAGTCGAGGGCACCGAGAACAGGTTCCAGCCGCGCTGCATTTTAACCTCAACAGTTGAAACGGGCGTTGGAGTAATCACCGGCTTTGGCACGCTTGTGACAACCGGGACGGTGGTGGCGTTGGGGAGCGCTGCGATGCAGTCGGCCTTTTCGCGGAACGTCCTCAGCCCAAGGTACATGAACGCGCCGCAGAACGATTTCTGCTGGCAATAATTGTGCGAGTTGTCAAACCACCAGTATTCGCTGCACACGGGAACAACCGTGGTTGCCGTGGCGTTGGCCGCGCGTACAACTACCGTGACCTGCCTGACCTTTGCTATCGAGTTTGAGTCCCACGAGCGCATGTACTTCATGGTGACGGTGGTCTTTCCTTCGGAGATTGCCTTGAAGTAGTAAGTGTAGTTGCACCCGGCGCCGACAGAGACAGCGGTGATGCCGTTCGCGGTGGTTGTTGAAGCCTGGCAGTCAAGTTCCTTGTAGCCGTTGTATGCGACCACCTTGGAGTCGTCAACTGCGACCACCCAATTGTAGCCGGTGCTTGGGTTTGCGTACTCGGTGAACTGGAACTCGCCGCCTACGCGGGCATAGGTTACCAAACCCGATGCGGAACCGCTGCTGCCGGAAGACGTTGCCGAACCCGTCGTGACATTGGTGTCACCGTATACTGTGGTTGACGCAGTGTCAACCGCAAGCGCAAACGGAGCTGCAAAAAAAAGCAAGAACGCAAAAAATCCTATCCCTATTCCAAATCTCATTTTGAAATCACCCGAATATGGCAAGCTTGCCGCAAATAAAAAACAGCCGAGAATAAGAAGGGCAAAGCCGCGCGGTTTTAAACAGGCAAAATGCAAACTTGCTAGGCGGCACGCAAGCCCAAAAAGCACGCGGCCCGTTACAGCAGGTGGTATTGATGGCATTCGAGCACAAAGTAAAACCGCTTCCTTTCGCATACGGCTCGCAGAAAGGAATCAGCGAGGCTACGGACAAGAGGCACCACGACACGCACTATGCGGGGTACGTGGCAAAGAGAAACGAAGTGGGGCAGAAACTGGAAGCTTGCGACAAGACAAAGGCGAATGCCAATTATTCAGAGTTCGGAGAGCTGAAAAGAAAGGATACTTTCAACGCCTCCGGACAGATTTTGCACGAGCTTTATTGGGACGTGCTCGGCGGAGACGGCGTGCTCGACTCCAACTCAAACATAGGGAAAGCCATAATCCAAGATTTCGGCTCTTTTGAAAACTGGAAAGCCGACATGGCCGCAACTGCAAAAGCTTCCCTTGGCTGGGCAATACTGTGCCTCGACCCTTCGGACGGCAGGCTTCACAACTACCTTTGCGACTCGCACAACAACGGCGCGGTGTGGGGCGCAATCCCGCTTCTTGCACTTGATGTTTTCGAGCACGCGTATTACGGCGACTACGGCCCCGACAGGGCGAAATACATCGAGGCATACCTGTCGAACATAGACTGGAAAAAGGTGGAGTTGCGCTACTCAAAGCACTCGTTCCATCACGGAAAGAAGTGAGAAAAAGAGTACAGAAAAATAGCTGATTTTGTGGACCCTGCCCTTCTTTCTGACTCGAAGACTCCAAACACCAAGGCCGCAGTCTTTCTCGTGCTCACCAAGAGGCACCCGCTTACAATGGCTGAAGTCTGGCAGAACGTGCAGGATGGCCTTGGCAAGAAAATCACCTACCAGGGCGTTCGCAAGGCCGTGCTCTTGCTTGAAAATTCGGGCGTGCTTTCAAAGGACGCTGAAAGCAAATATGCAATCAGCCAAAATTGGATTGCGATGCAGAAGGAGGAAACTCGCGAACTGGATGTTCGCTATTGGGTCGGGAAAAAGAAACTTCCAAGCGAACTTGCGGAAGGCGAGTGCGAGGAGTATGACTTTTTCGGCCCAAAGGCACTCCCATATTACTGGGTTTTTGAGGAAGCGGCAAAGACCCGACCGGACAAGGAAAAGTCAGTCATAGTCTGCCAGAACATGTGGCCGGTTTCTTTCATCACGCCAAAAGAGCAGGCCGTGATTGCGGGCGTTCTTGCAAAAAAGGGCGGGTTTGTTCTTTGCAAAGGAGACACGGAAATAGACCGGCACTTTGCCGAATTCATGAAGAAGATGAACCTTGCCGTAAAGACCGGCGCAAAGCTTGGGTGGAATTACGACATCCTTGCGGTCAACGGGTTCCTGTTTGAACTGCGGCTTGAAAGAAAGGCAATGGCTGACTGGACTGCGATTTATCGCAGCAAAAAGCCGATGGCACAAAAGATGGCTGACTTGGGAAAGTCGGTGTCGGCAAAACGGCGCATGAAAATAGTCGTAAGGCACGACCCTAAGGCTTGTGCAGAGATTCTTGAGTGGGCTAAAAAGGAATTCAAACCAAGTCGCTGACAACTCGCAAGCTGTTTTTACCGGAAACACGGCCTGGAAAGAAATACATACCCTACACGGGCCATACAGTTGTAGCTTTGGGGCGAAAAAATATGCTAACTCGAACCATGACCAGGGCGTGCCTTGTCTGCGGAAAAAAGATACGGACAAAGGTAGGCAAGACGGGCAAATACGACAACGGCCACTACTTCGGAAAGCTCAAGCTCCCAATCGAAGGCACGGGGAAGTGGGAGAACAAAGGGAGCACGAAAATTGGAAAAATAAAGGCCAGTGTTGTCCACTGGACCGGAAAGGAAAACGAGCTCGAATACTGGGAATGCAACGCCTGCTTCGAAGAGGCTGGCCACGAGTGCTGGCTTGAGGGAAAAATCGAAAAACTCTACGGCGAGCGCTGCAAGGATTTTGATTCAACCTGCCCTTGTTGCCAAGCTTGGGATGTTCATGACGCTATACGAGAGGAAAGGAAGGTTTTCCGCAAGCCGCATAAGCTTAATAATTTGTAGTAAAAGTAGTATTTGTAGTGATTTATATGTACGTCGATGACAGCGTTCCGCTGAGGATTCCGAAGGCCGCGCTTGCGGACCTGCGCAGGCTCAAGGCAAAAAAGATGCAGATTGAGGGCCGCAACGTGGCGGATGCGGAGATGATTTCCGAGCTCGTGGCGTTTGGCCGCAAAAATGAGGACAAGCTGTTCCGGCCTGCGGGAAAGAAAAAACATTTCCTGGATATAGCGGGTTTTCTTCCAAAAGGGGGGCCAAAGACGTATTCCGCAAAGGAAATCGACGAAGTTGTTTATGGTGAACTCTGATTGAAAATTTTCGATACGGGCGTGCTCATCGCTGCGTTAAGGCCCGACGATAGTCATCATGATAGTGCAATGGTAGAACTGAAAGACGCTAGGATAGTGATTACGGACACTATTTTCTCGGAAACTGTTGAGTTTTTGCGCCGCAAGTTCGGCTCGCAAGCAGCAGTCAAGGCAGGCCGATGGATGCTCGATTCGGACATTGAAATAATCCAGACGGACATGCCCCAAAAAGTCCGGGCAACCGAGATAGTGGCCAAGTACCCGGGACTCAGCTTCTACGATGCTTTGATTGTTGCCGTACTGGAAGGTTTTGAGGAGAAAATAATCGTGTCTTTTGACAAAGATTTTGACTTAGTAAAAGGCATAACCAGGATAGGACGATGAAAAAGGATTGACATCCGCAAATGCGAAAAAATCCCAACTCCGCAGGGCGCGTTCTACCGTGGGCCTTCGGACAGGAAGGCAAACGAGGGCTACCTTGAACTCAAGCCGCACGCTTCGCTTCAAATCCACAATCGGCCTGGTGCCATCGAGAACCTGACGCAAGTCAAAGGCAGATGCTGCATGGTCGTGTTCCAAAGGCGGGGGGCAAAAACATTCAGGTTGGATGAAGGGGATCGCCTGCGGATTGCGCCGAAGGGAACGTGGCACATCCACGCAAACCCGTTTGACAAACCGTCGCTTACCTATTGGGAGGCCGAGGGGGACATCCGAAAGGTAATAGAGACGATACGAAAGTCGGCCCAAAAAAACGTCAAGGTTGAATCACTTATGCGCACAGTTGATAAGGAACTGTGGGGCGTCTGAGGAAATTATTGTGTGAAATACACTAAAAATAGGGAAGAAATCAAGAAGAAACGAAATCAAAACGTTCATATCAAGTCGAATGTTTCTCTTGTAGAAATTGAAATAGTAACGTTCATACGCAGATGAATTTTCCCATTTTCCTCTTTCTACAGGACTTCTTATTTGTATGAACGTTCGAGGGTACCTGCAGCAAACCCCTGCCCAAGCCACACAAACTGGCCAAAAGAAATCAAACAGGCCATTTTGAACATACCGATATGAACGTTTGATTTGCAGATTGCGTTGAATTTTATCATATTGATATGAACTATTGTTTGCGGTTTGAGAGGCCGAAATTGCCTCGTTTTGCTGCCATCAACAATGCAGAAGACTTCGGGTTTGCCAACACTCTTTGCTGGATGGTTTCATAATTTGAAGTCTTTGTAAAGCCCGCCTTCTCAGCTGCAAGCCTCGCGCGAAGCCTTATCGCAGTCTCGTTTGAAAGCCCGGTTACGACTTTGGTGAACTCGGGATTTCCTACCATCTTAGGCCAGTACAGCTCGCGGGCCCTTGCAAGAGTATTGTACTGGCCTATTGACATCCTTTGTTCTGTTTCCTCTGCCTGAGCCATCCTTTGCACCGGTTTTCCAGCCATAAAATCACTTCATACAGGTATGAATAATTTACTGCTTTGCCTGCGTCTTGACTCCAAATTTCTTGCCAAGCTGCTCAACCCGGTCCTTGCCATAGCTTTTGCCTGTGACATCATCCTCAGTCAAGATGAGGTCCTGCGAGGGAAGGCCGAAAACTTTTGCCTTTGCCTTCAAGTCATCCTTGAGCGCCTGGTCAATGCCGTGTGCGGAGTACTCGGAGAAGGCCATCTGCGGCTTGAGGAGTTTTTTGTCTTTTGAATCGGTTTTTGCCATAAAATCACCAGTTCATACCAGTATGAAAAATCATTTCTTTTTCTTGGATCTTGACTTCGTTTTTGCAGCAGGCTTTGCCTTGCTTACCTTCCTTGCCAAAGCATCCTTCGGCCGTCCTGCAGGAGATTTCTTTTGCTTAAACAAGCGTATATACCCCGGAGTCTTGGCCTCGGCCTTGGCCACCAGGTAGCCAAGCGCGGCATTGAGACTGACTGGCTTTCCAAGGCGCGTCTGAAGCCTTCCTGCGTAGCAGGTCAGGCCCCGGTAGGTCTCCGCGTCGATTCGCACAAGCTTGGACATAATACAATATTGGAAGCGCGGGGTTAAAAGGGTGCCGGGAAGGGCGTAGTTACAGATGATACAAAAGTAGTAAATGTAAACATAATTTACCTTTGGCTAGAGGTAATTGGTAGTGCCTAACTCATAGTTAGCTTGAAATGAACTGGCGGGAAACCGGCCTCGAAAACAGACCTGAAAATGCACTCAAAAAAACACAGAAAGTTCCACTAAAAAATGATGAAAAAAGAAAACAAAAAAAAAATTCAAATAAAATCGAAATGAAGAAAAAAAAGAACGGACCAAAAAAATTGCTCGTCTTGAAAAAAGCCCCAAATTGCCCTCTAGCGGAACGCTTTTGATTCAAAAACTGCCTAAGCTGATTAAGGAAAAACCGCCCGCAAGGGCGCGTTGGGGAAGTGAACAAAAATGGCTATTCCAGCTCTAGGACTGCCCGAGATTGCAGGAATCGGCCTGCTGGGCGTTGGCGCCATAATCCTTGGCATATTCATACTCGGCTGGCTCAAAAAAGTCCTGATGAACACGGTATTCGGCCTGATCGCCCTGTTTGTGATAAACTACCTCGCAGGAGTGCTCAAGATGGACGCGCTGAACCTCCCGATTAACCTCATAAGCGTCCTGGTTACGGCCATCCTGGGCCTTGCAGGAGTGGGGCTGCTCATTATACTCAAGCTCCTCGGCATCACCGTACAGTAGGTTTCTCCCCGGTTTTCCCCTCGCAAGAGGGAAAACCGGCTGTCGGAGACCTATCCTTCCTCCTTTTTTGAAAAATTCTGCCCATTGCTGCTTTGTGGAATGCATTTTCAGCGGAAATGGAGCCAAAAAGGTATTATAAGAATATAACCCAGTTATAACTATGAAACGCATGTACGTCATGATTCCTGTCCGAAAGGAGACGAAAGTCCTCGTGGATGCCTACAAGAAGGCCATAGGCGCCAAGTCCTACGATGAGGCGATAGCGCGCAATATGGCGGAGCACCAGCCCTCGGCCTGGGACTTGCTTTCTCCGCACGTTGGGATATTGAAAGGCTGCGAGCCGTTTGTGAGGGATAAAAGTGAGAGAGATCTTGGTAGATTCCTCCGCAGTGATAAGGGCGCTTGACGGTTCTGCAGACGGGAAACTGTCGAGCGTGCTTGCGGATTGCATCCCAGTAATCTCCATCATCGCCTACGCCGAAGTTACGAGGTATTTCTTGCGCCATAAGAGCGAGGCAGAATGGGCTGGTGTGAAGTCCGACCTCTGTAAGTTCCGCATCTTGGGAATTGATCCTGAGACATGCGAGATTGCTGCCAAGTCGGCTAAGACACACGGCTTTTCATTTGCAGATTCGCTCATTTACGCGACTGCAATCAGGAACGGCCTTTCGCTCATCACTTGCGACGCGGACTTCAAAGGCAAAAAGGACGTGCTGTACGTCAAATAAAGCAGGAGCTACCTTATTTTTCCACACAAGCTGCCTATTCCTTGCTTTGAGAATCACTTTTTTGCAAAATGGACCCCACACTCGACCCGCAGGTCGTAACAATTGCCAAAAAGCTTGGTTTGGATAGTCTCACCCCGATCCAAAAGCTGGCCATTCCCAAAATCCTCACAGGCCAGGATGTGCTAGTTGTTGCGCCCACCGGCTATGGGAAAACCGAGACCGCAATCATGCCCGTGTTCTCCGAGCTTGCGCGCCTCAAGCGCGCAGGTAACGACTGGGGAATACTGGCAATCTACGTCACGCCCCTGCGCGCTTTGAACCGCGACATACTTTTGCGTCTTGAAAAGTGGTGCTCTGAGCTTGGGATTTCCCTCGCAGTCCGGCACGGCGACACTCCTCAGTCTGAGAGGCAAAAACAGGGCCTCAACCCGCCGCAATTTCTCATCACCACGCCTGAGACTCTTTGCTCTGTTTTGGTCAACGCCAAACTAGCCCCTGCGCTTTCTTCCACGCGCTTTGTAATCATCGACGAATACCACGAGCTTCTAGAGGGAAAGCGTGGCGTGCAACTGGGGCTATCCATAGCCCGGCTTCGCAAGAAAGCCCTCCAACACGTACAACTAGTTGGCCTTTCGGCAACCATCGCGCAACCCGAAGAGGCGGCAAAAACCCTCTCTGCCAAGGCAGTTGCTTCGGTGCTTGATGAAAAACGCGAGTACAAGCTCTCGGTTGAGTGCATCGAAAAGAAAGCCAAACCCCAACCAGCAGCCTTGCAAGACGCTGCCAACACCCCAACTAAGCCTTCCGGCTCCGCCGATTCTGCAAATTCCACCCCATTGGTTGCCCGGATTGCGGACTTGGTGCTTGACCATAAGAAGACCCTCATCTTTTCCAATACCCGGTCGAATGCAGAGTGGCTTGGCTCGCAACTACTGCAGCAGCCAAAGCTTTCCAAGCTCGTCGCAGTCCACCACGGCTCCCTCTCAACAACAGCCCGTAAGGAGACGGAAGACGCCTTCAAGCACCCCGAGGGACTGCGCGCAATCGTCTGCACCTCCTCGCTAGAGCTGGGCATAGACATCGGCGAAGTTGACCTGGTCATCCAAATCGTCTCGCCCCGTCAATCCACTCGCCTCCTGCAGAGAGTAGGAAGAAGCGGACATCGCACGCACTTGGTGCCATCCGGAATCATCCTCTCTGCTGACGCGCTGGATTGCGCAGAATCAGCAGTGCTGTGCATCCAAGCAAAACAGCGTGCGCTGGAGGCCCGGCCCTCGCAAAGGGCTTGCCGGGACGTTCTTGCGCACGGCCTAGTAGGGGCTGTTCTGGACTTGCACCCTCAAACCACCCTCGGCGAGGTGCAAAAAATACTCTCCACCTCTCCTGCCTACTCCAAGACTACCTTGGCCGAATACTTCGACATTTGCCTCGAACTGGCCCGAAAACGCATCTTAAACCTCGGCCTAGGCAAAAACCTGCCCTCGCTGGAGGATGCCACTGACTCGGACTTTGCATCCCTGCCCCTTCGCCGGATGCCCCGCACGCTTTTGTACTACTACGAAAACGTCTCCACAATCTCGGACAAAAAGAATCTCTTTGTCAAGAACGCCTCCACCAACAAGTCAATGGGCGTGCTGGACGAAGACTTCGCCGCCCAGTTTTTGGCAGTTGGCGCGACCTTCATCTCGCGCGGAAAACCCTGGAAAGTCCTCTCAGTATCCGAAGACCAAGTCGCAGTCGAGGAGTCCTCCGACTACTCCGCTGCAATACCCGAATGGAGGGGCGAAGAAATCCCGGTCTCGTCCTCAACAGCTTCGATGGTTTGTGACCTGCTTTTGGACTGCTCAAGGCTTACTCCCTCGCAAATTTCCGCTAAATACAATTGCGATTCCACCGCAGCTGCTAAGATTCACCTCCTTTCGGCAAATCAGTACAAGGCATTCCAAGCAACGCCAGCAGAGATTTTCATTGAAAACCTGCCTAACCAGCGGATTGCGGTGCATTGCTTTTTGGGCGACGCTTTCAACGAGGCTTTTGCGATTTGCCTTTCGAACTTGCTTTCACAAACTAAGAATAGGGTTCGGACGCGTCCGGGCACTTACGGGATAATGCTTGATTTTGAACAACCCTACGATTCTTCTCGGCTCGCTTCGTTAATCTCTGGGCTCTCGCCGGAAGCGTTTGCTTATGCGGTTGAGAAGAGCGTTTCTTCAACTCCACTTCTTCGCGGCCGGTTTTTCCACGTCGCGCAACGGTTTGGGGTTTTACCTCGCAAGGCAACTCCCTTTAGGAATCCTTACGCTTTGCGGCGTTTGGTTGAAAAGTATCAATCGTCTCCCGTGTTTGCCGAGGCTATGGATGAGATTGTCAAAGACAAGTTCAACCTTGAAAGGCTCAAGGCACTCTATTCAACCCTACGCGTTGGTGGCCGGACCAGGGCGGTTGCGGTGTCCTGCCAGAATCCTTCTGCGCTTGCAAAGGCGATGCTTGACTCTGCTTTTTCCCACGACGTTTCCGCTTCTGAAATCGAGCCTTCGGACGACTCGCTTGAGCAGTTTGTTTCCTCGACGAAAGCCAAGTCCTGCAGGCTGTTGTGCACTTTTTGCCGCAAGACTTTTTCCAAGTCGCTTGGCGAGGATTGGGATTTGAAGGTTTCCTGCCCATACTGCGGCTCTTCCCAAGTCACAACCTCTGATTACGAGGACGTTTTGAAGGAAAAGGAAAGGAACGAAATTCTGGACAATTGGAAGGCGGGAACTGCTTCGAAATCAAAGGCAAAAAAGAAGAAAAAGACTGGGGCGAGATACCCCGCTGTAGCTCAACCTGCGGAGGGAATTGCCACATCATCTTCATCGAAGAAGAAAAAAGAAGCCGATATGTATGCGGTTGCCGGCTTAATCTCGTCGTACGGGATGCGCGCAGTAATCGCCTTGGAGACTTTTGGCATCGGGCCGGAGACCGCAGCCCGCGTCCTCTCAAGAATGCACAAGAACGAGAGGGACTTCTTTTACGACCTGTTAGTCGCCCAAAAGACGTTCATTCGCACTAAATCATTCTGGAAACGCTAAGCGCAAGTGAACTGTAGTACTATCGATTTGGTTGCCAGCGTCCAGCAGTATTAAAATCAAGACACCGAGAAAATCCAAAAGAATTCCATAAAGAATCAAAAAATGGTTTAAACCGAGATGCAATTTTCTCAGGTTCACTAAGATCAGAATAATCGTGAATAATCAACGGTGAAAATATCAACGAATTACGATCGATTGGCTTTGGATCGGCACCAGAGAATCTGATAGAACTGCCAAACTCTAAATTTCTCACGTTCACGAGAGACAATAGTATTGCAAGAGGCGGATTTACCATTTTCGATTTATAGAATGGAATTACTTGAAGCATCATGCGTAATAAATCATCTTCAACACTAGAAACGGCTAGATAGTTGTGAGATGAGTGTTCGAATGATATTTCAGTCGAGAGACATTCAAGTTTTCCATCGATAAACACTTGAACGTATTCTAAATAGTTGGGCGAGACAGATTGCGTCCGAAAACCATCAAAATTATAAAAATAATCATAACTAGATGCAGAAAACGGGGATAACTGCGAATGGATTGAACGAAGATTGGAGACGTCTATATTACACTCTGATTCGAATGACTCGAACGGTAACAAATGAAGAATGAGGAAAGGCTGTTTGACAGAAAGTGCTAATTCTTCGTTCTCAATCTTTTCTAAACGCTCAAAATGAAATGTTTTAAGATTCTGGCGGAGTGACTCGGACTGAATAAAAGCACGTCTCAAAAGCGAATAATCATATTGTTGCTTTCCACTAGAAGTTCGAAAAAAGAATTTCCAACTTCCACCCAAAATAACGGCATGAGGCATTGTCCAACTTTTTGGAATACGAACAATTAGAAGAAATTTTGAGTTTGATAATGTAATGACGCCGAGTTCAAAACGTAAACGGGGAGTAATCCCATTAGAGATTAGATTATCTATTCGTTGCTTCTCCGCATCTATGTTTGAAAGGTCAATTCCACTTAATTCGACAGGAACGCCGCCCACGGTTCGTATTCCAAATAAAATATCGCCCCCAGCGGAATTTGCAAAAGAAGCAACATCAGTTAAAAATTCTTTTTTATCGTCATCTCTTGAAACTAGTAGTAACTGCTTATACTCTAGGACCTGTTTTTCTTCGACTGACGCAGAAATCAGTGCTTGAAAATCCGCTTCGACTAGTTGATCAAGAGTCTTGTTAGAAATGCTGCTCATACGCGAACCTCAAAACAATTTACACAATTTGTCACGCATTATGGCACAATTCGCATTTGGGGGATAAAATCTCAGAAAATTAAACTAATTTCTTCTTAGAAGTTTCTGCCTTACGAATATATTTCGCAGAAACAGACAACAAATCGTTTCTATTTTTTATAAATTGGATAAAATTATTGTTCTCTGTTTGCATTTCAGAAAGTGCTTCTGCAAAAACAAAAGTATTGTAGAATACTTGATCCTTTGATAAGGAATATGCCGGAAAGGAAGAGTTTGTAATGACCGTCACTTTCCCTCTGTGCGATTGGACAGTATACATTGCGGGACTATCTAAATGAGACACTTCGGGTTCTTCGAAAATGACATTTGCAAGACTACCATTGTCTTTCAAATAAGTAATTAAAAAATTAAAAACGCTTTTGAGTTTTCTCTCTTTCTCTGGACTTAACTTCTTACTTTTAGACTGAGCAAGCTCTCTTGAACGAGATATTACTTTTCTAAAATTCTCATCATTTACAATGGCTGTAGCGGCTTCTTTCCACTCTTCGGATTCAAAATCAAATTGGCGTTTATTAATGGTAGCTGGTGCAAAATCAATGTGTATTTCACCGAAGACCCTAGCTAAACTCGGATGCCCAGCAGAAATGTCATAATTCTCTTCAGACTCGAAAGAAATCTTTGAACGAAGTAAATCCTTGTTGTGTTCAGATATCAATCTACCTTGACGAAACAAATTAATCCCGTAAAAACCGCGTTGAGAACTTTTTAATAACAAACCAACCCAACCACGAATTTCTTTACCATTACTCAATTGTATAACGCCATTAGAACCTAACAATTGAGATTCGCCTTTGATCATTTCAATTACATTATAAGGAATATCAGAAGCGGGAAAAGAATCAAACGCCACTTCACGATATTCGAGAGGGTCAACTCGTTTAGAATTAACTTTAATGATAACACCAGAATCATCTTTCCGAGTTACATACGGAAAAGACGATTCGTTTTTTTTAGAAGAGAGACCGTCTTTTTTTGGAAGTTTTAAGTACGCACTATATCGCCTAGAAAGATGAGATAGGAGCTGACTAGTCCTATACGAATATAACTCCATTTTTAGCGCAGATATTGTAATTTTAGTGAAATGAGTGCTAAGTGAAGTGTCTGATGAAACGACAGGAATAGTCCATTCATCATCTTTTCCATTTAGCCAGTCACTTTCAACATAATTCACAGTATAGATTTTATCAGAGCCTACCGACGTTGTTTCAATTTTAAACGAATTCCCAAGCGCAGTACACGCGGACTTCAAACCCATACCATATTGTCCTAATTTTCGTTTCTTTTTCGAAACATGAGCTAAACGCAAAGCGGATTCAAGCTCGTCTTTGGACATACCGGACGCATTATCCTCAATGACAATAGTTGTACCATTGCTCTTGAAAGAAATTTGAATTTCTGCTTCAGGAAGAATCTGATTATTACCACTAAACTTATAGAAGGCATCAATCGAGTTGTCGACTAGTTCGCTGATTGCTTCTGAAAAATAATATCCAGACTCGCCAACATTAGGCAAAAGCTGCCTATCAGGAATAATATGCAATAGATTTTCGTTCGACCCAGCCATAAAATTACATGATCTTCAGAGATATATAAAGGTACACTAAGGCCACTGCCTGTGAATACAAACATATTGACTTATACAAGGATAGCGGGGATAAGCGAAGGCGGTGAAAACAATTAAAAAGGATGCAATAGATACAAGATAGGCTGATATGACGGCCGAGACAGTTAGAGCGACAGTAGAAAGAGAGGGTCCGAAAGGACACGCGCTGTAGCGGCGTCACAGTCGGAGATGGTATAACAGCATCAAAGAATAAAAAAGCCGGCGTCAGCCGTGTTGGGTTTGGCGGGAGTGCCCGCGAGGTCGAACCGACCACACCTATAAAATGAGCATAAAAATAATCGCAACTGTCTTTCCAACCATCGCACTCGTACTCGGTGCGGGCATGTTGACGGTGGGAAACACCAGCGGCTGGCCCCTAATCGGACTTGGCGCGGTTGCACAGGGAGCATACCTATTCATGAGGTAGCTTGAACCCATTTGGGCAATAGCACTCCCTCCTTTCTTTTTTTTTATTTTTTGGAATATGCAGATAACACAGGACTTGTTTCCTTTAGTCGTCCCAGAATTATTTGATGATACTTCTTGCTTATCTCGCAGCCTAAGTAATTGCGACCATTCTTCTTGGCAGCAACTGCAGTAGTGCCAGATCCCATAAACGGGTCAAAAACAAGTTGACCGGGTTTGCTGCCTGCCTTAACAAAAATTTCGACTAGCGACACGGGCAACTGCGCAATATGCTCGGTTTTTTCCTTGCTTACATTCTTGACTATGTTGAAAATGAACACGTCATAAGGTCCGGTGCCGTTCTTTCCTTCAGAAATTAACTTCTGAATACGTTTGTCTTTTGGATTCTTGTATGGCTGGGCTACATCTTGTTTGTTGAAAACATAATCCTTGCCTTTTGTATAGAATAGAATAGAATGCTGGGTGCGCGTGTAGTTGGTCTTTGAATGACCTGTGTTGGTATGATAGTGCCAAGTGAGCCAACGCCTGAAACACATCTTCTTGTCAAGATAAACCTTAAGGTATGCGTTGTTTTCCGGGTAGTTGAAAAGGTACAGGCTACCGTGAGGTTTCAGTATGCGAATGCATTGATCAAGCCACTGATGGCACCATTTCAGGTACTCCTCAAACTTTAGATTATCGCGGTAAGAGTCGTATTTTTTACCGATGTTGAAAGGTGGGTCGGTTATTACTAGGTCAACGCACCCGTCAGGTAACGTTTTCATGTATTCTAGGCAATCGCCCAGATGAATGTGATTTATTGGAAATTCTTTGCTCATGAAATGATACCTAGCTCTTGCGTAGTCTGTTCATAGAGAGTTAAACAGTTGGCAATAAATACGCTGTCGGACAGCGTTTCCTTTGAACTTTTAGTTGATATTTTTAGACTCGTTATGGCAAGGGAAGACCGAAAAAACTAAGGGGTATTTCATAGAAGAAATACTTGCACCCTACAGAAGTAACATACTCGAGAACGTCATGATATTCTGGTTTTTTGAACCATTCGTTAAGAACGTAAACATATTCCACGTCGTAACCAAGCGGGGCAAGTAATTTGTGATATTGCTTAAGCTTGAAGTCACAAGTTTGTAGTTTTTCATCAACAGAGCCAGAAACTTCCTGAAATTTTACCTCAACAATAAACAACTTGTTTTTCTTTATCACAAAAAGAGCATTGTCAGGTAATAGTTTCTTTGAAAGAATTTTTCGTGGTTCAACTCCTTTTTTGGTGAGAAACCGCGAATATAACTGGTCTTTCTTGAAGATTTGCGCAACCGGCTTGTTTTTGAAAAACACAGTAGATTCGGTTATTGAATAACCAGGAGCCTTGGCAAATAGGTCCGCCAAATCAACCCTTTTCTCAAACCGTAAGCCCGAAAGCGTCTTTGCCCCGCCAAAACCGCCACGAATCATAGAGGAATAGATTTTTTGGGCAATATATTTACAGTGGATTCCGAATGAACTCCAAACCATAGAAGATTTGTCTAGCTTGAAGGGTAAAACGCTAAGCTATACATCAATACAACTTTTTGTTTTGTAGAAAAACTAAGGAATGATGCGGGCCACTTCATACGGAGGAAAGCCGTGAAATTTAACCAAGAGCAAACCCGCGTAAAATTTTCCCCGTCCAGCACCTTTTGTCGGACTTCCGTTTTTTGTTTCATTTCGGTACTCTGACGGACAATTTTGAATGTCTTTACTGCAATATTTGTAGTTTAGGTCTTCCTGAACCCACATCCATTTTATTAGTAATAGAAAGAGTGTTGGATTCATGCCATCTAGCTTCGGTATTTTACTAAAATCAATCTCGTTCTTACGATAGAGATGTTCTAGCGAGGTCCAGAATTCTCGACTTTGCTTTTTGTGGTCATAAAAATCAGCACCTAGATTTCTCCATTGCAAGGTATTTGCTGGCAGTTCTTTGTTATTGTAAACAGGAATAACTAGGAAATCGTATAGATTAGCCCAAGGGATTCTTCCCGCCCTTTGCCGTACTTTCTTTCCGGGATATTTAATGAGTATTTTGACGCGCCGGTCTGGACTTGAATCTACAAGAAAAACAACAGATGTAAGCGGCTTCTTCTTATACGGGTCAAGCTGTTTGACTACGTCTTCGTATATATGGTCGGATCTGATTTTCTTTCTAATATCGATCGCTTTAACCATGAAGTAATGTACAACTGGCGCATTTAATTTACAAGGTTTGCGATTTTGGACCCGAAACGTAAGGAATGGATTGGAAGGCCAACCGTTCAAGTCAAACCTAGTCAATCTTCCTAAACCCAATCCGGTACGTCTTCTCAAGGTCAATCCCGTGCTCCGGGTACCACGAAAGCCACCCTTCGACCGTCACGAAACCTTCCGTTTTCGCTTCGTAAAGCAAAGGAATTTCAGACCCCATTTCCGTTAACGAAAAGTTGATTTTTCGCCTTTGCTTTTCACATCAGCGCATTTATCGCCTTAATCGCCGCATCCGCGCTTGTCAGCACAATGTCCGTGCCTGCGGCTCCGGAGTAAATCTCGCGCTCGCCGCGCTTCATCCGAATCCTGACAGTAATCATCGCATCCCAGCCGCCAGTCACCGCGTCCACGTGGTACTCCGAAAGGGTTATGTCAGGCGCGCCCAAGGCCGAGTAAATCGCGTTCAAGGCCGCGTCAACAGGACCGTCGCCAACACCAGTAGCGGAGTGGAGTACTTCAGAACCGTTTTCATACACCCGGAGGGTTACGGACGCGGAAGGCCCGGCCTTGTTCCCAGTAGAGGCGGAAAGCTCTTCCAAGACCACTTTTTGGTGGAAATCCTCGGACAGGGAGTTGCAGATTGCAAACAAGTCCGCGTCAGTTACCAGCTTTCCTTTGTCCCCAAGCTCCTTTACTTTCAAAAAGACCGCTTCCTGCTTTTTTGCATCGTCAAACCCCAGCCCGAACTCTTCCAGCTTGAGGCTGACTGCCTTTCTTCCGGAAAGCTTGCCCAGCAAAATCTTTCGCTTGCGGCCTACAAGCGACGGGGTTATGGCTTCGTAGGTGTTGGCGTTCTTGCAAAGCCCGTCCACGTGGATGCCCGACTCGTGGGAAAAGGCGTTCTCGCCAACAAGCGGCTTGTTGGAAGAAATGTTGAACGACGAGAGGTTGCGCGAAAGCACCGAAAGCTCGTAGAGCTTTTCAAGCCGCACGGTGGGAATGGAGTGGAAGTGCCAAAGCCCAACCGCAACCTCCTCCAAAGCCGCGTTTCCGGTTCGCTCGCCAATCCCGTTTACGGTTGCGTGGAACTCGCCTGCTCCTGCGGCCAAAGCCGCAAGGGTGTTCGCAGTTGCCAAGCCCAAGTCATTGTGGCAGTGCACCGCAAGAGTTCGGCTTCCGAGGGCTTTCTTTACATCAAAAAAGAGCGCGTAGGAAGACTGTGGCGAAAGCACGCCTACTGTGTCGCAGATGCAAAAACGCTCGGCTCCCGCATTCGCGCCAGCAAGAAATACTTTCTTCAAAAACTCCGGGTCAGCCCGGCTTCCGTCTTCTGCTGACAGCTCGACTTTGAGGCCAAGTGATTTTGCGTGCGAAACGCAATCAACAATCAAGTCCAAAGCCTCGTCTTTTGTCTTTCGCAGTTTCTCCGCAACGTGCAAATCCGAAGCGGGAAACACCAAGTGAACTCCATCAACGCCACAGGATGCGGCAAAGTCGATGTCAGATGGCACGACTCGCGCAAAGGAAAGAACTTGGGCGGAAAGCCCGGCGTTCGCTATTGCCTTCAAAGACTGCCGCTCGCCCTCGCTCACAGCCGCATTACCCGCCTCAATGACATTCACTCCGGCTTCGTCAAGCTTGGTCGCAAGCAAAAGCTTCTTGTCTGGGGTAAGGTGCGTGCCCGGAGCCTGGTCGCCGTCGCGAAGCGTAGTGTCAAGTGCGATGATTTTGTCACAAAAGTTATCGTTTTGGTAAGTTTGGTGGTCATTTTGTGTTGAGTTTTGCATGGTTTGCACTACCTCCTTTGAAAAAGAATGAAAACGCCAAAGCCGAAAAGTAAGGCGAAAGCTAAGGGTTTGGAAAATACAATCAGGAGAATTGAGGCGGGTGCAAGGCTAGAAGTACGACTGGGCAATGCCTGCAATAAAGAAAGCCCTTCCGTACACCTCAAAGCACCGTTGTAAAGATTTGATAGGATTGTTTGGGGAAAGGTAGTTTATAACCAATAGGGAAACGTGACGCAAAGGACCGACATGCAAAAGGCGAATCGTGTTTTCAATTGCTAAAAACTGGTTTCCACTGCCGCGTTCTCAAGCTTAAATTTCCTTTCGCCCTAAATTATGCAGGACAAGCGGAAAATGGGCGCTATTTTGCATGCAAAAAAAGACCGCGCAAGAGACGATTCAAGACGTAGCACGGCTGAAGGGACGGGACAGGTCATCCGCGTGGCCGGAAATGGAGGTAGTCAAGCTCAAGCCTTTCGCAAAAGGCAAGCTCCACGGCGACCAGAGGTGGGACCTGCGCGACAGGACGCTTCAGGCGCGCAGGACGTACTACCAGAACACCACAGGAAGGCTCAAACCCGAAGTCACTGCAGAGCTGGAAAAACGGGCGAATGAAGGCGGCACGGTACACTTTCTTGACGCCGGCCCCGGGCACGGCTGGGGAATCCAATGGGCGCAGAAATTGTCCCCAAACATAATCGGCCACGGCCTGGGGCTAAACTACCCGGAGGAGGACTCCCCGCACCCGAAAGGCCGGTGGATACGCCGGCACTTCGAGTCAACAATCATCCGAAAGAAGGGAACCAAGGAAGGGTTCTTTGACGTCATCCAGGACCACTATGCAAGCATGCACGCGCTTGACCGAAAACAAGCGCTGCAAAACCTCCTCAACTCCCTGCGGCCAGGAGGCGCGCTGATAAGCTACGGACTCCCGGAGCGGTTCGTGCGCAAGTCGATTGTAAACAAGCTTACACAGCATGGCATAACGGTGGAGTCAAGAAATAGCGCGGACACGATGCACGTGTTCCGAAGAAAAGGCGACTCGAAAGTCGATATTGAAGGGATTGATTAGGACATGCACGACATACTACCCATATTCGTAACCGACGGCGGCGAGGACTGGTACGACGTCGCACAAAAAGGCGCGAAGCTTCCGGTAAAGAGGCCGGAAGAATTCGGCAGCACCATTGAGGGGACAAGGGCGCCAGACTACGTGAGCACGGAAGAGATGGTGCTTGACTACCTGCCCGCAGGAAAGTTCTTTGTCTCAAACGACCACGCCGCGACATACCCGATTGCAATACGGCACGAAATAACCGCGTTTGCACAGGAAGACCCGGTTGCGCTTTCGCTGATTGTGTTTGACGCGCACCTTGACATCTACTCGCAAAGCCAGGAATCAGGCATCACCAAGGCAAACGTGCTCCGCGTGCTTGACAAGAAGGCGTTCATAGAAAAAATCGTGTTCGTGGGGACGCGCGCAAGCGAGGAGCTTATACTGCGCGAGCACGCCCGCAAGGTTACGGAATACAACCACCAGTTTGCAAGGGAGTGGCGCGAAGGCAAAACGTTCGAGGAATTGGGCGCGCAGGTGCAGATAATCCCGGCCGACCAAGTCAAGGATTTTGCGGACGGCTTGCAGAAGGCGCTTTTGCTGTGCAACCCGACGACGATGGTCGGAATCGACGTTGACTTGGACGTTTTTGAAAAAATCGCGGCAGTGCAGTACGACAACAAGTTCGGAAAGCAAGTTGAGAATTTCGTAGAAGAGCGCGTCGCCTACGCAAAGAAAAACAAAATCAAGCTTGATGAGGAAAAAGTCAAGGAAATCCGTGGTTACGCACAGTTCGCGTCAAACGAGATGGCTGAAAAGGGCATCGCGGCAAAACTGGACTTGACAAAGATTTCCGCTTCCTTCGAGTGGCTCGGCGACCGGCTCGCGTTCCTTCACGTGACCGAGTACGAGCAGGAAAAGGACGGGGACGCAAAGGCGGCAAAACTAATCAACGAGTTGTTCGAAGCAGCCTCGGAAGGGCTCGCAGCTGCTGCAGACAAGCCGGAAAAAGAGAACGAGGAAGACGACGAGTAGGAAAAACATCAACCAAAGGTAGAAAACATTCGAAAAACAAATCCGTTATGGGGGGTTTTGACATGACCAAGTACTCAATTGCGATTACTGAAGGCGACGGAATAGGCCCGGAAATCACCGCAGAAGTGGTGAAAGTGCTCAAGAAAATCACCGAAACCGACGGCGTAGAGTTCGAGTTCGTTGACGCGCCCTCAGGCGGGGCTGCTTACAAAAAGTACGGCAACGCGCTTCCGGATGACACGCTCAAAATCTACCGCGACTGCGACGCGATATTCAAAGCGCCAGTTGGCGTGCCGGACTTGCCTCCGGGGCTCATCGAACACGAGGCCATCCTTCGCGCAAGGCAGGCGCTTGACTTGTACGTCAACCTGCGCCCTGCAAAAATCTATCCGGGAATGGGCAACATATCGCCGCTGAAAGACCGTGTAATAGCCCAGGGCTTTGACGTGACGATTGTGCGCGAAAACTCCGAAGGGCTTTACTCGCGCAGGGGCACAAAGACTGCCGACCGCGCAACTGACGAGAGCGTGTTTACCAAAAAGGGGGTTGACCGCATCATACGCTACGCTTTCGACTACGCAAAGAAGGCAGGAAAGACCAAGGTCACCTCGGTTGACAAGGCAAACATCCTCTTTTCATCCCAGTTTTGGAGGGTGCGCTTTGAGGAAATCAGCAAGGAATACCCGGAAATCCAGACTGAAAGCATCTACGTGGACGCGATGAGCCAGTACCTAATCCGGTGCCCCGAACGCTACCAAGTCATAGTCACGGACAACATGTTCGGAGACATCCTCTCAGACGAGACCGCACAGATTGTAGGCTCGCTTGGATTGTGCGCTGGCGCAAACATCAACCCCGACACCAAGGTAGGAATGTTCGAGCCCATACACGGAAGCGCGCCAGACATTGCAGGAAAGGGCATCGCAAACCCAATCAGCGCAATACTTTCAGCAGCAATGATGCTGGACTTTTTGGGACAGCCAAAATCCGCAAAGAAAGTCGAGTGGGCAGTAGAGAAGGCGCTTGCTGACGGGTGCAGGACTGGCGACATCGCGCAGGGCATGCCATGGCTTTCAACTTCCAAGTTCGGCGACGAAATCGTCAAGAGGATAAACAAGGGCGGCTAGCTGCCGCTTGACTATTGAGGAGCCGCAAGCAGGGCGTTGCCCTTGCTGCGATGGCGTGAGCAAAAAAGCCACAAGCGCGTAAGGCTATTGCGGAAGGCAGGCGTTGCTTACCGTGCACGAGTACCCCGCAGGGCAGGCTGGGTTTGAGTACGCGCAGCCGTTGCGGGTTGTGTTCACAAAAGAATAGCACGAGTTGTTCGTCGCGTTGCACGTTTGCAAGTTAAGGCACGGCGAATTGCTGTACGCGCACCCCTGAGGGGTCTTGTAAAGAAGGGCATAATCGTCCTGCAGGGCCTGCTGCTGGTTCTCAAGCGTGGAAAGATAGTCGTTGGACGAATCTACCAAGACTTCGTTGACCCCGCCTGCTGAGCCTTGGACCATAACCATGACTATTGCCGCGACCAACACTACGCCGCCAATCATCAACAGGTACTCAAAAGAGCCCTGCCCGCGCCTTGCCATAAATAATTCCACTGCACCCCGCGTTTTATTGGTTCTGATTCCTGCCCGAAGTTGTGCGCGCAAACCGCGTTTGCTATGACGCGTACCGGACAATTACTATGCCCGAACCGCCGACGCCGCCAATCTTTAGGTAGCCGTCTGCACCGCCGCCACCGCCGCCGGTATTTGCAACGCCGTTGCTGCCAACGCAATAATCAACGCAGCAGCCGATGCCGCCGCCGTAGTTGCCGCCGAAAACATTGGACGCCACACCATCGCGCCCGGATAGCCCCGCGCCGCCGCCGCCCAACGGGGCGTAATGCGCAGTGTCAAGGAAAGGAACTGTGGAAACTCCACCGCCCGTACCGGGATTGGCTCCCCGGCCATTGCTTCCATTAGAGCCGCCGCTGGCGTTGCAGGACGGACAAGACGCGCTTCCGCCCGATCCACCGTTACCACCTGCCCCTGATGCGCCTTTTCCGCCGCTTGCAGTTATACTGCCAAAGGAACTTGCACCGCCGTTGGCTCCGGAATAGCCGTAGGAACTCTGGCCGTTAGCGCCACCAGCACCGACAACAACTGAGATTGACGTACCTGGTGTCACAGCATAATTGAACGTGTTGTTGGCATAACCGCCACCACCGCCATACCCATTGCCGCCACCACCGCCACCGCCAAGGACGTAGACGTCAACGGAAGTCACACCGGCTGGAACGGTCCAGCTTGACGTGCCTACGGTTGTAAACGAAACTACAGTGTAAGTAGGCGCAACTGTTGCGCAGCTTACGTTAGTACCGCCACCCGTACCGTTGCAGAACCACGACCACGGCCCGGAGCCGGACACTAAAGAAGCAACCCCCGCGGAACACAAACCGGTGCCGGTTGGGATGGATGCGCTATAGTGCCCGTTTGCAGTGCCGCACGCGCCGTTTACTGGCGCAGGGAAGCGATACGCAGAGCAGGTCGCATTGCTGCCGCCGCTTGAACCTATGCACTTCCAACTCGAAACGCTTCCAGCAGCAGGAAAAGAAGGCGTGGCGTTGATGCTCCCAGCAGAACAGAACGTGTCGGTGCCAAACGATGACGCACTATACACATAATTTTTGTTGGCAGTGCCGCACGCGCCGTTTACTGGAAACGGGGAGGGGCTTGGGCTTGGCGACGGCAGGACGCTAGGCAGGGGCGACGGAGAGGGGACGGGCGACGCCATCGCCGAACGGTTAAGCGAACAATAAACATCCTTACAATAGTACCCTTCCGGGCAGTTGGGGTTTGAATACAAGCAGCCGTTTGGCGTCGCGTTCCCAACCGGTTCGCACAAGTTCGTTGTGGTGTTGCAGTCGTAATGGTCCTGACAAGGCGGGTTGCTGTACTTGCAGCCGGAAGGCGAACTGTGGGTGATTGGCGCAGTCGAAAGCACGTCGCGCACGCCGCCGCGGACGTAGTTGCCGTAGTCGCTTGTTGACTCGTTGACTACTGCGTTCGTGGCCTGGACCGAACTTTGCATCATTATTATGACTACTACCGAAACCAGCACGATGCCACCAAGCATCAGTAGGTACTCGAACGCACCTTGGCCGCGATGAACCATAATACACATACCCGTTACGATGACAATATGTTTTGCCTGCACGGATTTTAAGACACTCAGGCAGCAAAGGCACCACCTTGGACTTTAGGCCGTTGTCACAAAAGCACAAACCCAAAAGTTATGTGCAGGCAAACGAATCGGGATAATAGGACACGTCGGGCACGCTGCTGCTTACGTCAGTTGACCCGCTCCCGGTGACCCAGCACGGGTCCTTTACAGGCGCGCTGTTTGCCCACCCGTGCCCGGGACCGACTATGCAAGCGCCCCAGCCGCCGGTGACAAGGCCGTCGGAATAAACACAGCCTGCTGAAGGGAGATAGCAGATGCCTATTGGCGAAGTAGCGTGCCAGTTGTCATACTTGCCCCAACCGGACAAGCAACTCTTATACATGGAACACCAAGTCAGCCCGCTTGTTGTCGCAACGCCGTTGCCTGTTGCAGTGCATTCTGACTGGCAGTGGGTGCCTGCGGAAAAGTGCGGGCATTGCGTTGCGCTGCAGCTTGCGTTGGTGCCCCCGTACAGCCCAACGCACTTCCAAGTCCACGACCCCGATGCCGAGGCGGTGCCTGCAAGGCACAAGCCGCTTGACGGCGGGTAAAACGACGTTGATATGCCGTTGCTTGCGCCGCACACGCCGTTTACTGGCGTGGGACTTGGGCTAGGTGAGGCTGAAGGGCTTGGCGTGGGAATTGTGCTGGGTGATGCGGACGGGCTTGGCGATGCAGTCGGCGGCAGGTCAAGCGGTGTTGCTGACGGGGCTGCCCAAAGCACCGGAGTGCTGTTGTCCCCGAGGTTTTCCATCCCCGGCGCCATCGCGCCCTTGAGCACGCTTGCCATAAGGACAACGATCATTACGCTGCCGGCAAGAATGAGCAGGTATTCAAGGGAGGTCTGACCGGATGACAAAAACAACACCAAAAGCGCGTAATTCAACTATAACTCCGGGGATTTTAAACCAGTTCTGGCACTAATAAGTAGTCATTTTTGACTTTGATTTGGCGCCGTGACTGGCGCAACATTGAAGGACATTCAAACGGATACAAGATTAGCGTTTAACATAGGTGATTTTGTAATGTCAGTACCTGCAGACCCGATCTATACCATAGAGGCGGGCAAGGCAATCAAGCTCCTTGCGGCAAAGCTCAAGGAAGACCCCCAGTTCGCAGCGCCGGACTGGTTTGGAACGGTAAAGGGCGGACCCGCAAACGAGAGGCTCCCCGACACGCCCGAGCAGTGGTTCGACCGCATGGCATCCATACTGCGCACAATCTCAATCCGCGGCCCGATTGGCACGCAGAGGTTGCGCAACAAGTACGGCGGACGCCAGGAGCACACTCGCGGCAGGGCGCACCACAAGAAGGCAGGCGGAAAGACTATCCGGCTTGCGATGCAGAAGCTCCAAGCTGCGGGTTACGTAAAGAACGAGCCCAAGGGCCGCGTAGCAACCGCTGCCGGACGCGCATTCGTTTCGATGGCGCTTGGCACAAAGAAGGAGTAAATCGATTATGACTGGTAACTTGCAGGACGAACCGGCTTTGAAGGACGCCCAAAAGCACAGGCTTGAGGAGCTTCAGAAAAAGCAGGCTGCGCAGGCGCAGCTCAAGTCAATCGTCAACAAGGTCTTCGAGCCTGCTGCAATCGAGAGGCTTTCAAACATCCGGATTTCCAACGAGAACCTGTACATGCAGATTGTGCAGTTCTTCGTCTCGGCAATCCAGGCTGGAAAGCTTTCGGGAAAAGTTACCGAAGAACAAGTCAAGCAGGTCGCCTCGAAGCTGCTTTCTTCGCGGCGCGAGACGACAATTCGGAGGGCGTAAGCGCCCGATTATGGTCAACAAGGTGTTTTGATATATGTCAAGAAACAGGTCAAAGGAAAAGAAAGCCGTACTGACGAAGGCAATCTCCCAGAACAGGAGGATGCCGATTTTTGTCATCGCCCGCACTGCCCGCAAGGTCAGCCGCAACTCCAAGACGCGCAACTGGCGCTCGGAGAAGATGAAGGTCAAGGTAAAGTAGGTTGAATGATATGGAAGAACACACTGCAACCAAAAAGACTGAAGCTCACACCGCCAAGCCTTCTGAGGAAAAGAAGGCAGTAGCCGCAGCGCCTGCACAAAAGGATGCAAATGCAATAATCGCCGAAGCCACCCAGGCAAGGAAAGCTGCAAAGAAGGACGCTCCCGCAAAGCCCGCTGACTCCAAGGCAAAGGCAGACAAGAAGCCCGTTGAGAAGGAGGAAAAGAAGCGCGAAATCGTGCTCGAGCGCGTTTGCGTAGTCAACCTCACCGGCGTTTACAACAAGACCAAGGACAAGAGGCTTGCCCGCGGAGTCAAGCTCGTACGCCAGTACGCAGCAAGGCACGCAAAGGCGCCGATTGCAAAGGTCAAGCTTGCCACCAATGTCAACGAGCAGATTCGCTCGCACGGCTCAAGCTGGGTCCAAAAGAAGATCAAGATCAGGCTGACCAAGGACAAGAACGGCGGAGTGCTTGCCGAAGTCGCAAAATAACTTTTCCTTTCTTTTTTAAAATTTTTTTATTTCCAGCACCGCAGCAAAAGAAAAATACTGGCACGGGCAACAAACCTGGCAAAAAGTTGAAACCACATTGATATCCAAATTCTCGGTGCACAAAAACCCGTTCGTGGGGCTTTTCTTCAAGGCAAACGACAACATCGTCCTAGTCCCAAAGTCGCTTCCTGAAAAGTTCGCAGAGACCATACAGAACACGCTAGGCACAACGCCAGTCAAGCTTTCAGTCAGCCAGTCCGACCTTTTGGGCATCTTTGTTGCAATGAACTCGAACGGCTGCGTGGTCCCCTCGTTCATCGAAGACGAAGAGCTTGCGGCCCTGCGCAAGACCGGGCTTAACGTCGCAATCATTGACTCGCACCAAGCTTGCGGGAACAGCGTGCTTTGCAACGACCACGCGGCAGTGCTCCACCCGACAGTATCAAGGGTGGAGGCCAAGAAGATTTCAGACGCGCTCGGAGTAGAGGCGCTTGCGCACGACTTGCTTTCAAAAATCTCAACTGTTGGCGCGGTGAACGTGGTCACGAACAAGGGCCTTCTTGCGTACAACGAGATGCCCGAGCTTGAGCTTAAGAAGCTTGAGAGGCTCTTCAAAGTCAAGGGCAACGTTGGCACCTGCAACATGGGAGTCCCGTTCGTGGGCATGGGAGTGGTGGCAAACTCAAAGGGCGCCCTGGTAGGGCACGCGACAAGCGGGTTCGAGATTTCCCGCATTTACGAGGCATTGTTCGGGGATGAGACAAATGGCAACTAACGCTCCAAGTTCAGACGAGACAATCCGCAAGATGGCGTACCAATTACAATTCTACGAGGCGCAGGCAAAGCAGCTCCAGCGAAACGTCGAGATGCTCCAACAGGCGCTTGAGGAAGCGCTCTCCACGCAGGCCGCAGTGCAGGCGCTCTCAAAGACCGACGGCGCAACGATATTCCCGCTCGGCTCGCGCGTATTCATCTCGGCAAAGCCGGAGAAAAAGAACAAGCTCCTAGTTGAGGCCGGCGCAGGCGTGATGGTCGAAAAGACCTGCGAGGAAGCAACTGCTGACTTGGAAGAATCAGTCAAGAAAATCCGCGACGGGCTTGCAAAGGCGCAGGAGCAGCTTGCGGAAATCTCGCGCAAGGCAAGCGAGCTGAACGCGCAGGCAGAGGCGCTTTCGAAAAAGCCCAAGGAAGCGCGCTAGGCGCCATTAAGATTACAACAGAACATTACGGGGTAACTGCGGACCGTGTTTGACCTACTTAAAAAGAAAATCTCCGGCTTCGTGAAGGGAATCTCCGAGGCTGTAAGCGCAAAGGAAGAGCCAAAACAGGCGCAGGCAGAAGAAAAGACTATTACCGTACCAGCCGAGGCCCCAAAACCCGTTGTTGAAAAAGAAATTACCACGCCAGTGGAAACGCCGGTTGTTACCCCTGCACCGATTGTTGAGGAAAAAACGGAAGAAAAACCGGCAGTCTTTGAGGAAAAAACAATCGTTGTTGAAAAGCCAAAGCCCGCACAGGTTGAAGTTCCAAAACCAACCGAAAAACCCGTTGCTGTTGAAGTTCCCAAACCGAAACCCATAGAGGTTCCAAAGCCGGCGATTGTTGAAGCGCCAAAACCGCAGGCAATAGAAATTCCAAAGAAGCCGATTGTTGAGGCGCCCAAGCCAATCATCAGTTCAAAGCCCGTCGAAACCCCAAAGCCACAGGCCGTTGCTGCAAAGCCAGTAGAAATTCCAAAACCAACTGCAGCAGCCGAACCCCAAAAGACGTTCACGATTCCAAAGCCCGCAGTAATCCCCGCGGTTGAAAAGAAGCGCGACATCGCGCCAGAACTTGGCCTGTTTTCCAAGCTCAAGGGGATGCTCACAAACCAAGTCGAGATTACCGAGTCCGAAACCCGCGAAATGTTTGACGAGCTTGAGATGGCCCTGCTTGAAAGTGACGTGTCGCCAGACACCGCACAGGCACTTGTCGCAGAGCTGAAGAAGAGCCTTGTTGGAAGAAAAGTCGCAAAGAGCGAAGTCGAAAAGACCATCAACGATGCGATTGCGGGCGCAATCACTTCGGTATTTACTCCCGCACCCGACCTGCTTGCCCTTGCGCGGCAAAAGAAGGCAAAGGGCGAAGTTCTCAAGATAATGTTCCTCGGCCCCAACGGCGCCGGGAAGACAACTACAATCGCAAAACTTTCGAGCCTGTTCAAAAGCAACGGGCTTGACGTGGTGGTGTCGGCATCCGACACGTTCCGCGCTGCTGCAATCGAGCAGTCGGCAATACACGCCGAGCGCATCGGAATCAAGCTTGTAAAGCAAAGCTACGGGGCTGACCCGGCTGCGGTTGCGTTTGACGCAATCAAGCACGCCCAGTCAGCCGGCGCCGCGGTAGTCCTCATCGACACCGCAGGAAGGCAGGAGACCAACCGCAACCTTGTCGAGGAGATGAAGAAAATAGACCGCGTGGCTAAGCCCGACTACAAGATTTTCATCGGCGAGGCGCTTGCGGGGCACGTGCTTGTAGAGCAGATCAAGTCGTTCGACGCCGCAGTCGGAGTTGACGGGATAATACTGACCAAGCTTGACTGCGACGCCAAGGGCGGAAACTCAATAAGCATAGCCCACGACGCGGCAAAGCCAATAATGTTTTTCGGGGTTGGCCAGGAGTACGGCGATTTGGTGCCGTTCGACCCGGGCTACATCGCCGCAAAGGTGCTTGAGGCATAAGCTTCGGCAGAAAGTAAAGAGGTAAATCACATGAAAGACGAAGACGGAAACAACTGGGGAGCAAAGCAGGACAGGCCGAGGCGCAACTACGACAGCCCGGTTACTGAAAAGCCGGTCAAAGTCGGCGAGGAGCACGAAGTCACGGTTGACGCAGTAGGCTCGCGCGGGGATGGCATTGCAAAGATAAGCAACTTTGTAGTGTTCGTGCCGGGCGGACAGGCCAACACCAAAGTAAAGGTGCGCATCACCTCGGTACGCGAACGCTTTGCAACAGCAGAGATAATCGCCTAATTTCCAATACGGCCGTCCGGACAAAACCCATCCGGCCGGACCTAGCTTTTTCTTTTCTTCCATCATCCAAACTGCACGCTATGCGAAGCTAAAAAAGCCGCAACACCCTCCTGAATGCATCTAACTTTTGGGTGGGATGAATATGAGTCGCGGGCAAACGGCATTCGAATACTTACTGATACTCGGCGGGAGCGTTCTGCTTTCCGCAGTAGTCCTCGTATTCGTGCACGGCAACCTCGGACAAGTAGCTCCAGGAACCAACCTCAGCATCAACCGCCTCTCCTCCGGCATCGGCGGCTCCTGCACAGACTGCGACGCTGTTTTCGTAAACGAAGGGCAACCCAAAAGCATCACCCAAACAATGCTTGCAGACGACGTGGTAATCGGAGGCTCAAGCACCTGGACGCAAAACGGTACCAACCAACACTCCGCCCTCTCAGGCAACGTCGGAATCGGGACTGACAACCCCTCAAGCAAACTCACAGTAAACGGCACGGTCGACGTATCGAACAACACAATCACCGGGCTCGCAGCGCCAATCAACGGCGCGGATGCAGTCAATAAAGAATATGTGGACGCGGCAGGCTCATCGGGCAACTCCACGGTTACAATCAACTCCACATTGTATGTAGGGATGCCACTTCAAGGAGTCATCGACTATGGCACACTGTCTACCGGGTTTGTAAATACAATCCCACTTTCCCTTCCAAAGGCAAACTGCGGGGTCAAGATCACGGCGTGCGCCACAACTTCGGGTAATGCTCCCGGAAGCCTCATAATCGGCGCGGACCCCGTTGCAAGGATTGATGTCCCGAACAACCGCCACTCGCCGATAAACCAGGCTAACGCACTTATGAGCGCTGCGGTGGCAGCCACCACGACATCCGCATCGTCTTCGCCCGTTTCGTGCGGCACGTTCACATGGCCGACAGGTGCAACGTCAGATTCACCCTGCGGCACGTTCTACTACGTCTGCAACGCAGGCACGTACTGCGTGGCCCAAGGCTTCGCGGGCACGAACTGCGGCGCCGGAGTCTACCAGCAAGGCACTTGCTGCCCGACAGGAACAACACTAACTTCCAGCTGGTGCTACAAGTGCCCCACAACACACCCGAACCCAGACGCAACGGGCTGGGTGTGCTATAATAGCACCAACACTAATGCGGCGACGCGCTGCCCAGCGGCCCAAAGCGGCGAAACGTTCCTGCGGTGGATAAACACGCCGACTTCGCACTCCTGCGTGTACTATAACTCCACGGCATACGCTGACGCGACCAAGAAGTTCATCTTCGAAGACGTCGCAAAGGACACGTACGTATACTGCCCTGCAGACCACCCGGTGTACGACACCACGACCAAGTACTGCATAAAGGCAAACACCGTCCAGACCGCTCCGATTGGCACGTACTGCTCGACGTTGAACACCTACCTGCCAACATCGTTCACTGACGTGACCTTCAGGAACTCGGCGGACAGCGCATACGTATATCCGAACTACATCCGCGTGGCATACAACTGCCCGACGGATTAGGCGGAACGAGTGCGGCCAAACGGCGCCTTCCTTTTTCTTTTCATTTTTTATACTCGCCTAGCGTAGTCCATTCAGGTGAATCTTATGGACCGCGGCCAGACTGGTTTGGAATACTTGTTGATGATTGCTGGCGGAGTCCTGCTTTCTGCTGTTGTGATGGCCGTTGCAAACAACAACCTCAATGTTGTTGGCGATTCAATCAACTCTTCGGATTATTCTTCCCGGATTCAGACGTATCTTTCAACTGGTGCTGGTGCAAATGACGGCGACTGGGTGATTGTGGGTGATGACCAGTTCTCCGGAGTTCCCGGCAACGTTGGCATTGGCGCTACGAGCCCGGACGCGAAGCTTGATGTCAATGGCGATGTGGTAATTCGCGGTAACACGACTGTGCTTGGCGTTTCGACGTTCAATGCGACAATGGACCTTTCAAACCACAGCATCACCGGGCTCGCAGCACCAATCGACGCAAACGACGCGGCAAACAAAGAATACGTCGACGCGGCTAGTTCGGTAGGCACATACAGTGCCTGTTATGTGATAAACCGGGCTATTACAGGATACTCCTGCGCCGCAGGGTACACTACGCTGGTCACGGTCGACAGCAATGGCGGGATAAAATTCGACTCGACCATTCCTGCAAGCGTAAACGGCGCATTCGTTTCCACGTTGGGCGGCTCGATGCTGCAGGTTTCCGTCGGCAGATGGGGATCATACCCTACGCTGAATGCAACAGACACAGGCTGGATTGCCTCGCACACCAACAACTATGGCACTTGCGGAGCAATGACTGGCGGAACAAGCTGCCCCGCACATTGCTCCGGATTCAACATAATCATCAACGGAGTCGCATACCAGTCTGCTCCCATCGCAATACTTTCAGGACCTTCAGGCATAGGCGGGCCAGCATGGCTTTGCCCATACTCCTTTGCCCTGTGCTGCAAGTAGGAAAAAACTATCTTTCTTTTTATTTCCAGTCACCTTTACGCTGGCTTTTTCTACCTTCCACTGCACAGTAAATGTAACTGTTTTAACACAGGACCATTCGTACCGGCCCTGAAGGTGTGTCCTTAGATGAGAATACTGGAATTGCATTGCGACTACTTTGCACAGAAGCCGCGCAACAAGGCAATCAAGTCCCTGCCGGAGCTTTCCGACGAGGAAAAGAACGGATACCGCGTGGAAAACGCGCTTGTTGTTTTCACCACAATGGAATCTTCAGACGACAACGCAGCAGTGCAGGCAGCTGCAGAAGCCATAAAGAAAAACTTCGAGCAAGTCAAGGCCGCAACGGTATTCATCAACCCTTACGCACACCTTTCAAACGACCTGTGCCCTCCTGACAAGGCACAGGTGCTTTTGGCGGAGCTTCACAAGGAAGTGCGAAAATTCGCCCCTGACGCCAAGAAGGGAGTGTTCGGCTACTACAAGGAGTTCGAGCTCAAGTGCAAGGGCCACCCGCTTGCCGAGTTGAGCAAGACCATTCGCTCGGGGGACGAGAAGGACATTTCAAAAGTAATCAACCTCACTACTGCAAAGACCATCGAGGGCAAGACTGCGAAGGGCGGAAAGGCGGTTGCCGGACCCGAGATTTTGCAATTCGTTGCTGATGCGAAGGAAAAGGCGGATGCGAACGCCATTGCAAAGAACACTGGCCAGTTCATTCTCGCAGCTGCGCTTGCAAAGATTTACCCGAAGGCAAAAGTAGCCGACTCGTCCGTTGGCGAGGACTTCTTTGTTGACATCGAATCGGAAAAGACGCTCTCCGACACGGATATCTCCAAGATAGAGCAGGAGATGGAGCGCATAGTCAACGCCAAGGAAAAGATTACGATAACCAAAGTATCGGTTGCGGACGCGCAAAAGAAGTTCGAGCACAACCCGTACAAGAAGTACCTGCTGGAACAAGTGCCAAAGGACGCAAAAATCTTGGTTGCCGAGATGTTCGGTTTTGCAGACCTTGCAAACGGCGCAATGCTTGCAAACACCTCCGAGCTGGTCGCATTCAAGCTTTCCAAGGTGGGAGGTGCGTACTGGCTCAACAGCAGCGCAAACAAGCAGCTCCAGCGAACAGTCGGAACCGCTTTTGCGAACGTCAAGGAACGCGACGAGTACATTGCGTACTTGGCTGACGCGGAAAAGCGCGACCACCGCAAACTCGGAAAGGACTTGAAGATATTCATGTTCGCCGAAGAAGTTGGAATGGGCCTTCCCATGTGGCTTCCAAACGGAGAAGTGCTCCGCCACCTGCTTGTCGAGTATATGAGGGACTTGGAAGAAAAGTACGGCTATGTGTACGTGCAGTCGCCTGCAATCACCAAAAGCTCGCTGTACTTCGCATCCGGCCACCTTCCATACTACGCGGAATCAATGTACGCTCCGATTGACATTGACGGCGCGCAGTACTACCTCAAGCCCATGAACTGCCCTCACCACCACATGATGTTCAAAGAACTCGTGACAAGCTACCGCGACCTTCCGCTGAGATTTGCGGAGGCGGGAACGTGCTACCGCCACGAACTATCCGGAACCATGAACGGGTTGATTAGGGCACGCTGCTTTACGCAGAACGACTCGCACATTTACATAACGCCCTCGCAAGTCGAAGCGGAAATCATCGGAGTGCTCAAGCTGTTCAAGCAAGTCTACGACGACATGGGCATAACTGACTACTCGTATCGGCTTTCGCTTCCTGACTTTGACCGCAACCCAGAAAAGTACGGCGGAGACCGCGCAAAGTGGGAGGACGCGGCACAGCACATACGCAACGCGCTCAAAAAGGAGAACATGAAGTTCTCCGAAGAAAAGGGCGAGGCGGCGTTCTACGGCCCGAAAGTTGACGTGCAAATCCGCAACGCGTTTGGAAAGGAGGATACCATCGCAACAGTGCAGGTGGACATCCTAGTGCCCAAGCGCATGGGGCTATTCTACGTCAACGAAAAAGGCGAAAAGGAGAACGTAATCATCATCCACCGCGCAATACTCGGCTCGTACGAGCGCTTCATCGCGTTCCTGCTTGAAAAGTACGCAGGAAACCTGCCCACTTGGCTTTCGCCGGTGCAGGTTTCGGTGATGCCGATTACCGATGGCCAGAAGGCGTACGCAAAGAAGGTTGCAAAGTCGCTTGAGGCACAGTCAATCCGCGTTCTCTACGACGAGTCCGAAGGAAAAATCGAGCAAAAAATCCGCAACGCCCAGCTGCAAAAAATCCCCTACATGCTGATTATCGGCAAGAAGGAAGAAGACGAGGGCACTGTTTCGGTGCGTAAGCGCGACGGCACGGTGCACAACGCAGTTGGGCTTGAAAAGTTCGGAAAGGAGATTGCCGAAGAGATTGCGCAAAAGAAGAAATAGGGAAAGCGCACACACAAATCGTATCCAACACCCATGGGAGTGATTTTGATGGCAGGAAACAGGCAGGCAATAGAGAAAAACGGGATTGGCAACTACTTGACAAAGCACAAAATCGGGCCGCAAAAAGGCGCGATACTGGGAAAGATTGAGGCTGCAAAGAACCGCTTTGGAGACCACCACCTCGGCATGGCAATCGCATTGGACGTGCACCCATCAATCGTCGGGATTGCAACGGAGGCGCTTTCCCGAAACGTTTCAGCTGCAAGGAACGCGATAGAAACACACGGAGCAAAAGGCTGGACCCCAACCGCGATAGCAGAAGCTGAAAAAGCCCTTAAGGAAATATCTGCGGCATCCAACGCCCGGCCAAAGAAATAATCAGTGCGCCTTCAGCACAACAAGGCTTTCCGTCTCGGTGACGCCTTTCTTTGTCCGCACTGCCTCGATGAGGTCGTTGAACACCTCGGCATCCTTGCAGTATGCGATGAGAACGGCATCCCACTTGCCACTTACTTCGTAGACGGTCTTGACGCCCTCCATCATCACGAGGCTGCGCAGCACTTCCTCGGTGCGCTTGGACGGGTCGGTCTTTACAAGTATCACAGCGCGGAAGCCGTAGGCTCCGGTCTCTATGGTGAACCGGCGGATGCGCTTCTCCTCAACTAGTGCGCGTATGCGCGAGCGGATGGTGCCTTCGGAAACCCCGAGCGCGACTGCTATTGCGCTGTTTGGCTGCCTTGCGTTCTTTGAAAGCAGCGCAAGAATCCTCGAATCAAGCTCGTCCATTTCCAAAAACACCTTTTCTGCCTAATGCAACTACAAGTAACCTTTCTTTTTCATGCACTCGGCAAGAAGCACCGCCCCTTTTGCCGCACCCATCTTGGTGTTGTGCGAGACAACCGTCCACTGGTAGAACTTTCCGGGCTTGCGCAGGCGGCCCACTGAAGTGGATAGGCCGTTGCAGTTGTCGCGGTCAAGCCGCGGCTGCGGCCGGTAAGGGTCGCGGTGGTAAGTGATGAATGGCTTGGGCTCGCTTGGGACTCCAAGCTTTGGGTCAAAGGATTCCCAAGTCTTTGCGACTTCGGAAAGCTCCGGCTGGTCGGAAAGCACCGCAAACACCGACTCGGTGTGGCCTTCGCGGACAGCTACGCGGTTGCAGGAAGCGGCGACGTCGATTTTTGCGTCCGCGATTTTTCCTTTCTTTGCGTCCAAAGAGCCGAGAATCTTTTTGGTCTCGACGATTACTTTGTCCTCCTCACCGTCGATGAAGGGGATGACGTTGTCGGTAATGTCAAGCGCAAGAACTCCCGGGCTGCGGCCCGCCCCGCTTACTGCCTGCATTGAAACAAGCACCACCGAATCTATCCCGTATTTTGCAAGCGGGGCAAGGCTTACCGCCATGCCCGTGGTAGTACAATTGGGAATCGGGAGAACGAAACCTTCCCAGCCGCGGTTCTTTTTCTGCGCATCAACAAGGCCCGCGTGGTCGAGGTTTGCACCTGAAATAATCAGGGGGACGTCGGGCTCGTAGCGGAAAGCGGAAGCGGTACTGAACACCGGAGTGGTCTTTGCATAAAGCGGCTCGATTTTTTTGGCCACTTCGGACTCGACTGCGGTAAATATCACATCGAACTTTGAAGCGTCAAGCTTGGACGAGTCCGTGACAACCATCTTCTGCACTTGCGAAGGAACCGGGCCGTCCGCAAACCACTGCAGCGAGCTTCCCTTGGATAGCGCGTCGATGTAGGTTTTTCCTGCCGAGCGCTCCGAACCCGCAAGCGCGGCGACTTCGAACCACGGGTGGTTTGCAAGCGCTGCCACGAACTGCTGGCCAGCTATGCCCGTTGCGCCGACTACTGCTGCGTTCAACTTGTCCATGAAAAACCAATCACCTGTTGTAAAAATTATTTGGATTTCCTCTTGGCTTTCGACGCCGGTTTTGCCTTGGACACCAAAACTTTCGCCGCATTTGGAACATTTCCCCGTCCAAAGAACTCCGAGTAGAGCGCGGAAACCGCATTCTGCTCGTCTTTCAGGTCAACGATTGCAGAAAAGCTGATTTTGGAGGCGCCGTACGAAGTCATCTTTATCGGCACGCTTGCCTTGTAAAGGCAAAGCATAGCACGCGAGATGGCCTCTGCCGAGAGCGCGCCGCCAACAACAGACACCATCGCCTGGTGGTCGGAGACTTTGAACACCCACACCACGTCGGGCCTCTCAAGGGAGAGCGCCTCAAGCGCCTGGGACGCGCGAAGGCTCGACGCCTGGTCTATTGTGAAGGAGATGTTGGTCTGCGACGTTGCGATTGCGTCCACGCTGATGTGGCTTCTTGCCATTCGCGAAAATATCTCTGCAGCCACGCCGAACGAGTTGACCATCCCGCCGCCGTAAATCTCAACAAGGGACACGCCCTTGCGGGAAGCTATTGCCGCAACGTGCATCCCCTCGCCTGACTCGGAAATTATCGTGCCAACCTGCGCGGGCTTTCCTACTGGCCGGATTTCCACGTGCGTCTGCGTACCGGAAAGCGGGTCGAAGGTGCGCGGGTGGATTATCTTTGCGCCGAAATACCCAAGCTCGGAAGCCTCCGAAAACGAGAGGCACTCCAGAAGCTGCGGGCTTTTGACCATCTTCGGGTCAGCTGCAAGGAAGCCGTCCACGTCCTTGTAAAGCTCAAGCCTGCTTGCGCCAGAGACCGCGGCGATTACGCCTGCGGAGTAGTCGCTTCCGCCCCTGCCAAAGACGTTGACGTTGCCGTTGTGGTCAACCCCGTAAAACCCGGTGACCACGAAGCTCTTCGCAGCCACGTTCTCGGAGAGGGCCTGCCCAAACTTTTCGCGCGTGCGCTCCACGTCGCAGGACGCGTTGCCGTAAATTCCGTTTGAAGTGATTCCCGCAGTCTCGGCGTCAAGCACCTTGCAGGACTTTCCAACGAAGTGCCCAAGAAGCGCTGCGGAGGCGCGCTCGCCGAACGAGAGCACGTAATCGTGCTGCCGCGGGCTGTGGCCCGCATAGGAGTTGAACAGCGCGGACTCAAGCTTCTGCGAGAGCGCGTCGATTTCGTCAACACGCGCAATAGCATTATGCAATGCACAGAACTCCTGCGCAAACACCTTCGCATAGCCTTCCGACTTTCGGCTTTCCTCAAGGGCGTGCACCAGCCTGTCGGTGACGCCCTGCACTGCGGACACGACCGCGATTACCCGCTCGGGCTTTGCGGAAATTATGCGCGCAGCGCGCTCGAAATCCTGCTTGGATGCGAGAGTGCCTCCGCCGAACTTGCAGACTACGGTCGATTTACTCAAATCCCAGGACCTCCCTGAATGAATGTACTTTCCCATCGGGCTTGTTTTTTGCAAGCCACAAAGCAGAGCGCACCGCGCCGCTTGCGAAGCACTTGCGCGATTGCGCCGAGTGGGAAAGCCTCACGACCTCGCCGTTTGCTGCGAACATTATCTCGTGGTCGCCGAATATCTGGCCGGACCGGATCGCGTGTACCCTCGAATGGTCGAGGTTGATTATTTTCGCAAGCGTCTTTGCGGTCCCCGAAGGCGAGTCCTTCTTCTGGTTGTGGTGCGCCTCCACGATGTCGCGGTCGTAATTTGGGAGGAGCGTGTTCGCCTTCTGGAGGAGGCAGAACAGCGCGTTCATCCCCACCGAAAAGTTAGATGCCACTATGGCGCTGGACTTTCCCGCCTTGACTGCCGCCGCAAGCTCTGCGTCCTGCTCTGCGGTGCGCGCAGTGGTGCCGACGACTATTTTCTTGCCGGCCTTGGCGCACTCCAAAAGAATTGGGTGTGATGCGGCCGAGCTGAAGTCTATGAGCACGTCGAAGTCGTTGAGCTTGGACTTTATTTCCTCAGGCCGGACTATGCCAGGGCCTTCCTCGGTGTGGTCCACTATCATCGTTACCTTGGCATCCTTGCCGCAGGCGGCCTCTTCGGCTATCGCCCGGCCCATCTTGCCGTATCCCAAAATGCAAATCCTAACCATAGTACATTCCCCAGTTTGCGTCATCCTCAATCCTTGCAGACAGGTCAACGTCGAAAGCGCCCTCTATTGGCGCAAGGACTTCGGGGTTGTTCTGCCACACGCGCCTTGCTGCAGCGCGCACGAACTCCACTCCCGCCTTGTCCATCTTCCCAAGCGGCTGGCGGCAGCCAAACTCAATCATCCCCAGGCCCGCCATCAGCACCTTGTAAGGCAGGGGGTTGCGGAACTTCTGCACCACTTCTCCAGCAAAGCCGTACGGGCTCTTGACAGTTGATTTTACCGTGATTGCCGAAAACAAAGGCGACATCGCTGCGTTGAGCGCGCTTGCTTCCTCGGTCTTTCCTGCAATGGCAAGGTCCACCATTTTCTTTACTGCTGCTGGAAACACGTTTGCGGCCACCGAAATAACCCCGCAAGCGCGTATCGCCTGGTCCGAAATCATGCGGAACGTAAGGTCGTCGTCCCCGGAGTAAATCATCATCTCTGGGCAAAGCGTGCGCGTAAGCTTCATCCGCTCAAGGTTGCCCGTGGCTTCCTTTACTGAAAAGATGTTGCTGTGCTCCTTTGAAAGCATCGCAAGGTCGTAAACCGAAAGCTCGCAACCCGACCTGCCCGGAATCACGTAGGGGATGATTGGGCAGGAATATTTCTCTGCAACCGGCGCGTAGTACTCGTTGCGCAGCTCAAGCGAGGAGGGGCCGTTGTAATACGGGTCCACGAGCAAAAGCGCGCTTGCGCCAAGTGCAAGGGCCTCGCCGCTTCTTTTGAGAGTCTTTTGCGTATTGTTGCTGCCGGTTCCCGCAATCACCGAAAGCTGGGACGCCGCAAGAGAAACGAGCTTGTCCTGCTCCGCGTCAGTAAGCGTCGGGCTTTCGCCGGTTGTGCCGTTTACTATTGCGTGAGTTGTGCCCTGCGACTTTTGGTACTCAAGCAGGCCGCGGTAACACTCGTAGTCGGCCTCGCCGTTTGCAAACGGCACGACAAGCGCAGGCATACAACTGGATAAACCTTTCATATCAAAGACCCCCTGAAAATGGAAAGCCCGGAACTATTGCTTTTTGCACTTAAGCAGCAGACGCCGGAACGGCGAAAACCCATCCATTGGACGTTCCACGAAAATCTAAGAAAAATGGCCATAAAAATATATAAATCCGATAGATTACTACGAATTTCGTAGCGAGCGGCATTTATGCCTTTTCCCCCATAATATGTGGATCACTTATGGCCACAATAAACGACAATTACGGCAAGCTCGCCGCAGGCTACCTCTTCCCCGAGATTGCAAAGAGGGCCAAGGCATTCTCGCAAAACAACCCCGGCGTCAAGCTCCTCAAGCTCGGCATAGGCAACTCCACCGAACCGCTTGCGCCTACGGTGGTGGCAGGGCTGAAGTTTGGAGCGGACAAGCTTGCAAAAGCCGAGACTTACACCGGATACGGCGATGAGCAGGGCGATACGAGGCTGCGCAAGGCAATAGCAGCGGAGTACGGAAAGCTTGGCGCCCAGATTTCGGACAATGAGGTCTTTGTAAGCGACGGCGCAAAGCCCGACGTGGGCAACATCCAGTCGATATTCTCCCCCGACTGCATCGTTGCAGTTCAGGACCCGGCATACCCGGTTTACGTTGACACCAACGTCATCGCAGGACGCGGAGGAAACTACGACGCTTCACGCGGGTGCTACGACAAGCTGGTCTACATGCCTTGCACCGAAGCCAACGGCTTTTTCCCGGAAGTCCCGACCAAAAAAGTGGACTTGATTTACCTGTGCTCGCCAAACAACCCTACGGGCGCGGTTGCCACAAAGGAGCAGCTTGCAAAATTTGTCGAGTACGCAAGGAAAAACCAAGCAGTAATCATATTCGACTCCGCCTACTCCGAATACATTTCCGACCCGGCGCTTCCAAAAAGCATCTACGAGGTTGCCGGCGCAAAGGAATGCGCAATCGAAATCAACAGCTTCTCCAAGTCTGCCGGATTCACCGGAGTGCGCCTCGGATGGACTGTGGTGCCGATGGACTGCGTGTGTGAAGACGCAGGCAACGGGAAGCTGAACTCGATGTGGAACCGCAGGCAGTGCACGTTCTTCAACGGCGCATCCAACGTGGTGCAGGAAGGCGGGCTTGCCGTTCTTTCGCCGCAAGGCCAAAAGGAGTGCAAGGAGACCATTGGACACTATATGGGAAACGCGAAAATAATCCGCGAGGGCCTTTCCTCAATCGGGCTCAAAGTATACGGCGGGGTGAACGCGCCTTACCTTTGGGTCAAGACGCCGGATGGAATAAAGTCGTGGGAGTTCTTCGACATTTTGCTTTCAAAAGCGCACGTAGTCACCACCCCCGGAGCAGGATTCGGACCGCACGGCGAGGGGTTCATACGCGTCAGCGCATTCGGACACCGCAATGACATAATCGAGGCGGTTGAAAGCATAAAGAAAAACATCAAAGTGTGACTTGGCCGCCAGAATATGGCGGCAAAAGGAAGTTGAGTTGCAAATGGAATACAAAGTGCCATTCACCAAAACCCAAATCGAGGAGCTTGAGAAAACGCACCCCACGCCATTCCACGTCTACGACGAGGAAGCCATCCGCGCAACCGCAAGGCAGTTGAACAAGGCATTCTCTTGGGTTGGCGGCAAGGGGTTCAAGAACTATTTTGCAGTAAAGGCGCTGCCGAACCCATACATAATGCAAATCCTCAAAGATGAGGGCATGGGTGCTGACTGCAGTTCGCTTCCTGAGCTACAGCTTGCGCAGGCCATCGGGCTTTCTGGCGAGGACGTGATGTTCACCTCAAACGACACGCCAGCGGAAGATTTCGTTGCTGCAAAGAAAATGTGCGCAATAATCAACTTGGATGACATTACACACATAGAGTTCCTTGAAAAGTCGGCGGGAATACCTGAACTAGTGTGCTTTCGCTACAACCCCGGCTCGCTTCGCGAGGGAAACGAAATCATAGGAAACCCCGTTGAGGCAAAGTACGGGCTTACTTACGAGCAAATCTTCAAAGCATACGAAATTGCCAAGAGCAAGGGCGCAAAGAGGTTTGGATTGCACACGATGATTGTGTCCAACATGCGCGACGAAAAATACTTGGTTGAGACTGCGCGGATGCTCTTTTTGCTTGCTGTTGAACTATACAAAAAGACGGACATAAAAGTCGAGTTCGTCAACTTGGGCGGTGGAATCGGCATCCCCTACAAGCCAGATGACCACACAGTAGACGTCGAGCTTTACGCAAACGAGGTAAAGAAAGCCTACGACGAAATAATCGCGCCTTCGGGCATTGCACCACTGCGCGTGGTTATGGAAAGCGGCAGGGCAATCACCGGACCGCACGGGTGGCTCGTGTCGCGCGTGCGGCACGTTACAAGCAAGTACCGCGAGTACGTGGGCTTGGATGCGTGCATGGCAAACCTGATGCGACCAGCGCTTTACGGCGCGTACCACCACATTACCGTGATGGGAAAAGAATCTGCCCCGCTTGACCGCACTTACGACGTCACTGGCAGCCTTTGCGAGAACAACGACAAGTTTGCAGTGCAGCGCAAGCTTCCAAAAATCGAGCCGGGAGACCTTGTCGCAATACACAACACAGGAGCGCACGGTTACGCGATGGGATTCAACTACAACGGAAAGCTGCGCTCAGCTGAACTCCTGCTGAAGGCAGACGGCTCATTCAAGCTAATTAGGCGTGCTGAGACTGCACAGGACTACTTCGCCACGCTGGGCTTTGAAGGGTCGGAATACTCCGAGCTTTCAAAAAAATAAGAAAAAAACGCTGCGGTTTTCTCTGGCCAGCCATAACCTAATAGCAGCCAACCTGGGACACGGATGCAGTAGTACTGGAGGTATAGCAGGTTGCGCACGAATAGGTCTTCCCACAACCATAGTCGCTTACGGGAGCGCACGTGCCGCAGTAAGACGACCCAGCCCAGTTCGAAACGATGGTTCCTGAAATCGAACAGCTCTCTGGCGCTATGTTTGAAAGCACAGCGTGGCTGCTGGTGGAACAACCACAACCGGACCACACAGAAGTCCCGGATGCCACGGTTGTGGTCCATGACTGATACTGGGTCCAGACCGCGGTGTTTGACGGTGCGGGCACACTTGAGCAGGAGCTTGCATTGAACTTGCAGATGAATACCCCCGGACTTATCTCAACTGGCACACCAGCTATCCCCGCGTAAACCGTTGCGGCACACTGGACCTTTGTGTGCATCGAATAGGGAAGGAAGACATCCGTGGTGCTGTATGCCAGCTTCTGGCCGCACATTATCTTTGACCACGAACCTAGGGAGTAATCTGCATCATACCAGACGCAGGGCGAGGCGGTGTTACAACGCATAAGAGTGTCAGAGTTGACGCACACGGGGTTCACGCCAGTAAGCACCTTGACCACCGGACTAGTATATGAAGACAAGTAGCCCTTTGTCACAAGAGTATTGCTTGAATCGGTGCTGGCCGTCTCGTTTCTCATGATTACCTTGCCATTTACGTCAAGCGTTGCTCCGGGACTAGAAGTATTGATGCCCACATTGCCGGTGTTTGTAGAGTACTGATTGTTTCCGCTGGAATTCCAAGAACTTGACGCAAAACCGCAAGTCACGCTGCCATCAGCAGCAACCGCAGTCACATACGAGCCGACCGAACACGTGCCATTGACCCGAAGCTGAACCTGCGACGAATTAACACTAGACGCATTAACGAGAACAGACTGCAAACCATCAACATAACCCTTAGTCGCAACCGTAACAGCAGAATCCGAAGACACAGTCGCATCATCCATCAAAATCTTCCCATTCACCTCAAGCTTCGCATCTGGGCTCGTAGTGCCAATGCCCACATTACCAGGCACACCCGAAAACTGATCCTCCCCAGTGACCACCCAGTCACCATCGTTTGCACCATTACCCGTTGAAAGATAGTTCTGGATGTGAGCGGAATACTCCGAAGAGTTGACGCTGCCAGCAGCCAAGTTGAGGTTGTTGCTTGCAACCGCCATCACAACCGCAGAAAGCAGCACGCCACCCGCAATCATAAGCAAGTACTCCAAACCCGTCTGGCCGCGCATAAAAACACCGCTAGACTGAACGAAGGGGAAATATAAAAAGCGCAAGAAGAGGAAAAAAAGAAAACAGATTGAGAAAAAAAAGAATAAAAAAAATGAAAAAGCGGAAGAAAAAAGATTGGGAAAAGAAAACAATGAAAAAAGAACAAAATGAAAGCAGAAAAAATTGAAAAAAGAAAGTAAAAGGAAAAATAAGCGGGAAACCCCCGCCTAATTATCCAAAGCTTACGGGTTTGCCAGGACGATGTTCACGTTCTGCGGCTTGCGGCTGATGTTCCCAGCGCGCACTCCGACCACGAACTCCGCACCCTTCTGCTCCGCCAAGTCAACGAGGCGCTGGGTGATGATCCCGTCAAGCACTATCGCGCGCACCCCTTTGGCGTCCGAGAGCGCCTTCATTATCTCGCGGATGGGGATGTCTGCAGTAGTGTTGAACTCGGAGTCCAAAAGCTTTGCTTTCAGCGAGCCTTCAAGCTCCTTGAGCACCGCACGCACCTTGGCGTCCTCTGCGGACACTGGTGCAGCTGGCGCTTCGGGCTTGCGCTCGAAAGCAGGCTGGGCGTCGCCTGATGGCGCTGCGTCCGCGTTCACGATCCCGTTCTGCTCGGGCTGCGGTGCGGCTGGCTGTGCCTGCCTCTGCTCGGGCAACTGCCGAGGCTGCTCGAAAGCGGGCCTCTGGTCCATCGGCCGCTGCGGCCGGTTGCCAAACTGCCTGTCCTGTCCGCGGTCGCCACGCTCCTGTCCGCGTTCAGGCCTTCCGCTGCGGTCCTGCTGGAACGCCATGTGCTTTGAACGGTCGTAGGCGTTCACGCTGGGAGCGTCATCGTCGCCCCTTGAGGGCTTGTTGTACGAGCCCGCCTCGGCCTGGTCCGTTGGCACGCGGTGGCGCAGGCACTTGATGATTTCCTTGCGCGTAAGCTCCTCGACTTCCTTTCCGGCTGGCGCGCGGGCGACAAAATCGATGTCGGTCTGCGCAAGCAGCTCCTTGAGGATGATGTCCCCGCCGCGGTCGCCATCCAAAAAGACGGTGACTTCCTTTTCCTTGCCCAGCTTGATGATCGTGGGCCCGACGTTCGCGCCGCCTATTGCGACGGAGTTGCTTATGCTGTTGCGAAGCAGGTTGACAACGTCCGCGCGGCCTTCCACGAAGATGATTTCGTTCGCGCCGGCCACTTCAGGGCCACACGGCAGCTTGTCAGCGCCGTAGGTGGTTATCTCGTCAACCTTAACGTCCTCGCGCACGAGCTCTGTTAGCTCCTTGCTTTCGGGGATTTCCTCGGTGAGCATCGAGCGGAGCAGGTTGCGCGCGCGGTCAAGCACCTTCTTGCGCTTGACGTTTCTGATGTCTTCAATGCGGTTGACTACGATGCGTGCCTCGCACGGGCCAACGCGGTCAACGATTTCAAGTGCCGCTGCGAGAATCGAAGTCTCGACCATGTCGAGGCTTGACGGGACCATGATGGTCCCCTCGCTTTTTCCCTGCTTGTTGTGCAGGTCGACTTCAATCCTGCCGATGCGGCCGTTTTTTTGCAGCTCGCGCAAATCAAGGTCGTCGCCAAGCAGGCCCTCGGTCTGGCCGAACACGGCTCCGACTAGGTCTGGCTTTTCGACTATGCCGTCGACTTCGATGGTCGAACGGATCATGTATTTTACTGTATCAAGATATGTCTTGCCCATTGCAAAACTCAACTCCTTTGCTGTAGTTCCTTTTGTTTTGCGAGTCTTGGATACGACGTCGCCTATGGACGGGTGTGGAGCCTTTTGCTGTTGCGGAAACGCCAGAGAGGCGCTTTAGCCCCCTAGCGCGATAGTCGGCATCTGGGTCATCGCTACTTGGGCCCTTCTTGCAGGAGACGGGTTGACCGAGTTGCTGCCAGAGCCATCCGTCGCGCAGGGAGTTTGCCTTGCCTCCTGGCGAAAATAAATGCGCTTTGCGGCTCCGCGTACTGCTGTCCAACAGTCGTATGGTCGTAATGATTACAAGCCTCGCGGTTGCGTCGGGTTCCTATGCGGACAATTCACAGAATGAGAGCTTTACCGCAACGAGGGCTTCTGTTCCTCGGATAGGTGCTCGCGTTCCGCAATCAGGTCATACAAAGCGGGAGATATTTTGAGGATATCCCTTTCGGATATCATCCCGACGACTTTTCCTGCACTGTCTACTACTGCCAACCGGCGAATTCCATTCTTTGCCAAGGCCTTTGCGGCCTCGACAAGGTCCCTGTCAGCCCGGATGGTCAAAAGCGGCTTGCTTGCGACTTTCTTGATAGGAACGTCAAGCTTCCCAACCGCAACTGCCTTCCGGACTATGTCGCCCTCGGTGACGATGGCCTCGATTTTCTTGCCATCCGCAACGAGGACGCTGCCAAGATCATTCTTTTTCATGAGCTTGGCCGCCTTTTCGACGGTATCATTATAACTGATGGTGACAAGTAGAGCCTTCATGCAGTCTCCTACTTTTATCCCTGTGTCCATTGTAGAAATTATGGATGTTATGGTATTTAAGCGAATGGAGAAATTTAAGCCCAAAAACAAGAAACTTCGGCGATTGACGACAAAGAAGGGTTTTTGGATAGAAAATTACGGCGCTTTCTCCGGAAATGAAGTCGGCATAGCTTGATAACCCGGATTGGCGAAAGTTCTCTGGGAAGTATGGGCTACAACAAGGGGTTTGCATTCGAACGCTCGCTGCGCGCAAAATTGAATGAGCGCGGCTTCTATGTGGTGCGAACCGCAGGAAGCGGTGTTGACGGGCTCTCGCCGGACCTCATCGTGCTTTCCACTACCCGGAAGTTCGCAATCGAGTGCAAGGCAATAGAATCCGCTTACCTTGCCATTGAAGTCCCGAAGATGGAACGAATGTTTGACTGGGAGCGCGTGACTGGGATGCCGGTCTTTGTCGCTTGGAAACACAACAGGCAGCAGCCGGTTTTCATCCCGCTTTCAGTGTTCAAAAAGTGCGAAAAAAACTACACCCTTCGGGCAGAGGACGCGGCGTTCGGGCTTTCCATCGAAGAAGTAATCAGGCAGCCATAGTCTGCCCTTGACTAACCGAAAAAACTACGAAACCCTCACCGAGCGGTTTGCGGTAAAGTCGGTCGTTGCGTTGCCGGTTGCGGTAAGCGAATAGCCGTAAGTGCCTGCCGGTACGGACTGCTCGGTTGCGGCGAAAATCCACTTGTCGGGCGCGTACTTGTTGAGCGAAGAGTAATACTGCTGCTTGATTTCTTCAGCTGAGAGGGAACGGTTCCAGATGCGGACTTCGTCGATGGAGCCGTTCAAAGGCAGTGTTTGGCCGTTTTGGGGAATATTACTTCCAAGGTAGGATACGCTGCCGGGATAGGAATTAACTGATTGAAAACTCAGGATAGAATAGTTTGCCAGCTGCCCGTTCGAATAAAAACTAAGGTTAGTATCCGCTTTTACCATCGTAAGATAATACCAAACATTTCGTTGATATGCCCCTAGTGAAGAATATTGCCATCCGGTAAAAGCAACACCATTGCCTACTTGCCCACATATTTGCGAGCCAGAGTCAACGAAAAAGTTTATCCCAAAATAGCCGGTTCCGCCCCAATAAAAATCATTGTATATTGTTCCGCTTCCTCCAGTGACTGTTTTCACATTTACCCATGCGGATATTGTAAAATTGTTGGAAATATTCATGCTTGTACTGCTGCCAAGACGTACATAATCATTTAACCCATCAAACTTCATCGCATTCCCATACTTTCCGTTCGGGTCCCACTCGGCGTGCTTTGCCCTGCTTGCAGCGTAATGCTGCGCGACTTCTGCCCCAGTAAGCGAGCGCTGGTACAAGGCAAGTTCGTCAATCATACCACTCCACGGCTCGCGGTCCATTATCGAGGAGGCAGTGGGCATGTACGCACCTATGACGCCGTAGACGTCTGGAGGCGCAGACACGCTGGCTGTGTTGGACATTACCCCATTCACATATATTGAATGGTTGTTGCCGTTTCGAGTCACAACCACATGCGACCACTCGTACTGCGGGAGCACCGGACCGACTACACGGCTATAAAGCTGTATCTGTCTCGTCGGCGAGAAGCCGAACTCGGGAACAGTATTGACATTTGAAAGCACCGCGGCCCAATCCGCACCATTGTTCGCGCCAGGCCACAACCAAACCTCGATGCTATAATACGTGTTCAGGTTGATGGCAGGAAAAGTCGCGTAATCGTTGTAGCCGTCAAACTGCAACGCGGAACCGCTTTTTCCAGTAGTCCATTCCGCAAACTTCGCACGGCCTGCGTTGTAAAGGTCGGAGACTTCTGTCGTGTTTAGCGTGCGCGAGTAAATTGATACTTCGTCAACGTATCCTGTGAAGTAGTCATTGTTTTGAAGGGTATACCGCCCAATATCCGTATCTGGGTTGTTTTCAGGTGCAAAGAGGGTTATGCTTCTCATAGTAACGTTGCCGAGGACTCCGTCCAGGTATAATGCCATCCCAGTTGAGTTGAAAGTCAGTACTGCGTGGTGCCAAGTGATCCCATCAGAAAAATTGACTCCCGCAGGGGCATTCACCGTTAGGCCGGCGTAGTATCCGTAAGGCTGATAGTAAAGTACTCCATCCAAGCGTGTGCTGTTTCCCGGCGTGAGTATGTACCCCGTGTGTCCCGAGCCAAACCAGTAAAGGGAGCTTATGAGGGTGTTTCCGGCGCCCTTGAACCAGATGCTGACTGTAGTGGAGTTGAACGCCGTCCCGTAAGGGATGCCGATGTAATCGTCCGTCCCGCCAAGCTGGACGCCGTACCCATTCTTTCCAGAAACCCAGTTGCAGTTCGTTACGCCAGAACCGCCACCCATGTTGTAGCAGGTGCCGTTTTTGCGGTAAATGCTTGAATCATACACCTTGTTTCCGCTACCTTCATCCATACTTAGCAGCACCTCTGTGTTCCCGTAAACAGTCGCGTTGTTTGCAAACCTACTCTCGTCGTATGCGCGGTAGCCGTCGTTTTCGTCAAAGTGCAGAAGCAACGCGGTGTTGCCGTAAATGGTGCCATTGTTTCCGTATTGTGAAACATCCACCACATTGCCGGCAGTGTCTCCGATTGCTGCGGAGTCGTCGAAGTTCATCGCAAGAACGAGCGAGTCGTCGTAGACGCGCGTGGTTGACTCGTTCCAAGTAAAGTTGAGTCCGGTAAGCGCCATGCCCTGGATGGTGGAGTTGATTGTGATGTTAGAGCCTGTTGAGAACCACGAGTCGTTTGCGGGCGTGGGCGGGGCGTAATTCACCCCGTTGACTTTTTGTGAGCAGTAGCCTGCAAGCGGCTTGTCACCTACTTGCAGCAGGCCGGTAAGGTCGAGGTTGGAGTAGTCAAACTGCACGCGGTCAAGCAAAAACGACCTGCCAAGGCATTCGGAAAGGCCGCGGGCAACAACAATTACGGACTGGCCGATTTCAACTTGGATGGAACACGAATCCAGGCCCGTTGGGCAGCGCGACGCGCCGAACACGTCGCCGGAATAATCGTAAAGCAACAGTTGCGTGCCATCCACCCGAATGCCAGTAAGCCACAAGGGCTCGTCTGCGGTGTTACGCAAGGTAAGCACGAGTGCGGGGCCAACCGCCTTTGCAGAGGTTATTATGAAAGGATATGTTGAACTCCAGTAGATGGCGCTTTCCTGCACCTGAGCAGAAGACGTGTCCGCGTTTAGCGCAAGGACGCTTACGGTGATTGCTGCCACCAAAAGAACTGCGCCAAGAATGACCAGATATTCCGTTGCAGCCTGGGCCCGTTGTAACATGGTGACAGAATCAGGGCAGGATTGGTTAAAAAAGTTGGTCGGGATTAGAATATTTGCATCAAAGGCAACAAAGGCTGAAAACATGGACAAAAAAACAAGACCAACCTGGGACGAATACTTCATGCAGATTGCACAGGATGTCGCCACAAGGTCAACCTGCCAGTCGCGCCACGTTGGATCGGTCATCGTTGTGGAAAAGCGCATGGTCGCAACGGGTTACAACGGCTCGCCCCACGGGATGCCCCACTGCACCGACGTGGGGTGCAAGCTGGTCACAGTCACTGAGAACGGCGAGAGCAATGAAAAGTGCGACCGCGTGCTGCACGCCGAGCAGAACGCTATAATCCAGTGCGCGATGCACGGCGTGCCCTGCAAGGGCGCAACCATCTACACAACCGCAAGGCCGTGCAGGATGTGCGCAAAGATGATTGCAAACGCAGGAATCAAGAAAGTAGTATACTGCGACGAGCCTTCGGACAAGGAGCCTTTCGAGATACTCAAGGCAGCCGGAGTGGAAACGCAGAGGCTCGCAGTTGCCGCAAAGAAAAAGTAAGGCAACGGATTTGCTGTTGCGAAAAACCTACAAGGGAAATGAACACAATGAAAACAAAACTCCCATTCACAGTCATAATGCCCGCCTACAACGAAGAAGAAGGCATTGCCAAGGTCATTGACGAAATCAAGGGCTTTGCAGACAAGCTCATCGTAGTTGACGACGGGAGCCGCGACAGGACTAGGGAGCTTGCGGAGGAGTGCGCAAGAAAGCACTCTGGGGTGACGGTAGTCAGCCACGCAAAGAACAAAGGAAAAGTCGCGGCAATACTCACAGGAATCAAGAACGCAAAAACAGAAGTGGTTGTCTTGATTGACGCGGACCACACTTATCCTGCAAAGGACATCCCCATCCTTGTCAATCACATCGAGGACGGTTCCGACTTGGTGCTTGGGAACCGCTTCTCAGGCGGGCTGAAGAACATACCTGCGTTCAACAGGATTGGCAACGGGATGTTTTCTTTCCTGATATCGTTTGCAAGCGGCCAGGAGATTGCGGACGGCCAGACCGGTTTTCGCGCGTTCAAAAAAGGGATGCTAAACGACTTGGGCATACGCTCAAACGGCCTGGAATTCGAGACGGAAATGACGATCAAGGCCGCAATCAACGGCTACAAAGTAGAGGAAGTGCCGATAGAATACCGCAAGAGGATTGGAAAATCCAAGCTCAACCCCATCAAGGACGGCTACCGGATGCTTGCGGCAATACTGCGCTCAGGATACTCGCAGATGTCAATAATCTCCAAGGGGTTTGCGCTGCCGGGCCTTTTCATAATCCTGGTCGGCGTACTGTTCATGCTGGTCTCGGTGCTTGACTACGTCACGCTGGGCAAGCTTTCGCACGAGTACTACCCGCTCCTGTTCGTGTTCTTTGCGCTTGCGGGAACGCAGCTCATCACTCTTGCGGTGTTTTCGGACGTCCAGCAAAAGAAGCTCTCAAGGATTGAGCGCGACGTTGCGACGCTGAAGAAAAAATAAGGAAAGAAAAAAAGCTATTTCTTTTTGAACACGAACACCACGGGCTGTTCGGTGACGCTGCCATCCTCGGCAGTCACTGGGGTCGAATAGTACTTCACGACTTCGTACTTGTCGGTGTCCGCGAACAGGTGGTAGTACGTGCTGTCAGGAAGGGCGGTCCCGTTCTGCAGCGCGGTGAACGCAGCCGCAATGGGCGCGTAGACTTCAAGCAGGGACGTCAGGTAAACGGTAGAGTTGAGCGTTGCGGACTGCTTGAGGAAAGTCGTGTAATTGCCGTCCAAGCCCAGCGTGGGCCTGTCGGAATAGATACCGACTTCCGGGTAGCCGCTTGCTATGACCCACTCGCCGGGTGCGGTTATGTTCTTGATGAAATACGACGCTTCCTGCACCTGTGAATAGGACGACTTCTTGCCATTGTAAAGCGACCAACACTGGTCTAGGTTTCCAAAGCTTGCGTTGAAAAGGAAAAGCACAAGGAGGCAGGATAATCCAGTCCAAAAACCGGCCTTTGCCTTGCCTGACGCGGCGCCGGCAATGGCATTCAGCGCGTCGCCAAGAAGCCTTCCTGCGAGCACGAATGCCGCGGGAAACAAAAAGAGGATGAAGCGGTCCTCCTTGTAGGTAAACAGGAAAGTCATTACCAAGAGGGGCAAAAGGAAGACAAGCGAGAGGATGATTGCGTTGTCGTCTTTCTTTACGAACGCATAAACCACTCCCAAGAACACGAGTATTGCGCCAAGGGTGTTGTTGAATATCCAGTTAGCCTGGGTGAAAAAAAGGAACTGCTCGGACTGGCCGTACCCTTGCGTTCCTATGAAATACTCGCCTGCAAGCCCCAGTGCCGAGCCGGATTTTGAGAGTTGGTAATTGAAGAACGCTGCTGCAAAAGCAAGCACAAGCAGCACGCACAGCCCGGTAAGCTTTGGCGAGGACTTCATAGTCTCTAATACCTGCTTGCGGTAGACGTATGCGCCAACCGCAAGCCCGAGGACTATTGAGAAGAAGACGTACTTGGTGAAGCCGCCTAAGAGTATGGAAAGCACGAACACCGCCATCCACTGCGGGCTTTTTTCCTGCACGGTGCGAAAGAACGCGTAAAGCCCGAGGGCTGCAAAGAGCATCTGCGGCGCGTCGGTAAGCACCCTGCTTGAGTAGAACCACATGAGGTGGGAAAAGACAAGCAGAAGCACTGCCGAGATTGCGGCCAGGTCGCCAAAGAGCCTGCGCGCAAGAAGGTAGGTTGCAAGGACTGCGAGGGCGCAAAGCAGCGCAACCGCAAGGTGGCCCGAATAGATGAAGTCGCCGGCGAAAAAGGACATCACCGCAGTAAAGTAGGGCAGCGCGTAGGAGCGCGAGGACTGCGAAAGGATGCCTAGGGGGTCTGCAGGCTGTATCGCAAACTGGCCGGATTCGGAGATGGACTTTGCAAGGAGAACGTAGTCTGCCTCGTCGGTCCACAGCGTGCTCTGCGTGCCGTACACGACAGCAAAGTAGAATATCCAGACTGCCGCGGCAACCGCAAGGAGCGCGCCGCCCTTTCGCACGTAAGAGTCCATAGGATGATTTAAGCCCCCAGTAGAATAAACAAGATTACGCTTCTTATACCAATTTATAATTATTCCAATGCAGAAATACTTCCTGCTTCTTTGGGCCCGTAGTCGAGTGGTTAAGACGTCGCTCTTACACAGCGAAAATCGGGAGTTCGATCCTCCCCGGGCCCACTATAAAAAAAACTATTTCTTTTGGCCTTATCCGCCTTTGCAAATATTTTCTGGCCTGCCTTTTGCCGTTCTTTAACTGTATCGGCCTATTTCTTGGCCTTGCCTTTCTTTGCAGTATTCATTCTTGCAACTGCCAACAAGGCAAGTGCAACAAACGGCGCAAGAATCGGGTTGAAGTCAGGCGCGCTGCGCACCACTCCCTTGCGGTAATAGTAATACTGGGTGATGGAGTCGTCTATGCACCCTGAGAGGTTTGCGTGGACTATGTAGGTGTGCGTGCCCTCGCGGTAGTCCGCAACGGCAATGGAATAGTTTCCGGGGCCGAACGCTGGCATGTCAAGCTGCGTGCCGTTGTCCAAAATCAGGGTGGCCTGCGCGCCGACTGCAAAAGCGCCCGAGGAGGCGTTCGTCACCCGGGCGTTGATGAATAGGTTGTTGTAGCCGTCAGAAACTGCAGGCGCAAAATAGCCGTCGGTTGGCGAGGTTATGCGCACCTTGAGCACGCAGCTTGGTACGGCTGCAAGGACGGGCACGCAAAGGACTGCAAACAGCAAAAGCGCGATGGACATCCTCATTGGAAACTACCGTTGGGGCAGGTGCGCTGCCGCTGGTTGTTATTAAACTTGGCTGCAATAAAAACCTGTGCAGGTGCAAGTCTACTTATGGTCATCATTGCAGTTTGTGGGAAGCCCAACGTGGGAAAGAGTACGCTAATGGCAGCAGCAACAGGCACCGCGCCGCAGATTGCAAACTACCCATTCACCACGATCGACCCCAACAAGGGAGTGTGCTTTGCAAACACGCCCTGCCCGCACGTGCGGCTTTCGATAACCTGCACGCCAAACAACGCAAGGTGCGAAGACGGCACGCGCAGGGTCCCAGTCAACCTCGTTGACGTTGCAGGCATCGTGCCAGGCGCGCACGAAGGCAAGGGGATGGGGAACCGCTTCCTTTCCGACGTCGCAGCTGCTGACGCGCTGGTCATCGTCGCCGACGCTTCGGGCGGGACGGACGACTCCGGGAACATAGTCGCCTTCGGCTCGCACGACGCCGCAGCTGACGTGAAGCTCTTCATCGACGAGCTTGACGACTGGTTCTTTGAGGTCGTCGGCAGGAACGCCAAGAAGTTCAAGGGAACGCACACGGTTCTTGAGGATTTCTTCCAGGCGCTCGCAGGCATCGGCATCCCGTACGCCGAGGCAAAGGACGCATATGCAAGGCTCGGCTTGGGGCCGGAGCCGTCCAAGCTTTCGGACAAGGACATACGCAACCTTTCAAAGACGCTCCGTGAAAAGACCAAGCCGTTCATCATTGCAGCAAACAAGTGCGACTCCGGGTTTGCACAAAAAAACATCGAGTCGCTGCGCAGCGCGTACCCGCAAGCGCAGGTCATACCGGTTTTTGCCGACTACGAGCTTGCGCTCCAGCGCGCCAAGACGTCGGGAATAGTGGAGTACGACGGCAAGAAAATCACGCTCACGCAAAAGGGCAGCCAGAACGAGCGCGCTGCCGAGGCAATAAAAAAGATTTCCGCAGCGGTTGCGGTTTACGGCTCAACAGGCGTGCAGGCGTTGATTGACCGCGCGGTTTTCGGCCTTGCACAACAGGTGGTCGTATTCCCAGTTGAGGACGAGACGCACTACTCAAACCACTTTGGGAAAGTCCTGCCGGACGCAATACTCCTAAGGCAGGGGAGCACGCCAGTTGAACTTGCAGGCGCAATCCACGCCGACCTTGCAAGCCACTTCCTGTACGCGGTTGACTGCGAAAAAAAGACGCGCATCGGAAAGGACCACAAGCTTGCAACTGGCGAGATAATCAAGATAGTGTCGACAAAATAAGCTGGCGGCACGAAACCTAAACAAGCCGTCCGGCGGCTCAGGCCTTCTTTACCGAGCACGAGCTCTGCGCGCTGCACACCGGGAAGAAGTCCTCAACCGGCGGGTTTCCTACACATATTGCGCGCAGCTTGGAGCACGCGGGCGCGGCCGTGCACAGCGGGAACTTGCCAACCGCATACTCATACGAGCAGCCGGAACTGCAGGCAGTGCAAGCAGTCACCACTGTTGGCGGGCACGAGCAGCCGCAGGTGTCTATGCAGGGGTTGGTCACGTAGGAGTAGGTAAAGCATCGCTTGTCCGGGTTCAACAGGGCGTAAGGGTCAAATCCGTTTGCGCGCGCGCCGCCATTGTAGTCCGACGCCTCGCAGCTTGCAGCGTCGCACCCGTGGCCGAAGCAGTTCTTGCAGTCGGCGTTGGAGCCGCAGCCTGACGCGCTGGTTGCGCGCGAGGTTGCCGAGAGCGCGTAGTACCACTGGCCGGACTGGGTAAGCACGCACGCATCGTTGGAGCCTGCAACTATGCACTTGCCGTTGCGCGAGACTTTGGATGCGCAGCAAGCCTGCGCGTTTTCCTCAAGGATTTTCGTTGCGGGGTTGCAGTAGAGCGGACCCGAGCACGCACCCACGTCCTGGCACGGGCCTGCCTTGAGCGTCCTTACCGCGCCATATACCGAGGAGTCTGCGGAATAGAAGTCACCCTTGTTGCCGCGCACGTAAAGCGACGAGCCGGGCGAGCTGCACGCCGAAGTGGTGGGGCAGAAGTACGCGAAGTTGTCCTTCTGGCCGGGATAAGCAAGGAGGTACTTCTGGTAGGGCTTGGATGTGCCCGCTATTTCGCCTTCCAAGTCGGAATACTCAAGCTGTGCTGTTGCGTCACGCGGGTACTTGAACAACATTCTTGAGGGCACGTACTCAAACCACAGCAGCCGCTGGGTCAACCCTTCGCGGCCGAACACGAAAAGGTCGGAAAGCCTTCCGCCGGAGCCGTCGGACTTGAACGCGCCGCTTCCGAGGCGGAGTATGCCGAACAAGTCTACGTCCTTTCCTTGGTTGGTGACGCCCTCCTGTTGGAGGGTGTAGTTGAGGCTTGCCAGGTTGTAGAGCGCAAGGTTGACTGCGGTTGACGATGCAAGGTGGCTTGCACTTGCGTTGGGCCGGAGGTTAAGCGCGCTAGGGCTGACTTTGAACGTGCGCGAATACTTCGTCGATGACGCGTAAACCGGCGCAGCCCAAAGCTCGGACGGGATGGTGGATGAATTCGCGGGGACGCTTGCAAACTCAATTCCCGGCTTGAGGAGGTTTTCAGACAGCGCCGAAACACTTGGGCCGAACGCGAACTTGTAGCTTGCGTTTGAAAGCAGGATGTTGTCCGACACCAAGTAGGAAAGCGACTTGCCGAAGGGCTCGCCTGTAAACAGGGCGTCATAGTTGGACGTGTTTGCAGGGTCGAGGCCAACCAGCGAGTCGCGGGACGTTTCGATTAACCCTGCGGTTGCCGCGTACTTTCCCAAGTCGGAGACTGCCGGAATTATCTGCAGGGAATGATTTGCGAAGTTTGCGCCCAATACCACCAGCGAAGTTGCGGACGCATTGAATTTCACGGTCCCATCGCCTGCGGCCCAGTACCCTGCGGCATCCCCCCAGCGCGTGCCGTCAAACACCGACGGGTCCATATCCGGGTAGGACACAATCAAGTCAAGATTCGAGTCTGCTGGCACCCGGATGTAAGAATGCGGCTTCGTGCCGTTGACAAAGTAGATGCCAAAGAACGGGTTGGACTCGAACGTGACCTGCCTCTGTTCGGCGTCGAGGTTGGAAAGGCGTAGCACGAAACCTGAAACTGGGAGTATGGCCGAAATGTTCAGGGCAAACGATGAAATCGGGGTTTTGTTGTAATAGAACACCTTGGCACCTGACGAGTCAGTAGTGCCTAACGTAGGTATGCGGTACTCCACAAGCACGCTGGACGGCGGGGCGTAGCATACTTTTTCCTGTTTGTCGCACACAAGCCCCTGCCCGCATTCTGCATCGGTGCGGCAGCCCAAACCACAGCGGTTCTCGCGGCACACCATGCCAGAGCCGCAGTCCGAATCAACGGTGCAGCTGAGTTTGCACTGCCCGTCCACGCACATCGCTCCGAGGCCGCACACTTGGAGGGCGTTCTCCGGAGTGCACGCGGCGCACTTGTGCTGGGCGGTGCAGAACGGGGCCTCGGCGGGACAGCCATTGGGGTCGCGGGTTGCGTCGCAACCGCAGGTGCCGGTCGCCTGCGGGGGAGTTATCATGCAATAGGGAAGCTCGTCGGGGCACTGCTTGGAGGAATTGCACCCGCGGCATATCAAGTCGTCACCGCATATCGGCGTCTCCATCGGGCATCCGTTGTGGCCTATCGGCAAGTACTTGTTGCACTGGCCTGTTGCGCACGTCCCTCCCACACAGTTTGCGTTGCAGCACGACGAGTTTGCGGCACAGCTTGCGCCGGCCGCCAAGCAAAGCGGCGTAGGCGTTGCCGACGGGGAGGGGGTTGCAGTCGGAGCCGCAATCAAGTCCATGCTTGCGTTGTATGAGACGCGAGAAAGCATCGGCACGGTGAATGTTGCGCTTGCGGCGAGGTATCCTGTCGATGTGACGTTTACAACTGCGGCCATATCCGCATAGATTTCAAGCGCGCAGGAGGAACCGGCAACTGCCTGCAGGCTGCAAGCAGACAGGCTCACGCCGGAAGTGGTTGCAGACGCGGTTGCCGCAAGCGAAAGATTAGTCTTGCTGTCAAACGCGCGCACGACAACGAACGCGGGCCCCGGCTCCAAGTACACGGCGACGTCGGACGTGCGCCCTTTTGCGGTGCTGAACTGGTCGCTTATGCCTTTGCGCGGGGGCTTCTCGGCGTAAAGCTTCAACTTGGACTCCGGCTTGACGTTTGGGATGGATGCGACCCCGTCGGCGCCGGTAAGCGCAGCGGGGTAGCCTAGGAACGCGCCGTCAGCGGTTGTGACGTACACCGCGGCCTGATAAACAACGGTCTTCCGGTTGGATTCGTACACCGTTGCGCGTACCGAGCTGTTGTCCGGGACTATTACCTGCATGAAAACAAGGGTGGCGTGCGAGCCAAGGGAAAGGTTGCGCACAACTTCGGGGTAATACCCAACTGCATACCCCGTTGCGTAGTACTTCTTGAAGGAATCAAGGCCGTCGAAATACGCTTCCCCGGAAACCGTGCGCTTGTGGGCCACGAAGTAGTTGGTCCCCTCCTCGTAAAGCGACACGTTCGCATCAAGCTTCGTGCCGGCCTCGCTTTCAACTGCAACGTAAATCCTGCTTGCGTTGCTTGCAGCATTGAGCACGGCATCAACGCGGTTTTCCTCCAAGTCGGCTGAAAGCTGGCCGGAGGAATACTCCGCATATCTTGCGGCGTCAGCGCCGGTTGCGACAACCCCGCACACGTAACGCGTTCCCTGCGGGATTTCAAGCCTCGCGGCGCCTTCCGTGGTGTCAGCATAAGTAAGCAGGCCGCCGGATATGGTCGAAAGGGTGACGCGGCTATCTACGGCGTGACCTGAAAGGTTCATCACCTTCACGATTACTGTCGCGGCCTTTGCAAACTGCAGGCTGCCGCGGTAAAGCATGATTGTGACTGCAGGCGCGTCGGCTGCGCTTATGCGCTTGCCTGATACCGGAATGAAGCCTTCCTTTGAGACATTAAGGTAAACTGAATCGCCCGAGGCGACTTGCAGCCTTGCGATGCCGCTTGCATTCGTAGAATATGACCCGGCGCCGGACGCGGAGCCGTTGAAAAGCGCAGCGGTTATTTTCGCATCCTCAACCGGCTCGGAGTCGGAATTGACTACATAGACATTCACTCCGACGCGCTTTCCGGAAGCCGTGCCAATGGGGGAAAGGAACACGGTCTGCGAAACGCTGTCAGCGGCAAAGGGGGCGATGGGATTTGAGTATTCCTCATAGCCTTGTGCGACCGCCTTCAGCCAGATGGGCTTTCCGAGGGGGATTTTTGCAAACACAACAGTGCCCGTCGCGTCCGATTCCGCTTGCCCTAAAAGGTTGCCGTCCGCCTCGTAGTCAAGGAACATCCGCACGCTTGCCGACCCCACGGGGCTCCCGGTTTCCGAAAGCAGGTTCACGCTTACTGTCGCAGTCTGGGGGGTAAGCAGGAGCAAAAGGAGCGCGGCAAGTATTGCTATGACAATGAACAGTGCAAACGGGAAGCTTGGAAGCCCGCGGTTCTCTATCGGGTCTACAAACCAAGGGTAGATGGGAACGCCCATTGATGCGAGCCCGTCGACAACCGGATAATAGAAGGTGTCCTCTGTCCAATAGTAAGCGGACTTGATGCCCGCCACTATGCCGGCATCGTTGCCTCCCTCCTGTTCGGTCTCTTCTTTTGCCATAATAACCATTAATCCAAGTTGCGCACGCAACGGAAGCCAAGATAACTGCGCTGCGCAGTTTGCGCAAGGCCCATGTTCAAAGCGTAGATGCCGTCGCCTGCAAGCACAGTCGCGTTCGAGACTGTGGAGTTGTACCCTCCGCGAACCAGACAGTTGTAGTCCTTGGTGCAGCCGACGTAGGTGCCCGAGTTGTTTGCAACGCCCAGCGCCGTGCTGTTTGGGCCTGCAAGCCCGCGCTCAAAAATCGTGATGTTAGTGTCAAGCCAGTCCAGGGGGTTTGCGTTCAGCCCGTAGTAACAGCCGTCGCAGCCGGAACCGTTGTTTGAAAGGCACGACGCTGAAAGCCACTCCCACGCATTGCCTGCCCAATCCCAGATTACCTCGCCGTTTGAAAGAACGTGCGTGCGAAGCCTCCAAGAATCGTTTTCCCAAGAGCCCCCTGTGCCCACGTAGCCTGTTGTGCGCAACTGGCACGTTGCCGACGCGTTGTTCTGCGCATCCGAAAGGGGAAGCGAAAGGTTACAAGCGGATACGTTCGGACTTGCTGTTGCGGAAAGCGAGCCTTCGCCGGTTTTCGCGCTGCCGTTTGCAAAGAGCGTGACGTTGGTTGCGTTGGCCATGTTGTTTATTGCGGTGCGCTCGATGCTGCGCGAAACCGCAAGCGCCTCGCGCTGCGTGACAAGGTGGTACTCGGGGCCGCGGTCCTCGCAGCTTGCCCTCGCATCAATCCTATTTACATTAGTCCACGGAACGCCATCCGGTTTCGAGAAAGGCCGTCCGTCCACGTTCCTTGCCTCGTACGCCATCACCGCAAACGCAACAGTGCCAAGGGTTGAGTCTGCGGGAACAATTATCCACGACTCGTTTATGGTGGTGTTGACGGGCTTGCGCGGGATGTTGGGACACTGGTGGCACGAAGTACTGCTGCCGCAGCCGATTGCGGCGTCGCACATGTTGCCGGAAAACACGTTCATGTCGGCGCTTCCGTGCAGGCCGCAGCGGTAGGAAAACGCACAGGTAATCCTTCCCTGCCCCTCTTCCGAACCGCAGGCTTTGTTGTCGGATACCTCCATCCCACTGTCCTCGGTATATATGCCGCAGGATACGGTGTTGCCGGAGACTTTGTTACCAGCCTGGAATCCCTGGCAAATGTCGCCTGAAGGTATGACTGCGATGTCGCTTGCGGTGTTCCCAACAGCCTGCGTATTGTACGACTGGAATGCGATGTAGATGCCCGAAGTGCCAGCGCTTGCGGTGACAAGGTTATTGTTTATCGCGGTGCCGTGCGTCATATACGTGTAGATGTTGGCCCAGCTTGCGCCGGACACGGTGTTGCCGGAGATTACGTGGTTGTCGCCGCCGCTTGCCATGAAATGGGACATACCCACGCCGATGCCAAAATAGAACCCGTCGATTATGCAATTCTTGACCGTCACGCCGTTCCCGCCCTCGATGTGCACGCCCCACGTTGGAAATCCGCCTTTCCCGGTGATTGCGTGCCCCTGACAGTCAAGGGTAACCCCGGAGCCGGATATTACCACGCCGTTCTGGCCGCGCGAAACGCAATCGACGTCACGCTCAAGCACATAGCTGCCAGATGAGAGGGTGGTGCCGCAAGCGGTGACGACACCTGCCTGTGCAAAGGGCAACGCCAAGGCTGCGATGACTAAAAGAACTCCCGCCCACTTCTGAAAATGCATAAGCAAGAAACCCTTTTCCCCTCTACAAGATGGGCGCGGGCCGTTTAAGAGCCTTTTGTGCTTCTTGCCCTGCGGCAAGCCTAAAAAACGAAAGTCCTAAACGTAGGAAATAAAAGCAAAAAGGCAAACAACCGTATAACGGCGCAAGGCGCCAACGATTAGGTGATGGTCACATGGCAACTGAACACAAAGTAACAGTATACTCCACAAAGACGTGCCAATACTGCCACATGGTCAAGGACTGGCTCAAAAAGAAGGGCGTCCCCTACAAGGAAATCGACGTCGGGGTCGACCAGAAGGCCGCGATGGAAATGGTGGAAAAGAGCGGCCAGATGGGCGTGCCCGTGATTGACTTTGACGGCAAAATCATCATCGGCTTCGACCAGCGCGCGCTGCTTGCGGCAATAGGCGCCTGAGCGTTCAGGCGGCCTTCACAAGCCGGGTTTTCCCCCGGCCGCTTTCCAACTGCGCCTCGCGCACGGAAACTAATTTTCTTTTCTCAAGGGTGTTGACGTAGTTTCGGATTTGCCGCTCGCTCTCGCCGTTTATTGCTATGTACTTTTCATAAAGCTCGCCGGACTTCATCTCGCCGTGCTTTGAAAGTATGTCAAGGACGATGCGCTCAGGTTCGGATACGCCGGACAGGCGCTGGTCTTTCTTCCACTCTCCCGACGCGAAATAGGATGCGCGCACGTCGGACTCCTCCACTTTCTTTGCGCCCCTCTTTTCCGCAGTGCGCCCCGCCTTCCAGAGGGCCTCCAGCGCAACGCGCGCGTCGCCGCCTGCCTTTGCGCCGAACGCAGCGCACAAGCCGATGATTTCGTCGCTTGCCGCGCCTGCAAGGAAGCCTTCCTTTGCGCGAGCAGCAAGGATGTCCTTAAGCTGCGAGGGCAGGTATTTTTTGAACTCGACTTTTTCGAGGCGAAGCGAACTGCGTATGCGGCTGTCAAGGCCAGCGGCCAGGTCGGGCACGTTTGAGACTAGGATGAGGCCAAACGACACACCATGGTTTTCGCTTGCGCGCGAAAGCTCATAAAGTACGGTTGCGGCCTCGCCGGTTGCAACGCGGTCCGCCTCGTCAAGCACTACTATGCAGGCCTTGCGGTCGTACTTGAGCCGCTGTACGATGCGCGAAAATATTTCATCAGCCCCGATGCCGCGCTTTGGAAGCGCCTCGCCAACCTGGTCCGCTATTGCAGAATACACCGCCTGGCGCGAGTACGTTTCCCAGCAGTTTATGTAAGCGGTGGCCGCCTTTTCGGTGAACTCGGAAAGCTCGGAAAGCACGAGCCGCGACGCAGTGGTCTTTCCGGTGCCGGTTGGCCCGTAGATGAACACACTCTGCGGCGGCTGGCCGCGCGCAACTCCCTGCACGCACCGCGCAATCGCCTGCACCTGCTCGTCCCGGAACATCAGTTGCGGCGGCTGGTATTCCGGGAGTAAGACACGCTCGTCGCGGAACACCCCAGACTGCAAGTCGTTGAAAATTCCTGGCATAGAAAGAATATGTGGGGCGGCTAGGATAAAAAAACGACCAGTGGAAAACAACTCAGCCGGACTGGTCGTCGTACTCGTTGTACTCGTCGCGGTTGAACTCGTAGCTTATGCGCGTGGCCTTCCTTTTGTCGCCCGTAAGGAACCCCGATGCGAGTTCCTGCTTGGTGCTTGCAACGTCTTGGCCGAACTGGCTTTTGCTGTTGCACGCATCAAGAAGGAAAAACTCCTCCGCAGTAGAGCCGAAGGTCACTACGGGGTGGGTTGCGCCGTCCTCCAAAAGGAGCACGCTCACCATTGAAGTCTTTTCGCCAAGCGCAGAAAGAAGGGAGCACAACAAAAGGCAGCGGTCAAAAGCGTCTGCAATCCCCAGCGACTCCACCTCAGGATAAGTAAGCCAAAATGAGATGGAGATTTCGGACTGCGTCTTGCCAAGGGACTGCACGCGCAAGAACGCTGCTTTTGCAGCGCCGTCAAAGTCGGTCTCATAGTTGTACTCAAGCTCGCGGCTCTCCACAACCGCCTCGCCTGCAGCCGCGGTCTTTGCCGCGACTATTGCGGCGACTATCTCTGAGCGGAGCTTCTGCACAGTGGGCTCCTTGGGGTCGATTGCGGACTTCAAGTCGGGCACGTTCTTCTGCTCGCCCTCGTTTATGTAGTCGCGGTAGCGCTCTATGACCGCACGATAAAAAGTTGCGCGCGCCTTCCAGACCGGCCAGTCGGCCCCTGCTGGGGCGGCATCCCCGAATGGTTTTTTGTCCGCATCCATTACTTACCGCTCTAAGGGGGATAAGCCCCTGCCAGAATAAAAAGGGCAATCGCGCCTATTATACTCGTAAAAAACACGATTTTTCGCAACGAAGCGATACTTGATGAACGTAACTTTCTTTGGCGCGGCCCGCGAAGTCGGAAGAAGCGCAATACTCCTTGAAGGCACGGAGAAAATCCTTCTTGACTGCGGCATCAAGCCCGCAAAGGAACCGGAATACCCACTCTTGGACGCAAAGACCATCAAGTCGCTTGACCGCGTGGTGCTTTCGCACGCGCACTTGGACCACTCAGGCAACATCCCCGGCCTCTACGCGCAAGGATACAAAGGCCAAGTAGAAATCACCAAGCCCACCCGCGACCTCATACAGCTTTTGCTTGCCGACTTTCTTCGACTCAACAAGGAAAACTCCCCTTACTCGCAGGCTGAAGTGGACCGCCTGCTCAAAAGCACCTCAATCCACGAGTTCGACGAGCCGTTCAAGACCAAGTCCGCTACGTTGCGTTTTCGAACAGCCGGGCACATACTCGGGGCAGCAATGACTGAAGTCCACACAGGAGGCCGCAAGATACTCTACTCAGGCGACATTGACATACGCGAGTCGAGGCTTTTGGACGGCGCGGCATCAAGCCTTGAAGCTGACACGCTGATTTTGGAAAGCACCTACGGCTCAAAGGCTGACAAGCACCCGTCGCTCAAAAACACCGGGAAGGGCTTCATCGACTCGGTAAACAAGACGCTAAAGGCAGGCGGCAAGGTCATCATACCCACGTTCGCAATCGGCAGGGGCCAGGAAATACTTTTCACGCTAGAATCCTACTTGCGCTCCGGCGGCTTGGAGCACGTGCCCATTTACCTTGACGGAATGGTCACCCGCGCGCTGCGCATCTACCGCCATAACGCAATCTACCTCAAAAAAGAAATACAACGGAGAATCCTCACAAGCGAAGACGACCCGTTCAAGAGCGAATTCTACTTCATCCCCCAGCGCAAGGACCGCGCTGACGTGTTCGAGCACGACCGCGCAATCATCCTTGCAACAAGCGGGATGCTCAACGGCGGGCCGGTCATGAGCTATTTGGACAAGCTGGGCCAGGACGAAAAGAACAAGCTTCTCCTCGTCGGGTTCCAAGCTGCCGGCACGCAGGGACGCGAACTACTTGAAGGCAGAGGGTTTGTCGAGCACGAAGGAAGGCGCATTGACGTCAACTGCGAAATTGAGCAGGCGCCGTTTTCGGGCCACTCCGACCACGCCGAACTATTGTCCTTTGCAAAGTCGGTCAAGGGGCTCAAAAATGTTTACGTAGTCCACGGCGAAGGCTCGAAATCGTATGAACTTGCAGAGGCAATCGAGGCTACTTGCAAGGGCGTGCAGGCAACGGTTCCCGAACTTGGGGAAACCATAAGGTTGTGAGACGCGCTTGCCAAGAATAACCAGGTCCGAACTCGTAGGCGTGGCGTTCATCCTCATCACCGCAGTTCTTTCGGGGATGCGGCCCGCAATCTCCAAATTCGGAACCCAAAGCTACCCGCCAATCATACTCGCCTGCTTCACGCTGGCATTCAGCGCCGCAGCCGCGTTCATGATTTTCCTGACAAAACAGGAGAAGGCGCGGGAGGTCTTTTCCGACCCGGCGGAGTTTGCGGCCATCGGCGCGTCAAGCGGCATCGCGATGCTTTTGCTTTACTTGGGGCTGCAGACCACAAGCAGCATAGACTCAAGCCTTTTCCTGCAAGCCGAGCTTGCGTACTCGCTGGTTGCGTGCTACTTCATCCTCAAAGAAAAAATCACTGCCACGCAGGTCGCCTTTTCGGCAATGGTCTTTTTGGGCGCCATCGCAACGCTTTGGCAGGCGGGGCTGCCCAATCTCAATGCCGGCGCACTAATGATACTCGCAGTTCCCGCGTTCTACGTCGCGTCCAACCTTCTGTCAAAGGGGCTTTTGCAGCGGCACACTCCTGAGATGATAATCGCAATGCGGCAGGCCTACGGCGCGCTGATTCTCCTTGCAACCGCACTGGCCTTCGAGGCCGCCAAGCTTGCGGTTGTTTTCAACGCCCAGTTCCTTGTTTACTCCGCGATGCTTGGGATAGTAATGACCGGCGTGAGCTTCTGCTGGTACAACGCAATCAAGCGCATGAACCTCTCCAAGGCAACGGCGATAGGCGCAGTAGAAGTCGTGGTGGGAGGGGCAATGGCGTTCCTCCTCTTCGGAGAGGTTCCGACGCAGTTGCAGTGCATTGGAGCCGCGCTCATTATAGCGGGAACCGTGCTTTTGGCGTTCAGGGTAAAAAGCGAACAGCGCAAGTCGTCGATAAAGGCATAATCAGGGGAACAGCTGCTCAAGCTTTTCGTAATCCGCAAGGAAAGCGTGCATGCCCAGTTTTTGCGCCGGCTCGACGTCCTTTTCGAGAGAGTCGCCAATCATCACGCAGTCCTGAGGCTTTACTTTGAGCTGCTTGCACGCAAGCGTGAAATACGACGAGTGCGGCTTCATCTTTTTTGTCTCCGAAGTGGTGACTATCACTTCAAAGAAGTCCATAAGCCCGGCGGCTTCGAGCTTCTCAAGCGCCCACTCGCGCTCGGCGCACGTGACAACCGCAAGCTTGACCGAATAATTCTTCTGCAATTTTTCGATGAACCTGCGTGCAGCGGGGTAGGGCGCAAGCTTTGAGAGCATCAGCTCGCGGAACTTCTTTTCTGCAAGCAAGGCAACTTCCTTTGAAATTCCGAACTTCCTTGCAAGCAGCACATAGGAGTAAGTGCGGAACCGCTTCTCCGGGTCGTCAAGCTTCCTGAGCCTTTCGATTATGTCGGAAAACGCAAGCAAGACCTGCTTGTGGTCCGCGCCCTCTTCCTCAAACAGCTTGAGCGCCTCGAAGTCGCACTCCTTTGCCGCTTCGCTGATTGGGAAAAGCGTGTTGTCCGCATCAAAAAGCACGGCCTTGACTTTTTTAGGGTCGAAAACTGCCAACGATGATTCTTTCTTCCTATTCAACTTTCTCGCCATCCGCTACATCCTCATACGCGACCTTTCCGGGCATCACGCCCGCGCCTGAGCCAAGCTTTGCTCCGGGCATCACGCTTGCGTTCACGCCAAGCCACGCGCCAACACCCATCACGGTGCCAAAAAAGTCCAATCCGGTGTCTTTCTTGCCGTTCTTCGAATCACTCTTCACGGGCTGCTTGTCAAAGCGCCTGTTTGCGGTGACCGAGAACGCGGCGAGCCTGCAATTGGAATCAATCACGGAATCCTCAACCGAACAGTGGTGGGTATGCACCCCGTCGAGCAAAAGCGAGTTCTTGACTTCAGTGCAGTAGCCTGCGACTGCGCGGGCTTCCAAGCACGAGTAGTCGCGCACCAGCGCGCCCGTACCTACGACCGCACCGGCGCCTATGTAAGCAGGGCCCTTGATTACGGCATTCTCCATCACTTTCGCGCCGTTTGCGACGAATACGCGGCCGCGGATTATTGCGCTTTCATCCACTTCCGCGCCGGGTTCGATTACCGGGCTTTGCGGGAGCGTGCGTTCCATTATGAAGTTCTTGAGTGCGAGCAGGTGCCATGGGTACTTGAGGGTTGGCTGATGGCCTTCGACTTTGGCGCAGGAAACTTTTCCCTGCGCAACAAGCTGCGAAAGGGCGTCCTCGAAGGAATAATGGCCGGGCTTTGCGCGCCCCAATACGGAAACAAACTTCGGCGAAAGGAGGTAAGTGCTGACTATGCGGAAGCCAGCGTGCGAGGCCTTCGGCTTTTCCTCAATGGAAGTTACTACGGAATCGGAACCGAACTTGACTTCGCCGTAGTCGGAAACATCGGACACCTCGCGGCAACAGAACGCCGCGTCGCACTGGCCAAGGGCCTTGAGCGCGGCGTAATTGTCGCCGGCATTTACCGAGTGGCCGCTTGCAACCACGAAAGGACCTGAGAGCTTGCCTGCGACTTTGAGGATTTCCGAACCCATGCCCTCCTGCGAGCCGGACTCTACGACTTCGGCTTTAATTTTAGGATTTGAAACGGATGAAACCGCTTTTTTTGCAGCGGACACGTCGCGGCTGGATACGACGATTATTTGCTCAACTATGCCGTGCGCAGCGAGGTTTTCCATCGTGTGCGCAAGAAGAGTCTTGCCGCAAATATCGTAAAGCGCCTTGTGCTTTGAGCTTGCCAGTGGCCACATGCGCGAACTTGCGCCTGCTGCGAGGATTACTGCTTTCATTTCGAACCAACCAAAGACATTACTGTTGACGCGATTTTATTTGCGTCGTGCCGGGCAAGCCCGTTGACATTGGAAAGCAAGTCGCAGGCGACGAATTCGTAACCGGCAAAATCTTCCGCTCTTGCAACCACTTGCGAGGCGCCTTCACTTGCGTACTTTCCTGCGGTCTCTTTGGAAAACGGCGCCGAGTTTCCAATCACCGCATCAATTTTGCACCCTGCATACTTTTCGATTTCGGACAAAAAATCGCGTGCGGAAAAACCGTTGGTCTCGCCGTGCTTTGTCGCAAGGGGTAGCACGAACACCTTCTTTGCTTTGCTTTCGCAAAGCGACTTGGACATTCCCGAAACAAGCAGGTTGGGTATGATGCTGGTGTAAAGGTCTCCGGGGCCGATTACTATCAAGTCCGACTTTTGCACTGCCGCAACCGCCCTAGCCGAGGCTTTTGCCTGTGGCTTGAGGAACACGCGTTTTATTTTCGCGCGCTTGCCAGCAGGGATGTCAATGTTGGTCTCGCCTTCGATTATGCTGCCGTCCTCAAGCTGCGCGCAAAGCTGGGCGTTGTCAAGCGTGACGGGGATTACGTTTCCAGTAATGTCAAGCATCTTGCCAGCCTCGTCAATCGCCTTTTCGAAATCACCGGTAGTGCGCTCAAGCGCGGTGAGGAAGAGGTTGCCGAAGTTGTGGCCCGAAAGCGACGATCCGTTCTCGAATCGGTAATTGAACAGGTCAAGCATTAGCTTGGGCGAGTTTGAGAGCGCAACCAAGCACTGGCGCACGTCGCCCGGAGGAAGCACGCCAAGTTCGGTGCGAAGTTTCCCGGAGCTTCCACCCGAGTCGGTCATCGTGACTATTGCGTTGATTTCAACTGGGAGCTTCTTGAGCCCCTCAAGCAGCGTGAAGCGTCCGCTTCCTCCGCCAAGGACGGTTACTACGGGCTTTCTTGTGCTTGCTTGTTTTTCTGCCATTGCAATAATCACTTCACAGTAACGGACTTTGCGAGGTTACGCGGACGGTCGGGGTTGTTGCCAAGTTCGACCGAAGTATAATATGCAAGGAGATTTAACGGTCCTGAAAAAAGTATTGGACTAAATATCACATGATGCATTTCAATATCCACATATTCTGAAACCGGAGGAAGCAATGAATGACTCGTGTAAAAATTATGCGAGATAGATGCAGAGGTAAAGATACTGATTGCCGCACCCCTTGCGCTAGTTTCTTGAATATTTGACATCATGGCATCATACGTGTCATCTGGAGGGCAAATCGCAATGACGGGAGTGCCCTCAGATATGAGTGCAAGAGTGCCATGTTTCAATTCGCCAGCGGCCATACCTTCAGAGTGTATGTAAGTTATTTCTTTGAATTTTAGTGCCGCTTCTAATGCAATTGGAAAATTGGAGCCTCTGGCAATAAAATATACTGCAGACGACTTTTTCAGCGAACGGGCTATATCCTTAATTTTTTGATTACAACTATCTAGAGCTTTGGCATATTCCTCTGAAACTCGTTTTAGGTTATCTTTTTGCAACCGAAATGCTTGTTCGTTTATCATTGCACTTTGTTCGTTCATCATTGCATAAGATAAAAGATACAACAAAGTTAATTGAGCAACATAGGTTTTTGTCGCAGCAACGCCAATCTCTGGACCGCAGTTCAAAAATAAAGTGCAGTCTGACATGCGATCAAGAGTTGAACCCACCGTATTGGTTATAGATAAGATTTTTGCTCCTTTTTTCTTAGATATCTTTACTCCTTCAATTACATCTGCAGTTTCTCCACTTTGCGAAATCGCAATAACTAACAAATCTTTTCCTATCAAACTTTCTGCTATGTAGGGATATTCGCTAGCAACAACTACATCACAAAACTTTTCATTGAACCGATTGAAAATATATCGACCTACAAGTGCAGCATGACGAGAAGTACCACAAGCGACAAAAATAACGCGATTTTTTTTAATAAGTTCAACAGCACGACCAAGATTGCCCTTATCTTGTCTGCAAGCATTAAGAATAGCCTGTGGAGATTCGAATATTTCTTTAAGCATGTAATGCGCGTGCCCGGCTTTGTTTGAAAACTCCGGAATATTTTCAAAAATAGTCTCCTTACGAATAATAGGCAACTTTGTTTGAACATTAAATATTCGAATAGAACCAGGCGTTACAATAGCAAAGTCATCATCTTCTAAAAAGACTCCTTTTTTTACATATTTGACTAACGGAAGTGAATCGCTCGCGGCTATTGAAAATGCGTTTCTGTTTTGTTTGCTAGATGAAACGACCAGCGGGGATTCTTTTTTTACCGCTATCATTTTTTCTGGTTCATCCGAACAAATTATCAATAGAGCGTAACTACCGCGAAGTTTCGTTACTGCAGTTAATGCCGCTTGTTCAAAATTCTTATTTTCCGCGTACGCTTCTTCAATAAGATGAGCTATTACTTCAGTATCCGTTTGTGAACGAAAAACGTGATTGCTCAGTTCTAACATACATCTTAACTCTGCGTAATTTTCGATGATTCCGTTATGAACTACTGCGAATCGATTATTACAATCGGTATGAGGGTGTGCGTTTGCATCAGTTACGCCACCATGAGTTGCCCAACGAGTATGTGCGATTGCAGTAGTTGTACTAGGGGGAAAATGGAGGCCGCCTAAATTGTCTTTTTCTAATTTCTTTAGAAGATCTGAAAAACCACCTACGGTTTTTGAAATGACAAGCCGCGGTTTGTCTGGATTGTTTTCAGACCGATGTGAAAAAATTAGACCAAACCCAGCTGAATCATAACCTCTGTATTCGAGTGTTTGAAGTCCGTGTAGAGTTTTACTACCTGCTTCTGAACCAACGGCGCCGATTATTCCACACATTTTAACACCTTAAAGAAACGGAAACATATCTTGCACAGGCCGGCATATATACTCCGCTGAGGCAAAAACGATAATTAAGTTCATTTTTTTGATAAAAACTTAATAAATCCATAGAATAGTTATAAATTTCTTTAAAATAATGACAATTGGAGTAAGGAAACGACCGGTGCATCAAACATGGCTAGGGAAAAGGCGGACGCAAAAAACCAAGAGGCAGGGCAGGCGGACTTGGCTTCGCTGTTTGTCAACGAAGAAGGCTACACATCCAAGCTTGCGGACTTTGCGCAGGCGTCCGCGCTATCAAAAGACAGGCTGGAAATACTCAAGCTCCTTGCCGCCGAGCCGATGTACCCTGCGGAGATTGCGCGCCAGTTGAGGCTTCCCGAGCAGACGGTCTATTACCACATGCGAAGCTTGGTGTCCGCCCAGCTCGTGCAGGTGCATTCCGAGGAGCAAAAGCAGGGAGGAACGGCGAAACGGTACTCGTTTCCTGCAGACTCGCTTTCTGTGCTTCTTTCGCAGAGGAAAACAAAGAGCCCGCGCATCTCGCGCCAAAAAAGAATCCCGGCGTTCTTCGAGCCGTTCGTGCGCAATGGGGTTTTCGACGCAAGGATGGTTGTGGGCTCGCCTGACCCGCACGGCCCCTACCGCTCGCGCGGCTCGGAATTCTGCGCAACCGAAGTCGCAATGTACCTTGGCGGTTTCTGCTCGTTCGATTACCCATTATACTACCTGGACACCGAGCTTACCGAGCAGCAGCGAAAGAACAACCTGATTGCCCTTGGCGGGCCGAAGGTCAACACGCTGGTGAACGACGCGAACGCGTCGCTGCCAATTCGATTCGACAAGTCGGACTTTTCGATATACTCGTCGCTTTCAAAAAAGAAGTACACCGAAGACGTGGGAATCGTCGAGCTGGTGCCAAACCCGTTCAACCAAAAAAGCAAGCTTCTAGTGATTGCCGGAAGCAGCCACCACGGCACGCGCATAGGCGTGCTTGGGATGCTGCGCCACCAGCGCGAGTTTGAGTTGGGGAACTCTTTTGAATCCTCAGTGATGGCAAAGGTGTTCGCCGGGTTTGACGAGGACTCGGACGGCATAGTGGATACTGTCGAGATTTTGGAGTAAAAAAAATTGGCCGGAACCGGATTGCCTTTGCGGTTCCGTGCTTTGTTGGTAGTGGATGGGTAGTGGAAGGCAAAGAGCGCTAGGTTGCCTCAAGGCGTTATGCGCCTTCCACTATGCGAATGTTCGCGAAATAGGTTTCCCACGCCAAGGTATATAACCCGTAGTCCGACTTTACCGAAATGGAAAATTATTAGGAAAGGTTTTTCTATTTTTGCAAGTTTTGTATAGTATTGTGCAACTTTGTTGCCCAGCTAGATAAACGAAAAGTTGATTCTTGTGACCCTGCACGAAGGATTGGACGAAAAGGACCTGCGCCTACTCTACCTGCTGGACACCGACTCGCGGGTGAGCAACGCCGAGCTTGCAAAGCGCGCAGGCATGTCGTGCGAGGTTGCGCGCTACCGCGTGCGCAGGCTGGAAAAGACGGGGATAGTCAAGCAGTACTTCACGCTCATCGACGTGTCGCGCCTGGGGTTCATGTCATTTCGCGTCTACATAAAGATGCAGATGCTCCAGCCGGACTTGGAAAAATCATTCAACAAGTACCTGCAGGACCGGCCCGACGTGGGCTGGTTCACCTACGTGCAGGGCCAATGGGACTTGGTGCTCATAGTGTGGGAGCGCGACATCTACGGCTTCGAGGCGTTCTGGCTTGACTTCGTGCAACGGTTCGGCACGCACATCGAGCGCCACTGGACGTCCATCTTTTTGCAGTACGTCCACTTCAACAAGCGCTTCCTGGTGCCAAGCCACGCAAAGCTGCGCGTTTACACAGTCGGCCAGAGCAGGCAGGAAAAAATCGACGAGCTTGACTGGAAGATACTGCAGGCACTCTCGGCTGACGCGCGCTGCCCGCTGCAAAAACTTGAAAAGAAGCTCAAGCAAAGCTACAAGGTCATCGCATACCGCATCCAGCGCCTCGAACGCATCGGCGTAATCCTTGGCTACCGCGCGTTCATCGACTACTCAAAAATCGGCTTTTCCTACTACAAGGTGCTGTTTTCCCTGCACAACGTCAACGCAGCCGGGCTTGCAAAGCTTGAGCAGGCGATAACAAAGGTACCCAATACTGTGTACATAGACAAGACAATCGGCGGGGCGGACTTCGAGGCGGAGTTCCAGTGCAGGGGAGGCGGTGAGATGCGCTCGATTGTTGACTCCATCCGCAGGGAAGTGCCCAGCCTCATCCGCAACGTCGAGACTCTTGAGTACTACCACGAAGCCAAGCTGTGCTACCTGCCGCCGCTGGACCCTGCGATGATCAAAAAGAAAAAATGACTTGAAAGACTGGAAGAAAAAAAACGGTTTGGATAAAAAAAGAGAATGAAACTATAAAAAAAAACAGAGAAAAACAAGAAGAATAGAAAACTAAAAGAAAAATAAAATAGAAAAAGAAAAAAAGAACCCGCCCAAACGGCCAAAGCTGCTTACGCAACCGGCAAGTCGAAAGTGTACTGCACTTTCTGGAACTTTCCTCTCAGCGCAAGCACTTCGTCTTTGCAGTTCTTCTTGTCAATGAGCGCCTTTCTGAAGAGCACGGCAAGTTCGTCGAAGTCTCCTTCCTTCATTCCCCAGCGAGTCATCTCCTGTACTCCGATGCGCACTCCGCTCGGGTTGGCGACCTTGTTGCCCGCGTCGAAGGGAAGCAGGTTGAAGTTGAGGATGATGTTGCTTTCCTCAAGCGTGTTTGCAGCCTGCTTTCCACCGCCCTGCGGGGTCATGTCCACCATCACCTGGTGCGACTGGGTGTAGCCGAACTGCTCGGCCTGAACAGCAAAGCCTTCCTTTGCGAGGGCTGCTGCAAACGACTTTGCGTTCTTGGTCACCTGCGTAGCATAGGCTTCGCCGAACTCAAGCATTTCCGCAAAAGCGATTGCAAGAGCTGGGAAGCGGTGCAGGTGGTAGTTTGAGAGCACTCCGGGGAACACGTAGGGCCGGTAGCGCTTCCACTCGTCTTCTTCCATGTTCGCAAGCATCAACCCGCCCTGCGGGCCAAAGAACGTCTTGTGAGTTGAGGACACCATTATGTCAGCGCCCTCTGCAAGCGGCTGTTGGAACTTCTTTCCAGCAACCAAACCGAGCACGTGGGCCGCGTCGTATGCGACTGTAGCGCCCTGGCCCTTGATTACAGGAGCAAGTTCTTTCACTGGCTGGGGGAATAGGAACATCGAGCATCCGAATATTGCAAGCGAAAAGCGGTTGCGGAGGTCCTTGCCAGTCTTTTCAATCGTCTTTTTTGCGGCATCCACGTCGATGTGGTAACCGTCCTCGGTAGTTGGGAACGAGACTTGGTTGCATCCTGAAAGCCCCACTGCACCCATCTTGTTGTGGGAAATGTGGCCGCCGCCGGATGCCGAGTTTGACATTACCGTGCTGGTGGGTTGGGTGAACATGCGCACCATCGCCATGTTGGCAACGGTTGCAGATACGGTCTGACAGTTGGCCATCTTTGCGCCAAAGAGCTTCTTTGCAAGGTCGTTGCAAATCGGCTCGATTTCGTCAACGTACTTTACCCCGTTGTAGAAGCGCTTCCCCGGCTCTCCCTCGGCGTAGCGGTGGGAAAAGTCGGATTGGTAAACTGCGTCAACTAGAGGCGACGTGACGTTTTCGGAGGCTATGAGGTTGATGCACTCCTTTTTTCGCCACTGGTTCTGATTCCTTACGATTCCCTGGACTTGACCGACTACCTTGCTGTACTCGCCCATATTCCGCTCGCCCCCAAAAAAACTTTGCAATTAAAACCAGATTTGCAAAGTATTACTAGCCCCGCACATTTTTATTTTGTAGCTGGCACAAACACTCGCAGGCTTTAAGCCAAAATCAACGGAAGGTTTATACGCAAATGGAAGGACAGGCAGAGGAAAAAACGGCTTTGGCAAAGGAGCTTGCGGCACTGAAAACAGACGCAGGGCTTGCCCCAAAAGCTGAGGAGACCAAAAAACCAGCCGAGGCTCCAAAACCCGCAGCAAAACCAAAAATCACTTATGATGACTTTGCAAAGCTTGACTTGCGCGTTGCAAAAATACTTGACGCCGAGGCGGTCGAGGGCTCGGACAAGCTCCTCAAGCTCAAGATACGCGTGGGAACCGAAGAGCGCCAGCTGGTTGCTGGCATTGCAAAGCACTACGCGCCTGACGAGGTCCTTGGGAAGAAAATCATAATCATCGCAAACTTGGAGCCGCGAAAGATCCGCGGAGTGGAATCAAACGGGATGCTGCTTGCAGCTGCAAAGGAAGAAGACGGCAAGCTCACAGGGTTGTGCCTTGCTACTGTGGACGACGCAGAGTTCCCGGACGGCTCGGCGCTGTCCTAATCCCCCACTCTGGCTTTTACCGGAAACCGGGTCCAAACCCGCTTTTTATTGGCGATTTTCTGGCACTATTATGGAAAGCCAGTTGGTCGTTGGCATTGACGACAGGGAACTGCGAAGCGCCACCGCAAGGAGGCTCTACGAACTGGGATGCAGGTTTGATTCCCAGAGGCTTACGGTTGGAGACTACGTGGTAAGCTCGCGGTGCTGCATCGAACGAAAGAACGACTCGGATTTTGAGCAAAGCATTATGGACGGCAGGCTGTTTTCGCAGGCAGCAGAACTCTGCACGGCGTATAAGGCGCCGGTAATCGCGATAGTTGGAACTAATTTTTGCAGGCTCGACCGCAAGGCAATACGCGGCGCGCAAGCAAGCTTGGCAGTTGATTTTCGCATTCCGGTGTTCTTCTTTGCAACCGAGGAGGAATTCGCAGAATTCATCCACGCAATAGCTTTCCGCGAGCAGGCAACCGGGAACGGGCCGCCGAGGATGCAGACTGCAAAAAAGGAGGTTGCGCTCTGCGACTTGCAGCAGCTTGCTGTTGAATCCCTTCCAACAATCGGCCCGGTACACGCAAGGGCGCTGCTTTCAAGGCTCGGCTCGGTTGCGAAAGTGTACAACGCAACTGTGGCCGAGCTTGTGCGGGTTGAAGGAATCGGGAAAATAAGGGCGGAAAGGATGAGGAAGGTAATCGACTCCGATTACGCATCCAAAGAAAAGCAAACGGAAGCTGCAAAAGAAAACTCGCAAGCAGCCAAAGAAAACGCTGCAAAAGAGCCGGTCGCTGCAATTGCAAAAGTCGCGGCAACCGCTTCAGTTAACCCGGAAAACCCTGGCGTCGCCTGAATCAAAGAGCAAGTCAAGCTCGGAAGAGTTGCGGGCACCCAAGAACGCTTTTGCAAACGCGTTTTCTTCGCCGCCAAACACGCTTTTGGTCTTGTTGTCAAAATACAGGTATCCCGCACCATACTTTTTAGCAACTGCACTCACGGCGGTGGCGTTGCCGGATAAAAAGAGAGCCTGCACGTCAGCCACCTTCTCGTCAAGCCGGGGCTCGAACTCGAAGTAACCGTCAACAACAACCTGCTTTTTGGAAATTTCCGTTATTGGGTGCCCCCGGTCCCACAATGCAACCACCGGAGCCTGTGGGAGGCCGGACAAGTACGCAAACCCCGCAAGCTGCTGGCTGGAGTACTGGCCGGACTGCACGTTGAGGCTGCAATACACCGAAGCAAGAACTGCGATTCCGCACACCACCCACACGAATGGCGCGAAGTTTTCGGTCTTTTTCTGCGCTTCGGAAAGCCCGAACGCAGCAAGCACCGCAAGCGGGACTGCCGCATAGACCATGTTCCTGCTTGCAAAGAACATGAAGGCAAGAGAGGCTACTGACGCTGCCACGAGCCAGTGGGTTTTGGCGGCCCACGGTTTTTCTGGCAGGCCGAACGCCTTGAGCGCAGCGATTGCGCAAAGAATCAGAACCGGCCCAGTGATTTGCAGCACACCAACCGGGTTGCTTGGCTGCATCTCCGAGGAGGTGCGGAACGTGTATGCAGTTGACAAGTCCGAAAGCGGAAGGCGAAGGTAATACGCCGCCGCGGCAAGCGCAAAAACGGCGAATATTGAAAGCAGGAACAATCCCTTTGAACGAATGAACGCTGATGCCGCAAAAATCAAGCCTTTGTTTTGCGCTCTTTTCAAATCCACAAAAACCGGTTCGGATTGGAAGAAAAACGCGGAAAGGTAATCAACAAGCACCGCAAGGCCAAGCAGCGCGCCAACTACCAAAAGCGAATACGGGTGCAGTAGGGCAAGAAAGGCGCCAAGAACCGCAATGCCCAACAAGTTTTTTTGGAACAAAAAGAGGAACGCAAGCGCTATTGCCGCTGGCGCAAAGGCGTCCGGCCGCGCAAACAACCCTTGGCGCAGGAAAAAAACCGGAAGGACTGCGGCGCACAACGCGGAAAAAAGCGCGGCATCCGACGGAAGCCCGCAATGCTCTAACGCGGCCTTTGCAAGGCAATAGACTGCAAGCACGCCGAGAATGGAAAACAAAAGCGATACCAGCGCGTAAGACCAGAGCCCGGGAATGGAAAAAAGCACCGCAAGCGTGCCGCCGATTGCGTGAAATAGCGGGTAGTAAGTATAAGCGCGGCCGAGGTTGGAAAGCCCGTCGAACTGCCGGACTTGGCCTTCCTGCGCGACATACTCCATCTGCCTCAGGTGGTAATAGTGGTCGGGGTCGGGAAACGATTCAAGCACTGCAGGGTAGATGCGGACGGAGACAGTGGCAAGCACAAGTAGCAAAAGCACGGCAAGCGGCATCTGGCTCTGCTTTGCGTTCATCTTGCAGCCTCGATCGCCATCTTTTCTGTTGCCAGGCCGCAAAGGGGGAAGGCCTTGAGCGACTCCTTGGAAAGGCAGTAATAAGAGGAGAGGAACTTGCGGTCGCAGCCCTTGCACGACACCTCGCCAGTAATCCCAAGCTCTTTTTTAAGCGCATCTGGAAACGCCTTGGTGGAGGCTATTGCGACTCCCTCTCCTGCAACGGGCGCGGTAGCCTTGAGGGCGGACTCCACGTTGGAGACGCAGGCAAGCCTGCAGAGCCACTCAAGCTCCGGGCTGCGGGCCTTGTTTGCGGCAATCTGGAAGGATTTTAAACTTAAGAATAGGGAATAATAGAGTAGCTTATTACAGCCAAAGCCACGCCGCACGATGACGGAAAGGGCGCCCGGACAGCTTTTCCTTATGCATTCCAAGGCAGCCTGAACATTCTCAACCGGCAAGGCAGCATAGACGTAAATCATGAAACGATTGGCAACGTAGCACAATATATTTTCATTGAAAGCCTGCTGCCTTTGGCTGCAACGGCTGAAATTTGCATTCCTGGAGGGAAAAATCACAATGGTACAATATCACGCAAAGAGGCTCTCAAAGACAACCGGCTCGGGCGGAAAGCTCAAGTCGTCAGCGGACAAGAAGCGCGCCCACATCGGCGGCTTTTTTGCACGCACCAAGGTAGTGCGCCCCGACGACGTAAAGCCGGGCCAGGACCCCAAAGAGGTCCGCAAGACCTTCCGCTCAAAGGGCGGAAAGAAGAAGCTCGCGCTTGACTCTGCGCTGTTTGCAAACGTCACCGGAATCGACGGAAAGACCAAGAAGATGCGCATCATCAACGTGGTTGACAACAAAGCAGACAGGATGTACTCGCGCGAAAACGTCATCACCAAGGGCTCGGTAATACAGGTCGAGGGCGGAAAGGCCAAGATAACCTCAAGGCCGGGCCAGAACGGCATCGCCAACGCAGTAATGCTCAAGCAGTAGGCAATAATTTCCCTTTTTCGGCCGTTTGTTTTTTGCAGCCGAAAAAACTCATTCGCCCCCTTTTATAGCCGAAAAGAATATATGCAAGCTTAGGAATAGGTTTATATACGTTTAACTTACGGAAGCGAATTTTAGGTATCCAACGGATTTTTTGAAAGCCGCAGGCACCTAGCACTCTCTTTCAATCTTTGGCGAACCTGATGGCGTACGAAGTTGTGCAAAAATGCGACGACGGCACGCTAGTCTTGCGGCCGACCACCAAGGAGCCGGTGCAGAAGGGAACTCCCCTGCACTTTGAGGCAGAGAAGGTGGGCGCGGTGCTTGAGACCATCGGCCGGGTAAGCGACCCGCTTGTGGTGGCGCAGGTTGCCAAAAAGTTTTCGGACGAGACCGAATTCCAGTAGGAAGCGGAAATTCATGTTTTTTGAAACAAAGGTGAGATGAATGATTTACAGCAAGTGCACTGAATGTGGAAGCTCGAATTTGAAGCGCGACTCCGACCGCGGGGAGATCGTCTGCCAGAACTGCGGCCTGGTCATTGAGGAGAACTTGGTGCAGGAAGGCCCCGAGTGGCGCGCCTTCGACGCTGAGCAGCGCGCAAGCAGGGCAAGGACCGGCGCACCGCTCAAGTACATGTCACCCAACAAGGGGCTTGTCACTGAGATTGACCAGTACAACCGCGACGTGCGCGGAGGAAAGATCGCGCCAAGCCAGCAGGCGCAGCTCTATCGTATGCGCAAGTGGCACAAGCGCGCAAGCATCTCCAACTCCGTTGAGAGAAACCTTGCGATTGCATTGACCGAGCTTAACCGCGTAGCATCGCACCTCGGGCTTTCCGAGAGCATCCGCGAGGCTGCTGCACTCCTTTACAGGAAGTGCGTAGAGCGTGGACTCATCCGCGGGCGCCAGATTGAGAGCGTCGTTTCTGCTGTCATTTACGCAATCTGCCGCCAGTTCGGGATTCCCCGCACTCTTGACGAGATTGCCGCTGTTGCAGAGATTCCCAAAAAGGAAATCGGACGCACCTACCGCCTGATTACACAGGAGCTTGAGCTTAAGGTGCCGCTTACCAACCCGCGTTTCTACATAACGCGCTTCGTTACGGCACTGAGGCTTTCAGGCCAGACACAGGAAAAGTCAGTTGAACTTTTGGACCAGGCAATCGAGAAGGGGCTCATCTCCGGACGCGGCCCCATGGGCGTTGCGGCTGCTGCAGTATACATTGCAAGCGTGCTTACTGGAGAACGCAGGACGCAAAAGGAAGTTGCCGACGTTGCAGGCGTGACCGAAGTCACCATCCGCAACCGCTACCGTGAGCTCAAGAAGGCCCTTGGATTGAAGGTCAGCATCTGATTTTTGGAAAGGAAACCACGTTTCCTCCCAACTTTTTCTTTTTTCATTTTATTTTCAAAACACCCCCAGCAGTGCGGCTGTCAAAATGGTATTATATCCCGAACCACTACTCTTGTCAAGGCAAAATCCAGCATATATTCAAGTGGTGATTTGATTTTGGCAAAGGCAAGAAAAGCAGCAAAGAAGCGCGTAGTAAGGCGCGCGCAAAAGAAGGCAGCTCCCAAGCTTGCGGCAAAGGCACCCAAGGGAATGTTTTCAGGCATGGACTTTGCGGGCGTATTTAACCTGTGGAAAGTCGCGCTTACAAACCCGCAGAAGGCAATCTCAAACGAGGCCGGAAAGGCGGGCTACGCAAAGGGCATCCTGATGCTGTGCCTTGCAGGCGCCCTCTACGCGGTGATTTCGGCAATACTTACCATGAACTTCTTCGTGCTCGCACTCGGGCCGGGAATGTTTGCGGTGATGACGCCAATCGTGGTGCTTGTGGGCGCAGCGGTTGTGTTTGCATTCGCAAAGATACTCGGCGGCAAGGGCGGCCTGCGCGAGCAGTTCTACCTCAGCGCAGTTGTCCTCTCGCCAATCATATTGCTGATGGCGTGCGCAAAGGTGCTGCTCATAGTGCCAATACTTGGCGGCCTGCTCAAGGTAGCCGCGTTGTTCGTGCTTGAAGTATACGCACTCTACCAGATTACCCTTGCGTTGCGCACAGTGCACGACTTCAGCACAATACGGGCAATCCTTTCTTGGATGCTGCCGCTTTTGATTGTGACAATAATCGTCATAGCATTTGCGCTGATGGTTGCAGCAGCAATCCTTGCAATGATTCCGGCAGCAGTCCTTGTCGGGCTCCTCAGCTAAGCTGGGGAAAATCTTTTTCTTCTTTTTTTATTTTTCTTTTTATCCGCTTGCGATTTTCAATAACTCGTCAGCAGGCGCGTCGGTCTTTAAGCCGGTTGGCGCAAAGTGCGTGCGGGATACTTTGAACCCCTTTGAGCGCAATAGTTCCATTATTACGTCGGTCTTTTTGCCTATCGGCTTTCGGTGCGCGCTGCAAAGCTCCGGCAACCCGATGTAGCCGGGGGCGTAGTTGTTTTCCTCCAAAAGAAGCCTGATGAAATCCGCGTGGTGGGGCGTTGCGTAGCGCGACTTTTCGCTGATTTGCAGCATCTTTGAAAGCGTTTCATCGTCGCCAATCTTTCCAAGCCACAGGGGCCCGCACTTTTCAAGCTTTGAGCCGCATTTCGTGCAAGCCAGGGCGTTTTGGTGGAATGAAAAGCACTGCCTGCAAAAGCCGAGCGTGCCGACTTGCGCGTACGCAACATCAGCCGCCTTGGCCGAGCTTGTCAGCACTCCGATTGTCTTTATGTGGTGGCCAAAGTAGAAGCTTGCAAGGGGGGTGAATGCGTTTGCGTGAACCGCAGCGGAACGCACCACCCTTCCTATGAGGATGCGAAGGGCGGTCTCGTGGCAGTAGTAGTTGTGCGATGGGACTGAATCGTACTCGCGCATACACGGCTTGGGCCTGGCACCGCAAAGGTTTGCAAGGTCGGTTGCGGTGACTGAAAGAACTGCGTTCTTTGCGCACGCCCGGATTGCCGAGTCCATGAAGTTCGTAGGCGTTCCGAACGGGTCAATCTCAACAACGTCGTAGTCGTGGCTTTCCGCGGCCTCGATGTGGAAGTCCTTGGTTGAGAACGTCGCTTTCTTGAGCTTGTTTAGTGCCGCGTTCTTCTTTGCATACGCAATCGCAAGCTCGTTGGCGTCGTTGAACGTGACTTGGGCTTTTCCGACCTCAAGGTAATAGCGCACGCCCCGCGCGCCAGTTGAGCACAAGCCATCAAGTATCTTGGGGTTCTTTGGAAGCTTCGGCTTGAGCGCTTGAAGCGCAAGGCTGGAGATAGTCCGGGAAAATTCCATGACCGGGTTGAAGAACACCATGCAGTGGTGCGGGTCGGTATAGCAGTCCGCCGGGACGTAAAGCTGTGCTGCCTGCTCGCGCACCTTTATAGCGTTTAACTTAGCTATTTTCATATAAGCTATTTGCCGTCCTAAGCATATAATTGCGCTCTTGACTTGACGGACATCGATGAATTATGGACCTTCTTTTTGACGACGAGTGCATGCGCTCGCTTGTGCCGCAAATCGAGTCGTGTGCCGGTGCAATCCGTTCCTGGCTTGACGAGAAGCGCGTTCTGTGCATCCGCTACAACGACGACTGTGACGGGGTCACTTCGGGAATGCAAATCTACGCTTCTGCAAAAGCATACGCAAAAGAGAAGTTCATCCCGGAAGAAAACGCGACCGGCTTCCAGGTGCCTTCTGCGGTTTATTCAAAACGCGACGCCTTCGACGACGTGGTCAGGGCGCGAGACGCTGGAAAGCAGCTTGCGGTTGTGATTACCGACTTGGGCGCGAACGCAGAAAGCGTAGACGGCCTCAAGGCACTCAAGGATTCCGGCGCAAAAGTTTGCATAATCGACCACCACCCGCCGAATGCGGATGCGCTGGCCCTTTGCGACGCTTTTGCAACCTCGCACGCGTTCGACAACTCAGGCGCGCATACCGCGGGCTTGGTTGCGTACGAAGTTGCGCGGAGAATCTTTGCGGATGCCGCAAACAAAGAGTGGGTCAACTGGTCCTTGCAATCGGACAAGAGCACGCTTGCAAGCGGCGACTACCCGCAGGCAAAGGCGCTTGACTACCTTGCGCACTTCTCCGAACCTGCTGTTGCAATCGAGGACTACTACGACAAAGTCACCGACGAGCACATGCTCAAGCTTGCAACCGACCTTGCGGTAAAAGGCGAGGACAAGGCATTGAAGATTATGAAGGACCACGCGACGACCAAGAAAGTCGGCGAGGGCGCCCTGATTATTGTTGCGGACATGTCCAAGGCGACTTCCAAGACGTCCTACCCGCCCAAAGGCCGGGCATTGAACTTGGTGCAGGACTACTACTGCGCAAAATACCCGGAAAAGGCAATCGTTTCAATCGGGTACTCGGATGATTCCATCAGCATTCGCGCAAACGCAAAGGCCCGCGAAGCCGGGTTTGACTCCAACCCAATAATCAACACGCTCAAAGAAGAGCTTCCGCACGCAATCCGAAGCGGAGGCGGGCACTCTGCTGCTGCAAACGTGCGCGTGGAAATGGGGTTTGGAGAGAGCGTGCGCCTGCGGATGGAAGAACTGACTGCGCAGTCGCTTGAAAAGAAATAGTATTTGCCGGAAAAAAGAAAAAGATAAAAAAAGAATTTTTGACGGCCAAAGAACGCTTTGCCGCTTAACTGTTGTTTATCGTGGCCGAGTCGCCTGCTTCGGAATCGGCTTTTTTTTCAGCCGCACTCTTTGCCTCTGCGGGCGTCTTTTTTTCAGGCCGCGCGGTCGCCTTGGCAACTGCGTCCCTTGCCGCGTTGAGCTTTTCGACTGCAGCCTGCCTGTAGTCAGACCTTGCGTAGAGGAGAGCGACTACTGCAGCGCCAATTAGAATTGCGATTATCCACGAAAGGTTCGAGCCGCCTGCCTTGGTAAAGAAGCCGGTGATTCCGCCTTCGCTTACGGTGTTGAGCACGATTGCGCGCTGCTTGACTACTGTGCCATCCTGCGAGGAAAGCACGAGCACGCCTGCGACCTCGCCCTGGGCGTTCGCCGGAGCGGTTACTGCAAATGTGAGGTTAATCGAGCTTCCTGGCGCAACGTCTTGGATGCCTTCCTTCTGCTCCACTACAAAGCCTGCTGGCAGGCCCTCGATTGTGCCCGTGACCCCATATATGGTGCTTTCGGACGGGTTGTAGAAGCGCTCGGTTATGGTGAAGTTGCGGTCAACTGAAGTGACTTGGCTCTGTGTCGCGCAAGCGGAAGCGCGCACGTTGGTGACAACTGCTTGCCGGAACACCTTGCTGTCTGCACCGCCAGTGCGGCCGCCGGTTACCGTGACTTCGACGTCCTGCGCAAAGCCAAGCTTTGTCGCGTTGATAGTGACTGTTGCGGTTGCCGACTCGTCAGCGGGTATCGTGACTTTGGATGGCACTATGCGAACAGCGTCGCTTCCTGAAGAAAGCGTGAACGTATTTGTGAACGCGCCGGTGTTTGCCACGCTTACTTGGTAGGTGACGTCCTTTCCGCACTCGTTTGAGCCTGCGGTTTGGGGTGCGCTGACGGTTGCGGCAGCTGCCTCGAACACGTCAAAGCACGCGGTCCTGCGCTCGACTTCAATCCCGCGACGCGTTGCCACCACGTCAAGGCACTGCTCGCCTGACATTGATGAAGGCGGGTTTATTGAGAGCGCGACCACCTTTGAACCCGAAGCCTCAAGGCCAACGGTGTACTCTTGGAGCTTCGCGCCAAGGTCTGACGCGTAGCCTTCAAGGGAAAGGTCAACTGTAACTGGAACGCCCCTGTTTGTGACTATGATGTCAGTCTGGAGGCTGGTTCCTGCCACCAGCGAGTAGCGCTCGCGGGCAAAGGAAATGTCAACTGTGATATCCGAAGGCGCGTATGCAGTTGCAAAGTTGATGCTTGACACCAGCGGCTGACCGCAGCCTGAGCCTATGCAGGTGTTGGTTGCGGAAACGTAATTGCCAACCGGCGGCAGGTGCTGCTCGACGTAGCTTGAGCAGGCAGTGCACGGTTCGACCATCATCCGCACGGTCTTCCTTATAGTAGTGCAGGAATCAAGGGTGGTGTTTTTGCAGATATTGAAGTATATTGTGACGTCCTCGTCTCCTTTAAAGCAGCTTCCGGAATAGACGGTAATCTTTGTCCCCCTGCTCTGGTAAGCCGGGAGGCTTTGGACTGGCGACGCCACGCTGCCGTAGAGCTTGCCGAAGTTTGCGCTTACCGAAAGCGTTGCGTCCTTTGGCTCGGTGTTCTGTGCGTAAGCGTAGATTGAGCCTGCTGAGCAGGAAGTCATGCTTACAATAGTGGCGTCCGTTGCCGCATCGTAGGCCGTTGCAAACGGGAGGGCGAACAACACAATGGAGAGTGCGACGAGGGCAAATTGCCTTGACAGCTGCATCCAAAAACCACCTTGAATAAACATAACTAATAGTAACTACTATCTAGTTACAACATTATATTTAAACATATCATTTGTTACCATTGCCCAGTAAATACATATAAATATTGGCTAGCACAATAAATCCCTGTAAACGTTTGCACAAAGCACGCCCCTCTAGGTGGCATTGTTACTAATGGCTGAGGAAAACAATCCGGATAGGTTTAAAAGCGTTCGAAATCCCAAGATTTCTGACATGGTAAGGCAGAACGCCGACGCGCTAAATCACCTCCGTCAGCTCGGCTTGAATCAATACGAAGCACAGGCATACCTAGCCCTGTCGCTGTCCGGGCACGGCACCGCAGGCGAGCTTGCAGAAAACGCCGAGCTCCCGCGCCCGCGCGTATACGACGTACTTGACAAGCTCCAGGAAAAGGGCTTCGTAGTCACAAAACCCGGCCGCCCCGTACGCTACGCATCACTCCCGCTCATCGAGGCAGTAAAGACCCTCAAGAACCAGAAGCACGCCTCGCTTGCAGAGGAAATCACGCAGATTGACGAGATATCCAAAAAGCTTGCAGGAAAGCTCAACGCAACAACCAAATCCGCTTCAGGCAAGTTCGAGCCGGACTCGCACGTGTGGACGCTCAAGGGCCGCGAGGCAATCTATTCAAAGCTTGCCAGCATGGTCCGCGACGCATCCGACCGCGTCATAGTCTCAAGCGACCCCGCAGGAGTCGCATCCAAGCTCAAGGCGCACCTTGCAGAGTTCGAATCCGCAAAGAAGCGCGGAGTCCACGTATCTTTTGTTTCACCGGTATCCGACAACAAGGAACTCTCTTCCGACCTTTCGGCAGTTGCAAACCGCGTGGTGTCAAAGAAGATGCCAACTAGGATGGTGCTTGCAGACGACCAGGCTTTGATGTTCCTTACTGGCGACAACACCCACCCGGACGAAGAAATCGGGCTTTGGGTTAAGAGCCCGCACCTTTCGCAGACCCTTGAGCAGTCGCTTGGGCTGCCGCAGGTAAAGGGAAAAGCGTAAGGCTTCCGCAAGAAGTTTAACCATTACACCCCTAGTGAATACATTATGGAAACAAAGGCCGCTGCGCACGAACTTCACTACGGAATACTCAGCGAAAAACCATACCAGAACAAGTACCCATACCACATAGCCATTGCACCAAACGAGCACCTTATCGAGTGGGAAAAATCCTGGGAAGGCGAGGGCCGCCTGTTTGAGAATGGAAGGATATCCAACTGGCACCCGAAGATGGATCAGGGCATGGACATGCACTACCACGAGTACCAGCAAAAATATGCCACACAACCGGCGCATTGCGGCAACATGGCGTTCAAAGTCGTCAAGAAAGGCAACAAGACAATCGCATTCGCGGAAGTATACTACCCCAACGCATACCGCGAGCGCATACACGGAAAGGGCAACGCGAAAGGCTCCGGAATACAGGCTTCGCTGCTTGAGATAAAGTGCCTGGAACACCTGCGCAAAGTTGCTGGCGTGACGCACATGACAACAACAGACCACCTTAACCCGCCGGAAACCAGAAAGGACTGGAAAACAAGCCAGGACCGCAGGGACCAGCTTGAGGCAAGGGGAATAAACTGGAACAAGATATACCCGATTGACGAGTGGATTGCCAAGCTGCGCTCTAATCCAAACTACGCTAAAGACAAAGCAAAAGCGCAGGACTAATCGTAAATCGTGTCTCGCTTTCCTACCCGAATAAGCTCGACTTTGTTTCCAGTGACACGGTAAAGCACGCGATAAACGTCAAACCGTACCCTGAAACGGTCGTCGCCTGAAAGGTGCTTGAAACGAAGCGGATCCTCAAGAATCTTGGAAATTACTTTCTTAAGGCGTTCCTGAACCTGCGGGTCAAACCGCTTCGCATCGCGCTTGAACTCGTCGGAGTACCAAAGCTCGTACATTCCCAACGCCTTCAATCAAAAATGTCGGCTACTGCCTTTGCGTGCCTAAGCTTGGTCTTTCCTTGGGCAATGCGCTTTTCCATCCTGTCAAATTCCGCAATATCCTGACCCAATTCACGCTGCTCAAGCGCAGTCTCCACAAGGCCATACCGCTGGTTCAGCTCAAGAAGGCCAAGACGCAGTGCCTCGGCCTTGGTCTTTGCAAGCCCCTGACGCAGTGCCGCGTCAAGTATCTTTTCAGAGTAGCCTTCGAAGTGCATGCTGATGTTCATCGTAAATTCACCATAATAAGTATATGAAATTAACATATATAATTTTAATGTTTATTTCATATTAACGAAAAGTTGACATGGGAGAAATAAGCGCGCTTTCGCTGATTCTTTGAAAAATAGACTTGGAAAAACCCAAGAAAAACAATTGAAAGAAAAAGAATTTGAAAAAATAAAGTTGGGAAGAAAAAAGAAAGCTAAGCCGTCGCGGCTTCTTCCTCGGCCTTCTCTTCAGCCTTAGGAGTGGAATCCTCGTCGCCGGATATTACCTTGGGCGCCTTTTCGGACTCCTTTCCGGGGATTGCGACAACGTCTTCGGTGTCGAAGTCCTCCTTGAGGGTGGTCTTGCTGATTTCGACGCGGCGGATGCTTGCGCGCTTGCGAAGCACTCCGGTAAGCTCCATTGCGATCTTGCCGTAGACGATGTCGTGGACGATGTCGCCAAGCGCAGTGTTCTTTGCGCGCGCAGTGAGCGTGTCGATGACAATCTTGCGCATGTCAGTCTTAAGCGAGTCCGAGCAGAGGTTGTTTGTCACAACGACTACCTTGACGCGCAATTCAGAAGCATCTGCGGACTTTGCCGAGAACACGAGGTTGATTACGTCGCGGCGCCTGCGCACGAGAGTGCGGAGGTACTCGCGGGACACCTGGTGGCCGATGAACTTGGTATAAGCAGTCTTTCCCTTGACTTCGAACACGCGGAGCTTGACCGCATAATACATGTGGCCGATGTCTCCGGTGATGTCTTTCAAGGGCACGATTATGATGCGGTTGATTATGTGCTCGTCGTCAAGCGCGGGCACCTGTCCAATCTCCTTTTCGGAGAGGAACTTGGGCGCCATGAGCTTGTACCAGCTCTTTGCCTTGAACGTGTCTACGAGTTTCTTGCCTGCTGCCATGAATAGTTCACCGTAAAAATTACTTGACTAGGAGCTCCGCCTTCTCCGGGTCGTACTTCCAGTCCGCGGGAAGCTTGTTGCCGCGGTAGTACTTCGCCAGGCGCTTGATTTTTGCCTCGACGTGGCTGAGCTTCTGGCGGTTGTGGGCGTCCTTCTTGTTCGCATTTATGTGCTTGTGCATACCGACAGCACGGCGGATAAGGGACATCAAGTCAGCAGGATACTTGGGCGCAGAGCCCTTCTCGGTAAGGATGGCAGTCACGCGCTTTCCGGTCATCACCTTGGCTGAGGGGATTCCGTACTGGTCGCGCAGGACCTGGCCAATCACTGCGGGAGTCTTGCCTTCGCGTGCAAGCTTGTCAACAAGCGAGGTAATCTCGTCCTTTGAAAGCTTGACCCAAGTGGGCACTGTCTTTACTGCCGGTTTCCGTGACTTAGCTGCTCCGCGCTTGCGGGTGTGAAGTCTTGCCATTCAAAACGCAACTCCTAGAAATTATTTTGACATTGTTGAAGCTGTTTAAGGGCACAAACTTGCCTTTAAAAGCCGAACTCCAAGCAAAAAGACAAAGTGGCTTGTTGCTTGTGGAATTCTTTGTGCCGGTCAAGGGATTTAAAGGTGACGGGCAGCTGGTTTTGCATTGGCGGCTTCAGCGGAAACGCGGCCCGCTTTCAAGTATAAAGGCGGATGCGGGAAACTCTTGTGCTGGCAGACGGCACCACACCAAATATATAAGTGAGACCACATAAATAATGCAGGTGGTTTGCTTGTCGAAAAACATCACGCTGTCGCTTCCGGACGGGACCTTCCAGAAGATGAGGAGCTTTACCGAAATCCGCTGGAGCGAAGTCGCACGGAAGGCCATCGAGGAGCGCATAAGCATCCTTGAGGAGCTAGAGGCGATTGCGTCCAAAAGCAAGCTGACCGAAAAGGACGTGGACGCCGTGTCTGCCAAGATAAGGCGCGGGATTGCGCGGCGGCACGGAATAAAGGATGAGGCTCGTAGTTGACACGAACGTAGTGATTGCGGCAATAATACGCGACTCGATGACTAGGCGGCTTTTGGTACAGCCCGAGCTTGAACTATATTGTCCAGCTGAAATGTTCCAAGAAATTTTTGAGCACGAAGATGAAATCCGCTCAAAGGCAAGAATCCGCGAAGATGAGCTCGAACGCGCTTTTTTGCTTGCCCGCCGGCTCGTGCGGCAGGTTGAAAAAAGCAATTACCACGACCGCATCCCACAGGCCTCAGGGGGCATAGACGACAAAGACGACGCGCCGTTTCTTGCCTGCGCCGCATTCCTCTCAAGAAGCGGCGAATGCGGGATTTGGACTAATGACTCGCACTTTCTTGCAAGACAGCAAAAAATCCGGGCAGTATTGGGCGTGCGCGTGTGGAGGACGCACGAGTTGTGCGGATACTTCTTTGAGAAAACGGAAAAAGAATAAAAAAAGAAAATAAAGGCCGGGATTAGGCAATCTCCATATTCGGGCGTTCGGCACAAATCCAGTCCACTAGGAGGATACTAATATGGTAGTCTCGGCAGTCCCATAGACAAACCTGTAAGTTCCATTGGAAACGGCCCTGCTGACGTAATTGGACATCGAGTAGTTCTCGACTTTGCCTTTGGAATAGCTCACGCCGTCCCCTTCGCAGGAAGTCACGGTTCCGGTACGTTCGTAAACCTTCAAGTTCCAAACGAAATTGCCTTTGGTTTGGTTTTCACGAGGAACGCATTCGATGAGGTCACAGTGCCCGTTGATGAAAACGCGACCGTCGATACAGCTTAGGGACGAAAAACGTTCGTTTGGAAGCGAATGCTGGATGAGCACCCAGCCGGCAGGGGTCTTTTCGTATACCTGAAGGCCCTTGGGGCACGTACAAACCTGTGGGCTGTTGTCAGTCCAAGAAATCGATACGTTTTCGCCGATTGAATAAACCTCCTTATCTGTTGTCACTGTCTGCGAAACCAGGTTTGACTGGAAGAGGAAAAAATACAACGCACCACAGAAAAGAACTGCTGTGGCTGCCACAAAAAACGGGGTTTTCATAAAAAGAAAAACCACGTGTGGAAATAAAAAACACGGGTGTAGCCCAAAAAAAGTGAATGAAATGAGGACTAGTTGATTTCCACCTTCAGGCCTTCCGCGTTCGGCACAACAACCGCCTCGACCAGCGCAATCTTTCCTACTTGCTTCAGTTCGGTCTCGTAGTCTGAAAGCTCGCGTATTTCAGCCTCGTTTCCTGAGACTTTGACGCGCTCAAGCGGCTGGTTCAAAGCCATCGCTTTTCCTGCCTTGTACTTTCGCACCTCGGTCAGGATGTAGTGCATGCGCTCCATCGCCTGCTCGGCGGAGTCGTTTTCCATTTCGGAAGCCGGCTTGGGCCACGCAGTCTGGTGGATGCTTTGCACCCCTTCCTCGGACTCTTCCTTGTCAAAGCCCATTCCCAAAAAGATTGCTTCGGAAATGTACGGCGATATTGGCGCGTTGAGCTTGAGGCAGGTCACGAGGACTTCGTGCAGGCAGTACTGTGCGGCTTTCTTGCTGCGCACGTCCTCGCCGTAGATGCGGTGCTTGACGTCCTCCAGGTAGTTGTCGCAGAAGTCGTGCCAGAAGAACGACTGCAACGAAATGATTGCGCCGTAGTAGTCGTACTGGTTCATCGCATCAGTGCACTTTTTCACCAGCTTTGCAAGCTTGCTCAAAATCCACTTGTCAGTGACAAAGAGCCCAAGCTCCTCGGAGGGCTTCTTGGAGTTCCCCTCGGCAATCTGCACGAGGGCTTCGGCGTGGTTGTAGCCCCCAAGCCCCATCTCGACGAACTTTGACGCGTTCCACATCTTGTTCAAAAACGACTGGGCATAGTTGACGTCCTTCCAGGAAAACACGATGTCCTTTCCGGTGCTGCCTGAAAGCGCAATCCACTGCCTCAAAGCATCAACGCCGGTTTTTGCGATGACTTCCTTTGCCTCGACGTAGTTGCCAAGCGACTTTGACATCTTCTTTCCGTCAGCGCCGCACACCATCCCGTTGACAAGGACGTCCTTCCACGGCTTTTCTCCGGTGAGCATCAGCGAGCGGTAAATCGTGTAGAACGCCCAGGTGCGGATGATGTCGTTGCCCTGCGGCCGCATCGCAGTCGGGAAGAGCTTCTTGAACATCTCTTCGTTGTCCGGCCAGCCGCAGATTACAAGCGCAGTTATGCTTGAGTCCACCCAGCCGTCGCAGATGCTTTTTTCGCCTATGAGCGCGCCGCCGCACTCGCAGTGCGAAACTGGGGGCTTGTCCTTGGTCGGGTCAACGGGCAATTTCTTTTCGTCGTAAGTGTAGGTCTTGCCGCACTTTTCGCAGTACCAAAACGGCAGCGGGATTCCAAACACGCGCTGGCGCGAGATGCACCAGTCCCACTCAAGTCCGTTTACCCAGTCAAGCAAAAGCTGCTGCGTATATTCGGGGGTCCAGGACATCTGGTGGGCTGCTGCGCGAATCTTGTCCTCGTTTCCCTTGAGCTTTGCAAACCACTGGGTTGAGCGCAAGAACTCTATCGGCTTTTTGCACCGGTCGTGAATCTTAAGAACCTGGTCGGTTGGCCGCTGCTCAACCAGCACGCCTTCTTCCTTGAGCGCGGTGATGACTTTTTCCTTTGCATCGCGAAGCTGGACTCCGTCGAACTTCCCGCTGTTTTTAATGAACCCTGCCCCGTCGCACGCGTCGATTATTGCAAGGTGGTGCCTATAGGCCCAGATTACGTCCTGCTTGTCGCCAAAAGTGCACACCATCACGGCGCCGCTACCAAAGGTCTTGTCAACGTCCTGGTCTGCGATGATTGGGACTGCTTTGTTGTAAAGGGGAACTACGGCCTTGCTTCCTACGAGCTTTTCGTACCGCTCGTCGTAGGGGTTGACCATAACTGCCACGCACGCGTGGAGCAACTCGGGGCGAGTGGTTGCGATGAGGAGCTTTTCTTTTGAACCTTCCAACCCAAAGTGAAGGTAGTTGAGCATTGTCTTGTTGGGGAGGTCTTCTGCTTCTGCTTTGGTGATTGCGCTTCTGCAATACGGGCACCACAGCACGGGGTGCTCTTGACGGTAAACAAGCCCTTCCTTGAACATGCGCACAAGCGAGACTTGTACCTTGCGGTGGTACTCCGGGTCGATGGTGTAATACTCGTGCGCCCAGTCGATGGAGTAGCCCATCTGCTTCATCTGCACCTTCATAGATGCGATGTTTCCCTGCGTAAACTCGAGGCACTTTTGCCGGAACTCCTCGCGGGGCAGGCCTTTTCCGAACTTCTTTTCGACCTTCGTCTCGGTCGGGAAGCCGTGGCAGTCCCAGCCTTGGGGGAAGAGGACTTCGTAGCCCTGCATCCTCTTGTAGCGGGCTGCAAAGTCTATGTAGCCCCAGTTGAGCGTGCCTCCAGTGTGGAACTCTCCGGTTGGAAACGGCGGGGGCGTGTCTATTACGTAGAATGGCTTCTTGACGTTGTCTTCGTGGAACTTGTGTATGCCAAGCTCGTCCCAGCGCTGCTGGAACTTAGGCTCGGTCTCGTGCGCGTTGTACTTCTTGTCAAGTGCCATTTGGATATTACAACTCCTAAAGGTGGCTGTGCTGTAAGCAGCCTTCCTGAATGAATACTCTTTGCTCCGGCTTTTTTTGATTAAAAACGCAGGGCGCTTGTAAACGCGCCGTCGTCCGCGGCAAGCCGTGTGCCACGTTGGTTCCTTGTAAGTATTCCGGAGGTTGAAAAATAAAAAGCAGAGCGTTTGGGCAAAGCCCGACTGGCCGTGCGAACCGTATTTAACGCCCAAGGACGGAAAGCAATTGACGGAAGATGCAACTGTTTCCAAAAAGGGCGACCGAACCCGAAATGCCGGCGAACGCAAAGGCGGAGGAAGAACAGCATAGGAAAAACCTGCTCGAACTTCCGGGAGTGCCGCTGTTTACGCCCACTCAGGAAAAAACCAGGGAGTACGCCGCCCGCAAGAACTATGCCAGGCGACAGGTGAATGCTCTCGCGCCGTTCTACTGGAAGATGGTCGGCGGCGTCACGAGGCAGGAGTATGACGGGCTTAAGGAAAGCATACACGCAATCCCGTGGGACGCGCGCACAATTTTCCTGAAACCAAACAGCGTGGAAAGGACCCTGCAGAAGCTCGCAAATATTCGGGGATACAACGAGCCAATCGGAGCCACGCACAAGGATTTGGCGAGCGGGAAAACAACGATAGAAATTTACCCGGACAAAATCAAAAAACCGGTTACAGCGACAGAGGTAATTGCCCACGAGGGAATCCACTATTTTGATTTTGGAAGGAAGGACTACTCGTTCACTAGGAACACGGGCAGCGAATTCGTAAACCAAACTGTTGACGAGATTTACGCCCAAGCCGAGCGCTTCATCGACTTTTCGGACCCGAGGCGGTCGGCTTTGCGCCACGCAATGGGAAGGCTGTCGCACACAAGCGGCTGGGAAACAAAAGACCCGCTGGGGCTGGTCAGGACGCTGCAATGCATAAGGCAGGGAAAGGGCGCGCTCACCGCGTACAGGAAAGGCGTGGGCCGGGCAAAGTACGTCCTCGGAAGGGCGGTGATTCTCGAGCTCATGCGGCAAGGCAAGGTGAAAAAGCCGGTGGATGTGTACAACATCCCGCCGGAGGTCCTGAAAAAGGAGATAACAAGGACTGTTGCCAAGTCTCCGTTCATCTACGCGGGACGCCTTACGGGGGCAATCCTTTCCGCGCCAAAGGCGAGCCTGGAAAAAATATCAGCAGCACTTGGAAGCAAAAAAACGACTGCGACTTCCTGAACTCAGGGAGTAATGCGAGTGCCAACCACGCTCTTTCCAAGCATCGCGTCGCGCAAGCGTCCCGGCACCTGGCCGTTGATTATGATTACTTCGGCCTTGGTCTTCTTTGCAAGGCCAAGCATCGTGTCGACTTTGGAAAGCATGCCGCCGGTCACGTCGGTGCTCTGCGAGCCTTGAAGGCATTTGCGGATTTCGGCGTAATTCTTGGAGGATATTTCCTCGACAAGCTCGGTGTTTTTAGGGTAGTCGCGCCACACGCCGTCCTCGTTTGTCGCAATGACTATGCGCTTTGCTTTGAACTTGCGGGCAACGGCCTCAAGCACAACCTCGGTTGAGACGATTGCGCAGCCCTGCTTTTCGTCAAAGGTCACGTCGCCGTAGGGCACGGGCGTGATGCTTTTTGCAAGCGCAATCTTCATTGGCTCAAAAAAGACCTTGGAGGGCTTTCCTTTCGAAGTTAGCATGAACGATGATGGAGAAAAGGAGACTGCGTTCTCGTCGGCGTCAATCAGCGCGCGCACAACGATGCGGTTCAGCCGCGATGCCGCGTGCTGGACTTCGGAAATGCCTACTGCGCTTTCAGGCCCGTGGAAGCCATATGCGGTGCCGTACTTGTGCGCGGGCCTGTGCGGGAAGCTCCCGCCGCCGTGTCCTATCACCACTTGTATGTTCCCATCCTGCCGCGCAGAGTGGACCTCGCGCGCAAGGCGCTTGATTTCTTCAAGCCGCGGAAGCTCCTGGCCGGACTTGTCCGTGATGAGGCTGCCGCCAAGCTTTACCAGAATCAATTGGGCCATGTGTGAGTAATCCTCTTTTGCTGTGTCCAAAATCGTGCTAAACCGTTTCAACGATTCCCTTGTTCGCATCCACTTTGACTTTTGCCCCGGTCTTGATTGCCTCAACAGGGTTCTTGTCCAGCCGGTCAAGCATCGGGATTTCGGAAATGATTGCGCCGACTGCAACAATGATTTCGGATTCCAAGTTTATTATTGCGGCGGGAGCAACTCCGTTCTTTTTTAGCTGGTAAATCACGTAAGTGCCAACTGTTGAGCCCTTGCCGCGCGGGATAACCAGCACTTTTCCGGCTACGCTTTTGCCATAAAGCGGGTTTGTCTTGTCTATTACAACGCCGGTCTTGGGGTCAACGCCGCCAAGAAACGATATGGCTTCGGTTCCGACTAGGGCTTCGCCAGTTGCTTTTCCCTTTGAAATAGTCCGTCCGTGGAAAATCATTTTCTTTGAAACACCAAACTAATCCAATAATTCCTCGATATCGGCAAACTTCACGCGCTGGCAGCAGAACGAAGGCAAGTAAGTCGCGGCTTTGCCTGAGTTCACTGCTGTTGACTTGAAACCCATTTCCTGCAGGGGCGCGACCACCATGCACGTGTCTGCAACTACGAGGCCGCCTGCTTTTTCGATGACTGCAGAATAACCGATGCGGTCTGACTGCTCCTTGGTCTTTCTCGAAGTGCACACCCACAATTTCATTGCAAGCGGCTTTTCGGCCGGGCGAGCTTCCAGCTTCTTTGCGATTTCCTTGATTTCATCAATAGAACAATGCGGGCATCCGATTGCAACCAACCCAACCGCGCCTTTTTCACTTTGCATCGCGGCTTTTTGCTCGTCGATTTGGGATTGAGTGACTTCGATCGTCTCTATCGGAGTGCCTTTCGGAACGTTCCATTCAGGAGTGATGTCCTTTGCAAAATAGAGTGCGACCGAACCGGTTGCGGCCATCGCAGCGCCAAGCGACTTCATGCGCTCCTCGGTTGACTTTGCCTTGGGAAGCCCGAAGAACGCCGGGACTCTGTCCTTTGCAATCTTGCCTACAATTGCGCCAAGCGCGCCGTAATCGGTGACTTTTTCCATGCGGGCGGTGACTGCTACCACAAAACCCGCTTTGCGGTTCTCGTCTTTGTGCAAGCCAAAGTTTGGCGTCTTGCCAATGATTGCCGACGCGAGTGCGGATACTGCGCTCTCGCGATTTGTCCTCGCGCCAAGCATTGAGTTTGCAAACGAGATTGCGTTGGACTCACTCCAAGCAACGTGTTCTCCAAGCTTGGGCCGGATTCCGATGTGGTAGGGCGCGCAAGTGCAAGTGGGAGAGATGCCCATCGAAGTGTACGCATCCATTATCGCAAGCTGCTTTTTGGCAAACCCAGCAGGAACGCCCATCTTCTTCCAGTCCTTCAAGTCCATCCCTGCTGGGTTGAGGTAAGAGGGAATGGAGGCCTTTGCGCCTTTCTTTGCAAAATCAGCTAGGAACTCAAGGCCAGCGTCGCCAATTGTCTTGTAGCTTACTCCCGCAACCTGCGCGCTAGTGACTGGAATCAGCTTGTCCGCACCATAAATGTTTCCTACCGCCTGCAGGATTGCCATGGCTTTTGCTGCAGCCTCGCCGCTTTCGCCGTCAAGGATTTTCTGCTCGGTTTTGGATAAGTCCATTTTTTCGGCCTTAATCGTTGTGTTGTAGTGCCTAACTTAGATGAATTTGGCCAAGTCCATCTTGGCATAATCCAATCTCTTGAACTTTGCAACTGGCCTTTTCGGGTCGGAAAGTGGTATCGTGGCATCCAAGCCCATCTTTGCTATTCGGGCTTTCTCCTTGGGCGGCTTGTCCGCCATTGGGTCAAGCGAAGAAGACGGCTGGTCTTTGAACACGAAAAGCCGCGTGTCTGCGCGGAAGCGGGTTGCAATCGCCCACTCAACCGCTTGTGAATTGCAAATGTCGATGTCTTCGTCAACTATCACGCAGTGCTTGAGCGAAGTGTGGCCTTTGAACGCGGCTTCGATTGCCTTTGCAGGCTCCGAGTCGCTTTTCTTTTTGATTTGCACTACTGCGTGGAACCACGAGCACCCGCCGTTAGTCAAGACTACGTCTTTGCACTCGCAGACTTTGGAAACCTCGCGCATTATCGTCGGCTCGCGCGGCATGCCCATCAGGTTCTTGTGCTCCGCCATCCCCGGCAAGAGCGTCTGATAAATCGCGTCCTTTCTGTGCGTGATTGCGTCGATTACCACAACCGGCTGCTTGCGGATTATGTCGTTGGTCTCGGTAAGGTCAACAAACGGGCCTTCGTCCTTTTCCTCAAGAGTGATGCGTCCTTCGAGCACGAACTCGCTTTCAGCTGGCACGAGCAAGTCCTTGGTCTTGCATTTTACCATTGGAGTTTCGTCAAGCGCGTTTGCTATTGCCATCTCGTCAACTCCGGTTGGTGCCGAGATTGCAGCAGCAAGCATCACCGCAGTCGAGTTTCCAATGCAGAACGCTACCTCCAACTCCTTTCCCTGCGCCTTGAGCTTTTGGAAAGTATTGTACGTCTGCCTCTGCTCCACCAAGCGAACTGTGAACTTGTCCTTTCCGATTTGCATCATACGGTGGTAGCACGCGTTCGGCCCGGTTTCCGGGTCCTTGATTATTGCGATTGCCGAGGTTATGTAGCGTCCGCCGTCAGAGGTAAAATATCGGAGGAGGGGAAGAGCATCAAGGTTGACTTTTTGTTCGACGACTTCTTGGCAAGGCGCGTCCTTGGAAGCAACAACCTTGGGCTTTTTGGGCGAATCAATTGCCTTTGCAAGAGTGGGAACTAGCTTTGCAGGAGTGATTCCAAGCGCGTCCGCCACTAGTTCGCGTGACGACACTAGACCGGCGGCGACGCGGAACTTCTTTTTGGAAACGTCAGCAAAGACGGTTGGTTTTTCTCCCAGCGCGTTGACTATTGCAGCTGTTTCGAGGTCCTGCGAGACCGGCTTTGAAATCGTCTGGAGTTTTCCTTTTTTTTCGAGTTTGGAAATGAATGAGCGCAAGTTCATTTGGCGTTCCACCTTTTGTAGAGAGTGTTCTTTACCCCTATTGAGTCAAGGATTTTGCCAGCTATAAAGTCAACCATGTCGGCAACAGTCTTGGGGTTGTTGTAAAAAGCAGGCTGTGGAGGCATGATTACCGCGCCAGCGAGGGAAAGCTTGTGCATGTTCTCAAGCTGGATGGAAGAAATCGGCATCTCGCGCGGCACGATTATCAGCTTTTTTCTTTCCTTCAACGCAACTTCCGCACCGCGGGCAATCAGGTTATGCGAGTATCCGTGCGCAATAGCTGCAAGAGTCTTCATCGAGCAGGGGCAGACTATGAAAGCGTCCGGCGCGTTCGAACCTGAGGCAAACGGGGCGTAAACCGCGTCTTCGGGCCATACTTTGGCGCACTTTTCCAACGCGGCCATCGCCTTTTTTCTGCCGCCCATCTCGTAGTCCATCACAAGCTTAGCGCCCTCGCTGACCACTATATCAAGCGAGACTGACTTGTCTAAAGACAGCGCCTGGCAAAGCCGGTTGGCGTAGGCGATTCCCGATGCGCCGGTTATGGCAACCACTACTTTCATTGCAACAACCCCCTTTCGGGGTTTTTACTGTTATGAAAAGAAGAAAGAAAATCAGCCTTTTGAGGCTGTTGGCTTGGCTGGTTTTGCGTGCGCAGCCGGCTTTTCGACTGAGGGCGCGGCTTGAGCGTCCTCCACCAAGGCGAATTTGTAGCCGTAGGAAATCGCGCTTTCTTCGTCGTCGTAGCCAACCCTGCGGAAGCGCATTGAGACCTTCGCGCCAATCTTGATTTTTTCCATCGGGCAGTCTACGATTTGCGCAAGAATCTTCACGCCATTGTCAAGCTCAATGATTGCAAGCGGGTAAGGCGACTCGAACTCGAAGCCCGACGGCGGAGCTGAGACTTCGGTGTAGGAAAAAATCTTGCCTGTTGTGGGCATGCGCTTTTCGGATACCTTTCCAAGTCGCCTGCAGTTGGGGCAAATCTGGCGGAACGGGAAGAAGTCCTTCTTGCAAGTCGCACAGTGCGAGCCCATTATGTAGTACTTTTCCGGAATCATTCTCCAGATGAGCGGAAGCGGGTGTTTCATTTTTCAGTTCACCATCACACAATTGTTTGCTGTTCAAAGCCTCTTGTAAATATTGACAACCGCGGTCGCGCCGCTGCCGCCCACGTTGTGGGTCATGCCGATTTGCGCGTCCTTTACCTGGCGCTTGTCCGCCCGGCCCTGCAGCTGCCACATTATCTCAACAGCCTGCTTGATTCCGGTCGCGCCAACGGGGTGGCCGGTTGCCTTCAACCCACCACTAGTGTTGATTGCGACCTTGCCGTCGATTGCGGTCTGGCCGTCAAGCGACGCCTGGCCGCCTTTTCCCTTCTCAAAGAACCCGAGGTCCTCTATTGCCATGATTTCGGCTATTGAGAAGCAGTCGTGGACTTCGGCAACGTCAATGTCTTTTGGCGAGAGCTTGGCGTGCCTGTACGCGTCAGCAGCAGCCACTTGGGTTGCGTGCAGTTCGGTCATGCAGTGCCTGTTTGAAAGAGAGATTGTGTCGGATGCCTGCGAGCTTGCGATTATCTCAACCGGGTCCTTGCGGAATTTCTTTGCCTTTTCGGAAGCGCAAAGGATTACCGCTGCAGCGCCGTCGGTAATCGGCGAGCAGTCCAAAAGCTTGAGCGGCGAGGCGATGTAGCCTGAGTTCATCACGTCCTCTATTGAGATTTCGTTGCGGTACTGCGCATAAGGATTGTGAACTGCGTTCTTGTGGTTCTTCACAGGAGCGGAAGCCATCATCTCTTCGGTCGTTCCGTATTCGAGCATGTGCCGCCTTGCCATGAGCGCGTAAAGAGCCGGGAACGTGGCTCCAAAGAAGAGTTCGTGCTCCATGTCGCCTGCACCGCCAAGGGCGATTGCAACGTCAGCAGAGTCAAAGTCAGTCATTTTTTCGACTCCGCCCACTGCGACAACATCGTACATTCCGCTTGCAACAGCGAGGAAACCGGCGCGCAGGGCTACTCCGCCTGAAGCGCACGCTGCCTCGCAGCGCGTTGCCGGAATCGGGTTGAGCCCAAGAAAGTCTGCAAAGAGCGCGCCGACGTGCTCCTGGCCGACGAGGCGGCCTGAAGACATGCACCCGCCGTAGATTGCCTGGATTTCCTTGCCCTCAATGCCAGCATCGATTACTGCTGCAGTGCCTGCCTCTACCACGAGGTCGCGGAAGCTTGCATCCCAGCGCTCGCCGAACTTTGCAAGCCCGCCGCCGATTATTGAAACGCTTCTCATCATAATCACCAAATTACATGCTCTTGATCTTGCGCCTGTGCTTGGCGTAAGTCGCGTAGTCCACGTAGGCCTTGTTCTTGATAAGCTCAAAGAAGTGCCTTGACTTGGCCGGACGCTTCTGGTCAATCAGGTCGTTGACAGTGATGACAAAACCATCCGAGCCTGCGCCGCTTCCGTAGGAAGTCACGAGGATGCGCTGGCCGGGCTTTGCAACGTCAAGGACTGCGGTAAGCCCAATCATTGCCGCGCCACTGTAAGTGTTTCCGATGAACGGGGTCACAAGGCCGGGCTTTACTTGCTCTTCTTTGAAGCCGAGCTGTTTTGCCATGCGAACAGGGAACTTTCCGTTGGGCTGGTGCGGGACGTAGAAGTCAAAGTCCTCGGGCTTGGTGTTGGTGCGCTTCATTATGCCCCTTGCGCACTCGCCCACGTGCTTGAAGTACGCCGGCTCTGCTGTGAAGCGTCCTGCGTGCATTGGGAACTCCGCGTGCTGGCGGCGCCAGAAATCCGGAGTGTCAGTGGTAAATGAGTAAGTGGTTTCGATTGTGGCAATCTGCTCTTCCTTCTTTGCAGTAATCACGTAAGCAGCGGCTCCCGCGCCGGCAGTCATTTCAAGAGCGTCGTTGGGCCTTCCTTGCGCGGCGTCAGAGCCTATTGCCATACCCAAATCAATCATCCCGGCGATGCACTGGCCCATGCAGGCCTGAATGCCTGCTGTTCCTGCCTTGCAGGCAAACTCAAAATCAGCTGCGGTGAGGTTTGGAGTGGAACCGATTGCCTCCGCAACTATTGATGCGGTTGGCTTTACTGCGTAGGGCTTGCTTTCGCTTCCAACGTAAAGCGCGCCAACCCGCTGTGAATCAAGCTTGCAGTGTTCGAATGCCCTGCGGGCTGCTTCGACTGCAAAAGTGGCGGAGTCCTCGTCAATTGAGCCGAGTGCTTTTTCATACACTCCAAGCCCACGGGCGCTCTTGTCGCCGTCTTTTCCCCAGACTTTCGCAATGTCGGGAATCTTTATCCTCATGTACGGCACGTAAACGCCGTAACCTGCTATTCCTGCGTGCACCATAAGCATAACACCAGCAAACAACACTGCCTGCCATTGACTTAAGTAGGCCTGTTTGAAATAGTATTCGGCGGTTTGCCATTAAAAAAGCCGCCCCAGTTCGTCAGTAAGCGAAGATGCAAATCAATTAGAAGCCCCGGCTTTCCTAAACATTCAGGTAAAAATGACCCGCGCGCTCTTCATCGGAAGGTTCCAGCCAATACACGACGGCCACCTTTCCGCAATCAAGGAAATACTCGGAAAGTTCGACGAAGTGGCAATCATCGTCGGCTCGTCGCAGGAAAATTTAACCGGACGCAACCCGCTCACTGCAGGCGAGCGCATCGAAATGATTAGCGCGGTGCTTGCGGCCAACGGGTTTGCAAGCCGCTCGCACGTAATCCCCGTGCCCGACACCCCCGAATCCGGGTTGTGGCCAGCCCGCGTGCTTTCCTACGCACCAAAGGTGGACGCGGTGTTCACGGCAAACGATTACACGCAGAACCTGTTTGAAATCTACAACGCAAGCGTGCGCGACGGCGTGAAAATAATCAACCAGAAAGTGGTTGGCAAGATTTCGGCAACCGCAATCAGGCAAAAGATAACCGCAGGCGACTCTACTTGGGAAAAAATGGTGCCAAAGCCTGCTGTTGACTTCTTGAAAAAAAACAGGCTGGATTGCAGGATAAAAATTCTTGCTGATTCGACAATAGGATAGGAAAAGAATTTTGCAGCTACGGTGATTTTTTCGATGACTTCGTTCTCTGGATTCTACAAGCTTTCAAGAAAGGACCGCCTCGCAAAAATCAAGGAATTCGCAGGCTTGACTGACGAGGAAATCAAGACGCTTGAAACAGCGGACGCGCTTCCTTTTGAAACTGCGGACCGGATGGTCGAAAACGCAATCGGAACTTTTCAACTGCCTCTTGGAGTCGCAGTCAACTTTGTAATCAATGGAAAGGAATACGCAATCCCCATGGCAACCGAAGAGCCGTCTGTGATTGCCGCTGCAAGCAACGGCGCAAAGCTTTCGCTTCCGCAAGGATTCACTGCCAGTTCAACAGACCCGATAATGATTGGGCAGATACAATTGGTCAACGTTCCTGATGCAAAGAAAGCCGCAAAGCAAATCATTGCAAAGAAGGCAGAAATCATCAAGCTTGCAAACAAGCCCGACGCGCCCATGGTAAAGTACGGCGGCGGGGTAAAGGAACTCGACATCAAGGAATACGACACTCCCCGCGGCAAGATGCTGGTCGCCTATTTGTTCATAGACTGCCGCGACGCGATGGGAGCCAACGCGGTGAACACTTTCTGCGAGACGCTCGCACCGGAGTTTGAAAAAATGACCGGCGCAAAAGCCCGGCTGCGCATCCTGTCAAATTTTGCAACCCAAAGGATTGCAAGGGCAAAGGCAGTCTGGAAAAAGGAAGCCATCGGCGAAGATGCCATCGAAGGCATCCTTGACGCTTACGAGTTCGCGGCAGCCGACGCTTTCCGTGCAGCAACCCACAACAAGGGAATAATGAACGGGATTGACTCGGTTGTGATTGCGACTGGGAACGACTGGCGCGCAGTAGAGGCTGGTGCGCACGCTTACGCTTCGATGTCAGGCAGGTGCATGCCGCTCACAAAATACAAAAAGACCAAGTCAGGCGACTTGGAAGGCGAAATCGAAATACCAATGGCAGTCGGACTAGTCGGTGGGGCTACAAAGACCCACCCGGTTGCCAAGCTTGCGGTGAAGATGCTTGGGGTAAAGACTTCGGGCGAGCTTGCACAAGTTATTGCAGCAGTCGGGCTTTCACAGAACTTTGCCGCACTCAAAGCGCTCTCAACTGAGGGAATACAACGCGGACACATGGAGCTTCACGCGCGAAACGTCGCTGTTGCGGCTGGAGCTAAGGGAAAGCAAGTTGACGAGATTGCAGAAAAGATGATTTGCGAAAAGAACATCCGCCAAGAAAGGGCTGCTGAGCTTTTGAAGAAATAAGCTCTTGCCGCCTTTTGCAAGCAGCGTTGTGTTTAACGTTCGTAATTTTTCAGCGTTGACAACAGCCCGTTTTCCAGGGTGCGCACGCTTTTCTTAAGCCGGGAAAGGCCCAATGCGTCTTTTTCAAACTCGCGCGGAACCTTAACTGTGTGCCACACAGTAACGGCAGTTCCGTCAAGCGTTTTTTCAGCGTGGCACGAAGCGTTCAAGCCATGCACGAGTGCAACACGTTCCTTGAAATCGTCAAGCCGTGCCAGCGTGCGGGAAAGATTGCCTTTGACTACGCACCGGTGCTCAGCAAGCACTTTGCCCCCGTCAATGAACTTGTAAGTGGTCGCCACAAGCACTGGCTCTTTGGATGGCCTGCCAAGCGCCCGTTTCAAAATCGAACGGACGGGCTTCACGTTTTCCATGCAATCACTACGGGGCGCAAACGCCTTAAGGTTTGGTTTAAACGGGCAACTGGGAGTGTTTGGAAAACCAAACGCCGCCTAGAAGTTCGTGAATATTCCGCCAGTCACGCTGCAGGCTACCTGGAATACTATGATGGACCCTATTGCCAGAAACGGGAAGTACTTTATCCCGTACATTATCTTTCCCCTTGAAATCACGCCCATCAGCACCGATGCAAAGAACGCGGTGCCAACTAGCGCCATGTAGGATACGAAGATTGCATACTCGGAGTCGATGACTACGTTTCCTGAAAAGAACGGAAGCGAATAGCCCTCTATTGCCTCGCCGGAAAACTGGCCCTTGATGCCGGAATAGATGTCCAAAAACTGCGCGGACACCGCAAGCAGGCAGGGGCTGACTATGAGTATGATGAAGAACAGGAACATCGTATAAGAGCGCGTCGAGGTTATGAGGTCGGCTTTGAGCTCCTGGTTCCTGCGCACTTCCTCGGATATTGCGGTGAGAAGCTCGGCAAGCTGGCCGCCTGAACGCACGCTCTTTTCAAAAAGCGTGATTGTGCGCTCCAGTATCTCCGAGTCAATCCTGTCCGAAATCGAGCTTAGCGCCTCGGCAAGCGACTGGCTTGAGCCTGCCTTGACTGCGGCAAGCTGGATTTCCTTCTCAAGCGGGCCAAGCTCGGATGTTGCGGAGCGGCGGAAAGCGTTGAACGGAGTCATGCCTGCCCGGAGGTTTGCGGCAATCATCAGCAAAAACTCCGGCAGCACGTGCTCGACCTGCTCTGCCCGCGACACTATCGAGTAGTAAATCATCAGGTAGAAAGTGAAAAGCCCGATTACTGCGCCCAGGAAGAAGAACCAGAAGCACAGCATTGCCACAAGCAGGGGCGGAAACGAGCCGAAATCAATTATCGAAAACTTCAAGTCGAAAATGTAGAATAAGAAAGGAAGGATTGAAAAGAACACGCCTATCAATAGGGCGTAAATCACGCGCTTTCCAAGCCACCGCGACGCTTCTTCCGTGCTGCCTGCCTTGTTTATCTTGTCCTGCAGGACGTTGCGCATCTTTAGCGGCAGGAACTCGCCAATTCTGCGGTAAAAGGAACCCAGTTTCATACAGCAGGCCTCGAAGAGTTGATGTAGCCTATGAGGCCTATTTGGCCCAGGAAGGTGCCAAACAAAATCACCAGGTACGCCTCCTGGCCCAAGCCGATTCCTGAGAACGTTGAAAGCAGGATGAGGAAAGTCATCCCAATCGACGGGATTGCTGCTGCCACGAGCATGTACATGAGCACGAGGAAGTTCAGGCTTGCCGAGAAGTCCTTGACAAGCTGCCGCCGGTCCACCATCAGGTTGTCCACGATTTTTCGCAGCGTGTCATTGAGCGGCGCACCCGAATCAAGCGCGGTGAGCAGCTGCCACACGATTTTTTTTAAGTACTCGCTGTGGCTGCGCAGCGCCATGCGCTCAAGCGCCTTCTTTTCCGGCACCCCGTTGTTTATGTCGCGCACGGTGACTGCAAAAGCGCGCGAGGCGTAGCCGTAGTTTCCCTGCGCCACGTTGAGCATTGCATTGTAGAGGGTTACGCCCGACTCGATTTGCAGCGAAAGCTCGCGGAGCGCAAACACCAGTTCGTTGTCGGTCATCTGCGCGATTTTGCGCAGCTGTATGGTCGGGTAGTAAAGGTAGAACGCAAGCGCGCAGGCAAACGCAAGCGCCACCATCCCCAACAGGAAGAATACGCTCAGCTCCGCGCCAACCAATGTGATGAAAAAGAACATGAACCCCAGGAAGAAGGAGATTATGCCTGCGGAAAACAGGGAGGCGCCGACGTAGTCTTCGGGGTCGAAAGTGTCGAAAAGCTGCAGGAGGTCGTTGCGCACGCCCGGCACCAGCATCAGAATGTTGGTGGCTATGTTGTGCATCTTGTGCGAGAAGCCGCGCCGAGGCTGTATCAGCAAAAATGGTATGCGCATCTGCTTGACCTGCTGCATGGGGGACGGCCTCAGACCTTCTCCGGAGATATGTTCTTTTCCACCGCGTCAATGATGGACGCCTCATCGGCGTAATAGGCCTTCATGACCGCGCCGACCTGGTCGGCGTTGTTCCACTTCCACGCGTTCATCCAGTCCAGTATTGCGGCTTTGTTCTGCTGGTCCTCAATGATTTCGCGCTCAATAAGCCCGGTGTGCATGTTCATGTAGTCGTAGTAGCGCGAGGGCGCCTTGACAAACTCATACTCGTCCGAGCGCGGCCTCCACAAGTACACGTGGTTGATGTCTGGCTTGCCCTCTGTTGGGACGACTTCGGAAATCTCAAGCGTGCGGCGCAGGTTCTTGCGGCGGTCACGGTACTGCATGACAATGAGGTTGATTGCCTCAAGCTCGTTTTCAGGAATTTCAATGGGCGGGTGGGTGAGGCGGTTGATAAGCTGTACGCCGGTATCTGCGTGTACTGTTGACAGCACGGAGTGGCCGGTGTGCATTGCCTCGAACAGCACCTCGGCCTCGGCCTTCCTACGGATTTCTCCAAGTATTATGCGGTCAGGCCGCATACGGAGTGCGTTAATCATCAAGTCAAGAGTGGTGACCTCTCCTTTACCTTCCTGGTTTGCCGAGCGTGATATGAGCGGCACCCAGTTCCACTCGTACTTTGCGGGCATCAACTCGCGCGTGTCTTCAATGGTGACCACACGGTGGTGCGGCTGGATGAGCGAAAACACCGCGTTGAGCATTGAAGTCTTACCGGAGGCAGTTCCTCCCCCAATAAGCACGTTGAACTCGTAATGTACTGCCTGCCATATGAGCGCAGCCATTTCAGGCGAGAGCGTCTTGTTCACACCATATGCGAGGTTGACTATGGTCCACGGGTCGCGGGAGAACTTGCGGATGGTAAGCGTGTTTCCTGCAGAAGACACTGGCATCAGCGTGGCGTTCACACGGTCGCCGGTGTCAAGCTGCGCGTCCAAAAGCGGCGCGAGCGTGCTGACCTGCTTTCCTGCGCGCCGCGAGATGAGCGAGGCCATGTTGGACACGTCCTCGTCGGTGCCCACAAAGAGGTTGGTGTGCATCCAGCCATACCTGCGGTGGTAGATGCCGATGGGCTCCTCGCCCTTGTTGATTATGATTTCCTCAGTGTTTGCGTCCTGCATCAAAACGTCGATGTCGCCAAGGCCGTACATTGAGCGGGTGATGATTCCTGCAAGCACTCCGAGGTCCTTTTCCGCAGGCGCAAGCTCGGCCTTTATTTTTGCGTTGACCATCGCATACTTTTCCGCAGCAGTCTGGCCCTTCTTGGAACCGAAGGCTCCCGAAGAATCAGCCGGCGCGTCCTTTGCTATCTCGTCCTGCAAGTATGAGAAGTAAATCCTGCTGTAAGGGCTGACCGAAGGCACGTCAACGTGGTACACCGGCCTGCGGGAGAAATTGTCGAAAAACACCTTGACGGTTGTGACCAAGTCCCCCTCTTCAGACTTGACGGTGTAGGAGTCCACCATCTCGGACGCGGGCTTTGGTATTGCGCGTTCGGACAGCTCGGTCTTGAGCGTAATGACCGGGTCCTCGGCTATGTTGAGCGGGTAATAAAGGTCAACTACGGAGTGCGCTTCCAAGAGCTTGACTATGCGGTCAACCGCATCAGACGGCCAATCCAGCCTCTTTGCAGCCTCGCCTACGGTAAGGTCGCCCAGCTTGATGAGGTCAATCAGGTCGTCTATCTTGGTCCGAATCATAATGCCATTCCCCGCGAGACTGCGCGCACGTTCATTACTATTCCTGGCTATTTCATTGTTTAGGTTTGCAGGGCATCGCCGGCATTCCCACGCCATTTAGGCAACAAGCAAGCCCAGCCCGCCTAGAGCCCCCTGTTGCGGCCTCATATCATGTCAAGGATTACTTTCTCAATCTCAACAACTGGATACTGGTCGATGCGCGAGCACACGTAGGAGAGGCACCGCTGCGAGGACGAGTACACCTCAAAGAGCACGTCGCCCTTCTGTATGTGCTGCTCCTTGCACACCTTCAAAATCATGCCCGCCTGCTTGTCCGACGGCGCGCCAAGCGCGCGGCAGAGCCGGAAAATCGCCTTGTTGTCAATGTGCCCGACCTTGCCATCCACCTTCGACTTGATGCACATGCGTTCCTTGGAAAGCTTGATTTGCGACGCCTTCACGTCCGGGTTTCCGCCCTGCGCGCCTATTATCTCGCGGAACTTCTCCTCGGCCGCCCCCGACTCCAGCTGCTTTTTGGCAAGAGCGTAGGCTTTGTCCTTGTCCATCTTCTTTGACATCTGCAAGATTACCGAGCTCATTATGATTGCCTTCTCGGCAAGCTGATGGTTGGACTTCCCGCCATCGGCAAGCGTCTCAAGCACAGCCTTGGCTTCCAAGCTTGGGCCCATCGAGTCCATCGCAGGCTCCGAGCCGTCGGTGATTATGCAATTCAGGCTCATGCCAAGGCGCGAAGAGAGCATCTTGAAGCTGTTGGCAAGCGAGTTTGCCTCCTTCAAGTCCTCTATTTTGCTTCCGCGGCCAACCGGGATGTCCAAGAGCACATGCTTTGCGCCCTCGGCTTTTTTCTTTGCAAGTATGCTTGACAAAAGAAGCCCCGACGGGTCGAGCCTGAGGGGGTGGCGCACCTGGATGAGCTTGTCGTCTGCGATTGCGATGTTGACGCCGCCGCCCCACACGAGCGCGCCGCCTGTTTTCTTTGCGACTTCCTCAACCTGCTGGCGCTTCAGGTTCACCGGCGCAAGCACTTCCATCGCATCCGCAGTCCCGCTTGCCGAGCTGATTGCGCGCGAGGCGGTCTTTGGGATTATGATGCCGCACGAGGCGACTATTGGCACTATGAGCATTGAGACGCGGTCGCCTGCAACCCCGCCGATGCTGTGCTCGCTTGCCACTATCGAGCCCTTCGGAAAGTGCATCTCCTCGCCGGAGCGCACCATCGCCTTGGTGAGGCCGACGATTTCGTCAGGCACAAGCCCGCGGATGTAAACCGCGGTGACGAAAGCGGAAAGCTCTGCTACTGAGAAGCTCTCCACCATCAAGTCGTCAATAATCTGGCTGATTTCGGCTTCAGTCAGGCTGTCGCCGTCAAGCTTCTTTCGGATGTAATCAAGGCTCTGGGGCCGCTGCGCCTTCTCCACGCAGATTTGCTTGCCTTCGCACGGACCGAGCTTGGAGGACACGTCGGCAAAGAGGCTTATCTCGTCAGTTCGCACGTACTTGTCGGAGTAGTCCGCAAGCGCGAGCACCTTCCTCTTGCCATACGAAATGAGGATGCGGTCGCCCTTCTCTATGTTGAGCTTTCGTGCAGTCTCATCATTGAGAACCGCAACGTTAATCCCGGCCTCGACATCGAAGCACCGGGCTTTGTAGGTGTTGGCACAAGTAGCAGGCATTTTTTCGACCCCATTTTGCAAGCAGATTAATGCAGGGTGGATTAAAACGGTAATGCCCGGCAGCCGCCCAAACAGCAGGGCGCGGTATTGCGGGACAGGCGAAAGCAACCGGCATTGCACATTCTGAAACGGTTAAAATGCCCCGCTGCGCCGTACTGTTGGGTAGGGAAAAAGAATGCGCGGCCAAAGCTCAACGGAATACCTGGTAATACTGGGAGCAGTGCTAATGGTGGGCGCGGTCGCGGTGGGCACGATGAACGCAATCCCCGCGCTCAGCCAGGCGGCAAACGAACAGCAGAATAACCAGCTCTGGATGCGCGCCACCCCGTTCTCCATCACGTTCTCAAAGCTTAGCGGAGGCAACATCTCGTTTTCAATCGCAAACAAAGCAAAGAAGACGGTCACGCTCACGGGAATCGAGATTGGCACGGGAACGCAGGCAACCCAATTCTGGGCGCCCGACGGCTCGCAAAGCTTCCGGCCGGGCCAGGAAATCGTCCTTGCAAATGAGTCCTTCGGCATTCCCGAAAACCCGTGCTACGGCAAGCCCGCTGGCACGTACTACGAGTTTGAAAACATCACGCTGACATACACCGAAGGAAGCATCTCCGGAATGCGGCAAGTAGGCGTGGGCCTTGCAGGCCACTGCTCCGGAATAGACTTAACCTCGCCAGTCGCAGGCGCATACCCCGGCTACACGCTCCTTTCAGGCTACGTGCGCAACACTGCCGGCACGGGGCTTGCAAGCGCAGTGATAATGCTTGCAAACGCGACGCCCCAGCAATCCGCCACAACCAACGACGTGGGATACTACACGCTAAACGTCTCGCTTGCAAACCAGACGTCGGTCCTCTTGGTCAACGCAAGCTCGGGCGCGACATATAACTACTCCGCAACAAGCGCGTTCCTCATAACAGAATACCCCTCGACGCTGGATTTTGTCATAACCACCCAGCCGGGAACGGAATACGCGATGTTTGTAAAGAACGCCCAGGGAAACAACGCCGCCACGTTCACAACCGCAGGCCACCTCATGCTCAAGGGAGGGTGCTACGCGGGCGCAGCCGGAAGCTGCTCATCTGCGCCCGACGGCTCGCTTGAAATACGCGACTCTTCTGGAACCACGCACGCGTACATAAACAGCACCGGAAGCCTCTGCATAGAGGACTCAAACTGCAACGGCTACGACTCAAGCTGCAACGACGCGCCGGACGGCTCGCTGGTACTGCGAAGCCCCGCGGGCACGAACACGACGTACATAAGCCCGACGGGCGCGCTGTGCACCATCGGCGAAGTCTGGCAGTACGGCACGCCATGAATTTTATAACAGGAAAAAATAACGATATGGGCCTAGGAAAACTAAGGGGTTGAGGATGAAGATGGGAAAGGAAAATCACACTGAAAAAACGGCTATTGCAAAAATCCTCGCAATCACTTTGCTGCTCTTTGCAGGCTGCGCAGCCGCAGGCAGCGTCATAATCCAGGACGGCCAAATCAGCACCGGCAACGCCACCACCCCGTTGCGGCCAATGCACATCGCAGCGTCCCAGGACGCCAACCTCAGGCTTCAGGACACTTCCGGGTCGGGCCCGGCGGCATACGTAGAGTTCTTCAACGACACAACCCGCTGGGGGTACGTGGGCTTGGGCGGGCACACCGACAAGATGACTATCGGCACAACTGTGGACAAGGACTTGTCATTCTACACTAACAGCGTCTCAAAGATGCTTTTGACCTCTGCAGGAAACTTGGGGATTGGGACGACGAGCCCGGGATCTAAACTACACATTAACGGAACAACGGTTGCTCAAGGCGAAGGATTTTGGGCAGTAGGCTCGACTGCCACGTACGCCGCAGGCGTGCACACCACCAGACTTTTGACGGACGGAACGGACACGTACTTTAAAGACACATACCTTGGCGGTGCTGCCGGGACGTATGGAAAAATACGATTCCAAACATCTGACCTGGATAGATTAACAATATTGGCGAATGGCAATGTAGGCATCGGAACGACCAGCCCGGGATACCCGTTAACAATCAATAATAACGGAACAAGCTTGGCGGGAACGGCCTACTCATCGACATTGGTCGCCAATGCAGCACAAACACTTGGCATACACCTTGGATATGACTCGAGCAACGGCGCGGTGATAGCGTCTGCCGGGATTGCAAAGCCAATATCGTTTTGGACTTATGCTTCACCAAGCGGACCATATGCGGAACGGATCAGGATAGACGCAACTGGCAACGTCGGCATCGGAACGACCAGCCCGATTGGAAATTTGCAAATAGACAATGCAATAAGCACCAACAAAAATGCGTTAATTATCAATCAATTGGATACTGCTTATTTTGCACAAGACGTAGCGACTGCCGGAGTGGGTTTACGCATTAGACCATCAGGAACGCCCACAGCAACAAACGCGATGTTGGCAGTAGATTCTTCTACAGGACAAGGAAACTTGTTCAAAGTCCAATATAACGGCAACGTCGGCATCGGGACGACGAATCCACAAGGAAAACTTGAGGTTGCTGTTGATAGCGGTCTGGTTCGTCTATCTTCGAGTGGAACTAACTATAATGGAATCGAATTTTATGGCGGAGGAGTGCAAAAAGGCGCGATCGGATACGCGGGGAGTGCGAGTAATTTCGGAGCTCAAACTTCCGCAGGGGATATAGCGATAATGTCTAAAGGAACGAATTTGCATTTCGAGACGGGTACTGGTAACTCGAATACTTTAATGTTCCTGGGTGCTAATGGCGGCAACGTCGGCATCGGCACGACCAGCCCAGGGGGAAAACTTTCCGTGTTTAATGATGCAAGCGACCTCATTGTGAAACTGCAAGACACCCGAACGTCAACAAGTGGCGATTACCTAACAAAACAGGCATTCTACGACTATAACGGAGAAGCGGCATACATCGGGGCAAGGCACAACTATTATTTTAGCGCCACCCCCCGCGCGCTAGTATTCGGGGTAAGTGGCAACGAGTACATGCGGATTTCAAACTCAGGCTACGTTGGCATCGGGACGACAAACGTAGGAAACGTCCTGACTTTGAACAGGGCTTCGACGTACGCAATGGAATATGATTTGGCAGGCGCGGCCAAGGCGATGATTGGGATTCCCTCAAACGCAAACGACCTCGCGACCGGAAGCGCGTCGGGGGACCTCATAATCCGCGGACAGGGCAACAACATCCTCTTCACCACGGACTCGGGTACTACGACACAAATGTACCTGAAGAACGGAGGCAACGTCGGCATCGGAACGGCGAGCCCGCAAAGCAAACTGCACGTTTCGTCCTCATTGAATGGACAGCAAGTGCTTGTTAACGTTAGTAACACAAACACCGGGGCCAGCGCGTTTGGCGAAATGAGGGTCAGCGGCGACCAGGATTACCTGAGAATAGGCACAACAAGCCGCGCCTATTCTGGCTGGACAGGGGACTCGTTTATTTATGCAAGCGCGGGCAAGAAATTGCGATTCGGAGCAAACGATACGGAGATAATGACGTTAAGCAGCGGCAAAGTTGGAATCAACACTACAAGCCCCGAAACAATGTTGGATATCCAAAGTACGGCTCCGACAATACGATTCCATTACCCTGGCAACTCGGGGAGCTCTTATATCGGGGGCAACGCCAATAACGACATAGTGATGAGCGCTACGTCTTCCGGTGCGAACATAATCATGACAACGGGCACTGGCAAAGTCGGCATCGGCACAACAAGCCCCGGCTACACCCTGACAGTCAACGGAACCGCTTGGGTGACTTCCGGCACGTGGACTGGCTCTGATGCGCGTTGGAAAGGGAAGGTCGTCTCGCTTTCGCCTTCAGGCTCGCTTGACAAAGTCTTGGCGCTGCGGCCGGTGAGCTTTGAGTGGAAGAATAATACCGGAATGAATTTCCCAAACGGCACGCAAGTTGGCTTCATCGCGCAGGAAGTTGAGAAAATAATCCCCGAAGTGGTGACTGCGGACAACTCAGGCTACAAAGGGATTTCCTACGAGAAGATGGTGCCAGTAGTGGCTGGCGCAATACAGGAGCAGCAAAGGCAGATTGACAGCCAGAAAGAGCAGATTGAAAAGTTGAAAACGATAGTATGTATTGACCACCCGCAGGCGGACGCGTGCAAGTAAGAGATGATGAAATATGGATTTCGCAAAGTCAGTTGAAAAGACGCCGACAAAGGCAAAGGTGGCAATCGCAATCCTTGCAGTGCTTCTGGTGGCGGCCTTGGGCTACATATGCTGGGGCGCGTACGAGCAGCAAAGGTATGCGGATGCACTTGGCGCGTACAAGGAAGGCTACAACGCAGGAATCTCCGACGCGACTACCACGCTTTACCAATATACGGAAAACTGTGGCGCTGCCAAGCTGTTCTTTGGAAACGTCACAAGGCAGGTCGTTGACTTGGATTGCGTCAAGGCGGCAAACGCGACTTCCGGATAAAAGCCCCAAGCACAATGCAAACTGTGTAGGTTACCTGCGGCTTTGCAGGGGGGCAGCGCGCCTTTTGCGGTGCGAAACCTCCGAGGCGCACGAAACGTTGCAAAATGCAGAACTAGTTTTAGCGCGTTTGTTGCCCGAACTGGCGCGATTACAAACCATTAAGAATTATTCCAAGCCTACTCTTGTTGCTATTAGACTCCCAGCCGAAGGCTGATTTTGGACTCCGGCAAAGGCCGAGGCGGTGCGGTCGCATCGCAATTGGTTTTAACCTTTGCCAGCTACAACCAACTTATCAGCTTTGGAAGTGGATTATTATGCCCGTCAACTTCGAGGAAATGTTTTCAAAAGGCCCCGGAATCCCCGTGTCACGCACAGTGGTAACCGAGCCCGGCAGGCCCATGAACGACGACGATGTCGAACTGATGAAGATACTCGAGGAAAACCGGCCCAAAATCTGCATCGTGGGCACAGGGGGCTCGGGAAACAACACGCTCAACCGCATACAGGAAGTCGGCGTCATAGGCGCGCACCTTGTTGCGATGAACACTGACGCACAGCACCTGCTCAAGACTCGCGCGGACAAGCGCATGATACTTGGAAGGAAAAAGACCAAGGGCCTTGGCGCAGGCTCAAACCCCGAAGTGGGCGAGGCTGCTGCACAGGAGTCCGAGCAGGAAATCAAGGACATCGTCGGGAACGCGGACTTGGTATTCATAACTTGCGGAATGGGCGGCGGCACCGGGACGGGCTCTGCAAGCGTGATTGCACGCGCAGCAAAGCAGTCCGGCGCGCTGTGCATCGCAATAGTCACAACCCCATTCTCGTCTGAAGGCTTGAAGCGCAAGGAAAACGCGGCAAAGGGCCTGGACAAGCTCAAGCGCGAGGCTGACACTACAATCGTAATCCCCAACGACAAGCTCTTGGAGTACGTGCCGGACTTGCCGCTCAACGCGGCATTCAAGGCAGCGGACATGGTGCTTGCAAACGCAGTCAAGGGCATTGCGGAACTCATCACCAAGCCGGGCTTGGTCAACTTGGACTTTGCGGACGTGCGCACGATACTTGGCGACTCAGGCAACGCAATGATCGGCCTTGGCGAGATGGAAGGAAGCGACATGCCTGACCGTGTGGTGCAGGCAGCAGAAAAGGCCCTGACTTCGCCGTTCCTTGACATGGACGTTTCATCTGCATCAAAGGCGCTCATCAACATAACCGGCGGCTCGGACATGACGCTCGGAGAAGCCGAGGCTGCAGTCACTGCGATAAGCAGGAGCATCGCACCCGACGCGCACATAATCTGGGGAGCAACAGTTGACGACGGCATAAAGAACCGCGGGGTCCGCGTCCTTGCCGTGCTTTCAGGAGTGCGCGAAAGGCAGGCGGCAACCCAGACTGCAGGAGAGGCTGTCGAAAACATCGACTTCATTTAACACGATTACAAGAAAGAAAGGTGCAAGAAGAAATATGGACATTGGCGCAATGGTTTCCGACTTCATCAGCCAGTCTGAACGCGTGCTCAACGTCACGCACAAGCCAAAGGGCGAGGAATACGAGCACATCGCAAAGAGCACCGCCCTTGGGATGGCAGTAATCGGAATCGTCGGCTTTGCAATATCCATATTCTGGTACTTCCTGCGCCAAGCCTGAAACCAAAACATCATTAGGAGGTCAATTATCGTATGGCACTTTACACTTACCGCGTCACAGCCGGACAAGAAAGCATAGTCGCGGACATGCTTTACGAAAAGATACGCAAGTTCAAGCTCCCCGTAAAGGCGCTCGTAGTGTCGCCAATGCTCAAGGGCTACCTGATTGCCGAGGCGGACAACGAGTTTGACGCAAAGCAGGCAATACAGAACGTGCCGCACGTCAAGGGCCTTCTTGCAAACACGATGCAGATCGCCGACATTTCCACTTTCCTTGAAAGCAAGCCCATCGAGGTCATCATCAACCGCGGGCAGCTGGTTGAAATCGTCTCCGGGCCGTTCAAGGGAGAGAAGGCAAAGGTCGTGCGCATTGACACCGAAAAGGATGACGTCACAGTCGAGCTCATCGAGGTCGCCGTGCCCATCCCGGTAACAATCAAGCTGAACACGATACGCGTGCTCCCACAGTAAAGGGCAATCGAGCGTTTTTGAAAAAGGTGAAAACAAGATATGGCAAACGTCACAGTAAACGCCATGATAGATGGCGGAAAGGCAACACCCGCACCACCCCTCGGGCCAGCGCTTGCGCCGACCGGAGTTAACGTGGGAATGGTGGTCGCACAAATCAACGAAAAGACCAAGGCTTTTGCAGGGATGCAGGTGCCGGTAACTGTCGTTGTTGACAAGGGATCCAAGACCTTCGAGATTACCGTAGGCACTCCACCCATGTCGTCGCTTATCAAAAAGGAGCTCGGCCTGAAGGAGCCAGTCAAGGAAGAGGCAGGCGTCAAGGGCAAGAAGGTCATCGGAAACATGACCATCGAGCAGTGCGTCAAGGTCGCAAAGATGAAGACTGACGCGACCCTTGCAAAGACGCTCAAGGCGCAGGTCTCCGAAGTGATTGGCAGCTGCCTTTCACTTGGCGCGACTGTGGACGGGTTGAACGCAAAGGAAGCGGGCAAGAAGCTCCGCGCGGGAGACTACGACGCAAAGGTCAAATAATTTCCCCTTTTCTTTTTTCTATCTTTTTTTATTTTAACACCAAAAAAACCACCCGGCATTGCCGCTAGGCTTATTTTTAATCTGGGATAGCCCCTAATCATTTCAGTGTGAACCCATGAAAGCCGGAAAAACAGCGAAGACCGCGGCAGCAAAAAGGGCTACTGCAACAAAGGCCAGACTAGGGGCGAAAACAACTGCTGCCCCCGCAGCGCACACCATCGCAATAAGCGGTGCAGCGGGCCGGCTTGGCAAGCGCCTGGTGGCTTCGCTTTTGCAGAAAGGATACCACGTGATTGCAATCGTGCGCGACGACGAAGGCGAATGGGAGCTGCGCAGGCACGCCTGCAACAAAGTAAGCGAAAGATTCTGCAAATCAAACCCCGCGCTGTCCATCATAAAGGACCAGCTTGACGACGCGGACGGCCTTGCGCAAAAGATTGCCGGCGCAAACGACTTCGTGCACCTTGCAGCAAAGATAGACTACGCTGCGTCGCTTGACGAGATGGTAAAGGCAAACACGGCAACTACCAAGGCCGCTGCTGAGGCGTGCAAAAAAACCGGGACCCGGATAATATTCATCTCCTCAACCAGCGTGACGCGCAAGGACTCGCCGACCCCAATCAACGAGGACTCACGAGTAAACCCCATCAACAACTACGGAAAAAGCAAGGCGCTTGCCGAGGACGCAGTCAGGCAGTCAACTGCACACCACGTGATTATGCGCTTCCCCATCCTCTACGGCGAGGGCTTCACCGAGGGGTTTTCGAAAGTCCTTTCGATGGCAAAAGCAGGAAAGCTGCAAATCATCGGCAAGGGAGACAACAAGATTTCGTTCATCAACGCAGAGGACGCGATTTCTGCAATCGAGGCGGTTATTGCAAACCCGCTGGTGCAAAGCGGCACGTACTACTTTTCCGGCAAGCCGCACACGCAAAAAGAAGTCTACGAGGTTGTTGCGCACGCGCTCGGAATCCCCGCGCCCACAAAACACACCTCAAAGGATTTCGCAATACGCGCATTGCAAATACGCAACGCCGCACTCCGGCTGATTGGCAAGAAACCGTCGTTGACTGTTGAGAACATACTCACTCTTGCGGACAGCCGCGAGTACGACTGCAGGAAAGCAAAGGAGACCTTTGGCTGGGAGCCGAAAGTGAAGTTTGGCAAGGAAAGCCTGAAGCCGTACCTCTGATTATTTAGCCGCTTTTAGCAGCCATGCCCAGCGCCCTATAGAACGCATCCGTGTTGGATGGCCTGCCAAGGAATCCTTCAAGGAGCTTGTCCCCGTCCTGCATGTCGCCCTGTTCGAGTATCCACTTGCGGTAGCGCATGCCGGTTGCGCTGTTGAAGAGGCCTTCCTTTTCGAATTGCGCAAAGCAGTCGATTGCATACACGCGCGACCACGCGTAGCTGTAGTAGCCAGAGTCGTAGCCACCCATCAGGTGGCCGAAGTTGGAGGGAACACGTGCGCCCGGCTGGGGCGCCATTCCCATGTATTCAAGCATAACCGAATCGTAAAGCGCAGTCGAATCAACCGGACCTTGTGCTTTGTGGAGCTTCAAGTCAAATTCAGCTCTGCCAAGCAGGCTTGCGTATGTAAAGCCCAAGTCAAGGTCGCGGAGTGCAATGATGGTGTCGCGCATCTTTTGCGGCATCTTTTGCGAAGAATCGGAGTAGTGGCCCGAAAGCAAGTCAATGACTTTTTCGTCCCACGGCCAGCGTTCAAGCGTCTGCGATGGCGCCTCGACAAAGTCGTGGTCGGTGTTGGTGCTGGACAGGCTTGCGTATGGCGCGGTCGTGAGAACGGTGTGCAGGCCGTGGCCAAACTCGTGGAACAGCGTCTCGACTTCGCCGTGCTTGAGAAGCGAGGGCTTGCCGTTTGATGGCGGGTTGTTGTTTGCCATTATCACCGCAACAGGCAGGTTGCGCTTCCCGTTCACTACTCTGCCAGAAATGACTGGGTTCATCGCCGCGTGGCCGTACTTTCCCTGGCGCGGGAACATGTCAAAGTAAATGTAGCCAAGTGCGTCGTTTGAAGACTCGTCGACTACGCAATAAACGACAACATCTGGATGCCACACCTTCACGTTTGCCGCCTTTTCAAACCGGATTCCGAACAGCCCGCCAAAAAGCGAAAACATCCCGGCCATCACTGAGTCGAACGGGAAGTACTCGCGAACTGCGTCCTCGTCAAGCGCGTACTTCGTCTTCTTGAGCTGGTTTTCCAAGTACGCGACATCCCACCAATCGAGTTTGAAAGCACCCGGCTCCAACTTTTGCTTGAGTGCAAGCAACTCCTCAAAATCCTTTTTGGTGCGAAGTATCGCCGCGGGCTTGATGGACGCTATGAACTTTTCCACGTTGGCCGAGCTTTTGGCAAGCCGCTTTGCGGTGCGGTAATCCGCCCACGACGCGTAGCCGCTGATTGCTGCGATTTGGCTTCGCAAAACCACGGCTTTTTCCAAAAGCGCGATGTTTTCATCAGGCGAGCCGCGGTTCTGGAATGCAAGCCGCATCCTGCGTCGGACGTCCCCGCTTTTTACGTTGAGCATCACGCCATCAAAGTCGGGGTACTTCATTGTCACTACGAACTTCCCATCCGGAGTCTTTTGGAGCCTGCTTAGGAACTCCTGCTGAGCGCCGTCAAGTTCTTTTTCAGTGAATTCTATTGTAGTCTTGTCGTTGTTGAGGTTGGTGGAGAACTTGACTTCTAAAACAGCAAGCTCTTGCTTGAGCTTTCGTACCTGCGCAAGCTTGTCTTCAGGCAGGTTCAAGCCGTTCTGCTCGAACGATTCCACGGTCTTTTCGTAAAGCCTTTTTTCAGCTTCGCCTTCCTTTGGCGGGTTCTGCTTGATTACTTCGTACAAGTCCTTTCTTGTGAACGTCTCAACCGCAAAGTGGCTCACTTTCTCCTCGCAAGCTGCAGCCTCAGCCGCAACTTCCGCGTCTGGGCACACGCTGGACATTAACAACGCCGGACCTATTGCATCGCCAAAGTCCGCCATCGCAGTTTCAAACTCCACGAGCGCGCCGGACTGCAATTCCATTGGAAGCAAAACAACCGCATCAACCCGTTGTTTGGTCTTTGCTATCCACTCGTCGCAAAGCGCGGCTATGTCGCTTTTCTTGTAATTCGCGCGGAGCGGTTCGGCTGGGTTTTTTGTTTCCATAAAATTATTTCTGCTTGAAGGTTTTTATGCGCCTTGAAAGGCCACCGCACGGTTTTTAACTGAAAAGAAAGTCTTTCAATTATGATCCACAACCAAGTAGTCCGGGAAATAAACGAATTCGGAGTCTACAAGCGCGGGGACTCGGAAATCAAGTTCAATCCCAAGACGGGAAAGGCCACGCTCAAGCTTGACGCAAAGAACGACTACGGGACGGTAAAGGCGCTGTTCCCGAAGTTCTACGAAAAGAACCTCAAGACATTGGCGGAAGCGCCAGTTATTGGAAAAGGAAAGATAGTGCAGCAAAGCACCGCAGGCAACGTAAGCGACGCGGTGAGGCCGCTTGTGAACCTTGCAAACGCAATACGCGCACAGTACCCAGACGTTCACATCTCCCGCAGGGCAGCTGCGCACGTTCTCATACACAACAACAAAGCAGTTGAGGCGACGCCAACAGTTGTGAAGTGGTGCCCGCTTTCAAGCTGGCTTTTCGAGCGTGATTTCAAAGAAAACCTCCTGGCAGAGACAAACGACGTGGTAATCGGTAAGAACCACTCTTTTGACAAGACAAGGACGCTTGAAACTGAGAACGACCCCGTGCCGTTCGGCGCGTCCGAGTCGATGAGCGACGCGATGCGCGCAGGAAAGATTGACTGTATGGTCTCGGCGTGCGAAGGAATAGGCACAATAATCACCACCGAACCAAAAACCACCTTAGGGGTCGGCGCGGTTATGACTGGCTTGGTGCACACTGCTCCAAACCCGACGCTCATCGAGCGCAGCACCGCGCTTGGCAATATCATAGTCCACCCCGAAACTGCAAGGATTAACCAAGTCGCGGGAGTGAAGATGGCGCTTGAGCGCGGCTTCAAAAAAATCGCAGTCACTGTCGCGGGCACCAAGGCCGAAGACATCCAAAAAATCGTTGGCTTAAAGCGCAAGTATTCGGATGCAGAAATAAACATCATAACAGTATGCACGACAAACGTCACCCAGAAGCAGACCAACCTGATTAGGAAGCACTCCGACATCATCTATTCCTGTGCCTCTGGAAACATCCGCAAGGCGTGTGCGAAAAAGGGCTCGCAACTGGGAACCAAGATACCCGTTTACCTGTCCAAAAAGGGCGTGCAGCTTGTTGCGCCGCGCCTAATCAAGATGGACCCCTCGGCAAGAAAGAAAGTCGAGAATATGGTCGCAAGCGGCAAGCACTTCTTCGCATACCGAGGCAAAACCGAAGGAAACGAAGGGATACGGCTGAGGGCCATTGACGCCCTTGCAAAAGAGCCAAGGGGGCAGCCGAGGCCGCTGACGTATAGATAAACAGGCCTGCAAAGTGGACCTCAGGAGGCGTACTCCGGAGGAGCCCAGACCTACTAATAACTACTAATGAATACAGAATTAGTAGATAGATTAATATGCAGACGAATTACTAATAACTACTAATGAATACAGAATTAGTAGACGATACGTATGAGAATTCCTGAAAAACCACCAACCGAACAGGAACTTCATAACGAGTTAAGCCATGGCTTTAGAAACTTCAACGGCGACCCCCGAGCGCTAGCAGACATAGTAAATACAGAGTACATGCACTGGGACGAACTGATAATTGACGACCGCTTTAAGAAAATCGAGAGAAAACAACTTTGGGCACTTGTAAGGTTCCTAAGACAGTTTAACGCCAGACCGATCAAGTATGGCGATATGATATTAGAGTACTGCCAAACACCAAAAATCGAACAAACCCTACACGACCTCGACTTCAGGGCCGGCGGCAAATACGAGGACGAACCGGCCTCGGAGGCCTTGCAAAAAAAATACCTCACAAACTCGCTGATGGAAGAGGCAATAGCGTCAAGCCAATTGGAAGGCGCCGCCACAAGCAGGGCAATCGCAAAGCAAATGCTCCGCGAGAACAGGAAACCCCGCACACAATCTGAAAAAATGATTGTCAACAACTACTCCACAATGAACTACATCCGGGAAAATACTAAACAGGACGAAATCCTTACTCCGGACATAATCAAACAACTGCATAAGCTGATAACAAAAGGCACCCTGGAAAATGAAGAGTACGAGGGCGCCTTCAGAACCGACAACGAAGTTAAAGTCTACGCGAGGGACGACCCGGTCATACCTATCTTTGAGCCGCCAGACCATAAAAAAATTGAAACGCTTATAGCGGACGTTTGCTTTTTCGCTAATACAGAACCAAAAGAATATTACCTGCACCCAATAATCAAGGCAATAGTACTACACTTCATGATTGGATACGTGCACGCGTTCAACGATGGTAACGGCAGGACCGCAAGGGCGCTTTTTTACTGGTACCTGCTATCCCGGAAATACGATCATTTCGAATACATCTCCGTCTCCCGAGTCATCAAGGACGCCCCCGGACAATACGCTCGAGCATATCTCTTTACAGAAACAGACAACAATGACATAACATATTTCGTAAAATTCAATCTGAATGCGCTCGACAAGGCGCTGCGTCTCTTTGAAGATTACATCAGAAAAACAAAGCAGGAAAACAAGAAAATCGCCGAGACGATAAGAAAAAACCCGAACATTAACCTACGCCAGGCCGACATATTGATTACCATAAACAAGAACGCAAGGCCGATAACAATCAAGGAAATGCAGGAAAGATATAGGATTACATATGAAACGGCAAGGACGGACTTATTGGAACTGGTAAAACAAGGCTACTTGAACACGAATACGCGAGGTAAACAATTCGTATTCATACCTGACAAGGAAAAGTGCATGAGCGGCTAAAACTGCATCTAAAGTCAGTTTTATAAACAATTACCTTCACTACATAGTTCCGCAAAATGCGCCCGTCTGGACTGCCCTAGGCAGGAGGGAATCAAGGCTCACAGGAGCAACTGGTTCTTTTCGTCCATTGGCATCAAGCTGGCTTGTTTTTGCAATCAAAACAGGAATTCATTTTCATCGGTGTAACACACTTGGTTTACGAAAACGACAAGGTCGCAAAGGCAGTAACTGCAATGCTTACTGAGAACAAGGGCAAGCGCAAGTTCAAGCAGAGCGTCGACATCGCAATCAACTTCCGCGACATCGACTTCAACAAGCCTGAAAACCGCATCACCTTGGAAGTGACTCTTCCTTACGCACCGCGCCCAGTAGAGGTCGCAGTGTTTGCAGACGGCCAACTTGCCGTAGACATCAAAAAGCTCGTTCCCTTGGTCATCTCAAGCGAGCAAATCCCATCCTATGCTTCAGACAAGAAAAAGCAGAAGGAACTCCTCAAATACTCACTTTTGTCCCAGACGCAGCTGATGGCTGCTGTTGGTAAGTCGCTCGGTCAAGTGCTCGGCTCCAAGGGTAAGCTGCCCAAGCCCATCATGCCGAATGCCAACCTTCCTGACGTTGTTGAGAAGGCAAAGCGCTCGGTGACTTTGAGGACAAAGGGAAAATACCTCCCAGTAGTCCACTGCATCGTTGGAAACGAGGAAATGACGGACAAGCAGATTGCCGAAAACGTCATTGTGGTCCTCGACGCGATAAAGCACAAGGCATCCGAAGGCAAGATCAAGTCCGTTTACGTCAAGACGACCATGGGCAAGCCGGTCGCAGTTGCGGCATAAGTTGATTTTTATGGTACTCAACCGAAAGCAGAAGGAGCAGGCCGTTGCGGACCTCACAAAGAGGATTGCAGCAAGCAAGGTCGTCGCAGTCATCAGCCTGCAGAACCTCCCGTCAAAGCACTACAACGCCATAAAGAAGAAGCTCCGCGGAAAGGCGGAACTCGTGCTCACCCGCACAACCCTCCTGCGCCGCGCGCTTGAGAAGGCAAACAAGCCAGCATTCGACGCACTTGCAAAGACGATTGAAAAGAGCGGCTCAACAGCATTGCTTCTTTCAAACGAGGACCCGTTCAAGATTGCAAAGACCCTGCGCCAGAGCAAGGCAAAGGCGCCAGCAAAGACCGGGATGATCGCAAACGCCGACATCGTAGTCCCAGGCGGAGAGACGAGCCTTGCGCCGGGCCCGGTGCTTACCGAGCTCAAGGCGGCAAAGATCAACGCCAAGATCCAGGGAACAAAAATCATGATTGTAAGCGACGCAACCGTAGCCAAGAAGGGCGAGCCGATTGCGGACGCTGTTGCAAAGATACTCACAAAGCTCGGCATCGAGCCTTTCGAAATCGGGATGAAGATACAGTCGGCATTCACCGACAACCTGACATACTCGATGGAAGTGCTTGACGTCGACGACTCGCACTACATTGCGCAGCTTGCAGGCGCCCACCAGGCGGCCCTGAACCTGTGCGTGTTCGCCGAGATTTACAACAAGGATTCCACACCAGTCATACTCGCATCAGCACAGGCAAAGGCACTCGCAATCGACAAGGTCGTTGCGGACAAAGCGCCCAAGGACGCCGCCCCGGCGGCACCAGCCCAGTAGGCGAGTAAAAGTTTTACGATACATATTGAGGAGATGCAAATGAAAGACGCATATGCCGCATTGCTCCTGCACGCCGCAGGCCAGCCCATAAGCGAGGACAACGTAAAGAAGGTCCTCGTTGCAGCTGGAGTCACCGAGGAGCCCGCAAAGATCAAGGCACTCGTTGCAGCCCTTGAGGGCGTGAACATCGAGGACGCAATCAAGCAGGCAGCATTCGCAGCAGCACCAGCCGCACCCGCAGAGGCCAAGAAGGAAGACAAGAAGCCCGAAGTCTCTGAGGAGAAGAAGGAAGAAGAGGCTGCTGCAGGACTTGCAAGCCTGTTCGGATAAAACACACACGTTCCATTTCGGTTTTAGGGAGAGGCTTTTTTCTCTCTCCCAATCCTGATTCTAGTTTGTTTGGAAGGTTAGCTGCGCCGCTGAAAAACGGTTGAATTCATTCCGCGTTTTTTGAAGTGCCGTTCCCGTTAGAATAAAGGTTCCTTAGCCGCGTAATAGGCTGCTGACCGGTTGGCTTGCCGGAACGGCTTTTCGCCGAACCGTTTTTCCCTATGGGATTCAACGCGTTGGCGCCAAACTCCTGTTTTATTGCGTCTTCAACGGCCCGTATGCCCTCTTCGCACTTCAAGTCTAAATTTTGTTCCGAGATATGCCGGATCGCCCACGAATGCACCGGGTCTTTGTGAACGAAATTTGAGACTCCCTTGCGCCGAAGCCCTTCTGGCTTGATTATGCCAAGGTAAAACTGAAGGTTGTGGATGGTCGGGTTGGACCAGTACTGCCGGGAAAAGCGCTCAGGTGCAGGCAAGACGCCCGGTGGGAGGGATTTAGGAATTATTGACGATTTTTTGCACGGTTTTTCGTGTGCGCGGGCGATTCTTTCTTCCAAGTCAATCGCGCCTGAAATGCCTCCGGAATTGAGCGGACGGCCCACCAAACCAACCAGTTCGAACAGCTCTTGCTGGCTTGCGCCGGTCGTGTGCGTTTTTTTCATAAGCGCACCCGCGGTTTTTGCATCTGCCTCGTTCTTTATCAGTTCGGGCTTTAGGAGGCGGCGGGCGCGTATCTTTTCAAGCGGCGACTGTGGCGCGGGTGAAGGCGATTTGGGCATTGCGTGGTGCTCCTCAAGGAAATAAGGGGAATCGGGTTTAAAATAAAAGAAGGCGGTTTACCAGTTCACTTTTTGCCGGGCAGCTTTGGAGGGTACGTCTTGTGGAGCGAACCGAGAATCTTCAGCGTAAGCCCATTCTGGTCATTAATGATTTTGGGGTCCTTCTGCACGTGCATCTCCCCGACACTGAGCGCAAAATGTTCCTTGGTTGTTTCCGTGGTGACCAACTTGTGCAGTTTCTTGAATCGCAGGCCCTTAACACGTTTTTCCCACAGAGACGGTTCTGTTTCACTGCGCGTTTTTAGATAAGCCGCCACGGTTGTTGCTATTGGGTAATAAAGGTGGTTTTCTGGCTTATCCAAAGAAAAACGGGTTTGGTATAGGTCTGCTGCACGGGGAGTTTCGGGCGCCTCGCCGTTGGACGCGCGCCTCTTTTCTAGGGTCCGCTGGTCGTGCTCGCGTTTTGCGCGCAGTTCATTGGCTTCGGACATATGCCCAAACCACCAGTTAACCTGCCTTGGGCGCCTGCCCTGCCGGCGCGACCTTTGCGCGCGGCACGTTGATTGGCGCATTGATGTTGATTGCGAATGCAAGCAGGGTTCCGACGCTGCTTCCTGCGTAGGTGAGCGCGGTGATGATTTCCTCTGCCGCGTCCGACGGGAGCTGCTTGTTTTTCTTCCAGCCGTCCATTACCTTCTTGCCAAAGTCGGAGTTTGCGTCTGCAAAGAGCTCGCCCTTTATGGACATCGTCGCAAGTTCGGGCTGGTAGGAAATCTCGTAGATGTAGGTTACCTTTATCTGGCTGCCCTCGGTTGCCACGTTGTCAACGCTGACGTTGACTGCCATGCCGGTGACGTTGGCGTCCTTTTTCTTGGTTGCCTTGACTTCGACTATCCTTCCGTGTGTAATCATATGCGTAGTTCACCTTCGATTAGTAGGATTAGTATTAGGGCACGATGAGTCTTAAAAAAACTCCGAATCGGCAGTTTGCGCAAAAAAGCAACACGGTTGCCCTGCTGTGAAACCTAGAAGCGCGCAGTCTGGCCCACGCCAAGCACAACCGCCTGGGCCTTGCCGTCCTGCTTTACGCGCTTTGCAAAGTCGTACGGATCCGCCTTGATTCGGGAGAATGTGTCGTAGTGGCAGGGGATAACGTATTTTACGCGCATCTTCTTTGCAGCGCTCACTGCCGAAAGAACGTCCATTGTCTGCGTGCCGCCTATGGGTATGAGCGCAAGGTCGGCTTCGACGTTTGCGAGTGCGTAAAAGTCGTAGGTATCGCCTGAGAAATAAACGCTCTTGCCACCGCAGCTTACAAGGTAGCCTACTGAGCCGGGAACGTTGTTGCGGACAGGTAGCACGCGGATGCGGATGTCGAAGAACTCGAAGTCATCCCCGTCAACAGCGGACATCTTGAACTTGTCGTCCAGCTCAAGCCGCGAAAGCACCTCTTGTGGCGCGACAACGTGCGCGTACGTGCCAGCCGCAATCATGGACACGTCATGGAGGTCGAAGTGGTCAAAAGACGGGCTTGAGATGAATATCGCGTCGGCCTTCTTGATTTTCTCCGCGCTTGTTGCAGGGGGCACCAGCCGCTCCACCGTGCGCGGCCTTTGGTCGAGCCACGGGTCGAAATAAAGTATCTTGCCCTCAAGCTCAACCCGGAAGCCGGAGTGGCCGAGGTAAGTGACTGTTGCCATCATCATTCGCCTTTGCGGCCAAATAGCACTGCGCCGCAAAAACTACTTGGTGGCTAATACTATTAATCCCTTTCAAGTCAACTCTTTGCATGGCTTTGGTTTTTGGAACAGCAGGCATACCGCTTTCGTGCCCTGAGCGCGACTCGCGTGCGGGGATTGCGTTCGTGCGAAAGCTCGGCCTGGACGCCTTCGAGTTCGAGTTCGTGCACTCGGCAAGGATGGCGCAGGAAAAGGCAATCGAATGCGGCAAGGCCGCAATGGAAAACAAAATCACGCTTTCTGCGCACGCGCCTTACTACATCAACCTTTGCTCGGACGAGCCCGAGAAGGTTGCTGCAAGCAAGGTGCGCATACTTGACACTTTGAGGATTTTGGAAAACGCGGGCGGCGGACGCGCAGTCATCCACACGGGCTACTACGGAAAGCTTGACAGGAAAAAAGCGTTTGAGATTGCCAAGGAAAGGTATTTGGACGTCCTGGATTCGATGAAAAAAGAGGGCATCAAAAAGGCGGTTCTTGCCCCCGAGACAACCGGAAGGCCGAGCGCGTTTGGCGACTTGGAGGAACTTTACGGCCTTGCGTCGGAAATCGGTTTTGCGCGGTTCAAGCCAACCATTGACTTTGCGCATTTGCACGCGAGGGCAAACGGCGCGCTGAACTCGAAAAAGGACTTTGACAGGATATTTGAAACTGTTGCGGGCTTTGTAGGCAAGGAAGGCCTAAAGCAACTCCACTGCCACTTTGCAGGAATACAATACTCGGTAAAGGGGGAAATCCGCCACCTCACAATCGACTCCAAAGCACCCGACTTTTCGCTTCTTGCGCAGAGCCTTGTTGACAACAACTGCGCAGGCGAAATCATCTCCGAGTCGCCCAACATTGAGGCGGACGCGCTTGCTATGAAGAAGGAGTACGAAAGGGCGCTAGGCTGAAAGGCAATTGAATATCAGCCGAATTTTGTCAGCTTCCCGTAGCCCTTCAAATCCCCTGCCTTCCCGACGCGCTGCACGTGGATGGTGTTCGTGCTTCCGGTAAGCCCAAGCGGGACGCCGCCGGTCACCACGACCAAGTCGCCATCCTTGACAAAACCGGACTTGTGCGCAGACTCAATTGCCTGTTGCATGGTGTCTTCGCTTTTTACCTTTGCCGCAAACAGCAGCGCGTGCACTCCGCGAACGAGAGAGAGCTTGTTGATTACGCGCACGTCCGGAGTAAGCGCGATTATTTCCGCACCCGGCCGCTGCTGGGCAACAAGTCGCGCGGTGAAGCCACCTGAAGTGGGCACGATGATTGCGTCCGCATCCAAGTCGTCTGCAAGGCTGCAGGCCGAGCGGCTGATTGCATAGCTCATACTGGGCTTGACAAAGGACTCCTGCTTGGAAAGCGCGTGCGTGACCTTGGACTTTTCAGCCTCGACGCAAATCCGCGCCATCATTTCAACTGTTTTTATGGGGTAGCGGCCTGCCGCGGTCTCGCCTGAAAGCATCACCGCATCCACGCCGTCAAACACCGCGTTGGCAACGTCGGTTGCCTCTGCGCGGGTTGGCCGCGGGTTTGTAGTCATCGACTCGAGCATGTGCGTTGCCACAATGACTGGCTTTCCCGCCTCGTTGCACTTTTGCACAATCATCTTCTGCATCGCGGGAATGCGCTCTATGGGCACCTGCACGCCCAGGTCCCCACGGGCAACCATCAGGCCGTCTGCTGCCGCGATTATGCGGTCAACCTGGTCGAACGCGGATGCAAGCTCGATTTTTGCAATCATTTGCGCATCCGAACCTGCTGCCTGCAGGACCTCCATAAGCTCAAGGACGTCTTCAGGCCCGCGCACGAACGACTGTGCCACAAAGTCGATTCCCCAGCGGCTGCCTTCCTTGATGTCGGAAAGGTCGTCCTTGCCAAGCGTTGGAAGGTCAAGGTTGGCGCCAGGGATGCACACGTTCTTGTTAGAGCCAAGTTCGCCGCCGATTTTTACTTTGCATTTTACCGACTTCTTTTGGACCTGCACTACCTCAAGCTCGATGTTACCGTCTGAAAGGAAGATGCTTGCGCCCGGCGCCACTATCTTGGAAAGGTTTTGGTAGTTGAGGCTGATTTTTCCGGCTGTGCTTTCCGCGCCGTCGCTTGTGACTTCGATTTCTTCGCCTTCCACAAGCTGGACTTTGACTGGCGCCTTGCCGGTTCGGATTTCCGGGCCGCGCGTGTCCAAAAGAACCGCGACTTTGTCCAAGCGGCTTTCGTTTACCTGCCGTATGTTGGCAAGCTTTTGCTCGTGTGTCGCCAGGCTTCCGTGCGAGAGGTTGATGCGCGCGACGTTCATGCCGGCGTCTGCAAGCTTGCGGATTCCCTCAAGGGACTCCGTTGCCGGGCCGATTGTGCACACTATCTTGGTCTTGCGGTTGTGCGGCTTCTGCATCATATACGAAAAATCACCGTTTCAAAATAGTATTTCTGCAGCCGGGGTTTAAACGCCAACGGCATTCGACAAAAGCCGAAGTTTTTGCTTTTCGAAAGGAATAAAAGTCACAAAAGCCATTTGTTACTATCAATAGGTTGTTACAAATGACCCACATTAAGGGCGAGTCACAGGCGCAGTTCCGCTTCACCCGCGAAAGCAAGAAAATCAAGGGCGGGGACGACAACTGCTGGTTCGTAGAACAGAGGCACATGGCGGACCCAAGCGTGTTCTTTGACCTGTTCGTGCGCGGCGACAACTTCGACCAGCTATTCTACTACATAATCCTCCTGCTCGTGTTCGGGCTGCTTTTGATGTAAAAAGAAGACTGAATTTGGGTTGCTGCATTAATGACAAAGAAATAAAAGAACAAAAAAACAAAAGGAAGTATCAAATGACCAAAACGGCCGTTGCATCGAAATTCTTCTGTTGTCACTAGTTCTCACAAGCGCGCTAGGCGCTTGTACAAAAAAAGCACTTCGCCAAGGGCGGGTGCTGCGCCGGGTTGCCGGCAAAAAGCAGTCAAATAACTTCCCTACGCCTAAAGAGTATATGGGATTGTGCGGAGGTGGCGGAACGGCTACGCGATCGCCTGCAAAGCGGTTTAAGAGGGTTCGACTCCCTCCCTCTGCTTAAGAATAGTTTTGGAGGAGGGCGGCCACCTTTTGAAAAGGGGGCTGCTTCTGACTCCCTCCCTCTGCTTACAACAAGCAGAATATCCAAACAAAAGAAGTGCGGCAAAATGGCATTACAAGTCTTTGACACCCTTTCAAGGCAAACCCGGGTTTTCACGCCCGTGCACGAGGGCAAGGTGGGAATGTACGTGTGCGGGGTCACCCCATACGACTACTGCCACCTGGGCCACGGGCGGTGCTACACTGCCTTTGACGTGGTGCGCAGGTACCTTGGCTTTCGCGGCTACGACGTAAAGTACGTGCAGAACTTCACGGACATTGACGACAAGATAATCAAGCGCGCTGCCGAGGCAAATCAGGACCCGTTTGAACTTTCCAAAAAATTCTCGGACGAGTATTTCGTGGACATGGACAAGCTGGGAATCAAGAGGGCGGACGTTTACCCGCTTGTCACCCAGACCATCCCCGACATCGTCAAGTTCGTCGAGCGGCTCGTAAGGAACGGTTACGCATACGCAGTCGAAGGCGAGCACGGCTCCGGAAAGGACGTCTATTACGACGTGCAAAAGTTCGTCGCCTACGGCAAGCTTTCAGGCCAGCCGCTTGACAAGCTGCGGGCAGGGGCGCGGGTAGGTGTTGACGAGCGGAAAAAGAACACTGAGGACTTCGCGCTGTGGAAGGCCGCAAAGCCTGGCGAGCCGTCATGGGACTCGCCGTGGGGAAAAGGCAGGCCGGGCTGGCACATCGAGTGCTCGGTGATGAGCACCAAGCACCTTGGAGACACTTTGGACATCCACGGCGGCGGGCAGGATTTGATTTTTCCGCACCACGAAGACGAGATTGCGCAGTCGGAAGCTGCGACCGGAAAGCCTTTTGCCAAGTACTGGCTGCACAACGGCTTTGTGGTTGTTGGAAAGGACAAGATGGCAAAATCCCTGGGCAACTTCGTCACGCTGCGCGCTGCCCTTGACAAGTTCGGCCCCATGCTATTACGGCTGTTTTACATTTCAACCCACTACCGCGCACCAATTGACTCGGATGCCGGGCGCATCGAGGAACTGCGGCCGACTTTGCAGAAGCTTTTGGATACGAGGCAGCTGCTTGCGCACGAGGCAAAAAGCAAGACGCGGCCCGAAAAATCAAGTTCCGATTCCGCAGTAAAAGCAGACTTACACGCAATAACGCAAAATTTCGAGTCAGCTATGGATGACGACTTCAACACTCCGCTTGCGCTTGCCGCGCTGTTTGAGCTTAAGGACCTTGCATACAAGCTTGCTGGCGAAAACGCCTCAAGGACGTCGTTCGAACTGCTTGCAAAAACGTACGAATCGCTTGCAAACGGGGTGCTGGGGCTCTTTGACGCAGAGGAAACCAAGACCGGGATTTCGGACGCAGAGATTAAGGAGCTTGTCTTGCAGCGCGATGCTGCAAAGAAGGAAAAGGACTACAAGAAAGCCGACGAGATACGCGACTTGCTTAACTCCAAGGGAATAATCCTTGCGGACAAGGCAACGGAAACTACTTGGAAAAGGGCGGCATAAAACTAGGCGCGTTTTTTGAATTTGCAAAGAAACCCGAACGCCTTTTCTTTCTCCGATTCGCCCACCACTACCGCGACGATCCCAATTTTTGGCTGGCCGTAAAGGACTACCGAACCTAGCGGGAGCGCAAGGATTGTTGGAATGACCGCAAGGTCCTCCTCGCCGTGCACCACTATCGTCCGGCCCTTGCTTTCGGGACTGCTGAAAACAGTTGCGCGGACGGACTTCTTTATCGCCCGAATCAACTGACGGGTCACCTGGCCTGCGGGATTTGAAATGTGCGTAATCGGCTTTGGAAGGCCGGACGGAAGGCCGGTGATTTTTCGCAACGTCGAGCCGTCCACTATTGCAAGGCCTACTTGGATTCCGTTTGCATAAAGCGCCTTGAAGGTTTCATCCCCGACAGCTGCGACTAACGCGGGCCGGGCTTTGCGCAATACTACGGACGCATTCCTTGCAGCGTTCGGCTCAAAAAAAAGCCTGCCAAAGGGTTTCCCCAACTGCCCTGCAAGCGACTTGGGCATTAGGAATCTTTTTGGAAGGGTTTTTTCGTGCAGGTAAACGTTTCCGGACCTATCAATCAAGCCTTGCCTGATGCTTAAAGACGAAATCCTGTGGCCGTCCTTTGCTTTTGCAAATGGACAGACAACAATGGCCGCGGCCGCAACTTTCGCAGATTTTCTTGCGGCGTTGATTTTCCTTGCGCCTGCAAGGGTATCCTTTGTGACAATTATTGCGTCTGCTTTCTTCCAGACTGCAGCGGGACCGAAAGCGTCGTTGATTTTTGTGATTTGGGAGCAGGAAGCGGGATGTGTTTTTGCAATGAAACCAGCAACCGCGCGATTTCGTTCAGAAAACCGCTCGATGATTTTGGGATTTTGCTTTTTTGCTGCCATTGCGTCGCTTGTAATCCCGACAAACACCTTGTCTGCAACGGAAAACGCCTTGAAAAGGAGCGCCTCGTGCCCTTTGTGGAAGTGGTCGAACGTGCCGCCGACAATTGCGAACTTGAAGCGTTTTGGCATCCTATGAACCTGAATTTAATTCGGCTTTGCACAATTTATTCTGATGGACTTGCAAAAAAGGAAGCTGTTGGCAAAAACAACCATCGCCAGACTCTCGAAATTCCTAAAGGGAAAGACGTTCCTTGGCCAGAAGTCGGCTTACGGCCCGTTCGAGGTTTTGGTATCGACGATTATCTCCCAGCGCACGCGCGACGAGAACACGGACATTGCAAGCGGAAAGCTCTTTGCAAAGTACCCGACTGCAAAAGCGATTGCAAATGCCAAGGCCTCGCAAATTGCCAAACTAATCCGGCCAGCCGGGTTTTACAACCAGAAGGCACGAGAAATCAAGAAAGTGTGCCAAATTCTCGAAAACGAATATGGCGGCGTAGTGCCTAACTCGCGCGAAAAGCTCGAAAGCCTGCCAGGCGTCGGGCCAAAGACAGCGGGCTGTGTCCTGGTATATGGCTTCGGGATTCCGGCAATACCGGTTGACACGCACGTTTTCCGCATCTCGCACAGGCTCGGGCTTGTGGATGCAAAGGCAAAAACGCCGGAGGAAACGGAAGCAGAATTGCAAAAAGTCTTTGAAAAGAAGGACTGGCTTGTTGTCAACGAATATTTCGTCAGGTTGGGACAGACCGTGTGCAGGCCGATTGAACCGAAGTGCAAAGAGTGCCCGTTGAAGGACGTTTGCAAGACTGGGAAACCCAGAAAGTGAAGTGCGACTGAAAAATCAAGTCGTCTTGGGTTTCCTTACTCTCTTGACGCCGAGCGCTTCCTTTACGTGCGTAAAATACGTTTCTGCATATTCCGCCGCACGCCGGCGTGCTTCCGCATCCGAAGCCAAGCCCTCCAGAACTTTCTGCTTATTGTAAATTCCAGCTTTCACGCCTGCAACGAGCACACGTGCTTTTTGCTTCGGCTCGTCTGACGGGAAGTAAGTAATCAGCCGTTCGAATGTCCGAGAGGGTTCGGTTGTAAGTATCTTATGTTCGACTGCCTTTTCGATGAGGTCTGCTGCGTGTTCGGCCTCGCCCTGCGACCGAAGGTCTTCTACAATAGAATAAACCAAGTCCGCGTGCGCAGGACCGACCGCACCGGCCTGGATACCGTGAAGGGCGATTTTTTTTGCCGCAACAGGCGCGTCGGCTTCTTGTGCTAAAGTCATGTGATTCAGCGTCCCGTCCCACAGGGGGTGTATCAGTCCCTTCTGGGCCTTTTCATCGTAAAACCGGGCCACGTCATCCCAGTCGCCGTGATTGATGGCATGATTTATCCTGCTGTTGACGGGATAGTTGTCCGGCATAACGGAATCCGCAGCATAAATGCCGGCGCGAATGCCCAACTTTTTGAAATCGTTGACGTTTTTTGGAGTACCGCTTTCCTTAGCGTTCCTTATGAAATTGCCGAACTTGTCAGCCAAGACTTCTCCCCACATAAGCCCGCCGGGCGCCTTTTCTGAATATTTAGGAAGTATGCCTTTTTCGACTGTAGCGGATATGAGTTCGACTGCTTTTGCGTGTTGTTTGGACTCTTGAAGCTTGTCAGCTATTGAAAAAATCAGGTTGAGATGCTTCTCTGACATTACACCGGAGTTGATTCCGTGAATTGCGAACCGCGAGGCCGCAACTGGTTTCTTTTCTTTGCAAGCCCCCTTCGCATAGGTCAAAGGTTCGTCCCATAGCGGATTGATTGGATGTTCCTTTACGTGCTTATCGTAAAGGTCGGCTGCGTGGTTCCAATCGCGCGCGACTATAGCTTCATTCATTTGACCGCGTACGTTTCTTTCCACCATCAAAATCACCAAGGGTCGGTGATTTAGTCAGAAGGGCGGGATTTTTAATCCCGATGAAAAAACAGCAGACAATCAAAGAAGACCCGAACCCTGCAAAATCAGGAACTCTTCAGTAGAGATTTTCTTTCCTGCCATGAACTTCTCGTAGATGGGCTTTGCGGCCTGCGAAATCTTGCTTTGGGTTGCGGCCTTTGCAGCATCCTTCTCTGCGCGCTCCTTCTCGCGTTCCGCTTTCTCAAGCTCGCGCAACTCCTGCTGGTAGCCCTGTTCCTTCTCGCGCACAGCCCCGACGGCCTCAAAGTACGCCTTAGTGTCAGTCTGCGCCTCAAGCCTTGCCATGTCAAGCTGGGAGAAAGCATAGGAGATGGACTTGGAAAGCTGCTCTGCTTCCTTGTAGTATGAGATGAGCTTGTGGTGGTGGCCGTTGGCCTCCTCAAGCGCCGGCTTGAGCTCCTTGTCAAGCGCCTCAAGTGGCTCCTCAAGGGTGCGGATTTCAGTGCGAAGCTCCTTTATCTTGGAAGAGGAGTCGACTTTCTTCACTGCAAGCGGAAGCTGCTTCTCAAGCTCGCGGATTTTCTTTGAAAGCTCCTTTTCGGCCTTTGCCGAGCGCGCAACAGTAGAAAGCGACCACTCAAGCGAATCAATCTCGGCTTTGAGCTGCTCCGCGTTCGGGCCCGTGGGAATCTTCTGGATTTCATCAAGAACAGCCGCAAGCTTTGTGCGAGCCTCCTTGATTTTGTCAATCATCTCGTGGCGCTTTGCACGCAAGTCCTTGGTCTTTGCGTTCAGCTCGTCACGGCGCTGCTTTTCAAGCTTGATTTTTGAGGAGAGGTCCTTGAAGCGCGCGATGTTTGCGCGGTTCTGCGTCACAAGCTCTGAGACCTGCTTTTGCGACAACTGCTTTTTTTCGCGTATCGCCTCGATGTCCTGCGTGGAGGGAAGCGCGGCCGGTTTTTCAGACGGCGCTTGCTCTACTGCCGGGGCGGGCACAACAACATCCTTCGCAACAGCGGGTTCTTCTGGCATAAAAAACACTTAAAGAAAAGAATCAAAAAAAGAAAACTAAACGGCCTGCTGGCCGTTTGACTGCGCCTGTGGTGCCTGGTGCGTGTTCATGGCACCGGGCTGCTCGAGCTCGATTTCGGCGATGATCTCGTCGATTTCCGCCCTCTGCTTTTCAAGCACCTTCTTGATGCGCATTATGCGCTTCTGGTTCAGGTGAATCTCGCGGTACTTGCGGGCAGCCTTGTTGAAGTGCTCGATTGACAGGGTGAAGTACTCCTCGTTGTCCATGCTCTGGGCGATGTCGGAGATAATCTGCCCTGCAAGCTCGTTCGCGCCGACTTTGACGTCGCGCTTTATCTGGTGCTCGCGCTTGAGGTTTTCCTTGATAATCTTGACTACGCGCGCGTTCGGAAATGGCAATGACGGGGATTCAGCATCTTCTGCCTCTTCGCCTTCGGCAGTTGCGGCTGCGGCTTCCTGCGCAACGGCGTTTACAGTGGTCATCTCATCTTCAGCGGCCATAGAAAAATCCCCCTAAAACTACCCAAAAAGTGCACTAAAATTCGCACTGTACATATGTAGCTTCCAATAGTTTTTAAGCTGGAACCAAACCCTGCGTTTACGAGGTAAAACCGAAGGGTTTTTTAGGCGATTTGAGATATGCCAAAACAAGGTAAACCTTCCTCTTTTTCGGGTTGTCAGCAGCATCGATTTGCAACCTCACCGCAAACCCCGCTTTCCGGAACGCCTTGCCCGCACAGAACGCCTCGTCCTCATCCTTTGGGTAGAACTGGATTACTGCCCGGCCTTGCGGCTTGAGAACGCGCGCAAACTCCTTTGCGGACTTGTAATACTCGTCAAACGCTGCTTTGGACTGCTTGCCCGCACCGAGCCACTGTAAAGCAGAGATGGAAATCGCCGCATCAAAGACGCGGTCGCCAAAAGGGATTTTTACAAGGTCGCCTTGCTTTGCATCAACGCCGTTTTTCTTGGCTGCTGCGACCATCTTTTTGTCCAAGTCAAAACCGACCACATCGAAGCCGATTTCTTTTGCAATCATGCTGGAAAAGCCCGAACCACACCCCGCATCCAAAAGCTTTGCCGGCGGCGCGACCGCAAGCAGCTCTAGCGCGCGAAGGGTAATCTTGCCTTGGATGTTGCGTATGGCGTTCCTGTCGCGGTGCGAGTCGCCATCCCCGCTTTCGTAGAAGTCGCCCGCAACGCGGCTGTCCTCCGGCCTGCTGCCTTTGGCGCGGCTGGAAAAAAGCGCGGGCCGGAAACGCGGCCTTTGGCGTATGCTGCGGGACTTTGGCATATCAAAAGAAAGGCGTAACTCGGTTTTATAAGCCCCGGCATTTCAAAAAATAACTAGCCGCAAAGCGGTGACAGAACGCTTCTTTTGAAAGCTATAAGGTGATTTGAGTGAAAATTGCAGAACTAACCCCCGGAACCGGCAGCGTCGAGCTTGAAGCAGAGGTAGTCGACATCGAGACTCCCCGCGAAATCAACAAGATGGGCAGGGTGCTCCGCGTCGCTAACGTGTCAATCAAGGACGACTCAGGCACAATCACGCTCGTGCTGTGGAACGAAAAAATCGACTCCGTCTCAGTCGGCTCGAAGATAAAGATTACCAACGGCTACGTCAACACATGGCAGGACAAGCCTCAGCTTACTTTGGGCAAGTTCGGCAAGATGGACGTAATCTGAAAACAATTAGTTTGGGTGGCGGTGCTTGCCGCCAACCCATTTTACTTTTTCTAAAAAAAATCAAGAAGTTTTGAGCGCCTTAGCCTGCGCCTCCACCGCCCCCGCCGCCACCGGATGCGGAGCCGGATACGGAAGCTGCTGATGCAGCTGAGAAGCTGGAGTGGAACGATGACGAGAACGCTGGCGACATTGCGACGTACGCAAACCCGTGGTAGTGGCTGGGCACGACTTTGAGCTTGGACATCGCCGCCTCCACTTTGTCTGCGTTGCCAAAGGCAGTAGCGTAGACCAAGTACTGCTCCCAGAGGGCAATCTCGGTCGGAAGCTTGCTGCGGAAGTTATCCATCTCGTCAAGGAACCTCTTGAGGCCCATCCACTCAACGTGCACCTTTTCGCCTTCCTCGGAAAAGCGCGGCAATGCAAAAGGCTTTGCGTAATCGTAAAGGCTGAGCATCAGCGCAACAAAGCTTACTGCAAGAAGCAGCAGCATGCCATAGACAAGGGTCGAGAACGCGCAAGCAAACGCCGCAAACAAAAGCAGCACCAAGTTCGCGCCGAAAGCCCACCGCTGGCGGACTGTCCCTTGCTGTTCATTTGCAGAAGGCGTTGCCCAGAACGCGCAAACCGCGCTTGCGGCAAAGACCGCCGCAAGTATCGTTGGTACCGCAGTCCACGCCTGTCCGGATACCAAAAACGAGGACGCGAATGCAAAGCCCGAACATAATGCGAGGACGATTGACGCAAGCCAGTAGAACACGCGCGCACCAGTCTGGTCGAAATACTTCGCGCAAAGCCCCTTGGGGCCGTCGGTCTTTTCCTGCGCAAGCGCCACCCATTTTTGCAGCATTGACGTTGAGTCGCTTTGGTGTGCAGCCGCCACCTCCGAAAGCGTTACGCCGTCCGATTCGGCGCGCCGGCTTTTCTTTCCAAATATTCCGTCAAGAAGGCCTTCAGGCGCGGGCTTGAATATTTCCTCAAGCAAAAGCGACTCGAACCCGTCCAAACTTGCCTTGGACTTCGTGCGCGAAATCTTGTAGTCCTCGCCTGAAAACAGCCACATGCCTTGCTTTTTGACTTTCTCGATAGTGATTACCCCTTTGCGGGCAAGGTCAAGCACGGTTGCGGCCATGCTCTTGTCAGTAACGCGGTGCGTGACGGCGTATTCGGCCTGCCACGGCGCAAGTTCCGGTTCGGGAATGTCCTGCGACGATGCGATGCGGTAGCGCTTCTTCTCAACGCCATAAGTATAGTACGCATAGGCGTAGCAGGCGCACAACAGGATGCCAGAAAGGATTGCAAACGGAAGCGCGATGGATGAGACAACGGAGCGCGACTGCTCGTTTTGTGATGCGATAACTGCAAAGCGCTGCTCTTCTTCCTTGACCGCCTCAACGCCCGACCCGCTGTTTGTGATTACATTTCCCTGCGAAAGCTGAGAGTCAAGCGGCTCCTTGTTGAACAGCACGCGGAACTCAAGGAACGTGTTCTTTGGGATGCTTCTAGCCTCGAACACAAGCAGGCTGCCGGTCAAATTGTATGTCGCGTCAAGGTCGGGGTGAAGCCACACCTGCGAGCCGGAGTAAAGCGGCTTTGGGAAATGAACTTCGCCCGACAGGTGGCGAACGGGCGCGGCCCACTGCGAGTCCCACGCCTTCCAGTAAAGCTCCAATCCATCAGCGTAGGAAACGATTGCGTTGCGCAGGGTGTAGCTGATTATGAACGTCTTTTTCTCGTTCGATGCGGAAAATTCCCAGCGGTAGCGCGTTGCGGAGCCTTCAAAAGACGTGGTCGCATGTACCGGCGCAATGGAACCGTCTGCGAGCCGTTCAGATACTGTGACAGCATCGTAAGTCCACGCGCCGGACTCCAAGTCGCGGTAGGCAAAGGAGTAGCTGCCGGAAAAGTCGAACGTAAGCTGCTCCGAAACGGAAATCACGCCATCTGGCGCGACCGTATAGTTTACGAAAACGTCGGAGAACTCGTAGCTTTTTGCGCAGGCAAAACAGGAAGCAAAAGCCAGGAGGAAAATGATTGGGAGTACGGTGCGCGTGTTCAAGGAAAGATAACCTCAAAAGCCATGTGGCTCAAAATTTCATCTTTATTCCCGGCCTTGCCGCTTCCTCGGCCTGGAAGTACTCGCGCTTTGAGAACTGCAGGAGGGTTGCGACGGCGTTTGACGGGAACGACTCTACGAAAGTATTGTACTCAAGCACCGCGTCGTTGTAGAACTGGCGCGCGAACGCGATTTTTCCCTCGGTCTTTGCAAGCTCGTTCTGCAGTGAAAGGAAGTTTTCGTTAGAGCGCATCTTGGGGTACGCCTCGGCCACTGCGAACAGGCCGCGGATTGCCGAGTCCATCTGCGCGTCAGCCTCCGCCTTTCCTGCAACGCCCTTTGCGGACTCGAACGCCGTGCGCGCCTTTGCAACCGAGAGGAATAGGGTCTTTTCCTGCTTTGCAACCGCCTTGACCACGCTGACAAGGTTGGGAATCAAGTCGTACCTGCGCTTGAGCTGCACGTCAATCTGCGCCCAAGTGTTGTCCATCTTGTTTCTCATGCGCACGAACGAGTTGTAGTAGTGCGCAAAAAGCGCAGTTATCGCAACGACAAGCGCAAGAATAATCATGAGGACGTCCATTTTATCTACCCGGAATTAGTTTTGTTGAAGGACGCTCAAAAGCATATTGTTTGGAAAAAAAAAAGGATTTGGGAATTAAAGCGGCGAAAAGAAAAAAGCCCGGAGGAAAAACTGCGTGTGCGGCGTTGCAGCCGGCTTTACATCTTAAGTCCTATTCTTGACCGAGTTAAAGTGCAAGATTCAGACTATAGCTGCAAAGCAGCTACAATATGTTCGTATTAAAACACGAAACACAAGAATTAGAAATTAACGTTGTTTTTTCTTAATTATCCAGAGTTTAACAACCGAAAAATATGAAATTAGTGCCGAAAGTAATATTGATATCAGAAAAATTGGCCAAGTTAAGTTAATTCCAAAAATTGATGCCGAACCAAAAATCGAAAATAGAGGAATATAAATAACTATTAAAAAAATAATGAAAACATAAATGCCCATACTTACGCCAGTTACTTTTGATATACCGTCCGTTACAAAATCTCCTTTTTCTTCTGGCCAACCCATTTTGATTTCTATTTCAGCTATCGCCCTTGTAAGTAAGTAGAAAATTATCATACCTATGATAAAAAGAGTAAACGCTAGTTTCAATTGCGTGTCGGGGGTTAACCAGGTTATTGTTCCCGCATCTGGTTTGAAAAATAATGTTCCTGCAATCAATCCAGTAAAAAAAATTACTACGAATTCAAGAGTTTTCAAATAACGGTCATGAACAATTTCTGCTATTTTTTGTTCTTTTTCTTCCATCTGGCTTCAACTATTAATTATCAATATTCCAAATCCTAAAACAAGCAAACCTAAGCCCGGAATTATATTTGATATAGAATAAGAAAGAATTACTAATGGATTTCCAAAGGTAATTGTTACTAGTCCTGACAAACAAGAAAGTAAGCCGAGGAAACGCCAGTCTTTTTTTGGATAACCGAACCAGCCCATATGCAACGTTCTAAGTATCTTTTCCGACGGATTAAAGCGTTTCCTTTCCTTGCTTTCGCTAATACGTTTCATTAAAAACCACTCTTCCTTGGTAATATTATGCCAAGCAGACACATTAACTTCACAGGCGGAGAAATTTGGCTTATCCGTATCTTCATCGCTTTTCTAATGGTTATCTTTGTTCCGTCTTGGCTGAGCAATCTTTCAATTAACGACTTCTTGATTAGACTAGTCGTATTACTGATATTCTGCGCAGTAGCCTTTGGGGAGTGGATGAAAAAACTTGCAACTTGGTTAATCAAACTATTTGCAAACAACTCTCGCCGCCGATACTAATCCCGCTGCCAGCCAAAAATCCGAAAACTAACCACAAATTAAGCAATTGATTCGAGGCTATCCCTGCCGACTTCAGGTGTAGATTCGACTTTAGATACAAAGCGGTTGCAGCCGCGGCCTATTTCTTTTTCGTTTCTTTTGTCCTCAGGCTGCGGATTCTCTTTCTCGTCTTGTCATCCAATTTTTCCATCGCATAAGACAGCGTGATTGCGGGCATGTCGGCGTGCGATTCCAAAAACTTCAAAAGCCTCTTTTCGTCAAACTTGCCAGCCTGCCGCAGCGCCCAGCCGTTTGCTTTTCGCACCAAGTCGTCGGAATCGTAAAGCATTTCCGAAACGTTCGAATAGACCAAGTCAATGAACAGGCCGCGCCGGACTTGGACTATGACGCACACCACTGACGCGCGCTTTTCCCAGCGGTTCTTGGACTTTGACCAAGCCGAAAGCTTCTGCGCCTGTTTTGGGTAGCGCTCGTAGAGCTTTCCCGCAATCGAGCAAAGCCCATCACAGCACGCCCAGTTGTCCACGTAAGTTGAGAGTATTGACTTGAAGAATTCCAAGTCTTTCTCGGATAACTTCTTTTGCATGCGCGCAAGCAAAATGTTGGCGCAGAACTGCTCCTCAAGTATTCCTGTTGAATATAATTCCTTGGCGGCTGCCTTGGTGTCTTCAAGTGTGATGGGCGTTCCGGAGGCCTTGGCCTTCACTACTGCGTCGGCAACCGCGCGCGTGCAGCCTTGGATGGGAACGCCCAAGGGCCTGACCGGCTCGGTAAAGAACCTCCGGGACTTTTCAACAAATTTTGGGTCTGAAACCGAGCGCAGGTACGCGCGAACGTTTTTTGCGACGATTTGGCCGTTAGAAACCATAGTGAACACACCAACAGCACTTTTGGAAAGTATTTAATGCTTTGAACTGCCCTAAAAATAGAGCCGGAAGAGCATTTCCGGTGAAAAACTCTCCGTCTTATGTTCCACCAGAGGTGCCAATATTCCATGCCAGCCACAACCGTAAAGTTCAAGGACATGACCAAGTACGAAATCGCAAGAGTGGTCGGCGCACGCGCACTCCAGCTTGCAATGGGCGCGCCCTGCCTTGTCAAAAACAACCTCAACACCATAAACTCGCTCGTGCTTGCAAAGCTTGAGTTTGAGAAGAACGCAATCCCCTTGTCGGTCCTCCGATAAGCACAGAACTGATTCTTGGTGGGAGGCGCCAAGCCGAACCACCCAATTTTATTATTCTTCAAAAACAGGTGCGAGCAAGAGCCTGCTTTCGCCTATTGAAAGCCTCAACGAACCGGTCACCTTGCACGCTGCGGAGGGCAGTGCGCTTTCAAAGTGCACGCCGCCCCGGACTACGCCTTGACAGGTTAGTTTCACTCATAGCGCAGCGCGTCAACCGGCTTTAGGTGCGAAGCCTGCCGCGCAGGCACCATCCCCGAGAGGGCGCCGATGATAAATGAGAAGGCGAGCGCGCCGAATATAAGTTCAGGCGGGAAGTACAGCTTCAAAAGGCCGGTGCCAAGCGCCTGGTTTGCGATTATCTCAGCAACCTTGCCCATTATGTAGCCAAGTATTACGCCGATTATTCCGCCCACAAGGCCCAAAAGGCCGGACTCGATGAGGAACAACAGCATTATTTCGGAGTTCTTGGCGCCTACTGCCTTCATTATGCCGATTTCTTTGGTGCGCTCAAGCACGGCAGTATACATCGTGTTCATGATGCCAACTGCGCCTACGATAAGCGAGATTGCGGCGATGCCTATGATGATTGCCTGCACCACGTTAAAGATCGTGTTGAAGCTCTCAAGCAGCTGCTCGGAAGTGCTTACCTGGAAGTCCTGCGTCTTTTTGGTCACGCCGCGCGACTGCCTAAGCGCCTTTTCCACGTCGTCGCGCAGTTCGCTTGGGATGATTCCTGAAGAGAGCTTGAGAACGAACTGGCTGTATTCGCTTGTGCCCAGCACCTCCTTTGCCGCGTCGCCGGGAATCATCAGCGCGCCGTCAACAGTGGGGTTTCCGACCTTCTTGAGGATGCCCACCACGCGGAACTCGGTGTTGTTGATCACGACCACGTCGTTGAGCTTGATTTCGTGGCCGAGTATGTTCTCGGTCGCAAAGCGCGCGCCCGCCAGCATCTTGTACTTGTCGTTGGGGCCCAGCATGCGGCCCTTGTCGATTTCGATTCCCATGAACTCCTCGACTGGACCCGCCTCGTCGCTGGACACGGGTATGCCGCTGACCATTGCGAAGGACTTCTTGTCGCCGTGCTGGACCTGCATCGAGCGCGTTATCATGTAGCCCGCGCTTTCGACCCCGCTTACGCGCTTTACCGCGCTCAAGTCGCGCTCGGTCAGCTTGCTTGACGCGTACATTGCCGATATAGCGCTCCCGCCGGGGGTTACCGACAGCTTGTCAACCCCGATTTTTTTGAACTCGCCGTTGATGGAATCCGAAAGCCCCTGGCCGAGCGCAATCAGCGCAACAACTGAGGCCACGCCGATGAAGATGCCAAGCATGGTAAGAAAGGAGCGGAGCTTGCGGTGCGATATGCTGTCAAGGGCAAGCGAAAATAGCGACAGGAAACTGTCAAGGCCAAGCACAGCAGAACACCAAAACATAATAATTGCGAATTAAAAAAGAAAAGAGAAAATGGGAAAGGGGAAAAAAAGACACCGGCTCAGGTAAATCCCCAGAGGCCGCGTCCTCCTTCCCTACACCCAAAAACTATTTCTTTGCCTTCTGCTTTCCGAAGTACTCCGAAACAAACCCAGATACCGGCGGCAGCACGTACTTGTAGAGCAGGTACAAAACAACAAGCAACAGGATGATGTACAACAGCGTGTTGTCAGGTATCGTCACAAGCCCGTACTTGATGGCCTCCACCTGGGTAAAGAGCGGCAACGTCGCGGCTGCAACCGAAGCAAACTCGGCGTTTGACGTGTCCGAGTAGTACAGCTTTGCGTTGAGCGCAAGCGGTGCGGTTGCGTTCTCCGACACGTGGATGCGGAACTCCGCAGTCTCAAAGTCATCCGCGTTGATGGAGCCTATGAACTGCGAGGGCGAAGAAAGGACCGTGTAGTCGTTGGATGGCAAAACCTCAAGGCGCAAGGTCTTGACGTTTACAAGCCCGCGGTTCATCACGCGGAAAATCACCTTTCCAGTGGAGCCCGCCTGCGTTATTTCCGTGCTTTCTGCGGCAAGCTCCAGGTTCGGCTGGCTCCCCACCACTAGGCCGGAGGACTGGCTGATGGAATACGAGCGGCCTAGCTTGTCTGAGTAGGTGATTGCAATCGGCAGCTTGTACACCCCCGACGCTGCGGACGGGTACGCCATCAGGTCGAATGAGAAGTTGACCGACTGGTGCGGCGCGATTTCGGACACGAGCTTTTCGTTGGTGCCGCCGACTACCGCAAACGGGAGGGCGTCCGAGCCGATCCCGAGGCTTATCTTGAAGTCGCGCAGGTAGGTCGGTGACGCGCTGTTTATGAACACGTTAAGCGTGGCCTTCTGGCCGGGCCTTATGGCCTGCGGGTTCGAGACAACGGACACGATGTTTACTGTTGAGGCCTTGGCCTTGACGCTTATCGTAAACTGCACGGTGTTGACCTGGCCGGTGTCTATGTTTTTGCATGTAAAGTCAAGGTCGTTGTCGCCTTCAACTGCGGTGTCCGCCACGCGCACCTTGAACTTCATCAGCGCCTCCTTGGAATCCGCCATGCGCGTGAAAGTGCGGTAGTTCTCCTCGCCCGCATCCATCGAGAACGGGTACTGCGGGTCAAGGCCGCAAGTCACCGAGAGCGTGTCCTTGCCCACGTTCTTTACCGATGCAAAGAAGTCAAAATACGTGCCCGGCTCTACTGGAAACGGTGTGTAGTACGACTCGTTGCGCACCTCTATCTGCCCGGCAAGCTTGCTTCCGTCCAGCGCGAGCGCAACCGGCGACAAGAGCACCAGCGCGATGATTGCAAAAACAACAGACTTGATTTCGTTCTTCATTTTCGACACCTCTTTAGAAAACCAACAATACCCTAAAACATGACTATGGAAACTTCCTTCTAACGCGCCTTGCCCTGCCCCTGGCGCTCGTCGCTTAAGACCTTGCCGTCGCTGATGCGGATTATGCGCTTTGCGTTGCGGGCCACGCTCTCGTCGTGCGTGACAAGGACTATGGTCTTTCCTTCCTCGTTGAGTTTGCGGAAAAGCGCAAGGATTTCCTTGCCAGTAACCGAATCGAGGTTGCCTGTTGGCTCGTCTGCAAGAATCATCTGGGGCTTTACAGCAAGCGCGCGTGCGATTGCCACACGCTGCTGCTGGCCGCCCGAAAGCTGGTTGGGGTGGTTGTTGATGCGGTCGGCCATCCCGACGGTTGTGAGTATCCTGACTGCGGTTGACTTGCGCTCCTCTGCTTGCGTGCCGTGGAATATCAGCGGGAGAGCCACGTTCTCCCACGCAGAAAGCGAGTTTATCAAGTTGAACTTCTGGAACACGAAGCCGATGAGACTGCCGCGTATGCGCGCAAGGTGGTTGTCGGAAAGCTTGGTGATGTCGTGGCCGTCAAGGAAGACCTTCCCCCGCGTGGGAACGTCAAGGCAGCCTACGAGGTTCATGAGGGTGGACTTTCCGCTGCCTGAAGGCCCCATTATCGCCACGAACTCGCCCTCGCGCACGACTATGTTTATGTCTTTGAGGATGGGGACCTCAAGCGACTCCATGAAGTAGGACTTGAATACGCCATTAAGCTCAATGACCGGCTTTCCGCCCGGGCGCGCGCCTGAAGGCGCTGTTTTGGCCTGCTTTTCCATAAGAAACCACTACGCGTTTGTCGTGTTAAAAAAGAACCTTGTGCCTAAACCAATCATTGATGGCCAAGGCTTTGCTTTTGTCCCACTTAGGACGTAATCCTTGCTTAAAAGACGTTTGCACAAACAGGATGTTTTTAATGGCCCGGCAAGCTCCCCAGAAAATGTCAAACCTCGACTACCACTATGCGGTGCTCGAACTAGCGGCAGCTGTTGGCGGCAGGCTTGAGCAAGTCTATGAAATCGAAGACGACGTGTTCCGGCTCCGGCTTTCAAGCAAGGGAGAAAAAACAGACCTGATTGCCACGCTTGGCACGCGGCTCTCCGCATCCAAGATGATTCCCGAGTCGCCCCTGCAGCCGACTTCGTTTGCGTCCCTGCTTCGCAAGAAGCTTTCAAACGCAGTCATCGAGGACGTTTCGCAAGTGAGCTTGGACCGGATGGTTGCGGTGCGGCTGCGAAAGGACGAGACGCACCTGCTTTACTTTGAGATGTTCGCAAAGGGAAACCTGGTGCTTTGCGACGAAACTGGAAAGGTCATCGCAACGTACCACGAGCAAAAGGAGGCAAAGAGGGTCGTTGCCCGCGGGGCGCAATACCCCGTTCCAACAGCTTCTGCAAGCCCGTTTGACGCGCCTGCCATTGAGAAGGCGCTGGAAGCAGCTGCAAAAACCCCAGATGGGATTGACGCAAAGGATGCTGCAAAGAAAATCGCGCTTGCGCCGAATTACTTTGACGATTTTTCAAAGGCCGCGGAATTGTCTGATGCCAAAAAGGCAGCCAAGGCGATGGCAAAATACGTCTCGGAACCGCAATTCACGGTTTACTATGACGCGGAAGGCGGCGCGCTCGGGTTTTCGTGCGTCAAGCTCAACGACCCAGCGGCATTCCTGAAAGCCGAGCCCGCAAGCTCCAAGGTTTTCGACAAGTTTTCGGATGCGCTTGACGAATACTACTCCAAGGCCGCAATCTCGGGGCCTGCTAAGAAGGCAAAGAACGCCAAGCTGGAAAAACTCCTCAAGCAAAAGGAAATACAGGAAAAATCCATTGCAGAAGCCCTGACTGCCGCTGACGGGCTGCAGGCTTTTGGCGACGCAATCTACCTTGCTTTCGACAAAGTGGAGGACGCGATTGAGAAGGCAAGAAAGGAGAAGAAGAACAAAGTGGAAATCGAAGTTGAAATTTAAAAAAAACAATTAACGACAAATTATCGAGGAAGGAAGAGCGCATTTGATGACAATTCCCGAATCATGTCCTTTCTCAACGATTCGTCCACGTTGATTGCCTGCAATCGTTCATCAATACTATGAAGCGCGCCTGACTTAACGTTATTTTCGAAGATTAGGTGACCAACAACGCCAGTTCGCTGACTTCGGAGTTTTGAACTGAAAGACGAATATACTGCGTCTGCGGACAGAAATTTGTTTTGCTGGTGAACCTGATTTTTTCTAGAAAGGGCACGCGCCCCCTTAAATTTGCGCGAATCGAGTGCAAAACTAGACAATATTCCAGAGTATTTTGCCGCAAGGCCATGCAACAAAAAGCCTTCCAGTAACGCCCGTTCGTACTTCGGATGTTCTGGATTGGATATTACTTCGCCCGTTTGTTCCTCGTGATCTTTTATCTGCGCGTTCAAACGGTTGATAAATTGGCTGACGCCCGCTCTTTTCAGAATACTTTCGCGGGTAATACGAGAGGGAGATTCAGGAACACTCTCGATAGCCATCAGGGTACACCAGACACATAACTACTGCCCTTCCTGGCCGCCCTTCTGCTCGCCAACCGGGATTTCGACAAAGCGAACCGCGTTGTCAGAAGTGGTGTAGATTACCCTGACTACGCCTGAGACCATCTGGGCGTCGTTGAGCTTGTCCATGAACGCCAAAGTAGTGTCTTCCTTGACCCCTACTGCGCCCTCAAAAACCGCGTCAACTGGCGTGAAACCTGCCTTCTTGAGCGCGTCGATAACGGTCAAAACTTCGTCCTTTACTTTCATGAAAAACACCTTTGCGCGTAAGATGGACTTATCACTGCCGGCCGGTATTTAAAACCGACTTTACCTCGCAGAAAGTGACGCTGGAAACTCCCAACGGGTTTAAAAACATTAGACGCATATCCAAATATTACAAAGGCTTCCTTGAGAGGCTACCAGTGCTTTTTACGAAGGTGAAAATATGGTCAAATTCGCGATCGCAAAACAACTCGCCGGAAAGAGAATCATCACAACAGACGGAGAGGAACTCGGACGGGTCCTTGACCTGTACATCAACGAGCTTTCAGGAAAAATCGAGAGCGTGCTCATCGAGCCCAACCCCGACTCCACCCTTGCGCAGAAGCTTGGCGAGAAGGGAGTCGAGGCAATGCTGCCCTATTCGTCCGTGCTTGACGTCAAGGACGTCATGGTAGTGGACAGGCGCGCACTCTCATTCTAATTTCCTTTTTCTTTCCTAAATTCTTTTATTTTTTAATCCCTAGCGCGCGCCCGTAGCCGCATCTTTCTTGCAACTTCGAGCCGCCGCAATAGCTCTTCTTTTGGTACTGCTTTCAGAATCGCCTGCTCTCCCTTTGCGGTCAGGCCGCCTTGTTTGGCAAGCAAGCCGTTCTTGAGAAAGTGCCTTTCCTTCAAGGGGATTAGAAGCGAATCGATCCCTGCAGGAGGATGGGAAAACAACAGGCACAGGCCACCCACACCGTGGCGGTTGTAGAACCTTTTTGCCGCAAGGTGCCTGGCCGCCTGAAGGGCGGCGGAATAGGCGATTAACGCGCTTCCTGAAAAGAACAACGGGGGGTTGAGCAACAGGCCGCCTGCCAGGGTCGCCTCAAGCCCGACTAGGGGCGTTGGCCTCCAAGTCAGCGACCGCAACGAGTCCACCAGAGGCCGTTTTGCCATGGTATACGCGGTTGGCTCAGAAAAGGCAACTCTTTCCGCCCGATTCAGGACCTCTCCCGCCAACACTCCTTTTGAAAATATTGTCATGCGTTCGCCGTTGTTTTGCTTGATGGCAAAGTCGAGGTATTTCCTGATTTGCAGCGGTTGGAGCAAAAACTGCGCAGAATGCAAAAGCTCGTGGTCCTTCATCCGATTTTTGTCGGCGACTTCGGAACTAATCTGGATATCGTGGGTAACTTGCGAATACTGCCCGTTGGACAGCGGAAGAATTCGCGATTCGTCTATCTCCGGCAACACTTGCTGGACGGGCACGCCGTAGATTCTTGCGATGATTTCGTGCGCTTTCATTCCCCTGCTGCCGACAGGGGCTGTTTCGAACGGTTTCCTTTTTGGAAAAAGGAGTGCCACGAAAGAATCGTGGCGTTTGTGGTTTTTATTTCCCTTGCCGGATAAAAAAGAAATGAGCGGGGCAATCTGCAAGCCACTAAATACCTTGGCCGGCAAAGACTGCTTCTATGGCCATTACGCTTGAGCCTTCTGATGCCGCACAATCAACCGCGCTTTCCAAAGAACAGCTTGCAAGGCTTGAAAAGGCTGGCTACGAGCTGGTCGGAAAGCACAGACACTCGGCTGTGAAGGTGTGCCACTGGTGCAAGAAAGCCATACTAAACGGAGGCTCGTGCTACAAAAACAAGTTCTATGGGATTGAAAGCGAGCGGTGCGTGCAATTCACTCCGGCACTGCCATTTTGCACTCAAAAGTGCGTGTTTTGCTGGCGCGACCCTGCAAGCTACGCACCGGAGTGGAAAGGCGGCATAGATGGCGCGCAAGAAGTCGCAGAAGGCGCAATCAAAGCCCAGCTTCACAACCTCAACGGGTTTCCCGGAAATGTGAATGTGGACTTGGCGGCTTGGAAGCGCAGCCAGAAACCCAAGCATATCGCGATTTCTCTTGCCGGCGAGCCGTGCCTTTACCCGCAGCTTCCGGAAATGATTAAGGCGTTCCACAAGATGGGCATGACGACGTTCCTAGTGTCGAACGGGACGCGGCCGGAAATGATTGAGAAGCTTGCAGATGAGGGTGCGCTTCCGACCCAAATGTACCTTTCGCTTGCCGCATACGACGCTTTCTCGCATGACAAAATCTGCCTGCCGCAGGAGCCGGGCACTTGGAAGAAGTATGAAGAGTCGCTTGGGCTGATGGCGCAGATGAAGGGAAAAACCCGGACCGTGCTGAGAATGACGCTGATGAAAAACTTGAACATGTCCGATGCCGCAATAGACGGGTTTGCAAAACGTATCGCCATCGCAAACCCCGACTACGTCGAGGCAAAAAGCTACATGCACGTGGGCGCATCGTACATGATTTTGGAAAAAGAAGAGATGCCTGCGCAGCAGCAAATCAGCGAGTTTGCGCAAAAGCTTGCGCAACAAACAGGCTACTTGGTCACGGACGAGCACATTCCAAGCGCAGTTACGCTGCTTTGCAGGGACGAGCGGGCGCAAAAGGTTAGGATGCTGAGCGGATTAACTCCGGGCACATAAGGCGACGGACAAAAAACATAAGTTAGGCACTACAACAAGGAACGCGCGCAAGCGTCTGCGCAACAACAAACTGCCAACGAAAAGCTTTATTTCCACCAAGGCAGTCACCTCCTTGGTAAAGCAAATGATTCGCGCGCTAATCTACTCAAAGGACAAAGTCAAAGAAGAATTCGACATGCCCACAATAGCAAAGGCAATCGCTGCGAAGACAAACACCGTCTGGGTGGACATCGACTCGCCCCTAAAGGAGGACTTGGACGAGCTCGTGTCAATCATGAAGATACACGAGCTTTCGGTGGACGACGCGCGCAAGACCAACCAGCGCACCAAAGTCGACGTCTACCCCAACTACGCCTATGTGGTGATGCGCTCGTTCAAGACCATCGTTGACGGCGCCGACTTTTCGTTCAACGCTGAAGAAATCGACCTGATTTCCGGAAAGACCACCCAGCTGAACTTTTTCCTTTCCGAAAACACCCTGCTTACGCACAGTTTTGAGAACGCCACCACCCAGGAGGAGGTGTACGAGAAGGCCAAGAAGAACCCCTACTTGATGTCGCTTGGCGCGGACTACCTGTTGTACGCGGTGATGGACGCAACTGTTGACGACTACTTCCCGCTCTTTAACGCAATCACCGAAAAGCTGGACGACTTGGAGGACGCGGTGCTTGACAAGCCAACCAAGGCCACGCTAACGGAGGCGTTGATGCTCAAAAAGCTCCTGTTTGCGTTCAAGAAGGAAGTCCAGCCGCTTCGGGACGTTACAAGCTCGCTTTCACGTCGGGAAGTGCGCTTCGTGACCGACGCCAACGCACCATACTTCCGTGACGTCTACGACCACATCGTGCGCCTCATGGACAACATCGAGATGAACCGCGACTTGGTAAGCAACATAATGGAAGCATACCTTTCCTCGGTGTCCAACAACCTCAACAAGTCAATGAAGCGAGTCGCCGCAATCTCGACCATACTCATGCCGCCCACGCTTTTGGGAAGCATTTTTGGGATGAACTTCAAAGTAATCCCTGAGTCGGAGTGGGAATACGGATTCTACCTGGTCATAGGGATCATGATAGTCATGCTGGTGGGCACGTTCTGGTACTTCAAGAAGGAAGACTGGCTCTAAACAAGCCCATACAAAAGCCCTGCTAATTATTTCGCCGCCCAGATAGGCAGCCGGATAAATGACTGCCGCGTTATGAAATCATGAAAAACGCAACCAATTTTTCCCTGGCAATTATTTGCGCTGTGGCAGTCATCCTGGTTCTTGTGACAGGCATTAATGCCGGCTCGGTACTTAACCCAACGGACTACTCAAAGTCCATCAGCTATCCAATCGACACCCCTGCAGTTACAACGCAAAACCGGACAATCCGTGCAATCGCGGTGCCTTTGGCTTCGCCCAAGCTGCTTCCAAGCCAAGCCGCCAACTATTCACAGTACGGCTACGGCAAGTGGGAGTACGACCCGGGAACGCCCTATGAAAAAAGGCTGGACCTTATGCAGCCCGGCTATGGCTCCGCACCAGTTGCGAACGCTGCAAGCCTTTTGAACTTCTTTACAATATCCGACATCCACATTACGGACAAGGAATCGCCTGCGCAGGGAATCTATTACGGTTACAAGTGGGGCTTGGTGTCAGGGTATACGCCGGCAATGCTGTATTCTACGCAATTCCTCGACGCTACCATCCAAACTATCAACTCCATCAACAAGCAACGCCCGCTTGATTTCGGAATCTCCTTAGGCGACGACACCAACAGCGGCCAATACAACGAACTAAGGTGGTTTATCGACGTGCTTGACGGCAAAAAGATAAGCCCCGATTCGGGCGCCAAAGACGACCCGGTCTTGGGGCCGCTTAATGACTATCAAGACGAGTTCCAAGCAGCCGGCCTTGACAAGTCCATCCCCTGGTATTCGACTATTGGAAACCACGACCGCTTCTGGATGGGCTTGTACGCCCCGGACGACTACATCAAAAACGCAATTACCGGCAACACCGTACTTGATATTGGCAACATTTTCACCAACGCATCCGGCATAAAGACCCGCGGCTACTACATGGGCGTAATCGACGGCAAGACGCCTTACGGTGACGTAATAGGCGCGGGGCCCGTTGCAAACTTCACTTTTGCCCCGACTGTTCCTGCGGATTCCGCCCGCCGTTTCCTTTTGCGAAACGAGTGGGTTTCCGAATTCTTCAACTCGTCCTCAAGCCCCGTTGGGCACGGGTTCAACCAAACTGACAAGGCAACCGGGTTTGCGTGCTACACGTTTGAGCCAAAATCGGACATCCCGATAAAAGTCATCGTGCTTGATGACACCCAAAAAGACGACGACCCGAGCATTGGGACCAGCGGGCACGGATCCCTTGACGCTGAACGCTACAACTGGCTGGTAAACGAGCTGGAATTGGGACAATCCGAAGGCAAGCTCATGGTCATTGCCGCGCACATACCAATCGGAGTCAAGCTTCCCGCAGACGGCCTTGCTTCGCTTATGAGCTGGAGCAAGTATTCCGCCAAAACTGATGCGGAAATCCTTGCCAAGCTCCACACATACCCCAACCTCATCTTATGGGTGTCAGGACACCGCCACAGTAACACAGTCACTGCACAAAAATCGCCTGACCCGACGCGCCCCGAGCTTGGGTTCTGGGAAGTCGAGACGCCATCGCTGCGCGAATTCCCCCAGCAGTTCCGCACTTTTGAAATCGTCCGCAACAGCGACGACACAATCTCGATTTTCACAACTGATGTTGACCCTTCTGTTGCAAACAACTCGCTTGCAGGCACCTCTCGCGCCTACGCCATCGCGGCAAAGCAGGTATTCAACTATTCCATAGATTTTGAGCCTAGCGGCGCGTACAATGCCGAGCTAGTTAAACAACTAAGCCCGGAAATGCAGGCCAAAATACGGGGAGTTGGGAAGGCTATTGCACCAAAGCAAGGCTGAACCCCGCACACCAGCCACATGCCCCAAAACACGGCTTTCCGCACCCATTAAAAACCATTATTTGCACAAGAAATATCCGCTAGTTCTCCGCAATTGCGGACTCTGGCTTTATGACCTGAAAAAGGCGCAAGCCTTTCGGGGAAAGCGATAGAACGTCTTTCAATGAAAGCGAATTCGAGAAAGGTGAACTCTGAAAATGGCAAAGTCTTACGTAAAATACGAAACCCCCTCAGACGTCCAGCAGAAGGCCCTCCAAGTTGTTGAGGCTGGCCTTGCATGCGGCGGACTCCGCAAGGGAACAAACGAGGCAACCAAGGCAATCGAGCGCGGCACTGCCAAGCTCGTGCTCATCGCAGCCGACGTCGACCCCGAAGAGATTGTGATGCACCTGCCCATGCTCTGTGGCGAAAAGAAGGTGCCGTACGTGTTCATTTCCGAAAAGCTCTCACTAGGCAAGGCAGCAGGCCTTGGGGTGGGAACTGCAGCAGTTGCAGTAGCCAAGGCTGACAAGGCCGAGGCCGTGCTCAAGGAGGTCGTAGAGAAGGCTGTTGCCCTCGCGCCCAAAGCAGAGGAGAAGAAGAAATAATTCTTCCTCTAGCTTGACTTACATTTTAGAGAAGTGTTAACATGGGCGGAAAAAAGAAGATTGAATCCAAGAAGGAAAAGGAGGAGCAGGCCAAGGCAAACGAGACCAAGGCGTCAGACGCGCCGGCTTCACTTGCAACCTTTGAAGGCTACCCCTCGCAAGTAGTTGAAATCCTCGGCAGGTCCGGGGTGTTCGGCGAAGTCATCCAAGTCATGTGCAAGGTGCTCTCAGGAAGGGACCAGGGACGCGTCATTCGGCGCAACGTCAAGGGCCCAATCCGCAAGGGGGACTACCTGATTTTGCTTGAGACTGAGCGCGAAGCAAAGCCAATCAAACCACGGGGTGCTACAAAGTAAATGGCAGTCTGTACATTCTGCGGAAACAAGTACCCGGTCGGCACCGGCGTGACCTTCATCACCAAGCAGGGCATAGTGAGCCACTACTGCTCGCACAAGTGCGAAGTCAACGCCAAGAAGCGCAACCCGCTTCGCGTCCGCTGGACCAAAAAGTACGCAAAGAGGACTTAGGAAGTCCCTTTTTTCATTTTTTCTTTATATTTTTTATTTTTTTCTTCAAGATTATTGTGCTCCAGCCTGCGCGCTTCCAGATAGTGGGCGTAGGCAGGAGGGCAACCTTGCAGCCAAACCCCGAAATGCCGAAACATCGCTGGAAAATAGGATGCGACGTCGTTGTGGCTGTGGTAAAGCTTAAGACAATCTGATTTCTTTGGACGTAATACCCCCACACCAGTGAGCTCGTCCTGCGGGTATTTCTGGCGAATGTGCCGTATAGACCTCAACGCAGAGGTTATTTTCCTTGCCGCGACCAGCTCCTCGCGGGCATCCTTTGAAACGTGCTTGGCTGCCTCTGGAATCACGGCCCGCACCTGGATTGCTTGGGCGCGGCGGATCATGTTCAGGCCTACGCCCGAGTGGCCCTTGTCAAAATGAGCATACGAACCATAGATAAGCTCGACAAGCTCTCTGGTCGGCGCGACCTGAGTGACGGTTGGAAGGCAAAAACCGTTCGGATATTTGCGCTCATGCAGCATAGCATCACAAGTTAACAAACCCCACCCCGTTTTTAATCCTGCTTGTCCTCTTTCGTTAATTGATACCTATGGAACTCTTCTTCCTCGGCTGCGGCGGCGGACGCGTAGTGCTGGACACCCAGACGATGCCAACCGGCGGCTTTAGGCTGACTGATGGCGCGCTTTGCATGCACGCAGACCCCGGCCCGGGCGCGTTCCTCAAGACGTTCTCAAACGGCCTTTCCTGCAAGGACCTCAACACAGTCTTTGTCTCGCACTGCCACCTTGACCACGTCGGAGACGCCAAGATTGTGATTGAGGCGATGACCCTCGACCACTGGCACAAGAAGTTCGGCACCCTGCTTTGCGCAAGGAGCGTGGTGGAAGGAATCGGCGAGTTTGAAAAGGAAATCCCCGAATACTTCAAGTCCCTGCTTCTCAACTGCAAAGCGATGGCGCCAGGCGAGTCCCGCCAGCTGCTCGATGCTGGCAAGCTGACTGCCACCGCGTGCGACCACGAGGACCCCTCGTCAATCGGCTTCATCTACCAGTCAGCTGAAGGCAAGGCAGTCGCGTACACAGGCGACACGCAGGTTTTCGCGGGACTGTGGAAGCAATACTGCTTGAAAGGCGGCTTGGACGCGTTTATCGTGAACTGTTTGCGGCCGGCATCTGATGGTTTTGAGTTCCACTTGTGCGTAAACGAAGTCATTGCAGGGGTCAATTCAATGGAGAACAAGCCCAAGCTAATCGTCTTTTCGCACTTTGGCGAGAAGTTCCTCAAGGCAGGAATCGACAAGGAACTGGCGCGCTTTGAGAAGGAAACAGGGGTAAAGGCGGTTGCGGCAAAGGAAGGCCTGCTTTTGAAGGTTTGAGTCGCAATGGCGGGAATCGTTTTGACTGGCGGGCCCGGGACGGGAAAGACCACGCTTCTTAACAAGCTGAACGAGCACGGGTTTGAAACCGTTCCCGAAGCCGCAAGGGTTTTCCTTGAAAACAAGGGCAGTAGAAGCAAGAGGATAATATCCGAAAACCAGTTCGTGATGGGCAGGAACATCCACAAAATCCAGCGTGAACAGCACAAAACGGTCACCAACAGGCACGTATTGGACCGCAGCCCGATTGACCCCATCGGATATGCCGAAGCGCACGGAAAGAAACCCACCCGCGAGATGCTCAGGACTGCAAAGGCATTCAAGCCAGACTTGGTGTTTTTACTCTCGCCGCTGAAGGAATACAAAAACGACAACATCCGCAAGGAAGACAAAAAATTGGCGCAAAGGCTCCACGAACACATCCGCCAAGCCTACGCCCGGTTGGGGCACAAAATCATAGAAGTCCCGGACTTCAGCAAGCCCGGAATGCCCGACGCTGAATCGGTTGAATTAAGGGCGGAGTTCGTAAAAAATAAAATTGAGGAATCCAGGCGCGCCACGGGACTGCGCAAGGGATTGCAATGAAAATCAAACACCCAACAATCGGAATCTGCGGGCTTTCATGCAGGCTCTGCCCTAATTATCATACGGACGCAAAAAGCAGGTGCTTTGGGTGCAAGAGCCAAAGCAGGATGGCTGCGGGTTGCCCATTCATCACCTGCGCCTTGAAAAAAAAGGGCGTCGAGTTCTGCTGGGACTGCAAGGAAAGCAGGACGTGCGAAAAGTGGAAAAATCACAGGCAGGCGGGAAAGAAAGCGGACTCGTTCAAGTGCTACCAAAAACTTGAGGCAGACATTGCGTTCGTGCAAAAAAACGGCGTGCCTGAGTTTGAAAAAGTGCAGGCCGCCCGCGAAAAGCTCCTGAAGAAAATGCTTGAGGGGTTCAACGAGGGCCGTTCGAAAAGCTACTACTGCATAGCTGCAACTGTTTTTGAAATCAGCGAGTTGAAAACGGCATTAGCCAAGGCAAGCGCAGCTTCGAAGGGACTGGAAACCAAGGAAAAATCCAGAACGCTCCACGCAATGCTGGACGGCATTGCCTCAAAGAAAAACTACTGCCTCAAGCTAAGGAAGCGGCAAAAACAATAGAAAAAGAGAATTGCGGCGGAAAACCGCCTAAAAGAAATTTAGAAAGACTTACTCGAAGTCCGACGGCAGTTCCTTGAACTCGTCGTAGCTTGAGATTACGCCCTTGAGCTTCAAGACTTCGCGGGTAATCAGCCAGAACGCAAGCGCGATTGCCTTCTTTCCCTTGTTGTTTGCAGGGATTACCAAGTCTACAAAGCGAGTGCTGTTGTTGGTGTCGCACAGGGCGATTACTGGCACGTTGATGACGTTGGCTTCCTTTACAGCCTGCTTGTCAACTCCGGGGTCGGTGACAAAGATAAGTGCCGGCTCGACGAAGTCAGCGCGTTCGGGGTTGGTGAAGCGTCCGGGGGTAAAGCGGTTGTTCAGGCCGTTGAATCCGGTCATTTCACACATCTTGTTGATGGGGCCAAAGGCGTTGTCCTTGGAACCGATTATGTAAACCGTCGCCGGGTCGTACGCCGCAAGCATCCCTGCAGCAAGCCTCATGCGCTCGTCCATCTTTTTCAGGTCAAGCACGTGCAGGCCGTCCTCGCGCGCCTTGTAGATGAATGCGCGCATCCCGCCGTTTTTGGTCTTGGTACCAATGTGGATTCCCGATTCGAGATACTTTTCCTGTGGAAGAAGAACATCTGCCATAGTCTTGTCTACACCTAAGTTTCATTGCCCTTGTTGCAACACGCGGGCAGTTAGTCAACAGCACAAAGACGGCTGTTGCCGTTAATCCTTGGGCTGAAGCATTTTTATAAAACCCTGCTTTGACTACTAATACCCACAAGAAAAGCAATGTTTAGACCGAGTGTAACGCTTATGGCAAAAAAGCCCGTAATACCAACAGCTGAAGTCCAGGACCTGCGGGTGCAGGCAGACAAGATGGAAGCCGAGCTTGAGGCATCAATCAAGGAAGAGGCAATCCACGCCCACGAAGAGCAGATTGGGGGCGCTGCGCCAGAAACAAGGAAAGAAGATGCAAAGGCAGCGCAAGAAAACAAAGAGATTGTGGACGCGGATGATGCGGTCAGGGAAGAAGAAGCTGAAGGCGCGTTGGGTGCGAAAGACCAAAAGGACGCTGAAGCAAAGGAAGCTTCGGACGCCTCGAAAGCTGCAGATGACATTTCAGAATTGCAAAAATCCAAGGAAAAGGAAGACGGCGAGGACTTTGACGAAACCAAGCCAAAGGATGAAACACCAGAATCTACCGCCGAGGATGCCAAGGCCGAGATTGTGGATGCTGACGCAGTTGACGCTGCAAACGGCGACTCGCGCGCATCCATGAGCACTTCGAACGAGGAGGAAAAGGAACCGGTTTACGAGGAGGAAGGCGACATCGGCCAGTCCGCGCTCGACCAGCTTTCCGAAAACGCTGCAGAAAAGCCGGAGCTTGACAAGGCAAAGGTAATCGAGGCCGCGCTGTTTCTTTCAAACAAGCCGCTCACGCCAGCAGAGCTTGCGCTTCTTTCGCACTGCACCGTAAAGCAGGCAACGCGGTTCATCTACAACCTGCAGGCAGAATACGACGAGAAGCAGTCCGCGCTCCAAATCGACTTCATCAACAATGAAGCCCGGCTCCAGGTGCGCAGCCTCTACCTGCCGGCTGTGTCGCAGCTTTCAAAGGAAATCGAGCTTTCGCGCAAGTCCCTCAAGATACTTGCGCTTGTTGCAAAGAAGGGCCAAATCCTGCAAAGCGGCCTCAAGAACTACTTCCGCGGCGAAATCTACGAGTACGTCACAGAGCTGAAGGACCGCGGGTACATAATCTCCGAAAAGCACGGCAACACGCGCATGCTCAAGCCCACCCGAAAGTTCTTCGAGCACTTCCAGCAGGCGCAGTGAGTTCCAATGCTTGAGCGCGTCGTAGATTGGTGGAAGGAAAACCCCAAGACACGCAAAAACATTGCCATCGTGATTGGCGCCTGCCTGTCACTGTTCTTTTTTCGGGAGGACCTGCGCCGAACTTACGACGCTATCCCGGAACAGATGCGGTTGCCGTTTGTTGCCATCCTTTTTGGGAGCATGGTCATCGGTTGCCTGTACAACATGGACGTGTTGAAGTTGCGCACCAGCAATAAAAGCTGGAACAACGAAAAAACATAGCATGTACCTCTTCTTTGACACTGAGACAACCGGGCTGCCCACCAAATGGGACGCCGACTTTTGCGACGTGGGAAACTGGCCGCGGATGGTCCAGCTCGGCTTTCTTGTTTACGACGACGCGGGCAAACTCAAAGAAAGCGCCGACTTGATAATCAAGCCCGAAGGGTTCACAATACCGCAAGACGCGACCAAGATACACGGAATCTCAACTGAGCGCGCGCTTGCAGAAGGCATTGCGCTTGCACAAGCCCTTGACCGGTTCGTTGACTGCCTCGACTCGGCGCACACGCTGATTGGCCACAACGTCGAATTCGACCAGAAGGTGCTTGGCGCAGAGCTCTACCGTCTTGGCCTGCACGATGACTTGGAGACGCTTAAGGAAGTCGAAAAAGTCTGCACGATGAAGTCATCAACAAACTACTGCGCGATACCGCGGGGCGGCTACGGCCAAGGTTACAAGTGGCCCACGCTTGCACAGCTCCACTGGAAGCTTTTTGCAAAGGAATTCGCAGGCTCGCACAGCGCGTACAAAGACGCCGAGGCTTGCGCGAAGTGCTTTTTCAAGCTCAAGGAAATGCAGGAAAGATAGCTGCTAATTTTCAAACGAAAAAAACTCGCGTTCTAGCCGCGCTTTCGCTGTTTTTTGCAACGATGAAAAAAGAGCTTTTTGTTTTTTGCCAACGCGTAGAGAAATTAGGCGGGTTTTGAAAGCATCCGATTCATGCTTTGCGTTTCGGTTCGGAGACAAACCAATTTTCGGGCTGGTTTAGGGCCCTGCATAAATCTTTCTCCAGTTCGGCCGAACGTTTGCAATTGGAGCTCTTTGGGCGACTCTGAAAAGAGGGAGATTTCCAGACACGGACAAGCCGGTGGAACTCCTTCGCTTTCCAAATCCACTCAAACAGCCCAATTAATTGAGCCGAAACGCATTTACACTCGAATTCTTCCAAAACCCGCAATTTTGTTTTTGGGTTTTTTTGAAGGTTGGGGAATATGAGTAAAAAGTTTCAGTATATAAAGCTGAGTCGACCGCACTTCGCATATCAAACTTCCAATGATAATTTTTGAGACGCAGAATAGTGGAAGGCAGGTGAAAACATAAAATTTGGGAAAGAATCAGAGGTACGTTTTCAGGTCAATTTGAACGGTTTGCATGTTTTTGACGGTTTTCCACTGAGTGCGCAAATGGGGCAGCAGCTTCTCGTCGTGCAGGTGCTTGCGCACGAACTCGATTGTGACTTTGTCGTGGGTGTAACCGCAGCCAATGTCTTCTCCCTTGAAGATCTTGTGGATTTTCTCAAGCTCCGCATCGCGCTCGGTCTTTGCCATTATCGACGCAGCCGCGACGCACGGGTACTTGTTTTCAGAGTGGTTGTCGCTGACGATTTTTATTTTCGCAAGGTTCCTTGCGTGCTTTCTGATTCGTTGCTCGTACTTTTTGGGAACCGGGTCGGGCGAGTCCACGTAAATCGTGCTTACGGTCGAACCGTTCTTCTGCAAGGAAAGCACGAACGCGTCAAGAAGCTCGGCGATTACTTCCGCCTCAAGCTCGTTGAGCGACTTTTTCTTGAGCATCGCAGTGTTGATTTCTCCGGCAGTTATGTGGCGGGTCATGTACTTGCCCATCGCGCCCAAAGTCTTTGCTAGTTCCTCGCGCTTTTGCGCAGAAAGCTCCTTGGAGTCCTTGGCGCCAGCCGCACGAAGCTCAAGTTCGCGTTCATTTGGCACTGCAAAGGCAGCCATCACCAGCGAGCCCAGCACACAGCCCCGGCCTGCCTCGTCGCAGCCGATTACGTAGTCCATCAGAATATCCATAGTTTTTGCGGTTAATAATTCGAATATCGGCTTTGGGTAAACCCCGCTAGAAACCTAATCTGCAAATTCTTTTTCCGCAAACGCCCAAAAACTACAACGCGTCCTTGAGCTGTTCAAGTTCGGGGCGCAGGGACGCAAACCGCGCGATTACCGCAGCCCGCTGCTTTTCAGACAACGCATTGAATATCTCGTTGGAGTTGCGGGCTACCAGAATCCGCCGCTGGAAATCGCAGTTCGTTGCCGCGTCAACCGCCTTTTTTATTGGCGCGACAACCTCCGAACCCAGCAGGAGCTTTGCTTGTATGGGTGACGTGCAAGGCCAGAGGATCTCACCGGGCGGCTTTTCCTGTTGAAGGACGGCCAACAAGTCCTTGTGGTGGCGCACCAGTGCCGCCGCGTGTTGCTTTGGGGGGTACTGCTTGTAGGATTCCGCCATGTCTTCCATAAGCGCTTTGACTTCAGGCCCAAAGCGTGCCGGGCAGGGCATTAAATCTTGACTCCGTTTTTCTTCAAGTCCGCAGCCTTCTTTGCCGAGCACACCTCGCACCGGAACTTGGGCGCGGCGTCGGTTGTCTTGTCATAGTTTTCGGTCTTTACCAGCCGGTATCCTCGCGCGAGCTTGCCGCAATCTGCGCACTTGACGCCGTCCCTTACTTCCCACTGGGCGGACAGCGCCTTGGAGGTGAAGATGTACTGGTCGACCCAGAAGAATATGAGCCCGCCGATGAAGTTTGCGACGATTGTTGCAACGAGGTTGTCGTAGTTTGCCAGCCACACGATGACAAAGTACAGGATTGGGGTTGAAAGCTGCCACCGGATCAGGTATGCAAAGTAGCGCTTGAAGTTGATTTGCATGAGAGCAATTAGAAAAGAAGAATATAAAAAACGAAGCCGGGAGATGCGCCGGCTATTTTTTCTTCTGCTTGCATTCAAGCGTTGCCTTGTGCAGCGCAAGGCCGTTGCCGAACTGCTCGAACTGCCGTAGGGTCTCGTTCTTAATCAGCGGCTTTTGGGAATGGAACAGCTCGTTTGCAGTTTTCAGCGTCAGCTTGGCGCGGCGGTCGTGGCAGGTCTCGTGTTGCGCGACTTCGTCGAATATCTCCTTGTGGACTTCCGGGCCCAACAGCAGCCGTATGTCGTCGTAGTACTCGCACGGCCACAACCCGGGTTTCTTGCTGTGCGGCCGGTCGGTGTTGTTCTTCAGCCTGTCCAAAAGGACGCCGTGGCGTTCCATCAGGTAGTTTAGCCGGGAAACGCGCTCTTTTGGCGAAGTGTATTGCGCCAATAAATCCTTTATTTTTTCTTCGTACATTGCGTTCGCCTTTAAAAAAAAAAGAATGGGGTCACGGGGATTTGGACCCCGATCCGCAGGTTTCTCCATGTTGCGCGTTCATCCGAAAAAGGCCCGAAGGCCTGAATCGTCCGCGCTCCAGTTTTTCAGTCATCGCCAGCGGATATGCAACAAGTGCAAATGCGGCTCGGAAAACCTACTGCTCTTGGCAGTTATTCGTCCAAACGTGCGTTTTGAGGCGCAAGTTTTGCTGGAGCTTCAGCGACTCGGGACGAAAGCCCCGAAGTCTCTGCTGTGCTGCCAAGTTATACCATGACCCCATCTGATTACGGAAGTATGTATGGGTGTGGAAAATAATAAAACGGCATACAAGAAGAGGCCCGGGGCAAACGCCCGCAAATAGGTTACTTGTTGGCCTTGTACTGGTTGTAAAACGCAGCGTAATCCGTAAGTTTCTCGTTCACAAACGCGTTGCGTTGATTTGTTGGAACGTTTGACTCCGCTGCAAGTTTTTCGAATTGCATTTTGAGTACGTTTCCGTGCACGATAGGATGATACATGTGCGCAAGAGCTTCGAAAAAGGTTTTTACTGGCTTGTTTTTGTCTCTGATTGCAGTCCGGTTAGCTTGACTTATTTGAAACTCTTCAACGGGATGTAATTTGGCCATAAAAATCACCAAGAAAAAATGAAACCGTTGATTGTTTTTAAAGCAGTTATGTTTTTGCGACTTTGGAAAGCTTCGCCGCTTCCGCCGCAAGCGCTTCCTTCTCAATCGGCCTATATACGATTTCGGGCTTTGCAAGCTTCTGTCCCGGCTTGAATGCCGAAAGGTCGCCCCAGCGAACTGACGAGACTTCGCCTGCAAACCCAAGCTGGGAATATATTTTCTGGCAGTAGAACGGGATGAAGGGCTGGAAGGAAACCGCGATTGCGTAAGCCGCCTTGGCCGCAAGGTACATCACTGCTGCGGCCTCCTCTGGCTTTTCCTTTGCAAGCTTCCAGGGCGCCCTGTCGTTGAAGTAGCGGTTGCAGTCGTTGACAAAAGCCATGCCCGCCTCGAGCCCGGCTTTGACTTCGACCTGCTCAAGCTGGTTTGCAACTGCAATCGGGAACGCGTCGATTTTTTCCGAAAACTCCTTCTCAAGCTTGGTGTCAAGAAGGTAAGGGGAAGGCGTCGGCACCGCGCCTGCGAACTTGTCGTTTGTGAATGACAGCACGCGGTAGCAGTAGTTGCAAAGCGCGCCTACAAGCTCGCTGTTTGTCTTTGCGCTGAACTCCTCCCACGAAAAGTCCGCGTCGGAAGAGTTGTTCGGGGTCACCGAGTTATAGTAAAAGCGCAGGTAGTCCGCCGGGTACTTTGAAAGGAAATCGTTCAGGCTTATGAAGTTTCCGCGGCTCTTGCTCATCTTTTCGCCCTGTATTGTGGCGTGGCCGCGAACTGGGATGCGGTGCGGAAGGGAGTAACCGGCTTCCTTGAGCATTGCAGGCCAGAAGAGGAAGTGGAAATAGACTATGTCCTTTCCTATGAAATGCACTAGCTCGGAGTCGCCGGCCTTCCAATAGTCTTCGAAGTTTTTCCCGTGCAAATCGCAGTAGTGCTTCGTCGATGAAATGTAGCCGATTGGCGCGTCGTACCAGACGTAGAAGAACTTGTTCTCCTCTCCGGGAATGGGTATCCCAAAGTAAGGCCCGTCGCGGGTGATGTCCCAATCCGCAAGGCCTTCTGAAATCCACCGCTGGAGGTAGTTGATTACCTCGCGCGGGAACGGCTTTTGGCCCAGGTACTCGCCAAGCCACTCGGAATACTTTGAAAGCGAGAAGAACAGGTGCTTTGATTTCCTGCGCACGGGAGTGCTGCCGCACACTGCGCACCGCGGGTTGAGCAGGTCGCTTGCGTTGTAGGTCTTGCCGCACTTTTCACAAGAGTCGCCGTACTGGTCTTCTGCATTGCAGAACGGGCAGGTGCCGCGAAGGTAGCGGTCGGGAAGGAAGCGGCCGTCCTTTTCGCAGAACGTAAGCTCGACTTCCTTTTCGTAAATTGCGCCCTTTGCTTTGTGCGCTGCAAAGAACTCCTGCGCAACCGTGGCGTTCTCCGCCGAATTAGTGTGGTAATACTCGTCAAACTTGATGCCCAGCGCGGCAAAGTCCGCTTCCTGGCGGTCGTGGAACTCGTTGACAAAAACAGTCGGGTCTTTTCCTGCTTTTTGCGCCGCAAGCTCGATTGGAGTGCCGTGCTCGTCGGACGCGCAGATGTAAAGCGAGTCGTAGCCTGCAAGCTTGCAGTAGCGCGAGTAGACGTCGGCTGGAAGGTAGGTGCTCATTATGTGGCCGAAGTGAATGTCGCCGTTTGCGTAAGGCAATGCGGAGGTTATGAGGATTTTGCGAGCCATGGCGAATGCACACCCTAAAACGATAGACAATATATTGAAAGATTGAAAGGTATATAACCAAAGTATAACGTGACTTGGGACGAAAGTCAACTCAAAGTTGAATCCTGAATGCTTCCGCAAATTTCTTCGGTGCAGGCCCGCAGGCGCAGGTTAGGCATCACGCAGGCCGAGCTTGCCAAGGCAAGCCGCACGAGCCAGTCGTTCATCGCAAAGCTTGAGACGCAAAAGCTCGACCCGGCGTACTCGCTTGCTTCAAAGGTGTTCTCCGCACTTGACTCTTTGGAAGCTGCAAACAGCGCGGTTGCAGGCGAAATCATGACGCCCAAGGTGTACTCGGTGCGGCCGTCTGAAAAAGTCGGGGCTGCTTTTTCCATACTGCAAAAAAACAACATATCCCAGATGCCAGTCATGGAAAACGGAAAGGCAATAGGCAGCGTTTCGGAGCGGTGGATGCTTGAGCTTTTGTCAAACGAAAACTTCGCCAAAGTCTCGGCAAAGCAAGTCGGAGACACCATGGACGAGCCGTTCCCGTGCGTCTCCGCAAAGACCCCGGTTTCCGCGGTTGTCGGGCTTTTGAAGTACGCGCCCGCAGTGCTTGTGATGAGGGGTCGGGACGTTTCGGGAATAATCGCAAAGAGCGACCTGTTAAAGGCGACAAAATGAATGCAGCATTGATTTGACTGAGTGAAAAAGCATGAAACAGATTTACGTTGCCGGCACAATCGTCCTAGCCCTGCTGTTTACGGGCACGCTTGCATACCACGCGCTTGAAGGCTGGTCTTACCTGGACTCGCTTTACTTTACCGCTATGACCGTGACCACAATAGGTTACGGCGACTTCATGCCAACAACGCCCGAGTCCAAGCTGTTCACAATAGTGTTCGCACTCGCGGGGGTTTCAATCATACTTTACACCCTCAGCTTAATGGGGCAGGAATATTACGAACTGCAGAGCAGGAAGCTGAAGGTAATCCACCGCAAGGTCAAAAAAATCAGAAAGGCACGAAAAGCCTCGGTGGAAAAAAGCAAGCGCAATAGGGATTACCGGAACCCAAGGTACGGGTTCGAGTAATCAGATCTTCTTTTCCATTGCCGCGCGCTTGTTCTCTTTTCCCATCTCCGCGGCAATCCTTCCCAGCGGGTACTCCTTCGTATCTACAAAAGACATGTGCTTTGCAAGAAGGGGGTGCACGCGATTGACGTGCGAGTACATGTCCTGCGCAACACGGCGGTAAGACGTGTGGCCCTGCATGCCGCTGCGGATCTCGCAGAAGTGGTAGGCTTCGCGCAGGTTCATGCGCATGTGCCAGCGTATCTTGTAACCGAGCGGGACGCAGTACTGCGCCTCGAAAGGCATCATGGGCGCGACTTTGTTGTAAAGCACCGAGGCGGAATTCATCGCATCGGAGTAATCGAAGTCCAGCCCCGCTTGCACCAGCTCTTCGGGAACCTCGAAGCCGTGCGCACAGGAAAGGAGCTGGCGTTCCTGCGTGAGCACGCGGTGGCGGTGGATGTCGCGGTAGGCGCCGTAGTCTGCGCACACGTCAAAATCATAATAGGCCTGCTCGAAAGCGCGGCCGGGCTTGTCGCGCCGAGTCTTGCGCACTCCAACGTACGCGTCGATTACCTTTTGCTTTTCCGCATCCGACATCTTCGCTGATTTTGCAAGAAGCGACTGCATCGGCTCGTGCGAGTAAGGATAGAGGCAGGCTGCAATGATTTTGTTTTCCGCGTCTTTGTCGTAGTCAACAAGAGCGACGCGCTCGGATGAATCCGAAGACGACGCGGGGAAGGCGCGGGCCATCCGCTCGTCCCTTGACGCCAAGTACTCGTCTTTCTTTGCCCTGCGCACGAACGGCTTGATTACCGTGCCAAGCTCGGCGTGCATGCACTTGCCTATTTCCTGCGACTCTGAAAGCGGGTGCGAGTAGAGCCGGGAAATCATGTTCTGCCAGAAGCGGCCGTTGCCGTAAAAGCCCATGTTGGTCAGCGTGCTTGCGGGCAAAAGGTAGCGCAGCGCGTCGCAGACTTTGGCGCGAACAGCGCCGGTGTACGCGACCTTGGCTCGCTTGATTACTTTTTCGTCAGTAAGCTTCCCAAAAAGCACTGCGGGTTGCGTGCGGTCTGCCTGGAACTCGAACTGCTCAATGGGCCACTGTTCCTCGACGTATTTTGTGAGCGTGGGTACGAGGCGTGCGTAAGTTTCAAAAAGCGAATCCATCGACTTTGTGTAATCGTCTGCGAACTTTGAGCCCATTATCTTCGGCTCGCGGTAGTACAGCCACTTGCCGTCGCGCTTCTGGTCGAAATAGACGTAGCGCGTTGATTTTTCAAGCGGCGAGCCGCCCACGCGGGCGTCCTCGATTATTTTGGTGTTGACTATTGACACGTCCTCGATTGCAACGTGCGCGCCTCCAAGCTCGCCTACAGAGTCGTCGCCAAAGCCGTCGAGTACGCGGTTGTAGAACTCTTCTGCTTTGAGCGTGGCAGCTGAAAGGTCAGGGCCGGTGCCCTTGCCCACCAAGTCCATCAACCCGGATTCTTTTGAGGAGAGGAATTCATCAAGAAGGAGCCTGCGAAGTGATTTTGTGGAGCGTGAGTAGCGCGAAAAGAGCGCGCCCTTGATTGCCTCAGGCAGGTTCTTGAGAACGAAAATCGGCTTGTCGGTGTTCGAGCAGAAATTGAGTAGGATTTGTTTTTCCTGTTCCGAAAACGATTCCATAAGCGACAGACCTCCGCGTGAGGGCGATGATTTTCAAAACAGAATCAGAAGAAGTAAAAGTATTTAGCAGGAACGGGTTTTAAACTGTGACGGCGTCATCGGCATCCTGAATTTCCATTCCAGTTTGCTTTTGCCCGGCTATGACGGTCTTGTTGTTATTGGCATTGACGCTGCCTTTTCTTGCAATCACCAGTATGGGCATGCTTGCAGGAACATTGCGGCCTGCCGGCTTCTGTGCTGCTGCCGGTTGTTCCGCGTCTTTTTCCTCGCCGGTTTTTGCGGCGTGCTCTTCTTGCCCTTGTACGGCATCGTCATCGGTTTTTTGCTCTGCGGTTTTTTCAACGCCCGGCTTTTCTGTGCTGCTGTTTGCTTTTCCGGCTTGCGTGTTTTCTTGCTGTTTTTGGGCGTACTCCGGGTGCGTGCGCAGGAACTTTTCAACTTCGCGTTTGCCTGCGCTTGAAAGCGACATCTGCTCTGCCGACTGCCAGTAGTCAAGCGCGGCTACACTAATCCCGGGAAACATCTTGAGCGTGGACACGACTTTCTTTGCAACCGCAACTGTTTCGCAGAAGGAAAACTCGCCGCCGTCGGAAAGCGCGGAAAAGATTTTTTCAAGCAGGAACGTGCGGTCCGGGTCGGAGAGCTTGCCGAGGAAAAAGTCCGCGTTGATGCGCAAGACGTCTATCTGGCGCTGCTTGTGCGTGCGCAAAAACTCGGACGCTTCTGCGCGGTAAAACGAGGCGTTGGTGCAGTCGTTGAAGATGGGCGGGTGGAAGTCCACCCCGACGCACTCGCCCGAAGTCTTGGACGCTTCGGAAAGCACGCGCTTTCCGTTGCCGCAGCTAAGGTCAAGGAACGAAATGGCAGGGTGGGAAAACGAGCGCTCGTGCTCTGCGTTTGCTTTCGCATAATCAAGCACCGCCTGCACCGTGTCCTTTTTGGGGAGGGCGTGGAGGGCCTCGGTGGCTTTTGAAAAGAACTCTGCGATTCTTGCGCGGTCAGAAACCTTCTGCTCGCGCATCGCAACCTCGACTGGCGAGGGTGGCGGCGAGATGCGGAAAGCGGACGCGTCGATTTCGTAGAGCCCGTCGCAATGCAGGACCAAAAAAGCCTGCGAGCCCTGCGAGGGCGAATACAGGATGGAGTGCACGTCGTACTCGTCACCCAGGTTGTCGTGGTAGAGCACCTCAAATGTCTCGCCTGTTGACTCGCGGCCGAGGCTTGAGCGCAAATCCGTGCGCGCGACAATCTTCCATCCGTTGAGCATCGTGAATCACTTGGTGAAAATGGCGGGGATAGAAGGTTTTAGTAGTTATGCCGTTAAAATATGCTCTGGAAAAACAGGCAAAGGTCGTAACCGAAAATGGAAATCACGCTCCAGTGGATAATCTCCCTAGTGCTGCTCATCATCCCAGCATACTTTGCAAACGCAGCCCCGGTTTGGCTCAACCCGTCAGGCGACAAGGCTGGAAAAATCAAGACCACCCCGATTGACGGCGGCAGGAACTTCCTCGACGGACGCAGGACCCTCGGCGAAGGCAAGACCTGGGAAGGCTTGTTTGGCGGCATCGCAGTCGGCTGGCTTGCAGGAATGGTAATGGGCTGGGCGGGTTTCATACCGCTTGGCTTTTCGTTCGACCTTTGGGTCTGGGTCTCGCTTTTCCTCGCAATCGGAACGCACGCAGGCGACCTTTTGGGCAGCTTCATCAAGCGCAGGCTCAATGTCGGAAGCGGCGGGCCGTTCCCTGTTTTTGACCAGCTGGGTTTTGTGATACTCAGCCTGTTCTTTGCAAGCTTCCCCGCGCCACAGATTGCATTCCTCATCGGCTTCGAGGGTTTTGCGTTCCTGCTTTTGCTCAGTTACGGGGCGCACGTGCTCTTCAACTGGATAGCTTTCAAGATTGGCCTCAAAAAGGTCCCCTGGTAAGAGTCGTATGCGGCAGGAAAACGTTGTGCCGGCCAGGCGAAAGCCTACTGATGAAAAAACATTCATAACGCGGTTCCTTGTCGCGTTCTTTTTGCTCTACGCTGCAATCCACGCTATTGACTGGCTTTTTCCAGCGCTTTTTTACCCGCTCAAGCGGCTCGTCGCGCTCTCGCTTGGGCCGCTCCTTTCCGCTGCCGGGATAGCCGCAACAGTTGACGGGACAGTTGTTGCAACCGCGGCGGCAAAATACGTAATGGCAGTCGAGTGCACGGGGCTTGTGATAACCGCGCTTCTTGCGTCCGCACTTTACGCGTCGCAGGTGCGGTTGAGCGACATCGCGCGGACAATCGCGTTTTACGCGCCGTTTTTGTTTGCGTTCAACATCGCGCGAGTGCTGCTTGCAATCTGGGCCGAGGCTGTTTTTGGAGCGGGCGCGTTCGACCCGGCACACGCGCTTTCGTGGCTTGCAGACTCGATTGTGGTGGTGCTGGTGTGGGCGCGGGTTGCCCTCGGCTGGGGCCGCGAACGGCCAAGCCACCGGGTTTTATAGTATTGTCTGCCAAAAAATATTCCCACAACAGTGGCTGCTTCTTTGAAAGCCCCGTCGTATAGCGGTCAAGTATGTCAGGCTCTGAACCTGAAGACAGCGGTTCGATTCCGCTCGGGGCTATGCTTCCTTTTTTAGCCAACGGCACCAAAGGTTTTAGCGCAGCAAGTCACAGCCTGCGCGGCGAATCACACGATGGCAATACGAATCAGGGGCGCCGTAGTTGGCAGCAAAAAAACAGACATATTCATTGAAGGCAACCGCATCGCAAAAGTCGGCGACTGCAAAGGGATGCGTGCAGAGTTTGAGATTGACGGCGAAAAGAAAGCGGTGATGCCGGGGCTGTTCAACTGCCACACGCACGCGGCGATGACGCTTTTTAGAAGCTACGCAGACGACCTTTCGCTGCAGGACTGGCTTGAAAAAAAGATCTGGCCACTTGAGGAAAAACTCACGGAAAAAGACATTTACTGGGGGACCAAGCTTGCCTGCCTTGAGATGACAAGGACGGGCACAACCTTCTTCAACGACATGTACTGGCACGTCCCGGCAGTTGCAAAGGCAGTTGAAGAGTCCGGGCTTCGGGCGACGCTCAGCTCGGCAATAACGGACGTGCCGGACTCAGGCAGGCTTGAGGCGCGCATAAGGCTCAACGAAAAGCTCTACAAAAAGCTGCACAACACTGCGGGCGGGAGAATAAGGATTGCGCTTGGGCCGCACGCGCCTTACTCCGCATCCAAAGAAGCCCTCTTGTGGTGCAAGGAGTTTGCAGACAAAAACAACCTGCTGATCCACATTCACGTTTCAGAAAACGAGCGCGAGGTTGCGGAGTCAGTCAAGGCGACCGGCCTGCGTCCTGTTGAGTACCTTGAAAAAATCGGCTTTCTTTCAAGCAACGTCGTTGCCTGCCACTGCGCGTGGGCCTCGGACAAGGAAGTTTCCATCCTTGCAAAGCGCAAGGCAAAGGTGGTGCACAACCCCGCATCCAACCTCAAGCTCGCATCCGCATACTCGTTTCCCTACGCAAAACTTGCAAGGGCAGGCGTGCCGGTGCTTTTGGGAACGGATGGCGCCGCATCAAACAACAGCCTGGACATGTTCGGCGCGATGAAACTCGCTTCCCTCCTGCAAAAAGGATTTGGCGCAAATCCGGTTGCGCTTCCCGCAAAGGAAGTCCTTTCAATGGCAACTGCGGATTCCGCGAGGGCGTTTTGCATAGACGCTGGAGAAATTGCGGAAGGAAAGCTTGCGGACTTGCTCCTTGTAGACATGCGCCGGCCGGAGATGGTGCCAAACCACAACTTTGTTTCAAACATCGTTTACTCCGCAAGCGGCTCGTGCGTGGACACCACCATCTGCGACGGGAAGATACTGATGCAGGCCGGCAAGGTGGAAGGCCAAGAAAAGGTTTTGGACAAAGCAGAGTCAGTTGCTTTTGCTGCGGTAAAAAGATAGTATTTGGAAAACACAAAAGTAACGTGCGAACCAACACGCGACGCGCCAAACGGTTCTTCAGTTTCCGCGTATCGCGTCAATCGGCGCAAGCTCTGCCGCGCGACGCGCTGGAAGCACCCCCGAAAGGGTCCCCAGTATGAACGCAAAGGCAAGCGAACCGCCTATGAGCTCGGGCGAAAACGTGGCGTAAAAGTTCGGGATGCCTGACAGCGTAGCCGCGTACTCCACTAGTTTTGCAATCCCCATCCCAATCAGTACCCCGGCCACGCCGCCAACAAGGCCAAGCGTGCCGGATTCCAAGACGAATAGGTAGAGGATGTCGTTTTTGGTCGCGCCAACTGCTTTCATTATGCCGATTTCTGTAGTGCGCTCCAAGACCGAAGTGTACATCGTGTTCATTATCCCGATGCCGCCGACAAGCAGGGATATGACTGCAATGCCTACTACCACTGCAACGATTACGTTGAGGATGGAGTTGAACGTCTCGGCAAGCTGGCCGGGTGTCTGCACCGTGAAATCCTCTTCGCCCTTCTTTACGTTGTGCAGCGTGCGCAGCTTCTTTGCAGCAGCGTCAGCAGCATCCTCGGGAGAAATCCCGTCCTGAGCCATTGCAACTATTGTCTCGAACCGGTCCGTGTCGAATACCTCTTTGGCGTCCTCAAGCGGAAGGTAAACAAGGGAATCATCAATGGGGTTTCCCTGCGGCGCAAACGAGCCTATGATGCGGAAGGAATGGCCGTTGATTTCAAGGGTCTGCCCTATGGAGATGTTCTTGTCTTCGAAAGTGTACTTGCCGTTTGCAAGGCCCCAACCAATCATCGCCTTGCCGCGCTCGCCGACTGAAAACATCCTGCCGTTTTCAACGCGGTAAGTGGCAGTCTGCAAAAAGATTTCGCGCGACGCTGCGGTTGTCTCGATGCCGCCGACAATAAGGTATGACGAGAGCTGGCCCCCGAAATCGACCCTGCCGGCCTTGGACATCACTGCGGTTGCTTCCTTTACGCCCCGCGCGCTGCGCACCGCGTCCAAGTCACGATCAGTAAGCCCCAGCGCGGTGCCTTCGCCAGCGCTAAAGCTCCCGCCTGGCGCGACCATGAACTTGTTGGTGCCAAGCGATTCGAACTGCCTGTTTACTGTTGCCTGCAGGCCGTTGCCAAGCGAAATCAAGGACACTAGTGCGGTGATTCCGATTGTGAGGCCTATGAGTGTGAGGAACGTGCGCTTGCGGGAAAACCCTAAGTGGCTTGCAGTAAGCTGCACGTAACCGAGTAAGCGCTCAACAAAGGACATTTCAACCACGAATTAGATTCCCATTCTTTAGGCGGTGCGCTTTTTTCAACCCTTTCTTGTCGCCGCGTGCGACATCTCGGGTGTGCAGAGTTGTGTCCGCCAAATTTAGCTTATAATTTTTGGCCGCGACGGCCTTGCAACCGAGCCGGCTTTTCCTTTTGGGTTTTCCAGGTAATACTGGGCCGCCTCGTAATTGAGCGGCGAGTCCGGGTTGGGGTTTTCCAAAAGCTGGCCGAGCGCGTCAATGATGCTTGCAACAGTCTGGCCCGCAGCCCAGAGGTTCACAAGCCGGATGCACACCTTCCCTTTCTCGTCTATGTTCGGGTGGAATATGGGCGTCTTCCAAACCAGCTCAAACCCACCTGCGTAAGGGTACTCACGATTAAGGCGCAAGTAAACGACGTGCCTGCTTATTGGCACAAGCGCACTGTCACGCACGCACAACGCGTCGCCAAGGATGCGGAAGGTGTACTCTGTGTGGTCTGGTGAAACGTCAAAGTCAAAGCCGCGGCTGCGCAGCTGGTTGTACTCGCTGTCAATGCGGCGTTTCCAAATCTCGGCAGGTAGCTGGGGCATACTATGACCAACTTAGTAGATAGGAAGCAAAAGAATAAACGATTAATGCGGACATTACGGGCAAAGCGTACGGAAAACTAACGGGCAGACAAACGCGTTCTGCTTCCCGCGTTCCACTTCAAACCAGTTTCTTTCCTTCCGCCTCGTGCCTGCGCAGGCTGTCGCGGATTGCAACAACTGCCTCCGAAAGCTTTGAAAGCTCGTAGGAAAGCGTCTCCGGCTCGATGGTCTTAATCAGCGCTGCTGAACGCTCGGCTGAAAGGCGAAGCTCGGATAGGCGTTTTTCAAGGGACAAAGTTTCGGAGCGCGCCTGTGAAAGGGAATCAGAAAGCGCGGAGACTCTTGCCTCCAAGCTCGCGCGGGCGCGCTTTTGCTGCTCGGATTCCCGCCGCAGCTGCTCCACATCGGCTTGCAATACTGCCAGTTTCGTTGCAACGTCATCTTGCTGCGGCATAGAAGGGGTTACTTGCTTGCTGTTGAAATAGCCTTTGCTGCGGCCGGGCTTGTGAAAGCCTTTTATCTGCCACGACCGTAACCGGTTAAAGAGGGAAATTTCAGATGGAACGCACACCAACAGGCATCTATGGCCTTGACGAACTACTAAACGGCGGTTTCCCGAAAAAGAGGAACATACTCCTGTCCGGTGCCTGTGGCACTGGAAAAAGCATCTTCTGCATGCAGTTCATCTACCGCGGCGCGCTGGAGTTCGGCGAGCCGGGCGTTTACGTGAGCTTTGACGAAGTCACTGACAAGATGCGCCAAGACATGCTCAACTTCGGCTGGGACGTAAAGGCTGCAGAAGACCAGGGGGTCGTCACGCTTGTTGACGCGGCCAGCGCGCGCGCAGGAATGCCCTCCGAAGAGGAGCACGCGATGTTTCCGGGGCAGCTTGACTTTGACAAGGTCCTAGTTGACATACTCGGGATTTGCAGGCACACCGGAGCAAAACGGCTTGTTATCGACTCAATACCCGCAATGGGTTTCCAGCTCAACAAAGACACCGACATCCGCAAGGCCATCCTCAAGATGGCGTACATAATCTCGCGCTCAGGAATGACCTGCATCATGACAACCGAAGTCAGCGAACAGTCGCTTGGCTCGGGCAGCATGAACTTCTCCAAGTACGAAGTCGAGGAGTACGTTGCTGACGGGGTGCTTCTTTTGAACTTCCTTGGCGTGGGAAGCGGCGCCACGCGCACAATCTACATACGCAAGATGCGCGGCACGGACCACTCCCTTGAGATACACCCGATGGAAATCGTGACTGGCAAGGGAATCGTTGTCAAAAAGATTGAAGACGTCTTCAAGTAGGCTGTGCGCACTAAAATTTTTGGAAAGGTAGCTTTGGCAATGAACAAAAAAACAACCTACACGAAGGCCGCATTGCTTCGCTACGCGACCCCAAAAAAGGCGCTTGGGAAAACCGCCCAAAAGAAAATCGAAAACACCACAGTTGGCATCATAGGCCTTGGCGGAGTCGGAGGGTACTCGGCCCTGCTTTGCAGCCAAGCGGGTTTTGACCTGGTCGTGGCCGACTTTGACGTTGTCGAGGAAAAGAACCTCGCGCGGCAATCCCTCTACCTTTCCGCTGATGTTGGAAAACCAAAGGCAACGGTTGCGGCGCCAAGGCTTTCCGCACACGCGCCCGCATCAAAAGTGATTGCGGTAGCTGGAAGAATCACCCAGGGCAACCTTGCCACATATTTTGGGGCGTGCAACATAATCTTGGACTGCACTGACAACTTTGAAACGCGAAAGGCAATCGAGGACTACTGCACCAAGACCGGAAAGCCGTGGGTGTATGCGTCCGCAACAAACTGGGAGGCAATGGCCGCGCTGGTTGTTGGCGGAAAGAAAATCCTGCCGGGGACGGAACCGAAGAAAAAGAAGCCGGCAACAGTCAACGCGGCGTGCACGATGGCAGCCAGCCTGCAGGTCCGGCTGTTGTACGACTGGTTGCAAAAAGGAAAGCTGGCCAACAAAATCTACTACTTCGACTTGACGACGATGCAGCTTGCAAGCCGCAGGCTTTGAACCGCAAGGAAAAAAAGCAGAGGGAGGGAGTCGAACCCCCTTGTCTCGCTCTGCAGGCGAGCGCGTAGCCGTTCCGCCACCTCTGCGTAAGAATCAGGAAATAAATTATTGAGCTAAAGGTAGAAAAAGCGCAGGCTTGGGCACCCGGCAGCAGAACTTGGGGGTGGATTCCCAAAACGCAATCTTCTTATTCCATTTCGTGCAGAAGAGTATTCCTAATTCTTGGGCCCATAGCTCAGCCGGTAGAGCGTTCGACTCTTAATCGAACGGTCGAGGGTTCGAACCCCTCTGGGCCCGCTTTTTTATCTCCTTAGCCGCAGCTTGGCGGATTAGTGGAATTCCGGGTATTTAAGCCCGCAAGACTTTTATTCGGCCTTTCCGAAGTTATGTTACGGATTCTATGAAGGTGGGTTGAACTGGTCGCCATGCCCGCATAACGGCGGGTCTTGTTATGGTCTTGCGACCCAGTTCTTATTATGCCGCTGAGCGTAACG